>Ga0315336_1000395_pt1 | contig 128856 bp, 123 predicted proteins | sample ASW5metaG_FD_204512 | JGI IMG/M metagenome (GOLD analysis project Ga0315336, IMG submission 204512) | Ammonia-oxidizing marine archaeal communities from Monterey Bay, California, United States - ASW #5 | ecosystem: Environmental > Aquatic > Marine > Intertidal zone | place: USA: California... | reverse complement strand
TCGCGGTCACATCGGTGATTGCTCTGCGCTGTGCCAACGTCAACCCCATCCACTGGGCCTACGCGCGCATTTCTGATGAGGCAACGAATCACCGTTTCGCGCGCATTTCTGATGAGTCAACGCGGTCAGAGGGGCCGAGTAGTGTCGAACACATGTTCGATATATCCGCGTTGACCTTGGTCGACCCGCTCGCGGATGAGGCTGAGTTGATCGCGGTCATCGCCGATTTGGAGCGGCTGAAGTCTGCAGCCGCAGCCGGCCAGGCCCGCGCTACGGCTGCGCTGGATGAGCGTCGGCGAGCAGTGGAGGCTGCCGCAGGGGTGCCGACGAAGCAACGAGGCAGAGGCATATCCAGTGAGGTTGCCCTCGCGCGGCGCGATTCGCCCTCGCGCGGGAACCGGCACCTGGGCTTCGCCAAAGCTCTAGTGCACGAGATGCCCTACACGTTGGCTGCCCTGGAGTGTGGAGCACTTTCCGAATGGCGCGCCACTCTGATCGTGCGAGAGTCGGCGTGCCTCAGCGTGGCGGACCGCCGTGTGCTGGATGCCGAGATGTGCGCCGATATCAACAGTCTCGACGGGAAGGGTGACTCCCGGATAGCCGCGGACGCCAAAGGAATCGCCTGCCAACTGGATGTCCAATCGGTGGTCGAACGGGCAGCGAAAGCCGAATCTGAGCGGAACGTGACTTGCCGTCCGGCCCCTGACGCCATGACCTATGTGACCGCGCTGCTCCCGGTGGCACAGGGCGTAAGTGTCTATGCGGCACTACGACGATCCGCCGATACTACGTTCGACGATCGGTCCCGCGGTCAGGTCATGGCCGACACATTTGTGGAGCGGGTCACCGGTCGACCGGCCGAGACTCCCGAGCCGATCGCCGTCAACCTGGTCATGTCGGATCAGGCACTGTTAAGCGAGGCTGACAGCCCCGCAATCGTCGATGGCTACGGGCCGATACCTGCTGCGATCGCTCGCAAGCTGGTCGAGGATGCAGTCGGCGATGATCGGTCGAAGGCCACCTTGCGACGGCTCTACCGTCATCCCAAGTCTGGATCCCTGGTCGCGATGGAGTCGCGGTCGCGTTGCTTTCCAAAGGGATTGGCGAAGTTCATCGGGTTGCGAGATCAAACCTGTCGAACGCCGTATTGCGATGCCCCGATTCGCCATCGCGATCACGCTGTGCCGAAAAGTCGCGGGGGACCTACGCATGCGCTCAACGGTCTGGGCATGTGCGCTCACTGCAACTACGTCAAGGAGTCACCGGGCTGGGAGGTGAGCACCTGTGAGGAAAACGGTGTCCACACCGCCGAATTCGTCACGCCCACCGGCGCGCACTACGAGTCGACGGCACCACCGCTGCCGGGTGCTCGATTGGTCACCGTGAGTGAACTCGAAGTCAGAATTGGCATCGAGCTCGCTGACCTACACGCCGCGTAGATGATAGCGGCGCTCAGGTCTGCCTGCGCCGTACTGCAATCGCAATTCCAGTACGTCGGCGCTCAGGTAGTGCTCGAGATAGCGCCGCGCGCTAACTCGAGAAATCCCAACCAGATCCGCGCACTCGGCCGCAGAGACCTCGCCGGCGCTGCGGACCGCGTCCAGCACCAGTCGGCCCGTCTCGACGCCGAGGCCCTTCGGCAGGGCCTGTGTCGCTCCACCGGGCCGACCGAACAAGGAATCGACCAGCGACTGGTCGATCCCACCCGCCGACTCCAGGGTGTCCGCCCGTGCCGCGAACGCTTCCAACTTGGCCTTGAACTGCGGGAACTCGAACGGCTTGATCAAGAAATCCGCGGCCCCACCGTCCAAAGCGCCTTTGACAGTGTCCAACTCCCGTGCCGCGGTGATCATGATGACGCCAACCAAGTTGCCATCCGACCGCAGCTGCTGCAGCACCTCCAGGCCGGTCATATCCGGCAGATACACGTCCAGCAGCACCAACTGCGGCTGCAAATCCTGCACCGCGGCCAAGGCTTCCGTGCCGGTCCGTGCCACTCCGCTGGCTCGAAATCCGTCCACCTGTTCGACGAATCGCCGATGAATCTCGGCCACCATGAAATCGTCGTCGACGATCAGCACGTCACGCATGCGCGGCCTTTTCGGCGACGACGCCCGTCGGCAGCCGCACCACGAAAAGTGCGCCCCCCGAGGGGCCGTCGGTCACCTCCACCGTCCCGCCGTACTGAGACGTCACGATCCGCACCAACGCCAGGCCGATGCCTCGCCCGCCCGGCGCGTCAGGCTTGGATGTCACACCACGGGCGAAGATCGATTCGCGAAGATACTCAGGCACGCCCGGGCCTGAGTCGGCGACAGAGATCATCAGCCCCTCATCGTCTTCGATGCCAATCGTGACCCGCGCCGGTTGCGACCCCACTGACACATCGACCGCATTGTCGACGAGATTGCCGAGCAGGGTGATCACGTCGGTCGCCAGCGCGGGCGGCAACGCCGCCAGATGTGACTCCGGGGCGATCTCGAGCGACACACCGCTCTCGGCCGCCAGCGTCGTCTTCGCGATCAACAAAGCCGCCACGGCGGGATCGGAAATACGTTGCGTCACTGCATCACTGATTTCTGCCCGCCGTCGCGTCAGAGTGCCGACCAGGTCACGCACCGAATCGTATTCACCCAGCTGGACCAAACCAGAGATGGTGTGCAGCTGGTTCGCGAACTCGTGCGTCTGCGCGCGCAGTGTGTCCGTCACGCTCTTGTGCGACGACAGCTGCCCTTGCAGAGCCGCTAGCTCGGTGCTGTCACGCATCGTCGTCACCGTGCCGATCCGCTGGCCCTGGCTCGTCGCCGCCCTCCGGTTCAACGCCAGCACCCTTGTCCGCGTGACGATCACGGTGTCGCCGGCGGAGCGGCCGTCCTCACCCGACAGTAAGAAGTCGACCACCGCGGGATCCAACCCCACGCTGCCCACCGGACGGCCCACCGCATCGTCGCTCACCCCTAACAGATCCTGTGCACTGTCGTTGAGCAGCGTGATGTCGCCCTCGTTGTTCACCGCGACGACGCCCTCGCGAATGCTGTGCAACAACGCTTCCCGATGATCCGCCAAGCCGGCGATCTCGGCGATCTCCAACCCGCGGGTGTGCCGTTTGATCCGCCTCGACAGCAGCCACGACGCCAACAGACCCAGCGCCGCACCCAGTCCCAGATAAAACAGCAGACGTTCCCCAGACGCGCCCATCAATTCCCACAGCGACGGATACCGCTCGCTGACCGACGCCACCGCCACGACATCGCCGCTGTCGGCGAGGATCGGCACCTCACCCACGAGGCTGTGCACCCCATCGATCGTCAGATCACCGAACCAGGCGCGCCCCTCGTCGGCGCGCGAGGGACCCATATCGACCTGTCTGCCGAGCCGCGACGGATCCGATGACACCCGCACCGTGCCGCCGGGATCGATGATCTCCGCAAGTCCCGCACCCGACAGCGCCACCGCGCGGTCGACTTCGGGCGCCAGCACCTTCGAGGCCCCGGGATCGGCATACCGGTCCCGCACCACGGGCGTCGACGCCATGTTCTCGGCGACGGCGATCATCCGCGCTCCTCGCACCTCGCGGAACTCCCGCGTTGACTGCGCCACCGACACGGCAGCCACCGCGATCAGCACAATCGCGACGACCAGCAACTGGAACACCAGGAACTGGCCCGCCAGGCTGCGGAAGCCTCGCGCCGGAGACCGGAGAAGTTTCACAACGACCAAAACGTCCTTTGCGTACTCATGCGTGACCTACATCACTGCTCGGGTCCAGTATTGCTGAGCATCACAACAGACTGGGGAGCGACGTGAATACCAAGCACACCCGGCCGATGCTCGTCATCGCTGTGATCGTCGCCCTTCTGGTGACATCCTGCGGCGTCACTCGTGACGGCGGCGAACTCGGCCTGCACCGGCTACGCATGATGGTGCCCAACAGCCCCGGCGGCGGCTACGACCTGACCGCCCGCACCGCGGTGAAAATCATGGAGGACGACGACATCACCGGTCGCGTCGAGGTCTTCAACGTCATCGGCGCCGGCGGGACCGTCGCGATGGCCCGCCTCATGAACGAAAAGGGCAACGACGACCTCATGATGACCATGGGCTTGGGTGTCGTCGGCGCCACCTACACCAATGGTTCCAAAATCCAGGCTTCCGACGCGACGGCGCTGGCCAAGCTGATCGAGGACCCCGGAGCGATCTTCGTACCCGCCGATTCGCCCTTCAAGACCGTGCAGGACTTTGTCGCGGCATGGAAGGCGGATCCCGCCAAGGTGACGATCGGCGGCGGATCATCTCCCGGCGGCCCCGACCACTTGTTCCCGATGGAGGTCGCATCGACCGTCGGCGTCGACCCGAAGTCGGTCAACTTCATCACGTATGACGGCGGCGGCGACCTGCTCACCGCACTGCTCGGCAAGAAGATCACCGTCGGGACCTCGAGCCCCGGCGAACTCATCGACCAGATCGAAGCCGGCCAACTGCGTGTGCTCGCCGTCTCCAGCGATGAGCGGGTCGAGGGCATCGACGCCCCGACGCTCAAGGAGTCCGGCATCGACATGACCTTCGCCAACTGGCGCGGAGTCCTTGCGCCGCCGGGCATTTCCGATGACGCCAGGAGATCGATGATCAAGGTGCTCGAAGATCTCCACGCCACCCAGGGGTGGAAGGACGCCCTCGTCAAGAACGGTTGGACCGACGCATTCGTGACCGGCGAAGAATTCGAACAGTTCCTCATAGAACAAGACAACCGGGTTTCGACGACCCTGACCGAGCTGGGGCTGCTATGACGACGACCGAGGGGACGTCGACGTCCGAAAAAAGCGTCGACAAGGCCCAATATCTTGTCTGCGCCGTACTGGTTGCGGTCGGCGCCTTCGTGATCTACGACGCACTCACCCTCGAAGCAGGCTTCGCCAAGGTCGACCCCGTCGGTCCCAAGATGTTCCCCGTCGTCATCGGCGTCGTTCTCATTGCGCTCGCTGTCGTGCTGGCCATCGCGATCCCACGCGGTTCGGTGGGAGAAGCGGACGCAGGCGAAGACGTCGACCCTGACGCACCGGCCGACTGGCGCACCGTCGGTCTGCTCATCGGCATCTTCATCGCCACCATTTTCTTGGTCAACCCGCTGGGCTGGGCCATCACCGGCGCCCTGCTATTCGCTGGTACGGCAACCGTTCTGGGCAGCCGGCACTACATCCGCAACATCATCATCGGTGCGGTGCTCTCGGTCGGCAGCTTCTACGCGTTCTATTCCGGGCTTGGAATCCCTTTGCCCGCAGGCATTCTGAATGGAATCCTTTGACATGGAAAATCTTGACTGGTTGATCCAGGGCTTCGGGCAGGTAGCCACCCCGACGAACTTTATGTACGCCGTGATCGGCGTACTTCTGGGCACCGCGGTCGGTGTCTTGCCGGGCATCGGGCCGGCGATGACGGTGGCGCTGCTGTTGCCGGTCACGTACAACGTGCCCTCCAGTGCGGCCTTCATCATGTTCGCGGGCATCTTCTACGGCGGCATGTACGGCGGTTCGACGACCTCCATCCTGCTGAACACTCCCGGGGAGTCGTCATCGGTCATCACCGCGATCGAGGGCAACAAGATGGCGAAGGCCGGACGTGCGGCGCAGGCGTTGGCGACGGCCGCAATCGGATCGTTCGTGGCTGGCACCATCGGCACCGTCCTGCTCGCCGCCTTCGCCCCGCCGATCTCGCGGTTCGCCGTCACCCTCGGCGCACCTTCCTACCTGGCGATCATGCTCTTCGCCCTCGTAGCCGTCACCGCGGTGCTCGGTTCGTCGAAACTGCGCGGCGCCATCTCGCTGTTCCTCGGCCTGGCGATCGGTGTGGTCGGCATCGACTTCCTCACCGGTCAGCCGCGGGCCACTTTCGGCATTCCGCTGTTGTCCGACGGCATCGATATCGTGATCATCGCCGTGGCCATCTTCGCGGTCGGCGAAGCGCTCTGGGTCGCAGCGCATCTGCGCCGCCGTCCTGCCGACATCATCCCGGTCGGTCTGCCCTGGATGGGTAAGAGCGACTGGCAGCGGTCCTGGAAACCGTGGCTGCGCGGCACCGCATACGGCTTCCCGTTCGGTGCACTGCCCGCCGGTGGCGCCGAGCTGCCGACGTTCCTGTCCTACATCACCGAGAAGCGGCTCTCCAAGCACAAAGAGGAGTTCGGTAAGGGCGCGATCGAGGGCGTCGCCGGTCCCGAAGCCGCCAATAACGCCTCGGCCGCAGGCACTCTCGTGCCGATGCTGTCCCTCGGTTTGCCCACCAACGCGACCGCCGCCGTCATATTGACCGCGTTTGTGTCCTACGGAATCCAGCCTGGCCCAACGTTGTTCGAGAAGGAGCCGCTGCTGATCTGGACGCTGATCGCCAGCCTCTTCATCGGCAACCTGCTGCTGCTGGTGCTCAACCTGCCGTTGGCGCCGCTGTGGGCCAAGCTGTTGCGCACGCCGCGGCCCTACCTCTACGCCGGCATTCTGTTCTTCGCCTGCCTCGGTGCGCTCGCGGTGAACGTGCAGCCGTTGGATCTCGCCCTGCTGTTGGTATTCGGACTCCTGGGCCTGATGATGCGCAGGTTCGGGCTGCCGGTGCTTCCGCTCATCATCGGCGTCATCCTCGGCCCGCGCATCGAACGTCAACTCCGGCAGAGCCTGCAGCTCGGCGGCGGCGACTGGACCAGCCTGTTCACCGAGCCCGTTGCGATCATCGTGTACGTGCTGATGGTGATCCTGCTGCTCATGCCGCTGGTGCTAAAGCTCATGCACCGCAGCGAGGAATCCCTGCTCATCGTCGAAGACGACAAGGACCAACGCGAGAAGGCGGCTCAGTCATGATCGTGATCGGATACAGCGCGGACGCGTTCGGCCGGGCCGCGCTCGAACACGGAATCGCCGAGGCGAAACTTCGCGGCAGCACGCTGCTGGTCATCAATTCGACGTCGGGGGAGGCGTACTCCGACCCCCGATTCGCCCAATCCGGCGAGGTACACGAGGTCGAGCGGCACCTCAACGAGTGCGGCGTCGAGTTCGAGCTCACCCAGCCCGTCGGCGTGGACACCGCCGAGGAACTGCTCAAGGCCATGGGCAGAGACGACGCAGAACTGCTGGTCATCGGCATCCGGCATCGCAGCCCGGTCGGAAAGCTGCTGCTGGGCAGCGTGTCGCAACAGGTGCTCCTCGAATGCCCCAAGCCGGTGCTGGCGGTCAAACCCGACGAAAGCTGACGCGAACCGTGCCGTCGATGGCCTGAACGGGATAGCTGCGTACGGACATGTCGCTTCCGCTGGCCTCGCAGCCGGTGGACAGATCAAAGGTGTGTCCGTGCAGTGGGCAAACAACGACCGCATCATCGGCCAGCCCGTCGGCCAGGGGACCACCCTTGTGCGGGCATACCGCGTCCAGGGCCCGCAGCGCACCGTTTCGCAGCCGGAACACCGCGATCTGCTCGCCGTCGATTGCGAACGTGCGCCCCTCGCCCACGGGAATTTGATCGATCGACCCGATATCGACGTCCGTCATCGCATTGGTACCTGAGGCAGGGGTATGAGTGGCAGCGATGTGCGGAACTGGCCTTGCGTCACCGGGTTTCGGCCGTCGCTCCATGGATCGCGATAGGCGTCGACGGACTTTTGCATGTTCGCGTCCAGTTGGCCGGCGATGCCCTCGGCATCGTCGACGACGACGGCGCGGACCGTGTCGATACCAACACGAGGCACGAACGCGTACGTGCGCTCGAGCCAGTTCGCATTCTCCCGGTAGTACTGCAGGAACCGGCCGGTGAGTGTGATGACCGTTGCCGTGTCATCGACAGTGGCCAACAGGTCCCCCTTGCGGACGTGCGCACCCGCCGCGCCGCCGACGTAGATCTCCCAACGGCCGCCGTCGATCGCCACCACGCCGAGGTCCTTACACAGCGCCTCCGCGCAGTTTCGGGGGCAGCCCGTGACTGCCAGCTTCATCTTGGCCGGGCTGGCGAGGCCTTGATACCGTTCCTCGATCGCGATGCCCAGTGCCGTCGAATCGCCGACCCCGTACCGGCAGAAGTCAGTGCCGACACAGGTTTTGACCGTCCGGAAGCTCTTGCCGTAGGCGTATCCCGACGGCATGTCGAGGTCCGCCCAGACGGCGGGCAGGTCTTCCTTGCGCACACCCAGCAGGTCTATGCGCTGGCCGCCGGTCAGCTTGATCATCGGTATCTCGTATTTCTCTGCTACGTCGGCGATTCGGCGCAACTGCGCGACATTGGTGACCCCGCCCTTCATCTGTGGGACCACCGAGAAGGTGCCGTCGCGCTGGATGTTCGCGTGTACCCGGTCGTTGATGAACCGCGCGTCCCGCTCGTCGACGAATTCGTCGGCCCACATCGTCTCCAACAGCGAGGCCAAGGCCATCTTCGAGCTCGCGTCCTCCTTGCCATCCGGGGCAAGGGCGGCGAAAACTGATGACACAGAATGCAGTTCGAGTCCACGGATATGGCGCATCAATGTCGGCTTGTCATAGGGAATGCTCGGCACGTACCACGACGCGGACGGGTCATCGGCGACCGTGCCGCCTGCGGCCCACTCGACGATCTGACCGACGAGTTCCTTGCACGAGCCGCAGCCCTTCCCGGCCTTGGTTCTGGCCATCACCCCACTCACCGACGTCTCACCGTCCTGCACACATCGCACCAACGCCGCCTTGTTCACGCCGTTGCAATTGCACACCTGACCGTCGTCGGCCAACTCGGCAACACCGATCTCCACGTCGGGGGTGCCGATGTCGAACATCAGCGACACCCGCTCCTCGGGGAGTGGTAGACCGCTGTCAAACGCCTGGGTGAGGAACGACACCTTGCTGACGTCGCCGAGCAGCGTTGCGCCGACCAGTTTTCCGTCCCGGATGACGATGGTCTTGTAGACGCCGTGGCGGGGTTCGGAGTACTGCACGAACTCGTCTTCGGGAAGCTCGGGAGCCTTCAGTCCCATTGCCGCGACGTCGACTCCGGCGACTTTGAGCTTTGTCGCTGTTCGTGAGCCGTGGTATGAGGCGGTCCTGTCGGCGCCGGTCAGATGGTCGGCGAGCACTCCCGCCTGTTCCCAAAGCGGCGCGACGAGCCCGTACACCTGACCACGGTGCTGGGCGCACTCGCCGACGACATAGATGTGGTCGTCGTCGATCGAGCGCATGTGGTCATCGACGACGATCGCCCGCTCGACGGTCAGGCCCGACCTCTGCGCCAGGCCGACGTTCGGACGGATACCGGCAGCGATCACCAGCATGTCGCACTCGATGGAACTGCCGTCGGAGAACACGATTCCCGCCAGGCGGCCGTTCTCGTCGGTGCGGACCTCGGTGGTGCGCTTCGACGTGTGAACGAGAATTCCCAGCGCCTCCACCGAGCGGCGCAAGATCGCCCCGCCCATGTCGTCGAGCTGAGCGTTCATCAACACCTGCCCGGCGTGCACGACCTCGACGTGCAGGCCGCGGTTCTGCAGGCCGCGTGCGGCCTCGAGGCCGAGCAGCCCGCCACCGATGACGACTGCCCTTGTGCGGTGCTCGGCCTGGGTGATCATGCCCATGCAATCGTCGAGGCTACGGAAGCCGAAGACGCCGTCGGTCAGCGTCTTGTCGTCGGCCCACAAACCCGCCATCGGTGGGAAGAACGATCTGCTGCCGGTCGCCAGGATCAGGTGGTCGTAGCGGATGACCGTCCCGTCGTCGGCCTGCACCAGTTTCGCGTAGCGATCAATACGGACCACCCGCACGCCTGCCCGCAGGTCGATCCGGTTCTGGGCGTACCAGTCCATCGCGTTCAAGAAAATATCGTCCGCATCGGCTTCAAGGCTCTGACTGCCGGCTAGGACGTTGCTCAGCAATATCCTGTTGTAATTTCCGTACGGCTCGTCGCCGAACACCGTGATCTGAAAAGGTTCAGCACATTTTCCGCGTTCCTGTCGGGCCAGAACCTCCTCGATCGCCCGCACGCCGGCCATGCCGTTGCCGACGACCACCAGTTTGGGGGCCATCTCAGACCTCCACCAGTCCGAGGTCGACGACTACCGTCCCCGTGCAGCCCGCGGGTGCGGCGACGAACAGTTCGAGAACCGTGTCCCCGAGGAGGTCTTCGACCACCCGCAGTGCCACGTGAGTCGCACCGCGGGCCGCAATAGGGAAGTAGCGCATCGGTTTTCCATCACGGAACAACACGACGGTGATCATGTCGTCGCTGGAATTGCCGCCGCGGAAATACACCGGCTGGGTTATGGAACCCGCGGGCACCACATACCGCAGTGAATCGTCGAGCAGCAACGGTTTGTCCAACCCGTTGCCCTCGAAATCGAAGGGGCCCTGCAGGAATCGGGGAGTGCTGCCGTCGCTCACCCTCCCTGAAGCTAGGGTGCATATGTTTCAGATTCGTTTCCGAAGTGAGTCGGCAATGAATCCCCTGGCGCACCCGGGCCTGTGCAGTGGATGTGAGCGGGTGTTGACATTGGCGACACTGCGGTGCAATCGAAGCGGAATGGCCGGGCCGTAGAAATAGCCCTCGTGACTACTTTGACCCGTACCCGCACCATCGAGCACTGGGACGCCGAAGACGTGGCGGCCTGGGAGGCCGGTGGCAAGCAGATTGCCAAGCGCAACCTGATCTGGTCCATCTTCGCCGAACACGTCGGCTTCTCGATCTGGTCGATCTGGTCCGTGATGGTGCTGTTCATGCCGCAGAACGTCTATGGAATCGACGCGGCGGGCAAGTTCTACCTGGTGGCGGTGCCCACATTGGTCGGCGCCTTCATGCGGATCCCGTACACGATCGCGCCCGCCAAATTCGGTGGTCGCAACTGGACGATCGTCAGCGCGCTGCTACTGCTGATCCCGACTGTCTTGACCTGGTGGGCGATGAAGAACCCCGGCACGTCCTACACCACGTTCATCGTGGTGGCGGCGTTCGCCGGCTTCGGTGGAGGAAACTTTGCCTCGTCGATGACCAATATCAATGCCTTCTACCCACAGCGGCTGAAGGGATGGGCACTTGGTCTCAACGCCGGCGGCGGCAACATCGGCGTGCCGGTCATACAACTCGTCGGCCTGCTGGTGATCGCCGCCGTTTCCAACACCGCACCAGAGATCGTCTGCGCCATCTACCTGGTGCTGATCGCGTGTGCCGCCATTGGCGCAGCGCTTTTCATGGACAACCTCGGCAATCAGCGTTCGAACCTCGGCGCGCTGGCAGAAGCGTTGCGCTACAAGCACTCCTGGGTGATGAGCTTCCTCTACATCGGTACGTTCGGATCTTTCATCGGATTCTCCTTCGCCTTCGGTCAGGTGCTGCAGATCAACTTCCTGGCCGGCGGCGACACCGCCGCGCAGGCGTCACTGCACGCGGCGCAGATCTCCTTCCTGGGCCCGCTGCTGGGGTCGATTTCGCGACCGTTCGGCGGCAAGCTTGCCGACCGGATCGGTGGCGGGCGGATCACCATGTACACCTTCGTGGCGATGATCTTCGCCGCCGGCATCCTGGTGGGGACCGGAATGCTCGACGACGGCATGGCGGGGGCGCCGACAGGTGGCCAGATGATCGCTTACGTCATCGGATTCATCGTGCTGTTCATCCTGTCGGGCATTGGGAACGGATCGACGTACAAGATGATCCCCTCCATCTTCGAGGCGAAGGCGCAGGGCCACGACGACTGGAGCCCCGCGGAGAAGGCGGCATGGTCGCGGAGCATGTCCGGGGCGCTGATCGGGTTCGCCGGCGCCGTCGGAGCACTGGGCGGTGTGTTCATCAACGTGGTCCTGCGGGCCTCGTACGTCGGTGAAGCCAAGTCCGCGACAAACGCGTTCTGGGTGTTCATGGCGTTCTATGTGATCTGCGCAATAGTCACCTGGGCGGTCTTCCTTCGAATGAAGACTGCGCGCGTCGATACCGGAGAACACATCGGCCGCCCGGCGGTGCCCGTCGCCGCGGGCTGACCTGCACAAACTGATGCTCACCGCGGGGACAACCCCGCGGTGAGCATCAGTTTTCCTCGCCATAACGTGCGCGGAAACATTCCGGAACAGTGCCCACACACCATGGACTCATGGCCGTCACCCGCACCGCGTGTTCGTACTGCGGAGTCGGCTGCGGCATAAAGGTCGAGACCACCACCCGGGACGGCCGCGCGGTGATTGCCCGCGTGTCGGGAGACAAGCTCCACCCCACCAACTTCGGCCGGCTCTGCACCAAAGGGTCGACACATGCCGAAATGATGGCGGCGGTCGACGGCCGGCTGACCTCCGCACTGCTGCGGCCCGCTCGAGGCGAGGAGGCAGTCCCCGTCCCGGTCGACGACGCGGTCGCCGAGGCGGGACGGCGGCTGCGCGCCATCGTCGACGAGCACGGAGCCGACGCGGTCGCGCTCTATGTATCGGGCCAGATGTCCATCGAGGCGCAGTATCTGGCCACGAAACTGGCCAAGGGCTTTCTGCGCACCGTGCACATCGAGTCGAACTCGCGGTTGTGCATGGCAAGTGCGGGAACCGGTTACAAGCAGTCGCTCGGCGCCGACGGGCCGCCGGGGTCGTACACCGACTTCGACTGTGCCGATCTGTTCTTCGTCACCGGCTCCAACATGGCCGACTGTCACCCGATCCTGTACCTGCGGATGGTGGATCGGCTGAAATCCGGCGCCAAGCTGATCGTCGTCGACCCGCGCCGCACCGCCACCGCCGAACGCGCCGACCTCTTCCTGCAAATCAGACCCGGCACCGACCTCGCACTGCTCAACGGGCTGCTGAACCTGCTCGTCGAAAACGAAGACATCGACGCCGATTTCATCGCCGACCACACCGAGGGCTGGGACACCATGCCCGCCTTCCTTGCCGACTACACACCCGAGGTGGTCGCCCAGATCACCGGCCTCGCCGAAGAAGACATCCGCACCGCCGCGAAGATGATCGGCGAAGCAGGTGAATGGATGAGCTGCTGGACGATGGGGCTGAACCAGAGCACCCACGGCACCTGGAACACCAATGCGATCTGCAACCTGCACCTGGCCACCGGCGCAATCTGCCGGCCCGGCAGCGGCCCGATGTCGCTGACGGGGCAGCCCAATGCGATGGGTGGCCGCGAAATGGGTTACATGGGGCCGGGTTTGCCCGGTCAGCGTTCTGTCCTCGCGGCCGCCGACCGAGCTTTCGTCGAGCGGCAATGGGGACTGGAACCGGGTACCATCCGGACCGACGTCGGACCCGGCACCATCGACATGTTCAGCCAGCTCGCCGACGGTCGCATCAAGGCGTGCTGGATCATCTGTACCAATCCGGTTGCCACCGTGGCTAATCGCGCGACGGTGATCACCGGTCTGGAAGCCGCTGAGCTCGTCATCACACAGGACACCTATCGCGACACCGCCACCAACCGCTACGCCGACATCGTGCTGCCAGCCTCGTTGTGGGCCGAGTCCGACGCGGTGATGGTGAACTCCGAACGTAACGTCACACTGTTGGCGCAGTCGCTGCCGCCGCGCGGGGAGGCACGGCCTGATTGGCAGTTGATCTGCCAGGTGGCAACGCATCTGGGATTTGGCGAGCACTTCGCCTACGAGTCCAGCGAGCAGATCTTCGATGAGATCCGCCGCTTCCACAACCCGAAGACCGGATACGACCTTCGTGGTGTGAGCTACGCACGGCTGCGCGAGACATCGTTGCAGTGGCCGTGCCCACCCGGTGACGACAACGACCGTCACCCGATCCGCTACCTCAATGACGGCGTCAGCCAGGATCACTTCGTCGACGAGAACGGCCACGCACCGCGGCTGGCGTTTGCGACGCCGTCTCGACGCGCGGTCTTTCATGCCCGACCGCACATGAATCCGCGCGAGCTGCCCGATGACGACTTCCCGATGGTGCTCAATACCGGCCGCCTGCAACATCAGTGGCACACCATGACCAAGACCGGCAGGGTCGACGCGCTCAACAAACTGAACAGCGGGCCGTTCGTGGAGATCCACCCACTAGATGCCGTCGCGCTTGACATCGTCGGCGATCAACCCGTCGAACTCAGCACGCGGCGCGGTCGCGCCGTGCTCCCCGCAGTCGTCACCGATCGAGTGCGTCAGGGCACCTGCTTCGTGCCATTCCACTGGAACGACGAACACGGTGAATATCTGACGGTCAACGCACTCACCAACGACGCCGTCGACCCCGACTCACTGCAGCCCGAATTCAAGGCCTGCGCCGTCAGCCTGCGACCGTTTGCCGCACCGCTGCGCAAGCCCACGCCTTTGACGCCTCCGGAACTGACCGAGGGGCCGCTGGTGCTGTGGGCGTCGCAGACCGGCACCGCCGAGGAGTTCGCGGGCAAGGTGGCCGCCGCCATCGGCGCGCCGAACCTGGTCAACATGAACGACATTGCCCTCGCCGACCTCGCCACGCGCGACGTTCTCATAGTCACCAGCACTTTCGGCGAAGGCGGACCGCCCGACAACGGTGCCGAGTTCTGGAACCGGCTGAACTCCCCGGACGCCCCCACGTTGACGGGTGTGCGCTACGCGGTTCTCGGCATCGGTGACCGCACGTACGACAACTTCTGCGGCCACGCCAAGGCCATCGACACACGATTGGTCGCGCTGGGCGCAGCACGCTTGCTCGAACGTGTCGAATGCGAAGCCTACGACGACGAACCGATGAGCCGATGGGTCGATCAGGTCGCCACCCTGCTGGGACGCTCGGTGTCCTCGACGCCCGCCGCCGTCGCCGAACCGTTCACCCGCGCGCATCCGATCGTCGCACCGTTGTGCAGGAACGTTCTACTGAGCTCGCCCTCGGCGCTGAAAGAGGTGCGCCAGTTCGGCTTTGACATCTCCGGATTCGACGTCGCCTACGCGGCGGGTGACTCCCTCGGCGTGTATCCGACCAACGATCCCGCCGCTGTCGACGCCTGGCTGGCCGCCACCGGCATGCACGGCGAGCACCACGTCGTCGTCGACGGCACCGAGCTGCCGATGCGCGAGGCGCTCACATCGCGTTACGACTTCTGTCGCGTGACACCGGACCTGCTGCGGTTCATCACGGAGAACTGTCGCGACGCGAAGGCGCTACGCGCCCGCAAGGACAAGCTCGACAAGTGGCTTGTCGGCCGCAACGGACTCGACCTCGTACAGGAATTCGTCGTGCACGCCGATCCTGACCAATGGCTCGAGGTGCTCGTGCGGTTGACCCCGCGCAACTACTCCATATCCTCGAGCCCACTGGTGAGCCCGCACGAGGTGCAGCTGACGGTCTCGGTGGTGCGTTACCGAGGCGCCGACGGCGGCCGGCGTGGGGGAGTGTGCTCGACGTTCCTCGCCGACCGCGCGACCACGGCTCCGGTGTTCTTGCAACGATCCCCGCACTTCCGGCCTCCGGAAGACAGCGGAACACCGATGATCATGGTGGGTCCGGGAACGGGTATCGCGCCGTTCCGCGGGTTCCTGCAGGAACGTCGTGCGCTCGGCCACGCAGGCCGCAACTGGCTGTTCTTCGGCGATCAACATCGCAACGAAAACTTCTACTACCGTGACGATTTGGAGGACATGGCCCGTGACGGCTTTCTCAGCCGCCTCGATGTCGCGTTCAGCCGGGACCAGGCCAAGCGGGTCTATGTACAGCACAAGATGCTTGATCGCGGCGCCGATGTGTGGCGCTGGCTCGACGACGGCGGGCACTTCTACGTGTGCGGCGATGCCTCCCGGATGGCCAGCGACGTCGATGCGGCGTTGACGACGATCATCGAAAGACACGGCGGCATGTCACGCGAGCGGGCCCACGACTACAAACGCGAACTCGTGGCCGCGAAACGCTACGTTCGCGACGTGTACTAGAGATCCGGTTCCATCGCGGCGGCGACTTCGCCCGCCTCGTAATGACTTTCAGCGAGCAGACCGGCCACCACCCCACGGCGGTCGGCCTCCGAACGGTTCTGGCTCAGCTTCGCCTTGCCCTCGACGCGGGTAACGGTGATTTCGAGCCCCACGATTCCGCCGAGTTGGCCGTCGATGTAGCGCTCGGGCGCGTCGCTGACGCGCCACGGCTCACTACGCACGTTCTCGTGCACACCGGTCAATCGGGTGACGACGTCGCGCAGCCAGGCACGGTCCTCGTGCACGCGCACGGTGCCGGACAGGTGCACTGCGATGTAGTTCCACGTCGGCACCACGCGACCGTGTTCGGCCTTGGCCGCGTACCACGACGGGCTGATGTAGGCCTCAGGCCCCGTAGAGATCAACAGCGCCGGGCTGCCGGGAGCAATGGACTTCCACTGCGGGTTGGCCTTCGCCATATGCGCCACCACGACGTCGCCCTCCCACATGATCGGCAGCAGGGTCGCGACGGGAGTCCCGTCGCTGCCGACCGTGACGAACTCGGCCGATCTCGTCGCGGCGACGAAGCGCCGAATCTCGTCGTCGTCGTCGATACGGTTGGAAGACGGGATATACATCTTGTGTCCGAGGGGGGACTTGAACCCCCACGCCCGTTAATAGGGCACTAGCACCTCAAGCTAGCGCGTCTGCCATTCCGCCACTCGGACCAGTTCGAAGGCAGCTTAGGTTATCGGATCACCCTGGCCGGACCCAAACCAAGGGAGACACGACCTTGGGGCGGGGCGGAGTCCCCGGGGAAGGCCGAGTGGTACGAATGGTGACTGTGAGCCCTCCGTCTGCAGCCGAAGCCGAGGTGGTTGATCTCGTCAGCGCGCTCATACGCTTCGACACGTCGAACACCGGTGAGCCCGAAACCACCAAAGGCGAGGCCGAATGTGCCGCTTGGGTGGCCGGACAACTGCAGGAAGTCGGCTACGAGACCGAGGTCATCGAAGCCGGTGCCCCCGGACGCGCCAACGTGTTCGCGCGGCTGGAAGGGACTGATCGCCAGCGCGGCGCCCTGATGCTGCACGGGCATCTCGACGTGGTGCCCGCCGAAGCCGCCGACTGGAGCGTCCATCCGTTCTCGGGCGCAGTCGAGGACGGCTACGTGTGGGGTCGCGGTGCCGTCGACATGAAAGACATGGTCGGGATGATGATCGCCGTCGCCCGCCATTTCAAACGCTCGGGCACCGTCCCCCCGCGTGACCTCGTTTTCGCCTTCGTCTCCGACGAGGAGGCGGGCGGCAACTACGGCTGCAAGTGGCTGGTCGACAACCGTCCCGACCTGTTCGAGAGCGTCACCGAGGCGATCGGCGAGGTCGGCGGTTTCTCGCTGACGATCCCGCGGCGTGACGGCGGTGAGCGGACGCTGTACCTGATCGAGACGGCCGAGAAGGCGATGCTGTGGATGCGGCTGACGGCGCGCGGGCGTGCCGGCCATGGGTCGATGATCCACGACAACAACGCCGTCACCGCGGTCGCCGAAGCGGTCGCAAAGCTCGGCAAGCACCAGTTCCCGGTGGTCCTCACCGAGTCGGTGGAGCAGTTCCTGACCGCCGTCACCGACGAGACCGGCTACACGTTCGACGTCGCCTCACCCGATCTCGAGGGCGCCATCGCCAAACTCGGCCCGATCGCCCGCATCGTCGGCGCGACGCTGCGTGACACCGCCAACCCGACGATGCTCAAGGCGGGCTACAAGGCCAACGTCATCCCGGCTACGGCCGAGGCGGTCGTCGACTGCCGCGTACTGCCCGGCCGGCTGGCCGCCTTCGAACGCGAGGTCGACGAGATCATCGGCCCCGACGTCACCCGCGAATGGATCACCAACCTGCCGTCCTACGAGACCGGCTTCGACGGCGAGCTGCTCGAGGCGATGAACGCCGCGATCCTTTCCGCAGACCCCGACGCCCGCACAGTTCCGTACATGCTGTCCGGCGGTACCGACGCGAAACACTTTGCGCGGCTAGGCATTCGCTGCTTCGGCTTCGCTCCGCTCAAACTGCCGCCGGACCTCGACTTCGCCGCCCTGTTCCACGGCGTGGACGAACGGGTACCCGTTGACGCATTGACGTTCGGTACCCGCGTTCTAGAACATTTCCTGCTGAACTGCTGACCGCACGACTGACCACTCGAAAGGATCGAAAATGGCGTTCGACTACAACCCCTACGACTTCCTGCCGCAGCTTCCGACGTTCACGGTGACGTCGGAGACGTTCAGCGACGGTCAAGCGTTCGGTAACGACCAAGTCAGCGGCATCATGGGCGCAGGCGGTTCGGATGTGTCCCCGCAACTGTCTTGGTCGGGATTCCCCGAGGCGACGCGCAGTTTTGCGGTAACGATGTACGACCCCGACGCGCCGACGGCGTCAGGCTTCTGGCACTGGGCAGTGGCCAACCTGCCCGCCACCGTCACCGACCTGCCCGCCGGGGTCGGCGACGGAAGCACCAGCGGATTTCCCGGCGACGCACTCACTTTGGCCAATGATGCAGGCCTGAAGCGCTTCATCGGCGCTGCACCACCGGCCGGACATGGCATGCACCGCTACATCATCGCCGTGCACGCCGTCGGTGTGGAGAAGCTTGACCTTCCCGCGGAGGCCACCCCCGCCTATCTCGGCTTCAACCTGTTCGGGAACGCGATCGCGCGCGCAATCATCACCGGGACCTACGAACAGAACTAGTTCTCGCGAACGGCCGAGCCCACAGCATCGGCCAACGACGCGAAACCTCCGTCGTGCAGGCGGTGAGCCAGGCCGTCGTGAATGCGCTTGGCCCACAGCCCGCCGCCGTAGATGAAGCCGGTGTAGCCCTGCAGCAGTGATGCGCCCGAAACGATGCGGTCCCAGGCATCCTCTGCGGTTTCGATGCCGCCGACGCTGATGAGCACCAACTGGCCGCCCACGCGCCGGTACAGCCGCCGCAGCACCTCCGCCGACCGCTGCGCGACGGGCGCTCCGGAGATGCCGCCCGAACCGAGCTCATCGACTCCCGGCGACTTCAGTCCCGCTCGAGACACCGTGGTGTTGGTGGCGACGATACCGGCCAATCCCAATTCGACTGCAAGATCAGCGATCTCGTCGATCTCCTCGTCGGCCAAATCGGGCGCGATCTTCACCAGCACGGGAGTGGTCGTCTCCGCCCGGACCGCCGCGAGGATGGGCCGCAGTGATTCGACCGCCTGCAGATTGCGCAGACCCGGCGTGTTCGGCGAGCTGACGTTCACCACTATGAACGACGCCAACGGCCCTAGCAGACGGGCGCTCTCGGCGTAGTCTTCGACCGCCGACTCGGCCGGGGTGGTCTTGCTCTTGCCGATGTTGACGCCGATCGGCACCTCGGGGTTTTGGCGTGCGAGCTGAATGGCCAACTCACCGGCCCCGTGGTTGTTGAACCCCATCCGGTTGAGCAGGGCCCGGTCTTCGGGCAGCCGGAACATCCGCGGCTGCGGGTTGCCCGGTTGCGCGACCGCGGTCACCGTGCCGACCTCGGCGTAACCGAAACCCAGTGCGCCCCAGGTCTTCAACCCCCGGCCGTCCTTGTCGAAGCCGGCGGCCAAGCCCAGCGGAGCCGGGAACCTAACCCCGAACACCGTGCTCGCCAATACCGGGTCGTGGGGCGCCAGCCATCGCGTCAGCGGACGGCGCGTGACCGCCAAGGCCGTGACGGCCCGCAACACCGCGAAGACCCAGGTGTGAATGCGTTCGGGCGCGATCAGAAACAGCACCCGCTGCAGCGCGCGGTACATCATGGGCTCACAGCGCGGGCTGCTCCGGGACGACAGTTTCTCGAGCCGCAGACTTCTTGCGGCGCAGCAGCACCCGCCGCGACCCATCGGTATAGAGCCGCACGCGGGTCAGCTCCCATCCGCGGTATTCTGCCTCGATCGACAAGCGGGTCGAGGCGTTGATCCGCGTCAGATCGGGCGGCAGCCGCAACGGAATCCATTCGTAATCGTCGGACAGATCAGCCGCAATCACGTCCGCCCAGCCCTCGGGCATCCGGCCGCGCTGCATCGTCGTCACGAGCCCACCGCCGCACCCGGGATCACCTGCACGCCCGCCCCTGAGCCCGACACCACGTACAGGGTGCCGGAGGATTCATCGAATACCAGGGAGTTCGGCTGCTGCACGGTTCGATAGCGCACCTTCTCGACGGGGATGCCGGTTGACAGATCGTAGCCAACCACAGCGTTCGACGCAGTCTGCGACACCCAGGCCAGCGTCGGAGTTCCGGCCAGACCATACGGCGCGTCCCGCACCGGATAAGCCTGGCGAAGGATCAGCGGGTCGAGGCCGTACACCAGTAGCTGGCCGCCGCGAGTGTCGGCCACCAAAACCCTGCCCGCGTCGTCCGCCGCCATCGTGGTCGCGCCCTCGCCGGCGCGCAGTGCGTGCTCACCCTCGGCGCCGTCTTCAGACAGAGCGGTGACGGATGTCTGCCCACGGTCCAGCACCACCGCGGTATTTCCTTGTGTGACAAGGTCATCCACTCGGGCGAAGATCTTCAGCTGCGCGCCGACAGCGGTGTCGGAGCTCAACGTGAAGACGGTGCCGTCGGCGCTGCCGAGTACCAATTTGCCGTCCTCGCGGCGCGCTATCGCGGTGAAGTCGGTGTCCTGCTGCCCGTCGACATCGACCAGCGTCGCGGTGTCCTCGACGAGGTCGACCCGGAAATAGCCTCCGCGCGTCGTTACGTACAGCAGACCTTCGTCGTCTCCGGTCATCGCGGTGCCGTCTCCCGGCAGGGGTACCGCCCGGGAGCCGTCGAACTCGCCGAGGACTGTGACCACAGACTCCTCGGCGGATTTCGGGCTGAGCACGGCCAACGACGCGGTTCTCGCGTCGAATATCGCGGCGATCGCATGCTCGGGCAGCGGCTCCACCGAACCGTCCGGTTTTCCCGCCGCCGCCGGCGACACCGCGGCCTGAGCAGGGGTGATAGTCGGCGGAGGCGCATCGGATGGGGTCGACGCGCACGCCGAGATTCCGACGGTTGCGAGCCCGATAGCCAATAAACGAAGAATCTGATCTTGGCTGTTTACGCGAATCGGCAAGGGGTAGCTCTCGGACGTGCGAATTGATCTTCTCTCGACCTGCAGTCTAGGCAGATCCCGAAGCGAGATATTGCGGGCAGCTTCCCGCGCCCGCCTGTCTCACCGGCATGAGTAGAGTTATGGTCAATGTCATGACCCTTGCCGCAGACCGGGAACTGGGAAGCCAAGAGTTTGCTATCGAAGACATTTCCACTGGTGTACACGCTAGTGGGTTTGGCCAAGTTGGCGACGGCCGGAGCTTTTCATTTCACGTCGAACGCCAGTCACTGATGATCGAGGTGTACCGCCCACGGCTGACCGGGCCCGTCCCGCAGAGCGAGGACATCGTCGCGGTCGGCACCCGCAAGCTCATCGACATCGACCTCTCCGACAGGCGAAGCCTGGCGGCGGCGGTCCGTGACGCGGTGGCGGCAGCGCAACCGGTGCGACCCATCCGCTGACACCGCCCCCCGGTACGGTCGTCGTCGTGACGGACGTAGCGGCGATGTCGTGGGTCCAGGTGATCGTTCTCGCGATCCTGCAGGGCCTGACGGAGTTCCTGCCGGTGTCGTCGTCCGGACACCTGGCGATCGCGTCGCGGGTCTTCTTCACCGACGACGCCGGCGCCTCGTTCACCGCGGTCACCCAGCTCGGCACCGAGGTGGCGGTGCTCATCTACTTCGCACGTGACATCGCCCGCATCATCAAGGCGTGGTTCAACGGCCTCTTCGTGACCGCCCACCGCACCGCCGACTACTGGCTGGGCTGGTGGGTCATCATCGGAACGATCCCGATCAGCGTGCTCGGCCTACTGTTCAAAGACCAAATCCGAACGGGCGCACGCAATCTGTGGTTGATCGCGATAGCGTTGATCGTGTTCTCGGCGGTCATCGCCGCGGCGGAATACTACGGCCGTCAAGCGCGACAAGTCGAACAGCTCACGTGGAAGGACAGCATCATCGTCGGCCTCGCGCAGTGCCTTGCCCTGATTCCGGGTGTGTCGAGATCCGGCGCAACGATCAGCGCCGGCCTGTTCCTCGGCATGGACCGTGAACTCGCCGCACGCTTCGGCTTCCTGCTCGCCATCCCAGCGGTGTTCGCGTCGGGCCTGTACTCGCTACCCGACGCGTTTCATCCGGTCGGCGAGGGAATGAGCGCCACCGGCCCACAGCTGTTGGTCGCGACGGTGATTGCGTTGGTCGTCGGCTATGCCGCCGTCGCCTGGTTCCTGCGCTTCCTCATCCGACACAGCATGTACTGGTTCGTCGGATACCGCGTGCTGCTCGGCACCGTCGTGCTGATCCTGCTCGGCACCGGGGTGGTGTCGGCGGTATGACGGTCATCCTGCTGCGCCACGGGCGGTCGACCTCGAACACCGCCCACACCCTCGCCGGCCGCAGCGAGGGTGTCGACCTCGATGAAAAGGGCCAGGAACAGGCTGAAGGTCTGATTGCGCGCATCGGCACTCTGCCGGTCCGCGCGATCGTGCGATCACCGCTGCTGCGGTGCGAACGCACTGTCGCGCCGCTGGCTGCCGTGCTGGGCCTCGATCCCGTCGTCGACGAGCGCATCTCCGAGGTCGACTACGGCGCGTGGACGGGGCGCAAGATCGGCGAATTGGTCAAGGAGCCGCTGTGGGCGGTTGTGCAGCAGCAGCCCAGCGCGGCGGTGTTCCCAGACGGCGAAGGACTCGCCGCGGTCCAGGCGCGCGCTGTGGGCGCGGTACGAGAGCACGACCGGCGGCTGGCCGAACAGCACGACGGTGACGTGTTGTGGATCGCCTGTACGCACGGCGACGTGATCAAGGCCGTCGTCGCCGACGCGCTGGGAACGCATCTCGACAGCTTCCAGCGGATCACCGCGGACCCCGCCTCGATGAGTGTGATCCGTTACACGGCGATGCGTCCGTTCGTCATCCACGTCAACCACACCGGTGATCAACTGACCGCCGGCCTGCTGGCAAAACCGCCGAAGGACGGGGCCCAGGAGGCGTCCAAGGACGGTGAGGTGCCACCCGAAGACGCGGTCGTGGGTGGCTCGACCGACTGACCGGTGAACCCCCGGGATTGCGGCTGACGCGGCCGTTACCGGTATTTTGGAGATGCCATGGCCCGCGCTATTCACGTCTTCCGAACACCCGACCGCTTCGTGGCCGGGACCGTTGGGCAACCGGGAAACCGGACCTTCTACCTGCAGGCCGTTCACGACAAGCGGGTGGTGTCGGTGATCCTGGAGAAGCAGCAGGTTGCGGTGCTCGCCGAACGTATCGCCGCGTTGCTGCTCGAGATCAACCGGCGATTCGGCACGCCGGTGCCGCCCGAGACCGGCGAGGTGGACGACCTGAGTCCGCTGATCACCCCGGTGGACGCCGAATTCCGGGTCGGGACCATGGGGCTCGGCTGGGACTCCGAGGCGCAGACCGTCGTCGTCGAACTGCTCGCGGTGTCCGAGACCGAGTTCGACGCGTCCGTGGTGCTCGACGACGCGGAAGACGGCCCCGATGCGGTGCGGGTCTTCCTGACGCCGGAATCCGCGCGTCAGTTCGCGACGCGCTCCAACCGGGTCATCTCGGCGGGCCGTCCGCCATGCCCGCTGTGCGACGAACCGCTCGATCCCGAGGGCCACATCTGCGTACGCACCAACGGTTATCTGCGTGGCGCCATCACCGGTTCCGACGATGACGCCGTCGAGTAGCGGATCGGACTCCGCTCGTGAAGCCAACGAGGTGCTGCGGCGCGGTGAGCTGACCGTCATCGGACGCATCCGCTCCGCAAGCAACGCCACCTTCCTGTGCGAGGCGCATCTCAATGAGCGGCAAGCGCATTGCGTCTACAAGCCGATCAAGGGGGAGGCGCCCCTTTGGGACTTTCCGGACGGGACGCTGGCCGGTCGCGAACTCGGCGCGTACCTCGTGTCGGACGCGCTGGGGTGGAACATCGTGCCGTACACCATTATTCGAGATGGCCCCGCCGGGCCGGGCATGTTGCAGCTCTGGGTCGACCAACCAGGCGAGAGCCTCGGAGAGGTCGGCGATGAACCCGAAGCGGGACCGGACCTCGTCGACCTGTTGCCCGCCGGGCAGATTCCGCCGGGCTTCCTGCCGATCCTGCAGGCCTACGACTACGCAGGCGACGAGGTGACGCTGGTGCACGCCGACGACATCCGGCTACGCCGGATGGCCATCTTCGACGTGCTGATCAACAACGCCGACCGCAAGGGCGGCCACATCCTGTCCGGAGTCGACGGGCATGTGTACGGCGTCGACCACGGCGTCAGCCTGCACGTCGAGGACAAGCTCCGAACGGTGCTGTGGGGCTGGGCGGGCAAGCCGGTGGATGAAGAGAGCCTGGAAGCCGTCGCCGCTCTGCGTGACCAGCTGGCCAATGGCTTGGCGGACACACTCTGTGCGCACATCACCGAACGTGAGATCGCCGCCCTGAAAGCGAGAACTGTTGCACTGATTGATGATCCGGTGATGCCCACCCCGGACCGACGGCGCCCGATACCGTGGCCGGCGTTCTAGTCCACCCGGCGCGTGCGACGAGTCTGAGGATTCCAACGCGGTGCCGAGTCGAACCTTCATGATCTACTGAGCCGGTGAGTGCGACCGATGCGGCGCTTGCTGCCGAGGTGGCCAAGGACGCCGGCGAGATGCTGCTGGGGGTGCGTGAGGAGATCGGCTTTTACGATCCCTACGAACTGGGCGACGAGGGCGATAGGCGCGCCAACACCTTGATCCTCAACCGGCTGCGGGCCGAGCGTCCCGACGACGCGGTGCTGTCCGAAGAGGCGGCCGACGACATTTCCCGTGTTCAAGCCGAACGCGTCTGGATCGTCGACCCCGTCGACGGCACCCACGAGTTCTCGATGCCCGGCCGAACCGACTGGGCCGTGCACATCGCACTGTGGCAACGCAACGACGGCCCGAACGGCGGCGGCATCACCGACGCCGCGGTCGCCCTGCCCGCCCGCGGCGAGGTGTACCGGACCGACACGGTGGTCCCTCCGCCGCCCCGTGCCGAGGGGCCGATCCTCATCACGGCCAGCGCCAACCGTCCACCACCGGTGCTGTGGTGGCTACGGGACCGGCTCGACATCAGGCTGGTGCGGATTGGGTCGGCAGGCGCCAAGGCCATGGCCGTGGTCCGCGGTGACGTCGACGCATACCTGCACGCCGGCGGTCAGTGGGAGTGGGATTCGGCGGCACCCGCCGGCGTGGTGGCGGCGGCCGGCATGCACGCGACCCGCCTCGACGGCTCGCCGCTGATCTACAACCGGGCCGACCCGTACCTGCCTGACCTGCTGATGTGCCGGGCCGAGTTGGCCGATGTGCTGCTCGAAGGCATCCTGTCGGCCTACCGCAACCGCTGAGGCGGGAATGAATCGGCCGCACGCGGTGTCCAATTCCGTGATGCCTAGAGTCGACGCTATGAATTCGTGGCCCGCGCCGACCGTCCCGGTCCTTAACGGCCGCGGTCCGCAGCTACGGCTCTACGACAGCGCCGACCGGCAGGTGCGCCCCGTCACCGCCGGCGAAGTCGCCACCATGTACGTCTGCGGCATCACCCCGTACGACGCCACCCACCTGGGCCACGCAGCCACCTACCTGACGTTCGACCTCGTCCACCGGGTGTGGCTGGATTCGGGTCATCAGGTGCACTACGTGCAGAACATCACCGACATCGATGACCCGTTGTTCGAGCGGGCCGAGCGCGACGGCATCGGCTGGCGCGAGCTGGCCGACCGCGAGACCGAGCTGTTCCGCGAGGACATGGCGGCGCTGCGGGTACTACCGCCACACGAGTATGTGGCCGCCACGGAGGCGATCGCCGAGGTCATCGAAGTGGTCGAGAAGCTGTTGGCCGCGGGCACGGCCTACGTCGCCGATGACGCCGAGCACCCCGACGTCTACTTCCGCGCCGACGCCACACCGCAGTTCGGCTACGAGTCGGGATACGACCGCGACACCATGATGCGGTTGTTCGCCGAACGCGGCGGCGACCCGGATCGCGCGGGTAAGGGCGACGCGCTGGACGCGCTGTTATGGCGGGCGCAGCGGCCCGGCGAGCCGAGCTGGCCGTCGCCGTTCGGCGCCGGACGGCCGGGCTGGCACGTTGAATGCGCCGCGATCGCGCTGAGCCGCATTGGCACCGACCTGGACATCCAGGGTGGTGGTTCCGATCTGATCTTCCCTCACCACGAATTCTCCGCCGCGCACGCCGAATCCGTCACGGGGGAGCGGCGATTCGCCCGTCATTACGTGCACGCAGGCATGATCGGGTGGGATGGGCACAAGATGAGCAAGAGCCGGGGCAACCTGGTCCTGGTGTCCCAGTTGCGCGCAGACGGCGTCGATCCCGGGGCGATCCGACTTGGGCTGTTCGCGGGTCATTACCGCACCGATCGCTTCTGGAGTCCTGCGGTGCTCGACGAGGCGAATGACCGGTTGCAGCGCTGGCGACGCGCGGTGGCCCAGCCCGCGGGGCCCGACGCCGCCGACGTGGTGGCCCGGGTTCGACGCTATCTGGCTGACGATCTCGACACCCCGAAAGCCCTTGCCGCACTTGATGGCTGGACGACCGACGCGCTTACCTACGGCGGTCACGACCCGCAGGCGCCGCAGGTTGTGGCCGATGCCGTCGACACGCTGCTCGGTATAAAGCTGTAGGCCCGCCAAACGCGGCGCAGCGCAGAGTACGTTTGACCGACATGAGTTCAGTCAACGGAAAAGTCGTCCTCATCACCGGTGGCGCCAACGGCATCGGCGCGGAGGTGGCCCGACGCCTGCACGACAAAGGCGCCAAGCTGGTACTGACCGACCTGGACAAAGACCTTCTCGAAGGCGTGGCGGCCCGGTTGGGCGGCGATCGGGTGCTGACGGCTGTCGCCGACGTGCGCGATCTGGCCGCCATGCAAGCCGCCGTCGCCGCGGGCGTGGAGCGGTTCGGCGGGATCGACGTCGCAATGGCCAATGCGGGAATCTCGACCGTCGGATCCCTGCTCGCCGTCGATCCGGATGCGTTCAAGACCCTGATCGATGTGAACGTCGTCGGGGTGTTCAACACGGTGCGCGCGGCGCTGCCGTCGGTGATCGAGCGACGCGGCTACGTCCTGATCGTGTCGTCGGCGGCCGCGTACGCCGCTGCCGCGGGCATGGTGCCCTATGACACTTCCAAGGCCGGCGTCGAGCACTTCGCCAATGCGCTGCGGTTGGAGGTCGCACATCTTGGGGTCGCCGTCGGGTCGGCACACATGTTGTGGATCGACACCCCTCTGGTGCGCGAGGGCAAGGCCGACTCGGAGGCGTTCCGGGAGATGCTGCGCAGACTGCCCGGCCCGTTGGGTAAGACCACATCGATCGAGAAGTGCGGTGAAATCTTCGTGGCGGGCATCGAGGCGCGCAAGCGCCAGATCAACTGTCCCCGCTTCGTCGGCCTGTTGCGCTGGTTGAAACCACTGCTCTCGTCCCGGCTGGGCGAACCGCTCACCCTGAAGCATGTTCCGGAGCTGTTACCGAAGATGGATGCTGAAGTCGCGGCGCTCGGCCGGAGTTTCAGTGCACGTACCGAGGCATTGGAGAAGTAGTGCTGCGTTACCTCGCAATCGTCGTCGCATCGCTGATGCTGTTGGTGGGCTGTAGCACGAAAAAGGACGAGGAGGCCGCGACGTCGACTCCGCCACCGGCGCCGGCCACCGTTACACCCGAGCAGACCCGTGCGATCGCCAAGGAGGCCTACATCTACGGCTTCCCGATGGTCGACAACTACCGGGTGATGTACTCCTATTTCGTCAACAAGGAGGATCCTGAGTACAAGGGCGGTTGGAACGAAATACACAACAGCGCACAGGTTTACACGCCTGCGGACAAGGCGATCCAAACGCCGAACTCCGACACACCGTACTCCGCCGTCGGCGCCGACCTGCGCGCCGAACCACTGGTGCTCACGGTTCCTCCCATCGAGCAGGACCGCTATTACTCTCTTCAGTTCATCGATCTCTACACCTACAACATCGCCTACGTAGGGAGCCGAACGACGGGTAACGGCGGAGGGAAATACCTTCTGGTAGGCCCGAACTGGCAGGGCGAGAAGCCCGAGGGCATCAACGAGGTGATCAGATCCGACACCGATCTCGCCATGGTGCTCTACCGCACTCAACTGTTCGGCCCGTCCGACATCGACCAGGTCAAGAAGATCCAGGCCGGCTACCAGGTGGCGCCACTGTCGGTGTTCCTCAACCAACCATCACCCGCGCCTGCCCCGCCGATCGACTTCGTGCCGCCCCTGACCCGCGATCAGCAGAAGACCTCGCCGCAGTTCTTCGAGATCCTGAATTTCCTGCTTGGATTCGCGCCGACGCCGCCGTCTGAGCAGGAGTTGCGCGCCCGGTTCGCCACCATCGGGATCGGACCCGACGGCAGTTTCGACGCCGACAAGATGACGCCGGAGACGAGATCGGCGATCGAGGGCGGAATGGCCGACGCCTGGGCCGAATTCGACACTTTCAAGAAGGACAAGCTGGATACCGGCCAAGTGACATCGGGTGACATCACCGGCAACCGGGAAACGATTGGCACGAACTATCTGTATCGGATGGCCGCCGCGGTGGTCGGTATCTACGGCAACTCCAAGGACGAGGCGATCTATGTGGGTGCGTTCAACGACTCCACGGGTGCGCCGTTGACCGGAGCCAACAACTACACCTACCGGTTCGCCAAGGATCAGCTGCCGCCGGTCAACGCATTCTGGTCGTTGACCATGTACGAGCTTCCACAGAGCCTGCTGGTCGAGAACCCGATGAAGCGCTATCTGATCAACTCGCCGATGCTGCCCAGCCTCGTGCCCGACGCCGACGGCGGCTACACGATTTACATCCAGAACTCGTCGCCGGGAATCGAGAAGGAAGCCAATTGGCTACCGGCGCCCCAGGGCCCGTTCCAGATGGTGCTGCGGTTGTACTGGCCGAAGCCCGATGCGCTCAACGGAACCTGGAAACCGCCACAACCCGTGAAGACCTGACCCACCCACCGCCGAAATCAGGTTCTGACCTCACCGGAGATCAACCCCGAAAACCCGGCCCGCGACGGCGCAGATAGCGCTCGAACTCGGCGGCAAGGGCGTCGCCGTCGATCTTGCCGATCGCCTCGTGCATGTCGACTTCCGCGTCGCCGCGTTCTTCCAGCGACTGCACGTATTCGGCGATGTCGTCATCCTCGGAGGTCATTTCGGTCACCGCCAATTCCCATTCCTCGGCCTGCGTCGGCAGGTCGGCGAGTGGCACCTCGATGTCCAGGACGTCCTCGACGCGGCGCAACAGCGCGACGGTGGCCTTGGGGTTCGGCGGCTGCGACACGTAGTGCGGGACGGCGGCCCAGAACGTCACCGCGGGAATGCCGGCCTGCACACAGGCGTCCTGGAACACCCCGGCGATGCCCGTCGGCCCCTCATAGCGCGTCTCCTCGAGGCCGAACGCCTTCGCCGAGTCGGGGGAGTAGGCCGCTCCCGACACCGTAACCGGGCGCGTGTGTGGGGTGTCGGCCAGCAGCGCGCCGAGGATGACGACTGTCTGCACGTTGAGCTTGTCCGCGATCGCCAGCAACTCGGCGCAGAACGTGCGCCAGCGCATATTGGGCTCGACGCCATGCATCAGCACGATGTCGCGGTCCGAGCCGGGCGGACGGCAGTGCGAAATTCGCATCGACGGCCACACCAGCTCGCGGGTCACCCCATCGACCTGCCGGATCACCGGCCGGTTGACCTGGTAGTCGTAGTACGCCTCGTCGTCGATCTCCACAATCGGCTCGGCTTCCCAGATCGCGTCCAGGTGCTCCAGCGCATCGCTCGCGGCATCCCCGGCATCGTTCCAGCCCTCGAAGGCCGCGACGACGATTGTGTCGCTCAAGTCGGGCAGGTTCGGCGTCACCAGGCCAGCGTAAGCCCTGTGTGGTGGCTTGGAGCGGCATCGCCACACGGGCTGAATCGGCGGCGGCCCGTCGAGGCGAAATACGCTGGACGGCAATCTGGTTAATGTTGATACTTAGGCCATCGCCATAAGCTCCACGAGCTGCCGACCACGGCGATGAGTTGGGCGTCCAGACGTCGATTGGGTGACGGCGTAGACTTTTCTGGTCGAGAGGCGTTGCAACGGTTCCGGGTCATTGCCGGATTCCGCCACGCTCGGCGAAGTCAAGGACGCCTTCCGTTACGGAAGGAGTGCATTGTGGCCGCCCCGGAAAGCGTCTCCGAGTCGAAGACCTTCACGCCGAACGTCCGCCCCGACTGCACCGAAGAACTCACGGCTGCTCTGCGCCAGCGGATCATGGTCATCGACGGCGCGATGGGGACGGCGATCCAGCGGGACCGGCCGGACGAGGCCGGCTACCGCGGCGACCGGTTCACGGAATGGCCGACTGCGCTTCAGGGCAACAACGACCTGCTCAACCTGACGCAGCCCCAGATCATCGAGGGAATCCACCGCGAGTACCTCGAAGCGGGCGCCGACATCCTGGAGACCAACACGTTCAACGCGAACGCGGTCTCGCTCGCCGACTACGACATGGCCGACCTGAGCTACGAGCTGAACTACGCGGGCGCCGCGCTGGCCCGCAAAGCCGCCGACGAGTTCAGCACCCCGGAAAAGCCACGCTATGTCGCGGGCGCCCTGGGGCCCACGACACGCACGGCGTCGATCTCACCGGACGTCAACGATCCGGGAGCCCGCAACGTCTCCTACGACCAGCTGGTCGCGGCCTACCTCGAAGCTGCCAACGGCCTGGTGGACGGCGGTGTCGATATCCTCATCATCGAGACGATCTTCGACTCGCTGAATTCCAAGGCGGCGGTGTTCGCCGTCGAGACGCTGTTCGAGGAGCGCGGGCGCCGTTGGCCGGTGATCATCTCGGGCACCATCACCGACGCGTCAGGGCGGACGTTGTCCGGTCAGGTCACCGAAGCATTCTGGAACGCGATCAGACACGCCAAGCCCATCGCGGTCGGCCTCAACTGTGCCCTGGGGGCACCGGAGATGAGGCCCTACATCGCCGAGATGTCGCGGATCGCGGACACCTTCGTCTCCTGCTACCCGAACGCGGGACTGCCCAACGCATTCGGCGAATACGACGAGTCTCCGGAACGGCAGGCCGGCTACATCGCCGACTTCGCCGAGGCTGGTCTTGTCAACCTGGTCGGTGGTTGCTGCGGGACGGCGCCGCCGCACATCGCCGAGATCGCCAAGGTCGTCGAGGGCAAACCGCCCCGCGAGTTGCCCGAGATCCCGGCGGCTACCCGGCTTTCGGGGCTCGAACCCCTCAACATCACCGAAGACTCCCTGTTCGTGAACATCGGTGAGCGCACCAACATCACCGGCTCCGCCCGGTTCCGCAACTTGATCAAGGCCGAGGACTACGACACCGCGCTATCGGTCGCCCTGCAGCAGGTCGAGGTCGGTGCACAGGTCATCGACATCAACATGGACGAGGGCATGATCGACGGCGTCGCCGCGATGGACCGGTTCACCAAGCTGATCGCGGCCGAGCCGGACATCAGCCGGGTCCCGGTGATGATCGACTCCTCCAAGTGGGAGGTCATCGAGGCGGGCCTGAAGAACGTTCAGGGCAAGCCGATCGTCAACTCGATCTCCATGAAGGAGGGCGAGGAGAAGTTCATCCGCGAGGCACGGCTGTGCCGCAAGTACGGCGCCGCCGTCGTCGTGATGGCCTTCGACGAGCAGGGTCAGGCCGACAACCTGGAGCGCCGCAAGGAGATCTGCGGGCGCGCCTACCGGATCCTGACCGAAGAGGTCGGGTTCCCGCCCGAGGACATCATCTTCGACCCGAACTGCTTCGCGCTGGCGACCGGCATCGAGGAGCACGCGACCTACGGGATCGACTTCATCGAGGCCTGCGCCTGGATCAAGGAGAACCTCCCCGGGGTGCACATCTCGGGCGGCATCTCGAACGTGTCGTTCTCGTTTCGCGGCAACAACCCCGTGCGCGAGGCCATTCACGCGGTGTTCCTGTTCCACGCCATCAAAGCCGGCCTGGACATGGGCATCGTCAACGCCGGCGCGCTGGTGCCCTACGACTCGATCGACCCCGAACTGCGGGACCGTATCGAGGACGTGGTCCTGAACCGTCGCGAGGACGCGGCCGAGCGGCTGCTCGAGATCGCCGAGCGGTTCAACACGAAGAACTCGGGCGAAGGCGACGATAAGACCGCCGCCGAGTGGCGCAGTCTGCCGGTGCGCGAGCGGATCACGCACGCTCTGGTCAAGGGCATCGATGCCCACGTCGACGACGACACCGAGGAGTTGCGCGCCGAGATCGCCGCCGCGGGTGGCCGCCCTATCGAGGTGATCGAGGGCCCGCTGATGGACGGCATGAACGTCGTGGGTGACCTTTTCGGCTCGGGCAAGATGTTCCTGCCGCAGGTCGTGAAGTCGGCGCGGGTGATGAAGAAGGCCGTCGCCTATCTGCTGCCGTTCATCGAGGCGGAGAAAGAGGAGGCCGGGACCACCGGCACCAAGGACACCAACGGCACGATCATCATGGCGACCGTGAAGGGCGACGTCCACGACATCGGCAAGAACATCGTCGGAGTCGTGCTGCAGTGCAACAACTTCGAAGTGATCGATCTCGGTGTGATGGTGCCTGCCCAGAAGATCCTGGATGCGGCGAAGGAGCACGACGCCGACATCATCGGCTTGTCCGGCCTGATCACTCCGTCGTTGGACGAGATGGTCAACTTCGCCGTCGAGATGGAACGCGAGGGGCTGGAGATCCCGCTGCTGATCGGCGGCGCGACCACCTCCCGCGCCCATACGGCGGTGAAGGTGGCGCCGCGTCGCAACGGGCCGGTGGTCTGGGTCAAGGACGCGTCCCGCTCGGTGCCGGTCGCCGCGGCCCTCCTTGACGACAAGCAGCGTCCGGCTCTGCTGGAGGCCACCGAGGCCGACTACGCCTCCCTGCGCGAACGGCACGCCCAGAAGAACGAGCGGCCGATGCTGACGCTGGAAAAGGCGCGCGCCAACCGGACGCCGATCGAGTGGGACGGCTACACGCCGCCGGTGCCCGCTCAGGGCCTCGGCGTTCGGGAGTTCTGCGACTACGACCTCGCCGAGCTACGCGAGTTGATCGACTGGCAGCCGTTCTTCAACGCCTGGGAGATGAAGGGCAGGTTCCCCGACATCCTCAACAACCCGGCGTCGGGCGAGACCGCCCGCAAGCTCTACGACGATGCCCAGCAGATGCTCGACACCTTGATCAAGGAGAAATGGCTGACCGCCAACGGGGTGATCGGGTTCTTTCCGGCGAACGCCGTGGGCGACGACATCGAGGTGTACACCGACGACACCCGCACCGAGGTGCTCACCACGTTGCGCAACCTTCGACAGCAGGGCGCGCATCGCGACGGCGTCCCGAACAAATCGCTGGGGGACTTCGTCGCCCCGAAAGAATCGGGTCTCCGGGACTACATCGGTGCCTTCGCCGTCACCTCGGGGCTCGGCGGCCAGGAGAAGATCGCGGAGTTCAAGGCGGCCCTCGACGACTACAGCGCGATCCTGCTGGAGTCGCTCGCCGACCGACTGGCAGAAGCCTTCGCCGAACGCATGCACCAGCGCGTCCGTAAGGAGTTCTGGGGGTTCCAGCCGGACGAGGAGCTGGACAACGACGCACTCATCGCCGAGAAATACGTGGGAATTCGCCCCGCCCCCGGCTATCCCGCCTGCCCGGAGCACACCGAGAAGGCGACGCTGTGGGAGCTGATGGACGTCAAGGAACGGACGGGCATCGAGCTGACGGAGTCGATGGCGATGTGGCCCGGTGCCGCCGTCAGCGGCTGGTATTTCTCGCATCCGCAGTCGCAGTATTTCGTGGTCGGCCGGTTGGCTCAGGATCAGGTCGCCGACTACGCGAAACGTAAGGGCTGGACCTTGAAGGAGGCCGAGCGTTGGCTGGCTCCCAACCTGGGCTACAACCCAGAGGACTGAGCCCTGGCTCGTCGAGCACTTCTCGGCCGCTGACATCGCTATCCACTTTCCGCAGAGGGCTTCTCGCATTTTCTCTGCGAAACGTAGAAAGCGATGGGCACTCAGGCTACCCGGTAAGGGCACGAATATCGTTGGCGCCCTAGCTGATCAGATGGTCCACGACGCGGCGACCGATGCTTCCTGTTGCCCCGGTCACAAGAATTCTCATGGATTTCACCGTTCGTGTCACCCATGACAGAATTCGAAACATGCGTGCGGTGCTGTTCGACATGGATGGGACCCTCGTCGACTCCGAAAAACTCTGGGACATTTCACTGACGGCGCTGTACGAACGCCACGGCGGCATCATGACACCCGAGGTGCGGGCATCGCTGGTGGGCGGCTCGGCGGAGGACACGATCCAGACGGTCTACACCGACCTCGGTCTCGCCCTCGATCCGGACGCGATGGCCGAATCCATCCGCTGGCTGCACGACTACACCGGAGAGTTGTTCGACGGCGGGCTGCCGTGGTGCGACGGCGCGCACGAACTACTGGAAGCCCTTGCCGCCGAACGCATTCCGATGGCTCTGGTCACCAACACCCAGCGACAGCTGACCGAGCGCGCTCTCAACAGCATTGGTAAACACTACTTTTCGGTGTCGGTCTGCGGCGACGAAGTGCCGAGGGGCAAGCCTGCCCCGGACGCCTATCGGCGAGCGGCCACGCTGCTCGGGCTGGAGCCGTCAGCGTGCCTGGCGGTCGAAGACTCGGTCACCGGCACTGCCGCTGCGGAGAGCGCGGGATGCCCGGTGCTGGTGGTACCCAATGACGTCGAGGTGCCCGCAGGAGGGCGCCGGGCGCATGTGAGTTCGCTGGCCGGGGTCGGCGCCGGCGATCTTCGCGAGGTCTATGACCGCCTCAACCGCGGCATCGGAGAACGCTCAGCGTAAGTCCGCCCGCAGCGCGCTTGCCAGTGGTAAGACGGGGGTACTCACGTGACCCGGATCACGCAACGCTGCGAAAGGGACGCACATGGCAGGCTCCAATGCCCCCGCTGGAGACGAATCCGCACTACCTATCGCCGACAATGACTTCTCGTCGGGCGGCACCGCGGTCCGAATCGCGTCGGTCGCCGCGCTGGGAGGGCTGCTGTTCGGCTACGACAGCGCAGTGATCAACGGTGCGGTCGACTCGATCCAAGAGGATTTCGGCATCGGCAACGCCGAACTCGGCTTCGCGGTGGCCTCGGCGCTGCTGGGGGCCGCGGCAGGAGCCATGACCGCCGGACGGATCGCCGACTGGATCGGCCGCATCGCGGTCATGAAGATCGCGGCGGTGCTGTTCCTGGTCAGCGCCTTCGGAACGGGCTTTGCGCATGAGGTGTGGTCGGTCGTGCTGTTCCGCATCGTCGGCGGCATCGGCGTCGGCGTTGCCTCGGTCATCGCGCCGGCCTATATCGCCGAGACTTCGCCACCGCGAATCCGCGGCCGACTGGGGTCCTTGCAACAGCTGGCCATCGTGTTGGGCATCTTTGCGTCGTTCGTCGTCAACTGGCTGCTGCAGTGGGCAGCGGGCGGCCCGAACGAGGCGCTGTGGTTCGGGCTCGACGCGTGGCGCTGGATGTTCCTCGCAATGGCGGTCCCTGCCATCGTGTACGGGGTGTTGGCGTTCACCATTCCCGAGTCACCGCGGTATCTCGTTGCCAGCCACAAGATTCCGGAAGCACGCAGGGTGCTGACCATGCTCCTCGGCGAGAAGAACCTGGAAATCACGATCGATCGCATCAGGGAGACGCTGGAGCGCGAGGACAAGCCGTCGCTGCGCGATCTGAAGAAGCCGACGGGCGGCATCTACGGCATCGTGTGGGTTGGCCTCGGTTTGTCGATCTTCCAGCAGTTCGTCGGCATCAACGTGATCTTCTACTACTCGAACGTGCTGTGGCAGGCCGTCGGGTTCAGCGCCGACGAGTCCGCGGTCTACACCGTGATCACGTCGGTCATCAACGTGTTGACAACGCTGATCGCCATCGCGCTGATCGACAAGATCGGGCGCAAGCCGCTGCTGCTCATCGGATCGTCGGGCATGGCGGTCACGCTCATCACGATGTCCGTCATCTTCGCCAACGCGACCATCGGCCCCGATGGCAACCCGAGTCTGCCGGGAGCCTCCGGGGTGATCGCATTGATCGCGGCCAACCTGTTCGTGGTGGCGTTCGGCATGTCGTGGGGCCCCGTCGTCTGGGTGCTGCTCGGCGAGATGTTCCCCAACCGCATCCGCGCCGCAGCGCTCGGCATCGCCGCGGCAGGCCAATGGGCCGCCAACTGGCTCATCACGGTCACGTTCCCCGGGTTGCGCGAGCATCTCGGACTGGCCTACGGGTTCTACGGCCTGTGCGCCGTGTTGTCGGGCCTCTTCGTATGGCGATGGGTGATGGAGACCAAGGGCGTGTCGCTGGAGGACATGCACGGCGAGATCCTGCATCAGGCGCCACCGAAGGCCGCCACCTGAGCGCGATGACCGCGGCGTAACTGCCGTGACTTTGCTCGCGGCCCCGTGACACAATCGCCTCCCGTGAAGACCTTCGACGCCCTGTTCGCCGAACTGAGCGAGCGTGCTCGCACCCGGCCCGCGGGCAGCGGCACGGTCGCCGCGCTCGATGGCGGCGTGCACGGCCTCGGCAAGAAGATTTTGGAGGAAGCCGGCGAGGTGTGGCTGGCCGCCGAACACGAGAGCGACGAGGCGCTGGCCGACGAGATCAGCCAGCTGCTGTATTGGACGCAGGTGCTGATGATTTCCCGCGGTCTATCCCTCGACGACGTCTACTCCAAGCTATGAGCGACATGTTGCGCGTCGCGGTGCCCAACAAGGGTGCCTTAAGCGAGTCCGCCGCCGAGATCCTGTCCGAGGCGGGCTATCGCAGGCGGCGGGACCAGAAGGACCTGACCGTCATCGACCGGGCGAACAACGTCGAGTTCTTCTTCTTGCGTCCCAAGGACATCGCGATCTACGTCGGTTCGGGTCAGCTGGACTTCGGGATCACCGGTCGCGACCTGGCCGCCGATTCCGACGCGCCCGTGCGGGAGCGATTGGCGCTCGGCTTCGGCAATTCGACGTTCCGATATGCGGGCCCGATCGGCCGGGAGTGGACCGCCGCCGACCTGGCGGGCAAGCGGATCGCGACATCCTTTCCGAACCTGGTACGAAAAGACCTCGTCGCCAAGGGAATCGAGGCAACCGTTATTCGCCTCGACGGCGCTGTCGAGATTTCAGTCCAGCTCGGCGTGGCCGACGTCATCGCCGACGTCGTCGGATCCGGACGCACGCTCGCGCTACACGATCTGGTGGCGTTCGGTGATCCGCTGTGTGACTCCGAAGCCGTGCTGATCGAGGGCGCCGAAGCCGGGAACTCCGCGGCCCGTGACCAACTGGCGGCACGGGTACAGGGTGTGGTGTTCGGGCAGCAGTACCTGATGCTCGACTACGACTGCCCGCGCACGGTACTGGACGAGGCCGCTGCCGTCACCCCGGGACTGGAATCGCCCACCATCGCCCCGCTCGCCGATCCGGCGTGGGTGGCGGTGCGCGCACTCGTGCCACGGCGCGACGTCAACGCGATCATGGACAAACTCGCCGCGATCGGTGCGAAGGCGATTCTGGCGTCTGACATTCGGTTCTGCCGCTTCTGATTCAACAGGTCATCGCACTGCACGCGTGTTAGCGTCCGGGTGTCGTTTTCACCGGTACGGAGGTTGGCATGACGCAGGTCCTCGTCATATTGCTCGCGCTGCTGATCGGCGTGATCGCCGGATTGCGGGCGATGACCGCCCCGGCGGTGGTCGCTTGGGGGGCCATGCTCGGCTGGATCGACGTCGACGGCAAGTGGTCGGAGTGGGTGGCCCATCCGATCACCGTCACCGTCCTGACGATCTTCCTGCTGGTGGAACTCGTCACCGACCAGCTACCGAAGACCCCGAGCCGCAAGACGGCGCCACAGTTCGCCACCCGACTCATCATGGGCGCTTTCGCGGGGGCGGTGATCGGCAGCGCGTTCTTCCACACGTTCAGTTGCATCGGCGCAGGCATCGTCGGAGCGGTGTTGGGCACGCTGGGCGGCGCGGCGGTCAGAACCAAGCTCTACGAAGCCAACAACGGCAAGGACCGGCCGGGCGCGTTCATCGAGGACGTCGTGGCCGTCGGCGGTGGCTTCCTGGTCGCCTTCCTCGTCAGCCTCGTCTGAACCGCGGCCGATGACTGAAAAGTTCGACGCGGTCATCGTCGGCGCGGGCCAGGCCGGACCGCCGCTGGCCGGCAGGCTGACCCAAGCGGGTTACACGGTCGCCGTCATCGAACGCAAGCTCGTCGGCGGCACGTGCGTCAACTCAGGCTGCATTCCGACCAAGACCCTGGTCGCCAGCGCGTACGCCGCCCGCGTCGCCCGCCGCGGAGCCGAATACGGCATCGGCACAGGCGATATCAGCGTGGATATGGCCGCCGTGAAGGCGCGCAAGGACAAGATCGTGGTCGGTGACCGCGAAGGGGTCGAGTCCTGGATCGAGGGGATGGACGGGGCAACGTTGATCCGCGGCCATGCCCGGTTCGAGAGCCCACACACCATCCGGGTGGACGACCGCGTCCTGGAAGCGGACCGGATCTTCCTCAACGTCGGCGGCCGGGCGGTGGCGCCCGACCTGCCCGGGCTCGCCGACATCGACTACATGACCAACGTCGGAATCCTCGAACTCGACACGGTGCCAGAGCATCTGGTGGTCATCGGGGGAAGTTACATCGCCCTGGAATTCGCACAGATGTACCGCCGGTTCGGTGCCCGCGTCACCGTCATCGAGAAGGGGCCACGACTCACCTCCCGCGAGGACGACGACGTCTCGGCGACCATCAAGGAGATCCTGGAGGCCGAGGGCATCGACGTCGTCGTCGACGCCAGCGACATTCGGTTCACCAAGCGCGACACCGGCTTCGAGGTCACACCGCGCGAGGGAGCCGAACCCGTCGCAGGCACCCATCTGCTGATGGCGGTCGGGCGTCAGCCCAACACCGACGACCTCGGGCTCGAAGCGGCCGGCGTCGAGACGGACCGCCGTGGCTATATCGTCGTCGACGATCAGCTGCGCACCAACGTCGAACACATCTGGGCCATGGGGGACTGCAACGGACGCGGCGCCTTCACGCACACCTCGTACAACGACTTCGAGATCGTCGCGGCCAACCTACTCGACGACGACCCGCGCCGGGTGAGCGACCGGATCACGACCTACGCCCTCTACATCGACCCGCCGCTGGGGCGGGCAGGCCTGACGGTCGACGAGGTGCGCAAGTCAGGACGAAAAGCGTTGGTGGGCAAGCGGCCCATGACACGCGTCGGCCGCGCCGTCGAGAAGGGCGAGACACAGGGGTTCATGAAGGTCGTCGTCGATGCCGAGACCGAACAGATCCTCGGCGCCACCATCTTCGGGGTCGGCGGCGATGAGGTCATCCACTCGATTCTCGACATCATGACGGCAAAGAAGCCCTATACCGCGATCTCGCGCACGATGCACATTCATCCCACCGTCAGTGAGCTGGTGCCGACGATGCTCCAGGACTTGCAGCCGCTGGACTAGCGGCACGGCCGACGTTGAGCTGTCGCGTGACGTGCGCGACCCGCCAACCGAGGTGGCGGCACGTGCGCACATCGGCGGGATGGACTTGATCGGAGTTCGCATCGACATCGGTCTGCGCGCCCGCGCCGAGAAAGAAAGCCAGGCGGTTGAGGTCGTGTTCGCTGCCTGCCGAACTGTTCCAGCCAGGTCCCAAACCCAGGTTGACCCAGTGCATGTGATGCTGCGCGGCGAATACCGACAACGACACCAACGTGTTCAGCTTGTCGCCGCTCTTGCCGCCTGAGTTGGTGAACCCGGCCGCGACCTTGTCCCGCCAGATGCCGTCGATGCAGCGGCGCCCGGTCTGTTCGGCGAACGCCTAAAAGGCCGCCGACACGTTGCCCATGTAGGTCGCCGAGCCGAAGACGATGCCGTCGGAGGAGTCCAGGATGTCCCAGTCCGTTTCGCTCATCCGGTCGACTGGGATCACCGTGACGTCGGCGCCCGCCTCGGTGGCTCCGGCGGCGACAGCGTCGGCCAGGGTGGCCGTGTGCCCATATCCGGAGTGGTAAGCGATCGCCAACGTAGGCGCGGCGATGTCAGAGCCGTTGTGTGCCATAGCTATTGTCCCTTCGCGGATTCGGCCACCTCGCGGTAGCGCTGTGCCCAGTCGGGCAGGGAATCACCGGCCAGGTGAGCCTCGAGCCGGTCCAGGTAGGCATGTGTGCCGGGGCGGAATCCCTCTGCGTTGCGGATGCCGAGTCCACGATGGGTGAACCGTAACAGCGTGCCGTCGCCGTCGGCGCTCAGTTCGTACCGCACCACGCTGTCCTCGATGATCCGTTGACGCCATTCGTGTTCGAACACATGCGGCGGGTCCCACACGCGGATGCGGCCGGTCATCTTCTTGTGTTCAGGTGGCGCCGGGGGACCGTCGGGCATCATCTCGATGACACCTCCCTCGCGCGCGTCGATGGTGGTCTGGCCGATCCAATGGTTTCGGTGCGCCGGATCGGTGATCGCGGCCCACACGGCTTCGATCGGAAACGACAGGCGGCGTTCGAACGTCAGCATCGCCCGATCGCCCTCGATCGTCAGTCGTCCCTCACGTTCGGTCACGGCCCCTCCCGATGAATCGTCTGCAGGTGCCGTTCGAGGGCATCGAGGTGATCGGCCCAGTAGCGGCGGTAGCGGTCGATCCATTCGTCGATCGCGACCAGCCCGTCGGCCCGCAACGCATAGATGCGGCGCTGCGCGTCAGGGCGGACTTCGACGAGGCCCACCTCGCGCAGCACGCGCAGATGGCGTGACACCGTCGGCTGGGTCAGGTCCGGCAGCGTCGCCACGAGCTCACCCGCGGTGCGCTCACCCGCGGTCAGCGCGTCGAGCAGCGCCCTGCGGCTCGGCTCGGCGACGGCTTCAAAGACGTCCATAGGGCAAGTATGGCACTACATCTATATAGATACAAGCGTATGTAACCAGCTCAGGTCCCGGCTGCGGTGACCTTGTCGATGGTGGTCGACCACCACCAGATGACCGGCCCAGTCGGCACGCCAGACCCCGGCGGTATCGGGCCGTACCGTCCAGCACAATGCAGCCGGCCCCCAAAGGAAGTCGTCTTCGACAAGGGCGGTCAAGTGCAGGTCCGCGAGCGCCCACGTGAGATCCCAACTGCCACAACAGTTCGGGGTTCATGTCAGGCGCTGAACCAACAGTGTCTGCGCGCAGGTGCCGATGAACCCTTGCTGGTCGAAGAGTTCCGCGGTGGTGACGCCGATCGCGTCGGGCCCGATCGAACCACGGGCCCGAAGCGCGAAGTTCTCGCCGGCAGGCAGCCGGTGCAGGTGGACGACCGTGTCGGTGTTCATGAACATGAACGCCTCCGGGTCCAGTGCGGCGCCCGCGCCGTTCGCCGAGTCGACCACCATCGCGAGCCGCTGCAGCGCCGTCGTCGGCTCCGAATCCACCAGCGGCACAAGGGGACTTATCCACACCACGTTGCCCGTCTCGCCGGTCTCGGGCTGGCGTCGCCAGCTCACCGTCTCGAGATAGCCCGTCGCGCCGACCCAGCTGTGCGGCACTGCCGCGGCCTCACCTTCGACGAGCGGGGGATAGCGGTCGGTGGCCACGTCGGTCGTGTCGCCCGGGGCCAGCAGCCACGCGGTGACCCGTGCGACCGCGCGGTCGGACCTGGCCGCCGACATCTCCGCCATCATCAGCGAGATCCGTCTGCCCGGACGCTCCACCCAGGCTCGCACCTTCACCGAAGCGACGGGAATCGCGCCGAGAATGTCCAGGGTCAGACGTCCGATTCGCAGCCCGGTATCGGCCGCCAACTCCTCGATCAACTTCGTCATCAGCGCGAGAGGCGGTGAGCCGTGCTGGATTTCGGGATCCCAATTGCTCCGGGTGCCGTCGGTGGATTCGAACACCGAGAAGTCCCCGTCGGTGTCGAGCCGACGGTAGTGGCAATCAATCACGCAGCCGACTCCCGGGTGTGCAGCACCGTGTCATCATCGCCTTCGTCGGGGACAGTCGGCCAGCCGGGGTACGGGGGTGGCGTGCCACCGAACACCGGGCAATGTGCGTGGTGCGCACACCAGTCGCACATCCGGGACGGGTTGGGACGGAAATCGCCTGTGATACCCGCAGATTGGATCGCCCGCCAGATAGCCATCAACGTCTTCTCGAAGCGCAAGAGCTCGTCGAGATCGGGCGTGTAATCCAGTACCTGACCATCGGCGAGATAAAGCAGCCGCAGCCGCGCGGGCAGAATGCCGCGGGACCGCAGCAGCGCCACGGCATAGAACTTCATCTGGAACATGGCCTTGAATTCGGCCAGCGCCCTGGCCTCTGGTGGCGCCTTGCCGGTCTTGTAATCGACGACCCGCAACTCGCCGGTGGGCGCGACATCGATGCGGTCGACGAAGCCGCGCAGCAGCGTGCCGTCCTCGAGTTCGACCTCGACGCGCTGCTCACAGCTCTGCGGGTCGAAGCGAGTCGGATCTTCCAGCCGGTAGTACCCCGACAGCAGTGCCCGCGCCTCCTCGAGCAGTTCGGCGCGCAGCCCAGGTTCGAAATCGTCGGCGAGGTTGGGCCGCTCGGCGACGAGGCGCTCCCACGCCGGATCAACGAGCATCATCGCCGTATCGGGGACCCGCTCGGCCGCAGGCAGCCCGTACAACTGTTCCAGCGCGGCGTGTACCACCGAACCACGCACCTGCGCGGTGGACGACGGCTCGGGCAACCTGTCGATGGCACGGAACCGGTAGAGCAGGGGGCACTGCTTGAAGTCCGCGGCCCGGGACGGCGAAAGCGCGGGGCGCCGAGAGGCTGTCGACTCCTGCCCGTCGGTCATGAGTCCAGCGTATGGCGACACCCCGACAAAGCCCGGTAGACCCGCGCACCCGCGACGGCCCGTTGACTGGCAGGCTGAACAGCTGTGAACAGGACCGGACCCTTCGCAATCGGTGATCGAGTGCAGCTCACCGACGCGAAGGGCAGGCACTACACCATGGTCTTGACTCCCGGCGGGGAGTTCCACACCCACCGCGGCATCATCGACCTCGACAGCGTGATCGGGCTGCCCGAGGGGAGCGTGATCAAGTCCACCAACGGTGATCAGTTCCTCGTGTTGCGCCCGCTGCTGGTCGACTACGTGATGTCGATGCCCCGCGGCGCGCAGGTCGTCTACCCAAAGGACGCCGCCCAGATCGTGCACGAAGGGGACATCTTCCCCGGTGCACGCGTGCTGGAGGCCGGCGCGGGCTCCGGTGCGCTGACGTGCTCGCTGCTGCGGGCCGTCGGCCCCGAGGGAAAGGTCACGTCGTACGAGGTGCGTGAGGATCACGCCGAGCACGCGGTGCGCAACGTCACGACCTTCTTCGGGGGACGTCCTGATAACTGGGAGCTGGTGACCGCGGACATCGGCGACTACGCCGGGCCTGAAGTGGATCGCGTCGTGCTCGACATGCTGGCGCCCTGGGAGGTGCTCGGCTCCGTCGCGAACGCGCTGGTGGCCGGCGGGGTCCTGATGATCTACGTCGCGACGGTGACCCAGTTGTCGCGAACGGTCGAGGCCCTACGCGAGCAGAAGTGCTGGACCGAACCGCGAGCATGGGAGAGCATGCAGCGCGGCTGGCACGTCGTCGGGCTGGCCGTGCGTCCGCAGCACACGATGCGGGGGCACACGGCATTCCTGATCAACGTCCGCAAATTGGCGCCGGGTGCGATTGCGCCGATGCCGCTGCGGCGCAAGCGCCAACTCGGCGGCGGAATCTGATTCGTCGGCTCGGACGAGTGCCTAGTCGTCGGTACTGCGACGCAGATCCCGCCGCGCCGAGAGCAGCTCCACCTCGGGGCGTGCCGCCACGAGCCGCTCGGCGGCGTCGAGCACCTCGACGACATGGCTGCGATCGGCCGACACCATCGCGATGCCCACGCCTGCACGGCGATGCAGGTCCATCGAGCCGGTTTCCGCAGCCGACACCGCGAACCGGCGGTGCAGTTCGGCGATGAGCGGACGGATGACCGACCGCTTCTGCTTGAGCGAGTGCACATCCCCGAGCAGGAGGTCGAATTCGAGCGAGCCGATCCACATCCGCCGGTTCCTAGCGCGGGGGCGACGGAGGCGCAGGCCCGCTGGGTGTCTGGGGCCCCGCACTCTCGCCCGGTTGCAGCAGCTCGTCAGCGGTCCTACGGGTCAGCTGCCACGAATTGTCGACGAAGACGAACTCCATCGGGAAGCTGAAGTCGCCGGCTTGCGGATTGCCGGTCTTGAGGCTGATGAGAGCCGACACCGTGCCGGGCGGATCCTGGACCCAGCGCAGATCTCGAGCCTCGAACGTGGCCGGTGCGTAGCCGTTCTGGATCAGCGCCTGTCCGAACTTGTCCATCGCGGTCGCGTCAGCCTGCGTGCCGGACTCGATCAGCCCGTCCTTTTCCGCGCCCGGGATGTTTGCATCTGCTATGCGGTTCATCACATCGGAAAGCGCTTCCGGCGGCGGCAGCGGCGCACCGGGCGGGCCGGGCGGCTCCTGAACGGGGGGCGCGGTCGCCGATGTCGCCGTCGCCGCCTCCGGGTGTTTCTGCTCGGTGTCCGCACTACATGCGCCAAGCCCGAGCGCCGCCGCAATTGCGGCGGCGCTCAGGATCACGGCACCGGTTGTGCGGTGCGTTGAATGTCTAGCCGACAGCCGACATCAACGCCATGAGCGACTGCTTGGACATCTGCCAGCCGGTGGGGCTGGGTCCGGGAACGAACGTGATGTTCTGGCTCGCGACGCCGCCGTTGGCGGCCGTTGCCGTCACGTCGGCGGTGAAGCCGGGACCGCTCGGAACGATATTGGCCAGGCTGAACGAAAGTGGGAACTTGCCTTCGGCCTGCGCCTCGCGCAACTTGTTGTCGGCGACGCGGCCTTCGATCCGGCCGATGCCGCCCTGGATGTACGGCGCCTTGGACGCGGAGAGACCGGGAGCCCCGAGCGCCTGAAGCGTCGCAAGCAGCGGGCCCTGCACGTCAGACTGAGGCTGTTGCGGCAGCGGGATGTCCCACACGACCGGCGCCACGCGAGGTGAGGTCATCGCATCCGAGGATGCAATGGAAGTCACACCTACCGCGGCACCGGCGATGACGGCGGCTGCTGCCGCGCCGCTAACGAGGGCTTTCAGGGTCACGTTTGTCCTTTCGATGGGCCCAACTCAGGAATGAGGTTAACAAGTGACGCTGGTGTGTCGAATTGCTAGAGCGCACACAAAGGCTGAATCGCCGGTAGCTTTGAAGTTGTTACTGCACCAACATCGGGTGCGGGGAGGAGCGCAATATGAGCGAGTCCGAGCGTTCTGAAGGATTTGGGACACCCCATGAGTCCGGCATGTCCAGCGATGAGGCAGCCGAACTCGAAGAGCTGCGCCGCGAGGCCGCCCTGCTACGCGAGCAGCTCGAGAGTGCCGTAGGACCGCAAAGCGGTTTGCGCAGCGCGCGCGATGTGCACCAACTCGAAGCCCGGATCGACTCCCTTGCCGCCCGAAACGCCAAGCTGATGGAAACCCTCAAGGAAGCGCGGCAGCAATTGCTCGCGCTACGTGAGGAAGTCGACCGACTGGGTCAGCCGCCCAGCGGATACGGTGTGCTGCTGTCGGTCCAGGACGACGAGACGGTGGACGTCTTCACCTCGGGCCGCAAGATGCGGCTGACGTGCTCGCCGAACATCGACATCGAGACCCTCAAGCAGGGTCAGACGGTTCGCCTCAACGAGGCGCTGACTGTGGTCGAGGCCGGCCACTTCGAAGCCGTCGGTGAGATCAGCACCCTGCGCGAGATCCTTGCCGACGGGCACCGCGCGCTCGTGGTGGGACATGCGGACGAGGAGCGCATCGTCTGGTTGGCTGAGCCGCTGGTCGCCGCCGAGTTCCTGCCCGACGAACCAGAAGCCGAAGACGGTGACGACGACCGTCCGCGCAGGCTGCGGCCGGGCGACTCACTGCTGGTCGACACCAAAGCCGGGTATGCGTTCGAGCGCATCCCCAAGGCCGAAGTCGAGGATCTGGTCCTCGAAGAGGTCCCCGATGTGAGCTACAACGACATCGGCGGTCTGGGCCGGCAGATCGAGCAGATCCGCGACGCCGTCGAGCTGCCGTTCCTGCACAAGGAGCTCTATCGCGAGTACTCGCTGCGGCCCCCGAAGGGTGTGCTGCTGTACGGCCCTCCGGGCTGCGGTAAGACGCTGATCGCCAAAGCGGTGGCGAACTCGCTGGCGAAGAAGATGGCCGAGGTTCGCGGCGACGACGCCCGCGAGGCGAAGTCGTACTTCCTCAACATCAAGGGCCCCGAGCTGCTGAACAAGTTCGTCGGCGAGACCGAACGTCATATCCGGTTGATCTTCCAGCGGGCTCGGGAAAAGGCGTCCGAAGGCACGCCGGTGATCGTGTTCTTCGACGAGATGGACTCGATCTTCCGTACCCGCGGCACCGGTGTGAGCTCCGATGTGGAGACCACGGTTGTCCCGCAGCTGCTATCGGAGATCGATGGTGTCGAGGGTCTGGAGAACGTGATCGTCATCGGTGCCTCCAACCGTGAGGACATGATCGATCCCGCGATCCTGCGGCCCGGCCGTTTGGATGTGAAGATCAAGATCGAGCGCCCAGACGCCGAAGCGGCACAGGACATCTTCTCGAAGTATCTGGTCGAGGAACTTCCCGTCCACGCCGATGATCTCGCCGAGTTCGGTGGCGACCGAGCGGCATGCCTGAAGGCGATGATCGAGAAGGTCGTCGACCGGATGTACGCCGAGATCGACGACAACCGGTTCCTCGAAGTCACCTACGCCAACGGTGACAAGGAAGTCATGTACTTCAAGGACTTCAACTCTGGCGCCATGATCCAGAACGTGGTCGACCGGGCGAAGAAGAACGCGATCAAGTCGGTGCTGGAGACGGGGCAGCCTGGTCTCCGCATACAGCATCTGCTCGACTCGATCGTCGACGAATTCGCCGAGAACGAAGACCTGCCCAACACCACCAATCCTGATGACTGGGCACGGATTTCGGGCAAGAAGGGCGAGCGGATCGTTTACATCCGCACGCTGGTCACCGGCAAGTCGTCGAGCGCTTCACGCGCGATCGATACCGAGTCGAATCTGGGCCAGTACCTGTAACTGCACTGGCCCAGATCAACACGTCTCGGACTATTCGCAGAGGTTGGCGGCGGCCGCGTCGTAGAGCACCTGTGCGTGCTCCGCGGTGATGTCGTTGCTGGTGTTCGTGTAGATCGAGACCACCGTGGTGCCCTCCGGGATGCCCGCTGCGATCTCGTTGCATACCGCCTGGCCCATCTGCAGGGCCGCGTCGTTGGGTTCTATACCGCCCGCCTGGACTGCGTCGAAAAAGGCTGCGTCATCCGCGTAGGCCGGTGCCGCGAGGGCGAGGCCAAGTGCCAACGCTCCAATTGACGAGACTACGAGCTTCTTCATAGTCGAATTCCCTTCACCCTTTTGTTGCGCAGCGTTTTCCGAACCCGGGTGCGATCAGGGCGATCACTCGGCACGTTGCATTGGCGGAGTTTATGGCGAAATAGTCGTTACCGTCAATTTATTGTGTTGTTATCGTCCCTTTATTGCGATAACCACAATTGACCTGCGCGAACGCCCGATACCTGGGTAATTTCGCGGTATGTCTGACGACGGTGTCACGCTGATAGGCGACGTATTCGGGAAGCGCTACGGCGAGGTGTTACTGGTCCGGAACGGCGATTCGGGGCCCGAGGCCACCGTGTACAACACATTTCCGCTCAACGACTGTCCGGCCGAACTGTGGGACAAGTTGGACGCCACCGCCATCGCGGCGGAAAACGACGCGGTCGCCGCGCTTCTCAACGGACCTCGTTATTGGCTGATGAGTAGCATCGGCAAGCGTGATCGAAATGACTTGGAACACAAAAGCTTCGGCGGGCTCGAGATGCTCCGACAGGCGACTGTGAAACTTTCGTCGATGAATCCCGCGCCCTACCAGCCGAACCGGGTCGACCGAAAGGCACTGTTCACGTTCGATGCAGGTCGCGAGATCTATGAACTCATCGATCCCGACGGCAGGCGCTGGGTGATGCAGACGTTCAGCCAGACCGTCGACCCCAACTTGGCGCTAGCCGATCTGCCGGGTCTTGCCAATCGCCTGTCGCTGCCGGACGGCTGGCGCTACGAAGCGCGCACACCCACATCAACCCTCCGTGTCGACACCACGAACTCCGACGCCAGCGTGACGCAGGACGACCTGGCGAACAGTTATTCGCTTCAGGCGCAGTCCTAGCCTGTGTCCATCGCGAGATAGGCGTCGCGGCCTGCCAGGCTCACCGCCACGTCGGAAATCAGCGGGTCGAAGAAACGCTCCCGGTAGATCGGGTCGACGCTGGTGCTGACGGTGAAGTACAGGCCCGACAGCACCGCGACAAACAGCGAGACGTGCACGATGGTTTGTGCCACCGGCACATGAACACCGAACCACGTTCCCGCGCAGGGTGGTTCGCCGACCGGGCACGACTCCTCGGCAGACCACAGCACCGCGACGTCGTCGGGCACCGCGACGATCCCGAGCGCCACGAAGAACACAAACAGGCCCGTCGTGAAGAGCACCACCTGGATCGCCTGTGCCACCACCATCACCGCAACGACATTGACCTGCTCGGCGAACGACAGCGCGGTGCGCGGGGGCGCGTGGCCATCGGAGGTCTCGAGCGGCGTCCCTTCCAGCAGTTTGGCCGGGTCTCTTTGTCCGGCTCGGTCTTCACGCAACGCCTTCACTTCGTCGCGGATGGTCGCCACCATGAACAGGATCGCCACGACGGCAAGGAATCCGATGGTCTGCCAGAGCCTTTCGCGAGTCATCCGGGCCGCCAGCTGCCACAGCTCACCGGTGAAATACACCACCACCGTCAGCATCAGAAGCGGCAGCGCACGGCTCATCAACGTGCCGAGCGCGCCCACCTGTAACCATGCGAACCTGAACGCCCACAGCGCAATTGAACCGATGCCGATGTAGGTCAGCCAGATCGCAAGCACCGCAACGAACGCGAATCCGACGATCTCGGCCATGGCGATCCCGGAGAAGCCGCTGTCGGCGAACGGCAGTCCGAGCACGAACAGAGCCATCACGAGCAGGGCAGCCGTCCTGCGGCCCGCCTCGCCGCGCGTGGTACCGGAGCGGTGCAGCAGGTAGAGCGCAAACGGGGCGGCGATCAAGGCCAGGGTGAGAACGCCGAGCCGGATCGCGTAGCCGTAGTCGGGGTCGCCATCGGTCAGCTCGGTCAGCGTCATCGTCAGCGCGATCAGCGCGCCGATACCGCTGACCATCGGGGCCGACCGGTCAATCAGCGCGCGCGACCGGACCCGCCGCGTCAAGACCAACGGCAGCCCGCGATGGAGAAACCATTCGTGGACGCCCCGCATGTCGGACACGCGCATATTGTGCGGGAAACCGCGGCTGAGTAGGCGTCAGCGCGCCGGAACTGCCGCCCGGTAGCGGCTGCGGGCCACCAAGGTGAGCCTGAGTTCGTCGCTCAGCGGATCGAGGAACTGCTTTCGGTATTCGCCGTCGCCCGCGGATTTTGCGCTGACGTACATGAATGTCAGCGCGCCGAGGAACATCGTGACCTGAATCAACGACTGGGGCACCGGGATCGTCATCCCGAGGAATGTTCCATCGCTCGACCCCTCACCGCGGGTCCACGCCGACAGCAACTCAGGCGACAGCAGGATCAGACCGAGAATCAGGAAGATCAACGCCGTGACGATGGCAACGACGAAGATGTGGGCGAGTTGCGAAACCGCAAGCACAAACATCACATTGAGCCGTTCGGCGCGATTGAGGGTCTGCGTCCCGGACGGATCCGGCATCGCCGAAAAGGGAGTGTCGGCCAGTTCCGCACCACGATCGGCAGCAGCATCCGGAGCCTCTATCACCGGCCGGAAACGGTCGATGGTGACGGCCACCACGAAGGCCGCGGCGATCAGCGAGAGGAACATCAAGGCCAGCCACAACCGGCTGCGCGAGATGCTGGCCGCCATCAGCCACACCGGCGAATTGAAGAACACCAGAAACGTCAGAAGCAACACCGGCAGCGCGCGAATCATCAGCGTGCCCACCGCGGCCAGGTGGGACAAGGTCTTGCGCGCGGTCCACGACAGAATGGATCCAAGGCCGGTCGCGGTCATCGCCAAGATGGTGGCGACCACCACCGCTTCGAAGATCAGATCTGCCAGCACCCGGGGGCTCGGACCGCCGATGATGCCGCCCGCAATCCCAAACACCAGCGCGGCGGTCGCCGCGACGGCGCGGCCCCGCACGGTGGAGATCCTGGACACCAGCCAGCCCACCAGCGACGCAATGGGCAGAACGAGGACGACCAATCCCAGTACGAACCACTCGGTGCGGGTCGGCCCACCCTCGATGTCGATCGTGTGCTTACCGGTCACCTCGACGACGACGGCGGAATTGACCATGAACACCGCGAATGCCGCCAGCGCCGGCGCCGATCGCGGCCAGAGGCGGCGCACCAGCCGTCCTGGTCGCAACACCGCGGGCAGCCCGCGGTCGAGGAACCAGGCGTCCGCCGCCCGCCGTTGTTGAACGTCAATCATGGAGCACCCGCCGCTGCGGGTTGTCGGTCAACTGGATCGCCGCCCGCCACAACAACAGTCCGGTCTGCACGCCGACGGCGATGGACATCATCGAGATCAGCGTGGCGGTGAACGGACTCTCGGTCGCGTAGTGCTCAGCGGCGGAGGCGTCCCTGTCAGACGGCACGGTCGCAGGCTACTTCGGTCCGTCCCCTAGGCTGGGCAGATGCAACGGATTATCGGAACAGAGGTCGAGTACGGCATCTCGTCGCCGTCCGATCCCACCGCGAATCCGATATTGACCTCCACCCAAGCGGTGCTGGCGTACGCGGCGGCCGCGGGCATTCAGCGAGCCAAACGTACGCGCTGGGACTACGAGGTCGAATCGCCCCTTCGCGATGCCCGCGGGTTCGATCTGAGCCGGTCAGCAGGTCCGCCGCCGGTGGTGGACGCCGACGAGGTCGGCGCGGCCAACATGATCCTTACCAACGGCGCCCGACTGTACGTCGACCACGCACATCCGGAGTACTCCGCGCCGGAGTGCACCGACCCGCTGGACGCGGTGATCTGGGACAAGGCCGGCGAGCGGGTGATGGAGGCCGCAGCGCGCCACGTCGCGAGCGTGCCAGGAGCCGCCAAGCTGCAGCTTTACAAGAACAACATCGACAACAAGGGCGCCTCCTACGGGTCCCACGAGAACTACCTCATGAGCCGTCAAACGCCGTTCTCGGCGGTCATTGCCGGGTTGACGCCGTTCCTGGTGTCGCGTCAGGTGGTGACGGGATCGGGCCGCGTCGGAATCGGGCCGTCGGGTGACGAGCCGGGCTTCCAGCTGTCACAGCGCTCCGACTACATCGAGGTCGAGGTCGGGCTCGAGACGACGCTCAAGCGCGGCATCATCAACACCCGCGATGAACCGCACGCCGACGCCGACAAATACCGCAGGCTCCACGTCATCATCGGCGACGCCAACCTGTCCGAGACGTCGACCTATCTCAAGCTCGGCACCACCGCGCTGGTGCTGGACCTGATCGAAGAGGGCATGGACCTCACCGATCTGGCCTTGGCCCGTCCCGTGCACGCCGTCCACGTCGTCAGCCGCGACCCGTCGTTGCGGGCCACGGTCGCACTCGCCGACGGCCGTGAGCTGACTGCCCTTGCGCTGCAACGGATCTATCTGGACCGGGTGGCCAAAATGGTGGACAGTCGCGACCCCGACCCGCGTGCCGCGCATGTCGTCGAAATGTGGGCCGACGTGCTCGACCTGTTGGAGCGCGACCCGATGGAGTGCGCGGAGATCCTGGACTGGCCTGCCAAGCTGCGGCTGCTGGAAGGCTTCCGCAACCGGGAGAACCTCGGCTGGTCGGCACCGCGTCTGCACCTGGTCGACCTGCAGTACTCCGACGTCCGGCTGGACAAAGGCCTGTACAACCGGCTCGTCGCACGCGGGTCGATGAAGCGACTGGTCACCGAACAGCAGGTGATCGACGCCGTGGACAACCCACCCACCGACACGCGGGCATACTTCCGTGGCGAATGTCTTCGGCGGTTCGGCGCGGACATCGCCGCGGCCAGCTGGGACTCGGTGATCTTCGACCTCGGCGGAGATTCGCTCGTTCGGATTCCCACCCTCGAGCCGCTACGCGGCAGCAAGGCCCACGTCGGCGCCCTGCTCGATTCCGTGGACAGCGCTGTCGAACTGGTGGAACAGCTCACCAACTGAGCCTCGAGGTGGCGCACTATCCACGGCATCCTGTGAGTTGACCGGTAGGGTGGAGTCACGGCGGGCTGCTATAGGCCCGCCGCAGACATACGCAGGAGGCGGCGATGGCGCAGGAGCAGACGAAGCGTGGTGGCGGCGGCGGCGATGACGACGACCCCACCGGTAGCGCAGGCGCAGGCCAGGAGCGTCGCGAGAAGCTCGCCGAAGAGACCGATGACCTGCTTGACGAGATCGATGACGTGCTGGAAGAGAACGCTGAGGACTTCGTTCGCGCGTACGTCCAGAAGGGTGGCCAGTGACCTGGCCGAATCGCGAACAGCTGGCCTTTCCCTCCCCACTCCCAGGCGTGCCGTCCGTTCCCGTGGACCTGTCGTCCTTCTCTGAGCTGCTACGGCGCCAGGCACCTGAATTGCTTCCGGTGAACAAGCACGGCGTCGTGCCGACGGATGCGGTTCCGCACGGTACGACGATCGTGGCGTTGAAGTACCCGGGCGGCGTGGTGATGGCGGGTGACCGCCGTTCGACGCAGGGCAACATGATCGCGGGTCGCGACGTGCAGAAGGTCTACATCACCGACGACTACACCGCGACGGGCATCGCAGGCACCGCGGCCATCGCGGTGGAATTCGCTCGGCTGTACGCCGTCGAACTCGAGCACTACGAAAAGCTCGAGGGCGTCGCACTGACGTTCGCAGGCAAGGTGAACCGGTTGGCCACCATGGTCCGGGGCAATCTCGGTGCGGCACTTCAGGGCTTCGTCGCGCTGCCGTTGCTCGCTGGCTACGACCTGGACGACCCCAATCCGGTGGCGGCGGGCCGCATCGTGTCGTTCGACGCGGCGGGCGGCTGGAACTTCGAAGACGAGGGTTACCAGTCGGTGGGCTCGGGTTCGATCTTCGCCAAGTCGTCGATGAAGAAGCTCTATGCACAGGTCTCCGACGCCGACTCCGCACTTCGGGTCGCCGTCGAAGCGCTCTACGACGCCGCCGACGACGACTCCGCGACGGGCGGGCCGGATCTGGTGCGCGGCATCTACCCGACCGCGGTCGTCATCGGCGCGGACGGAGCCGAAGAGGTTCCGGAGGAGCGCATCGCGCAGTTTGCCCGACAGATCATCGAAAGTCGTTCCAGAGCAGACACATTCGGCCCGGATGCGACGCATCGATCCACGGACGCCCGGGGAGAGTCGTGAGCTTTCCGTATTTCATCTCGCCCGAGCAGGCGATGCGCGAGCGCTCGGAGCTCGCGCGCAAAGGTATTTCCCGCGGACGCAGCGTGGTCGTACTGGCGTACGCCGACGGTGTCCTGTTCGTTGCCGAGAACCCGTCGCGCTCACTGCAGAAGGTCAGCGAGCTGTACGACCGCGTCGGCTTCGCGGCCGTCGGTCGGTTCAACGAGTTCGACAATCTGCGCCGCGGCGGAATTCAGTACGCCGACACTCGGGGCTACGCCTACGCCCGTCGCGATGTCACCGGACGTCAGCTGGCCAACGTATACGCCCAGACGCTCGGCACGATCTTCACCGAGCAGGCCAAGCCGTACGAAGTCGAGCTCTGCGTGGCCGAGGTGGCACATTTCGGTGAAACGAAAGCGCCTGAGCTGTACCGGATCACCTACGACGGATCGATCGCCGACGAACCGCATTTCGTGGTCATGGGCGGCACCACCGAACCGATCGCAGAGAAGCTCAACGAGTCCTACACCGAGAACGCCGGCCTTTCGGACGCCGCGAAGATCGCGATCGAGGCATTGAAGGCCGGCGGCAACGGTGAGCCGCGCACGCTAGGGGCAGCGACGCTCGAGGTGGCCGTCCTGGATGTGAACCGGCCGCGTCGCGCCTTCCGGCGGATCACCGGCTCGGCGCTGGAGGCGCTATTGCCCGTAGCGGACGCCGGGGAAGGCGAACCGGAGGCGACGTAGTCCTTCACGCGGCGTCGCTCGGGCGCGCCCGAATGAGGACGAGCTCGGCGAATTGGTCGGGACATTCGAGTGGCGTGAAATGCCCGGCATCGAACGCGAAATGCAGCTCCACATCGCTGAAGTAGGAGTCGAGGCGGTCGGACCACTCACGCGGGAACAGCGGATCATGCTGGGGCCACAGCACATCGGTGGGCACATGTATCTTTATGGCGCGATCCGGCGGCAATTCGGAGAGTGACTGGGCGATCATTCCCGCGCCGGCGCGGTACCACGCGATGGACGCGGTGAATGCTCCGGGCAGCGCATAGTCGGATACCAACCGCTCCAGATCATCCTCGGGGACAACGAAATCCGGTGCGGACCAATGCGACCAGAAGTGCCGAAGGTATTCTCTGACGGCGTCGGGATTGCCATCGATCAGCTGCGCGGCGAGCGGCAGTTGGTGGAACCCTTGATACCAGAACTCGCTCTGCGCCCGGGCGGTCAGCACCCGGTCACCGGCACCGGGCAGTGGGGGAGAGAGCACCAACGCCGACACCAGGTCGGGTTCCATCCGGGCGACGCTCTGGGCGACCCGGCTGCCGACGTCATATCCCGCGAGCACCACCTGGGAATGCCCGAGTTCTTTGATGAGACCGATAATGCTGGCCGCTTGCGCGGTGGCGCTGTAGAAGTGGCGGACGGCGACGGCGTGCTTGTCGGATCCGCCGAATCCGCGCAGGTCGGGGACGACGACATCGGTGGCCCCGGACAGCAGCGGCGTGACCCGTCGATAGTCGTGGCGGTTGCCGGGCCAGCCGTGCAGCAACACCACCGGCGGCGCGCCCTTGACGCCGAATCGGTCAAATGCGAGCCGGAAACCGTCCACCGGGGCGCTGCGCGACGACATCGGCCCATTCTGGCCATCGTTCGACGGTAATGGCTGGTTTTGCCACCGTTAACCGGTCATCTGGATTCGCTCACGGTCGCCGGTGATCACCGCCAGGATGTTGCGCCAGGAGTCTGAAGGCGCATTCAGCACATCGGAATGCGCATCGATTCCGGCCATGAGCCGGCCGTCGTCGTAATAGCCTGTCGCCAAATGGATTACGCCCGGCATCTCATCCGGGTCGGCGCCGTGCGGACCACGCGGCAGGCCCTGCACGACCTGGATGAAGTCACCTGGCGCTGTCATCGAGTAGCGCACCACGTCGGGATTACGGTTGTGCCATTCACTCGGATCCTGAACTCCGACACCCGCGCCCGCGGCCGCGACATACATCGTCTGGTCGGCGGTGAGGCCCAACGCTTCGGCGGTGCCCAGGATCGAGCCGCCGTAGGAGTGGCCGATGTAGGTGACCGGCACGGGCGCACGGCCCGCCGCCTGCGTGTCGACGGTGCGGTCGACGTCCTCGCTGAACGCCACCAGCCGAGGTGCCATGTCCAGCGCGTATCGCGGGCTGGCGGCGTCTACGACACCCGAAACGAGATTGCCGCGGGGAAACGGTCCACCCAGGTACGTCAGGACCGCCACATCGCCACCGCCGGCAGCGACAAAGCGGCGGGCCGTCGCCGTGTTTGCGGCCGACCCCTCGATCGTCGTGTTCATGCCTGGAATCAGCACCGCGACGCTGCGGGCCGACGCCAGATCGCCGGTGAGCTCCACGAGCGAGGCTCTCGCCGGGTCGAACGCCACGATCTGCCGGTCGACGCGACGCCCGCCGCCTGCCGGATCGTCGACCTCACCGAGCAGCGTGCGGTAGAAGGCGGCGCGGTGCGGATCGGGTTCGTCAAGGATCGCCTGGGCGATGTTGGTGCGATTCGCCGCGATGCGCATGCCCCAGGGCACTCCGTCCGTATTGCCGACCTGGCGAGGGAAGTCGGCGACGAGCCTGTCCCGCTGGTCGGGCGTCATGGCCGCGATCTGGTCAGCGATCCGATCCTGACCCATCACGGGCCAGCCGGCCACGACGTCGCCGGCCGCAGCCGCGGCGGGCATTGTCGCGGCGGGCACCGAAACCGGGGTGGCGAGCGCCTCCTCGATGTCGCGGGCGGCATCCGCGTCCGCCGCCCCGAGCCGGTCGAGCGCGTCGACCAGGTGCCGGGTCAGCTCTTGAGCCCGGACGAGGAGCAGGTCGTCGGCCACCCCCGCGTTCCCGCCCGACAGTGCGATCAGCAACGATGACGGCGCGTCGTGGACGGATACCGTGCCGTCGTCGGAGACCGCGAAGCCTCCGGACTCGGCGATCCCCACCAGATCCAGCACTGCGGAGCGGGCGATCGCGATCTGCTCGGCAGCGTCATGGGCCGCAATCGCGGCGAGCACCATCGCCCGGGCCAGCGCATCGGAGGCCCGCCCCACCGTGAGGGCTTCGTCACGGGCGGCCTCGGCCGCCGAGCCCGTCCACACCTGCTGCGCGCCGACGACCCCCTGGATCACGCCGTCGACACCGGCGTGCACATCGGTCACCGCGGCCTGCCAGCTGGCTGCGGCCTCACGCAGCGAGTTCGGTTGCCACGCTTGCGCATCGGACACAGTCGGACGCGTTCTGCCCCCCATGCCTCATGCTGACAGATCGGACCCCAGCGGCGCCCGAGTTATCCACAGGGGCGGAGCCCCGCTGCGCCTCTCCCAAACCAACGGCACCGTCAACAGCTTTGTTCGGCGCGGCAGCACTCCGCGTCCGACCAGCAACCAGTAGTCTCGAACAGGTGCAGCGACGAATCATGGGCATCGAGACCGAGTTCGGTGTCACCTGCACGTTCCACGGCCACCGTCGGCTCAGCCCCGACGAGGTCGCCCGGTACCTTTTCCGGCGCGTGGTGTCGTGGGGCCGCAGCTCCAACGTATTTCTGCGCAACGGCGCCCGGCTCTATCTCGATGTGGGCTCTCATCCTGAGTACGCCACCGCCGAATGCGACAGCCTCGTCCAACTGGTCACCCATGACCGCGCCGGTGAGCGCGTGCTGGAAGACCTGCTGATCGACGCCGAGCAGCGACTGGCCGACGAGGGCATCGGCGGCGACATCTACCTGTTCAAGAACAACACCGACTCGGCGGGCAACTCGTACGGCTGCCACGAGAACTACCTGATCGTGCGTGCCGGCGAGTTCTCCCGCATCTCCGACGTGCTGTTGCCGTTCCTGGTGACCCGCCAGCTGATCTGCGGCGCGGGCAAGGTGCTGCAGACGCCGAAGGCGGCGACGTTCTGTCTGTCCCAGCGTGCCGAGCACATCTGGGAAGGCGTCTCCTCGGCGACGACGCGGTCCCGGCCGATCATCAACACCCGCGACGAGCCGCACGCCGACGCCGAGAAATACCGCAGGCTGCACGTCATCGTCGGCGACTCCAACATGTGCGAGTCGACCACCATGCTCAAGGTGGGTACGGCGTCGCTGGTGCTCGAAATGATCGAGGCCGGCGTCGCATTCCGCGACTTCTCGCTGGACAACCCCATACGGGCGATCCGCGAGGTCAGCCATGACCTCACCGGCCGGCGGCCCGTCCGGCTGGCGGGTGGCAGGCAGGCCAGCGCCCTCGACATCCAGCGCGAGTACTACGCCCGCGCGGTCGAGTATCTGGAGAGCCGCGAGCCCAACACTCAGATCCAGCAGGTGGTCGACCTGTGGGGCCGGCAGCTCGATGCCGTGGAGAGCCAGGACTTCGCCAAGGTCGACACCGAGATCGACTGGGTCATCAAGCGCAAGCTGTTCCAGCGCTACCAGGACCGCTACAACATGGAACTGTCCGACCCGAAGATCAGCCAGCTGGACCTGGCCTACCACGACATCAAGCGGGGCAGGGGTGTGTTCGACCTGCTGCAGCGCAAGGGGCTGGCCGCGCGGATCACCACGGACGAGGAAATCGAGGCCGCGGTGAACACCCCGCCCCAGACCACCAGGGCCAAGCTGCGCGGCGAGTTCATCTACGCCGCACAGGAGGCGGGTCGCGATTTCACCGTCGACTGGGTCCACCTCAAGCTGAACGATCAGGCGCAGCGCACCGTGCTGTGCAAGGACCCGTTCCGGTCGGTCGACGAACGCGTCAAGCGGTTGATCGCCTCTATGTGAGGCGGCGGTGCAGCGACACCGCATAGTCGCCGCCGTCGAACGGTTCGCGATCCCAGGTCGCCCAGCGATCGACCAACTCCAGGCCCGCGGCGGCGCAGGCCGTGTCGTAGTGCTCGAGGGTCAGCCGGCCTGTGGTGAGCTGGAATCCCGCGACGAACAAACCGCCGGGCGCCAGATGCGATGCGAGCTGGGAGATGACCGTCGCCTCGGTTCCGCGGGCGACGAAGATCATCACGTTGCCCGCCAGCACGACGACGTCGAACTCCGAGTCCAGATGCGCGCTGGCTTCGCTCAGATCGGCCAGGATCCACCGCAGGTCAGGTGCCTTGGCGCGGGCCGCGGCGAGCATGGCCTCGTCGAGGTCCATGCCGGTCACCGAGAATCCTCGGGCCGCGAGCTCGATCGCCACCCGGCCGGTCCCGCACCCCGCATCGAGCACGCGACGTCCACCCGTCTCGCGGAGCAGCGACTCGACGAGATCGGCCTCGCCGTGGACACTCTGACCTGCGGCGGCCAGCTGACGCCACCTCGCGTCGTAGGCGTCGCCGCGGGGCGCGTCGGTGTCCTGCCAACGACTGCTCACAACTCACCCTAAGCTCATACGAGTGGCGATTTCCAAAGTCGAACGGTTGATGAACCTCGTCATCGCCCTGCTGTCGACACGCACCTTCATCACCGCCGAGCGAATCCGCGAAACGGTGTCCGGTTACTCCGACAGCGCGAGCGACGAGGCGTTCTCCCGCATGTTCGAACGCGACAAGAACGAACTGCGCGATCTGGGCATCCCGTTGGAGACGGGCCGGGTATCGCAGTTCGATCCGACCGAGGGGTATCGCATCAACCGCGAGGCGTACGCGTTGCCCGCCGTCGAGTTGACCGCCGACGAGGCCGCGGCCGTCGCCGTGGCCACGCAGCTGTGGGAGTCTCCGGAGCTCATCACCGCGACGCAGGGCGCGCTGCTCAAGCTGAGGGCCGCGGGTACCGACATCGAGGCCGACGACGTCGCTATCGCGATCACCTCGACCGGAGCGTTGCCGAGCATGCGCGGTTCGGAAGAGGTGCTGGGAATCCTGTTGTCCGCCATCGATTCCGGGCAGGCAGTGCAGTTCCCACACCGGCCTACCCGCAGCGACCCTTACGTCACGCGAACCGTCGAGCCATGGGGCGTCATCACCAACAGGGGACGCTGGTACCTGGTGGGACACGATCGCGACCGTGACGACACGCGCACGTTCCGGCTGTCCCGCATCGGCGCCGAGGTGACGCCGATCGGCCCGCAAGGTGCGGTGAAGCGGCCCCAGGGGGTCGATCTGCGCGAAACCGTCGAACGTGCGGTGGGCGAGTGGCCCGCGGCCGGTGAGGCGAAGGTATGGGTCGCAGACGGGCGCGCCACCGCGTTACGACGCCGCGCCACGGTCATCGGACCGCGCACCATCGGCGGCCGGACCGGTGAGGAGATCCAGCTGGACATCGGGATGATCGACCGATTGGCCCGAGAGGTCGCGAGCTACGGGCCCGACGCGGTCGCCCTGGAACCCGAAGCGCTGCGGGCCGACGTGATGAACCGGCTGCGTGCCCAAGCAGAACAGGCGAACGAGGTGCGCGCATGACCGCCATTTCGACGCGGCTGGTGCGGCTGCTGAACATGGTCCCGTATTTCCAGGCCAATCCGCGGATCACCTACGCCGAAGCGGCATCCGACCTCGGCGTCAGCGTCAAGCAATTGCGTGACGACCTGAACCAATTATGGATGTGCGGGCTGCCCGGTTACGGGCCGGGCGACCTGATCGACTTTGAATTCTCCGGCGACACAATCGAAGTCACATTCAGCGCCGGTATCGATCATCCACTTCGGCTGACATCGCCCGAGGCGACGGGCGTCCTGGTGGCGTTGCGTGCGCTCGCCGATGTGCCCGGCATGGTGGATCCCGAGGCCGCCCGCAGCGCCATCGCGAAGATCGAATCGGCCGCGGGTGTGGTCGGGCACGGCGAAGGTACGCCAGTGGCGGCCGTCGACGAGCCTGCTCCCATCGAGAGTGAGGCGGCCGCCGCAGTGCGGGCAGCGACGCGCGACGGACGCGCGCTCGCGATCGAGTACTACTCGGCATCGCACGATGTGCTGTCCAGTCGCATCGTCGACCCTATCCGCGTCGTGCTGGTCGCCGACCACAGCTATCTGGAGGCGTGGTGCCGTTCTGCCGAGGGCGTCCGGTTGTTCCGTTTCGACCGCATCGTCGACGCGCGCGTCCTCGACGAACCGTCGGCGCCGCCACCGCCCGCCGTGCAGGCCGGACCCGACACGTCGCTGTTCGACGCCGACCCATCGCTGCCGTCGGCCACGCTGCTGATCGAGCGATCGGCATCCTGGATGTTCGACTACTACCCGCTGCGGGAGATCCGGGAACTGCCCGACGGCGCATGTGAGGCCGCGATGACCTACGCCTCCGAGGACTGGATGACCCGGTTTGTGCTCGGCTTCGGTTCGGCGGTGCGGGTCTCAGAACCCCAGTCGTTGGCCCAGCGGGTTCGGGAATCCGCCGCCGCGGCGCTGAGCGCCTATGCGGACGCCGGGTAGACTGTCGTCGTCGTCTGGAGGTAACCAAATTGGGTGGTCTACAACCCTGGCATTGGCTGATCGTCATCGCCGTGTTCGTCCTGCTCTTCGGTGCCAAGAAGCTCCCGGACGCGGCGCGTTCGCTCGGCAAATCGATGCGCATCTTCAAGTCCGAGATCAAGGAGATGCAGTCCGACTCCAAGCCGGACACGCCGTCATCGGATGTCGCCGGCCGGGCGGCTCCGGCTGCGACCCCGATCGCCTCGGAACGCGCCGACTCCGCCGCTACGCCGGCCCCGGAGACCGCGCCACCGGACCAACGGCCGGCCTGACCGACGCAGACCAACCGCACGCGGCCTGAGGCCGCGTCATAGGCATCGCTGTGCAGACCCCCGGAATCTTCAAGAAACTCGATCCTCGTCGGCGTCGCTCGCGCGTCAACCCCGACGGCACGATGTCGCTGGTCGAGCATCTCCACGAGCTGCGGACGCGCCTACTGCTCTCCGTCTGCGCGATCGTGCTGACGACGATCCTCGGCTTCCTCTGGTACACCCACGGTGTCTTCGGGCTGCCCAGCCTGGGCGACTGGCTGCGGGGACCCTACTGCGCACTGCCCGCGTCGGACCGCGCGACCATCGCGCCCGACGGCGCCTGCCGACTGCTCGCCACCGCCCCGTTCGACCAGTTCATGCTTCGTCTGAAGGTTTCGCTGACGGCGGGGATCGTGATGGCATGCCCCGTCTGGCTGTATCACCTGTGGGCGTTCATCACCCCTGGCCTGTACAAGAAGGAACGGCGCTTCGCCGTCGCGTTCGTCGCCATCGGCGCCATCCTGTTCATCGCGGGAGCGGTGCTGGCCTACGTGGTGCTGTCGACCGCCCTCGGATTCCTGTTGACCGTCGGCAACGACGTCCAGGTGACGGCGCTGTCCGGCGACCAGTACTTCGGATTCCTGATCAACCTGCTGCTGGTGTTCGGCTTCAGCTTCGAGTTCCCGCTGCTGATCGTCATGCTGAACTTCGTCGGAATCCTGCCCTACGAGAAGCTCAAGAAGTGGCGACGCGGCCTGATCTTCGGGCTCTTCGTGTTCGCCGCGTTCTTCACGCCCGGCTCGGATCCCTTCTCGATGCTCGCACTGGCAATGGCGCTCACGGTGCTGCTCGAGTTCGCGATCCAGATCGCGCGCCTCCACGACAAACGCAAGGCGCGTCGCGAGGCCCTCGAAGAGATTCCCGACGAACAGGCCGCACCCATCGGCGGTGTCGAGCAGATCGACGCGCCCGCCGCCGTGCCGACGGCCTCGCGGCTCGTGGTCGATGACGACGCCACCTGACGGGCCCCTCCTGGCGGGCTTCACCGAAGGGCTGCCGTTCAGTCTCGACCCGTTCCAGCGGACCGCGTGCGAGGCGCTGGAGAACGGCCACGGCGTGCTGGTCTGCGCGCCGACGGGTGCGGGTAAGACCGTGGTCGGGGAATTCGCCGTCCACCTGGCGCTGGCGGCGGGCCGGAAGTGCTTCTACACCACGCCCATCAAGGCGCTGAGCAACCAGAAGCACAACGATCTGGCGCGCCGGTACGGTGCCGAGACGATCGGCCTGCTGACCGGCGACCAGTCGATCAACGGCGACGCCGACATCGTGGTGATGACCACCGAAGTGCTTCGGAACATGCTGTACGCGAATTCTCCTGCACTACATGGACTTTCCCACGTCGTGATGGACGAGGTGCACTTCCTGGCCGACCGGATGCGCGGTGCGGTCTGGGAGGAAGTGATCCTGCATCTACCGGACGACGTTCTGCTGGTGAGCCTTTCGGCGACAGTGAGCAACGCCGAGGAGTTCGGCGGTTGGATCCAGACGGTGCGCGGCGACACCACGGTGGTGGTCGACGAACACCGCCCCGTCCCGCTGTGGCAGCACGTCATGGTCGGCAAGCGGGTGTTCGACCTGTTCGACTATCGCGCGACGGGCGCGAAGCAGGCATCCCGTCGACCTGGGCGCGAATTGCTGGTCGATCCGGAGTTGTTACGTCACATCTCACATCGACTTGAAGCCGACCGGCTTGCCGATTGGCAGCCGCGTGGCCGGGGTCGCAATCGTGACCGTCCGAGCATCTACCGGGGCCCGAGCCGGCCCGACGTGATCGGCACCCTGGAGCGGGAGAACCTACTGCCCGCGATCACGTTCATCTTCTCGCGGGCCGGGTGCGACGCCGCCGTCAAGCAGTGCCTGCGCTCGTCGCTGCGGCTCACGACGAACGAAGAACGCGCCCGCATTGCCGAGGTGATCGACCGCCGGTGCGCTGACCTGCCCGAAGCCGACCTGATCATTCTCGACTACCACGAATGGCGCGAGGGGCTGCTGCGCGGCCTCGCGGCCCACCACGCCGGCATGTTGCCGGTGTTCCGCCACACCGTGGAGGAGTTGTTCGTCGCAGGACTGGTAAAGGCTGTTTTCGCTACGGAGACACTGGCTTTGGGAATCAACATGCCCGCGCGGACAGTGGTGCTCGAACGTCTGGTGAAGTTCAACGGCGAACAGCACATGCCGTTGACGCCGGGGGAGTACACGCAATTGACCGGCCGCGCCGGACGCCGGGGTATCGACGTGGAGGGCCACGCGGTGGTGCTGTGGACTCCCGATGTCGATCCCGCCGAGGTCGCCGGTCTCGCGTCCACCCGTACCTTCCCCCTGCGCAGTTCCTTTGCGCCGTCGTACAACATGACCATCAACCTGGTGCACCAGATGGGCCCCGCACAGGCACACAAGCTGCTGGAGAGTTCGTTTGCGCAGTACCAGGCGGACCGGTCGGTCGTGGGTTTGGTGCGCGGCATCGAACGTGGTGAGAAGATGCTCGAGGAGATCGCGGCCGAACTGACCGACGGTGAGCCGATCAAGGGTCGAGAGATTCCGATTCTGAACTACGTGCGGTTGCGGCTGCAGATCTCCGAACGCGAGCGGGCACAGTCCAGAGCGTCACGGCTGCAACGGCGCAAGGCTGCCAACGACGCACTGGAGTCGCTGCGCCGCGGTGACATCATCACCATCACGCAGGGCAGGCGAGGTGGGCTGGCGGTGGTCCTGGAACCCGCGCGAGACAGCGAAGATCCACGCCCGCTGGTGCTGACCGAACACCGCTGGGCCGGACGGATCTCGTCCGCGGACTACTCAGGGGCATCGGCACCGCTGGGGTCCATGTCGCTGCCGAAGCGAGTGGAACACCGCAACCCCCGAGCGCGGCGCGACCTCGCCTCGGCGTTGCGGTCGGCCGCCGCCGGACTCGACGCTCCGGCGGCCAAGCGCAAGCGCAGCGGTGAGCCCGCCGAACGCGACGTCGACCCCGAATTGGCGTCGCTGCGTGAACAGGTTCGCCGGCATCCCGCACATCAACTGGCCGATCGAGAGGAAAAGGCGCGGCTTGCCGAGCGGTATCTGCGCGTCGAGCGAGACAACGAACAAATCCGGCAGAAGGTCGCGGCGGCGACGAACTCACTGGCGCGAACGTTCGACAAGATCGTGACGCTGCTGACCGAACGGGGCTTCATCGAGGCCGGCGCGGGCGAGGCCGACCCGAAGGTCACCGCCGACGGCCGCGTGCTGGCCCGGATCTACAGCGAGAGCGATCTGCTGGTCGCCGAATCCCTGCGCAGCGGCATCTGGGAGGGTCTGGACGCCGCGGAGCTGGCCGCGGTGCTGTCGGCGGTGCTCTACGAGTCACGCGGCGACACGCCGACCGCACCGGGCGGTGCCGACGTCGCGACCGGCAAGATGCGGCGCGCGCTGAATCAGACCCGCAGGCTGTGGACCGAACTGCGCGCCGACGAACAGCGCCACCGGATCAGTCACAGCCGCGAACCTGACGAAGGATTCGTCGCCGCCATTTATCGCTGGGCTTCCACGGGCGACCTCACCAGGGCGCTGGCGGCATCGGACACCGGCGGCACCGGGTCCCCGCTGTCGGCAGGTGATTTCGTACGCTGGTGCCGCCAAGTTCTGGACCTACTCGATCAGGTGCGTAACGCAGCGCCCGACCCAGCGCTGCGGGCGACCGCGAAACGCGCGATCAACGACGTTCGGCGAGGCGTCGTAGCTGTTGATGCGGGGTAGGGTGTGGCAAGCAAGCACCGGGTGATCAAGGAGTGAGATGAGCGGACCGCAGGGATCTGACCCGACGCAGCACTGGAGCGGCGGCCAGCAGCCGGACCAGCCCGCGGAGCAGCCGGCAAGCGATCCGACCAACCAGTGGCAGCAGCAGCCTGCGGCCAGCGAGCCGACCACGGCCGCGCCGCAGTGGCAGCCGCCGGCGTATGACCCGTCGCAACAACAGCAGCCGCCGGCGTACGACCCCTCACAGCCGCAAGCTGCTGCCTACGACCCGTCACAGCAACAGCACTACGGCCAGTACCCGCAGCAGCCGGCATATCAGCCGCCGCAGGAGTACCAACAGCCCACCGAGTACGGCCAGCAGGCCTACCCGCGGCAGGGTCAGTACGGTCAGCAGCCCGGCTACGACCCGTCCAGTCAGTACGCGACGCAATACGGTCAGCCCGGTCAGTACGGCCAGCAGCCCGGTCAGTACGGCCAGCAGCCCGGTCAGTTCGGGCAGCCCGGGCAGTTCGGCGCGCCCGGCACCGAGGAAGGGTCGAAGCGCTCACTGGCGGTCATCGGCGGTGTGATCGGCCTGCTCGCGGCGGTCATCGTGGCCGTGGTGCTCGTGATGGGCTTCTGGAAGCCCGGTTTCTTCGTCACCACCAAGCTCGATATCGATGCGGCGCAGACCGGTGTACAGCGGGTGTTGACCGATGAGGCCAATGGCTACGGCGCCAAGAACGTGTCCAACGTCAAGTGCAACGACGGCCAGAACCCGACGGTCGAGAAGGGTGGCACCTTCGACTGCGAGGTCAGCATCGACGGAACCAAGCGCCAGGTGACGGTGACCTTCCAGGACGACAGCGGCACCTATGAGGTCGGCCGCCCCAAGTAACTAGCGGTTCGGCAACTCGTCGAGCGCCTTCTGCAGTCGGGCGATCGACGACGTGACGCCGTACTGCTCGGCGAGTTTGACGACCTTGCGCGGGTGTTCGGCGGCCAGCGGCAGGGTGTCGGACGACGTCGACCAATCGAGCTTGGCGTCGGGGGCCAGGTTGCTGGCCACCCGCACCACCGGCCCGGCTTTCTCGATGTAGTCCATGGCGTTCAGCAGTTTCGTCCGATATGCCTTGGACATCTTGGACTTTGGATCGTGTGCGGCGGCCAGAATGTTCTCCAGCGAGCCGTGCTGGGCCAGTAGCGTCGCCGCCGTCTTGTCCCCGACACCCGGTATCCCGGGCAGGCCGTCGGACGGGTCGCCGCGCATCATCGCGAGTTCGGCGTAGGCGGCACCGGCCCGCTCGACCGGCACCTTATAGGTCTCGGCCACCTCTTCCGGTCCCCACTTGGTCGCCTTCGCCAGGCCGCGACCCAGATAGAGCACCCGGACGGGCACCGGCTCGTCGCGCACGAGCTGCAAGAGGTCCCGATCACCGCTGACGACGACCACCGGATCGCGTCGCTCATGAATGGCCAGCGTGCCCAGGATGTCGTCGGCCTCGCATTCCGGGGCGCCTGCTGTCGCGATGCCGAACGCGTCCAGGATCTCCATGATCATGTCGACCTGCGGTGTCAGGTCGTCGGGCACCTCCTCGACGTCAGGCTCGTCGCCGGGGTTCTCCTCGACCACCCGGTGCGCCTTGTACGACGGGATCAGGTCGACGCGCCACTGCGGCCGCCAATCGTCGTCACGGCACACCACCAGGCGGCTCGGCCGTTCACGGGTGATGACCGTCGCGACGGCGTCCAGGAAGCCGCGCAGCGCGTTGACCGGCCGCCCGTCGGGCGCCGTGATCGACGAGGGCACACCGAAGTACGAGCGAAACCACATGCTGGCGCCGTCCAGCAAGACCAGGGGAGCGGACACGGTTCAAACAGTAGCGTGGGGTATGGCCTTGGCCGCTGACCGAATCGACCACGTGGTGCTCAACTGCCGCGACGTCGAGCAGACCGTCGACTGGTATGTGCGGGTGCTGGGCGCAGGGGCCGATGCCGTCACACTACTGCCGGGATCCCGGCGGCAACCTGATCGAGGTCGCCAGCTATCGGGTCGATTAGCCTGAAAGTCATGCCCGCCACCAGCACTGCGCGATTCGACACCGACGTATACGCACAACGTCTGCGGGTGGCCGCCGCCGCGGCAGCCGATGCGGGCCTGACCGGCCTGGTCATCACGCCGGGCTACGATCTGCGATATCTGGTCGGCTCCCGTGCGCAGACCTTCGAACGGCTGACGGCGCTGGTACTGCCCACGACCGGCGAGGCCACGGTCGTGGTGCCGCGGCTGGAGCTGGCGTCGCTGAGAGACTCGGCGGTGACCGAATTGCCTGTGGTGGTGCGTGATTGGGTGGACGGCGACGATCCCTACGCATTGGTGGCCGACGCGCTCGGCGGGGCGCCGGCAGCCGTCGCGGTGACCGACGCGATGCCCGCCTTGCACCTCCTCCCGCTGGCCGACGTGCTCGGGGTGGTTCCCGTGCTGGCCACCGACGTGCTGCGCCGGTTGCGAATGATCAAGGATCCCGCCGAGATCGACGCACTGCGCAAGGCAGGCGCGGCGATCGACCGGGTGCACGCCCGCGTCCCTGAGTTCTTGGTGCCCGGCCGCACCGAAGCCGACGTGGCGGCCGATATCGCCGATGCGATTGTCGCCGAGGGGCATTCGGAGGTCGCGTTCATCATCGTCGGCTCCGGACCGCATGGCGCCGATCCGCACCACGAATGCTCTGACCGTGAACTGCGGGCCGGCGACATCGTCGTCGTGGACATCGGCGGTCCGTACGAGCCCGGCTACAACTCCGACTCCACCCGGACCTACAGCATCGGCGAGCCCGATCCGGAGGTCGCGCGGCGCTACGCCGTTCTCCAGCGCGCCCAGCAGGCCGCGGTCGACGCGGTGCGGCCCGGCGTCACCGCAGAGCAGGTCGACGCCACCGCCCGCGACCTGCTGGCCGCGGCAGGACTGGCCGACGCGTTCGTCCACCGCACCGGACACGGCATCGGGTTGTCGGTGCACGAGGAGCCCTACATCGTCGCGGGAAACGATCTGCCCCTCGAGGAGGGCATGGCGTTCTCCGTCGAGCCCGGCATCTATTTCCCTGGCCAGTGGGGTGCACGGATCGAGGACATCGTGATCGTCACGGCGGATGGCGCCCTCTCGGTCAACAACCGCCCCCACGACCTGGTCGTCGTGCCTGCGGGCTAGTCGGGCGAGCGGTCCAGCAGGTCCGAGGACCCCAGCACTCGCTCGACGCGGACCTCGATCACCACGCGCTTGGGGTTGGGCCGTGGTGTTCGGTACCGCTGCGCGTACCGCAATTCGGCATCGCGCACCGCGTCCGGGTCGGGGTTGACCGTCGCCTTGCCTTCCAGGGACAGCCATCGCGCGCCGTCGACCTGGCTCAGGACCGCGACACCCTGCTTCTCGGCGTTGACCGCCTTTTGGGAGCCGCCTGAGGTGATCACCCGAGCGATGTGCGTCTTGGGATCGAAGGTGAAGCCCACGGCCACCACGTGCGGCGAATTGTCCGACCGGAGCGTGGCCAGCATGGCCAAGTGGCGTTCGGAAAGGAACGCGATCGCGTCGTTCGTGAGTCGGGTTGTTGCCCGACGACTTGACTGGGCCATCAGGGCCCAACTTAGCGCAGGCCATAATCGCAACCGTGGATGACACGGCCGATACCGAGTTCGTCGTGATCTTCGGCGGACGCAGCGAGATCGGACTCGAGGTGGCGAAGCGGTTGGCGCCCGGATCGACCGTGCTGCTGGCGGCGCGCCGCTGCGGCGATCTCGATCAACAGGTCGCGGCGGTGCGAGCAGCCGGTGCCGCCGCGGTGGCGGTGCGTGAGTTCGATGCCGACGCGCTGGCGACGCACCGCCCGCTCGTCGACTCGATCGTCGCCGACTTCGGTCCGATCGACACCGCGGTGCTCGCGTTCGGGATTCTCGGCGACCAGACCCGCGCCGAGCGGGACCCCGCGCATGCGGCGGCGATCCTGCACACCGACTTCGTCGCACAGGCCAGCCTCTTGACAGTGCTGGCCGCCACGATGTCAGCCGCAGGTTACGGCCGCATCGTGGCGTTCTCCTCGATCGCGGGCGCCCGCGTGCGGCGAGCCAACTACGTCTACGGTTCCGCCAAAGCGGGACTCGAAGGCTTCTGCAGCGGGCTGGCCGACGCGCTGCACGGATCCGGGGTACGGCTACTGGTGGTGCGGCCAGGTTTCGTGATCGGACGGATGACCGAGGGAATGAAGCCGGCGCCGCTGTCGAGCACCCCGCAGCAGGTAGCGGACGCGGTAGTGCGGGCACTGCGCAAGGGCCGCGCCACGGTGTGGGTTCCCGGGGCGATCGCAGTACTGGCGTTCGCCTTCCGAATGACGCCGCGGTTCGTGTGGCGAAGGATGCCCAGATGATCATCGTCGTTGGAATCGGCGCCGACGGCATGTCTGGGCTGGCGCAGGCGTCGCGGGCCGAATTGGCCCGGGCCACAGTCGTTCACGGGTCACGACGTCAGCTGGATCTGCTGGACGGCAGTCTCACCGCTGTGCGCCGGGCGTGGCCGACACCGATGTTGCCGGCGCTGCGCACGATCCTCGACGGGGCCACCGGCGATGTGCACGTGGTGGCCAGCGGCGACCCGCTGCTGCACGGCGTGGGCACCTCGCTGATCCGGCTGCACGGCGCCGAGAATGTCGTCGTGCTGCCGCACGTGTCGTCGGTGACGTTGGCATGTTCGCGGGTCGGGTGGGCGGTGCAGGACACCGAGATCATCAGCCTCGTCACCAGCGAGCCACACACCGCGGTACGGCGCGGCGGGCAGGCCGTCGTGCTGTCCCGGGACTCCACCAGCCCGGCGGCGTTGGCAAGGTTGCTCACCGACACCGGGCGCGGTGACGCGGAGATCACCGTGCTCGAGCAGCTCGGCGGCCCTGCAGAGCGGCGCCGTACGGCCACCGCACGTGAGTGGGCCGCCCGCCCGCCGGGCGATGTCGACGATCTCAACGTGATCGCCGTGCGATACCTGCCCGACGAGCGCCGGTTCGCAATAATGCCCGACGAGGCGTACGCCAACGACGGCCAGATCACCAAACAGCCGGTGCGCGCGTTGACCCTGGCCGCGCTCGCACCGAGGCCGGGCGAACTGCTGTGGGACGTCGGGGCCGGGTCGGGAAGCATCGCGATCGAGTGGTGCCGCAGCGGACCGGGCTGTCATGCGGTCGCATTCGAACGCGACGAAGGGCGACGCAAGCGCATCACCGAGAACGCGATTGCCTTCGGCGCCCGCGTCGAGGTTCAGGTCGACGCACCCGGCACGTTCGATTCCGTGCCGCCGCCCGCCGCGATCTTCATCGGCGGGGGCCTGACGCAGCCGGGCCTGCTCGAGGCGTGCTACGACCGGCTGACGGTGGGCGGGCGCCTCGTCGTGAACACCGTGACGGTTGAGTCGGAAGCGGTTGTCGCCGAATGGTATTCGCGATATGGCGGGCATCTTGTCCGATTCGAGTATCAACGAGGCGAGCCGCTGGGCGGGTTCACCGGATGGCGGCCGGCGATGCCCATCACGCAGTGGTCGGTGACCAAACGATGACCGTGTACTTCATCGGGGCAGGCCCGGGCGCGGCCGATCTCATCACCGTGCGCGGCCAACGGCTGCTCAATCGCTGCCCGGTCTGCCTCTATGCCGGCTCGATCATGCCCGAGGACCTGCTCGCACTGTGCCCACCCGACGCAAGGGTGATCGACACCGGCCCCCTGGCGTTGGACGCGATCATCACCGAGATCGCCGACGCCAACGCCGCGGGTCATGATGTGGCCCGGCTGCATTCCGGCGACCCGTCGATCTACAGCGCGGTCGCCGAGCAGTGCCGCCGCCTCGACGCACTTGGCATCGACTACGAAATCGTGCCCGGCGTACCAGCTTTCGCGGCGGCCGCTGCGGCACTCGGACGAGAGCTCACCGTCCCCGGAGTGGCGCAGACAGTCACGCTCACCCGGGTGGCGACACTGTCGACGGCGATGCCGCCGGGCGAGGATCTGGCGACGCTGTCGGCCTCCGGCGGCACCCTGGTTCTCCATCTCGCCGCCGCACAGATCGATGCGATCGTCCCGCAGTTGCTGGCAGGCGGATACCGGCCCGAAACGCCATGTGCCGTCGTGGCGTTCGCCAGTTGGCCTCAACAACAGATCGTCCGGTGCACGCTCGCCCATCTCGCCGCGCAGATGCATTCCGCCGAGATCACCCGGACCGCGGTCATCGTCGTCGGCGAGGTGCTCGCCGCCGAAGGCTTCGCCGACAGCTACCTCTACTCCGCCGGTCGGGCCCGCCAGGAACGGCATTGATGCGGATCCTGTTGCTGGGCGGTACGTCTGAGGCCCGTGCGCTGGCGGCCCGGCTGCATCCTGACGACGAGGTGATCAGTTCCCTGGCCGGCCGAGTGCCCGACCCGGCGCTGCCGGCGGGTCAGGTGCGGATCGGCGGATTCGGCGGTGTCGACGGGCTGCAAGACTGGTTACGCGAAAACGTCGTCGACGCAGTCGTCGACGCCACCCACCCGTTCGCGGCGACCATCACGGCCAATGCCGCCGCGGCGTGCCAGGAGCTCGGGGTGCCGCATCTACTGCTGGCCCGGCCCGCCTGGCCCTCCGCTGATGCCATCATGGTGACGTCTGATGTTCACGCCGCAGAAGTGGTTGCAGAACAAGGCTTTTCGCGGGTGTTCCTGACGACGGGACGCACCGGGACGGCCGCATTCAAAGACGCCGATGCCTGGTTCCTGATCCGCGCGGTGACCGCCCCGGACGCGGCCGCGCTGCCGGCGCAGCATCAGATCCTGTTGTCGCGCGGTCCCTACCGCTACGAGGGCGAGCTGGAGTTGTTGCGTGAACACCGCATCGACGTCTTGGTGACCAAGAACAGCGGCGGCGCGATGACCCGACCCAAGCTCGACGCGGCGGCCGCGCTGAGCATCCCTGTGGTCATGGTCGAGCGCCCGGCGTTGCCGCCGGGCGTTCGAACGGTGACCACGGTCGACGACGCGGTCGCGTGGGTCAGGACGATTGGTAGGAGTTGATCAGTTCGAGCGTCTCCAGCTCGCGGATGGCCTGGCAGCCGCGGCTGAGCATGGCCAGCATCATGTCGTCGCCGCGGTCGGTGGTGGCCGCGAAGGCGGTACCGAGGGCGACGAGCAGCGGAACCTGTACGGCGCCGAGACGGTAATCGCGCCAACAGGTTTCGGCGTCGTAATCCGTTATCCCGTACCCGAGCAACGCTTGGTGGTAGGTCTCGACGAGGCCGCGCTCGACGTCGGCGCGCAACGCCGGTTCCAAGCTCGTCCCGGTGAAGTAGGCGAGGTCGCGTCCCGGCAGTCCGATTCCGACGGTCTGCCAGTCGACGACGGTGATGCGGGTGCGGTCCGGGTCGAACAACATGTTGTCGAGCCGGTAGTCGCCGTGCATGAGTGCGAACCGTTTCGGCTCGGCCCTCAGCCACGTGGTGACGGAAGCCATCGAAGCGACCAGGGTTTCCTGATCCTCGGGGCTGATGCGCGCGCCGAGCCGGTCGAGCACGATGTCGGCGGCCATCGTCGAGATGTCGCCGAGGCCCTTGGCGGCGTCGTCGTCGCCGGGTTTCGGCATGGCGATGGCGGCCAGATCCATCCACTCCGGGTCACACCAGCTTGGGCCGTGCAGGCCGGCCAGCGCTTCCACCGCCAGCCGGGCCTCCTGTTCGGTGCAGCCGGCGATCTGATCGCCCTGCACCGCAGGCGCCATGTCACCGAGCAGCAGCACGACATCGGCGCCGTCGGAGGAGATGTCGCAGTAAAAGCTCCGGGGTACCGGGATGCGCATCCGGTCGGCGATCCGCGAGTAGAACTCGACCTCCGACCGGTAGCCGAGCGCCACCCGTTCGCGGACCGCATCGTCTTGCGCGGAGAGCTTGACCGCAAACGAGTTCGGCAGGCCCGCCTGCGGAGTGGCATACGTCGCCGAAACCCGATACGTGGCACCGGTCTGGCCGGTACCGATCGCGGTGACGTCGACCTCGCTCACGTCGGCGTCGAGCACCGACCCCAGCCATGCCGCCGTTACATCTTCGGGTCCGTGTGGAATGCCCATGGTCGTCAGATCCTAGGTGGGTAGCGCCGGGGCGTGAAGACGGTGTCCCCTTCGTCGCTCAGGTACCACTGCGTCTGAGACGAACCGACGATCAGCAGGGTGCGCATGTCGACGTCGGCGGGATCGAGATCGGCCAACCGCACCACCCGCACCTCTTCGTTCGGACCGGAGACGTCGCGGCCGATCACCACCGGCGTACCCGGGTCACGATGTTCGAGCAGCAGCTCGCGCATCGCACCGACCTGCCAGGTTCTGCTCTTGGATGCGGGGTTGTAGATGGCCAGCACCAGGTCGGCCGTCGCAGCGGCGGTCAGTCGCGCCGCGATCACCTCCCATGGCTTGAGCCGGTCGGACAGCGAGATGACGGCGTAGTCGTGGCCCAGCGGCGCCCCGACCCGGCTCGCGACCGCCTGCGCCGCAGTCATCGCCGGGATGACCCGCACCGCCACCCCGGGCCATTCCTTGGCCTCCTCGAGCACCGCAGTCGCCATCGCGAACACTCCAGGGTCGCCCGAGGACACCACCGCGACGGCGCGGCCCTGTTCGGCCAGTGTGCATGCTAAGCGGGCCCGCGCGGGTTCATCGGTGTTGTCGCTGGGGTGGCGGCGCTGACCGTCGCGAGTGCCGACGCGGTCCAGGTAGGGGCCATAGCCGATGAGGTCGGTGGCCAGCGCGAGCTCGCGGCGGCTCTGCGGGGTCATCCACTCGACGTCGCCGGGCCCGAGTCCGACCACCGCGACGCTGCCGCGCTGCGTCTCGGGCCGGGGGGTTCCCGGCAGCATCGCCAGCGAGAAGTAGGGAACCGATGTCTCGTCGACGTCCGCGGCGGCCAGCACTCGTTGCGCCGGTGTGCTCGCGCGCTCCACGTAGAAGGTCTCATCGAGGCGACCCGCCGACGAAAGCGCTTCGCGCACTGCCGGATACGAACGGCCGAGCTTGAGGATGACGGCCGCGTCGGTGTCGGCCAACCTGCGCTTGAGTTCGTCGACCGGAAGGGTCCCCGGCAGGATCGTCAGCACCTCCTCGCCCTGGACGAGGGGAGTGCCGGTCGCCGCCGACGCAGCGCTCACCGACGTGACGCCGGGGACGATCACCGCGTCGAACCGCTCGGTCAGCCGGGTGTGCATGTGCATATAGGAGCTGTAGAACAGCGGATCGCCCTCCGCGAGGAGGGCGACGTCGCGGCCCGCCTCGAGATGTACCGCGATCCGATCGGCGGACTCACGGTAGAAATCCTCCATCGCCCCGGCGTAGCCGCCGGGATGTTCCGTGGTCTCGGTGGTCACCGGGTACACCAGGTGCTCTTCGATCTGGCCGGCACGTAGATAAGGCTCGGCGATGCCACGCGCAATGCTCTTCCCGTGCCGGGCACTGTGGTACGCGACGACGTCGGCCGCGCCGATGACCCGTGCCGCCTTGACCGTCACCAGCTCAGGGTCGCCGGGACCGAGCCCTACGCCCCAGAGAGTTCCCCGCTTCTCAGTCATTCGCGTTCTTGCGCAATCGAATTCACGGCGGCCGCGGCCATCGCGCTGCCTCCGCGGCGGCCTGTCACGACCAGATATGACATTCCGCGGGGCCGCTGGATCAACTCCTGTTTGGACTGTGTGGAGCCGACGAACCCGACCGGTCCGCCCAGTACCGCGGCGGGTGTTGGGGCGCCGTCGTCGAGGAGTTCCAGGAGACGGAACAGCGCGGTCGGCGCGTTGCCGATCGCGACCACCGCACCACCGAGCCGGTCGGCCCACAGATCCACACCCGCGGCGGACCGAGTGCTGCCGAGTCGCTCGGCCAACTCGGGCGCCCGTTCGTCGGCGACAAGCGAGACGACGTCGTTTCCGGCCGGCAGCCGAGATTTGGTGATGCCGGCGGCCACCATCGACGAGTCGCACAGCACCGGGGCTCCGGCGACGAGTGCGGCGTGGGCCTTCGCGACGACGTCGTCGCTGTAGGCGACATGATCGGCGACATCGACCTGCCCGCAGGTGTGGATCAGCCGGACCACGACACGGGCGACGTCATCGGGAAACCGCGACAAGTCCGCTTCGTCGCGAATGGTCGCGAACGACTGCCGGTAGATCTCGGCGGCGTCACGGATGTAGTCGAGCACCCGATCACCCTACGGGTGGGTGTCCCGCGGCCGGTATCCGTCTCCGGTCGCGACCAGCACGTCACCTGTCGCAGGGCTGCCGCAGGCACGGTCGCATCCGACGAAGTGCCGATGACCGGTCGCCGGCCCGTCGATCGCCATGGCCACGGCGGCGGCGGCGTCGGCCCGGACGTCGGCAGCGGAGCGCTCACAGCCCGGGCTGCCGGTGCATGCACTGACCGACAACCACGGCGAGTTCTCGTCGAACACCAGACCCATGGGCGCCAGTACCCGCAGCGCAACGTCGGCGACGTCCTCGGTGAGGTCGAATACGAGCACCGAACGCCAGGGCGTGATCACCATCGGCGCGTTGATGGCCGCAAGGTACTCGGCGACACGGGCGTTGAGGACGCCCAGCGGAACAGCGGCGCCCAGCGCGACGCGCCCGTCGTTCTGCTCGATCCAGCCGACCGGCGGCCGACTCACCGGGGCCCACCTCGCACCGGGTTCGGCGGTCAACGGGAATCCCGCCAGCAGTTGCGCCGTGTCGTCGAGCTCGCTGATGCGCCAGTGTGTTCCGCGACTGGTCGCGAACCGGTCCGCCACCGTCACGAGCGTTCGGACCGCGTCGCCGGGCGGCACCCGCACGCCGGTATCGCGGCCGGCCAGCAGCAGCGCCGCCGAATCACCGATGATCTGGACCCCGGCATCGACTCCCAGTCCGCTGATGTCGCCGCGTCCGTCGTCGATGCCGAACAGGAATCTGCCGGTCAGCCCCGCCAGCGCCGGCTGCCCCTGGATCGCATGGTCGAGTTCTGCGACCATCGCACGGATGTCGGCATCTTCGCCGACCCGACCGGACAGCGGTGAGGCGACGATGTTGCGCACCCGCTCGTGCGTCGCTGAGGGCAGCAGACCCGACGCCACCAACGCCTCGGCGACCGCGGCGGTGTCGGTGACAGCGCGGATCTGGACGTTGCCGCGCGAGGTCAGTTCCATTGCCGGGGACGCCCACTGCGTCGCCGCGAGCGCCAGCGATTCGAGCTGCTGCGCGGTGATCATCCCGCCCGGAAGCCGCACCCTGGCCAGCGCTCCGTCCGCAGCCTGGTGAACCTGCAACGCACCCGGGCAGGCATCCTGGTCGCGGGTCCTGGCCATCAGTTCACGGTACGCCCGGGTTGCTGGCGTGTTCAGCACGGACTGAGGTAGTCGCCTACGCATGTGTTCTCGACGCGCCGCTCGTAGTTTTCCCTGATAGGAGCCCGGGCAGCCCGGGCGCACACGGTGGGAGAGAGCCATGATCGATCTGACGACGATTACCCGTCCGACTTTCCGCAAGACGGTCGTCCCGTCGCCGGTCGCGATTCCGGCGCCGTCGTCCGAGGGAACGACGCTGATCACCGAACAGCAGGTGCTGTTCGCCACCGCGGCTGCGGTAGCGATGCCGCAGGTGCGGCCCAGCCGCTGGTCGGTCGCGATGAAGTCGGTGTCTCAGGCGATGAGTGGGCTGGTCCACTCCTCGCGACCGCCTGCGCAGCGTTACCAAGCCCGGCGCTCCCTCTACCTGGAGAACGCCTTGATGTCGCGGGAAATGGGCCGGCTTTAGATCTGCTGGCCGGCCGCACCGGGCGGCCGACTCGGAGAGGGATTCGACACCGCCGACCGACGGGCGATTACGCAAACATCAGCTCTCGTCCGGCGTACCGTCCGTGCATCGGGAGGGGGCTGACCATGTCCAGACAACGTGCCCTCAGGGTCGCGATCATCGGCGCGGGCATGTCCGGCATCTGTATGGCGGTCAAACTGCAGGACGCCGGCATCGACGACTTCGTGATCTACGAGTCCGCCGACGACGTCGGCGGAACCTGGCGCGACAACACCTATCCCGGGTTGAGTTGCGACGTCCCGTCGCGTTTCTACTCGTATTCCTTCCGGCCCAATCCCGATTGGTCGCGTTTCATGTCGCCGGGTCCGGAGATCCACCGCTACTTCCGGCAGGTGGCCGACGAGCGTGGCATCACACCGCATATCAGGTTCGGTGCCGAAGTCACCGCCGCGCGATACCGCGACGGCCGGTGGACGGTGGGCACGCGCACGGGCGAGGAGCAGTTCGACGTCGTCGTGACAGCGACCGGTGTGCTGCGCATACCGCGGTATCCGGATATCGCCGGACTGGACAGCTTTGCGGGCGTCACGTTCCATTCGGCGCGATGGGATCATTCGGTCTCGCTGTCCGACAAGAGAATCGGATTGATCGGAACGGGATCAACGGGTGTACAGATCACCGCCGAACTGGGCGGCCAGGTGCGTGGCCTCACTGTCTTCCAGCGCACGCCCCAATGGGTCCTTCCGATGCCGAACCCGCGTTACGCGCGGCGCACCAGCGCGGCGATGCGCCGCTGGCCGACCCTGAACCGAGCGAGCTACCGGTTCTGGCAGTACTTCTTCGAGAACGGCTTAGCCCCTGCGGTCGTCGCACCGGGTTGGCAGCGTCGCTTGGTGTCCGCGCTGTGCCGCTGGAATCTGCGCTTTTCGGTGCGCGATCCGCAGATGCGCCGACGACTGACGCCCGACTACCAGGCGATGTGCAAACGGCTGGCGATGTCCTCGCATTACTACCGGGCGATCCAGAAGCCGGGTGTCGAGCTGGTCACCGCGGCCATCGATCACGTCGAGGCGCGCGGCGTCGTGACTACGGACGGCGTGCTGCATGAACTCGACGTGCTCGTACTCGCCACGGGTTTCGACGCCCACGCATACGTTCATCCGATCGAACTCGTCGGAGAGAACGGGCTCACGCTCGAGCAGGCGTGGGCGGACGGACCGCAGGCTTATCGGTCGGTCGCGGTGCCTGGCTTTCCGAATCTGTTCATGCTGATCGGACCGCACTCGCCGATCGGGAACCAGTCGCTGGTGATCATCGCTGAGAGTCAGGCCGAATTGCGATGTGGTGGATCGATCAGATCCGGTCCGGGCGCGTCGCAGCGGCAGCGCCGACCGAGGTTGCCACCAAGGATTACAACGAGCAGATGAAAGCCGATATGCCGCAGACGGTTTGGGTGACCGGATGCAAGAGCTGGTACCTCGGGAAGGACGGCCTGCCGGAGCTCTTCCCGTGGCGGCCGATCCGTCACCGCGAACTGTTGGCCTCGCCTGAGCTTGGCGATTTCGACGTCCGAACCGCCTGAGTGTGACGGCCGACACACTATTGGTTCTAGTGATCTGTCCCACACATGTTGCGCTATTTCCGCCGTTTGAGCAGTACGTTCCTGACAACTGCACGCGTGTGCAGTAAGCGATGTCAGGAAGGAACAACGATGTTCGAATTCATCGTTTTCGGCGCCTTGATGGTCGTGCTCATCGGCGCGCTCGGACTGCTGCCGTACTCGCAGAGCACGTACGACCGCTGGAACCGCCGCTAACTCTGGCCCGGTCGGTAGGTGCCGAAGCACCAGACGTTGCCGTGCGGGTCGCGCGCGGCGAATTCGCGTGAGCCGTAGTCCTGGTCGGTCAGCCCCATGACGATATCGGCGCCGCCGGCAACCGCCCGGTCGTGCAGCCCGTCAGGGTCGTCCACCACGACGTAGAGCACGACTGGGCCCGGCAGCGCGAACGGGCTGTCGGTGCGGGCCGCGTCGTCGATCATGTCCAGGCCGTTGCCGACCTTCAGCTCCGCGTGCTTGAGCGGCTCGTCAGGTTCGGGGGGAACCACGAGGGTTGCGACGGCGCCGAATGTCCGCTCGAGCCAAGCGATCCCGGCGCGCGGGTCGCTGAAGGGAACAATCGGCACGGCTCCGTTGGTGGTCAGGGTTTCAGTCATGACATCGACGCTAGGCCGACACCGTCGCCTCGTCTTGGACGAAATTTACGGTCTGCGCCCGCAACTCGGTGGGGGTGATGTCGGCCAATTCACGTACCTCGCGGGCCAGGTGGGCCTGATCGAAGAAACCGCAGTCGAGTGCGACACCGGCCCAATCGACCGCCGGCTCGGAGGCCACGAGGGCCGCGAGCCGCTCGAATCGCACGATCCTCGCGACGAGCTTCGGCGGCAGCCCGACGGCGTCGCGGTAGCGCGCGATCAGCCGCCGGTGACTCCAGCCCAACTCCGCTGCCAGGCCTGAGATCGTCGCGGCACCGTAGCTCTCGGTGATGCGGCGCAGCGACCACGCCACTCCGGCGTCGACTGGTTCGGTGTCGGCAAGCCGCGCCCGGATCACGGCATCGACCAGACTGAAGCGGGCAGCCCAGTTGGGTGCGTCGCCGACCCGCTGCACGAGTTCGGATCCGAATCGGCCGAAGACGTCGTCTATGGGCACAGTTCGGTTGGCCAGCTCGCTCATCGGCATCCCGACCAGCCGGCGGGCGCCCAGTGGCGTCAGATCGACCTGCAGGCAGCGCGCGGAGCCGCCGTGGCCGACCATGACCGGCCCGTCGGTGATTCCCGCGACAAACGAGTTGAGCCGCAGCGGACCGGTCCGTGCGTGCTCGCGGTGGGCGACGGTCCATCCCGCATCGAGGTCGATGATGATCGGCACGAACGTGCACGGCAGTTCGCGAACCGTCACCGGACCGGAGCCTCGCTCCGCGTAACCCTCATAGCGCAACACGACGCCGCGCAGCGACGGGTGAGGTGTTCCGGACGCGAACATCGCGCTCACTCGATCCACGCTAGTCCTCACCCGCAGCAGCGGTGGGGTAGTAATGACGGGTGACTCCGCCGACCCAATCGCCGACGGTTTTGCTGTTGTCGACGTCCGACACCGACCTCATCACCGCCCGCGCCACCGGTGCTGGCTATCGGTGGGCCAATCCGTCCCGGCTGGTCGACGGCGAGCTCGACGAACTCGTCGGTGGCGCCGACATCGTCGTGGTCCGCATTCTCGGCGGCTACCGGGCCTGGGAGGACGGCATCGACACGCTGGAGGCCAGCGGTGTGCCGACGATCGTCGTCAGCGGTGAGCAGTCCCCGGACGCCGAGCTGATGGGCCATTCCACGACGCCGGCCGGTGTCGCGCTGCAGTCCCACGTCTACCTCGCCAACGGCGGTGTCGACAACCTGCGGCAACTGCACGCGTTCCTCTGCGACACGTTGTTGATGACCGGGTACGGCTTCGCACCGCCGGTCACCACACCGAACTGGGGCGTCCTCGCGCATCCGTCCGAAGGTGCCGAGGGGCCCATTGTCGCGGTGCTGTACTACCGCGCCCAGCATCTCGCCGGAAACACCGGCTATGTCGAGGCGCTGTGCCGTGCGATCGACGAAGCAGGCGGACGGCCACTGCCGGTGTTCTGCGCGTCATTGCGCACCGCCGACACCGAGCTGCTGGAGCTGCTCGGCACCGCCGACGCGTTGGTAACCACTGTGCTGGCCGCCGGCGGGTCGACCCCGGCCAGCGTCTCGGCCGGTGGTAACGACGACACCTGGAATGTCGCGCATCTGGCCGCGCTCGACGTCCCGATCCTGCAGGGGCTGTGTCTTACCAGTTCACGCTCGCAATGGCGGGACAACGACGACGGTTTGTCGCCACTCGACGTCGCGACCCAGGTCGCGGTCCCGGAGTTCGACGGCCGCATCATCACGGTCCCGTTCTCGTTCAAGGAGATTGACGACGAGGGCCTCATCTCCTATGTCGCCGACCCGGAACGCTGTGCCCGGGTCGCGGGGCTTGCGGTCCGCCACGCACAGCTGCGCGGAATCGCAGCCCCCCGGAAAAAGGTAGCGCTGGTGTTCTCGGCGTATCCCACCAAACACGCCCGCATCGGCAACGCCGTCGGCCTCGACACGCCGGCCAGCGCGATCGCGTTATTGCGCGCGATGCGCGACCACGGTTACCGGATCGACGACATTCCCGGCTTGGACGCGGGGGATGGGGACGCGTTGATCCATGCGTTGATCGAGCGCGGCGGTCAGGATGCCGACTGGCTGACCGACGGTCAGCTCGCCGGCAATCCGATCCGCTTGCCCGCCAAGGAGTATCGGGAGTGGTTTGCCACCCTGCCCGCCGAACTCACCGACGCGATGGTCGAACACTGGGGCCCGCCGCCCGGCGAGTTGTTCGTCGACCGCAGTCGCGATCCCGACGGCGAGATCGTGATCGCCGCGATACAGGCGGGCAACGTGGTGCTGATGGTCCAGCCCCCACGCGGTTTCGGGGAGAACCCGGTCGCGATCTACCACGATCCTGATCTGCCGCCCAGTCACCACTATCTGGCCGCCTACCGCTGGCTCGACGTCATGTTCGGCGCGGACGCCGTCGTGCACCTCGGCAAGCACGGCAACCTCGAATGGCTGCCGGGTAAGACCCTGGGCATGTCGTCGTCCTGCGGCACCGACGCCGCGCTCGGCGATCTGCCGCTGATCTACCCCTTCCTGGTCAACGATCCGGGGGAGGGCACGCAGGCCAAACGCCGCGCCCACGCCACGCTCGTGGATCACCTGATTCCGCCGATGGCCAGGGCCGAAACGTACGGCGACATCGCGCGCCTGGAACAACTGCTCGACGAGCATGCCAACATCGCGGCGCTCGACCCCGGCAAGCTGCCCGCCATCCGGCAGCAGATCTGGACGCTCATGCGGGCCGCCAAGATGGATCACGACCTCGGGCTCGACGACCGGCCCGACGAGGACTCGTTCGACGACATGCTGCTGCATGTCGACGGCTGGCTGTGCGAGATCAAGGACGTCCAGATCCGCGACGGACTGCACATCCTGGGCGAAAAGCCCACGGGTGAGGCGGAAATCGATCTGGTGCTCGCGATCCTGCGCGCCCGCCAGCTGTTCGGCGGCGAACAAAGCGTGCCCGGACTTCGACAGGCCCTCGGCCTGGCCGAGGACGGCCACGACGAACGCGCCGCGGTCGACACCGCCGAGGCCCAGGCCCGCGGACTCGTTGTGGCACTTGCGGACTCGGGATGGGATCCCGCCGTCGTCGACACGCTCTCCGACAACGCCGACGTCGCAGCGATCCTGCGGTTCGCGGCCACCGAGGTGGTGCCGCGACTGGCGGGCACCGAAGCAGAGATCCCGCAGATCCTGCGTGCGCTCGACGGTCGCTTCGTCCCGGCAGGGCCGTCGGGTTCGCCACTGCGCGGCCTGGTCAACGTGCTGCCGACCGGCCGCAACTTCTACTCCGTCGACCCCAAGGCGGTGCCGTCGCGGCTGGCGTGGGAAACCGGTGTGGCCATGGCAGATTCGCTGCTGGCGCGCTACCGGGAGGACCACGGCGACTGGCCGCGCTCGGTCGGGTTGTCGGTGTGGGGCACGTCAGCCATGCGCACCTCGGGCGACGACATCGCCGAAGTGCTCGCGCTGCTGGGGGTCCGGCCGGTATGGGACGACGCGTCGCGGCGTGTGGTGAACCTGGAACCGATCGGGCTGGACGAACTGAGCCGTCCGCGCATCGATGTCACCGTGCGTATCTCGGGCTTCTTCCGCGACGCCTTCCCGCATGTTGTCACGATGCTCGACGACGCGGTGCAACTCGTCGCGGGTCTCGACGAGGGGGGCGAGCACAACTACGTCCGCGCCCACTCGCAGGCGGATCTGGCTGAGCATGGCGACCAGAGGCGTTCCACGATAAGAATATTCGGCTCCAAGCCGGGGACCTATGGCGCCGGTCTGCTGCAACTGATCGACAGCCGCAACTGGCGCGACGACGCGGACCTAGCGGAGGTCTACACCGCGTGGGGCGGTTTCGCCTACGGCCGCGGTTTGGACGGCAGGCCGGCGACCGACGACATGAACCAGAACTACCGTCGCATCGCGGTCGCAGCCAAGAACACCGACACCCGCGAGCACGACATCGCCGACTCCGACGACTACTTCCAGTACCACGGTGGCATGGTCGCGACGGTGCGCGCGTTGACCGGAAAGGCGCCCGCCGCCTACATCGGCGACAACACCCGGCCCGACGCAGTCCGCACCCGCACCCTTTCGGAGGAGACCGCCCGCGTGTTCCGCGCCCGCGTCGTCAACCCGCGGTGGATCAACGCGATGCGGCGACACGGGTACAAAGGCGCCTTCGAGATGGCTGCGACCGTCGACTATCTGTTCGGCTACGACGCGACCGCCGGTGTGATGGCCGACTGGATGTATGAGCGGCTGTCAGCCGAGTACGTCCTCGACGACGACAACCGCAAGTTCATGGCGGAGTCGAATCCGTGGGCCCTACACGGCATGGCCGAAAGGCTGCTGGAGGCGGCGGGCCGCGCCATGTGGGCACAGCCCGACCAGGCGACGCTCGACGGACTGCGGCAGGTGCTGTTGGAGACCGAAGGCGACCTCGAGGGCTGACCGCTACGTTTGGGGAATGCCAACGACCTTTGCCGACATTGCCAAATCGGAATACATCCTGCTGACCACGTTCACCAAGGACGGCCGACCCAAGCCCACCGCGGTCTGGGCGCCCCCGGACGGCGACCGTCTCCTCGTCATCACGCAGGAGAAGTCGTGGAAGGTCAAGCGCATTCGGAACACCCCGCGCGTGACGATCGCGGAATGCGACCGCAGCGGCAATCCGAAGAGTGAAGCGGTCGAGGCGGTGGCGACGATCCTGGACAAATCGGCGAACGCCACCACATACGACTTGATCGGAAAGCGCTACGGTCTGCTGGGCAAGACGTTCAACGTCTTCTCGAAGCTGCGCGGTGGCATGAAGAACAACGTGACCATCGAACTGAAAGCCCCGTAGCCGACGCACCGTTTCAGCGGCGCCGCCGGTGGGTATCCTTGTGCATCGTTTGGGCATCGAAAGAACGGAACCCATGGCAGACACCTTTGAAGACATCGCCCGGTCGAAGTACATGCTGCTGACCACCTACACCAAGGACGGCCGGCCGAAGCCGACGACCGTATGGGGCGTGTACAACGACGGCAAACTGCTTATCTCGACCGACGACGGCTCGTGGAAGACCAAGCGCATCAACAACACGCCGCGGGTCACCATTCAGCGGGCCTACGCAATCGGCAACAAGCCGAAGGGCGAACCGGTCGAGGCGGTGGCGCGGAATCTGCCCAAGTCCGAGAATCGACGCGTCTTCGACATGGTCACCAAAAAGTACTGGTGGCACGCGTGGTGGTGGATTCCGCAGGCGATCGTCCGCGGGGGCATCGACAAGGTGCACAGCGCCATCGAGGTGAGGCCCGCCTAGGGCTGGAACCCGGAGCGGCATCCCATACGTTGTCCAATGCATGGCGATGCGGCTGCTTGTTCTGTACTGGGTCATCGAGCTGGCGGTGATCGTCGCGCTGGTGTCGACAATCGGCTTCGGCTGGACGATGTTGCTGCTGCTCGGCACCTTCGTGGTTGGCATTGCACTGGCCGGATCCCAGGTGAAACGGCATTTCCGCCGGCTGCGCTCCGGGATCGACCCGGCATCGATGCACGGGGCGGCGGCGGACAGCGTGCTGGTCGCGCTGGGCACCGTGCTCGTCGTCATCCCGGGTTTGGCCAGCTCCGTCATCGGCGCCCTGCTCCTGCTGCCGCCGACGCGGGCGGCCGCCCGTCCCATGGTGTCGGCCATGGCCGCGCGTCGCATGCCGCTGATCACCGTTCAGAGTGCTGCCCGTTACAGGGCGCCGCGCGGTGACTACATTGACGGCGAGGTCATCGATGTCACCGACATCGAGCCTGCTGCCGTGGAGCGCAAACCCGACTAAGTGACGACCCTCCTCCTGAACGGCCGGGTGCACAGCCCGGCGATGCCCGACGCGTCCGCATTGGCGGTGCGCGACGGTGTCGTGGCGTGGCTGGGCAGTGACGACGTAGGCCGCGCGCAGTATCCCGACGCGCAGATCGTCGACCTGGAAGGCGCCTTCGTCGCACCGGCGTTCGTCGACAGCCACGTCCACCTCACCGCGACCGGACTGACCCTGATCGGGCTGGACCTGCGGCGCGCGACCTCGCTGGGGCACTGCCTGCAATTGCTCGGTGACTACGCCCGCGCCCACCCGAAAGGTGCGGTGTGGGGGCATGGCTGGGATGAATCCCGCTGGCCCGAGCGAACCCCGCCGAGCACCGCCGATATCGATGAAGCGGTCGGCGACAGGCCGGCATACCTGGCCCGGGTAGACGTCCACTCCGCCGCCGCCTCGACCGCACTGCGCCGACTCGCACCCGGTCTCGCCGGCGCGCACGGTTTTTCCAAGGAACAGCCGCTCACCGCCGACGCACACCATGTGGTCCGCGCGGCCGCACGCGACGGGCTGACCACCCAGCAACGACGGCACGCGCAGCTGGCCGCCCTGAATGCCGCCGCTGCACTCGGCATCGTCGCGGTGCACGAATGCGCGGGCCCGGAAATTGGTGGCCTCGATGACTGGAACGAGGTGCGTGGCATCGAGCACGGTGTCGAGGTCATCGGCTACTGGGGTGAAGCGGTGAGCAGCGCTGCCGAAGCGCGAGATCTGATCGCGCGCACCGGTGCCCGGGGACTGGCCGGCGACCTGTTCGTCGACGGTGCACTCGGCTCACGCACCGCGTGGCTGCGCAGCCCCTATCTCGACGCGCCAGACTGCTGCGGCAACGCGTATCTCGATACCGACGCGATCGCAGCACACCTGCGCGCCTGCACGGAAGCGCGGATCACCGCGGGGTTCCACGTGATCGGCGACGCGGCCGTCGGCGCCGTGATCGATGCGTTCGAGCGCGTCGTAGAACTATTCGGCGCACCCGCGGTCGCCGCGTGCGGACACCGCCTAGAACACCTCGAGATGGTGACCGAGGATCAGGCGCACCGGCTCGGCGTGTGGGGCGTGGTCGCCAGCATGCAGCCCAATTTCGACGCGCTGTGGGGGGGAGAACACGGCATGTACGCCCAGCGCCTCGGGGCCGAGCGGTCAAGATCGTTGAATCCGTTTGCGCTGCTAGCATCCCAAGGCGTGCCACTCGCTTTCGGCTCCGACAGTCCCGTCACCAGCATGAATCCGTGGGCGACCATACGTGCGGCAACACAGCATCAGACCCGGGGTAGCGCACTGTCCGCGCGCGCTGCGTTTGCCGCGGCCACCCGTGGCGCATGGCGCGCCGCCGGCGTTCGGGACGGCGCGACCGGCACCCTGGCACCCGGCGCCCCGGCAAGCTACGCCGTCTGGGACGCCGACGAGCTCGAGGTCAGCGCGCCCAGCCAATCGGGGTCTCGCGCGGTGCAGCGCTGGTCGACCGATGCCCGCTCGCGCGTACCCGCGCTACCTCGACTCGACGACGTAATGCCGCGCTGTCGCCAAACCGTGCACCGAGGTGTCGTCATCCATGGCTGACGACGTGCGTCCCGCCGCCCTCGACGACGCCGACGATGCAAACGACGTAGCCGACGAACCGGTCGAGCGTCGTTCGCGGGCAAAGCGGTTCGGTCACGGTGTGATCGAACGCCTGCCCCAGCTGAGCGTCGCGATCGTCGCCGGTCTGGCGCTGTGCCTGAGCTTCCCGCCGTTCGGCTGGTGGTATATGGCTTTCCTGGCGTTCGCGTTGCTGGCATGGGTGCTGACCCGCGAAACAACCACTGTCGCAGGCGGATTCGGCTACGGATTCCTTTTCGGGTTGACCTTCTACCTGCCGTTGCTGCCGTGGGTCAGCGGGTTCGTCGGTCCGGTTCCTTGGCTGGCGCTGTGCATGCTCGAGGCACTTTTCCCCGCTCTGTTCGGCGCGCTGGCGGTCGCTGTTCGGCGGCTGCCGGGGTGGCCACTGTGGTTCGCGGGGCTGTGGGCCGCGCAGGAGTGGCTCAAGTCGACCGTGCCCTTCGGCGGATTCCCGTGGGGCGTCGTGGCCTACAGCCAGACCGATGGACCGCTGATATCACTGGTACAGGCGGGCGGCGCACCGTTGCTGTCGTTCGCCGTCGTGCTGATCGGATTCAGCTTGGCCGCAATCACTCTGGAGATCGTGACGTGGTGGCGGTCAGGCAGTACCAGAACCGCGAGGCCGCCTGCGGTGGTGATCCCCGGGGCATGCGTCACCGTCGTCCTGTTGCTGACCGCGCTCACCTGGCCGCAAGTCCGGCACTCGGGCATGGGCGCGGACGACGAACAGCCGGTCACGGTCGCCGCGGTTCAGGGGAACGTGCCCAGACTCGGCCTGGAATTCAACGCCCAGCGGCGCGCGGTCCTGGACAACCACGTCCGAGAAACGGAGCGGCTGGCCGACGATGTGCGCGCGGGCCGGGCGCAACAGCCGATGTTCGTCATCTGGCCGGAGAACTCCTCAGACATCGACCCGCTGGCCAATCCGGACGCGAACGCGGAGATCTCGGCGGCTGCGGACGCCATCGACGCACCGATCCTGGTCGGAAGTGTGGTGGCGGCGCCGGGCTACACCCGGGACAACCCGGTCTCGAACAATTCGGTCATCGTATGGAACCCCGAGACCGGTCCGGACGAACGTCACGACAAACAAATCGTCCAGCCGTTCGGCGAATACCTGCCGTGGCGCAGCTTCTTCCGCCTGTTGTCGCCATACGCCGACCGCGCCGGCTATTTCATCCCCGGCAGCGGCACCGGTGTGGTGCACGCCGCGGGCGTACCCATTGGGGTCGCCACGTGCTGGGAGGTGATCTTCGACCGCGCCACCCGCGAGTCGGTGCGCAATGGGGCGCAGATCCTGGCCGTCCCCACCAACAACGCCACGTTCGACGAGGCGATGAGCCGACAGCAGCTCGCCTTCGCGCGGTTGCGCGCCGTCGAACATGACCGCTACGTCGTGGTCGCCGGAACGACCGGTATCAGCGCGGTCATCGCGCCAGACGGACGTGAGCTTGCCCGCACCGAGTTCTTCGAACCCGCCTACCTGGACACTCAGGTGCGGCTGAAGTCCCAGCTCACAGCCGCGACGCGATGGGCGCCGCTGGTCGAGGGCGTGCTGGTCGCCATCGGCGTTGGGGCTCTGCTCGCCGCGATACTGCACAATGGGAGTTTCGTTCGTCGGCTACGAACGACGAAAGACAGAGGAGCTAAATGACGACGGGCCCGGGCCCCGGGGATCGCCCAAGTCAGCGCACGCTGGTCATCATCCCCACCTACAACGAGCGGGAAAACCTGCCGTTGATCGTCGGACGCGTACAGGACGCATGTCCCGACGTGCACATTCTGGTCGTCGATGACGGCAGCCCAGATGGCACCGGCGAGCTGGCCAACGAGTTTGCGCTCGCCGATCCAGACCGAGTGCATGTGATGAACCGTGCTGGCAAGGGTGGCCTCGGAGCGGCGTATCTGGCGGGTTTCGAGTGGGGCCTGGGGCGCGGTTACAGCGTCCTGGTCGAGATGGATGCCGACGGCAGCCATCCGCCCGAACAGCTGCACCGTCTGCTCGACCGCATCGACAACGGCGCCGATCTGGTGATCGGCTCGCGATACGTCAAGGGTGGGCAAGTCCGCAACTGGCCGCGAAAGCGACTGGTGCTGTCCCGGACCGCCAACGGCTACTCGCGAATCCTGCTCGGTGTCGACATCCACGACATCACTGCCGGGTACCGCGCGTACCGGCGCGAGGTGCTGGAGAAGATCGACCTGTCAACGGTCGACTCGAAGGGCTATTGCTTCCAGATCGACCTGACGTGGCGAACCATCAACAACGGGTTCGTCGTCGTCGAGGTGCCGATCACGTTCACCGAGCGTGAGTTCGGCCAATCGAAGATGAGCGGATCCAACATCCGCGAGGCGCTGTTCAAGGTCGCGGAGTGGGGTTTCCGCGGGCGTCTCGATCGCGCCCGCGGCCGTGGCGTGACGCGCTAACCAGCCCCGAATCAGCCCCGGCGGCGAGCCTTGATGATGTCGAGGCGCTCCTTGAGCAGTTCCTCGAGTTCGTCGACCGAGCGGCGCTCCAGGAGCATGTCCCAGTGGGTGCGCGGCGGCTTGGTCTTCTTGGGCTCCGGCGCGTCACCCTCGATGAGCGTGCCTTCCATACCGTTGCGGCACAGCCAGGTGTGGGGGATCTCGGCGTCGTCGGCGAACGGGACGTCGAACTCCTCGCCGTTGTCGGTGCGGTAGCGAGCCACCTGACGCGGCGCAAGATCGTGGTTACGGTCGGTCTCGTAGCTCACGGCACCGAGACGACTACCCCTCAAGACGCGATCAGCCATGGTCAACACTCCTCAGTCAATGCAGTTCTCCGGAGAATCAACGCAGCGGCACGACACGCAGTTCCCGACTCGGCCTTTGATGATACCGGGATTCCTGCGTCGGCCGGTTTACAGTCGGCTCCGTGGTTCCCGGGACATTGAAAAACCGCCGACGTTCTCAACCGTGTCGCTGGTGCGGGCGCGAAGTCGCTGACGCTGGGCTGGGCCGACGCAGGCAGTACTGCAGGCAGTCGTGTCGTCAGCGGGCCTACGAACAGCGATCCGTCGTCAGGGGCACCTCACTTGCACCCGACGCGGTGGTGTTGACCGCCGACGAGGCCGCGGAGCTCGCCGACCGCGTCTACCAGGTCAGATGTGCCGCCGAGGATGTATCGACCGCCGTCGACGAGGGCGCGGACGGCATCGAGTTGCGGCAACTGTGCGACGCGCTGATGCGTGCGGCCAGGGCGGCCGACGGCTGGCGTTAGTTTCGAACCTTCTCGGGGGGCTGCTCGTCGTTACGATGACCTGCAAACCTCCCGATGGGACCCGCCGTGACCTTGTCAACACCTGAGTCTTCATCCCCTGTGCCCACCTCGACGGGCGTGTGGAGGTTCGGACAATTCGTGCTGGACACCCAGCGCTATGAATTGCGATCCGGCGCAGAGTTGATCCGCGTCGAGCCCCAGGTGTTCGATGTGCTGACTCAATTGGTGAGCAACGCGCACCGATTCGTATCGAAAGAGGAACTGTTCGATTCGGTGTGGGGCGGTCGCTTCGTCACCGAAGCCGCGTTGACGAGCCGTATCAAGGCCGCCCGCCGCGCACTGGGCGACGACGGTGAGTCGCAGCGCTTCATCCGGACCGTCCGCGGCCGCGGCTATCAGTTCGTCGGCACCCTCACCGCCGACGAACCGCCGGCACCTGCGCCGCAGGAGATCGCGGTACCCGATGAGCCGCCGCCGCCACGACAGCACATCGCGTTCTGCAAGGCCGCCGACGGAGTGCGGCTTGCCTACGCGGTGGCGGGGGAGGGACCGCCGCTCGTGCGGGCCGCGAACTGGATGACCCACCTCGGATACGACATCGAAAGCCCGGTCTGGAAGCACTGGGTGCGCGACCTGTCGAACAACCGCCAATTCATTCGCTACGACGAGCGCGGGTGCGGGTTATCCGATTGGGATGCAACAGAATTCACATTCGATGACTGGGTGACCGACTTGGAGTCCGTCGTGGAGGCGCTTGGTCTGCAGCGGTTTCCGCTTCTTGGCGTCTCACAGGGCGGCGCAGTAGCGGTGGCCTACGCGGCCCGTCATCCCGAGAAAGTCAGCCGCCTGGTGCTGTGCAGCGCTTACGCGCGGGGCCGAGCAGTTCGCGCGTCCGGCGAGGACGAAAAACGTGCCGCGGCGCTCGATCTCGAACTCGCCCGAGTCGGTTGGGGTCGTGACGATCCCGCGTTCCGGCAGGTCTTCGCCGCACAGTTCATTCCCGACGGCACCCGCGCCGACTGGGCTGCCTTCGATCAACTGCAGCGTCGCACCACGTCGCCCGAGAACGCGGTGCGGTTCCTCGAGGAGTTCGGGCGCATCGATGTCCGCGACCTGGCGCGCGAGGTCTCCTGCCCGACGCTGATCATGCACTCCCGTGACGATCACCGGGTTCCGTTGCGGTACGGCGAGGAACTGGCGTCGCTGATTCCGAATTCCCGCCTCGTCGCGCTGTCCAGTAACAACCATCTGCTGACCGCAACCGAGTCGGCGTGGCAGGTGTTCCGGGCCGAGATCGACGAATTTCTGGCTGTCTGATCAGCTGCCGTACAGATCTCCACGCAATCTCCATGCATTCTTCATGTAAGGCCGGTCGCGGAGATCCATGCTGGTCACATGAAGAAACTCACTCGCACCCTGCTCGTGGGTATCAGCGCATTCGTCGCGCTCGGCACCCTCTCCGCCTGCTCGGGCGGATCATCCAATCAGGCGACCTCCTCATCGGAGGCGCCGACTACCACCACCGCCAGCGCCGAAGCCGCGCCTACCGCGTTCCCGCAGTCGGGACGCTACATCGCCGATATGACGGCGCCCGACGGCAAGACGATGACAATCGGTATCTCCGTCGAGGGCGACGAGATTGCGGCCTACGCCTGCAACGGAACCGACGACGAGGCATGGTTCTTCGGAAACCAGACCGACGGCACGATCGACGTGAAGTCGAGGTTCCGCGACACCCTCAACGCGGAGTACGACGGCACCAACGTCGAAGGCGATCTGAACATGAACGGTGTGGCATATCAGTTCACAGCGAAGCCGGTGACCGGCGAGGCGGGCATGTACACCGCTGAGCTGGACGGTGTCCGCGCGTCCTGGGTCGTTCGCGAGGACGGCTCGGCGATCGGTGTGCAGTTCGGCACCAGCAGCGTCGGTGACATCACACAAGCGGAGATTCAGCAGCTCAACGACGCGCAGTTCCGCTCCGAGGTGCGCAACAAGCGGCAACTGCAGCAGGCCCAGCAGATCACGCGTCTGTCCAACGGCAAGATGAGCTCCAAGATCAACGGCCAAGACGTGACGCCGACCCTGGTCAACGGGAGTTTCCGGCTCGGCTGACATCTCAAAGTCGTTGTCAGTCAACGGCCCTGCCGGTGTGCCAACTCACATCGGCAGGGCCGATGTCTTTGCATCAGGCAGAATCAAAACCTACTGACCCCAAGGTGGCGTGCGTAGCGTCGACGTACCGTGACCAGTCCTGCCAAGCTCGCGGCGCCGATAGCGCCCGTCCCCGCCGCGAATGCCAGATGGCAGCTGCGCAAATGGGGCTTGATCCGGCTGGCCTCCCCGGTCGTGATCATCGCGTTGTGGCAGCTGGGCAGCGCGCTGGGGCTCATACCCCAGGACGTGCTGCCCGCACCCTCGTTGATCGCCGAGGCCGGCATCGAGGTGCTGCAGAACGGACAGCTGACCGATGCACTGCGGGTTTCCGGTATCCGAGTAGTCGAAGGACTCCTGCTCGGCGGAATTCTGGGCGTTGCGTTGGGAACCGCCGTCGGACTGTCCCGCTGGTTCGAGGCGACGGTGGACCCACCGATGCAGATGGTCCGGGCATTGCCACACCTCGGCCTGATACCGCTGTTCATTCTCTGGTTCGGTATCGGCGAGCTTCCCAAGGTGTTGTTGGTGGCGCTCGGGGTGAGTTTTCCCTTGTATTTGAACACCTTCTCGGCGATCCGCCAGGTGGATCCGAAGCTTTTCGAAACGGCTCAGGTGCTCGGCTTCTCGTTCTGGCAACGGTTCCGCACCATCATCGTGCCCAGCGCCGCACCCCAGGTGCTGGTCGGTTTGCGGCAGTCACTGGCCATCGCATGGTTGACGCTGATCGTGGCTGAACAGATCAACGCCGACAAGGGAATCGGCTTTCTGATCAACAACGCTCGCGACTTTCTGAGGATCGACATCATCATCTTCGGACTGATCGTCTACGCACTGCTGGGCATCGGCACCGACGCCATCGTCCGGGCACTGGAACGACGAGCATTGAGGTACCGCACATGACAATGACGGCATCACGAACAACCCACATCGCAGGCGAACTGCGCGACGTGAACAAGTGGTACGGCGATCACCATGTCCTGACCGATATTTCGGTGCGCGTTGACAGCGGCGAGATCGTCGCGCTGATCGGACGGAGCGGCTCCGGCAAGTCGACGGTGCTTCGCGTCCTGGCCGGCCTGTCGACCGATCACACCGGTCATCGCGCCGTGGTCGGAGCGCCTGCACTGGCCTTCCAGGAACCCCGCCTGTTTCCGTGGCGCGACGTGCGCACCAACGTGGCGTACGGTCTCACCCGTAGCAGGCTGCCGCGGGCGCAGGTACTGGCCAGCGCCGATCGGGCGTTGGCCGACGTCGGGCTGAGCGACTGGGCCGACGCGTGGCCCCTGACACTGTCCGGCGGTCAGGCGCAACGCGTTTCGCTGGCGCGGGCACTGGTGGCCGAACCCGAACTGCTGCTGCTCGACGAGCCCTTCGGTGCACTCGACGCGTTGACCCGGTTGAGCATGCGGGCGCTACTGCTCGATTTGTGGCGCGAGCACCGGTTCGGTGTGCTTCTCGTGACGCACGACGTGGACGAGGCGGTCGCGCTCGCCGATCGGGTGGTGGTCCTCGAGGACGGCGAAGTCATCCACACCCTCGAGATCGACGATCCACGGCAATCGACGAATTCCGAGCACTACCGTGCAGAGCTGCTCGATCAGCTCGGTGTGCGCGACTGATACGAAAAGGGGTCTCTATGCGGAAGCTCGCCGTTGTCACTGCACTACTCGCGGTGCTCCTCGCGGGATGTGTCTCCCGCCAGGACAGCTCCGGCCCCTCCGAAGCGCCTGAAACGGTTGCGCTTTCGGAACTGTCGGACCTGACGCTCAACGTCGGCGATCAGAAGGGCGGCACCGAATCACTGCTGCGTGCCGCAGGGGCGCTGGACAATTTGCCGTACAAGATCGCGTTCTCCACGTTCACGTCTGGCCCACCTCAGATCGAGGCGGCCACAGCGGGCAAGATCGACTTCGCGATCACCGGTAACACGCCGCCGATCTTCGGTGCGGCATCGAACGCGAAGGTGAAGGTCGTATCCGCCTACGACGGCAGCGGCAGGGGAGACAAGCTACTCGCCCACGCCGATTCGCCGATCCGCGCGGTATCCGACCTGCGCGGCAGGAAGATCGCCGTGGGCAAGGGCAGCTCGGCTCACGGCAACGTGTTGGCTCAGCTGCAGCGTGCCGGTCTTTCGCCGTCCGATGTCGAGCTGGTGTTTCTGCAGCCCGCCGACGCTCTTGGCGCGTTCAGGCAAAAGCAGGTCGATGCGTGGGCGATCTGGGATCCCTACACGGCGCAGGCCGAGGCCGACATCCCGGTACGCAGCATCGCCGAAGCTGCCGGCGTCACGAACGGCGCCGGTTTCGGGATCGCATCCGATGCCGCACTCGCCGATCCGAAACGCAACACCGCGCTGAGCGACTTGCTCGTGCGGTACGCCAAGGCAACGCGATGGGCGCAGGACAACCCCGATGAATGGGCGGCGAGTTATGCGGCCGCGGTCGGCCTGGATCCGGCGGTCGCGGCAGCTGCACAGGGCCGAAGCCTGCGACTACCCACCGATCTCTCTTCCCAGCTCGTCGCGTCCGAACAAGAATTGGCCGATCTGTTCGCTGAATCCAACCAGATCTCCGACAAACCGGAGTTCAAGAACTGGGTGGATACCCGATACAGCGAATCGCTTGCGCCGCTTTACCTCGACCGAAATTAGGAACGATATGACCGCCCAGCCAACCGGCACGGCCCCAGCCGAATCGCCATCTCCGACGGCCCCAGCCGAATCGCCGTCTCCGACGGCCCCAGCCGAATCGCCATCTCCGACGGCGAAGTTCTTCTGGTTCCTGCCCACCAACGGCGACAGCAGATCCATCGTCGGCGCATCGCACGCGTCGTCACACCACACCGTCCCCGCCACCTACCGGGCACCATCACGCAGGTATCTCGCGGAGGTGGCCCGCGCCGCGGATCGCCTCGGGTTCGAAGGTGTGCTGACCCCGACCGGAACCTGGTGCGAGGACGCGTGGTTGACGGCGTCGGCCCTGCTCGCCGAAACCGAACGGCTGAAGTTCCTGGTCGCATTCCGGCCTGGGCTGGTTCCCCCGACGCTGGCAGCGCAGCAGGCCGCGACCCTTCAGAGGTTTTCCGAGGGACGGGTGCTGCTCAACATCGTCAGCGGCGGCGACGACGTCGAGCAGCGCCGCTTCGGCGACTGGCTGGGCCACGACGAACGCTATGCCCGCACGGGGGAGTTCCTGCACATTGTCAACACGTTGTGGCGTCAGGACTCACTCGATTTCGAGGGCAGGCACTACACGATCAAGGACGCGCGGGTATCGGCAGCACCGGATCCGTTGCCGCAGATCTACTTTGGCGGCTCCTCGGCCGCGGCACTGCCGATCGCCGCCGAGTACGTCGACGTGTACCTGACGTGGGGTGAGCCGCCACAGGCTGCGGCGGCCAAGATCGAGCAGGTGCGCAAGCTCGCCGAGGCGCGAGGACGCAAGGTGCGCTTCGGCATCCGCTTGCACACCATCAGCCGCGACACCGCTGCGGCGGCGTGGGGGGTTGCTGACGAGCTGCTCGCCGAACTTAGTCCTGAGCAGATCGCCAAACAGACTGAGCTGCATGCCAAGTCGGAATCCGAAGGTCAACGCCGGATGACCGCTCTGCATGGTGGCCGGGTGGACAACCTGGAGATCTACCCCAACCTGTGGGCCGGTGTCGGCCTGGTTCGCGGCGGGGCGGGCACGGCGCTGGTCGGCAGCCATGAAGAGGTCGCGAACCTGATTTACGAGTACCACTCGGTCGGGTTCGATGAGTTCATCCTGTCCGGCTATCCGCATCTCGAGGAGGCCTACTGGTTCGCCGAGGGCGTGCTTCCGCTGTTGAAACACAAGGGAGTCGCGTAAGGGTCGCCGACTGCGAGCCTAGCTTTTGCCTCCGCGCCGGTAGTTAGGTAAACCTGACTCGTGGACGAGTGGTTCGAGCGCAGCCCATTCGTCGGCTTCGCACCGTGGATTGTCTATTGGGTCGTCGCCGACGGCCCGAGCACGTGGATGTTCGGGGCGATCTGCGCGGTGATCTCGGCGCTGTTCCTGGGCATCTCCGCAGGGCGGGGAGGGGCGCGCATGCTCGATGTGGTGACGGTGGTGTTCTTCGTCGGGGTCACCGTCGCCGGCATGGCCGTCGGCGCCGAGGACCGCGACTGGATGGACACCTACGCGACCACGTTGTCCGGCGGAGTTCTCGCGTTGATGGCCCTTGCATCACTGGCGTTCGTCCCTTTCACCCAGCAGTACGCACCGCCGTCAGCGCCGCGACATGACTGGGAGAAAGCGGCGTTCCGCAGGACCAACCAGGTGCTGACGCTGATGTGGGCTCTCGTGTTCGCGCTCATCGCGGTCCTGGGATACGTCGCCGTCGCGGCACCGGCCACGGTCAGCTGGACCAAGGCCGTCATCCCGGTGGTCGTGATCGTCGGTGCCATCGGCATGACCCAGATCTATCCAGACCGGGCGCGGGCCAGAGCCGAACCACTCACCTGAAACTTCGCGCTACTATCTGCATATGAATGCAGATAAGCAGGTCTGCGGACGACGGCTTGCCGATGACCAGGCCGACCTCGTCGTCGAGGTGTTCAGGATGCTGGCCGATGCCACTCGTGTTCAGCTGCTGTGGGCGTTGGCCGATCGTGAGATGTCGGTCAACGACCTCGCGTCGAGGGTCGCCAAACCGGCGCCGTCGGTGTCTCAGCACCTGGCCAAACTCCGGATGGCGCATTTGGTGCGCACTCGCCGCGAGGGCACCCAGGTGTTCTACCGGCTCGAAAACGATCACGTCCGGCAACTCGTCACCGATGCGGTGCACAACGCGGAGCACGCTACGGGCGGGGTCCCCGCACACCACCTGGACGAGGGCAAGCTGCGCGTCCTGCACGAGAAAGGTGCGGGGTAGTGGGGGTCGGACATTCCCACGACCACACCGATCGCGTCGACGATGCGCTGCGTGACAGCGCCGCGGGCATCCGCGCGGTCAAGATCAGTCTGGTGCTCCTCGGCACCACCGCGGCGGCGCAGCTGATCGTCGTCGCGGTATCGGGTTCAGTCGCCCTGTTCGCCGACACCGTGCACAATTTCTCCGATGCGCTGACCGCCGTGCCGTTGTGGATCGCGTTCGCGATGAGCCGACGCCCGGCGACGCGCCGGTACACCTACGGATTCGGACGCGTGGAGGATCTGGCGGGCCTGTTCGTGGTGACGGCCATCGCCGTGTCCGCGCTCGTTGCCGCCGTCCAAGCCGTTCGTCGGCTCGTGGACCCGGTGCCGCTGAACCATCTGAGCTGGGTGGTCGCCGCGGGGATCATTGGGTTCATCGGCAACGAGGTCGTGGCGGTGTATCGCATCAGAGTGGGCCGCCGGATCGGATCGGCGGCGCTGCGTGCGGACGGAATGCACGCCCGCGCAGACGGTTTGACCTCACTGGCGGTCGTGGCCGGCGCGGTGGGCGTGTGGCTGGGCTTTCCCCTTGCGGACCCGATCGTCGGTTTGGTCATCGCCGGCGCGATCGGGGTCGTGCTGGTCATCGCGACCCGGGATGTATTCGGCCGGTTGTTGGACCGCATCGATCCTGAATATCTGGACACCGCGCGCACCGTGCTGTCGCGGCAGCCGGGCGTGCGGGGAGTGCGGCGCGTCAGGATGCGGTGGATCGGGCATCGACTGGAAGCCGACACCGAGCTCGACGTCGACCCGTCACTGAGCCTGGCCGACGCGCACGCAGTTGCCCATGCCGCGGAACATGAACTGGCACATGCCATTCCGAAGCTCGGCTCGGTGGTCGTACACGCCTATCCGGCTCACGAGCCGGTCAGCAGCTGAACCTCTCGCCGATCTGCGGGGGAGCAGTGGCCGGCTGCAGGCAACCGAACGGTTCGATACCCGCGTCGCTGAACCGGACCGCCGTGTCGTGCGCGCGGTTGGCGCAGTACAGACCGACGGTGTCGACGCGGCACTGGTAGTCGCCAAATCCCAGAGCCCGGCCGTAGGGCAGTTCGGGCCCTGTTCCCGCGGTGAACCTGCCCGGATCGCCGCGCACCGACCCGACCTCGACACTCTGCCCGTCGAAGTCGACCCAGCCGCCCTTCCACTCGCCGTATGCGTCCTCCGGCCGCGGCGGTGGGTTGACGAGGTCGACCAGACACGCCAAGGCGCCACCGGCATATTTCGAGTCGGTCATGCAGTTGGTCTTGCCCGATGGTGTGACGAACGCGACGTCCGCGCCGAGATCGGTGGTCATCCCGTCGCGCACCGCGGTGTGGTACTCGGCGGCGTCGGCCGTGTCACCCGCCTCGATCCAGGCGACGACCTCGGCCACCGGCGCGCCGGGGTCCGGCGGTGTGGTGGGTACCGTGCTCGTCGTGGTGGTGGGCGACGACTGCCTGCTGGTGTTGGGCGGTATCGGGGTGATTCGTTCGGCCCCGCCGTCTGTCGAGGATGAACACCCCGCCACCAGTATCAAGATCGCGATCAGCCCAGCGAGTCGCATACCGGCCAGGCTAGCGGGCCGACTCGCCGATACCGTCCAGGCGCGGCGGCGGGCGGCATTCGCTAACGTCGGGTGATGCACGAACACACGGTCCGCGCGACCATCGCCTCCGGCGATGTCGAGGGGTTCACCCGCGACGGCGTGAATCGCTGGCGTGCGATCCCGTACGCCAGCCCGCCGGTCGGTCGGTTGCGCCTGCGCGCGCCGCAACCCGTCCAGGCCTGGCCGGGCGTGCGGTACTGCCACGGGATCGGCTACTGCGCACCACAGCAGCGCATGTACACCCTTCTCGCGCCGGGTAAGTACCAGCCGATGAGCGAGGACTGCCTGACGCTCAACGTGGTGGCGCCGAAGACGCTGCCGGATGATCCGTTGCCCGTCATGGTGTTCATCCACGGCGGCGGTTATTTCATGGGCAGCTCGGCGACGCCGATCTACGACGGTGCGGCGTTGGCACGCCAGGGTTGTATCTACGTATCGGTCAACTACCGGCTGGGCCCGCTGGGATGTCTTGACCTGTCGACGCTGTCCAACGGCAGCCACACCTTCGACGACAACCTCTACCTGCGCGACCTCGTGATGGCGCTGCAGTGGGTGCGCGAGAACATCGCGGTCTTCGGCGGCGACCCGGAGAAGGTCACGATCTTCGGCGAGAGTGCCGGTGCCCACGCAGTGGCCACGCTGCTGGCCGTCCCCGCCGCTAACGGTCTTTTCGCCCAGGCGATTTCCGAAAGTCCGGCGGCCGGAATGGTGCGCACTCCGGACATCGCGGCGGACTACGCGGCCAAGTTCGCCGAGCTGGTCGACCCGAACGAGCCCGACGGCGCGGCAGCCGTGATGTCGGCCCGGCCGACGGAGCTCGTGGCCGCATTCGAACGGCTCATCGTCGCGGGCCAGCGCGAGATGCTCGGCGCGTTCGCGGCCGGCCCCACCAGCGGCAGCGAGTACCTACCGCTGGACCCGGTCGAGGCGATGCGCGAAGGGCACGCCCACCGCGTGCCGCTCATCGTCGGCACCAACGCCGACGAGGCCCGGCTGTTCGGGCGGTTTCTCAAGCTGTTGCCGATGACGGAGCCCATGATCGAGCGACTGCTCTCCGGAACTGAACCCGCTGAACGTGAACGCATTACATCCGCCTACCCCGGATATCCGGACTCGGCGGCGTGCATCCAGTTCGGCGGGGATTTCGCGTTCGGGTCGGCGGCGTGGCAGATCGCGGAGGCGCACAGCAGACACGCGCCGACCTACCTGTATCGCTACGACTATGCGCCCCGGACGTTGCGATGGTCGGGTCTTGGCGCCACGCATGCGACAGAGTTGCTCGCGGTGTTCGATGTGTACCGAACGACTTTCGGGAAGCTGCTCACCGCCGCTGCGGATCGCAAGACGGCACTGCGCGTCAGCGACGACATACAGAAGCGCTGGCGCGCGTTCGCCCAGACCGGGGTACCCGGTACCGAATGGCCTACCTACGCGGAGCCGGATCGGGCGGTGCGGGTTTTCGACAGCCGGCCGCGCGTCGAATTCGATCCACATGCCGATCGTCGCCAGGCGTGGGAGGGCTTCACGCTGGCGGGCCGCTGAATCCGTAGCAGTGGCTGAAATCGCTGCGCATCCAACCGAGAATGTGGTTGCGTGAATCCCGTGGCTCATCCCCTGGATCCGCTCAGCGGCGACGAATTCACGGCGGTCGCGTCGATCTTGCAACGCGAGCACGGTGTCGGCGCCGGAGCCGAAGGGTCGGCGACGTCCGGCCCGGGCTGGCGGTACGCGTCCATCGAATTGATCGAACCCAGCAAGGCCGCCCTGCGCGAGTTCGACAACGGGGGAGCGTCCCCGCCCCGCCGCGCGCGGGTGACCTGTTTCGAACGAGCGGCCAACGCGACCTACAAGAGCACGGTGTCGCTGACCGACGACCGGGTGGAGTCGTTCGAACACATTCCCGGGGTGCAGGCCAACTTCACTGTCGACGAATTCGCCGAGTGCGACCGGCTGCTGCGCACGCACCCCGACGTCGCGGCCGCATTGAAGAAGCGCGGTATCACCGACATGGACCTCGTCTTCTTCGATACCTGGACCTACGGCAATGCGGTCGCGCCCCCGGAGTACCGCGACCGGCGGATCGGCTGGTCGGACACCTGGCTGAGAGATTCGGCAGGTGGCAGCCCCTATGCGAATCTCGTCAGCGGGCTGCATTGCGTCATCGACCTCAACGCGATGGAACTGCTCCGCGTGGAGGACACCGGTGGGGTCGAGAAGCCCGACGTGATGGGCGAATACGTGCCGAGCATGATTCCTGAGGCGGTGCGTTCGGCGTCGCGCAGGGAGCCGCTCAAGCCACTGCACATCGAGCAACCCGAGGGCCCGTCGTTCACCCTTGACGGCAACCTGCTGCAGTGGCAGAACTGGTCGCTTCGTGTCGGCTTCAATCACCGAGAGGGGATGACGCTACACACCGTCCGTTACCGCGACGGCGACCGGGAACGCTCTGTGGCACACCGGATATCGCTTGCCGAGATGATCGTGCCATACCGCGATTCGTCGGTGGACCACTACCGGCGGACCGCCTTCGACATAGGCGAGTGGGGCCTCGGGTTCATGACCACATCGCTCGAGCTGGGCTGCGACTGCCTCGGCGAGATCCGCTACCTGGACGCGGTGCTGCACAACAGCAGGGGCGAGCCATACACGATCACCAACGCCATCTGCATCCACGAAGAAGACAACGCGGTGCTGTGGAAGCACGTTGACCACAGCATCGGCGCCGAGGTGCGCCGGATGCGCAGGCTCACGGTGTCGTCGCATGTGACCGTCGCCAACTATGAATACCTGATCTACTGGCGGCTCTATCAGGACGGCAACATCGAGTGCGAGATCCGGGCCACCGGAATCATGGTCACCACGCCGGTGGCCCCCGGTCAGCAGCACCCCAACGGCACGCTGGTCGACGAGCGCACCTACGCGCCATATCACCAGCACTTCCTGGTCGCCCGGCTCGACATGGACATCGACGGCACCGACAACACCGTCGTCATGACGGAGTCTCACGCCGAACCGATGGGACCCGACAACCCGTACGGACTCTCACTCGTGACGCGCAGTATCCCGTTGCGCACCGAGAGCCAGGGCAAGCAGGACGTCAACTACGCGACCCAGCGCACGTGGAAGATCGTCAATCCCAACGTCGTCAACGGCATCGGCACGCATCCGTCATACAAGCTCGTACCCAGCGGGGCGATCCCACCGATGTTCGACCCCGACTCCCCGGTGATCGAGCGTGCCAGTGTCATCGGCCATACTCTGTGGGTGACCCCGAATCATCCCGACGAACGTTGGCCTGCTGGCGAATTCGTGAATCAGTCGTCGACGGACACCGGCCTGGCCAAATGGACGCTGGCCAACCGTTCGATCGACAACACCGACGTCGTGATGTGGTACGTGTTCGGTATCCATCACATCACCCGGCCGGAGGATTGGCCGGTGATGCCCGTCGACATCGTGTCCTTCTGGCTCAAGCCGTTCGGATTCTTCGACCGCAATCCATCCCTCGATGTCGTGGGGACCGCGCCCGACATGTGCCACACCTCGTCGACCAGTGCGCACCACTGACGTCATGGAGCGGCCGTCGGATCTGACGGCCGCGTGGCTGAGCGACGCGCTCGACATCCCGGTCACGGATTTCACGTTCGAGCGCATCGGCACCGGGCAGATGAGCGAGTGCTATCGAGTCGAGTTGACCCGCGCGTCCGGGAACGACGGGCCGTCGTCGGTCGTGTTGAAGGTGGCGGCAACCGACCCCGCGAGCAGGCAGACCGGACTTGCACTCGGGCTCTACGAGCGCGAGGTGCGCTTCTACACCGACATCGCGCCCAACCTCGGCGGCGGGCCGGTAGCGATTTGCTATTCCGCCGGCTTCGATCCTGGGACCGGCGCCTTCCACCTGTTGCTCAGTGATGCCGCGCCCGCCGTCGTCGGCGACGAACTGCGCGGCGCGACAATCGAACAGGCGATGCTGGCGCTAGCCGAGCTGGCCCGGCTACACGCACCGGCGTTCGGCGACGCATCGATGGCGCAGGCCGACTGGCTCAACCGCGATGCGCCGATGAACCAGGGGTTGATCGCCACGCTGTATGCCGGATTCCTCGACCGGTACGGCGATCGGATCGCGCCCGAGCATCGTGAGGTGTGCGAGCGCCTCGTCGGCAGCTTCGACGCGTACCTGGAGGCTGAGAGCGCCGCCGACCGGCTGATGGGCCTCGTGCACGGCGACTACCGTTTGGACAACATGCTCTTCGGCCAGCCGGAGGCAGACCGGCCGCTGACGGTCGTGGACTGGCAGACCGTCACCTGGGGCCCGGCCATGACGGACGTCGCCTACTTCCTCGGGTGCGCGCTGCCCAGCGATGTCCGCCGCGAGCACTATGACGCGCTGCTGCGGGCGTACCACGACGCGCTGGGTCCCGACACCCGAGTCAGCCTCGCCGACGTACGTGACGGCGTGCGGCGGCAGAGCTTCTTCGGCGTGATGATGGCGATAGTGAGCTCGATGCTCGTCGCGCAGACGGAACGTGGCGACGAAATGTTCATGACGATGCTGTCGCGGCACGGCGACCACGTGCGTGACACCGGCGCGCTGGATATGCTGCCGGACCCCTCCGAAGGCACTGCGGCGCAACCGCTCACGCCTGATCCCGCCGATGAGCAGGCCCACGCCGCGGGCGCCGAGCCGCTGTGGAGCGAGAGCTGGTACTTCGACTTCGCCGACCCACAGCAGGGCATCGGCGGCTGGGTGCGGCTGGGGCTGATGCCCAACGAGAACACCACCTGGGTGAACGCGCTGTTGTGCGGTCCGGACATGCCGACCGTCGCCCTGCTGGATTTCGAGAACACCGGAGCCATCGACCTGGCCCTGGAGGCGACCGAGCCGCTGCAGACCTACACGGTGACGGTGCGGGGGAGCGCACAGGCGTACGACGATCCGTCCGCGCTCCTACATGGTCAGCCGGGCAGGCCGGTCGAGGCCACGATGGAGTTGATCTGGACGACGGTCGGCGTGCCGTACCAGTACCGGATCACCCCGCGATACGAGATCCCGTGCGCAGTGTCGGGCACGGTGACCGTCGACGGCCGCGAGTACGCGCTGAACGCCGTTCCGGGCCAACGCGATCACTCCTGGGGAGTGCGCGACTGGTGGTCCATGGACTGGGTCTGGAGCGCACTGCATTTCGACGACGGCACCCACGCCCACGGCGTCGATCTGCGGATACCGGGTGCCCCGCCGATCGGCATCGGCTACACCCAACGGCAGGGCGAGCCGCTGATCGAACTGCAGGGCGTCAGTGCGGAGGCGACGTTTGCGGACAACGATCTGCCTGCCACGACCACGATCACGTACACGCCGGGTGACCTCGTCGCGACCATCGACATCCGTGGACACGCGCCGGTTCTGCTGACGTCACCCGACGGGCGGATCAGCCACTTCCCGCGTGCATGGGCAGCGGTCACAACCGCCGACGGTCGTAGGGGTGTCGGCTGGGTGGAATGGAACCGCAACCTGCCCAGCGCTTAATCCCGCGAGCGACCGTGTTTGTGCGGCGACACGCCGTGCAATGCGTGCATTTTGAGGTCGCTCGCTGAGCGGGAGCACCCTAGCGTGGCGCGTACATGATGATGCCGACGCCGGCCAGCGCCACCACGGCACCCGCGACGTCCCAGCGGTCGGGGCGGAAGCCGTCGGCGACCATGCCCCACAACAGCGAGCCGGCGATGAATACGCCGCCGTATGCGGCGAGCACTCGTCCGAAATGCGGGTCGGGTTGAAACGCCGCGACGAACCCGTAGGCACCCAACGCGATGACACCGGCACCGATCCACGCCAGGCCGCGATGCTCACGGACGCCCTGCCAGACCAGCCACGCTCCACCGATTTCCAGGACTGCGGCGAGGACGAACAACGCGATCGATCTCAGCACCATCACGACTCTCAGCCTGTCGCGAGTGACCGCAAAATGTACGCAGGACACGGCGTGTCGATGTACAAACGCGGTCCTCGCGGTGGGTAGCAGCCTGTCAAACCAGGTGGGCGCTGTCGTCGTCGAGGTCGTGACGGTTCAGGCCCATCGGCGTTGCCGCGGGCACATCGCCGGCGGCGACCACTTTCCGGGTGATGGGCGTCAGGCCGCGGAACAGTGCCTCGACCTCGTCGTCGGTGAGCGCGTCGAGTGCGGTGAGCGCCAGTGTGTCGGTGGAGTCCTCGATGCGCTGTTTGAGTTCGCGACCCTGCGCGGTGAGCTCGCCGTGGTCGTCGAGGAGCCCGCGCCGCACCAATCTGTCGCGATGGTGGGCCCATTGATCGTCGTCGTAGTCGCGGCTACGCATGATCATGTCCTTCGGTACCCGGCCGGCCATCGCGTGCAGGACGTTGCAGTCGCGGCCGGAGACGCCGAGCGACGTCAACACCGCAACATGCCCGTCGCCGCGCTGTTCGCGTAGCAGCGTCGCGGCATGCCATAACTTGGCCAGCGGTTCGTCGGGCCACTCGAGTGCCAGGTTGGCCGCGAACAGCGGACGGCCGTCAAGGGGAGCGCTGCGCGCAGCCTTGGCGGCGAGGTCGGCGACCATGGCCAGATCGTCGTCGGCGCCGACGCCGTAGCGGCGCAGCGCGTCGACCGCAGATTGTTCGCGCGCCCGCAGGGCGTCGGCCGGCGGAGCGACCTCCCACCCCGCGGGCAACGCCTTCGCCACGCGTTGCGGAGCGAAGTTGTAGAAGATCGCCGTCACCACGTCGGCGGGCACCACACCGAGCGGCGCCGAGCGAGCGGCGAAGTACCCCATCCAGAAGCCCCGATATCCGAGCCCATCGAGGGCGGCGCGAGCTTCCGGCGCGAAGTACGTCACGGCGTGTACCGGTTCGATTCGGTCGAAGAAGCGCCGCGCGAGCCTGGGGTCCCTGTCCATGACCCCAGTTAACCATTAGGCCTCTGGCTGGCCCGGGGGCGAAAACTCTTCGGTCACAGCGGATGCCGCCTCGTCGATGATCGCCCGCATGGCACGTTCGGCGGCGGCCTCGTCACGTAGCCTGATGGCACGCGCGACCTCGTCGTGCAGCGCGATGGCGGCGGGGTTCGGGATGTCGGGCATCATGCCGTGGTGGGTCCGGCCGGTGAGCACCTCAGCGACCACACCGTTCAGGGCGCGGAACATCTCGTTGCCACTGGCCTCGAGCATCGTCTGGTGGAAGATCTTGTCGGCCAACAGGTATGCGTCGAGGTCCCCAGACCGTCCATGCACCACCATGTCCGAGACTGCGGCCGCCATGATGCGGCACTGATGAGGGTCGGCTCGCCGCGCGGCGAGCGCCGCCGCCGCGGGTTCGAAGCCTCGCCTCAACTCCGAGAGTGACAGCAGCTGTGCGGCCTGGTCGCCCGACTCGAGCCGCCACCGAATCACGATGGGGTCGAAGACGTTCCATTTGCTCGCGGGCTGAATCGTGATGCCCACCCGGCGGCGGGACTCCACCATGCCCATGGACTCGAGTACCCGAACCGCTTCGCGCACGACGCTCCGGGAGACACCGTGCTGCGCGCTCAAGCCGTCCAGCGTGATGACCTGACCGGCCGAATATTCACCAGACACGATCGCGGTGCCCAGAGCGGAGAGCAAACCCCCGTGCAGAGCGCCGACGATTGGTTGAGACACCACCTATACATCTTGTCATAGACTTTGCTGACGTTATTAAAAACATACGATTGCGAAAGATACTTGCAATCGTATGATCATTGAGGCATGCTGTGTGACGTCAAGCACAACGGGGTAGGTGGAGAAGATGGCGTCACCAATCGTCGCAATGGGCGTCTCGGGTTCGGGTAAATCAACTGTTGGAGCGGCGCTGGCGCAGCGCCTTCGGGTGCCGTTCGCCGATGCCGACGACTTCCATCCGCCGGCCAACATCGCAAAGATGACCGCCGGTGAAGCGCTGAATGACGACGACCGGTTTCCCTGGCTGGAAGCCATCGGGGAGTGGCTGGCCGAGCGCTGCGACTCCGGCGGTGTGATGAGCTGTTCAGCCCTCAAGCACAAATACCGCGACCAGCTCCGCCGCCACTGCCCTAATGTCGAGTTTCTCCATCTGAGCGGCACACCCGAGGTCATCGCCAAGCGCCAGGCCAGCCGGCCCGGCCACTTCATGCCTGCTTCGCTGCTGGCCTCGCAGTTCGAAACGCTCGAGCCTCTCGGCGATGACGAACGCGGCCTAGCCATCGACGTCGACCAGAGCATCGACACCATCGTCGACACCTACGTCTCTCAAACCGCAACGCGCACAACCGAACAGGAGTTCTAGTGGAAGCGATCGAACCGGCATACGGCACCGCCACGCTCTTAATCATTGCCGCGGTGGCAGTCGCCGTCCTGCTGTTCCTGATCATGAAGGTGAAGCTGCACGCGTTTGTGTCGCTCGTGTTGGTGAGTGTGCTGACCGCACTGGCTGCCGGTATCCCCGTCGGCGACGTGCCCGACGCGCTGTCGTTCGGCTTCTCCAACACCCTTGGCTCGGTGGCCCTTCTGGTCGGCTTCGGCGTCATGATCGGCCGGCTCCTCGAAGTCACCGGCGGCGCACAGGTTCTCGCCGACACACTGATCGGCAGGTTCGGTGAGAAGCGTGCACCGTTCGCACTCGGCATCGCCGCGCTGATCTTCGGCTTCCCGATATTCTTCGATGCCGGTCTCGTGGTCTTCCTGCCGATCATCATGACGGTCGCGCGGCGCTTCGGCGGCTCGCTGCTGCTGTATGCCTTCCCCGCCGCCGGCGCCTTCGCCGCCATGCACGCGATAGTTCCGCCCCATCCAGGACCGGTCGCCGCGGCGGAAGCCCTCGAAGCCAACATCGGGCTGACGTTGCTCGTCGGAACGCCCATCGCCATCGCATCCTGGTATATCGGCGCCTATCTAGTCTCCCAATTCATCGGACGCCGTGTACATGTCGACATCCCCGAGGCACTGTTCGGTCCGATGAACGGCGGCCGCGAAATCGCCACGGATACCGATGCCGACGGGGACAGCGACGGCGTCAGCGTTGGTGCGGGTACAGGTCAGACGGTAACTCAGGCACCCGCCCGTAAGGCGCCGGCCTTCGGGACAGTGCTCGGCATATTGCTCCTGCCGTTCTTCTTGATCTCGTTCAACACCGTGCTCAAGACCCTGACAACCGCAGGAGTGATCGAGGAAGGTACGGCTTGGGCCGAGTACCTGATGCTGCTCGGGAACACGCCTGTCGCATTGCTCATCACGGTGCTCGTGGCCACGTTGGTGCTGGGCTTGCGCGGCCGGTCGATGGCCGCGGTGAGCGATATTTTCGACAACGCCCTCGGTCCGATCTGCACCGTCATCCTGATCACCGGCGCCGGCGGCATGTTCGGTGGCGTGCTGCGGCTGAGCGGCATCGGAGATGCGCTGAGCAGCTCACTCTCGAATCTGGGGATGTCCCTGATATTCCAGGCGTTCATCATCGCCACGTTGCTTCGCGTCGCCCAGGGCTCGGCGACCGTCGCGATCACGACGACGGCAGGCCTTCTTGGCGCCGCGGCAGCTGAGGCGAGCTTAGGCAGCTTTCATCTCACGCTCTTGGTGGTCGCCATCGCTGCGGGAGCCACCGTCCTCTCGCACGTCAACGATTCGGGTTTCTGGCTGGTGAGTCGCTTCTTCGGGATGGACGTGAAGACGACGCTGAAAACGTGGACGGTGATGGAGACGACGCTCGGCGTCACCGCCTTTGTGATTGCCCTGGCGCTGTGGGTCCTCACCTGACCCGAAGCGACGTCAGGCCTTGAGGACCTGAGTTCCGCCAGCGAGCTCGTCGTGCTTGCCCTGCTTGGTCGGGCTGCCGTTGATGGTCACCGCGATGATGATGATCGCGACGACTCCCAGCAGACCGCCGACGAAAGGAATGATCGGCAGCAGCGTCCACGAGTTGCGGATCGCCGACTGCGCGGGCGTCGGCTTGGGTGCGCCCCCCGGACCGTGGACGCTGAGGCCGAGCAGCTTCTTGCCGGGTGTCGCTCCGATGGAGACCTCGAACGCGACGAAGTACACGAAGGTGAGCACGCCGGTGAACAGCCCCGTCGCCCAGAAATTCGACAAGGTGTCGGTGAGGAAAATCAGCGCATAGCTGACGATGGCGACCAGGATGCCGTCGATGACTCGGGCGAGCCAGCGCCATAGCAATCCACCGGGCTGCTGACCCCCGACGGGTGGGTAGGCGCCTTGCTGACCGAATTGGCCCGGCTGAGGGTTGTAGTCAGGTGATGTCATCTCGCACTCCTCGCGTCCGCTGCGCGGAAGGCGAATCCAACCGCGGGGATGGTGGAGTCAATCTACAACTGAATGTCGCGCGAACGCGCCTGTTCAGCGCACGATGATCATGAATTCAGACGCTTGCGTTCCTGCTTGATCTGCTTCCGCGCCTGCTTGACCTGTTTGCGGCCCTGCTTGCGTGCCGTGTCGGCGAGACCCGTTGCGCGATCGCGTGCGGTTTCAGCCAATTCCGGCGCACGGTCGCGGGCGACCTCTGCCAATTCCCAGCCGCGATCACGCGCGACATCGGCAATCTCAGCGCTGCGCCTGCGCGCCAGGTCCGCGAACTCAGGTCCCCGCTCGCGGGCAACGTCGGCGATCTCGGCGCTGCGCCTGCGCGCCAGCTCGGCGAACTCGGGTGCACGCTCGCGAGCGACGTCAGCGATCTCGGCGCCGCGCTTGCGCGCCAGCTCGGCGAACTCGGGTGCACGCTCGCGAGCGACGTGAGCGAACTCGCGGCCGCGTTCCGCACCGATCTGCAGGCCGTGACCGACCTTCTCGGCGAGTGGGCTGTCGGCGAGCGCTCCACCGGTCGCCGCACCGACGGGCAACGCGGCGCTGACGGCGTCGGAGACCTTGTGGGCGGCGCGGCGGCCGCGCCATCCGAGTGAGGGTTTGCCCTCGGTGTCGACTGCGGCGATGATCAGCCCGCCGATGAGGCTGATGTCGGTGAGGAAGGCGCGACGCTCGTCGGCCTTGCGCTGGGGATCCGTCTCATTCCAGAAGGTGTGTCCGCCAAGGCTTCCCGGCACCACGCTGGCCGCAAGCGCGGCCGATGCCAGCCGGGGCAACTTGCCGCTGGCGAGCAGTAGGCCACCGCCGATCTGAACCGCGGCGTTGACCCGGGCGACGGTCTCGGCGTTCGACGGGACATTGGTACCGACAGGGTCGGGCAGCTTGCTCAGCCCCTCGAGCGTGGGACGGGCCGCATCGGCGGCGGGCTTGGGGCTACGCAGGGCATCGACGCCGCGGGCGATGAAAGCCGCAGAAAGCATGGGACGGGCAACACGTCGGATCAACATGGCCACCGTGTTCCCCGGGCAGGGTCGTCACAAACGTCAATAGGTGGCGTTCCGCAGGTCCCTGTCCCGCAGAGGCAGCGCGTACCAGAACACGATCAGCGCCACCAGTGTGCAACCACCGGCGATCCAGGCGCCGGTTCTGCCGACCACGCTGTCGAAGATCACCACAGCGACTCCGGACAGCGCTATGCCCAGCAGCATGATGCCGACTTCGGCGTATCTATGGGAGACCGCGACCAACGTCTCGAGTCGGTGCCGACGGAAGAGCACGCGATGCATGCTGACGGGCGCGACCAGCAGCACTGTCGCGCCGAGCGAACAACCGACCGTCACCAAATAGACGATGCGCATCACGACATCCAGGTCGGCGAAGCGCGGCTGAAACGGCAGGATGAGCAGGAACCCGGTGAGCAACTGAACGCCGGTCTGGGCCACTCGCAATTCCTGCAACAGACTCGACCAGTTGCGATCCAGCCGTTCGGCTTCCGTTTCGTCGCGCTCCCCACGCCCCTCGTCGGTGCCGGGATGTTCGCTGGTCACGACTGCATTGTCCCACCGCAACCCGGGATCTACGACCGGTTGGCACCATGCCACGGGGTGACAACCACCGGTCGGTGCGCACCACGAACTCATCGGCGTAGCGTCGGCGTCGTGGCCCTCGTCGCTGGCATCGACTCATCCACCCAGTCCTGCAAGGTCGTCATCTGCGACGCCGACAGCGGTGCGGTCGTCCGCTCGGCCAGCTCGCCGCACCCGGACGGCACCGAAGTCGATCCGCGGTGGTGGTGGTCGGCTCTGCAGGAGACGATCACGGCCGCGGGAGGCCTCGATGACGTGTCGGCGGTCTCGGTCGGTGCCCAGCAGCACGGCATGGTGTGTCTCGACGGTGCGGGCGCCGTCGTACGAAATGCCCTGCTGTGGAACGACACCCGATCGAGTGCCGCCGCCGACGAGCTGGTGGCCGAGCTGGGCGCTCAAGAGTGGGCAAAGCGCATCGGCGTGGTCCCCGTCGCCGCGATCACCGTGGCCAAACTTCGTTGGCTCGCCGATCACGAACCCGCGCATGCCGATGCGACGGCCGCGGTGTGCTTGCCGCACGACTGGCTGACCTGGCGGCTGAGCGGTTCGACTGACATCGCCGATCTGCGCACCGATCGAAGCGACGCGAGCGGAACCGGCTACTACTCATCGGAGGCCGGCACCTATCAGCTCGACCTGCTCGAAACGGCGATGCGAGGTCGACGACCCCACGTCCCGACGGTGCTCGGCCCTGCCCAGGAGGCGGGGCGGACGTCGACCGGCGCGGTGCTCGGGCCCGGTGCCGGGGACAACGCGGGGGCGGCCCTTGGACTGGGCGCCGAGCCCGGTGATTGCGTGGTCTCACTGGGCACGTCGGGTGTCGTGAGCGCGGTGGGTGACGTGGCGCCGCACGATCCCGACGGGATCGTGGCGGGCTTCGCCGATGCAACCGGGCGCCAGTTGCCGCTTGTCTGCACGCTCAACGGCGCCCCGGTACTTGCCGCGGTAGCCACCATGCTCGGCGTGGACTTCGACGAGTTGGACCGGTTGGCGATGTCGGCGGAGCCCGGTGCCGGCGGGTTGACGCTGGTGCCGTATTTCGAGGGTGAACGGTCACCGAACCTGCCGTCGGCCGCGGGGGCGATGCACGGGATGACCACCCGAAACCTCAACGCCGCCAATATTGCCCGCGCCGCCGTGGAAGGCCTGCTCAGCTCGATGGCCTACTGCATCGACAGAATCACCGAACACGGCGTCGACGTCAATCGCATCATCCTGGTAGGCGGGGGAGCGCGGTCGGGGGCGGTGCGTCACATCGCGTCCGCACTGTTGGGGGCACCTGTACATGTGCCCACACCCGCGGAGTACGTCGCGCTGGGCGCCGCTCGCCAGGCGGCATGGACACTCGCGCAAGACGACTCGCCGCCGGCATGGTCGTTGGGGATCACGAAAACCTACACGGCAGCCCCGACACCGCACGTCCTCGATCAGTACCGCGCCGCGCAACCGTTGACGCTTGGGCAGTGAACTACACGTGGGAAGAGCTGGCGGACAACGTGGTCCGATGTCGCCTGCCGTTCCTTGACGTGACGGTCGGGGTGATCTGGGGACGGCTGGGCGCCGCGCTGGTCGACTCCGGATCCACCTTGACCGAAGCTCGGGCGATCCGCGCCGATGTCGAGCAGATGACGGGCCGCGAGGTGAGCCACGTCGTGTTGACTCACCACCATTTCGACCATGTCCTGGGATCTTCGGCCTTCGACGGTGCCGCCGTGTATTGCGCGCCCGCGGCCGCGACGAGCATGACCGACCACTCGGAGCGCTTGCGCTCAGAGGCCCTGCAGTACGGCGCGAAACCGCGCGAGGTCGACGAGGCTGTCGGTGCGTTGCGGCGACCACAGCACGAGGTGGAATCGGACGTCATCGATCTCGGCGACCGTGTGCTTTCCATCAGTCATCTGGGCCGCGGCCACACCGACCACGACCTGGTCGCGGTCGTCGAGGGCGCCGAACGCCGCGTTGTCTTCTGCGGCGATCTCGTCGAAGAGTCCGACGATCCTGCGATCGACGGTGGCTCCGATACCGCGGCATGGCCGGGCACTCTCGAACGACTGCTCGAAGCCGGCGGCCAGCACGCCGTCTACATACCCGGTCACGGCGCGACGGTGGATGCCGGTTTCGTGCGCCGCCAACAGCGGTGGCTCGCGAACCGTGTGACGAAGTCAGATCCGAGACTGTGATGTAGGTCATTGCTTGACCAGCCCTAATTAGGTGACCCTTACCGTTCGTCTTGCTTACGAATGGCTGGAGGTGCCATGAGGGCCGACCTCGAATTCGCGTATGACCTGACGCTCGACGAGGCGCGACGCCGCGCCACAGTCCTCGAGGCGATCGGTGACGAGTGGGATCCCGTAGCTGTCATGACCGAGGAACAGCGGGCGGAAGAAATGTTGTATTCCGATCTCGACGACGAACAGCAACGGATCTACGACGATCTTGTTCGCGCTGGCGTCCTGCCTGATCGGAAAGTGATCCATGCTGCCGATTGATCCCACCGCCGACCGGTCACGACGTGCCTGGCTGCCCTGCCCGTGTTGCGACCACGCCACCACATGCGTGGAGTGCCATAAGCGCAAGAATTGCGCCGTCCATTGGCAGTACCTGCTGAGCAATAAGGGCACGGTGGTCCACCTGCAGTGCTCTGACTGCGGCTACCTGTGGTCGACCGATACGCGGAATCGAGCGCGGCGACGTCGCGCGGCCTGACCGCTAGCCGCCCGCTTCGGGGCGAGGCCAGCGCGGCCGAGGCAGCGCCTGTCCCGGCGGTGGCCGCATCCGGTCCAGCACGGCTCGCAGCGGTGGCCAATCGGCGCGGCCACGGCGTGTCACCGCGTACGCGGTCAGCACTGCTTCGGGTGTAGGCAGCGGCAGCACCTTCACACCTCGACTGGTCGGTCGCCCCATGGGCAACAGACCGACCCCGAACCCCGCCACGATCAGGTCTTCGACAAGGTCCAAGCTGTCGATCTCGTGCGCGATGCGCGGCGCGAAACCGGCGAGCGACGCCAAGGTGCGAACAGCGGTCTCGTCAGCTGTGTTGCGGGAGTTGACAATCCACGTCTGGTCCGCGAAAGCCGCGATATCCGCGGGTCCGTCGGGATACGTCGAGGGGACGGCCAGCCCCCACGTGATCGACCAGAGCGCCTCGGTCTGAAGCACCTGGTTTGGCGAGGCAGGAGCCAGGTTGTAGTCGTAGGTGAGTGCCAGATCCAGATCGTCGTCGGTCAGCAATGCGAAGGCTTCGATGGGTTCGTACTCGCTGATCACCAAGTTCACGTCCGGGTACTGTGCGGCGAGGTCGGCCACGATCGGCAGCAGCGACACCCGGATGCCGGTGGCAAATCCGCCCACGCGCACCGTGCCCGACGGCTCGGCGTCGGGATCGAGATCCAGTCGGGCGCTGTCGATCGCTGCGAGGATCGTGACGGCGTGGTCAGCCAGTCGCAGCCCGGCGGGAGTCAGCCGCACCCGACGGCCGTCGGGCTCGATCAGCTGTGCTCCCGTCTCCCTGGCGAGCGCGGCGATCTGCTGCGACACCGTCGATGTCGTGAGGTGGTGCGCATCGGCCACCGCCCGCATCGAGCCCAGACGCGAGAGCGACAGGAGGAGTTGGAGCCGCCGGGTGTCCACCGCACGATTGTTCACGATTCGTGAACAATCGTGACCATTTAGGCCTGGTTGCGGGGAGGCCGCCGTCGGTAGGGAAGTGGTCCGGAAAAGAAAGCGCGGCACGCGAGCGACGGGGGGACCGCTCGCGTGCCGCCTCACTGAGTGGTTCAGCTGCGACCATCTCCGCGGCTGCGACCGCCGCCCTGCAAGCCATCGGGGGCGTGACTCTTCGGGGTACTGGTCACAGCACTCTGAAAGTAAGCCAGGCCGATAAGAAGAACCTGTCGACCGGCTAGGAAGTTCCTGTGTACAGGCCTGCGTCGAGATTCTGAGATGCCGCCGTGACGGTTCGTCGGTCAGGAGCCGATACTGTCTGGATCCCAACAATACTGCAGTGCAACGCAATTGACTTCGACTTGACTCCCGCTGAGTTCAAACTCCTTGAAACCAGCCCGCGTACAACGTCGCGGCGAAGGTCATACAGAGCGCCAATGCCACACACAGGTCACGCCAATGTCCATGAGGCAACGTACACGCATCAGCACGGTCTGGAAGTAGTAGCGGCTATACGGAGGTTCGGTGGCGAGTGTTGAGCAAGCGAATCCTCCGGATTGCCGAAGATCTTTGAGCCGCATTCCACCCGTGCCCTAGATGGCGCGATGCTGCGCGTGGAGATCGTTCTCAGAAGTAGCATCCCAACGAAGTCGTACGCGATCGTAATGTTCTGTTCAGCAACACTATTCATGACCCACCGCTCTGCCCACGCTCACGCAGGAGGCGCCCATAGGAAACTAGTGCAACATCCGAGTACCAAGAAATATTGATCACTGTCGACGATGACTTGGGCGATTGCTCCTGTCGTCGAGGCAAATTCACATGGGAGTGTCAAATGTCGACAAATAGTTCTCCGGCGCGCCGCATCATCGGACGGGTGGCAGCCGTGGCCGCAGCGACCGGCGTGCTCGCCGGCTTCGGAATGGCAACTGCGACTGCGCAACCGCCGCCGTGCCCCCCAGGGGCCCCATGCGTCGGCGGCCCAGGTCCGGGCGGCCCAGGTCCGGGCGGCTTCGGTCCCGGCGGTCCCGGGCTTGGCGCTCCGGGTTTGCCACCGCCGGGACCTGGTATGGGGCCGATCGGACCAGGCCCGGGCCTGCCGCCGCCGCCGCCTCAGCCGTGTCCACCCTTTGTTCCGTGCCCACCGAGATGACAGGAAGTCAGAGCTTTTCGAACCCGCACTGATCCTGGATCACCTTGCCATGCAGTCCGTCGCGCGGATGTCGCGCGACGGACTGTTTGCGTCAGCGCATGCAAGATCCCGGCCCCAACAGGACACAGCTAGCACCTAGGGTATCCATCGAGAAGTCCAATACTTCGCTCCTAGCATTCGGGTTGGCAAACCACGCCGCACGAAAAGGGAGCTGAGGGAATGAATTTCAAACGAACCGTCGGGGCGTCGATACTGGCTGGAGGCGTCGCCATCGCTGGAGTGCTGGGTGTCGGACTCGGCTCCGCGACCGCGCAACCCGCTGGCTGCGGGGCACCGAACTCACCGGCCTGTGGGCCCAATCAACCTGGAAGGCCCAGCCAACCCGGAGGGCCCAATTGGCAGGCGCGGGGCATCGACCAGGGTCGTCAGGATCACCAGCCATTCAACTGGAATGGCCAGCAGGTGACACCGATCCCGGCCGGGAACGGTCAGGGATGGGGCTTTTGGGCTCTCGGACAATGGATTCCGCTGTGACAGTGCTGGGCTGAGCACAGCACACAACTCGTGTTATGCGAAACGGCCACGGCTACTGGAACAGAGTTCCGGTAGCCGTGGCCATTTCATTCGCACGCTTTCTACGGTCGCAGTTCAGGCGTGCGTGCGCTGGTCTACCGGACGACCTTCGGTCTCGGTAACAGTTCCGGCGATTATTGTCGAGATGCAACGAAGATGAACAAACGGGCCGGATTGTTAAACAAGCTACTTAGTACAGCTAATTATCGATTCTTGACAGTGAATCTGCTGCTCACGTCAGGTTTGATTCGCAGCTCGGCCAGAAGCGCGTTGCTCGTCTTAACGTCGGTTTCGTTCACGTTGCCCGCCGCGGCGGCGTAATGCCTCGCCGGCGCCTGCCTCTACGGGTCGAGCCGTTGGCGGGGGAGGGGATCGACTCCTGGCTGGAGGCGACGGCTGCGAGTATGCACACAACGGTCGGCGCGCTGGCGCGGCTGGCGGGACTCTCGGTTGCGGCGCGACCGCCGTGGATCAGGTGGATCGGTCCCGACGAGGCGAAAGCCTTGGAAGCGGCGACGGGTGTCTCTGGCGCCGCGATTCAGGCGATGACGCTGCAGTCCTATGACAACCGGGCGATGCGACTTGACCCGGTCTCGCACCGTTTCGATCCGACGTTCCCATTCGGCGGATTGTTGCCACGTTCGAGGTTCTGTCCGCAGTGTCTACGGGCGACGGGAGGACGTTGGCAGCTCAGCTGGCGGCTGGGGTGGTCATTCCTGTGTACGGAGCATCGCTGTCTACTCGCCGATGCATGTCCTGTGTGCATGAAACCCCAGCGGCGACAACAAAACTACTCGCGCGCTCCTGTACCGACGACATGCGTTTGCGGCTGCGATCTGACCAGAGTCCGCACTCAGACGCTGGGTGACGGGCACCTGATCGTCGAAGCTCACCGGATCGTGTCCGACATCATCGCCAACGAGGTCGCCACCTTCGGCATCTTCGCGAGCGTGTACACACCGGCGCGGAATGCCCTAGTGGCGATCAGAAGTATCGCCAACCGGGTTCTGAACTTCGCGTCGATTAACGGCTTCGAAGCAGTGCGACCAGGTGAATTGCTAGACGGACTCTGCGTCGATGCCGTCAAGCCGCTGCGCGCGAGGAGCACCCTGAACAACACTGCGCCTACGCGCGCCGTCGATACGGCCATAGGGGTTGGTGCAGCGCTCGTCATCCTGAGCCTACGTGACGTTCCGCACGCGGGGAAGTACGCACGGTGGATCGTTGACGGCCAGAACGCTGACACCGGACCCGCCGAATTGAGGTCCTGTGCCAATGATGGTGCGTTGTCCGCGGCGATCGCAATCGAGGCCCGCCGTGCGGCGCTCGGCCCGGAACTGCAGTTGCGGTACAGCGCCGCCGTAACGATTCCGTGTGCGCCGGATCTTGATATTTCCCGCACGGCGAACATCGCGATGTCCGTGCCCAGTGTGATGTGGCGCGAATGGTCAGACCGGCTCCTGCTGGACGTTCGTCCCACCGAGGTGATGCGGCGGACGTTATCCTGTGCAACGCTGCTGGTTGGGAGTACGGTGAAATCCGTTGCTGCGGCTCGACTCTTGGGCGAGGCGATCACGCCGAATGCTCTTAACTCTCGATTGTGGGTTCTTCGAGGCTCGGAATACTGGATGTCGATATCTGCTGCGCTGATTCTTCTCAGCGAATACCTCGTTGAGGAGGATGGCGGGCCTATCGATTACGGTCGGCGTCGCCGACTTAACTACGCCGCCCTGCTGGCCGACGGTACGTGGCAGCAAATGCTCCGTAGTGAAGGCAGTCACCTATCGGTCCGCTCCGTCACCGCTGCCCGCGGCTACCTTATCGCCGAGTTGGGCGGCACTGCGGTTCGCAATAGGCACGACGTCGAATTGGTTGCGACCTTCGATAAGGAAATAAGTCCAGACCTTAGAACGAATTTGGCGGCGAGGGCGCAGACCTTCTTGTCTGAGCAAGGCATCGACGAGCCGGTGACATGGCACGCACCGCTCGATCTCCTCAACGGACTGGCGCTGCCCCAAACGGGCCCTTGAGGCGCGGAGCGATACGCTCACAGCAAACATATCATGAGCGTAAAAATACAGCTAGAAACGTTCTCAGGGTCGAGTAGTTACCTCCCAACGGGCCTAGCGTCACGTTCCTGACTGTAGGGACTACTCGGGAGGTAGACAGATGACTTCGGCCACATCGACGAAAGTCCGATCCGGTGACGTGGAGATCGCCGAATTGTGTTGGTTCATGCGTTTCCGCGACGGTGAGGTCGTGCAGTGGTGCTGGCGTGATCGCGGGGCGCCCCCACTCGACGACTTGTCGGCGATCCGCACTCCGCGGTCGTCGTCACGTAATCGGCACATCCCGGTGTCCGCTTACTCGACGACGAATGCCGGTGTCGTTCATCTGGAGTCAGGGCTCGAGCACGACCTCGTGCGACGGCTCGATCGCGACCCTACGATCCGCCGAATGATCGCTCAGCCGCTGCGACTGCAGTGGACTGCCACCGATCCGGCAAGCCACACACCCGATCTGCTGACCATCCACCACTCGGGTGCCGCAACGGTGTGGGACGTCCGCGCGGTGGACGAGCAAGACGATGACTTCCGCGTCAAGAGTCGGATCACCCGCGATGCCTGCGCGATCGCCGGATGGCGATACGAGGTCTTCTCTGGCCTCGAGACCGTCGAACGCATGAACCTCCTGTGGCTGCACGGCTTTCGACGGCGACCACCCTGGACTGACCGATATAAGAACGCCATCCTCACGATGGCCGCAGCCGGCCCGGTGACCCTCGATGCCCTCTTCGGAGCCGATGACGGCTCCGAAGAGATCAAGCCGGTCGTGTGGCACCTGCTGTGGGCCGGCGACCTGTGCACCGATATGAAGGCTCCATGGACACTGCACACCGCGGTCACATTGGCCAGCGAGGTGCAACATGACTAGTGTCCGAACCATCCTCGTCGACGGCGCTCGCCTACTGACAGATTCGGGTACCGCACAGGTGATTTCGTTGGACGACACGGGTGTGAGTCTGCGCTACTCCTGGGGCGACGTCGATACGATCAGCTGGGCCGACCTCGGCACGCTGCGTTCCATCGAGGACGGCATCCCCGAAGCGCTGAGCGAACCGATGCAGCCGGTGTGGGACGGTCTCACCGAGGCGATCCGCTCCGCCGCACTCACCCGGCTCGAGATCGTGCAGGAGATCCTGACGGGCTACCGCGACGGCCATCCCGCGTTCGCCCGCGAGGGCGAACCGCGGGCACCGTTCGGACCAGGATTCGGGGTGTCCGAGCACCAACAGTGCATCGCGATGGCCAAGCAACTCAACCTCGAGGCGAAGTTCGATCGCAACCTTCAACGCCGCGTCGCCGACGGCGACCTCAAATCAGGGAGCGTCAGCGAGCAGACCATCAGAAGATGGGTTCGCGAATTCAAGCGGGGCGGGTTGCTCACGCTCATCGATGGCCGCGCCATGCGCCCAACCAACTCCTACGACCGAATCCCTCAGCACTACCAGGACTCTGCGATCAAGGTGCTGGATTCTCTCGACGGAGACCGATCCACCATCTCGATCGAAGAGATCAAGCGACAGACCGAAGTCGACCTGAAGAACCGCGGACTCACACACATCAAACCGCCCGAACGCATTACGCAGCAGTACTTGTCCAACCTCAAACGCGAGCGCGGGGACTCGACCCGAGCGCAGCTCAGCCGCAAACTCCGGCACGTCTCGGGGACGAAGCACTACCCTGCGATCCGGCCCGGCCAGATAGTGGCCATCGACGCGACCCGCGCCGACAACCTAGCTTACGACCCCTACACCGGAAAGCCCTACAGCGTCGAGATCCTCACCGCGATCGACGTCGCCACCCGGGTCGTTCTGGCGACCCGAGTCGTCCCCAGGAGCGCTAACGGCATCGAAGCAGGTCTCCTGGTCTACGACATCTGCCGACCGTTCTCGATGATGGTCGAGGGAACCTCAATCGGCCAGTGGAGATGGGCCGGATTACCCGAGCAATTGGACTTCACCCACGTGCCCGTGCGGGCAGGCCAGCGGCTCTTCGCCCCCGACTTCTCGACACTACAAGGAGAACACGGCATACCCTCGGTCCAACCGGATGCGATCCGCTCCGACCACGGAGCCATCTTCGTGTCCAAGCACTTCCGGGCGCTGCTCGACAACATGGGCATCGACCTGCTACTCAATCGCGGCGGCAAGGCCAACGACAACCCCCACGTCGAACGCTGGCACGAAACCGTACAGCGAGCACTTCAGCAGATACCGGGATACAAGGGCCGCAACACCTCCGAGCGTGGGCGATTGGTCAGCAAGGAACCGATGCTGACCGCCACCGAACTCGAGCAACACCTGCGACGGTTCATCGCACTGGACTATCACCGCACCGGCCACACCGGAATCATCCAGCCGGAACAAGAGGACGCCCGAGTTTGCCCGTTGGAGATGTGGGACGCCATGGTGTCCATGACCGGGCGCATCGACGTACCGCAGCGGCCGGACCTCATTTACCAGTTCCTCCCCGTCCGCTGGGCAACCATCAGCCACGCCGGGGTGGAACTGAAGAACCTCGTCTACGACTCGCCAGTCCTCGGCGACTACCGTTCCAGGCGCGTCGGCCAATTCCGGCCACAGGACGACAAAGCGCCGTTCTTCGTGGACCCGCGCGACCTCTCGCGTATCTGGTTCCAAGACCCGACTACCAAACTTGTACATCCGATCGAATGGAGAGGCATCGACCGGACACATGCCCCGATGACGACCGCGATCGTCGGCCACGTCTGCCAACGCATCCGTGACCGCGGTGGCAACAAGGTGCTTCATCGAAACTCAGCCACACGACAGATCATCGATGAACTCACCCAGATCACCGAGGCGCCGGTTGGGACCAAACTTCGCAGGAGTTTGACGGCAGGTCGACTTCGCGTCGAACAGGCGCAAGGCGACCACGGGGAAGCCCAAGCGGCCCAGGAACGTACACACCCGACGCCACCCCGCCCGCGACCGACTGGCCGCAATCAAGAGTGGCCGAACCTGCTTGACGAACAGGTGTAACCCGTGGACGCCCACTTATGGCACGAGCACTGCATCGAGGAAACACCGACCGAACCGCCCCACCTCACCGTCACGCAGTGGAACACACTGACCGACAGGCAACGCAACGACCACGTCGACCGGCTGAGCCGCTGGCTGGCCAACCTGTTCGTTACGACGATCGAGGCCGACGAGATCTACCAGAAGATGACCAAGACGGTGCGCGCCAATGCGTACTCACCGCCCGGCGCCAAACGACTTCCGGCATTGAGCGGAGCCAACTACGTCGGCAAGAGCACGATGATGATGCGGTGGGCGCGTGAGCGATACCTCGAATGGACCGCGGATGCCGAGACGGACGACTACGGACATCCGATCTTCCGTCCCGCGCCCGGCTGCGAAGCCGACCTGTATCCCATCGTCTGGATCGACCTGCGCGCCGCAGCGTTGATCAAGGACGTCGTGGGCGAAATCCTCGACTTCTTCAATCTCCCCAGCGACGGCGATACCCGGCACGTGTCCGAAGCGGCCATCGGTGCGATCCGGCGGCACAGAACGCGTGTCGTCATCATCGACGACGTCCACCTTCTCAAGACGAACTGGAAGGGCGGACGCGACGTCCTCGACTACGTCAAACACTTCAACACTCGCCTCGGCAAGCTTGGCGTCAGCCTGCTGCTCATTGGAGCCAATCTCGACGACAGCGACTTGGCGACCGACCCCCAGATCGCGTCCCGCCTGCGGCTCGATCATCTGCAAACATATCCGTGCGAGCGCGACAACGTCGATGACATGCGCAGGTGGCAGGCGATCGTTCGGCAACTCGAGAATCTCGTGCTTCCGCACCTGCCCAGAGGCAAACCGGAGATGCTATTCACCAAACTGGCGCAGCAGCTGTACGACCGCTCTCAGGGGTACATCGGCGATGTCACCGAGCTGGTCACCGAGGCCACGATCGAGGCGATCCACGATGGCACGTTCAGGATTCAGCGCAAGCACCTCGACCGCGTGGAGCTGAGCAAACGGGCTGAGGATGTTTACCGCCACAGAAAGAGTCCACCGAAGAGAGCGTCATGAAATGCTTTGGGCCAAAGGAACTCAGCGCGATGCCAGCGACCGCAGATCCTTCTGTGCTGACGGGCTGAGCCTGGCCGCAAAGGTGCGGTAGGCGGCCTTGACTGGTGAGCCTGGTATCGCTGGCCACGCCGGACTGGCATCAAGCGACCCTTGGGCGACTTCGCACCACATCCACGTCAGTGCATATGACCACGCGATGCGTGGCCGGTGTGGAGACACCGACGTGCACCATTCTTTCCTGGCCGTTGATGACGGCTCGGCGAGTGCTCGCACGCGCGACTCCCGCTCGCGGAAGTCGCGATTACGGGGCAAGACGCGTTCGGCGGCTCGCACTGCCCCGATGAACACGTGCGGCGGTACGCGCCGGTGGCTGCCGGCGGTACGCGCCGTGTTCGTGCCGAGAGTCGGTTCGAGTCCGATGGCGGTGGCCGCTTCGGCCCACGAGGATGCGTTTGTGGCGGCCCTGGCCAGACACAGCGAGACGTACATGCGGCCGGTCCGCTCGTAGCTGCCGAGCATGCCATCGAACAAGTCACGGTAGATCGAGACGTCGACGAGTTGCGGTATCGCGTAGGTATTCAGCGCGCAGACAGTCGATCGATTGCCGAGTTGGCGACCGACGCGGTGGCGGTGCATAAGGGATGCGTCGATCAGCGAGCCCATAGTGGGGGTGCGTTTAGTGCGGTTACGCAGCCAATCGGCGGGGCCGTTGGGGGTGTTGTCGAGGAGCGCCAGCCAGGGAGTCAAGTGGTCGGCCGCCGAATTCAGATCGTCCTGTTCGAGAATGAGTTGCGCCTCGGCGAGGACCCGTCCACGCACCGCCGCGCTACTGGGGGCGCTGATGCCCCAGCGCGGTCCCTTTAAGTCGGTGGTCCGGGTGATGGCTTCACGGTGGATGTCGTCGGCCCAATCGACGTAGGCGATACCGTCGGGTCGCGACAGCAGATGCAGTAGCAGAGTGGCGAGGTGACGAAGCTCGGCCAGATACAGCCGAGGGTCTGTCGGTTCTCCCAACATCACCGTTGACTCGGCCCGTAGGGCATGATTTATCTCGCGCGCTGTGGCGAGCACGCGAGGGTCGGCGGGCATTCGTGCGTGGGCCGAGACGGAGTGACGACATCGCAACCGCAGGCCCAGAGAGTTCCCACAAGGCTGCGACGTGTCGATGATCGGCCGCAGTGCTGCATATCGGTAGTTGCGGAAACGCTGACCGCAACCAGCGCACTGGACGGACAAAAAGGTGCCATGCTGTATGCAGGTGGTCACGATCGGGAGCCGCCATTCCAATCGCCAGATGCCGTCCTGAGCAATGCATTCCGCACAAGCTTGTGAGCCGAACTGCGGGAACCAGCCTTGTGTAACGACCTGCCGAAATGTGCGCCGCGCCAGGGGATCGAGCCTTCCGAGGAACAGCGGCAGGCCCGAGTCGAAACGCTCGAGTGTGGCATTGGCCAGAGCTGTGGCGGGGATGCCGCTTAATCTCTGAACGCGCTCGATCAGCTGTGGATCCGGTTTGAACGTCATGAAGGCCGTCGTCGGCGCGGTAGGGCCGGACATCGTCTTGAGTCGACGAAGGATTTCCGCCGAGCGCAGCCCGTTAGCGAACGCGAGGCGCTCCAGGAAGCTATCCAACGCCTCGTCCCCACCGAGACTGACGCGGGCCGGTAGAAGTTCCTGCCGCCGCAGCGCGGTCATTGGCGACAACTCGAAGAACACTCTCGAGTCACAAGAGAATTATGCACTACTAGTAGTGTGTCTTGGATATTGAAAGACAGAATTATGTTCTGCGATGGCCATGCGGAAGACGGGGCGCGCGCCACGAGTGGACTGCGGACAAGTCAGCGGTCGGTGTTCTGGCAAACGGAGGGTGGGAAGCCCGCGCACTCGTTTCGTTCGCGATCGGGCGGTACCATGTCCCAATCGCCGGTGTGCATTTTCGTGAGTGCATGGCAGCAACCCGTTGTCGTCATCGCTGCGGCTGATCTCCGTCGCCTTTACGACGACCTTCCGGCAATGACCCAGGCCACTCCACGCGGGTGTGACAGGCGGCGGTTTCCTAATTTCCGCCCCTCCAACGCTGCCACAGGTGCCGTGGCGCAGCTGCTTGTTCTGGTGCACCTCGGGATCGAGTGGTCGAGCGGGTTGGCTTGAGACGATTCGAAGTGTCGAAAGGACTCTGTGAGACGAGTTGCTGCCGGTCGGATGTGCAGGACGGAAGACTGCCGAACTCGCGTAAGTCCTGACCCGGCGACCCCTTGGCGTACCTGTCTCGGATTGTCCACTGAATCGTTCAGCCGTCGAGGTGATTACCGCGTCGCGGACGACCCAATCGGCAGCTGTGGACGGTGAAACCGAACAGCTGCCCGCTGCGGCGGTTCGAAGTGGGAGACACTACTGCCCAGAACCCGCCTCGAGCCCGGGTTGCGCGTACAGAACGGCGCGTCTAGCGAGGTGTCTTTTTCCGCACGGCATCCCGGCGGACTTCGCGACCCGGGGCGACGACGGCAGACGCCTCGCCATCACCACGGATGTGCCGGGCATGGAGGTGAGCTCAATGGGCAGTGCGGGCCGCTTTCCGGTCGATCGATGGCGAGCGGAGGACCCCGTTGCCTGGCATGGCGACGAAGCCATTTCATGCCCATTCAGATCACCTAAACACAGGCGCATGACGTGGGTCGACAACTGTCGCGGGGACGCCGTGGCGTCGCTCCCCGCTGCTGTTTCCAGAGGCCTTTTCACGCGAGGATCGGGGGTTGTTCGTCACGCCGAGCGACGCCGCGTCGGGTCGCTCCACACTCGACAGAAGCGACGAATCCCGGCGCAAGGCCTAGTTGGGCGCGCGCTCGTCACGGGCGGGGCAGCACCACAGGAAGGGCCCGGCCGTCAGCCACGGCTCACTCCCAGCGCCGGCGGACTCAGGCCCGGGCGAGACAGCGTTCAAGGTCAGCGCGCACGGCGATGCAGCTGATCAATTAGGGGTCTCCGGCCGCCCGAAAGCTTCTTTTGCGCAGATGGACCGTCAGAATGCCCTACAAGTAGGGCAGACATCGGTGCGTTTTCGATGAGTACTTGAGGGCGTGCCGACGCGCCCGAATCAAAACGACCCCAAACGCGTCGCCGCGTGGCAGCGGCGCCGGCGGGCCGTCGGCATGCGGATCCAGTCGTTACGACTCGATCAAGGCCTCACGCAGGAGCAGCTTGCGCTGCGATCGGGGGTTTCTCGAAATGTCTTGATGGACGTCGAGCATGGCCGGCGGGGCATCCTTCACGAGCGTCTCTTCGATGTCGCGAAGGTGTTGGGTGTGAGCGTGTCGGAGTTGTTGGAGGGCATCCGATAACCGTCTTTTTCACTGGGGTCTGCCGACTGATTAGGGGCACCAAGAACGTACGACTGATCCTTCCATTACCTCATCCCGATCGATACGCGCCGAGCTCATGATCTGCGCCCTACTAGTAGTACTATTCGGATATAGATGCTCCCTTCGAGTGAGGGCAGTGAAGTGGGGTAAGAAGCAGATTATAGCCGCGTTTCGACAACGCATGGAGGCCGTGAAGTTGCAACTCGTATCAGTGTCGATATGCGTATTGGCAGAGCTGCAAACACCTTGGGGACAACGCAGCGTGCAGGCGAGCATTCTCGGCATCATCTTGCTCCAATCGGACAGGAGGAACGCGTGAAAAAGCGTGCACTGATCCGGGGGCAGCGCGTGAACAAAGCAGAGCGCGAACGACGAAAGAAGCGTCGCGCATCGACACGCTCTCGGCGGCGGCATCCCAGCGCGATGACGCCCGTAGTTGACCACGAATTCGAGTCTCCAGACGTCGATCTCGAGCGCCTTTTGGTCGCCCGCGGTTGGGTTGCCGTAGACCGCGCAGACCGCTACGTCGTATACGACTGGCCACCGTCCGAACCCGGGGACAGGCTTGACTTCACGCACCTGTTCATCGACTTCAACGGATGGTCCGACGCAGCGCCGTACCGAGTGAGTCTTGTCGATGGCGAGCGGCACATGTTGACTGACCGCGACGATCTCTTGGCGAATTTGGAGGCCATCGAGGCGCGCCGATGCCCGAACTGTGGCCCAGCCACGCCCAGGCTGCGCAACGAAGCCGCTACCTGCAAACGAGAGGGGCTGAGCAAACATGAAGCGGCGCGTCGTCACGGATGCTGCCCTCAAAGCAGCGGTACGTCGAAACACCAAGGCCTCGGCTCGGCTCGAAGGGCGTGAGGTACCAGAAGAGCACGTGCGTTCCGCAGCCGTTGAAAGGTATCTGGCAGGCAGCACCCGCTCGCCCCAGAACGAGGGAGTGCCCCCATGGCCAGAGCGGAAACCCCGTGCCTCCTCACCGATTCCACGCCCGACAGCGACGGAGGCGAAACGCCCCTGAAGATCTGCGGGGCACCGGGAGAGGCCGCGATGAACCGATGGGATTATCGCGTGGTGCGCTCACTCGACCAAAGCGAATACTTCATCGCCGAGGTGTACTACATCGGGGACAAGTTGGGATGGGTGGGTGATCCGCGAAATTGCCTCCGCTGGGATCGCTACGACGACCTCAAAGGAACTGTCGATTTGATTCGGCAGGCGTTCGGCAAACCGGTGTTAGAAGTCGCTGCGGATGGTTGCCTCGTGGAGGAGGCACCCGGCTGAAAGCTGAACGGTGGGGTAGCGGCGGGGTCGGGGCGTAATCGGCGAACGATGCAGGGCGAGCAACTCGAAACGGTGCAGATTGGCGAGAACTGAACAGCCTTCGTGTTCACCGCACCGGCAGCCGGGCGCCACATGTCGGGCACCACCGCGCCGGACCACCGACAACAGCTTCGATCGATTCCAGCGCAGCGAGGTGATGGGTGCAGTCGCGGCGGGCGAGATGGATGCGGACAGTGTCCACAATGAACTGCGCCCGCTCAAGCGGTGTGGTCCCGTAGCCATCGGTGTCTGTAATGCCGGAGACGATGACATCGCCCTCAACAATCTCGCGCTCGCCGAACCGGAAGTTGCCGTCGTCATCGGTACCGACAATCTCGCGCACGAAGCGGCCACTGGGACGTAGATCGAGCTCGACGCGCCACTGGTCGTGTCGTTCGCGGAAATAGAAGCTGTGACCGTCGATCTCGCCGCGCCACTGCTCGGGAGCCAGACCGCCGTGACTGTGTACCCGGACTCCCGGCTGCTGTACGAGCCAGGCCTGCAGCTCCACATCGGCGGCCTGATTGGCGGTGGTGATCCGTTGCCCCTCAGGCGATTTCCAAAACCGCTCAAGGTCCTCGCGCCACTGGTCAACGGCGCGACGACGGGCCTCGGAGGTGCGTGAGCACGGACAATCGAATCCGTAGTCGTGCAACTCGCTTTCCGGCAGACGAGGATGGCAGGAACAGCGACAGCGGTCTGCGCTGTCGATGGAGCGCCACACGGTTAGCGCATCGAGCGCGACATCAGCCAGCTCGCCGGGAGCGGGGGCGCCGTGGCGATCGAACACCGCTTCCAGATGCTCGCGGTAACGTGCGTGCGCCTCGCTGCGGGCACGCTCGACACGTTCCCGGTATTCGGCGGCCTCCGCAGCTAGGCTCGCGCCGAGGTCGGGTTTGTCGTCCACAGCGATCGAGGATGACACGACGGCGCGGTCATGTCGCGTGAATTTTCGTGAAGGTCCGCAATCCTCGGCAGAAGTAGCGCTCGGGCCAGTACTCGCCCAGTTCGCAGAACCAGGGCGGAGATGTCGCTGGCCGCCCGTGACTTAGCCTGGCGATGAAACCAGGTTGACCCTCAGCGGGCGGCGTGCGAATCTGGTGGGCTGCCCTGTCCCCGACCACCACCAAAGCGATGACCCTGACTGACGAACAGCTGGAACCGACCGCCGCGCCGACGGGCAACGATGACGCGCAGAGGCAACGCATCACCGACGTCAACGCGTGGCTCAACGGCCTCGACTCGAGCGTGCGCCCCGCGTTGTATGCACTCGGCGAACTGCTGATCGGCGCCGCGGCGCCCAACCGTGATCGCGCCGAGACCGCCGGCCGATTCACCGCCCGCTGCCTTGACGTCACCGATTGCGGACACCTTATCGACGAGGAACGTCCGCTCAGTCCGGTGTCCCGATTAACCACGGCAGTGGCCCTGGCCGAGTGGATCGATGAACACGCCGACCACTGTGAGATCGGTCCGGGCGAGCACACCGACGCGCCGAAGTGGACCCAAACCGAAATCGGTGGCCAACGTTACCGTCACCCGCTGTGTCTGCGGGTCTACTTCCAGGCCGGCACCCTGCTGCCAAACACTGGATGTGTCATCGGCATCGAGGCTCGCGAGTCCATGATGCGCTCGCCAGAAGTCAGCGCCTACGTGGTCCCCGAGGCCCAGGACCAGGCCCGTACGATTCTGGACCGACTGGCCGCCCGTGCCAACGAGCTCAACCCGTATCGAGGCCGCGCGGTCCGCGCCACCTATACCGGGCACGGTCTGGACCTGACCGTGATCGATCTGTCCGCCTTAGTCAACCGCGCCACGGTCATCGTCCCCGACTGGGTATGGACCGAGGTCGACCTCGGCGTGAGCGCGGTGCGCGATCACCACGGCCTGCTCAACGCTCATGGCCTGGGTGCACGACGCGGAGTGCTGCTATGCGGGCCGCCAGGCACCGGCAAGTCCGCGGTGTGCGCGGTCGTGGCCGGCGAGGTAGTCGGGGAGTTCACCGTCATCTACGTCGAAGCCAAGGCAGGTGCGCAACTACTGACTGCCGTCGTCGAGGAGGCCCAACGTCTCGGCGGCCCAGTGCTTCTCATCTTGGAGGATGTCGATCTGTGGTGCTACACCCGCGCTGCCGGCGGCGGCGGCCTCTCGGAACTGTTGCAGGCCATGGATATCCAACCAGACGCCCGCATCCTGACGCTGGCGTCCACCAACGACGCCGCTACTCTGGATAGGGCGGCCATCCGCGCCGGCCGATTCGACTCCATCGTGGAGAGGTTGTCCCGGTCTTCGTGGAATTTGAGGTGGCGGTCCCTCACCTGATGCCCGCCAGATGGTAGGTCTTCGGGTGAACGACCAAGTACACCTCGAAGAAGGAGTAAGGGACCGCCATGAAGACC
>Ga0315336_1000394_pt1 | contig 128989 bp, 97 predicted proteins | sample ASW5metaG_FD_204512 | JGI IMG/M metagenome (GOLD analysis project Ga0315336, IMG submission 204512) | Ammonia-oxidizing marine archaeal communities from Monterey Bay, California, United States - ASW #5 | ecosystem: Environmental > Aquatic > Marine > Intertidal zone | place: USA: California... | reverse complement strand
GGCGGGCGCGGCGGGCGCGGCGGGCGCGGCGGGCGCGGCGGGCGCGGCGGGCGCTGAAGGAGGCGCGGCCTGTGGTGGTGCGCTCGGTGGCGAGGGCGGCGCCGGGGCGGCGGGGGCCTCGGCCGCGGGCAGCTCAGCGCTCGGCTGCGCTTGGGCGACAGCGCAGAGCAACCAGGCCGAAGCCACCCAGCCAGCCATTCCAAATGAACGGCGTGGGGAGCCCGTGTGGGCGAGGCGCAGGCGGCTATGCGGGGTGTGAAGCATGAACATCCGGAGACGGCGCCACGGACGGGCGCGACCGGCACCGCAATTGTCCGGGTCACGCACTGCGATGGCAAATTGTGAGCCGAGCTTCGTCTGTATGCGGCGGCTGGTTCGGTTTCTTGACGACAGCCCGCCCGTCAGATCAGCGCAGCCTACCGCTCCTACATCTGAACGGTTACCTGACCGGGCATCCCGATCTGGATCAGCCCGCCCCAGTTGCACATGAGCTTACAGTTCGAGTCGAGCGCGGGCATGTTGTCGACGAGCACAGTAGGCACGCCAGGCATCCACGGCGCCGCGGTCATGGGGATGCAGGGCATCGGCGTCAGGACGCCTAGCGCCGCCGTCGTCGCGGCAGCCACGGTGGGGTTGGCGAGACTGCTGCACACGCCGAACGGCGGGACGTTCATGATGGGCTTGTTGTCCATGATGTTCGCCATCGGCGTCGCTCCCGCGATCACCGTCGGCCGAATCACGACGAGGGTGCTGGGCGCCACGCCAAAGCTGCACGTCATCATCGCGCCCATACAGACTCCGGTTCCCATGCACCCTCCTTCTGCGCAGCCGCGTGTGAGCGGGCGCCGCGTGAGCCGACACCTTGGCGGCACCTAACTGGACATCTTGCAGCCGCATTCGCGATCGGTCCAGATTGGAGCGACTGCCACCGGCAGATCCCGCCACTGCCTCCACGCTAGGTTCGGAACAGCAGCGGTGGTGGGACGACCATCTCGCGCGTGTGGGTCGGGTTCATCGTGTTGAGCGTCGGGTTCGAGAACTTCTCGTAGAAGACCGGGATGCCCTCGACCTCCATGTTCCACACGTTCTTGACCTCGATGCCGAGCTCGCCGACGTCGTCGAACGAAAACCCAATCGGCACCGAGATGGAACGGTCCCAGTTGCTGCCCATCCGGAATCGCAGGCGGATCACATCGGCCTTGGGGGGCGCGTCCGCGGCCCTGCTCTCCGCATGCCGGCTGCGAATACTCTCGATGCTCGCTGCGGACAGGGAGGCGATCGGCGGATGCTTCGACCGGTCACCGCTGTCGTCGATCTCGAGTGCGAGGGCATTGTCCAGGGATCCCTGGGTGGAGAACGTCGCCTCGAGCAGGACCCCGGTCCCCTCCCCCACCTGCTGGCCGATCCCGTGCGGCAACGTGTCCATGCCCCGAAGAAAGTCGACGAACTGCGTCATGCTGACATCCAGCAACGCCGCATTGGTCGCCAGCGCCACGTGAAATTTCTCAAGGTGGACGATGAGGTCGGCCTTGTCCTGAATCGCCTCCTTCACGTCCGCATCGTTGAGCGCCTCACCCCTGAAGAACTTGCCCTCGTCCTTCAAGGCCCCCCCGAGGGCGGCCAGTACGTCGATGGTGTTCGCCAGGTTGCCGAGCGAGAACGTCGCGCCCTTGACGTAGCCCGTCCCGAGCTTCGCGTTCACCTCGATGCTCTTGCCGCGCGCGCCTTCCAGTTCGCCACGGCCGGGGTTGTCCCAAAAAACGCAGACGCCCTCGTAGGTCATCGTCGAGACCGTCTTGGCCTCGACCGCGACACTCAGTCCGCCTGACCGGGCGCCGAGATCGTGCCACTTCGTCAACGCCGTGATCAACTTGACGAGGTCGGTCCCCCGCCCCGTGATGGGGTCCTTGCGGTTCTTCTCCAAGAACTGCGCCAGCGAACCTCCGGCCCCGAGCAGGCGAGCCTCCGCGTCGACCGACACCTCGAGGACAGCACGCTGAAAGGTCTTGTAGGTGACATTGATGTCCTGGAAGTACATCTCGGTCTTGAAGCCAACGGCCATGCATGTCGGGGCCTGAAACTTCAGGTGCACACCACGCCCGGTACCCTGGAGCCTGATGAGGTTCGCCTCCGCCTTGAACGCGACACTCACCCCCGGCGCGATGGCCGCGGCCTCCGCAGAAGCGCCCACGCGAAGCTTGTAGGCGCCTTCCTTGGCCCAGATGTAGAGGAACGTCAGGCCATGCATCGGGTTGTACTCGCCGTTCCACGGCTTGAGCTGCTCACGCAGTAGCCGCGCCTGACCGGTCACTTCGCCGCCGCCCCCCTTGGCCAGCCCGCCTTCGAGGCGATCCACGATCGTCGATGTAGCGGTGTGGCGCCCGAAGCCCCTGCGGTACTTGATGTCGCCCCCGAACCGCGGCTTCTTCTCCGAGATGAACTTGCAGACGTGGTCCTTGAGCGCGCCCTTGGCCGTCCCCTCCTTGAGCATCCCCTCGATCATGATGCGGACGTCGTTCTTGTCTCCCGCGATCTTGCCGACGAAGATCGGAGCCGAGTCGCTCGCATAGTAGCGCTGGATGTTCCCGGAGACCCCCGCCTCGAGCCCCGCGAAGTACTTGGCCTCGGCCTTGACGACGTCCATGCCCTCCTTGCCCACCGCGCTGTCGTACTTGTCCTTGTAGCCGCCGGAGGAGGAGGTCATCTTGAACGACTCGCCGGACTTCGCCTTCTCGAGATTGCGAGAGGCCCCGCCGAACTTGCCTCCGACCCCAATGGCGGTGGACGCCCCGGCACCCCCGGTGAACTTCCAGCCGTCCATGCAAGCGAGCATGACCGGGTACGGGTTTTCACCCGCCCGATAGGGCTGGGCCGTTCCCTTGAGGGCAGCGCGTTGGTCCGCGGACGTCAGCGTGGTCAAGCCATCGCCGCCAAAGTTGTGCGTCCCGCACATGACCAGCAGGGTCTTCTTGCCGAGCGCCGAGCCCTCGGCCTCGACGCCGACCTCCAGCTTGAGGAGCTTGGGCGCGATCAACGCGCCGAAGTTGACCTTGGCCTTCGCCTTGAGCGCCATCCCGCGCTCCCGCATGACCATCTGGCCCTGCATGCAAACGTCGAAGCCATCGAGGATGAGCTCATCCGCCGCCGCCGTCTCCGACAGGTCGGTCGAAGTGTCCTTGCTCCAGTTCTTCTCCTTGTTCTGATTCCGGAGGTTCTTGTGGATGCTGCGACTACCAAAGAAACTCATCGTCCCACCCCATCGAGGGCGCAGACGCGCCCGCAAACAAGACTGAAAAGCAGCCATTCTGAGCGCATGGGGGCGCCGAAGCAAACAATGACCCACGCTCGACGCGCCCCGTGCGGCGGGATGTGGGTTGCGCACCGGCATCGGATGCGCGGCCCCCGCTACCGTCTGGGCAGGTGCCTAGGACGGCGTGGCGCACGAAGGATCGATTCGCTTCGCCATCTTGAGGATGTAGCTCGCATCGATCTTGGCCGGGATGGACCGGAAGTCGGCGGTGGCAGACTCCGGATCCAGCAGCGCGTACCGCCTGTGCTTCTCGACCTCGGCCGGCTTCCTCGGGTCCACGCACCAGGCGGCATGCGCCGAGATGTCGGTCGGCATGCAGTTCATCGACATACCGTACAGGTGGGAGACCTGGCCCTCCGCATCCGAGAAGATGCCACGAACAGTCGCGTCGAACTGCGTATCCACAACACGCATCTGCGAAGCGGTTGGTAGCAACGATGAGTAGTGCCCCACGTGGTAGCTGATGAAGTCGTTGAGCGACAGCGCGGTCGCCATCTCGCAGATCGCGTGATGGAACTGCGAGCCCATCTGAGCAACCGGTATCAGGTGGAAGTAGGGCAGATACTCGTTCATGCGGCGAGCCAACCCGGCCATGTGGATTTGGCGGTCATCGCGGGATGACGGCGCGGCTCTCTTCTCCACCTCCGTGAGGATCTCGTAGATGACGAACATGTGGTCCGTCGTGGTACCCGAGATGGTCGCCCCGGGGGGGAGGCCGTAGAGCTGCGCGATGGTCCACAGGCGGTCCCACTCCATCTGCACCCAGCCGCGAATACCTGTGCCCTTGTAGCTGTCGGTCGACGAATCGATATGCGTCGGCCTGCGGATGAATGGCCTGATCCACGCTGGAACGGTGTTGTCCTCGTTCGCGAAGCTGCGCTTGCGGCGCGCGCGCTGGAGCTCTCGGTTCTCGGCGGTCAACTTGGCGGCGAGCTCATCGACCGTGCCCTTGTGCTGGAACTTCTGCATCCACTCGGCGGAGTAGCTGTAGACGTCGTGGAGCACCGAGTCGCCACCGACGCTCGTCTCCGCCTTCTTGACGACGCCCGTTCGAATGAGCTTTCGCTGATGGCTCAGCCGCCCCTCGTACTCTCGAACGAGGATGTTCGTCAGCGCCGTCCTCGCGGCTGCGTCACCCGCGAAGTCCGCGGGGATGGCGCCTGCGGGACTCTTGCCAGCGTCTGCAAGCTCGGTAACCGCCGCCTTGATGTTGATCTTCTTCGTGTAGAAAACGTAGTTGACCGAGATTTCCGACAGCTCGGCATGCCCGCGAAACCACCCGCCCACCATCGCCAGCGTCGCGAACCACTTATCCGGAAACCGCTGCATCTCCTCGAGCAACGCCCGCGTGATCGGCTTGCCCGCGAAGCAGTCGAGAAAGCCGATGTCGCCGTTGACCGTCTTCATGAACGCCTTGTCGGCCCACAGATCGGTGCCGGCCAGCGCGCTGAGGTCATCGATGCCGCGGAGGGCCAGGTCGATTCCGACGACGCACATCTCCCGGAGCGTGCTCATGAACGTGGTGTGCCCGTCATAGGCATCCATGAGCTGGGTGGCCATGCGCAGGTCGACGACCTGACGCTCCTGACGCTTGAACTCTAACTGCGCGCGCGAAAGACTGAGCATGGGTCGAATGCTATCCGAACCACCTGGAGTTCGCCATGAGAGCCGGTAGCCCGGGCGCCCACGCAAGTTGCGGGATCGAAAGGCCGGTTCCGGCGATACGACTCGCGCACCGTCGGCAGCCTCAACCTACATCGCGTGTGGCGTCAACGCCGCCGTCGATGGAACGCGACGGCGCACGGTCGAGAGGCGGGGCCGAAACTCGGCGGGCTTCTGGTACGGTGCGCCATGTCCCGGATCCGTACATCGGTGCTCCTCGTCGTGACCACCGCGGTGGCCCCCGCCGTCACCGTATTCGCGCAGAGCGGTCCTACCCACCAGCCTTCCCCCAGCGCCGGTAGGCCCGCAGCCGTCACCGCGGACGAGTTCTACTTTGAGCCTGAAGCTGAGGCCACACCCGCTCCCGCGCCGCTGCCCGCCTTCATGCCCGCAGCCGCACCGGGTCAGTCCGCCGCACCACGACCCACGACCGCCGTCGCGCCCGCGCCGCCCCCCGCCGTGGAAGCGACCCCGCCTGCCCCGAAGGATGCCCCCGGTGAGGCGGGCGCGACCGCCGCCGACGCGCCGCCCATTCCCGTCGAAGATGCCACTGCCATTGCCGAACCCAAGCCCGAGCCCAAGCCCAAGCCCGAGCCCAAGCCCGAGCCCGAGCCCCCCCCTGCGCCCAGGTTGCAGTTCGGTGGGGCGGTCACGATCAACGCCCTCTACAGGACATGGGAGAGCGCCGACGACGGCCTGAACCTCGCCCTCGCGACGCTGATACTCGGCATGGACGCATCGTACATGCAGCTCAGCGCCTCCGCGCAATACCGCTTCTTCAATGGCTCCAATATGCTCCATCACGGCTACCTGGGTTACGACATCGGTGACTTGGCCGAGCTGCAGCTCGGCGTGAACCAGGTCCCCTTCGGCCTGCTTCCCTACGCCTCGCACAGCTGGTTCTTCAACCTCAGCTACTACGTGGGCCTCGAGGACGACTACGACACCGGCATCAAGCTACGCCTGCCGCTGGGCCCCCTCGACATTCGGCTAGCGTACTACCGCGCGGACGAGGGCAGCTTCATGGGCAGCAGCGTCAATAGCGCCCGCTACTCCTACGACGTCGTGTCATCGACCGCCGCCGAGCTGGGCGACAGCGGGACGGATGTGCATACCAATCGTGAGCGCAACCAGCTCAACGGTCGCGTCGCCTACACGTTCACACACGGCAAGCGGTCGGGAACCGAATTCGGCTTCTCGGGCCAGTACGGTGAGCTCCTCAACGCCGAGACCGGCCGCAAGGGCGACCACTACGCGGCCGCAGCCCACGTCAACGGCATCTACGGCGGGCTCAACATTCAGCTCGAAGGACTGCGCTACGGATATCGACCCGAGAACCCCGACGGGCTCAACTCGAAGACGGTCGTCATGGGGGCCTATGACGCCCCTCAGCGGGTCGCCTCGAACGGCTGGCTCTTCATCGGCAACATTGCCTACACCTTCAACATCGCAGCCCCGCCGCTGGACTCGGTCACCGTCTACAACAACTACAGCCACTTGATGAAGCCCGAACGCGACTTCGTGGACTCACAGGAGAACGTGCTCGGTGCGCTCGTGGCCGCAGGGCCAGTGTTCGTCTACGTCGACTTGGCGGCCGGCCGCAATCATCCGTGGCTCGGTGGCCATCCGATCGACGCGCTCGGCGCAGGCGACGGCTCCGCCGACTGGCGAATGCGCGCCAACATCAACGCGGGCTACTACTTCTAATGACCGGCCCGCGCATCACGCGACCAACCTTCTCGAACGGCCGTTGGTGAAATGAAGATCCCTGAAACGATCCTGCAGTGCGACCTCGCGATCCTGTCCTATCACTTGTACCACCAGTCGGTCGTCTGGCCGCTCGACCCCTGGTACGACAGCCTCTCGATGAAGAGCGGCAAGCAGCGACCGTTGTTCATGACGAAGGTGCACGAGTGGTGCGACGCGCTCGACCCGACCGAAGGCTTCCGCGGTCCGGCGGGCAGTACCTTCGGTGACGCGTCCAACACGAAGTTGGATCCGGTGCTCACCCGATACGATCAGATCAACCCGCGACTACCGGCGTTTACGCGTAGTGGTTCCAGCTACCTGAGCATCCAGACGCCCGCATACATCGTCGACCGGATCGGGACCGTGGAGGTGTCGCAGTACAAGTCCAGGCCGAACCTGCAGTCAGCCCCGGCGGCCGCTTCCACCGAGATCAAGCCGATCTGCAGCTATCCCAATGGGTCGGACCACCTGATCGGCTTCGAGGGTGGTCATGGCCTCGTCTCACCCACGACGATGCCCGTCTGGAGTCTCATGGGTTACGTCCTGGCGAGGCAGGATCCCAACGACGATTCCATGTACGACATCCACATCGCGTTCCGGGGCAGCCGCAGTGGCGACGACATCGGGACAACGGTCAAGCAAGCCCTCAAGGAGTACGGCAACGCCGACTGGGTCACTGACCTGTCGGACAGCAAGTCCGACAACCCGTGGGTCAGCCACGTCGGGACGGTCGGCAAGGGCTTCGGTCTCGCACTGCAGACCTGCTTCGGCACGGTCCTGAAGGCGCTCAAACGACTCAACGGAATCTACGGAACGCCACGGCGGATCACCGTTACCGGCCACAGCCTGGGTGCGGCCCTTTCGTGTCACATGGCCCTCGCGATGGCACACGGCAAGTTCCGCGGCTACCTCGAGGCGGATCTGCCGAAGTGGCCTTGGAACTCCATCGAGTATGTCGGCTGGGCGCAGCCGCCATGCGGCAACACGGCCTTCTCCGCCAACTATGCGATGTGGGTGAAGGGGCGCTTCTTCTGGTTGGAGGGTGACCTGGTGGTGACGCTGGCCGAAGGCAAGAAGACGGGCAAGCTGCTGGGAATGACGAGACAGCACGGCGGGCAGAGCGTCATGTACGCCCGACCCAAGGGGAGCAAGACGTCGGGGTTCTCGGTGGACCGGGGCTACCAGCTGTGGCTTCCGGGGGCGAGCACCGTGGCGAGCATCGGACACGTCCTGCAGTTCGCGACGGGCGAGAGCTCGCACGAGCTCTATCTCGCCCGTGCCGCCATACTCATCGAGATGGCCAAGGCCGGCACGTTCCCCGATGCCAAGCTCAGCGCGGTGACCCCCTGGGCTACGTACGAAAACTTCGTCGACGTGGTGGAGTCCAATCCCACCTCGTACATCTACCCGGGCGCCGCCAAGCCAGCCCACATCACCCTGAAGAACATTCGCTCGGTGTTGCTGAACTACAGAGTCGGCCAGCGCACGACGGACTTTCTCTCGATACTCAAGCAGGTGGTGCTCGATCCGAACGCGTACAGCAAGAAGCAGAGAAAGAAGTCGGGCCACGAAGCCGTGCGAACGCAGAAGGGATACTTCGTGTCATCGGCAGAGACGCGCATGAAGACCACGGCCAAGTGGGAGGGAAAGACGAGAGGTGCCCTGGCCACGCAGGCGATCGAGAACCTCGTCAGCGACATCGAGAGTGTCGCCAACATCGACGAGAACATGGCGACGTACCTGGGCCTCGGTGCGGCCCTCGATGCGTTCTTGAAGTCCGGCGTGACGTGGCAGGAACTCAAGATGCACCCGAGGATCCTCGAGTGCCTGAAGGCATGACGAGAAGCTGAGGGGTATATCCGGCGACGGGATTAATGACCGAGGTGGCTCGTTTGCATACAGCCACCCACCGGGTTGCCCATCATCAACCGAAATGCATTGAGGACGCCCTGTACCGCCGGCTACGCTCGCCCGAAGCGCGTCCAAGCGCGCAAGCCACCGACTCGCGACCTGTCGGCGCTGCGGGTACCTCTGGAAAAAAGACGGGATGCGCGATGATGAATAGGTACTGGCTCGTTTGCCTCTGCTGCACATTGGTCGCCCAGAGCGGTTGTTGGGATGCCGATGACGACGACGAGTTCCGCCTGGCACTTTGGGTCGAGGCTGAACCGGAGGTACGAGCCACCGCGCGCGAAGTCGAGATCTCGGCGTTCGCGCCCGACGGCGCACAGTGGACACACCTGCTCGACGAGCGACTTGCGCTAGCCGATGAAGGTGCCTGGCCGGGCATGGTCGAGCTGAACTTCGCCGGCAACGCGCTGGTCGAGTTGCAGGCGCGCGCGCTGGATGGTGACGGCACCGAGGTCGCCTTCACCCGCGCGGTAGCTCAGCTCAAGCCCGACGAGACGGCATCCCTCGTCATCACGTTCCAGGACGCCTGCCAGGAGAGCGAAGGCGGCTGCAACGTGGACGGCGAGTGTCACGGCGTGCAGTGCGCGACGTGCCGCGCGGGGCGGTGCGAGGCCACCGGTGTGACAATCCTGCCAAGCTACGAGGACGGACAGACACCGGAGATCGTGAGCAGCCTCGTCGTGACCTCCTTCGATGACCTGGCGGGTGATTGCTCACCCGTGTGCGGCGCCACCGAGCGCTACGACGCCGACTCCTGCACCTGCGAGTGCCTCGAGCGCCTGGTCGTCGATGGCGAGTGTGTCGATGGCTGTCCCGACAATGACGATCGCGTGGAACCCGGCGTATGCGGCTGCGCCGACGAGCAGGTTGACGACGACGGCGACGGCGCTTGCGATAGCAACGGCGACGACGGCTGCCCGGAGGACGCGGACAAATCGGAGCCGGGGGTCTGCGGCTGCGGTGCGGTCGATGAGGACTCGGACGAGGACGGCGTCTGCGATACCGAGCAGGACATGTGCCCGCAGGACATGGCCAAGAGCGCGCCCGGCGTGTGCGGCTGTGGCGTCGAGGAACTCGATGCGGACGAGGACGGGGTGTGCGATAGCAACGGCGACGATGCCTGCCCGGACGACGCGGCCAAGGAGGCCGCGGGCACGTGTGGCTGCGGGGTCGAGGAGCTCGACGCGGATGGTGACGGCGTCTGCGACAGCAATGGCGACGACAGCTGCCCGGGCGACGCGCTCAAGGCGGATGCCGGGCTGTGCGGCTGTGGCGTCGAGGAGCTGGACGCGGATGCCGACGGGGTGTGCGACAGCAACGGCGACGACGGCTGCCCCGACGACGCACTGAAGGTGGACGCGGGCCTGTGCGGTTGCGGCCTGTCCGATGTGGATGACGATGCGGACGGCGCGTGCGACATCAACGGCGACGACGGCTGCCCCACCGACCCGGCGAAGGTCGACGCGGGCGTGTGCGGGTGCCTACGCGCCGAGGATCCCACGGACACCGATGCCGATGGCGTCGAGGACTGTGCTGACAACTGTCCTGGCAAGCCAAACCTCGACCAGGTGGACGCCGACGCCGACGGACTGGGAGACGCATGCGAGCTTTGTCCCGACGTCGACGACATGTGCCCCGATGGGTCGGGCGGGTCCAACTGCTGCGACGCGAACCTGGTACCCGGCGACGAGTTCATGATGGGGCGCTGTGACGCCAGCGGCGCCTCCTGCGCCGACGCCTGGAACGGAAACGCTCCGGAGCTACCGACGCATGCGGTGCGTGTGACGTCGTTTTATCTCGACCGCTTCGAGGCGACCGTCGACGGAATGCGGCGCTTCGTCTCGGACTATGGGGCCGGCTGGCGACCTGCCGACGGCGACGGCGCCCACCGCGCACATCCGGGCAGCGGCTGGGACTCGGAGGACGCCGCCGCGCTGCCGGTCGACGAGGCCGCACTGCGGGCGCAGTTCACCGCCTGCGCCGACAGCACCTGGACCGACGCCGCAGGCGGGGGGGAGGCGCTGCCGATCAACTGCGTGGGTGCCGCCGTCAGCCAGGCCTACTGCATCTGGCGAGGCGGGCGGCTGCCCAGCGAGGCACAGTGGGAGTACGCCGCGGTGGGCGGCTTCGAGAACCGCATCTTCCCGTGGTCGACCGGAGTCGCCGGCGACGACGACGAGGACGCCCAGCGCGCCGTCTACGACTGCCTACACGACGGCGACGGGGCCTGCGACGTATCCGTCGACTTGCCCGCGGTCGGTAGCCGCCCCACCGGCGCGGGTCGCTGGGGGCACCTGGACCTCGCGGGCAGCGTGGGTGAGCACGCGTTCGACTTGTACGACGGCGCGCGCTACGCCGCCGTGGCCGGCGCGGTATGCCAGGACTGCTGCCGCGTGCCGGTACCCGGGGAGATCGCCACCGCGGCCCGTGGCGGTCACTGGCGCTCCAGCTGGAACAACATCAGGGGCGATCGACGCTACGAGGTCGCCGTCGTCAACCGCGACTGGGGGCTGCGCTGCGCGTTCGACATCGCCGCACGCGGCGCCACCGACTTCGACCACGATGGCGCACCCGACGACGTCGACAACTGCCCGACGGTCGCCAACGAATCCCAGCGCAACACCGATGGCATGGACGACGGCGGAGACCTGTGCGACGCGGACAGTGACGATGACGGCGTCGAGGATGCCGACATCAACGGCACCTACGTCGACAACTGCCGGACGGTCCCCAACCTCGACCAGCTCGACGGGGACGGCGATGGCGTCGGCGACGCGTGCGATCGATGCCTCGGGGACGACGCCACCGGCGATGCGGACGCCGACGGTTATTGCAGTGACATCGACGTGTGCCAGTTCATCGACGCACCCGATGACGGCTTCGACTACGATGGCGATGGGATCATCTGTCGTGACGACCCCTGTCACTTCGACGGCCCGACGCCGCTTGCCCTCGACGACCTGTCAGAGCAGAACGGCTGGCACATCTCGAACGTCGCGTGGCAAGACAGCGGCGAGAACTACACCGTGGTCGGCCCCGGCGACTCACTCACACTCGACTTCGACTACGAGTGGGACAACATCAACTGCGGCTGTCCCGGCTGCATCCGCCAGTTCTACACGGGCCTGACGGGCGAGGTGGGCACCTGCCACAGCAGCACCGTGCGCTCCTGTCAGTGGGGCCCCGCGAGCGTGAGTCAGTCCTTCGTGGCGCCCGACGAGCCGGGCGAGTACACGATCTCCTATGCGGCCGGGACACAGTTCAACTGCGTCTCCAAGGCTGTCACGCTCCGCAAGTTCGCCGGCTTCTGCGTCTCGCCCTGACCTCTTCCCGAGACTCGGGAGAACCTCCAGCCCCCGCGAACGGCTAGGATTGGGCCGGCGGCAGGCGCGGTCGATGGTCGCACACGCGTTGTAGTGAACGTGACGCTCATTCTTGCGGACACCGCGTGGCGGGTGACCGGCCACTTCGTGCATTGACGCGCTGGCCTTCCGTCGATGCTCTTCGGATCCCAACTCACTGCGTACGCTCGAGACGGTTGCCGATCACCGTCCAACCAGGCGCCGCGTCTTGCCGATACGGTGGAATGGCGTGTCAACTCTGGCAACCCATTGCGGTGAAGGCGCGGTGGCGCAGGGTGGACACTGCTTGTTGCGCGGCTGTAGACTTGGGGGCTTCCACGTGGACCTCGCCCCCCCATGAGCACGACGGAGAAGCTCGCCGCGCTGGAGCGCGCGCTGGAGGCCGCCCGCACCAAAGCCGTCTCGGTGGTGGCCACGCAGGAGCTGGGGGCGGCCAAGCGGGAGGTCCGGTCGCTCTTGTCCGGTAACCCGGCGCTGCGGGATCTGTTCCCGTCGCGCGTCTTTGGGAGCGATGACCACGTGGGCACCGACGCGCTGGTGGGTGCCCTCGAGCGGGCCAAGCTGCGGATAGATGCACTGTCACTCCAGGCCAACGACCAGGGCGCGAAGGCCAACGTCCTGCTCGTGAAGGTGGGCGAGCTGGAGGCGGCGAAGCACGGAAAGGCCACGGCAAAGCGGAACGCCATCACCCTGCTCAGCGCGCACTACGCGAGCGCCTACGAAAAGCACCTCTCCTGGTTGCGTCGGCAGGTGCGCACCGAACACGCCCCGTCGCAAGCCCTCGTCGATGCACTCCGCGAGGTGGAACCCGGTGAACGCCAGGGCGCGCGCAAGGTCGAGATCGGGGGGCTTCTGGGCACCCTGGATACGTTCAACCAGCGGACAAAACTCAAGCGCGAGATCAACGGGTTCCTGATCGGTTCGAGCCGGGGCCACGTGGACTTGCGACCCCGGCGCTTCTTGCGCGTGGAGCACGCGCCCCTCGCCGACCTGAAAGCATTGCTCGAAGATCTGAGAACCGAGTACACAGCGCTCGCCGATCCGGACAAGAAGACGAAGCGCACCGAAGACATGAACCGGCTGATCGGCCGGCTGCGACGCCGGCGCGGAATGAAGGACGAACGGGATGCCTGTCTGGCGAAGGCCAAGCAGCTCAAGAGCGAGCTGCGCCAGTCCGAGCAACACGTGGTCGCGATGCTTGGCCGCGTGGAGCGGGAGCTGTCGGTCTTCGAGGCCGAGGCGGCGAAACTGCAGGAGGGGATCCGCGCGGCGGCCGAGGAACGCTGGACGGGCGAGCGCGCTGTCGAGGCGGCGCGGCGTACGGCCGACCTCCAGGGGGTGTGCGCCGAGTGGCTGGATGACGAGCCGACACTGCCGGACAGCTGGGACGCCTTGCAGACGCGGAAGGGCGAGCTCGAGCAAGCACGCAGCGCGGCAGACAACGGGATTCAGCATACCCGGGGCAAGCTGGATCGGGAACAGACCGCCTACGAAACGGCACTGGCGAGCGAGCTGCCCAAGAAAGGTGCGCCACTGCCCAGCTCCCAGGCACTGCAGCAAGCCCAGGACGCGCTCTTCGTTGTCGAGAAGAGGCGCGCACTCGCGCAGCTCGAGCTGGACCTGCTCGCGCGGGTCATATCGAGCGGCGACTTCGACGAGCAGCTCGCGCGCGCACGCAGCGCCCAGACCCAGGCGGTGAGTGCCGGCGGCGCACGCCAACCGGCCGAGATCGCCCAGGCCGTGGCGGCGCTCGCCGTGCTGGATGCCACCCTGGAGCGCCTGCAGAACGAGTTGCTACAGAAGGAGGTGACGGTCCAGGAGGGGGTGCAGCTACGCCGCTTCTGCCTGGACGAATACCAGGCCATCGGCGGCGCGCTGAAGCGCTACCACCAGCTCAAGGTGGAGTACCGGGATACCGAGACGCTCGTCTACTACATCTCCAGCTCGCAGGACCTGGCCGACAAGCTCTTCGGCATCGCGCACCTCCTGAGGGGACGGCGCGACACGGTGGACTCGATGGGCCAGGTGCGCGTCGCGCTGATGATCGACGCGGGCGTGCGGCTGGGCGTGGAGCTCGGCTTTCTGAACTTGACCGCCGAGGTCCGGATGACGCTCCTACTCGAGGGAACGCTCGCGGTGCTCGATACCCGGGAGGTGATGTTCCAGAGCCACTTCGGGTTGTTCGTTTCCGCCGAGGCAAAGGCCAGCGCTGGCTTCAAGGCGTCCGCGGAGGACGGGCTCGACCTGTTGGGCGCAGGCGATCTCCTACCCGTGCCCGATCTACTGGTGGAGGCGTCCGCCAAGTGCCGGGCCAACATCCACGACTCGCGGGGCTGCGACGTGTACGCGAACGAAGACCACTGGGCGGGGCGCTGGGCCCATGCGGTCGCGCGACGCCAGGCCTTTCTGAAGCGCGTGAAGCTCACGCGGGAGGGCTTCGAGACCCTGAACGAGCAGTGGTTGGATGAGCAGGTCAAGCAGCTTGCGCGGCAGGGCGACAGCCTGAAGTTCCTGGTGAAGCTGGGCGATGCGCTCTCGCACACGCCGCGGGAGTTCGTCATCGAGAATGCCGAGCGCGTGGAGGCGAGAGCGACGGCACAGGCGAAGGCCGGAGAGAGCGAGCGCGACGGTGCGGTGGGCGACGCACCCGGCCAGGCGCGCTACCGAATGAAAGCCAAGGTGGACAAACAGGAGACCCTGCTGTGCGAGGTGTTCGAGGACTCGCTGGACTTCAAGCCCAAGAAGGTGGAGCGCGCGCAGGACGAACCCGGCCCGGCCGACGACGCACCGGCGGCGCCGGCGGCCTTTCGAGGGAAGACCATCTACCACACGCTGGATCCGTCCGCGCCGTGCCCACGAGGGCGTACCGAACCGCGTGCCGTCTTCGAGGTCACGATGTACGACGCCCATGCGCTATCGCTCGGGCCGTTCCGATTCGAGGCGGCCGCAACCTCTTCGAGCAAGCTCGGCGGAGCCACACCGGAGATGGAGCGGCGCCACCGAACCCTGGCGCAACAACTGGATGCGGAGGCGACCGATCGCTTCGACCGCTCCGTGAAGCTGCCCGCCACGCTTGCGGAGGAGCACGGCGACGACCGCGGGGCGAAGGCCCTCGCGCGCACGGTTCGACTGCGCCTGGATCTGCTCATCGCCCGCGGGGAGCCGGCCAAGCTGACGAAGCTCCTCAACCAGGTCAAGAGTCTGGAGTCGTCGGTGGACGAGAAGCTGAAGACGGCCAGCGAGAAGGCCGAGAAGGTGGAGAAGGCCACGCAGCAGCTCGATGAGATGCTGCGCACGGACGGGGCCGAGCTGGCCAGCTCCTCCCCGATGGCGCGCGGCGTGCTGCGCCAGCAGGTGGGAGGCATGCGCGCGGCGAGCGCACAGACGGGGAGGCTGGCCACCGAAGCGAAGGACCGGGTCGAACTGTTGCAGGAAAGCCTCCAGACCCGGCTGGCCGACCTGAAGGAGGCGGTGACGCTGCTGGACAACAGCCACGCTGCCTATGCCCGCTACGTGCGTAGCTACCGCTGCCGCTCCGCCGAGCCGGACACGAGGCTCACGTGGGAGCCGGTCTGGATCGCCCAGGTGCACCGGGGGGTCTGCAGGCGACGCTTTCAACTGAGCGCGGAGGTGAGCGTCCAGGTGGCACCGTTGGTGAAGGTCTTCGTGGGCACATCACTCGACTTCGAGTCGGAGTCGGCGGAGTTCGAGGTGCTCGGCCTCTCCACGTTCAGCTACCTCAAGGGGCTCTGCACACAGATGACGGACCCGGTGTGGGACGCCTGGTGGGCGCTTCACATGGGGGAGATCTTTGACATCTGCGAGCGCGTCGCGGACCCGGGCAGCGTTCCATTCTCGGAGGTCGTGCTGGACGCGCTCGAGGGACGTGGGCCGCTGCGGGAGCCGGCACGGGCGCTCGGAGAGGCGTGCTGGAACGTCTTGCGCACCGAGGAAAACCCCTTTGCCAAAGGCGTCTTCAGCGAGGTGCTGGTGGTGAAGGCCCTGCAGGGCAAGCTCGGGCCGCGCGCGCCGGCCGGACCCACCACGATCTCGCAGGCGCCCGTGGCGCCGGTGGTGCTTCCCGAGATCTCGGAAGCCGATGCGGCGCTCACGCGCACCTACCTGAGCGCGCTGCGCGACAGCCTGGGCAGCTCACGGTTACTGAAGAAGCAGGGCTCCGAGAGGCGCTGCGTGGAGTCCCTGGTCGAGCAGGCGCTGGACTCCATTCGCCGCGCAGAACTCCTGAAGGGCAGCTACGTCAAGCGCTACACGGGTGCGACGACTGACCGGGGCACACGCGATGAGGTGCAGACCAGAAACGATCTCTCCAAGGGGCTCGCATGCTTGCGAGAGGCGGAGGCGAAGCGGTGCACGAGCACCGCGCGACAGGGCCAGCGGGGCCCCGACAGCTTCGATCGCATCGGGACGGCGCGCGAGCTCGTGGGGGTGCTCGAAGCGCGGCTCGGGCTCTACGCGGAGTTGGATGGGCGGCTTGGGGCGCAACTGCGAGATGTGGACGCGGTCGCCCTCAGGGGTCAGCCGAGCGACGTCGTGGCGCTGGTGGCGGAGGCGGTCGCAGCCCTGTCTAGCCTCGTCGGAAGCGCCACGGCCGTTCCACAACTGGAGGCGTGGAAGCGGAGCAGCTCGGTCACGTTGATGTTCCGCTCCGGCGCCACCGAGCGGCTCGATGGGGCGGTGGCCGACTTCCACGGCGCCAAGTGGGCGGCTGCGCGCTTCGACGGGCAAGCCCCGGACAGCCTCGACGACACGCTCACGCTGGCCTTCGGTCAAGTGGAGGCGATCAAAGCGCGGCTCGCTCCGACCGAGCGGCTCCACGCAGCGGTCGTGGGTTGGTACGTGGGCAAGGACGACGCCACGAGCAAGCGTGGACCGGCGGTGGCCGCGGTGCTCGATCTGCCCCTGGGCGCCGAGCTGCGGCGGCTGTGGCTCGCCCTGGCGCAGCTCCTGCTGCGCATCGAGATGGCGGAGCGACTGGACGCGCTGCAGGTACTCCAGGCGGGACTCGACGCCGCAGAGCAGCGGGCGGCCCTGATGGCACAGCGCACCTTTCGGCATCAACAGGCCGTGGCGGAGGCGGCGCAACGCACGGCGGCCGCCGTGAAGATCCAGCGGCTCTTTCGGGCGCGCAAGCAGAGGCGCGAGGGGCCGCCGCTCGAGGTCATGAAGCGGTGCCTGCTCGCCTACCTGCGTGCGGGCGCGGCGGACTTCGCCCACGACCCGCTGATGCACGGCCGCAAGAAGACGCTTCTGCGGGGTGACAGCTTTCCCATGCACGAGGTGCCGGAGCCGACCCCGGCGGATGACTCGCAGTAGTCTCTCGACACTGGCAATGGCGCGTGCAGACATGCCGAACGGTCGGGGCCGGTTGTGACCGCCCGAGAACGTAACGTTATAGCCGGCGCGACCGACGCTTCGAATCCGAATGTCGGGGGTTCAAGTCCCTCCGGGTGTGCCAAAGGTTTCGAGGGTGCGAGACGTCGGAGACGGGCGAGAAGCGCTTGCCCCCCGAGACGGACGCCCCGCGGTCACTCTGCGGGCATCGGGCGCGACGGGTGCTCGAGGGCGCCCGCCATGAGTTCGCTGAGACTCCTGCGCGGCGTGGTGGCTGCGGCGGTCGGTGCTGTGGGCCCTGTGGGGGTCGCGACCGGTGCCGCAGGCATCCTCGTGGCCTGCTTCGTCGCCGTGTTGCGCGGGCGCGTGCTCCGGACCCGGCGACGCGCTCTCCTCGTCGTTCGCATGCGCGCACTCGGCTCTTCCCCGGTGGCTTTGGCCTCGGCCCGTTTCGATGGGTCGGTCGCAGCGGGCGCGGCGGCCACGGGTTGCGGATCGATCGCCTCCACCGGAACCGCGACCGCGACCGCGACCGCCGTGTCCGGTCGCGTAGGCGCGGCCTCCACTGTGACGTCGGCCCGGGTCTCGGGAAGCGGCCGCATGATGATCGCCGCGGCCATGATCGCTCCCGCCACCAGCACACCTGCGCCGATGAGCCCCGCGGTCAGCGCCGCGTTCCTATTCCTGTCCCTGTAGAGAGCATCCGAGGACGCCGACGACAGCGGCGAGCCCGCGCTGCCGAACGGACCGAAGCGCGAGCCCAGGGAGGAAAGGGCGACCGTCGCTGGCTCGGCGCGCTTCGCGAACGTCCCGGTGGCAGCAGCCGCGGCGGCGAGCGCGCGAATGTCGATGAGCCCTGAATCGTCTGCGACGGGTCTACGCACCACGATGACGTCGCTGCACCGTCTGCAGCGAACCCTGAAAGCGCTTCCGCCGAGCTTGGCATCGGATACCGAGTATCTGGTGTCGCAACCACCGCACTGAATCTCCATCCTGTCCCGACCTCCGACAGCGGTGACGGCCACCGAAGGCCCGCGCACGGGCGCAGGCATCGCGGGGCTTCCATGAATGGACCCCCTGGGCCACCAAGACCTTGGCAACAAACGGGAGGCGCGTTGTGCTGACCCGGGTGGCCGCTAGGCGACCGCGGTGATCCTAATCAACACCGTGGCCTGCGCTGCGGCGGCGAGCTGCGCCCGGTCGGGCGTCCCGTCGCTACCCAACCGGACGTCATAGTAGGGGGCATCGGAGGGGATCTTGTCGAACAGGGCGCGCAGACCCTCCCGAACCGACTCCTCGTCCCTCGACGCGAGGCTCGTGCGACCCGTGCGCGCATTGCCCCTCAGGACGAGTTCCACTGGGCCCCCCTCGACCACATTGCGCCACCAGTTGTTGTTCGTGAAGCACAACAGCTCGCCGTCGCGCTCGAGGTAGCTGACCGGGAACACGTACCGCCGGCCGCTTCTCCGCCCGACGACAGTGATCACCATGATGTTCGCGCTCATCAACCCGTGCAGCGGCGATCGGAGCAGGGGCACCAGGAAGATGTTGAGTATGCGGACGAGGGCTGTCGGCAGTTTCATGGCGGCGCACGACACTATGTTCCACGCGCGACGGGCCCACCAGTACGGCGGTAACAGCAATCCTCGATAGCGTCACCCGATGTCGCCCGGCGGCCGAGCCGGCAGAGGTAGCTTGGTCGCATGATCTACCGCACCGCATCGACAAACCCTGCGACGCCCACCATCGCGCTGGCCCTGTGGCTGCTGCTACCCGCGACGCTCTGGGCGCAGCCCGGGCCCGAGGTGACGACGCAACCGCCGCAGGCAGTGCCCGCCGAGCCGGCAGCGCAACCGAAGGCCTTGCCTCCGACGGCGGCAGCGCAGCCGCCGCAGGCCGCGCAACCAACCGGGGCGGCCGAGACGCCGGCGACCGAGACGTCGCCGCCGCCACCCACTGAGCTGCAGGCAGAGGCCAGCGTCGGCCAGACGGAGCCTGTCGCCGACAGTGCCGACAGTGCCGACGTCGCCGACGTTGCCGACGTTGCCGACGTTGCCGATGCTGACGCCAGCGCCGCCCCGCAGGGACAGTGGGTCGAGGAACACTACGGCCTGCAGATGGCGGGCACCTGGGCGGGTACGCTGCTGGGCGCCATCCTGCTGGTGCCGGTGCTGGGCCCGTTGCCGCTGTTGGCGTTGGGCCTGCCGCCCGCGATAGTGCACTTCAGCCACGGCAACGTCGGCTACGGCGTACTCGACCTCTTCGCGATCTACGCGACCGCCTACGCCGGCGGATCGATCGCGGCTGCGACCTGCTCCGGCGACGGGGTCAGCTGTCTCGGCGACGCCGTGGGTGGCGTGCTCATAGGTGCATTGGCGTGGACGATATTCGACACCGCGTTCCTGACGCGGGCGCGGGTCTGGCGCGAAGGTCCGGTCGCGCAGCTGGCGATCCTGCCGACCGAAGAGGGGACGGCGGTCGGTCTCAGCGGCCGGTTCTAGCGGAGCGGGGGGCCGCTTCAGGCCCGAGGCGGTGCGCGAACTTGCGCGCGCGCAAGTGCGCGGGTCCGGGCGCGGCGGTTGCATCGATCCGCCTTTGACACCGAACGCTGACACAGTTCAAGGTGTTCAAAAGCCTCCACAGGAGACCCACGTGTTGTCCATCCCCCGGCTTCGTCCCCGCGAAAACCCCAACCGCAGCACCGACAGCGCCTTCTTTCGTGCGTGGGGCACCATCGTGCTGCGCTTCCGCTGGCCGCTGATGCTCGCCACCTTGCTGGGAACGGGCCTGCTGGCCGTGGAGCTGCCCTCGCTGGTCCTCGACAACAGCGCCGAGGTCTTCATGGACTCCGACTCCGAGGAGGCGCAGGTCATGGGCGAGCTGCGGGACACGTTCGGCCACGACGCGCTGATCTTCGTCCTCGTACAGGGCGACGTCCTGTCGCTGGACTACCTGGGGCGGCTGCGCAGCCTGCACGAGGAGCTGTCGGGCCTCGATGTCGAGATCGGGAGCCTCGGCTCGCGGTTCGAGGACCGCGCCGAACAACGCGAGTCCGGCCGCGTCGGCCGCGATGGCGCTACCGAGCAAGCCCCCGTGCAGGACGACTTCGCGGGCTTCGAGGGCGATGAGGCCGCAGCTGACGGCGACGGCTGGGGCGACGAGGTCGGCGGCAGCGTGGTCGAGCGCGTGACGTCGCTCTACAACGCGCGCCGCACCGAGTGGGTCGACGGCTCGCTCAAGGTGAGCGGCCTGCTCGATCGGTGGCCGGGCGAAGAGGACCTGCCGGCCCTGCGGTCGCGGGTGCTGTCGGACCCGGCACTGCGCGGACGCTTCGTCAGCAACGACGGCACGCACTCGGTCATGGCCATACAGACGGGCTTCATGTCGGAGCCGGACCGCGCGCGCGTCTTCCGCGAGGTGCGGACGGTCGCCATGCGGCACGACGCAGTGGGCTTCCACGTCATGCCCGCGGGCCTGCCGGCGATCAACGCATCGATGAACGAGCTAATGATGGCCGATGCCAAGCGGCTGCTGGCGGTCGTGCTGCTGGCGACGCTGCTGATGCTGTGGGCGGTCTTCCGCCATCCGCTGGGGATGATCGCGCCGGTGCTCGTGGTCGTGCAGGCGCTCGTGTGGACGGCCGGGGCGGTGGCCCTCGCGGGCGTTCCGATCACCGTGGTCATGAACATCCTGCCCGCCTTCCTGATCACGGTCGGGGTGGCGGACTCCGTGCACATCCAGTCGGTCTACCGTGAGCAGCGACGGCTCGGTGTTGCAAACGACCGGGCGATCATCGACGCGCTGGCCACCACCGGCATGCCGATCCTCTACACGACGGCGACGACCTGCGTCGGGCTCCTGAGCTTCCGGATGGCGACGCTGGACGCGATCGGGGACGTGGGGACCTTCGGCGGACTGGGCGTCGCAATCGCCCTGCTGCACAGCATGGTCTTCCTGCCCATCGTCCTGAGCTTCAACCGCCACAGCCTGCTGGGCGCCACGCCTCCGAGTGAAGGCCGATCCGTGATCGATCGGTTCCTGGGCCTGTGCAACGACAGCTCCCGCCCGGTCGGCGGCAGCTTCCTGCGTACGCGGCTGAGCCTGGTCGTCGTCGCGCTGATCATACTCGCGTCGGCCCAGGGCATGTCGCAGCTGACCGTACGGCAGGACTTCCTGGCGTGGTTCCCGAAGGACCACCCCACCAAGCAAGCCTTCGAGGCGCTCGACCGCGAGATGGGAGGCGCAGCGGACATCACGTTGATGATCGAGCCCCGGGGTGACCGGGACATGAGCGACCGCGAGCTGCTGCTCGCCCTGCAGCGGCTGGAGCGGCACGTCCTCGACTTCAGGGAACCGCACAGCGGCGACGCCTGGGTCAGCAACGTCGTGAGCGTGCTCGATCCGGTGCGCGAGAGCTGGCGGTTGCTGAGGCCCGACCACTCGGACGAGCGCGCCCTGCCCGACACCCAGCAGGGCGTGACCGACATGTTCACGGTCTTCGAGGGCTCTGCCCCGGAGCATCTGCGCGGGCTGGTCACCCTCGACATGGCCCGCTCGGTCATGACGATTCGCGTCAAGTGGATGGACGCCTTCTCCTACGCGCCCCTGGCGCAGCACATCGACGCGGGCATCGAGCAGCACATCGGTGGGCTTGCGACGGTCAGGCCGACCGGGTCGGCCCTCAACACGTTTCGGATAAGCTCGGCCGTGACGACCGACATGCTGCGCAGCTTCGGCCTCGCCCTCGCCGTGATCACGCTCATGATGATCCTGCTGCTGGGCGAGCTCAAGCTCGGGCTGATCGCGATGGTGCCGAACCTCCTGCCGATCGCCGCGGTGATGGCATGCATGGGGTGGCTCGATATCCCGATCGACATCGGGACGCTGCTCGTCGCGTCGATCGCGATGGGTCTGGCGGTCGACGACACGATCCACTTCATGCACCAGTTCAAGGCGAGCTACGACACCCATCGCGACGTGGAGGGCGCCATCGATCACGCCTTTCAGCACTCGGGGCGTGCACTGACCGCAACATCGGCCATCCTGCTGGCGGGCGACCTCACCCTGATGCTGGCGGTCGTCATCATGCTCCAGCGCTTCGGCTTCCTGTGTGGCCTGACAGTGGTGTTCGCGCTGCTCACCGACGTGCTGTTCGCGCCGGCCCTGCTGCGAACGTTCTACCGCTCCGACCCGGCGCACCGCACGGCCGTACCACCCGTGCCACCACAGCCCCTCCGACCTGCAGACCCGCAGGACCCACCGCCCCCACTACCCCATGCCGACGCGGCCTAGGTAGCCTGGCTGTCGAGTGCGCCAGCACACTTGAAGCGTCTCGCGGGGTCTGCGTAGGATCGCCCGCTGGCCCGGCGACACCGGCGGGCCACCAGCGAGCCACGAGCAAGCCACGACGAGGGGGACTTCATGTTTCTGATACGTACTATTTCAATCGCACAGCCCATGCGCCGCTCCGATGCGGTCGCTCTCATCAAGGAGATGACGACCGCGATGGAGAAGGAGCTCGGGCACCCGCCATCGCGCATCCTGACGGGCTCCATCGGCGTCAGCGACAGCACGATCATCATGGAGAGCGAGTACGAGACGCTTGCGAAGTTCGAGCAGGACCTCGACTCGATCAACAGCTGGGAGCGGATGGCTACCTTCGGGCCGAAGTACGCCGAGCTGTTTGCCGCCGGCGGCAACCGCTTCGAGGTCTACCGTATTCAGTAGGCGCTGCACCGGTCAACCGGTGAGCGCGCCGCCGTTCGTCAGCCGCGCAGGCAGTAGGCGCCATCACAGGCCGTGCCCACCGGGCAGCTGCTGCCGCCGGGGCACGGCAGCACGCAGGTGCCAGCAGAGCCGCACATCGGGACCGCGTCGCCGGTGATCGGCATCGGGCAATCCGTGTCCGCCGCGCAGGCGCCGCGGCAGAAGCGGCTCGTGCCACCGCACTCGATGCCCTCGACACAGTCGTCGTCACTCGAACACGGCGACCACCAGTCCGACAGCGGCAGGCACACTGCGTTTTCGCAGCGCATGCCGTCAGGACACGCGGCGCCGCCCGGGCACGCCAGGGCGCACACGTCTACACCATCGAGCGGTGCACAGTACGGAAGCACGGAGCTGCCGGGAGCCGCCGGACACTCGGCGTTGTCGGAGCAGCTCTTGGAGCACAGGCGCACGCCCTCGACCTCCGCGCAGATGCCCGACGCGCAGGCGTCGTCGCCCGCGCAGGACGCGTAGAGCTCGCCGGGATCGACGGGCGGCGGGCCACCGCCCGCGTCGGGCATGGTGCCACCACCGGTCGCGCCGGTGCCCCCCGCGGCGCCAGTGCCGCCGGTGCCGGGCGGGCCGCCGTCCGGGCCGGTCGACAGGCCACCTCCGTCGCCGCCGGTCGCGGGCCCCCCCTGGTATTGGGCCGGCCCCGAGTCATCGCCACAGCCGACGACTGCGGCCGACGACAGGAGCGCGACGGCCAAGCGCGCGCGCCCCAACGTTCGATAACGATTGTCCATGACGCTCCTACTACGCGGCGCTCGACCGCATGTCCGGACGCCATGCGCCCAACCCATCCACGCCCTTGATACTGGAACGCGCTTTGCAGAACAAGCGGGCCGGGAGACGTATGCGGACGCCTGCCGAGGCGCGCGGCTACTGCCGGCCGCAGGGGTCGGCCATCCTGTCGAGGATGAGGTCCGTGATGCTCTGGATGGGCGCCGAGAGGTCGCTCTGGCAGATGGACTGCACGATGCCGTTGTCGCCGAAGCTGCGCGCGACCTCGACGAGGCGCCTCGGGGGAAACGCCCTGCCCGCCTCCGTGTCGCAGGATGGCGTGAGGTTGCCCTGCCCAGGCCCGAGGTTCGGGTCGGGCACCTCTTGCATGCGCTGGTCCGTCAGCATCTGGTCGAACCACGCGTCGCGTTCCGCGCCGGTGGGCCCTGGGTCGGGTACCAGGTCGAGCGGCACGCCTGCGATCGCCGCGAACAGCACGCGTTGCTCGCCGCCAGGCCGCAGGGCGCGCAGACCGTTCACGTAGCGATCGATCGCGTAGAGGTTCTGCGGGTTGAAGAAACAGCGCAGGTTCAGGTCCTGCGACTCCAGCGGATCGCCCGGAGTCAGGTTCGCCGGCGGTGTGAAGTGGACGGTGTTGGATGAGGAGCAGTCCTCTTCATCGGTCAACATGACGACCGCGATCACCGACTCGCCAGTCGCCGAATCGTTGCGCAGGAAGCCCTGATTCGCCTGGTCTCCGTGGCCACTCCGCCCGGAGCCGCCGACGTCGGGGAGGAACTGCACGGCGGCGTCACTCGACGGCCACAGCGCCTTGAGCACGGCCTCGAGCTGCTGCTCGAAGCCGCACCCATCGGTGCCGAGCGTCGCGATGCACCCGAGGTCGCCTCCGACCCCGACCGCATCCATTCCCTGCATGTAGCTGAGGAAGCTCGGGTAGCTCGCCGAGCAACCCGGCACCTCCGGGCTGGGATTGCTCAACATGATCCCGTCGTCGCCGAGCCCCATGCAGCCGGGGAGCCCCTCGATGCCCACCAAGCCCATGTCGCTCGAGACCACGCCGAGGTGGACGTCGGTGGCCCCACCATCGGCGAGCTGCTGCAGCATGTCGGGCAGCGCCTGGCGCAGCGAGTCCTGCTCTTCGCGCATCGATCCGGAGTTATCGACCGCGAGCAGCAGGTCGAGCTTGCCGGTGGAGGCGCAATTGCCACTGCCTCCCATCGGGTCATCGGGGGGGTCGTCGACGCCGTCACCATCGCCAGCGCCATCGCCGCCGCCGCTGTCCCCGCAGTCGCGTGACGCGGCATCGGTGCAGTCGATCGTCACGCTGCGCTCGTGATGATCGCCGATCTCGCCGCCCTCGGTCTCGAACGCCTCCGTGAGCGTCGCGGAGTAGCTGCGCCGACAGAGCGTCGCGCAGGCGTCGTCCGCGACGGTGAAGCTGTTCTCCACGTCGGCCTCGCCGCGGGTCGTGCGCCGCGTCACGGCGACGTGGTGCGGACTGTCGCCGAAGCGCACCAGCGTGGCGACGACGGGGTCGGAGTCCTCCACCGGGCTGTCGATGTTCAGCCCCATGATGCTCGTCTCGCCAGGGGCGATGATCGCGACGGAGTCGAGCGGATTGATGCGGATGTCCTCGGCCGTCGTGCCGGGGATGGCCGCCTCGATCAGCGTGCCGCCCTCGAACATCACCGCATCGGTCAGCACCTGCGTGACGTCCTCGACGACCTCCTCCTCCGGTAGGTCGGACGCCGCAATGCACCCGCTTGCCAGTGTCGCCACGAGGCACCCGAGCCCCAACCATCGCCGCCGTAGTGCCTTCATCGCCAGCCCTCCCCTGCGACAATTGTACGGCGCCCGCCCCGCGGAAGCCATCCCCGGCCAGCGGATGCGAGCGGGCCGGACACGCAGACGAAACCGACGCAGCGCAACGTGCTAGATAGGGCACGCGGCCTGCGACCACCGCGCCTGGAGAGAGACGATGAAGCTCGACACGCCCCGCATTGCACCCCTGCCCGACGATGCCATCGACCCCGAGACGCGGCGCTCGTTCGGAAAGGTGGGCATCCAGAACATCTTTCGCACCCTTGCGCACCACCCCAAGCTGCTCAAGCGCTGGTTGGTGTTCGCCAACCACATCCTCGCCAAGGGCACGCTGCCGCCACGCGACCGCGAGCTTCTGATCCTGCGTACCGGCTGGATGTGCGCCTCGGAGTACGAGTGGGCGCAGCACGTGGTGATCGGCCAGCGCTCGGGGCTGACCGACGAGGAGATCACGCGCATCGCCGACGGTCCCGACGCGGACGGCTGGAGCGACTTCGACCGCGTGCAGCTGCGCGCCGTCGACGAGCTGCGGGCCGACAGCTTCATCTCGGACGCGACCTGGGGCGCGCTGTCCGAGCGCTACGACACGCGGCAGATGATGGACATGGTCTTCACCGTCGGGCAGTACACGCTGGTGTCGATGGCGCTCAACACCCTGGGCGTGCAGCTGGACGAGGGCCTGTCGGGCTTCCCCGAGGGGAAGCGACCATGAGCGGGCGACTTCAACACAAGATCGCGATCGTCGTGGGCGCCGGGCAGACGCCGGGTCGCACGATCGGCAATGGCCGCGCGACCGCGGTGGTGTTCGCGCGCGAGGGGGCGAAGGTGGTGTGCGTGGACCGCAGCCTCGAGGCCGCGCAGGAGACGGCAACGCAGATCGGGGACGCCGGTGGAACGGCCGTCGCCATCGAGGCCGACGCGACCGACGAGGCCGCCTGCGCAAGCTTCGTCGACGATGCGATGCAGCGCTATGGGCGCATCGACATCCTGCACAACAACGTCGGCATCGGCACGGGCGACGGCCCGCCCCATCGCATCGAGATGGAGGCGTGGGACCGCATCTTCGAGGTCAACCTGAAGTCCGCCGTGCTGCCGACGAAGAAGGTGCTGCCTATCATGCGCCAGCAGAAGTCCGGGGCCATCGTCAACGTCTCGTCGATCGCCGCCGTCTGCTACACGCCGATCACCGCCTACAAGGCCTCCAAGGCCGCGCTCAACGCCTACACGCACACGGTGGCACTCGGCGGCGCAAAGTACGGCATCCGCGCCAACGTGATCATGCCCGGCCTGATGGACACGCCCATGGCCATCGAGGGCATCGCGACCGCGACCGGCATGGACCGCGACGAGCTGGTGGCGAAGCGCAGCTCGGCGGTGCCGCTGCGCGCACAGATGGGCGACGCATGGGACGTCGCCAACGCGGCCCTCTTCCTCGCCTCCGACGAGGCCCGCTTCATCACCGGCGTCGCCCTACCGGTCGACGGCGGCCAGAGCGCGCGGATCGGTTAGCTCCGGCGTGTACGTGCGGGCAAGGTATCGTCCGCCCTCGGACTACACCACGGAGTCCACGGTCGCGCCGGTCGCGCGTGTTATCATGCTGCCTATTCGGTTCGGACCGGAGGGGGTCGTCGGTGGTCGTGATGCACAGCGGGTGGTCGAGTCTTCGCGGGCTCATCGGGGTGGTCGCGGTGTCGGTGCTGCTGTGCTTGGCCGCGTCGCCGGCGAGCGCACAGGGCGCGGTGAACTACGAGCGCCTGATCGAAGAGGGGTTGATCGAGTTCTCCGAGGGCAACTGGATCGAGGCGTACGACCTCTTCCGTCAGGCCCATGCGATCAACCCCAACGCCCGGACGCTGCGCGGCATGGGCATGTCCTCCTTCGAGATGCGCCGCTATGCGGCCGCCATCAGGCACCTGCGCGGCGCGCTCGACAGCGGCAAGCAGCCGCTGGATGCGGAGCAGCAGAAGCAGGTCGCCGACCTGATCGAGCGGACCTCGCGCCTGGTCGGCACCCTCATCGTCGAGGTCGATCCACCCGACGCAACCGTGCTGCTCGACGGCCATCCCATGGAGCACGGGCGCGAGCTGGTGCGTGTGGGCGAAGCGACAGTCGTCGCCGAGAAGGCCGGGGTCGGGCGGGCGACGCGACGCGTGCACATCAAGGGGGGCGAGGAGCACCGCGTGGTCATCAAGCTCGACTCCCCGCTGAGCCCATCGGCCGCGGCCGCAGCACAGCCGGCCCAACCGCGCGAGGCGGCGCCCGATCGCCGTGACCCGGTAGTGGCCCCGTCGCCGACCGACGGCGAGCCCGCCGGGGAGGAGGACTCGAACCTCTGGGTCTGGTTGACGGTGGGTACGGGTGCCGCCGTGACGGCTGCGGTCGTGACCATCCTGCTGCTAAGCGGTGATGACGAGTCCGGCGACGAGGTGCCGCCGGGCAACCTCGGCTTCACGGTCAGTGCACTGGAGGCGCCATGAACCAGCTCCGATGGGTCACCGCCGCGACGCTGGCGCTGGTGCTGGCCGCGACCCTGGGCAGCTGCAAGGAGGACCCGGTCGGTGGCGAGACTGCCATTGTGGTGCAGATCGATGCCGATGCCGCGGTCAAGGCCGCCACCGCGCACCTGCACGTGCTCGTCTACCGTCAGGCGGACGGCCAGTGGCAGGAGCGCGCCGACCACACCAGCGCGGTCGTGCCCGGTGACTTCCCCCTGTCGTTCCCGATCGTGCCCGCCCAGGACGGGGCCGATCCGGCGATCGAGGTGCAGGTGGAGGCGCTCGATGCGCAGATGCGGACGGTGCTGCAGAGCCGCCTCGTGACGCGCTTCGTGACGGGACAGGTGAGCACCGTGCCCATGTACCTGATCGGCGACTGCCTCGGCGATGCCATCGACTGCGGAGCCGACAGCAGCTGCCACGGAGCCGACTGCTCGGTCTGCCGCGGCGGGCAGTGTGAGACCACCGGCATCGTCTCCGCCCTCCCCTACGAGGGCGACCAGTCGATCGTCGAGCTCTACGAGCGCGCGCTCGAAGGCCTGATGGGCACCGCGCCGGTCGACGCCTCGACCGCCGACGCCGACACGATGGACGCAGCCCCGACCGCTGGAGACGGCGATGGCGACGGCGACGGCGACGGCGACGGCGACGGCGACGGCGACGGCGACGGTGACGGCGACGGCGACGGTGACGGCGACGGCGACGGTGACGGCGACGGCGACGGCGACGCCTGCGACCCCGACCCCTGCAACGGCAACGGCACCTGCGACCCCGGCGACGGAAGCTGCACATGCGGCGGACCCAACATGAACTCCGACTGCTCAGCGTGCCTCGGCGGCTTCATCGGATACCCCAGCTGCACCGACGACCTCTGCGACCCCGACCCCTGCAACGGCAACGGCACCTGCGACCCCGGCGACGGAAGCTGCACATGCGGCGGACCCAACATGAACTCCAACTGCTCCGCGTGCCTCGGCGGCTTCATCGGATACCCCAGCTGCACCGACGACCTGTGCGACCCCGACCCTTGCAACGGCAATGGCACCTGCGACCCCGGCGACGGAAGCTGCACATGCGGCGGACCCAACATGAACTCCGACTGCTCCGCGTGCCTCGGCGGCTTCATCGGTTACCCCAGCTGCAGCGACGACCTCTGCGACCCCGATCCCTGCAACGGCAACGGCAGCTGTGACTCCGGCAACGGGATGTGCACCTGCAGCAACCCCAACATGAACTCCGACTGCTCCGCGTGCCTCGGCGGCTTCATCGGCTACCCCAGCTGCAGCGACGACCTCTGCGACCCCGACCCCTGCAACGGCAACGGCACCTGCGACCCCGGCGACGGAAGTTGCACCTGCGGCGGCCCCAACATGAACGTCGACTGCTCCGCGTGCAGCCCCGGCTTCATCGGCTACCCGAACTGCGTCGATGACCTGTGCGATCCCGACCCCTGCAGTGGCAACGGCACCTGCGACCCCGGCGACGGAAGCTGCACCTGCAACGACGTCAACATGAACGTCGACTGCTCCGCGTGCCTCGGCGGCTTCATCGGCTACCCCAACTGCGTCGACGACCCCTGCGATCCCGACCCCTGCAACGGCAACGGCAGCTGCGACTCCGGCAACGGGATGTGCACCTGCAGCAACCCCAACATGAACGTCGACTGCTCCGCGTGCAGCCCCGGCTTCATCGGCTATCCCAACTGTGTCGATGATCTCTGCGACCCCGACCCGTGCAACGGGAACGGCAGCTGCGATCCAGGCGACGGTAGCTGCAGCTGCGCCGACGGCTTTGGCGGTGCGGGCTGCGACAGCTGCGACGTCGGCTTCGATGGCTACCCCAGCTGCGCCGCGCCGCTCTACGTGGAGGGCTTCTTCGCGGTCGGCGACTCCCAGGGCGACTACTTCGGCTTCGACGGCGCCATCAGCGTCGGGGGCGACACCAATGGCGACGGTGTCGGCGACGTGCTGGTCGGGGCGGCCGGGATGAACATCTTCGGCTCCTACACCGGCGGCGCCTACCTGCTGTCGGGCGCCGACGGCAGCCTGCTGCACTTCTTCAACGGCGAGGAGGGCTCGGCGAACTTTGGCGACGAGGTCTCGATCGGGCCCGATGCGACAGGCGACGGCCTCGCCGACCTGCTGATCTCAGCCCATACGCACGACGGAGGGTTCGACACCGCAGGACGGGTCTACCTCTACAACGGAGACACGGGCGCGATCGTGCGCTTCTGGACCGGCACCCGCGACTGGGAGCTCCTGGGTAGGGCCATCTCGCTGGGACCCGACGTGGACAACGACGGGCTTGCGGACGTGCTGGCCTCGAGCAACAACGACGGCTCGCCCGACCAGGTGCTGCTCTACTCGAGCGGCACGGGCAACCTGCTGCGCACGTTCACCGGCGCGACCGACGGCGACAGCTACGGCGGCGACCTCGAGCTCGTGGCGGACGTCAGCGGCGACGGGCGCGGCGACGTGCTGATCAGCGCGCGCAACGCGGACATCGGCCTCGACGTGGACATCGGCGAGGTCTACCTCTACTCGGGCCTCACCGGCGCAACGCTCGACAGCTGGCAGGGCACCCAGGCGGGCGACCGCTTCGGACAGCGCATCTCGGCCGGCAGCGATGCCGACGGCGACGGCGACGTGGACTTTCTGATCGGCGCGCCCTCGGCCGACCGCGGCGGGGTCGACAACATCGGCGAGGTCCAGCTGTTTTCGTCCAGCGACGGCAGCCTCCTGCGCACCTACCTCGGCAGCCAGAAGAACGACTACCTCGGCACGAGCCTCTCGCTCGGCGGCGACATCGATGGCGATAACCTCGGCGACGTTCTGCTCGGCAGCAACAACGAGCGCGCCGCGGTCTACTCTTCGGCGAGCGGACAGCTGCTGCACTTGTGGAGCAGCGGCGAGCCCTCCTTCGGCGGCTCGGTATCGATGGCGAAGGATGGCGGCAGCGGTCTGCCGATGGTGGCCATCGCCACCCCCAGCTACAACAGCAGCCAGGGCGCGATCACGCTGCAGCACGAGAACACCGGCCCCGTGCGCGCCGAGTGCACCGGACGCTGCGGCGGCGCCAGTGACGGCATCGGCGGAACGTGCACCGGGTGTGGTGGTGGCGAGGTGTGCAGCGAGCAGATCTGCATCCCCGACCCGTGCAGCCCCGATCCGTGCAATGGCAACGGCACCTGCACCCTCGGCACCTGCGGTTGCGATCCCGAGTACGCGGGCGATGCGTGTGACGGGTGCAACGTCGGCTACCTGGGCTACCCCGCCTGCACCCCGAGCTGCTCGGTGATCGGACCGATCGACGACGTCACGGCCATGCCGGGCGCCTATCCGCGCCTCGCGTGGAGCGGCAGCAACTACGGCATGAGCTGGCGCGTCACGGGTGGGCCCCAGGTCACCCAGATGACCGAGCTGACCCAGGGCGGGGTGGCGGGCACCGACAATGCCCTTGCGGGAGAGTTCGGCTACCAAACGGACATCGCGTGGGACAGCGACAACTCGCGCTTCGGCGTGGCGTGGTCGACGGACAAGGATGTCGGCTTCGTCTGCATGGCACCGGGCGGCACCCAGTTCGGCAGCATCCTCAAGCTAGCCAACGGGGTGGACTGGGCAGACGACGGTATCGGGGTGGCCTACTACCCCGCAGTTGGGCGCTACGCCGTCGTCTGGTCGGACGCCAGCAGCGGGACCTACCAGGTGTACGTCGCGATGATCCGCAGCAGCAACTGCACCGTCGCGACCTCGGCGGTGCAGGTGAGCGCCGCCTACGCGAACGCACCCGACGTCGCGTTTGGCTCGGCATCGTTTGGGATCATCTGGCGAAACAGCGATGGCGACATGTTCTTCCGCCGGGTCAATTCCTCGGGCGGTGCCCTGAGCTCGATCACGCAGATCGGCAGCTCCAGCAGCTACGTCGATAGCGGTGGTGGCCCGCAGATCATCGGGGACGGTAGCGGCTTCGCGGCTGTGTGGGCTGCCCGCGATCCGGTCGACCTGGTAGCGTTCGCCCAGATCGACATCAACGGTACGGTCACCAACGGCCCGATCACGCTCGCGGACACCTCGGACTACGTAAGCGGCGCGATGCTTCCCTCGATCACGAAGCTGGGCAGCAACTTCGGCGTCGCCTTCCGCGGCGGTAGCCAGATGAGGTTCATGGAGCTCGACAGCGCAGGGGTGCGCATCTCGCCGGTCATCGACTTCCACCCGAGCGGCTACTGGGGGGAGATCGCAAACGACGGAAGCGACTACCTCGTCGTGAGCGGCGAGGGCAACGGCAACGAGATCCAGTCGTACGGGTTCAGCTGCCAGTAGCAGTGTGGACAGCCGTGGTCGTGGACCGGACGATGCTACCCTCGCGCCACCGACTCGAATCTCTGCACCAGGAGACCGCCATGAATCGAACGTCCAGCGCTCCACTCGCCCTCCTCCTCTTCATCGCTTCCGCCGGCCTCGTGACGACCAGCGGCTGCGGTAAGAGCGACGACGGCGGAGGCGACGGTGACTCGGCGGCCTGCGGGACCGGCGGCGAGCACGGCGAGGGCCACGAGGAGGGCGAGGGCCACGAGGAAGGCGACGCGGGCGAAGGCGAGGAGGACGGCACGCAGTACGGCCACGCCGAGACCTTCGACATGGTGCGCAACGGCGCGCGGCTGGTGCTCAGCTACGACGCCGACTGCAGCTGCTTCATGGGGACCGTCGAGAACACCACCGCTGACACGCTGCCCGGCGTGCGCGTCGAGGTGCACCTCTCCAACGGGGTCGAGCTCGGCCCGACGACGCCGAGCGATCTCGCAGCCGGCGAGTCGATGGACGTCGAGCTCTCCGCCGAAGGCGAGACCTTCGACACCTGGGGGGCCCACCCCGAGGTCGGCCAGGGCTGCGAGAGCGGCGAAGGCGGCGAGGGCAGCGGCGAGCACTCCGAGGGCGGCGAAGGCGGCGGCGAGCACAGCTAGCGGCGCGCGCCCGGTGGGCGCGGTGACGGCGCTCATGCTGCCTATCTGCTAGTCGCCGCGATGCGCACGTGATATCTCGTCGCGATGCCGACAGTCGTCTCGATGATGCGAAGCGCGACGACGGCTGTCGCACTGGGCTGCCTCTGGACGGCAGGGCCCGCCGGCGCACAAGCGGTCGCGGAACCCGCCGATGCATCGCCCGCAGCACCGACGGCACAGGACGAGGCAGCCGCACGGCCGAACACGCCGGAGGATCTGCCACCGCAGGACACTCCCGCAGCACCGGTGCCAACGGCTGTGGACGAGTCGAAGCCGGTGGCCCCGCAAGCCCCCGGTGGACATGGAACCGGCATCGTCGCCCCACAGGCCGCCGCGCCCGCACAGCAGTCCGAGGTCCCGGCCCGCAGCCGGGCTCAACGCAAGCCGCGGTGGGAGTCCGCACCCGCGCACGAGGCGCCGCCGTCGCACGGGCCGCCGGAACACGAGAGCGACTCACTCGGCTCGCACTCCCTGAACGCCACGCTGATCGGGGTGCACTACGGCTACATGCACGACAGCGGCCTCGGTTTCGTCATCGAGACCGTGTACACGCCGAACGATCTCCTGTGGCGCGACAGGAGTGAGCTCGAGCTGATCACGACCGGCGCCGGGTTCCGCTACTACTGGTCGCAGATGCAGGACTCGGGCTTCGTCGGACTCACGGTCAGCTACGCCACCGGCACCGCCCGCTACGAGTCGGACGGGGGCGTCGTCGGCTTTCCTCCCGCAAGATTCGAGTTCGATGCGGAGCGTATTGCGTTTACGGCCAGCCTGGGTCGGCGCTGGGCGTGGGACAACGGCTTCAACATCACCTGGCGCCTCGGGCTCGGCGCGGGAACCTTCGAACTCGAGCCCAAGCGTGAAGATCCCGGCAACGACAGTGCCCAGACGAACATCGAGAACGCCATGTTGTTCACGCCTCCTTTGATGCGGGACGGCGAGCTGTCACTGGGCATCATCTTCTGAGCGACCGCGCGCCGCGCGGCTGGCTTCGTCAGCCGGCGTGCGCGTCGAGGAAGGGCGCGGCGACTGCGTGGAAGCCCTCGGGGTTGTCGCCCGCGACGCTGTGGCCGGCGCCGGTGACGACGGCCAGCCGGCCGTCCCCGAGCTCGCGCGCCATGCGCTCGGCCGCCTCCTGCTCGAGCAGGTCGCTGTCTGCGCCGCGGATGATCAGCGATGGGCAGGCGATGGCGGCGACCTGCTTCCACATCACCTCGGCGGGCTCGCCGAAGCGCTTGTCCTTGCCGATGTTGACGTCGACCTTCCAGCCCCAGCGGCCGTCGTCACCCTGCCGCAGCGTGTGCGACAGGCGCTGCCGGATGTTGTCCTCGGTGCGGCGCGGGTTGAAGTGCATGACCTGCTGCACGGCCACCTCGAAGCTCTCGAAGCGATGGCTGACCACGGAGCTGATCTTCGTGACGCCCTCGCGCTTCACCGCCGGCGCGTAGTCGACGACCACCAGCGCCTTCACCCGCAGCGCCTGCGCGCCCGTGAACGAGATCGCGTGCACCGCGCCCATGCTCATGCCGACCAGCCCGAAGCGCTCGATACCAAGCGCGGTGGCGACGTCATCGACGTCACCGACCATCGTCTCGCGCGAGTAGTCATCGGCGCGCAGCGAGTCGCCATGACCGCGCTGGGTGAAGGCCACCACGCGGTAGCGCTCGCCCAGCGCCTCGGCGAACTCCACCCAGGAGTGGGCCGTCTGGTTGAAGCCGTGCAGCAGCAGCAGCGGTGGCGCATCGGGCGCGCCCCACTCGAGGTACTGGAAGCGACCGGCGGCGGTGTCGACGAAGCGGTCCATGCCCGCGACCCTACACCGCCGCTCGACGTCTGCGCTACGGACCGGCCGGCGACTGCAGCACCGGCGAGGTGGTGCCGTCCGCCGCGAGCCAGGTGCTGTCGGGCCCGGCCGGCACACCGATGTTGGTGTTGACGTCGCCGTCGCCGAAGCAGAAGAGGCCGCAGCAGGTGCCGCCGGGGATGTCGCCAACGTTGTAGCCGGTCATCGCGACGCTGCCGTCGGACCAGTCGTAGGCGGCGGTCGTGACCGGCCCCAGCGCCGGCCCACCGGTGGTGATGGTGATGTCGACCGGCTCCATCATGTTGCCGACGTAGCAGCCGTCGCCGGGGGTCTGGAGACCCGAGCCGCCCTCGAGCTTCATGCGGAAGCGCAGGCGGATCGACAGCGCACCCGTGACCGGGTCGAGTGACCCGCTGCCGTCCTCGGTCGGCACGAAGCGGTTGATGCTGATGTTGGGCGAGCCGAGCGTCGCCGAGTAGGCGAGGTCCACCGGGAAGTCGATGCCGTTCATCGGGATGGCGATCGTGCCATCCGCCATGATCGTGCCCGTCAGGTTGAAGACGTCCTCCGGCTGGTGGCCGGCCTGCTCCTCGCTGTCGTCGTCCGCCTGCGCGCACTCCGGATCGCCCATGCCGGGGTCGGGGTCGTAGTCGATGAGCAGGTCCTGGTCGCCGTCGGCGTTGTCGTTGTTGACGCCGTCCTCGCACTCCGCCGGGCCCACCGTGTCCCAGTCGTAGCTCGCCACGGGGAACTGCAGCGCCGACAGCGGGAATGTGAAGGTCACCGCACCGGGGTTGAGGATGCTCGCCTCGTCGCAGTCCATACCGCTCCAGCCGCCCACGCAGCCGCAGCTGTAGCTGTTGACGCCGTCGGTGCACACGCCGCCGTTCTGACAGGGGTCGCCCGCACAGTCGTCGATGTTGTTCTCGCAGTCGTCGCCGTCGTAGCCCGCGACGCACTGGCAGCTGTAGCTGTCGACGCCGTCGGTGCACACGCCGCCGTTTTCGCACGGGTTGGGCGAACAGTCGTCGATGTCGGTCTCACAGTCGTCACCGTCGTAGCCGGCCGCGCACATGCAGCTGTAGCTGTTGATGCCGTCGGTGCACATGCCGCCGTTGAGACACGGGGCGCCTGCGCACTCGTCGATGTCGACCTCACAGTTGTCGCCCGAGAAGCCGAGCGGGCAGCTGCAGGTAAAGTCGTCGACGCCGTCGATGCACTGGCCGCCGTTGAGGCAGGGGTTGCCCGCGCACTCGTCGATGTTGATCTCGCAGGTGTCGCCCGTGTAGCCCGCGGGGCAGCCGCACATGAAGTCGTTGCCGTCGGGCGTGCAGCCGCCGCCGTTGAGACAGGGGTTGGGCATGCAGCCGCTGACGACCAGCTCGCAGTCGACGCCGCCGTAGCCCTGCGGGCACATGCAGGTGTAGCCGTTGACCCCGTCGGTGCACTGACCTCCGTTTTCGCACGGCGCGGGCGCGCACTCGTCGATGTTGTACTCACAGTCGTCGCCGTCGTAGCCGGCCACGCACATGCAGCTGTAGTCGTTGACCCCGTCGGTGCACTGGCCGCCGTTTTGGCACGGGTTGCCGCCGCACTCGTCGATGCCGTTCTGACAGTCGCCGCCGTCGTAGCCGTCGGCGCACATGCAGCTGTAGCCGTTGACCCCGTCGGTGCACTGGCCGCCGTTTTCGCATGGCGCGGGGGCGCACTCGTCGACGTCGGTCTCGCACAGGTCGCCGTCGTAGCCCGCGGGGCACGCGCAGCTCGTCGTGCCGCCGCCGTCGTCCATGCAAGCGCCGCCGTTTTGACACGGGCTCGGGTTGCACGGATTGACGGCGGTCTCGCAGTCGTCACCGGTGTAGCCCGGCGCGCAGTCGCAGCTGTAGCCGCCGACGTCGTCGTTGCAGCTTCCGCCATTTTGGCACGGGCTGCCGGCGCACTCGTCGATCTCGTCGGCGCACAGCGCACCCTCGTAGCCGACCGCACACATGCAGCTGTAGCTGTCGTCACCGTCCACGCAGACGCCGCCGTGCTCACAGACAATGCCGAGGCAGTCGTTTCCGAGCTCGCAGTTGTCGCCCGTGAAGGCGCCGGCGCAGGAGCAGACGTAGTCGACTCCATTGAGGGTGCAGGTGCCGCCGTTTTGGCAGGGCTCGTCGGTGCAAGCGTCCGGCGGCGGCGGCGGCACGCAGAACGTATCGGTCGCGCCGACCGCCTCCACGAAGCCGCCCAGCGGCACGCCGCATACGTAGCCGTCACGGCACTCGGAGACGTCGGTGCACGGACGCAGGCACAGGGCCGTGGTCTGGAAGGCGTAGACGTCGAAGGGCAGGTCGAGTGCGACCAGCGCATCGAACTGCTCGTCGGTGGCGTTCGACAGCGGTGCGAAGCACTCGCCCGCCGGCCCGCAGTCGGCATCGCTGTCGCAGTCGCCGACGTTCGAGCAGTAGCCCCCGCCGAAGTCGAGGCCGAGGGCCGAGAAGTAGTCGCCGTCCGCGCCGGCGTCGGCTTCGATCAGGTCGACGATCGGGTAGTACGACGAGAGACACGCGGGATTGGGACCCTCGCAGTCCGCTGCCTCCGCGCAGGGCGCGCCGGTGTCGCCCGCCTCGAAGAGATCGTCGGGCGTGCTGGAGTCGGCCGTCGTCGTGTCGCCATCGCCATCGCCGTCGCCGTCACCGTCGCCGTCGCCGTTGCCGGAGCCCGACCCGCTGCCGCCTGTTCCGCTCGACGCGTCCAGCGCATCGCCGGGGTCGGACTCGTCATCGCTGCAGGCCGCCTGCAGCAGCATGAGACACGCGGTCAGACGCCAGACCCACTGGCGCGACACGGAAGACGACGACTCGAGCATCCTTGGACTCCCAATTCGGCGACGAGGCACCGAGGTAGAACACGTTTCGATGTCCTGCTAACGCGTTTGGATCGACCTCCTCAAGGCCCGCTGTAGGCCTCTGGCCTACAGTCGGCGCCGCAGCGCATCACAAAGCACCGCCGGGCTGTGCAATCGCGTTCCCACCGGCACACCGCAGGCGGTCCGACCGCGACCCGCTGCCGGGCGCCGAGCCTTGGTTGGCCGCGATCGCCCCGTTCGCGCCGCTAGCCTTGTATAGGGTATGGGTCTATACCCTATTGGTGTCCGCCGTTGAGGGACGGGCGGTGTTGGGAGGTCTGGAAATGGGTGCAGTGGGTGTGCGCGCGACCGCGCTTGGTGGGATGTGCGTGCGGCTGCCCCTGGCGGCTGCACTGCTCTTGTTCGGCTTCGCGTGCGCCGAAGGCACCGACGACGAGGGCTACGCCGGTGGCAACACCGGCACGGGTGGCAACACCGGCACGGGTGGCAACACGGGTACCGGCGGCAACACGGGTACCGGTGGCAACACAGGTACGGGCGGCGACACCGGCAGTGGCGGCGACACCGGCAGTGGCGGCGTCGTCGACACCGGCTCGGGCGGCATGAACAGCGCGGGAGACGGAGACGGTGACGGAGACGCGACCGGTGATGGCGACGGCGACGGCGACGGCGACGGCGACGGCGACAACAACCCTCCGGTCGACGAGTGCCCCGACGATCCCAACAAGGACGCGCCCGGCGAGTGCGGCTGCGGCACGCCGGACTCGGACGGCGACGGCGACGGCACCGCCAACTGCAACGACGCCTGCCCCGACAACCCGCAGCTGCAGGACGAGCACCCCTCCTGTGGCTGCGACCCCGACGACGACATGGACGGCGTCTTCAACTGCGACGACGCCTGCCCCAACGACCCGCTCATCATCTCGCTCGACGACGGCTGCACCTGCCAGGACTCGGGCGACACCGATGGCGACGGCGTCAAGGACTGTGGCGACGACTGCCCCAGCGACGCCGACATCAGCACGCTGCAGGACGGCTGCAGCTGCAGCGACAAGACCGACAGCGACGGCGACGGCCTCTACGACTGCTCCGACGGCTGCGACAACGACCCGGACAAGAGCGAGCCGGGGGTCTGCGGCTGCGGCAGCCCCGACCTGGGCGACCTCGACGGCGACGGCGAGGCGTGCAACGACGGCTGTCCCTACGACCCTGCGCATACCGGGCCGTGCCCCGACAGGGCGCTGACGGTCGACCCGAGCTACGTCGACTGCGCACTGACCGACTATCCGGTGCTCGTGCGCATCGACGACGACTCGACGCTGCTCAACGCACGCGCCGACGGCCTCGACATCTACTTCTCGACGAGCGATGGCGGGTCCGCGGACCTGGACTTCGAGATCGAGAGCTTCGACCGGGACGCGGGTGACCTGGTCGCCTGGGTGCGGCTACCCAGCGTGTCCGACGCACAGGACACCGTCTTCTACATGTCCTACAGCGACGGGCAGGCAAACGATCGCAGCGATGGGCCCGGCGTCTGGGACAACACCCACGGCGCCGTCTATCACATGGAGTACGGCGGCGGCGCGGGCACGCAGGCGGACTCGACCTCCAACGGCAACGACCTCTTCCCGTACTACGACTACTCACAGCCACGGGATGCGCCGGGTCCGATCGGAAGCGCGCTCGACTTCGCCAGCTCCGGTGACTGGCTGACGACCCACCCGTCGTCGCCACAGAACCTCGACATGTCGAGCGCGGTCACCATGTCGATGTGGATGCGTCCGCAGTCCGGCGGGGCGCCCTACCAGTACGAGACACTCGTCGCCAAGCGCCACTGGTGGGAGTCGGGCATGGGCACGCAGTCGAACTACGAGGTGGCGATCGACAACAGCGCCGGGCTCAACACGCGCAACCTCATCTACTACGACGGCACCGTCTCGGGCGCGATCCACGACTTCACACCTGCGGAGGGCAGCTGGATCCACCTGGCGGTCACCGTCAGCGGCGGCGTCTGCGACGTCTACCAGGACGGTGCCCTGGTCGTGAACGACGTCGCTGGCTGCTCGCTGCCGACCAACAGCGCCCCGCTGTACGTCGGCGGCTACGACGGCACGGCGATCGAATTCGACCAGCCCTTCTACGGACGGCTGGACGAGGTGCGCGTCTCGAACGTCGCGCGCGACGCGTGCTGGATCCGCGCCTCGTTCGAGAACCAGCGCAGCGGCTCGAGCTTCCTGTCGGTGAATTGAATTGAACTCAAGCGCTCGCCACTCGGTGAGCAAGGTTGCGGATTCCTACATGTCGGGTCGCTCACACAGGTGGGCTCCCGCATCATTCGAGGGTTGAGGCCGAACGGGATCCGGTTGGGGGATGAGATGGTTGTTGGTCGCTGGCGTGATGTCGTAGGCACGCGCACTGAAACAGCAGTTGGGGTGTGTGCGCTGCTGCTGGGCATGACGCTCGGCGGCGTGGGCTGCTCGTCGGTCGACGAGGACCGCCTGACCCAGGACGACAACCCTGCAAACCGCAGCGACGCCGGCGGCGACGGCGACGGCAGCGGTGGCGTGATGACCACCGGCGGCATGATGGCCGCGGGCGGCACGATGGGCGGCGGCGGCATGTCCGGCGGCGACGGCGACGCGGTCGACGACGGCTGCGTGCCGAACCCCGACAGCACCAACCTCGACTGCGTCTTCATCTGCACCGAGGTCTGCAACGGGCTCGACGACGACTGCGACGGCGAGGCCGACGAGTCGGACGCCGACGAGTCCTGCGACAACGGCCACTCCACCGCCGTCTGCGCGGCCGGCGGCTGCATCATCACGGCCTGCGAGCCGGACTACCGCGACTGCAACGAGGACGTCGAGGACGGCTGCGAGGTCGCGATCCTCGAGGACGCGGCCAACTGCGGCAACTGCGGCAACGACTGCGCCGAGCTGCTCGACAACGTCGAGGCGGGCATGTGCGGTGGCGACACCACGTGCGAGGTCGGCAGCTGCGACACCGGCTTCGGCAACTGCGACGACCTGGACGACAACGGCTGCGAGACGCCCACCAACACGCTGGACGACTGCGGCGGCTGCGCCAACCGCGACGAGAACATGCTCTGCCGAGGGCTGCCCCACGTGGTCGACAGCGAGTGCGGCACCGCGACCTGCGAGGTCACCACCTGCGAGGCCGGCTGGCTCGACTGCAACCTCGACGCCACCGACGGCTGCGAGCGCGAAGAGGGGCGCGACGGCCCCTGTCTCCCCGACCCCGACTGCCGGCGCGTCGAGTTCGATGGCCACCGCTACTACTTCTGCGGGGTGAACCTCAACGCCGACGACGCGGCCGCGCGCTGCGGTCTGCAGCGCCTCGGGCGGCTCGTGAGCATCGACAGCGAGGAGGAGAACACCTTCGTCCAAGACGGCCTCGAGAGCCTGGCGTGGATCGGCGCGACCGACGAGGGCGAAGAGGGACGCTGGATCTGGCGCACGAGCGGCGTGCCCTTCTGGATGGGCGCCGCCGACGGCAGCGCCTTCGAGGGACGCTACGAGAACTGGCGCGACAACCAGCCGGACGACGACGGAGACTCCGACTGCGCCCTGATCTCCGGCACCGACGGGCTGTGGGACGACCGCCGCTGCGTGTCGGCCTTTGGCTTCGTGTGCGAGGAGATCATCGACACCTGCCCGGGCGACGTCGAGAAGGACGAGCCGGGGCAGTGCGGCTGCGGCACAGCCGACACCGACGCCGACGGCGATGGCGTCGCCAACTGCCAGGACCTGTGTCCGATGAACGGCGCCAAGATCGACCCCGGGGCCTGCGGCTGCGGCGAGCTCGACACCGACAGCGACGGCGACACCACGCCCGACTGCTTCGACAGCTGCGCGATGGACGGTGGCAAGACCGAGCCCGGCGTCTGTGGCTGCGGCACGCCCGACGACGACCGCGACGGCGACGGCACGCTCGACTGCCTCGACGGCTGCCCCGACGACATGGACAAGCTCGACGGCGGCCTGTGCGGCTGCAACGTCTCCGACGACGACCGTGACGGCGACGGCACGCCCAACTGCAACGACCAGTGCCCCGACGACCCGGACAAGACCGCGCCAGGCCTCTGCGACTGCGGCGGTGATGCGGACGACAACGACGGCGACGGGACACCGAACTGCAACGACATGTGCCCGGCGGACGCGGCCAAGGTCGAACCCGGCGGCTGCGGCTGCGGCTTCCCCGAGACCGACACCGACGGCGACGGCGTGGCCAACTGCGTGGACGGCTGCATCGCCGACCCGGACAAGTCCGACCCCGGAGCCTGCGGCTGCGGCGTGCCCGACGTGGACGACGACGGCAACGGTCAGCCCGACTGCGACACCTCGTGCCCCAACGATCCGAACAAGGACGCGCCGGGCGTGTGCGGCTGCGGCAACGCGGACGACGACAACGACGGCGACGGATTCGAGGACTGTGTCGACCCGTGCCCGGCTGACGGCGGGAAAATCGACCCCGGGGTCTGCGGCTGCAATCAGTCCGAGGGCGACCGCGACGGCGACGGCACCCCCGACTGCATCGACGAGTGCCCGAACGACGGCGGCAAGAACGCGGCCGGCATGTGCGGCTGCGATGTGCCGGACGACGACACCGACAGCGACGGCGTGGTGGACTGCATCGACAACTGCCCGCTCGACCCGGGCAAGCTGATCCCCGGCGCCTGCGGCTGCGGTACGCCCGACACCGACACCGACTCCGACGGCGTCGCCAACTGCCTCGACAACTGCCCCGGCGACGGTGGCAAGACGGTGCCCGGCATCTGCGGCTGCGGCGTCAGCGACGCGGACAGCGACGGCGACTCGACCCCGGACTGCCTCGACGGCTGCCCGAACGACATGGGCAAGCTGGCGGGCGGCGTCTGCGGCTGCGGCACCGCCGACGTGGACACCGATGGCGACGGCACGCTCGACTGCAACGAGGGCTGCGACGACGACCCGGGCAAGACCCAGCCGGGCGTCTGCGGGTGCGGCACGCCCGACACCGACACCGACAACGACGCCATCGCGGACTGCATCGACGGCTGCCCGGGCGACGGCAACAAGAGTTCCGCCGGGATCTGCGGCTGCGGCATCGCCGACACCGACAGCGACAGCGATGGCACCGCCGACTGCAACGACGGCTGCCCCGGCGACGAGAACAAGACCACCCCGGGCGTCTGCGGCTGCGGCGCCTCCGAGGACGACGTCGACGGCGACGGCACCAAGGACTGCGACGACGGCTGTCCCAACGACCCGGGCAAGACGGCGCCCGGCGTCTGCGGCTGCGGGCTGTCGGACGCGGACAGCGACGGCGACGGTGCGCGCGACTGCCAGGAGAGCTGCGACAACGACCCGAACAAGACCCAGGGCGGCGTCTGCGGCTGCGGCACGCCGGACCTCGACAGCGACGGCGACGGCGCCTTCGACTGCAACGAGAGCTGCGACGCCGACCCGGACAAGACCGCGCCCGGCGACTGCGGCTGCGGCACGCCCGACACCGACGGCGACGGCGACGGCACGCCCGACTGCAACGACGGCTGCCCCGTGGACGGCGGCAAGACGACCGCCGGCATCTGCGGCTGCGGCACGCCGGACGCCGACCCCGACGGCGACGGCACGCCGAGCTGCAACGACGGATGCCCGGCGGACCCGAACAAGACCGCCCCGCAGATCTGCGGCTGCGGTTTCTCCGAGGTCGACGCGGACATGGACGGCTTCCCGGACTGCCTCGGCGGCTGCCCCCAGGATCCGAACAAGGACGACCCGGGCGTATGCGGCTGCGGCACGCCCGACACCGACGGCGATGGCGACGGCACCGCGGACTGCATCGACGGCTGCCCGGCGGACATGGGCAAGACGGCGGCGGGCACCTGCGGCTGCGGCACGCCCGACACCGACGGCGACGGCGACGGCACGCCTGACTGCAATGACGGCTGCCCGGCGGACATGGGCAAGACCCTGCCAGGGGCCTGCGGATGCGGCACGGCCGACACGGACAGCGACGGCGACGGCACCGCGAACTGCAACGACAATTGCCCGAACGACGGGACCAAGCAGGAGCCGGGCGTGTGCGGGTGTGGCACCTCGGACGCCGACAGCGACGGCGACGGCGTGCTCGACTGCAACGACGGCTGTCCCAACGACGCCGCCAAGCAGGCACCCGGCAACTGCGGCTGCGGCGTCTCGGACGGCGACAGCGACGGCGACGGCTCGGTGGACTGCGACGACGGCTGTCCCAACGACGCCGCCAAGCAGGACCCGGGCATCTGCGGCTGCGGCAGCACCGACACCGACACCGACGGCGACGGGACGGCCGACTGCAACGACGGCTGCCCGCTGGACATGGCCAAGACCAGCGGCGGCGTGTGCGGCTGCGGCACGGCCGACACCGACGGCGATGGCGACGGCGTGGCCGACTGCAACGACATGTGCCCCGCCGACATGAGCAAGTCGGTGCCCGGCGCGTGCGGCTGCGGCATGGCCGACACCGACACGGACAACGACGGCACCGCGGACTGCAACGACGGCTGCCCCAATGACATCGGCAAGACCTCCGCAGGCGTCTGCGGCTGCGGCGTCGCGGACGACAACAGCGACGGCGACGGCGCGCTCGACTGCGAGGAGGACTGCGACGACGACCCGAACAAGACCACGGCGGGCGTCTGTGGCTGCGGCATCGCGGACACGGACACCGATGGCGACGGCTCGGAGGACTGCATCGAGGAGTGCGACAGCGACGCCTCCAAGCAGGACGGCGGCGTGTGTGGCTGCGGTACCCCGGATGACGACAGCGACGGCGACGGCATCGAGGACTGCATCGACCCGTGCCCGATGTACGCCGACCCCGGCGGCGCTTGCCCCTCGACGACGGTCACCATCGACAAGGACGAGGTCGACTGCACGCTGACCAACTTCCCGGCGCTGGTGCGGGTCACCGGCAACGCCGAGCTCATGAACGCACGCAACGACGGCGCCGACGTCTGGTTCTCGACGACCTCCGGGGGTAGCGCGGACCTCGACTTCGAGGTCGAGAGCTTCGACCGCGCCGGCGGCGACCTCACCGCCTGGGTGCGCATCCCGAGCGTCTCGAGCTCATCGGACACCGTCTTCTACCTGGAGTCCGGCGACGGAAGCAGCAACAACAAGCAGGACCCCGAGGGGCTGTGGAGCGAGTACGGCGCCGTCTACCACATGGACTACGGCGGCGGCGCGGGTACGGAGCATGACTCGACCGCCAACGACAACGACCTGATCCCGTACTACTCCTACGCACAACCGCGGGACGTCGCGGGCCCGATCGGGCGCGCGCTCGACTTCGCAAACAGGAGTGACTGCCTCACGACCCATCCGGTTGCGACGTCCAACCTGAGCTTCAGCAGCGCCGTCACGATGTCGACGTGGGTCAAGCTGCAGGCGGGCGGCGCGCCCTACCGGTACGAGACGCTGATCGCCAAGCGCTGGTGGTGGGAGTCGAACTCGGGCACGATCTCGAACTACGAGCTGGCGATCGACAACGAGGTCCCGCTCAACGAGCGCAACCTCATCTACTACGATGGCGTGGTCGACCTGCTGGGCTACGACCTGGTCCCGCTCGAGAGCAGCTGGCATCACCTGGTCATGACCGTCACCGGCGGCAGCTGCCGGACCTACCTGGACGGTGCGCTGGTCGATACGGGCAGCGGATGCAACCTGCCCACCAACACCGCGCCCCTGTACGTGGGCGGCTACGACGGCACGCTGCAGGACTACGACCAGCCGCTGTACGGACAGCTGGACGAGGTCCGCATCGAGGGCACCGCGCGGCCGCAGTGCTGGATCGACGCGAACTACGAAAACCAGAGGACCGGCTCGTCGTTCCTCAGCGTCAGCAACTAGGGCGCTCGCCGGCGACCGGGCGAGCTGCACCGGGCCAACTTGTCGCCGCCGCCGGTGCGTAGTAACGCTGGGAAGTGGATCGAAGCGTGCCGCCGCTCGAGACCGCATGAGGGTTGGGATATGAAGAACGCCATGCTCGCCGCGATGCCCGAGGGGATCGGTGAGCTCACCTTCGCCTCGCCTCAGTGGACGGAGGCGGCCGGGGCGTTCCTGGCTGCCGAGGTCGACCGACGCGCCGCGGGCCTGTCCGACCTCGGCGCGTTCACCCTCTGCGAGGTGGGCCACAACCCGCCCGCCTACCTCAAGTGCGGCAACCGGCTCGCGTGGCACGCGAAGTTCGATGGCGCGAGCGTCGAGGTCGGCAGCGGCGAGCTGCCCGACGCGCAGTGCACCCTCAAGATAGAAGCCGACCACTCGATCCTGAGCAACCTCGGTCGCATCCAGCACCATGGCCGCGACCCGGAGGTCGTCGCGGCCGCCACCGACCGCCTGTCGAAGCTGACGCGCTGGAAGTTCAGCGGCAAGCCCCCCGAACACCCCGTGCTCGTCGCCGTGCTCTCGGCGCTGCACGAGGCGATGGCGCCGCGCACGTTGCCGCGCTTCGTATTCATGACGCCCGAGTGGGTGAGCACCGCGCGCCACATCCTGTCGACGCGCGTCAAGCTCGACAAGTACGCAAGCGAGCTGCGCGACGTGCAGTACACGTTCTCGGAAGAGTTCACCGACACGCCGCGCTACGCCTTCCCCGACGGCCGCAGCGGCGGCTTCTGGGTGCGGCTCGACCGCGGCGCGATCGAGGTCGGCGCGGGCCCGCTTCCGGAGGCACTGCAGCCGGCGGACTACTTCACGTTCGGAACGTACAGCGCGATCATCCCCGTGGGCCGCACGGTCAACGCGGCGATGACCGACGACGACAAGCAGGCGCAGGCGAAGTACAGCGAGGCCGCCTTCCGCTTCGACAAGCAGGCGGGCAGGCGCCCCGTGGAGCAGAGCTCGCCGTCCGGCCACGGCGAGATGCCGAAGGCGCTCGCGCGCGTCTTCCTGCCGCTGCACGACGAGCTCGGCAAGCGCACCAGCGGTGAGCTGCCGTCGGACTTCGTGGACGGCATCAAGCCCGAGTGGGCCACCGCGCAACCCTTCGACCGCGATCCGGGCTACGAGCGATCCTGGGTGCGCTACGACAGGGTCGATATCTTCGGCAACGAGCTTGGCTGAGGTTGGCTGTGGTTGGCTGATCCGGCGGTTGTCGCCCGGTGGCCCGGCTGCTAGAGCCGAGCGATGCAATACAGACAACTGGGTGACAGCGATCTGAAGGTCTCCGAGATCAGCCTCGGCTCGTGGCTGACCGTCGGCCTCGGCGTCGAGCGTGACGCGGCGGATGCGTGCCTCGCGCGCGCCTTCGAGCTCGGCATCAACCTCATCGACACCGCCAACGTCTACGGCATGGGTGCCGCCGAGACGGTGCTGGGCGAGCAGCTCAAGGACCGTCCGCGCGACTCCTACGTGCTGGCGACGAAGCTCTTCTTCCCGATGAGCCCCGAGGACAAGGGGCTGTCGCGCGCGCAGATCCACAAGCAGATCGACGCGTCGCTCAAGCGCCTGCAGACCGATCACGTCGACCTCTACCAGTGCCACCGCTACGACAGCGAGACGCCCATCGAGGAGACGATGGAGGCCTTTGCCGAGATCATCGCGGCGGGCAAGGCCCGCTACATCGGGTTTTCCGAGTGGGGCCCGGCGCAGATCCAGGCGTCGCTCGACGTGCCGAACGTGAAGAAGTTCGTCAGCAGCCAGCCGCAGTACTCGATCCTGTGGCGGCGCCCCGAAGCCAAGGTGATTCCCATCTGCCGTGACAATGGCATGAGCCAGATCGTCTGGTCGCCGCTCGCCCAGGGCGTGCTGACCGGCAAGTACGAGCCGGGCAAGCCACCGCCCGCGGACTCGCGCGCCGCCAGCCCGGAGATGGGCGGCATGATGGACCGCTGGCGCAAGGACGAGGTGCTGCAGACGGTGGTCAAGCTCAAGCCCATCGCGGCCGACCTCGGCATCAGCATGGCGCAGCTCGCGCTCGCCTGGGTGCTGCGCGAGCAAAACGTCGCCTCGGCGATCATCGGCGCCAGTCGTCCCTCGCAGATCGAAGACAACTGCGCCGCCTCCGACATGAAGCTGTCCGCCGAGACCCTGGCGCGCATCGACGCGGCGGTCGGCGACCTGAATCCGGCGGCCTGACAGTCCCGTTGGCACGAGCGGGCACGGGTTGGCACGCGACATGCACGGGTTGGGGAGTATCATGCACCGCATCACGCCCTTCACATCATCCGCCTGCCACTGTGCCGCGGCGCTGCTGTGGGTGCTGACCGGCGCTTGTGCCGGTGACTCCGACGCGAAGGAGGACAGCTGCACTGCCCAGTGCGAGCCGGGACCCGACCTCGACGACGGCCGCTGGGGCGCCTGCGCCGACAACGTGGTCGAGCGCGGGCCCGACGACTCGACGGTGGTCGGCGTGACCGGCGCACAGGTGCTCGCCACGCTCGAAGGCGAGCGAACCGGCGTGCTGCGCTGGACCCGGGACGCCGAGGGCGGGGGGTGCGGCCCCGACGGCGGGTCGGCGCAGCCGAACGAGCTCGTGACCGAGGTGACGATCGACGTCACCGCGGTGGGGGAAGTCGTACGGCAGATCGAGTCGAGCCCCAGGTACTCTGGCCCGAGCCTGCCGCCCGCCTGTGCGGCGCCGCGCCTGGAGCTCGACGTGGAGCTGCGGATGGTCACCGCCGACGGCGCCTTCGACGAGGTGTGGTCCGCGGTTGCCATCGCCCACTCGAGCAGCCCGCCACCACCCGGGTTGTTCTACGTCACTACTCCGGACGGCGCCTCGCTCGACGCGTGCGACGATCACGTCGTGCTGATCGAGCTCGCCGTTGACCCCGTCGCACTCGGGGGCAGCTACGACGCTCGCAGCCTCTACGACGACTTCCCCGCCGACTTCGACCCGATCGTGACGACGCTCAGGCTGCTCTTCTGTGGCGACGGGGTCGTGGGCGACTCCGCTCTGTTCGCAGAGCGGATCATGGGCATGGCCGTCGAGGCCGTCGGCGGGCCTGGCCTGCAGCTACAGGCAGGGCGCTCGGGCTGCATCGGGCTCTAGCCGCGCCACAGCGCGGCGGTCAGCGACACATCACGCCGAACATGCACGCGGCCACCGAGCCCATCGACGTGCCCTTGGCGCTGCCCTGCAGCTCGTCGGGGCGGTCGGGCCCGCGGTTGAAGACGAGCCACTTCGACGGTGCACTGCCGCTGAAGCCATCGTCACCGGGGGCCTCGCCCATCGTCACGTGGGAGGCCACGGTCGGCTCGAAGGGCGGGACGCTGCAGAACGAGTCGCCGTCCTCGCCGTCCCACGTCAGCACCAGGTCGTCGCCCTCGGTGCTGAGTGTCATCGTCTGCGCGTCCGCGTCGACCGTGAGCGTGTAGGTGCCCGCCGAGTCGAAGCTGACCGTGCCCGAGTCGCACGTGACCGGATCCAGCTGCAGGCCCGGCGTGCAGCCGACGACCGAATAGGTCGTCCAGGTGCCAGCAAACTGCGCGAAGCCCTCGGCGGGGGCGATCTCGGTGGAGTTGTCAGGACAGTTGCCGGTCAACCCGCCAGGAGCGTCCCCGTCACCGTCACCGTCCCCGTCCCCGTCACCGTCCCCGTCACCGTCGCCGTCGCCGTCGCCGTCACCGTCGCCGTCGCCGTCGCCGTCGCCGTCGCCGTCACCTTGCGAGGTCGCGCCATCCGGGTCTCCACCGCTGTCGTCACCCGCGCAGCCTCCGAGCAACAGAACCGCTGCTGCCAGCCCCACCGCCACCTTTGAATCCATGCTCATAGCCGCCCCCCCCGATTCTGTCGTCGACAGTACGCTATCATTGGCGCAACTGGCAGCATGGAGCGACTGCGAACGTTCATACTCTGGGCTTCGGTGGCCATCGCCGGGATGATCATCCTGGGTGCGATCAATCCACACCTCGCTATCGACGCAGGCCCGGGCGCATTCGACGAGTCCGGCGCCGATTGGCGTCACATCGTGAAGATCCTCTCGGTGGCCGGCGGCTTCGTCGGCTTCGGGCTGCTGTTCAGCTACGCGGTCCGACGGCACACCAAGCGCGACGCCGAGTGAGCGCGGCGCCGCTAGCCCTTCGCGGGCGGCGGCATCGTGCGCGGCGCACGCTCGTGCGGCAGGAACACGACCCAGCCGCCACACCAGCCCTCGCCCTCGCGCAGCGCGCGCAGCCGCCCGTGGTGGGCCTCGACGATGCCGCTGGTCACGGCCGTTCCGACCGCGGTCGGAACCCGATCGCGCGCGAGCATCGGCGGCCACGAGCGGCGCTCGTTGACCTCGCCGGTCGACGCGAAGATCGCGATCGCGTGGTAGCGGCCGGCCGGCAGGCCTAGATCCGTCTCGAAGCCGCTGAACTCGACCGCCTCCGCGTAGATGCACGGCGAGCCGGCCGGCGCGAGCGTGCGCGTCTCGTCGATCAGCTGGTGGAAAGCCTGCTGTATGTAATGACGATCACCGCGAATGGTCGCGTCGGCGCCGACGAGCAGGCGCGTGTCGCCGACATCGCCGGCCGCCGCGCGCAGCACCTCGAGCAGCGACAGCGCCTCGCGCGCGATGCCGTCTTTCAGGGGCTTCGGCACCAGCGTGGTGGAGGGCGCGGCACCGTGGGCGATCACACGCTTGATCAGCGCCCGGCCCTTGCCGAGGCCGGGGGCGGCGACCTGCGTGTCCGGATGCTCGGCGACGTCGTCGCCGTCATGTCCGTCGTCGGGTGCCGAGTCCATGTCCACGGACGAAGCAGGTTCCATGCCGTCGTGCTTTCCGCAAGGTCCCCAGCCTGGCACAGCGCGCACACGCGGGCGCACGCGCAAGCCGTGCACGGCGTCGCACCGTTGCGAAAAGACCGCGCACACGCGGCATTGTCCGCCGGCGGGTCAGCGACCGTGGAAAACGGGCGTGCGCTTCTCGACGAACGCGCGCTGGCCTTCGCGCGCGTCTTCGGTTTTCCGTAGGGGCTTGCCCAGATCTTCCTGGCGCACATACGCCTCCGGCAGGGGCACGGTGAGCAGCTCTCGTACGCCGGCGCGTGTCGTCTGGACGGCCAGCGGCGCGTTGTTCGCGATGCGCTCGGCATCGGAGAGCGCCACGTCCATCAGCGCGTCGCGCTCGACCACCCGGTTGATCAGGCCGATGCGTGCGGCCTCCTGCGCGTCGATCGGCTCGGCGGTCAGCAGCAGGCGCTGTGCGTGCACCCACGGGATCTGTCGCGGCAACAGAACCGTGGAGTTGCCCGTCGGGTACAGCCCCAGGGCCACCTCCTCGAGCGCAAAGGTCGCCTCGGGCACCGCGTAGCGCACCTCCGCGGCCAGCATCAGGTCGAAGCCGCCCGCGCGTGCATGGCCGTTGATCGCGCAGATCAGCGGCTTGCCGAGGTCGAAGCCGGCGAGCAGCGCGGTCTTGGCGCTGCGCAGGCCCTCGAAGCTCGCCTCGTCGAGGCGCTCGCCCGCGGCCAGCCGCTGCGACGCCGCGATCGTCGACTTCATGTCCATGCCGGCACAGAAAACGCGCTCGCCGGCCCCGGTGAGCACGACGCTGCGGATCTCCACATTGTCAGCCACCTCACGCCACGCCGCGGCGAGCTCCGAGAGCGTGGCGGGGTCGAGGCTGTTGGCCCGCTGCGGGCGGTCGATGGTGACCACCGCGACGTGGCGGCCTTCGGTCTTCAGGTGGACTCCCATGGCGCTCCCTTTATTTCACCGATTGACTGCATGTGATCGCAGATGTAATAACATCGGTGTCCGCGCTTCACAACCGCTCGTACGATTGCTGCCATGACCCTCTCCCCCAAGAACCTGGTGCTCGATCTGCTGTCGACGATCCCCGCCGGCCACGCGGTGCCGGTCGGAGCGCTGGTGCGGGCCGGCGCGATCCTCGACGTCGGCGACAACAGCCTGCGTGTGGCGCTGACCCGCCTGCGCGCCCATGGGCTCGTCGAGTCCGCCGGCCGCGGTCACTACAGGCTGGGGTCGGCGGCGGCGGCGATCGACCACCGCGTGCGCTCCTGGTACTCGCTCGAGGATGAGGTCGGCCGCTGGGACGGCTCGTGGCTCGCGACCGAGCGGCTGTCGGAGCGTGGCGACCAGCGCGGGGCCAGCCGCATGCTGCGCCTGCTCGGCTTCCGGCCCCTGTCGGCCACGCTGCAGCTGCGCCCGGGCAACCTGGCGGGTGGCGCCGAGGGCGTGCGCGGGCGGCTGACCGCGATCGAGCCGGACGACGCGACGATGGTCTTCCAGATGTCCGACCTCGACGCCGACAACGACGCGGCGGCGCGCGCCCTGTGGGACGGCCGGGCACTCGAGCGGCAGTACGCGGCGATGATCCGCAAGCTGGACCTCAGCACGCGGCGGCTCGACTCGCTGCCCGCGGAGCGCGCCATGGCCGAGACCTTCCTGCTCGGCGGCGAGGCCGTGCGCATGATCGTCAACGACCCACTGCTGCCGTCGCCGATCGTCGACACCGCGGCACGGCGCAAGCTCGTCACCGGCACGCGGCGCTACCACCGCCTGGGTCTGCGCGCGTGGAAGGGCTGGGCGGGCGAGTCGATCAAGCTCAACCGAGGCGCGCACAGCGCATGGCGACACAGCGCGACCGGGGGCAACCCGGCATGAGAGCGAGGACACCGCGATGAAGGTCACCGATGTAGCCACCCGCGAGGAGCTGAAGCGGTTCCAGGAGAAGAGCAACCTCTGGGGCGCGTACTACGTGCTGTTCAACTGGGCGTTCATCGCGGCGATCTTCGCGGCGGTCGCGCTGTGGACCCATCCGCTGTCGATCCTGGTCGGCGTCGTGCTGCTGGGAGGACGGCAGCTGGCCTTCGCCGCGCTCTACCACGACGCGGGCCACGGGCTGCTGTTCGCAAACAAGACGCTCAACCACTACGTCGGCCAGCTGCTGTGCGCCTACCCCGTGCTGTCGGACATGCCGCGCTACGCCAAGGGACACCGCCGCCACCACGGCCTCGCGGGCACCGAGCGCGACCCGGACCTGCCCAACTACGCCGCCTACCCGATCACGCGCCGCAGCTTCCGCCGCAAGGTCATGCGCGACCTGACGGGGCGCACCGGCATCAAGGCGGTCGCGGCGGTCTGGCGGCGCAGCAAGTCGGCGGCATTCAAGGCGCCGTGGAACGGCAACTTCCTGCTCAGCCAGCTGATCGTCAACGGCGCGCTCTTCGGCGCGCTGCACGCCACTGGCCACGGCGCGCTCTACCTGATGTGGCCCGCGGCCTACCTCACGTTCCACATGCTCTTCGCGCGCCTGCGCCAGGTCGCCGAGCACGGCGCGGTGCCCGCGCTCTACGAACCGGACCCGCGACTCAACACGCGCACGACCTACACGGCGCCGTGGGAGCGGCTGTTCGTCGCGCCGTTCAACCTCAACTACCACCTGGAGCACCACTTCGTCGCGACGGTGCCGTGCTATCGCCTGAAGGCGTTCCATCGCTTCCTGAAGGAGCGCGGGCTCTACGACGACGTCGACTTCCCGCGCAGCTACCGCGATCTCTTCACGCGCCTCGCGCTGCGCCCCAACGACGACGGCGACGACGGCGACGACGGGCACGGGACACCGGCCGAGGCCTGAGCCGGCGCGTCAGCTGGCGGCGGGCTTGTCGCGCTTCTTGGCGGTCTTGATCACGATGGCCGCCTGCTCGAGCTCATCGAGGCGCGCGTCGTCGTAGCCGAGCAGCTCGCCGAGCACGCGGCGGTTGTCCTCGCCACGGTAGCGGGCATGCCCGCGCGCGCCGGAGCTCGCCGCCGAGAAGAAGTACGGCGTATTGAGCACGGGCACGCGGCCGCCCGCGCGGTCGTCGACGTCGACCAGCATGCCGCGCCCCGTGACCTCGGGCGAGCGCAGGGCCTCGGGGATCGTGCGCACCTCGCCCGCGGGCTGCCCGAAGCTCTCCAGGCGCTCGCTGGCAGCGACGGCGTCCGGCTGCTGCGCGGCCCAGTCCCCCAGCGCGTCGATCAGCACCTGGCGATGATCGGTGCGTGAGCGCGACGTCGACAGCCGCGGGTCGTCGAGCAGGTCCGCCCGCTCGATGGCCTCCACGAAGCGCTCGAACTGGTAGATTGGATCGCCGGCGTAGACGATCGCCCCCTGCTTGCACGGCAGCAGCGTCCCGCGGAAGTGGTGCTCCATCGCACGCGGCGACTCGAAGAGGTGCTCCCCGCAGCTCTCGTTGATCGACATCATCACGTCGTGCATCGCCATGTCGATCGTCTGGCCGCGGCCGGTGCGCTCGCGCATGAAGAGCGCCGCGACGATCGCGTTGCACGCGTGCACGCCGGTGGCCGTGTCCGCGTAGGCGTGGGCCAGGTCGGTCGCCCCGCGCTCATCGGCACGCGCCTGGCTCTCGAGCACGCCGGACATCGCATGCACGACGCCCGCGAAGGCGCGGCGGTCCGACGACGGCGAGTCGTGCCCGAAGCCCGAGATCTGGCAGTGGATCAGCCGCGGGTTGCGCGCGCGCAGCACCTGCTCGCCCATGCCGATGCGCTCCATGACGCCGGGACGAAAGTTGTCGACGAGCACGTCGACCTCCGGCACGAGCTCGAGCATGAGCTCGATGCCCCCCGGCTTGTCGAGGTCGATGCACAGGCAGTTCTTGCCGACGTTGTGCTGGGTGAACAGGCCGCTGAGGCCATGACGGCGGTCGCCCATGGCACGGGCCATGTCCGCGGTGGGCGGCTCGATCTTGTAGACCTCTGCGCCCAGGTCGCTCAGCAGGCGGGTGCAATAGGGCCCCGCCACGACGCGCGTCAGGTCCAGCACGCGCACGCCGGCGAGCGGGTAGCTCTCGTCACTCTCGGTCATCGGTCTGCGGTCTGCGCGCTCACTCATCTCGACTATCCCCCGGTCTATCGCTAGCCCCGCGGCGACTCTAAACCCAGCACGGTGCGCTGTGCCAGCTCCGCGGTTTTGAGCTGCACTCAAATGGCGCCGGAGCGTTGGGCCATCCGCGCGGCGCCAGTAGCCAGAAGTGGACAACAGTTGGCCGAGGACGCCCGCAGCTGCATGAAATCATTGCACAACGGAGAATCTGGGACATAGTGGCGGGCTTCGCGATGCGCTCACTGGTCCACCTGCTTCCCTACTACCGGCGCCACCGCCTGCCCTTCTGGGGAGGCATCGCAGGGCTGCTCTTCGCGCGCATCTTCGAGGCGGCGATCCCGTTCTTCCTCAAGCAGGGCATCGACAGCCTCGCCGCGGGCGAGGGTGCGCTGCTGGTGCCGACGCTCGGCATCGTCGGCTGCGTGGTCGCGCGCTTCCTGACGATCATCGCCAGCCGCCGCATCATCCGCCGGCTCGGCATCTACGTGGCCTACGACCTGCGCAAGCGGCTCTACGCGCACCTGCAGTCGATGGGGCCGGCGTTCTTCGCCAAGCACTCGACCGGCGACCTGATGGCGCGTGCGATCAACGACATCTCGCTGATCCGCCAGCTCGTCGGCGGCGGCACCCGGACCGTGCTGGTGCTGGGCTTCTCGGCGCTCGTCGGCATGGCTTTCATGCTCTACGAGTCGCCGGAGCTGACCCTGATGATCCTGCCGCCGCTGCCGATCATCGCGATCGTCGCGTACTTCCTCGCGCGCCGCATCTATGGGCTGTCGATGCAGGTCCAGACGGGCTTCTCCGACCTGACCTCGCAGGTGCAGGAGAACCTCAACGGCATCCGCACCATCCAGGCGCTCGGTCAGGAGCAGGCGGAGATCGGGCGCTTCGACCGCGTCAACGACGGCTACACGGAGCGCAACTACGCGCTCATGCACACCAACTCCGTCATGGCGGCGTTCATGCCGGCACTGGGTGCGCTGTGCGCGCTGTCGATCATCGGGGTCGGCGGCAGCGCGGTGCTCGCGGGCGAGCTGAGCATCGGCTCCTTCACCGCCTTCTTCTGGTACCTGACGATGGTGCTGTGGCCGGTGCGCGAGGCGGGCAGCATGGTCAACCTCGTTCAGCGCGGGGCGGCCGCGTGCACGCGGGTCTTCGAGATCCTGGAGACGCCGCCGGAGATCGCCGAGCGACAGGCCGCAGACGTGTCGACCGCGAACCGCTCGCTGACGGTGGAGTCGCTGAGCTACACCTACCCGGGGGGCCAGCGGCCGGCGCTGTCGGACATCAGCCTCGACATTGCCGACGGGGAGACGGTCGCCGTGATCGGACGCGTGGGCTCGGGAAAGTCGACGCTGATGCGCGTGCTGGTGCGGCTGCTCGATCCACCCGAGGGCAGCGTTCGCGTGGGCGGCACGCCGATCGAGCACTGGCCCCTGCCCGCCCTGCGCGATCACGTGGCGGTCGTGCCGCAGGAGCCGTTCCTGTTCGCCACGTCGCTGCGCGAAAACCTCGCCTATGGCGCGTCCGTTGAGGATGCCGAGGACGAAGAACACGAGGAGCGGATCCTCGAGGCCGCCGAGTGCGCGGACCTGCGGACGACCCTCGACGAGCTGCCCCAGGGGCTGTCGACGATCGTGGGCGAGCGCGGCATCACGCTCTCCGGCGGCCAGAAGCAGCGCGCGACGCTGGCGCGCGGACTGATCCGCGACGCGCCCGTGCTGCTGCTCGACGACTGCTTCTCCAGCGTCGACACCGAGACCGAGGACCACATCCTGCGGCGCCTGCGTGCGCGGCGCCGTGGCAAGACCACGCTGATGGTCTCGCACCGCGTCTCCACGGTGCGCCACGCCGACCGCATCTTCGTGCTCGAGCAGGGGCGCGTCGTCGAGTCGGGCAGCCACGACGAGCTGCTCGCCCTCGGCGGCGTCTACGCCACCCTGGAGCGCATTCAGCACCGCAAGCAGGTGCGCGACGCGAGCCTGGTCGGCGAGGGGGCGCCGGCATGAGCGCACCTCCCCAGCCGAAGCGCGACTACTCCGTCTTCGAGGCAGACATCGACGGGCGCACCCTCGACCTGCAGGTGCTGAGGCGGCTGCTCGGCTGGATGCGCCCGCACGCGATGTACGCCCTGGGCAGCGTGGTCACCGTGCTCATCGCCGCCGGGCTGGCGGTGCTCACGCCGGTCGTGCTGGGGCGCGTGGTGATCGACGCGACCCTCATGGGCAACGACGACTCCACGATCCCCTCCTACGGCATGCTCGACGCCAACGCGTGGCTGCAGCTCCAGACCGGGCTGCCGCCGCTGGCCGCCGCGTGCGTGCTCTACGGCTCGCTCATCGCGGTGTGGATGTTCTTCGGCCACATCCACCGCATCCTGCTGGCGCGCGCGGCGCTCAACGCCCTGCGCGACCTGCGCCACGATCTCTTCACGCACCTCGAGTCGCGACCCTCGTCGTTCTACGATCGGGTCGCGGTGGGCCGCGTGATGACGCGCGTGACCAACGACGTCGAGGTGCTCTTCCAGCTGCTCACGGGCATCGGCGGGCTGGTGGGCGAGTTCATCCCGTTCTTCGTCGCGCTCTTCATCATGTACAGCATCTCGCCCATGCTGACGGGCATCCTGCTGCTGTCGGTGCCACTCGTCACGCTGGCGACGCTGGCGTTCCGGCACGCGACCCGCGGCGTCTACCGCGACATCCGCAACAGCGTCTCGCGGCTCAACCAGAACCTGCAGGAGAACCTGTCGGGCATCCAGGTCGTGCAGCTCTACAACCGGCAGCAGCGCAACCTCGATCGCTACACCGAGCACAACGCCGACAACCGCGCCCACGAGTGCAAGGCGATCAACTACGAGTGTATCTACGGACCGTTCAACGGCAGCCTCGCCTCGGGCGCGCTGGCGGCGATCCTCTGGTTCGGCGGCCATGGCGTGATCGACAGCGCCATCACACTCGGCTCGGTCGTGCTCTTCTCGCGCTACGTCGACATGCTCTTTCGACCGATCGTGATGCTCGGCGAGCAGTACAACGTGCTCTACCGCGCGATGGCGAGCGCCGAGCGCATCTTCCAGGCGCTCGACTGGGACGAGTCGGTCTCGGAGCCCGAGCGCCCGCTGCAGCTTCCGCCGCGCAGCGAGGGCCGGGTGGAGTTCAAGAACCTCTCCTTCGGCTACACCGAGGACTCGCAGGTACTGCGGGACGTGTCCTTCGACGTGAAGCCCGGCGAGAAGGTTGCGATCGTCGGCCCCACGGGCTCGGGCAAGAGCACGCTCATCCGGCTGCTCGGCCGCTTCTACGACTTCGCCCCGGACCAGATCCTACTCGATGGGCGCGATCTTCAGCAGCTGTCGACCCGCGACGTGCGGCGGCGCTTTGGCGTCGTGCTACAGGACTTCCACATCTTCTCGGGGACGGTCCGGGAGAACATCGCCCTGGGCAACCCCGACGTTAGCGACGAGCGCGTGATCGAGGCGGCGAAGATGGTCGACGCCCACGGCTTCATCAGCGCGCTGCCCGGCGGCTACGACGCGCCGCTCAACGAGCGCGGCTCAAACCTCTCCCACGGCCAGCGGCAGCTGCTCGCGTTCGCGCGCGTGCTGGCGGCGGACCCGGAGATCCTGGTGCTCGACGAGGCGACATCAAACGTCGACACCGAGACGGAGCAGGTCATCCAGGCGGCCCTGCGGCGCGTCACCGAGGGTCGCACCTGCATCCTGATCGCCCACCGGCTGCAAACGATCCGCGAGGCCGACCGCATCGTCGTGCTGCAGCACGGGCGGGTGCGTGAGATCGGGAGCCACGACCAGCTGCTCGAGAAGCGCGGCGTCTACCACACGCTGCACGAGCTGCAGTTCCAGAGCGAGGCGAGCTAGGCCGCGTCCGGTTGCCGTCGGTCGGTCAGGCCGTGACGGCGGTGCTCGAGCGCGTCCGACGGCGCATACCTTCACGCCGTTGCCCACGGTCGGCGTCGCCGAGGTTCTGGGCAGCTCCAGTACAAGGTGGTACATCTCGACCATGAGCGCCGACGGCTCCCGCGCCCACGTCGTGCAGGCGCTCGCGTACATCACGCTAGGCCTGTTTGCCGGCGCTCTCATTGCAGAGCTCTCGCGTCCCGGCGCCAGCGCGCCGCCGGCGCCTGGCACACCTGGGCCTGCGGTCGCTGGCCCGCCCGCACCCGCGGCCGATGCGGGCATCGCGAAGATGCGGGGTGTCGTCAGTCACTCCAACCCCGCCGAGATGCAGCAGCTTCTCGCGCTCGGCTACTTCGTCGGCACGGTCGATCCCGAGGCGGACAAGTCCGGCGTGCTCGCCCACGACAAGCGACGCTCGTGGCCGGGGCTCAACTTCTACCACTCCGAGCTCGGGCGCTCGGCGTTGCTCGTCGACATGGACGGCAGCGAGGTCTACCGATGGGAGCTCGGCAAGGAGCCCGACCTCGGCACGTGGAAGCACGCGGAGCTATCGCCCAACGGTGATCTGACGGTGCTCGTGAGAGACAAGCGCGTCTTCAGGATCGACAAGCACTCCAAGCTCCAGTGGGTGCGGGAGATGCGTGCGCACCACGACCTGTGGATTCACGACAACGGCGAGATCTACGTCCTGGTTCGGAACCCCAGGCGAATGCCGCACGTCCACCCGAGCGCCGCGGTGCTCGACGACGGGATCCAGGTGCTCAGTGCCGTGGGCGAGCCCCTGCGACGGGTGTCGCTGAGCGATCTCCTCGAGCGCTCGAGATACCGGTTCCTGCGCAGGAGCATCGCGCACATCGTGGCAGACGCCGCGGGAGGCGACCTCGACCTCATGCATAGCAACCACATCGAGGTGTTCGATGGGTCTCAGGCGCACCGCGGACCGCTCTACGCGAGGGGCAACATGCTGGTCTCCATGCGCAACAACCACAGCATCGCCATCCTCTCCGGGTCGGACCACGAGTTCCTCTGGCTGTGGGGTCCCAGCAACCTGACCTTCCAGCACCATCCCGTCCTGCTCGACAACGGCAACGTGCTGGTGTTCAGCAACGGGACGACGAAGTCGCGCGTCTACGAGGTGAACCCGCCGAGCAACACGATCGTGTGGCAGTACGGTCATCCCGACTTCTTCTCGAAGACCCGCGGGAGCAACCAGCGACTGCCCAATGGCAATACGCTGATCACCGAGTCGGACATCGGCCACGTGCTGGAGGTGACCCGCGCCGGCGAGACCGTGTGGCACTTCGCGAATCCGGACGTCGACGGCGAGCTGCGACACGCGATCTGGCGCATGACGCGCCATGCACGCGAGGACCTTCCATTCCTCTCCGCACGGCTGCCACCGGACGGCCCGCCCGAGCCGCCGAAGCGGTGAGCTGTACTGAGTGAGCTGCGCTGAGTGAGCCACGGTCGCTCACCAAAGACCTTCCCGGTCACAGCACCCGCAGGTCGGTCACAGCGTGCCCACGGTTCGGCGTACTAGGGCGCCCCCACGGCGGCGGGTGGGGGCAGGCGAGCGAGGTGAGCCGCGATGGAGCTGTCGTCGGGGCGCAGTCGCTGGGCTTCGCGAAGCGCCGCACGCGCCCCGTCGATGTCGCCGACCATGTACAGCGCAAGGCCCATGTTCTTCGTGTACATCTCGGCGTGACCCAGCGTCTCGATGCAGTGGCGGTACACGTCGACCGCCCGGTCCGGCTGAAGCCGCACCTCGGGCTGCCCGGCGTAGGTGAAGAGAAACGCGTTTCCGAAGCTTCTACAGACCTGTGGACTGCGCGGATAGCGCGCCATCGTCGGCGTCCACAGCGACACCGAGTCGCGCCAATGCGTGGCCGTCACCAGACGCACCGGGAGCAGACCTACGCAGACGACGACCGCGATCACGGCCGCCGGGCGGCGGAGGCCAGGCCGCGTCTCGGACAACCACGTGGCGCCCAGGCCCAGCAGCCACACAACCCCGATCAGCGGTCCGTAGAGGTAGGTGTCCGCGATGTGGCGTGAGATTGGGATCACCCCGGACACCGGGAGGTAGAGACAGAGGACGAAGACAACCGCGACAGCCGTCGGCGCACTGCGATGGCGCGTGCGCAGGATGGCCGCGAGGGCCGCACACGCGACGACCACACAGACGATCGCGTGCCAGACATCCACGTCGGCTTCGCGTCCCTCGACATACTTCGGCAACAGCCCGATCGGAAACAGCAGGTGATGCAAGTGCTCGTATCCGCCCTGCATGGCGTCGCCGACGCGTCGAAGACCGGTGGCCCCCTCGAGCGCACCCTTCGCAGTCTGTTGCACGATGGAGACCACCGCGAAGGCCGCACACAGCAGCCCGGAGAGGCCGGTGAACACGAGGCTCACGCGCGCGGGGCGACCATGGAACCAGCGATCCACCACCCAACAGAGTGCCGGCAAGGCGAGGCCCAGCGGCTTGCTCGCAAGCGAGCAAAACAGGCACAGCAGTGCAAGCGCGCGGCCGTTGCGGTCGGTCCGCGTGAGCAGCAGCAGCACGAACGACAACAGAAACACCATGCTCAGCAGGTCCTTGCGGCCGGTCACCCAACAGACCACCTCGGCGGTCGCCGGATGCACCGCGAACAGGACAGCGCCCAGAAACGCAAACAGGCGGTGTGCGCCGAGCGCAAGGCCGCAGAGAAAGACCAGCGCGGTGTTGGCCATCGCGAGCAGTAGATTCAGCGCGTGGTAGCCCCAAGCGTCGAGCCCACCCATGGCGAAATTCAGGTGGTAGCTCAGCACGGTTAGCGGAATCGGATACCCGAGGTACGGCGTCCGCACGTGGTCCGACATCGGCACCTGCCCCGGCTCGAGCAGCGCGCGGTTGCCAACGACGTGCAGTGGGTCATCCCAGTTGACGAAGTCGAATCCGAGCGACTGACCATCGATGCACAGCACCAGCAGCGCGAGCGACAGCGGCAGCCATGGGGCCGCGCTCTTCGTTGGGATCGCCGGGGTCATGCTCGCGACCGATCGTAGCATGCGCCATCGTGGCGCTCCGCGATGATCCCCGCACGACCCGGGGCATCGCGGATGGGCCAGAGCGACGCCAGCTAGGCCGCGTCATCACCGGGCGCCGGGAGCGGGCCGTCGCTGGCGTCGCGGCGCACTACCAGCTCGGCCTGGATCTCGCGGTGTCGCTTGCGGTTGATCGCGTAGCGACCGTAGAGACCGATCGCGAAGAGCGACGGGATCGCCGCCACCGGTCCGTCGAGCAGGCCGAGGTTGAAGATCACCTCCTCGTCGACCTCCCCGGGCTTGGCGCCGACCGGGAACTCGATGATGTCGATCGCGATGCCACCGATCAGGTGGCCAAGCCCCGAGGTGAGCTTCCCGAGCAGGGTGCGGGCCGAGTAGAAAACGCCCTCCTGGCGCCTCCCGGACGACAGCTCGTGCTCGTCGGCGACGTCCGCCAGCGCGCTCATCACGGAGATACTCAGCACGGCGCTGGCGCCGTAGTAGAGCGCGACGAAGCCGGCGAGCACCGGGAAGAGCACCGGCGCGCCGTTTTCGGGCATCAGGTCCAATATACGCAGCACGATCGGCAGGGTCGTCGTGATCACGTAGACGGCGCAGGCGCCGACGATCGTCTCGCGCTTGTCGAAGCGCGAGTGCAGACGCGGCGTGATGATGAAGGCGATGACGAATGCGATCGGCGTGGTGAGCCCGAAGTAGCGCAGCTGGTCCTCTTTCAAGCCCCAGAAGAAGAGGTTCACATAGGCGCTCATCGTCTCACGCGTGCCGGCGGTGGCCGACAGGCACACCATGCCGAGCAGCAGCCAGAGGTAGTTCCTGTTCTGCAGGCACTCGGTGACCTCGGAGGCGAGCTCCTTGAGCGAGAGCCTCGGCAGGTCGGTGGGTGCGGCCTTGAGCTTGGGGATCTGATCGCGCGTGAAGTAGGCAGAGAACCAGACCACCAGCGCCGAGGCGCCCCCGATGGCGAGCCCCATCCAGAGGTAGTTGCCCGCGACCTCCCGGCCACCCTCGGCCTTGGAGAACCACGTCCAGCCAAAGAAGAAGGCGCTGGCTCCGCCAAGCATGCCCAGGATGCTGTTGTAGGACATGATGACGGTGCGCTCGCGGTAGTCGTTCGACAGCTCCGCGCCGAGCGCCAGGTGGGGCACGTGGTAGAAGGTCAGCGCCGTGCGCAGCAGCACCGTGAAGCACGTGAACCACGCGAACAGCCCGTAGCCCTCGAGGCCCGCCGGCGGCGCGTAGATCGCCACGAAGCAAAAGCCGAGCGGCAGCGGGGCCGCGTACAGGAAGGGATGGCGCCGACCGTGCTTCGACTGCCAGCGGTCCGACAGCGAGCCGATCAGCGGGTCGGAGATCGCATCGAACACCAGCGCGATGGTCACCGCCAGACCCGTCAGCGTGCCGGAGAGCCCCAGGACGTTGTTGTAGAAGAGGAAGTTGAAGGTGTTGAACGCGATGTGGATGGCGGCCTCGGCCGCGGAGCCGATGCCATAGGCCAGCTTCGTCTTCATCCGGATCGGCTGCGCTGCGGTCGTGCTCATGTCCACCCTTCGCATCGGTCAGAGTCTAGGTCGGGCGCGACGAGCCGTACCCCATCGACGTGGCGACCACAATCGACATGCATGCGCCGGGCGCTGGAACGCCGGCGGCCTACCGATCCGGCCGCGTCGTGGCGCTTCGAGTCAGCCGCGCGGTCGCTACTCGACGGGCGGGATGTTGACGATGCAGCTGAAGTCGATGGTCGTCTCGATGCGGAAGTTGGAGCCGGTCGTGTGGCGCTCAGCGTGGAAGATGTCCATCGGGTAGGTCTCGCCGACCGTCAGGCCAAGCGCCGCGGCCTGCGCGTCCATGTCGAGCGTCTCGCTCTCGGAGCCGTGCACGCCGCCGAGGTCGATGCCGAGCTTGCCGTTGACGAAGATCCACAGGTCGTCGTCGCCGGTGAAGGTGAAGTTCTCGCCGCCCTTGTAGGTGAAGAGCGTGTGGACCTCGGTGGTGAAGAGGTAGTTGTGGTCAGCGGGGATCAGCCCCGGCACGAGAGACGGGCCGTCGCCCAGGCCCATGCCGTCGATCGGGAAAAACGCATCGCTCTCGAAGACGTAGACCCCCGGTGAGCTCTCGGTGAACTGAATGCCGACGCCCGGCACGCGCACGTTCACGCCGGGGGTGTCGTGGTACCACTGGGCGAACTCGGCGGCGCCCGTCGTGACCGGGCTCGGTCCGGGCAGCGCGTAGACGGGTGTGTTGTCGGCGCCGAGGTCGATGGCGACGATGCCCTTGAGCGAGCCGTTGTAGCTCTCGAAGTCCGGATGCGCCTCGGTGAGGTCGCGCACGGTGATCAGCAGCTGCGTGTCGCAGTCGGTGCCGTTGCCGAAGTCGCTGCCGCTGCCGCCACCGACGGGAAACGTGCCGCCGTCGGTACCGAGCACGCCGCCGGTGCCGTCGCTGTTGGAGAAGCCGCCCCCCGTGCCCCCGAGGCCGCCGGTTCCGGTCTGGCCGCCGCCCGCGGGGGCCTGCCCACGGCCGCCGCCGTCGTCCTCCTCGGCGCCACAGCCAGCCGCGCACAGGGCAGCGGCGGTGAAGCACGCGAGCACGACGACACCCGCGCGTCTGTCATCCGATCCGTGAGCGCACAGCCCGTCCATCGGGAGAGCTTAAGCCAGGTGAGCGCCGCGGTCGAACGACGATCCGCGGCACACAGCGCCCTACTCCGGCGTGCCTTCCCAGAGGATCGTCTCGATCGTCGCGGCTTCGATCGCCGCCTGCGCCTCATCCGGACTCGACGTCTCGGTCAGCTCGAGCTCGTCGGTGTCGAGCGCGTGCAGGCGGTACTCGTAGACGCCCGCGAGGGTGCCGGCGTCGCTGCAGGGGCCGAAGTACTCGTTTTCGCCCCGCGTGTTCACCTGGTGTGCGCCGACCGGATCGCTCACGTCGTAGCCCACCGCGATGCCCTCAGGGATGTCGCGCGAGAGCGCCGGGATGTCCCACAGCGCCCAGTGGAACGACGCCCAGCGGGTGTCGTAGAGCACGACCGCCCAGCCCATCGTCTCCTCGGGGCCGCCCCGCCACGACAGCTCGGGGGAGATGTTGTCACCCATGCCGCTGCCGACGACCGACATCAGACACTTGTGCTTCGGCGCGACCGTGTCGCCCATCGTGAAGTCGCCGGTGTACTCGAGGGCAGTCGCCGCGGGGGCGCTCGCGTCGGCGCCGGCATCGGCGTCGGTATCCCCATCGGTGTCGTCGCCGCATGCCGCCAGGTGCATGGGAGCGAGCGTCAGGAGCAAAACGAGCACTGATCTCTGTTGCATCATCACACCGTCCATTCGAATCACAGCGCCAGCCCTACACCATACACGGCCGACGTTCTAGCGAACCCCCCAGTCAGTGCTGCACGCGGACGTAGTGGCCGATCGCAGGTGGCACCACGCGGACGAGGTCGATCCCGTGCTGCCGCAGCAGCACCACATCCGGGTCGTCCAGATCGTGGTCGAAGCGGAAGCGCACAACCGTGGGCCGGCCCTCGCTCACCTCGAGCGCCTCGACCCGCAGCCCCGGTAGCCGCGCGAGCGTGCCGGGCCGCAGCAGCGCATCGGCGCGGCGAAAGACGAGCTCGAAGGGGTCGGAGAGCATCGGCTCACCCTGCGGATGCGACAGCAGCAGGGTGCTCGCGTCGGTTCTGCGAACGACGATCGGCTGCCTGGAGCCGTTGAGCGTGTAGATCGCGCGCGGGTGCACTCGCCCGTACTGACGCCGGATGAGCGCCGGGTAGAGCATCAGCGTCGGGTCGGAGGCCTGCAGCACGTACACGCGCTGCGCCGGGCTTCCGGCCCCAAGGCCGCCGAGCGCGAGCACGGCCCGGTGCGTGTCCTGCCCGTAGTTGCGCAGCTCGACCGAGCGACCCCAGGCGCTCAGCGGTGCGGCGATCAGCTGCGTGGCGAACAACAGGGCGGCGGCGGCGAGCAGCAGGGCGGGCGGGCGCTGCGAGCGCCATGCCGCGGTCCGCCGCCACGCCTCGGCGAGCAGCGTCGCGACGACGATGGCGATGCCGAGCTGGGCGGCCAGCAGGTTGCGCCCGGCCGGCAGCGTGGCGCACATGGGGATCGTGGACCACAGCGCGCCGATTGCCATCACGCGGCCGAGCCCCGCACCGCGACCCGACGTCGACGTGTCAGGTCGGCGCCACGTGCGCGCGCACAGCAGCAGCAGCGCGAGGCCCGCCACGCCCGTCGTCACCATCAGCGCGCGAAGCGCCGGCGGCGACAGTGCACCCTCGCCGCCGAGCAGGCCCTGCGCGACCGCCGACACGTCACCCCACGCGTCGGTGCGCACCGCAAACATCGCCTCCGTCCACAGCACACCGGCCCGCTCGGGCAGCGCAGCCAGGAACTCGATGGGGCGATCGAATGGCTCGATCGCCGACTCGGAGCCGCGTGTCCCTCCACCGACCGCGGTGCGCGCCACCAGAAACAGCGCCGCGGGCAGCGCCACCGGCCACAGCGTGCGCAGACGCTGTGCGGGTGCAGCCGCGGGACCGAGCAGCGACAGTGCCGCGAAGTACCCCAGGAACGCCAGGGCGTACTCGCCGGACAGGCACGACATCGAGTAGAGCGCCGCGCACAGCAGACCGTCGCGCAGGCTTCCCGTGCGCTGCATCGCCAGGTAGCGGCGCAGCGCCAGCACGGCAAACAGGCTCGCGAGCACCGAGTTGCGGTTGGCGAGCCAGCCCAGGGGCAGCGTGTGCGACTCGTCGAGCACGTAGATCAGCAGCGCGAGGCGCGCCGCGGAGGCCGGCAGCAGTGCGTGCAGGAGCGCCGCCACCGCCGCGCACAGGCACAGCCACCACAGCAGCGAGTGCAGGTGGTAGGGCAGTGGTTCGTTTCCGAACAACGCGCGGTCGGCGCCGATCAACAGACTCGGCAGCGGACGCAGCACCGACAGCCGCAGTCCGTCGCCGGACCACCACGGTAGAAAGCCGTGCTCGCGCATGCGCTGCGCCTCCTGCCCATCGCCGCTGACGAAGGTGAAGCGCGACCAGGCGTCGCGGGACACCGGGAAGGTGCCGTCCGCCATCGCGATCTGGCCGTAGTCGTCGGCGGCGAAGCCCCCGGCCATCACCGGGCCGCGGACCGCCAGACCCAGCAGCACGATGGCGGCCGCGATGCTCGCCTCGCGCAGCGTCAGAAGACCAGGTCCACTCGGAACGACAGGGTGGTGGCGCGCACGTCGTCGTCCAGGTTGCCGAGGTCGAGCTGCAGTCGCAGGTCGGACACGCCCCAGCTGTAGCCGCCGAAGAAGGCCAGCGGGATGGACGTGTTGGCGTCGCGGTCGCCGATGAGGTTGTTCACGTTGATGCCGAGCAGCGGCCCCAGGAACCACTCGTCGGTGACGTTGATGCCGAGCTCGACCGGTAGCAGCAGCGAGGCGAAGGTGCCGCGGTCGGGGAAGGCCATCAGCAGGAAGCCGCCGAGGTCGACGCGCACGGTCGGTGCCACATGGATGCGCACCGGCACACCGACGACGGCCACGAAGTCACCCTGCACCGGGATACTCGCGCGGACCAGCAGCCCCGGCTCGACCTCGCCCGTGCCGAAGCGGTGCAGCAGGTGGACGCTCGGGTCGAGGTACTCCGCGTCGTTGTTGAGGCGCACGGGCAGCAGCAGCGCGCCGAGCTCGAGGTCGCGGGTGAGTCCGGCCGACAGCCCCATCCGCACGTGCACGGGCTCCGGCTCCCGCAGGCCGAGCGACAGCGAGCCCGCGGGATAGGGCCAGCGCGTGCCGGCGTCGAGCCGCAGCGCCGCCTCGGGCAGGGTCAGGGAGCGGCCGGCGTAGGGCTGCGCGAGCGCCCCGGTGGACCACGACAACAGCAGCAGCGTGGCCGCGACAAGGCAGTGCGTTCGTCTCACGGGCGCGAGCGTAACACCAAAAGCACGCTGCGATCTTCGCTGCTGACAGCCGAGCAAACGCGATGCAGGCTGGTGACAGGATGCGCTCGACAACGCCGGTAACCGCGCCGCTTGCGGTGCTCTGCCTGCTCTCGACGGCGGGCTGCCGGGCGGGCAACCCACCCACGCCCACGCCCGCGCGAAAGCAGCCGGCCGTCGACACCTGCGCGCAGCTGCGCCTGCCGGCCGAGGTCGCGCGCGGCATGTCCTTCGTCCACAGCTACCAGCACGACGGCTCACGCGGCTACGGCAGCGAGGCCGCCGAGCTGTCGCTGCGCGAGCTGTCGGCGCTCGGCGTGGACGCCGTCAGCATCATGCCCTTCGGGTTCATGTCCGCGGTCGACGACCCGAGCGTGCGGCTCGTCGGCGACATGCGCGCCGGCGAGACCGACGAGCGCGTCGTCGCACAGATCCGCGCGGCCCATGACCTCGGCATGACGGTGATGCTCAAGCCGCACATCTGGATCCGCGGCGGCGGCTGGCGCGGCAACATCGGCTTCGCGGACGACGCCGACTGGCAGCGCTGGTTCGCGAGCCACCGCGCATTCATCCTGCACTACGCGCACATCGCGCAAGCGCAGCGCATCGCGGGCCTGAGCGTCGGCGTCGAGCTCGCGAGCGCCACGGCGCGCAACGGCTCGGCGTGGCGCTCGCTGATCGCGGACGTGCGTGCGGTCTACGGGGGGCGGCTGACGTACAGCGCCAACTGGGACGAGGCGGCGCGCGTGGACTTCTGGGGGTCGCTCGACGAGATCGGCGTGCAGTTCTTCCCCTCGATCGCGCGCAGGGCCGGTGACGACGCGGGCAGCATGCGGCGCGCAGTCGACCGCCACCTCGACCGTCTCGAGAAGCTGTCCACGCGCCACGACCGGCCGGTCGTCTTCACGGAGGTCGGCTACAAGTCGATCGCCGCAGCCGGCGTCAAGCCCTACGAGTGGCCCGAGCGGATGGCGCAGGCCGAGCGAGTTCCCGATCCACAAGCGCAGCTACGCGCCCACCGCGCGATGCTCGCCGCCATCGGGGACCGGCCGTGGCTGCGCGGCCTGTACGTGTGGAAGTGGTTCACGGACGTCGACTCGCGCGAGGAGGGGCCCGACGGCTACAGCCCACGTGGCAAGCCCGCCGCGGAGGCACTGCGCTGCGCGTTCGCGACCCCTTAAGCCACCTCGATCAGCTGCACCGAGCCATCGTCGAGCACCTCGGCCATGTGTCCCTCGGGCTCGTCCATGAACAGGCACGCGAGCAACACCGCGCCGGCGGAGACGGCGATCACCATGAAGAACGTCGAGTAGGAGACGAACGACAGCACCGTGAGGTAGCAGACCGCGCCGACGTTGCCGTAGGCGCCGGTCATGCCAGCGATCTGCCCCGTCATTCGGCGACGCACCAGCGGTACCACGGCGAACACGGCGCCGCAGCCGGCGTTGACGAAGAACGAGCAGGCGACGACGGCCGCCACGGCGAGCGGGATCGGCCACGCGCCGGTGACCTGGCCCAGCAGTACATAGCCGAGCCCCAGCCCACCGATCAGCCCCGCAAGGGATCGGCGGCGGCCGAAGCGGTCGCTGAAGTAGCCGCCCGCGGGACGCGCGACGAGGTTCATGACGGCGAAGCTCGACCCCAGCAGGCCAGCCTCGACCGCCGACAGGCCGTCGAAGGTCTCGAGGAAGTAGAGCGGCAGCATGGACACCACGGCGAGCTCCGAGCCGAACGTCGCGAAGTACGCGACATTGAGCACCGCGACCTGCTTGAACTTGTAGCGATGCACCTCGGGCACGCCCTTTCGCAGGGGCTCCCGGTTGACCTCCACGATCTTGTGCGACTGCAACAGCAGCAGCGCGCCCAGGGCCGCGTACACGGCGTACGTGGCGGAGTAGGACAGCAGCCCGACGTTGTCGGGTGAGAGCTTCCACGCGAGCACGCCGAGTGCGACGAACATGGGCACGTTCATCGCCAGCAGGAAGTAGAGGTCCGACGTGCTCGTCACCTCGAGGCCGCCGCTGCGCTTCGGCTTGAAGTAGGTCGAGCCCTCGGGCGTGTCGCGCACGGCGGTGTAGAAGTAGATGCCGTAGAGCAGGCCCATCACGCCGGTGGAGGCGACGGCGTAGCGCCATCCGTCGGGTCCACCGAAGAGCAACGCGAGCGTCGGCAGCGTCATCGCGGCGGCCGCCGAGCCGAAGTTGCCCCAGCCACCGTAGACGCCCTCGGCGAGCCCCACGTCCTTGGCCGCGAACCACTCGCCGACGAGCCGGATCCCGATCACGAAGCCGGCCCCCACGAAGCCGAGCAGGAAGCGGAACAACGCCAGCTGCTCGTAGGTCTGTGCGGACGCGAAGCAGAAGCACACCAGGGAAGCCGAGACGAGCAGGCCGCTGTAGATCTTCCGTGGACCGAACCGGTCCACCAGCATGCCCACGACGATGCGCGCCGGGATCGCCATCGCGACGTTGAGCAACATGAGCGACTTCAGCTGAGCGGCGTCGAGGCCAAAGGCTTCCTTCAGGAACACCAGCAGCGGCGCGTGGCTGAACCAGATGACGAAGGTGATGAAGAAGGCGATCCACGCGTGGTGGAGGGTCCGGATCCTCTTGTCGGACAGCTTTAAGAGATTCATCCCGGTGGTACTCACTGCGACCTCCCGACGTGCGCGTTCTCAGCACGTCGTCTGCGCTGCAACCTGTCCGGGGGATGTTTCGGGCGCGAAACGACGGGGCAAAATCTTTGCGTTTCCGGGGGCTTGGGCCCGCTTTGTGTTCGCGATGTTTCGGTCGATTTTCAGCCGCCAACCCACATGGCGCAGCAATTGCGAATTGGGGCGGTGCTACACTGACGCGCTTCGATGAATCCTTCCGACACGATCGCCGCCGGGCGAAGCCCGGGTGCACTGGGGCTGTGGGTGCGTAACCTGCTGTGCCTGCTCGTGCCCGCGTTCTCGGTCGTGCACCTCTGGACGGGACCCCACGCATGGCCGACGGCGCTGGGCTTCTTACTCGCCATCCTCAGCCTCGAGCTGCTCGAGCGCATCCCGCTGCGCGCTACCGCGCCGCCGCCGCCACCCGAGCAGCTGCCCGGCGCGCCGTTCATCGCCCTGCTCTACGTGTTCGCGGCACTGCAGTTCACCAACATTGCGCTGCTGTGCGACCGGCTGTCGCAGATGAGCTTCGCGCACCTCGACACCTACGTTGCGATCGTCTGGGCGACCGCCGCGAGCAGCGGCGCGATCGTGCTCGCCCACGAGCTGATCCACCGGCCACCGCGCGGGGACTTCCTGCTGGGGCGGCTGTTGCTCACGACCGTCCTGTACGAGCACTTCGCCACAGAGCACGTGCGCGGCCATCATCCGCGGGTCGGCACCGAGGCGGACCCGGCGACGGCGCGCTTCGGCGAGCGCTTCTGGCCGTTCTTCCGCCGCACCGTGCCGGGGCAGTTCCGCAGTGCGCTCGCGCTCGAGACGACGCGACTGCAGCTGGGCGGCGTGGCACCTCTGCACCCGCGCTGGCTGCGTCACCGCGTGGTGCAGGGGCTGGCCGTACAGCTCGCGATGCTGGTCGCGATCGCCGTGTACTTCGGGCCGGTCGCACTCTTCGGCTTCGTGTTGCAGGCCATCATCGCGGTCATCAGTCTCGAGGCGGTCAACTACTTCGAGCATTGGGGGCTGGCCCGCACCGGCAAGACGGTCGAGTCGCACCACTCCTGGGACTGCGATTCCTGGTTCACGCAGTACTCGCTGGTCGGGCTCTCGCGCCACGCCGACCACCACCGCTACGCGTCCAAGCCCTTCTACCGGCTCGAGCTGCACGCCGAGGCACCGATGCTCCCGGTCAGCTACGGGCTGATGGTCAACACCGTGCTGTTCCAGAACGACAAGGCCATGAAGCAGATGACCGAGGAGCTCGGGCGCCGCGGGCTGCTGCCCGCCGATACCGACCCCGCACCGGCTGAATAGGGGCGTCATCGAGTCGAGACGCCTCTTTCATCTCGCGGCCTTTGCGCTAGGGTGGCTCGCGTACGGGAGGTGGGCATGAAGGAAGTTCAAGACAAGGTTGCGGTCGTCACAGGCGCCGCCAGCGGGATCGGACGCGGCATGGCGCAGGCATTCGCCGACGCCGGCATGAAGGTGGTGCTGAGCGACGTGCAAGAGGATGCGCTCGAGACGACCACCGCAGAGCTCCGCGAGGCCGGCCGCGACGTCCACGCCGTCGTGACGGACGTCGGCAAGGTCGACTCGGTCAACGACCTGCTGAAGCAGTCGATCGCGAAGTACGGCAAGGTCCACGTGCTGTGCAACAACGCGGGCATCGGGATCGGCGGCGGCGGCCGCGTGTGGGAGACCACGCTCGACGACTGGGAGTGGATCCTCGACGTCAACCTCAAGGGCGTCATCTACGGTGTGCGCGCCTTCGTGCCGCACATGCTCGAGCACGGCGAGGGCGGACACGTCGTCAACACCGCATCGCTCGCGGGCCTGCTCGGCGGCAGCGGGGCCTACGGCGTGACCAAGTTCGGCGTCGTCTCCCTGTCGGAGACGCTCTTCCAGCAGCTGCAGCAGACGGCCAGCGGCGTCTCCGCGTCGGTGCTGTGTCCGGGCTTCGTCAACACGAACATCTTCGACAGCGAGCGCAACCGCCCCGACGACCGCAGCGACACGGTGGCGGGCTCCGGCGACAACCCCACCACGAAGATGATGATGGACTGGTTCCGACAGCAGCTGCGCGAGGGCCTCGACCCGCGCGCGGCCGGCGACATGGTGCTCGACGCGATCCGCAACGACACCTTCTACGTGCTGACCCACCCGGACTGGAACCCGCTGATCGAGCGGCGCATGCGCGCGATCCTCGACGGGGAAAACCCGCCCGGCATGGTCCCACCGGGGGCGGCGGACGCGATCCGCAAGATGATGCAGTCCGCCAAGAAGGACTAGCGCGGACTGGCCCGGACTAGCCTGCCTGGCCGCGCAGCATCGCGGGCAGGTAGGCGAGCGGGTACAACAGCAGCAACAGGTTCGGGATCCACCACGCGGGGTCGAAGTCGCCGCGCAACGACCAAAACGCCACCGCCTGCAGTCCCGCGCAGGAGGTGAGCGTCAGCGAGACGGTCGCCCACGGCTGCCAGTGCCCACCACCGCGTGCGAGCCGCACGGCGGTGAGGCCCGTCGCGGACACGCACAGGTCGAGCGGCAGGAACGACCAGTTCCACGCGTGCAGGATGGGGTTGTCGTAGTCCTTGAAGAGCCACTCGGTGGGCAGCAGCGAGAGCGCCGTAATCAACCAATAGGTGATGAAGCCGAGGTCGACGACCACGAACAGCACCATCAGCGTCTTGGACATCTTCTGCATGGGTCGCGTCGGTGATGCGCGTGCAGGGCGGCGTCAAACGGTGCTAGAACCCGTGGCTCCGCAAGCCACACGAGGATCGCACACATGGGTACCAAGTCACGCCAGATTCGCTCGACCGTCACGAAGGACGCGCAGCTCGTGCTGTCGCTCGACAGCTACGACATCGACGACCCGGGTCCCGATGAGGTGGTGGTGCGTGTGGAGGCGGCGCCGATCAACCCCTCGGACCTCGGGCTGCTCTTTGGGCTCGCCGACATGACCACCGCCAAGCAGAGCGGCGACGGCGACGCCATCGTGGTGAAGGCCGACGTGCCCCAGCAGATGATGGCGGGGCTCGCGGGTCGCGTCGACAAGTCGCTGCCCGTCGGCAACGAAGGCGCGGGCGTAGTCGTCGCGACCGGCGACTCCGACGCTGCGAAGGCCCTCGCCGGCAAGACCGTGGGCGTCATCGGTGGCGCGATGTACTCCGAGTACCGCAAGGTCCACGTGGGCATGTGCCTCGCCTTCCCCGACGGCGTGACGCCCGCGCAGTGCGCCTCGTGGTTCGTCAACCCGATGACGGTGCTCGGCATGCTCGAGACCATGCGACTCGAGGGCCACACGGCGATCGTGCACACAGCGGCGGCGTCCAACCTGGGGCAGATGTTGGTCAAGGCGTGCAAGGCCGACGGCGTGCCGCTGGTCAACATCGTGCGCAAGCCCGAGCAGGTGAAGATCCTCGAGGCGCTCGGCGCCCAGCACATCGTCAACTCGAGCGAGCCGACCTACCGCAAGGACCTGGTCGCTGCGATCGGCGAGGCGGGCGCGACGCTCGGCTTCGACGCGACGGGCGGCGGCAAGCTCGCCAGCGACATCCTGGGCGCGATGGAGCGGGCCGAAAACCTGAGGGGCGGCGCCCACAGCGTCTATGGCTCGACGACGCACAAGCAGGTCTACATCTACGGCAGCCTCGACCGCACGCCCACGGTGCTCAACCGCGCCTACGGCATGGCCTGGGGCGTGGGCGGCTGGCTGCTGACGCCGCTGCTGCAGCGGGTGGGCGGCGAGGTGATCGAGAAGATGCGCGCGCGTGTGGCCGACGAGATCACCACCACCTTCGCCAGCGGCTTCGCGAACGAGGTCTCGCTCGCCGGCGCCCTGACGCTGCAGTCGATCGCCGGCTACGGCCGCATGGCAACCGGCGAGAAGTACGTGATCAACCCGGCCAAGGAAGACTGAACGCGACCGACCTCAACCGACCGCGACGGGGACTACATACAGCGGTTGAAGCTGTTGCGGAACTGGCAGACCGGTTGCGTGGCTGCGGGGCACTGCATGCACGCGGGCCCGCGGAAGCACACGTTGCACTCCTCGGGGATCGGAGGGCGGGTGCCGCTGATCAGCAGGCACGCCTCGCGCTGCACCAGCGCGGCCGGCGTGGAGACGGGGCACGGGCAGCACGGCCGCGCGTCGTCGGCCACCACGCAGTCGTCGTCAGCGAGACACTCGTCGCCGTAGCGGCAACCGCCGGCGCCGTCCGGCACGGCGATGCGCGACAGGCGCTCCGGCGGCGCACAGAAGACCGCCGCGCAGTCGACCGGGCTCTTGGCCTTGCAGCGCCGATCGAGCGTGGGGTCGACGATGGGAAAGCCGTCGGTCGCCGCATGGGTGGCCTCGACGAGGCACTCGTCGGCGGCGATCTCCGCGGGCGTCAGCGGCAGGTACTCGCCGCAGCAGACGTCGAGCCGGTAGCCGATGACGCACTGGGGCGCGTCCGGGCAGGCGATCTCCGTGCACGACAGCGCGCCGTCGCCGCAGCTGCAGGTGTTGCAGCCGTCGGGTGCGGGGATGCCGTCGTCGCCGTCGGCGTACGTGCGGCCGCCGACCATGCAGCTGCCGACGCCGTCACCGTCACCGTCGCCGTCACCGGCGTTGTCACCGTCGCCGTCGCCGCTGCTGTCACCGTCGCCGTCGCCGCTGCTGTCGCCATCGCCGTCGCCGCTGCTGTCACCGTCACCGCTGCTGTCGCCATCGCCGCTGCTGTCGCCGTCACCGCTGCCGTCGCCGTCGCCGCTGCCGCCGTCGCCGGAGCCGGCGGTGGTCTCGGTGCACGCGGCGAGCAGCAGGATCAGAACGAGTCGCAGGGCCATGTGTTTCAGCGTACGGGCGCGACGGGGAATGTCGACTCCCGCGCCCAACAAACCCCCGTCCCACCGCCCTACCCCGCGAAATCCTTGGGATCGCCGCAGGCGAGCGAGCCGCGCTCGAGCCAGCGCGCGACGTCCGCACCGACGCGCTCTACCTTGACGCGGTCGTACAGCGCCAGGCTCTCGTCGGAGAGCGCACCGCGGTACTGCCCGCTCGTGCCCTTGTTGAAGAAGCGCGCGTTGTCCTTCCACACACCGAGGTCCGCCTCCGGTGCGAACCGCTCGGGGCGCGCCTGAACCGCATCGAAGCGCGCGCCGGCCACCAGCTTCGGCAACAGCGCCTCGTCGACCTCGATGTCGAGCAGGCCCGCGAGCCGGCGCATCTGCCCCTCGAGGTCCGCCTCGAGATCCGCGTAGTGCAGGAAGTGGATGTTCGGCAGATGCCGATAGCGCCAGAAGCTGTCGATGTGGTTGAAGAAGGACCACATCGGAAAGCCATCCTGCTCCCACTCGAACATCGGCACGGTGAGCCACAGCTTGAACAGCTCGTCCGGCGGCTGCGGCTCATCCGGCGGCGTGATCTCCAGCGGCGGCAGACCCACCCCCTTGCGCAGCGCTTGCACCGCCGCGAAGTCCGTGTTGTCGAAGTGATTGCGCAGCGACATGAAGACGTCCCGCGGGTCGCGCGCGCACACGAGGTAGACGGCGTCGTCGAAGAACGGGATGCCATCGAGCGGCGTGTGGCTCTTGATGAAGCGCCGGTGCGACTGCGCCGCGTACATGCGGTGCACCTCGTCGGCCGGCCGCGCGAACATCTCCATCCACGGCGAGAGCCTCGACAGCTGCTCGGGCCACGGCTGCTGCTGGAAGATCAGCTGCGCACACACCGTCTGCGTCCAGGTGGTGCCGGCCTTGTACGAGGTGCACACGTGGATGTCGCCGGGCCGCGGGTCGAAGCCCTCCCAGCGCGCGCTGTCCATCGCGTGGTTGCGGTAGTGATGAATGCGCTCGGGGCGTTGTCCGGACATGCCGGGCAGCCTACACGACGGTGCAGCGGGTGCGCACGGTGACCCAAACGGGTATGGTCGACCGATGACCGACCGCACATCGACCCCCCTTCGGCTGCTGGCCGTGCTCATCCTCGCAACCGCCGGCGGTTGCCTCGACAGCGCCGGAAGCGACGGCGGTGGTGGAGCGCTCGTGAATGGGGGCGACGCCTGCGACACGCAGGGCGCCGAGGCGGACGCCTCCGACGGATGCAACACCTGCACGTGCGACGACGGCAGCTGGACGTGCACGCGCGCCGCCTGCCAGAGCGACGACGACGGCACCTGCGGCGACGGCGACCAGCGGGCAGCCGACGATGGATGCAACACATGCACGTGCGACGGCGGCAGCTGGGCGTGCACCGCGATCGGCTGCGACGTGCCCGGCTCCGGCGGCAACGGCGGCGACGGTGACGGTAGCGGCGGTGACGGTGACGGTGACGGCACCGGAGGGGGCATCGGCGACGGCGACGGCGACGGCGACGGCGACGGCGATGGCGACGCGTGCGCCCCCGGCGAGTCGCGGCCGGCCGACGACGGCTGCAACACATGCACGTGCATCGATGGCGGCGGCTGGGCCTGCACCGAGATCGGCTGCAACCCCAACCCCAATCCCGGGGGCGCCTGCGGCGCGCGCGCGGGCGACACCTGCGGCCCGACCGAGTTCTGCGCCTACGAAGAGGGCCAGTATTGCGGGGCAGCCGACGCGCAGTCTCAGTGCATGGTGCGACCTCAGATCTGCAACCGCCTCCTCGACCCGGTCTGCGGCTGCGACGGGCGCCCCTACGGCAACCCGTGCGAAGCCAACGCCGCCGGCACCGGCATCATGAACAGCGGCGACTGCTAGCGGCGGCTACGGTCGTGATAGCGGCGACGCAACGGCAGCAGCACGAGCAACCCCAGCGCCAGTAGACCCGACGTCGAGCGCCCGTGCCCCGGCGCGCTCACCGCACAGCTGCTGCTGACCTTGCCCTCGGCCATCGCCGAGCACTCGCCGTCCCCGCAGCTGGCCTCGGAACTGCCGCTGGCCATGATGTTGAGTTCCTCGGCGAGCGCGTCGAGGCAGCTCGCCAGGTTGTCGCCGTGGTCGACGTAGTGGCCGTCGCAAAACAGGGCGCCGTCCTCGTGCTCGCACGCCGCCTCGCAGTCCACCTGCAGTTCGCCCTCGCAGCCGGCGTAGAGGTCGGCCTCGCAGCCGGCCTCGCAGTCGAGGTTGGCGTCGACATCGCAGCTGCCCTCGCAGCTACCCTCGCAGGCCGCCATGCAGTCGGCGCTGGGCGGGACCCCATCGCAGCTGCCCTGGCAGCGCCCGTCGCAACTGGCGGTGCAGCTGGCCTCGCACCGCGCCTGGTCGTCCGCGGCCTCGCAGCGACCGGCGCAGTCGGCGGTGCAGCTACCGGTGCACTCGCCCTGGCAGTCGAACTCGCCCGGCTCGAAGTCGGTGCAGCTGGCGTCGCACCCCCCCGTGCACTCGCCGCTGCAGTCGGCGCTCGGCAGCTCGGCGCACATCGGCTCGCACTGGGCGTGCAGGCGGGCAGCGCAGGCGGCGACCACGGCCGTGACGGTGCACTGGGCCTTGCACTCGACACCGCCGGAGACCTCGCACATGCCCTCGGCCTCCACGTGGATGTCGCCACAGGCGCTGAGATCGGCCTGGGCCGTGGGGGCGGCGAGCAGGGTCAGGACGAGGGCGACGGCAAATGGGGACGGGATGCGCATGGGGCCTCCTGGCTTCAGTGGCTGCGATGGCTGCGATGGCTGCAACGGGTGCACCGGGCGATTGGACCGGGGAGCCCAGACTAGCATTCACGACCCGGCGGCTTCGGCGAGGTCTCGTAGACTGATTATCTATTCAGTGCACGGTATTGTGAGCAATAAGCGTACATAGCTGACTTTTGTAGGTCACACCGATCGCATACGCTGCTGTGGATTGTCCGATTGCGCCCCAGCCTTTGTCGAATTGCGCCTGGGGACACCGTTTTCGTGAGCCGCTTGGTGAGCATTGTGCAACCAAGGGACTACGGAAGTTGTTCTTCCCGCCGGTGCAGGCGGGCTGTTGTCGCGTTGGGGAACGCATACGAGGTTTTTGATGTCGTTTCGTAAGGCTGCTCTACACATCGTCCTTGGGTTGGCTAGCGCCGCCCTCGTCGCATGCGCTGACGATGGATCTGGCTACGAGTCCGGTGGCCCCAGCTACGTCGGCGGCGACACCGCCCCCAGCGGCGGCGCCGGCCCCGGCGGCGGCTACCCGCTGGGCTCAGGCGGCGTGGGCGGAGGCGGCGGCGCCCAGTCCGCGACCGGCCTGCCCTGCGAGATCCAGACGATAGTCAACAACAAGTGCGGGCTGTGCCACGGCACGACCCCGAGCGCGGGCGCGCCCTTCGCGCTCGTCACGCAGCAGGACTTCCAGACCGTCGTCCCCGATGGCTCCTCGGTGCACCAGCGCGCCAAGGCCCGCATCAACGACGTCAACAACCCCATGCCCCCGCCGCTGCAGCCTGAGCTGACCCCGGACGAGAAGGCCAAGCTCGACGCCTGGCTCGCCGGCGGCGCCCAGTACAGCAGCGAGACCTGCTCGGCCGGTACCGGCGATGGTGGAGGCGGCAGCACGGTCGCCGAGCCCGAGCGCCCGGTCGACGCGGACGAGTGCGTGCAGCTGCTGTCCTACGACGGGGCCAATGCGAGCGCGCCGTACCCGGTGCCCACCGGGGAAAACTATATCAACTTCAACTTCAGCAACCCCTGGGCCGGCCAGGCCGTGCAGGCGGTCGCCATCAACCACATCGTGCCTCCGGAGGCCGAGACGGTCGTGCACCACACGCTGCTGTACCAGGGCGAGGACACCGGGCGCGCCGGCGTGGCGCCCTCGGGCGGCCAGCACGGCAGCGACGTGCTGATCGCGGGCTGGGTGCCCGGCGCCAGTAACACGCTCATGCCCAACGACGTCGGCCTGCAGCTGGGCGGCGGCGACTACACGATCGAGATCCACTTCTTCAATAGCACGGGGCAGACGCAGCACGCGGCGGCCGGCCTGGAGATGTGCGTGACCTACGACAAGCGCCCCAACGAGGCCGCGGTGCACTGGCTCGGCCAGGAGCTGCAGATCGGTCTGCCCGCGCAGACATGGCAGGGCACCTGCACGCCCGACTTCAGCAAGGGCCCGGTGACGATCCTCACGAGCTGGCCGCACATGCACCTGCAGGGCAACCGCATGACGACGGTCATCAATCGTGGCGGCGGCGCGCAGGAGACGCTGGTCGACGAGCCCTTCGACTTCTACTACCAGAAGACGTACGACACGCCGACCGTGCTCAACGAGGGCGACACACTCACGACGACCTGCCAGTTCAAGCAGCCGATGAGCTTCGGCACAAGTACGACGGAAGAGATGTGCTACAACTTCGTCGTCGCGTACCCGGCGGGCGGCCTGCCCGGCGTGGGCCTGACCAGCGGCGTCAACCACTGCCTCGGCTTCTAGACCCCCCGTGAGATCGCGACGCGCATCAGGCGCCCTGGCCGCACGTTGCGGCATCGGGGCCGCGCTGCTCCTATCGCTGGCGACACTCGCCCATGCGCACGGGCCTCCCCGCGGGCGTGGCCTGATCGTCGACGGCGACCTGATCATCGTCAACATCGAGCGCGGCTTGGTCATCAGCACCGACGGCGGGCAGCGCTGGGACCTGCACTGCGGGATGGCGATCGGGGTCAACAGCAGCGAGCAGGCGCCGATGCGCCTGCTGTCCGACAAGCGCCTGATGCTCGCGACGTCGCGCGGCGTGCAGCACAGCAGCCTCGACTACTGCGACTTCACGGTGCTCGACAGCCCGGACGCGACCACCCTGGTGATGGCGGCGCATCCGACCGAGCCGCTGACCTCGCTGGTGTCGACGACGAGCGAACCGCTGCAGGGCCTCTATCGGACCGGGGACGAGGGCACGAGCTTCGAGCGCATCGGTGAGCTCCCCGAGTTCGCCTTCCTCGCTAACGGCATGGCCTACGCGCCGAGCGACGGGACCCGCGTGTACGCGCCGGCCAATGGTGCCAACTCCGACCAGACGGGCGTCGCCTACTTCATGGCGGTCTCGAGCGATGGCGGCGCCACGTTCGCGTTCAACGAGGTGGCGATCGACGCGGACCAGGCGGGGCTGAACCTCCTGGGCGTTCACCCGACGGACGCGCAGACGGTGATGTTGCGGCGCATCGGGCGCGAGCTGATGCGGGAGGACGAGCTGCTGATCAGCAACGACGGCGGCCAGAGCTTCAGCGTGCGCATGCAGGCCGAGGCGATCCTCGCGCTGGCCGTCAAACCCGACGGCAGCCGCATGCTCGTCGGCAACGCCGAGGGGCTGTTCCGCTCCGACGACGGCGGCCAGAGCTTCGAGCAGGTCGTCGCGGAGCGGTCGGTCAGCTGCCTGCACTACGAGGGCGAGCGGCTGTGGGTGTGCCTCGAGCCCATCGATGCGATCGGGTTTGCCGGGCTGTCGCGCTCGGACGACGACGGCGACACGCTGGAGCCGGTCATGGTGTTCGATGAGGTCGACGAGCCGCCCGCATGCGCAGCGGGCACGGCCGTGGCCGAGAGCTGCGACGTCACCTGGGAGGACTGGTATCGCGAGCTGGTCATGCCGCCGACGCAGGACGGAGGCACCAACGGTGGCACCGACGCCGGCGCCGATGACGATGCGGGCGCGCCGCCGCGACCCGACGCCGCGACCGGACAGGATGCGGGCGCAAGCGGCAGCGGCGATGACGGGTCGGGGGGCTGCGGATGCAGTGTGCCTGGAACTCGAGGCGGTCACGCGTCCGCACTACTGATCGCGATGGCGCTTTTGGCTAGCGCGCGATTTCTGCGTCGCCGCCGCCGGTGACGCTGGACTCCCAATGTATTCCAACAGATAGCTGCGCTGGTCCACCGGTGGGCGCGGTCGTTGCATGGCGTCGATTTCTTTATGCAGTGAGCTAGGCCATGGAGTGGCCCCGCCAAACTCGGGTACAATAGCGCTATGGCCCAGAACGCAGTCTCCTCCGCTCCCGCACCCAATGGCGCCCGTCGCCGCCGCAATGGCGTCGAGTCACGGCGTGTCCTGATCGAGTCGACCCTGTCGCTGCTCTCGCAGGGCAAGGCGCCGACCTCGGTGAACATCACCGCGCTGGCGGGGCTCGCGCAGCCGACGTTCTACGCCCACTTCAAGAGCGTGGATGCGTGTGTGCTCGCATCTGCGCAGTACGTCCACGCCAAGATCCTCGAGCACCGCGACTTCCAGCGCGGTGAGCAGGCGGACGACGCCGTGTACACGCCGGAGGCGCTGGAGCGGATCATGGCGCGCTGGCTGGACTCGTCGCGCGCCACCACGCCGATGCTCGACGCCCTCGACCGCTTCCAGCATGACAAGACGCCGGTCGGCGACCTCGTTCGCCAGACGAACAACGACATCCACACCGAGGCCGCCGAGCAGCTGTTCGCCACCGCCGCCTCGACGGGCGTGTCGCGTGAGCACTTCGAGCAGTTCGATCTGCTCGCCCGGCTCACGATCGCCTCCTCGCGGGCCATGTCGCGACTCGTCATCGACGGCAAGGTCGACCTGCACGCCGCCGCCAAGACGCTGGCGCGCAACACCGGCGCACTGATCTACGTCACCGCGGCCGCGTGCGGCGGCGACACCTCGAAGCTGATCGACGACACCGGCTGGACCGCCACCGGCCCCGCGCGCTGAGCGCTACGGCATCAGAGCCGCACTGAGCGCCGCAGGATCGGAGCCGTGCTCCACGCCGCAAGACCCCGCCCACGTTCAGCGGCGCGGGGGATCGCCCATCAGGCGCGCGCTCTGTGCGCTGCCCAGCCGCCCCTCCGGATCCCACTTCTGGCGCACGTCCATGAAGGCATCCAGCCGCGGCTCCATCGCGCGGAAGTGCTCGGCCGTCGTGTAGCCGTCCTTCGCGAGGTAGATGCGCCCGCCGTGGGCGATCACCAGCTCGTTGAGCGCGTCGACGGTCGCCTGGATGCGGTCGTCGATCGGCAGGTCCAGCGCCACCGAGGTGCCGCGCTTCAGGAACGACAGCGTACCGTGCCCCTCGGGACCGCAGTCCTTGACGACGGTGAGGAACGACGCCGTCCCCCGCTGCTTGAGCAGGCGCGTCATCTCGCGGATCGGCTCGCGCCCCGCCTCCTGCGGGATCACGCACTGGTACTGCGTGACGCCGCGGCGGCCGTAGGCGAGGTTCCACCGACGGATCATGTCGAGCGGATAGAAGTAGCTCTCCGGGTGCACGATGCCCGTCGACTGCGACCGCAGCATCTTCCAGTAGAAGGCGGTGTTGAACAGCTTGACCGTCAGCCCGTTGACCAGGCCGCTGGGCATCTCGAAGGGCACCGTGATGCGCCGCTTCGGGGGCGGGGCGTGGGCGGGAGCCTCGTCGGGCTCGGCCCAGCGACCGCACAGCAGGTGCCCGCGGCCGTTGCCCGACAGGGAGTCCATCCACGCGACGGTGAAGGGCCACTGCTCGGCGGACGCCTTGAGACCGTCGAGCAGCGCATCGACGTCGGGCAGGCGCTGTGCCTTCGAATAGATCCACGGCGTCGGCACGCGCTGCATCCGCAGCCGCACCTCGTGGATGTGGCCCGTCAGGCCCATGCCACCGACCGTGGCAGCGAACAGCTCCGGCTCCAGCGTCGGGCCACAGGTGACGATGCGTCCGTCGGCGACGCGCAGGCTGAGCGACTCGATGTGCCCGCCGATCGATCCCTGTCCGTGATGGTTCTTGCCGTGGACGTCGGCGGCCACCATGCCGCCCAGGGTGACGAACTGGGTGCCGGGCGTGACCGGCGTGAACCAGCGCCGCGGGAGCAGCAGGCGGTTCATCTCGACCAGCGACAGGCCGGCCTCCGCGTGCAGGACGCCACTGTGGTCGTCGAAGCCGAGGATGCGATCGGCAAGCGTCGTGCCCACCGTCTCGAGCACGCCTTCGGGGGGCAGTGAGCTGTCGCCGTAGGAGCGGCCGAGTCCGCGCGTGAGCACCGCGCCGGTAGTGACCTGATCGAGCTGCTCGTGGCGACGCTCGTAGCCCGGAACGAAGCTGCGGCCCCAGCCCGAGAGCTGCCCCTCGCGCGCAGGCGGCCCCTCCTGCTGCGGGGAATGAGCGGGCTGTGCGGCCTGCGCTCCGCTCCGATCGACGGCGGCATCCGCCACGGCCGCTGCGCCCGCGCCCTCAGCGCGGTCGGCGAGCTCATCGACGGCACCGGCACCGGGTGCGGCAGCGGCGGGCGTGCGCTGGGTCGAGGTGGCCACAACACCCTTGTTTTAGCGCGACCACGGGGGGTTGTCGATTTGGCGGCCCCCGGCCGGAGCGGCTAAAAGTTGATGCGCCGCATGATCATGCGCGGAAGATTGCGGATGACCAGCATGACCAACGCCCACATCGACGGCGTGTAGAGCACGGGCTTCTTGCGATCGAGCGCCCGCAGCACGTCGCGCGCAACCTGGTCGGGCTCACCCGCGAAAGGCGGCGGCGACAGCCCCTCGGTCATGCCGGTCTTCACGAAGCCGGGCTTCACGCACAGCGTGTGCAATCCCTGGGCGCGATAGGCGTGGTCGAGGCTCTCGAGGTAGTGGCTCAGGCCCGCCTTGGCCGAGCCGTAGATCACGACCGGCTTGCGGCCGCGATCGCCGGCGACCGACGAGAACACCACGAGGCTGCCCCCGCCGGCCTCCATCAGCATGCGGCGCGCGTGCTCGCAGAACAGCACGGTGTGCGCGTAGTCGATGACGGTGACGTGCCTCACCAGCTCGAGGTCGCCATCGAACTGCGCCTGCGTCGCGAATGCGCCGGCGGTGACGAACACGGCGTCGATGCTACCGAGCGCCTGCTGCGCGGCGGCGAGCGCGGGTGCAAACGTCTCGGGCTGCGCGAGGTCGCAGGCCGCCCGGCCCACCTGCTCGAGCTGTCCGCGCACCTGCAGGTCCGCCGCGCTGCGCTCGAGCTGCTCGGGGTCGCGCCCCAGCAGAAACAGCGCGTCACCGCGCTCCGCGAGCTGTCGCGCAACCGCCCGGCCCATGCCGCGTGTCGCCCCGAGAATGACCACGTTCATGGGCCTCTCATACACGATAATTCGCATCTTTTGCAGCGCCTGGGACAACTGAGGCCCGACGGTGAAATGGCGGCCGGCGCGGCGCCGTAGATCATGCTGAGGCCCGTGACGCAGCGCCCTGTTGCGCGGGGGGACAAAGGAGTTAGGTTGACCCAGACATGACGTGGTCCTGGCGCATCGGTACGTGGTTCGGAATTCAGGTGCGGGCGCACGCGACCTTCGGGCTGCTGCTCGCCTGGGTGGCCGGCTCGGCGCTCATGGATGGCGACCCCATCGCCTCGGTGCTCATCCGCGTCGCGGGCGTCTGCACGCTCTTCGGGCTCGTCGTCATGCACGAGTACGGTCACGCGCTGACCGCGCGGCACTACGGCATCCGTACGCGCGGCATCACGCTGTATCCGATCGGCGGCGTCGCCATGCTCGAGGGCATGCCCGACAACCCCCGCCACGAGCTGCACATCGCGCTCGCCGGACCGGCGGTGAACTTCGTGCTCGCGGCCGGCCTGTTCAGCGTGTCGCTGCTCGTGGGCGGCGCCGGGTCGTTCGTCGGACTGCTGATCTACGCCAACCTCGTGATGGGCGCGTTCAACCTGTTGCCAGCGTTCCCAATGGACGGCGGCCGGGTGCTGCGCTCCGCCCTCGCGATGCGCATGAGCGCGACACGTGCGACGCAGCTCGCGACGCGCGTCGCCCGCGGGCTGGCCATCTTGATGGGCATCTTCGGGGTCCTCGTACCCGGCTACGGCATGTTGATCTTCATCGCGATGTTCGTGTGGATGGCCTCGGGCGCCGAGCTGCGCGCCGCGCGCATGCAGGCCGCACGCCGGGCCCAGGCGGAGATCTTCCGCGCAGCGTCGGCCGCGACCGACGCGCCCGGCATGCAGGTGGTCTACGGCGCCGACGGCCAGCCGCTCTACGTCGGCCGCCCGTAGTTACAGTTACTGGGGACTCGCTTCCTGGGCCGGCACCGCGGGCGGCATGGAGCTGACGCGGCTCGACGGCAGCTCGATCGCGAAGGCGGTGTGCTCCCCCTCCAGCAGCTCGATGGTCCCGCCGTGGTTCTCCACGATCTGCCGACAGATGCTCAGGCCGATGCCGGTGCCGGCCCCCTGGGGCTTGGTCGTGTAGAAGGGGCGGAACATGCGCTCGCGCACCGAGGCGGGCGGCGGCGTGCCGCAGTCGCTGAGCGTCATCCGCACGCCGCCGTCGTCGACGACCTTCGCCTCGAGTCGGATCCAGGGCGCCTCGATCGACTCGATGGCGTCGCACGCATTGCTCAACAGGTTCAGGAGCACCTGCACCAGCTCCGAGGCGCGCCCGTTCACGCGCAGCCCCTCGGCCACGTCGATGGTCGGCTCGCAGTCGATGCGCTTGAGGCGATGACTGCACAGGGACATCGCGTGGTCGACCGCCTCGGACAGCGACACGGAGGAGAGGTCGGCGTCGCGCTCGTCGCGCGAGATCGTTCCGAGCCCGTCGACGATGCCATCGAGGTGCTCGAGCGCCTCGCGCGCACGCGTCAGCGGCTGCGTCAGCACCGGGTCCCCATCCTTCACGCGCCCGGCGGCGACTTGAAGCCAGCTGTGCGCCGCCGCCAACGGGCTTCGAATCTCGTGCCCGATGCCACCCATCACCTGGCCGACCTCCGCCCACTTGGCGGATGCCTTGAGCAGCTCCACCTGGCGCTCGATGGTGCGTCGCTGCTCCTCCTGCCTGCGCTGCAGCAGCGACGCCTCGGAGCCAGCCTGCAGCGTGGACATGTACGTGATGCGCAGGATCTCGACCGCGTTCGCGAGGTAGAAGACGGGCAGCCCGACGTTGAGGCCGAGGCCGCCGACCATGCCCTCCGTCGTCGCCGCCACGGCGGTGAAGCACACGCCGACGATCAGGAAGCGATCGGGACGCGGCCGGCGCAGGATCTCGCGCAGGATCAGCACCAGGATCACGCACATCGTCAGGAAGGTCATCGCGACGAACGCGTGGGTCCACAGGCTGTAGGACGCGACGTTGCCGGTGGCCGCCCAGATGATCGACGCGACCGGCTGGGGAGTCAGCTCGTAGAAGAAGGTGTCGCCCGTCAGCGCGAGCGACGCGACGCCCGCGATCGGAACCAGGATCAGCCCCTTGCACGCGAGCACCACGCGATCGAGCCCGACCGATGACATGCCGAGGTACGCCTCGAGCGCCTGCACGTAGGTGATCACCACCCAGATCGCGCAGATCCACTGGAGCTGGAGGACCTGGACCTTCAGCACCACGCTCATCGGCAGGTAGCCAAAGATATTCGCCAGCGCGAAGGCCGAGGACGAGAAGCACATCATCGCCTGCAGGCGGTAGCGAGCAACATCGCCGGACCGCCACAGCAGGAGGTTCACCATCCCCTGGTGCAGGAATAGAACCGTTGCGCCGCACAGCATTCCGAAGTGGACGACACCTATGGGATGCTGGAGCAGTGGCATGACAGCGCGCGATCCGAAGCTATGGGAGGCGCCGCGGGCGGGTCAAGGCCCACCGTCGGGCTGGATCCCGTGGGCCTGGGTGGGTATGGTCAATCCATGCCCCCCCCCAACGGCTCCGGTCCCAAGCGGATCCTGGTCGCCGACGATGACGCCTCGTTCCGCGAGGCGCTGCAGACAGCGCTGCAGGACGCCGGTTACGAGACCGATGGGGTCGCGTGCGCGGGCGCGGGTGAGACGCTGCTCAACGACGGAGGCGTCGACCTCGTGGTCGCCGACATCGAGATGCCCGGCAACCGTCAGCTGGAGTTCCTCCACAAGCTCAAGCTGCGCCAGCCGCCGGTCCCGGTCATCATCGTGACGGGCTATCCGACGCTGGACACGGCGGTCACCGCCGTGCGGCTTCCGGTCACCGCCTACCTCACCAAGCCCGTGGACCACGCGGAGCTGATGGTGGAGATCGAGCGCGTGCTCGCGCACGACCAGCCGCTGCACGCTGCGGGCGAGCGCATCGATCGCCAGCTCGAGGTGGCTACCTCGCGCTGGTCGTTGACACCGAGGCAGCGCGAGGTGCTAGCGATGGTCGTGCGTGGCAACGCCAACAAGGACATCGCGCGCAGCCTCGAATGCGCCCAGCGCACGGTGGAGCTGCACGTCACGATGCTGCTCGAAAAGGCGGGCGCGGAGTCGCGCAGCCAGCTGACCGCGCGCTTCTGGACCGATTAGGACAGCCGCGGCCGAGCGTGTCGCTGCATCCGCGGGCCCACGTGTGTCACCCTGTCCACATGGGCGTGCGTCAGGTCGTATGGGTGCTCGCGGTGCTCGGACTGCTGGCCTGCGGACAGGACGACGACAAGTCGACCGACGCGAGCACGCCGTCCATCCAAGGCGGCTTCGCGTCGCCCGTGCAGTGCGCCGCCTGCCACCCGAACCACTTCGCGCAGTGGAGCATCTCCAACCACGCCTACGCGATCCACGATCCTGTCTTCGAGGCGATGGTGCAGCTGGGGCAGGAGCAGACCGAGGGCGAGCTCGGAGACTTCTGCGTCGAGTGCCACTCGCCGATCGCCGCGCGCACCGACCAGGCGCCAGTGGTGATGGACTCCACCGGCGCGCACCGTCAGCCGCTGGACGTGCTCGACCCGATCGCCACCGACGGCATCTCGTGCGACGTGTGTCACACCATGACGAGCGTGGAGGCGGCGGCCAACGCGCGCTTCGACATGACGCCCGACGGCACGCGCCGGGCGACCATCGCCGACCCGATCGACAACGACTTCCACACCTCGAGCAGCAGCGTGCTGCACGAGCGCTCCCAGATGTGCGGCAGCTGTCACAACGTGGTGATCGAGCTGTTCACCGAGGCGTTCCGCATCGAGTCGACGTTTCGCGAGTGGCAGATCAGCCGCTTCAACGGCGTCAAGGAGTGCCAGGACTGTCACATGGAGGGCTCACCGGGGCAGGCCGCGGTCGACGGCCCGGAGCGCGAGGTGCACGACCACCGCATGATCGGTGTCGACGTCTCGCTGCTGCCCCCCGAGGCGTTCCCCGGCTACGACGAGATGCGGGAGGCGACGACCGCACTGCTGCAAGAGAGCGCCGAGCTCGAAGCCACCTTCGATGCAAGCAGGTCGGTGCTCGAGCTGCGCATCGACAACCTGGCGGGCCACGCACTGCCGACCGGCGCGACCGCCGACCGCGAGATGTGGATCGAGCTGCTGGTGCGCGACGATGCGGGCGAGCTGGTCTTCAGCTCCGGCACGCTCGACGAGCGCGGTGACCTGAAGCAGGAAAATCCCGAGCACACGCTCGAGCCGGGCGCCGACCCGCAGCTGACAGTCTACCGGCAGAAGATGATCTTCGACCCCTCGCTCGAGGACCCGACCGACACCACGGAGCCCCACGAGGTCGACTTCCTGTGGCAGCCCAACACGTTCGAGGAAAACCTGGTGCCCGCGGGCGGCGTCACCAAGCCCGCCTACGACCTGTCGGAGCTGCCGGCCGGCGAGTACGACGTGAGCATCCGCATGCTCTTCCGATCCTTCCCGCCGCACCTGCTGCGCAAGCTCGTCGACGAGGGTCTGCTCGACCCGGACGTGCCCGGGCGGGTGCCGACGGTGGAGATGGAGACGCTCCAGATGCTGCTGACCGTGCCCTGAGGTGCGCAGGCGCAAGCCTTTCGGCCAGGCGCATCCACCGCGGCCAGCTGCCGGTGGTACGCCGGCCGGTTGTTTGCTAGGTGATCTGGGGTCTGGATTGGTTGCGGATTGGAGTTCGGATGTTTCGTACAGCAGTAACGGTGAGTAGGACTTGGGTCCTGGGCGTACTCGTATGCGCGGTCGGCCTGGTCGGATGCGGTGACAGCAAGGCCGACGACGCGACCGATGGCGGCGTGGACGCGGCCATCAGCGACGAGGACCGTGAGGCGCTCAGCGAAGCGCTGTTCGATCGCGAGCACCTGATCGAGGTCGAGGTCGAGCTCGACGACGACGACTGGGAGACGATCCGCCACGAGGGTCGAAGCCTTCCGGCGGTCTTCTCCGGCTGCGCCTTCGACTTCGAGTACACGTACGTGTCCGGCACCGTGACGGTGGACGGCGAGCGCTACGAGGACGTGGCCGTGCGCAAGAAGGGCTACCTCGGCTCACTGTCGGTGGGGCGGCCATCGCTCAAGGTGAACTTCGGCAAGAGCCTCGACGGCTCCATGGCCAACGAGGGACGAACGCACGCGGGCATGAAGCGCATGACGCTCAACAACGACCACAGTGACCCTTCGCACGCCCACCAGTGCATGGCGTACGACATCTTCCGCGCCGCCGGCTCGGTCTCCTCGCGCTGCAACTTCGCCCACGTCGTCGTCAACGGCGAGGACCTCGGCATCTACTCGCACATCGAGAGCGTCAAGAAGCCGATGCTCCGCCGCCACTTCGACGACGACGACGGCAACCTCTACGAGGGCCAGGGCGGTGACTTCACCGAGGTGCGCAAGCCGCTGCTCGAGCTCAAGACCAACGAGAGGGAGAACGACCGTAGCGACATCGATCGAGTCATCGATGCGCTCGAGGCGGACGACGACGCGCTGCTCGAGGAGCTGGGCGCCGTCGTCAACATCGACGCCTTCCTGACCTTCTGGGTGATGGAGGTGATGAGCGGCCACTGGGACAGCTACAGCGGCGGGCGCAACAACTTCCTGACCTACCACGACCCCACGAGCGACCAATTCCACTTCATACCGTGGGGCACCGACGGCGCCTTCACCCAGACGCGCGTCTTCGACCCGCGCAACACCGCCTTCACATTGCTCGCGGACGGCATCGTTGCCAACCGCCTCTACAACCACCCCGAGGGGCGGCAGATGTACCTCGACCGCTTCGCCGAGCTCTTCGACGAGGTCTGGGATGAGGACGCACTGCTCGCGCAGGCCGATTCGATCGGCGACTTCACAGACCCCGTGCCCGGGGCCGTCGATGCGGTCAAGCAGTCGATCCGCGACCAGACCACCGAGATCCGCCGCGAGCTGGGGCTCGAGCCGGTCGAGTGGATCGAGAGCGGCGTCGAGGAGACCGAGATCATGTGCCTGGCGGACTACCCGCAGCCGATCTCGGGCACCTTCGACACCACCTGGGGCAGCATGATGATGCCGGGGTTTGGGGCGCGCATCGAGGCGGACATCGAGGGCTGGGACAGCAGCCTCGCCTACGTCGCCGCGGATACCGATCCGGACCAGCCAGGCACCGCCAGCATCTTCTTCTTCACCCCGCAGGGCGAGGATCGGTTCATCATCCTGGCACTGTCGGTGCCGCAGGATCAGTTCGTGCCGGGTACCCACGACATGCACGGCTTCGAGACCGTGGGCTATCTCGTCGATTCCGACCCGATGACGCCCGACGACCTCCGGTTCATCGGATTCGTCGGCGGCGGGACCGTCACGTTCGAGCAGGCGAGCATGACCTTCGGCGAGCCCGTCTCGGGTAGCTTCGAAGGCGAGCTCGCCATGACGCAGGCGCCGTGAACACGGCTGCCGCGCGACGAAAACGCATACGTAGTTTCCGACGGTCGGCGCAGGAGTCGCCGGATTACGCCGGCAACGGCCGCAGCAGCGACTGGACGATAGAATAGAACCATGGGAAGCCACGTTCGTCTTGGGCGCGACCTTTGACGAAGGGTGGGACGAATGACTTGGCTTCGATGGCTGTCGGTGACGTGCGTGCTAGCGCTCGTATTTGCGATTGGTGGATGCACCGGCAGCAGCGGCGGCGAGAACCGCGGCGGCGAGGGTGACGGCAGCGGCGGCAGCGAAGGCAGCGGCGGCAGCGACCCCGGCACCGGCGGCGCCGACTGGGCGGGCAACGGCAACGGCAACGGCGACGCCGCGGTGTTCGGCGCCGATGCCGAGGTCGGCGACGACCCGTGCACGGAGGTCACGGTGGGGAAGCTCGACCTGCTGTTCGTCGTGGACGATTCGCGATCGATGATCCAGGAGCAGGAGTCGCTGCGACGCGAGTTCCCGCGCTTGCTCAACGTGCTCACCTCCGGCCAGCGACCGGGCAAGGAGGAGATGCCACCGATCACCGACCTGCACCTCGGCGTCGTCTCGACCGACATGGGCTTGTCGGATGTCGAGGGCATCCCCAGCTGCTACGGCCTGGGGAAGGACGCTGTGCTGCAGAACGTCGCGAGCCAGGACGTCACCGCCTGCGCCGACGAGTACCCGCGCTACCTCACCTACGAGGCGGGCGTGGACGACCCCGATGCGCTCGCCAACGACTTCGCGTGCATCGCCTCGCTGGGCACCGAGGGCTGCGGCTTCGAGCAGCCGCTCGAGGCGGCGCTCAAGGCCATGTGGCCAACCGTCGACGACGACTTCATCTTCCTCAACCCCGACCCCGACGGAGAGTCGGGCGGCCAGGGCGACCGTGAGAACGCGGGCTTCGCGCGCGACTACCGCGAGGCCGAGCAGTCGGTGATCGCGGTCGTGGTGGTTACCGACGAGGAGGACTGCTCGGCGCAGGACTACACGCACTTCACACCGAGTCACCTCCTGCCCGCCGACGATCCGCTGGCCGCGCAGCCGATCAACACACGCTGCTTCCACAACAAGGACAACCTCTACGCCGTCGAGCGTTATATCAACGGACTCAAGGGGCTGCGACCGGACACCGACGCGGTGCTCTTCGCGGCGATCGCCGGTGTCCCACCCGAGACCGTCGACGCACAGGCGCGGGCCGGGGTCGACTTCGCCGACCCATTGGAGCGCGACACCTACTACGACGCCATCCTCGCGCACCCGCAGATGCAGGAGACGCTCGACATGCCAGTCACCATGGCACAGCAGAACGTGGCCCCCTCCTGCACCACCGATTCCGGGCGCGCATACCCGCCGCGACGCATCGTCGACGTTGCGCGCGGCTTCGGGGATCAGGGCGTCATCCAGTCGATCTGCGAGCCGGACTTCGGCCCCGCCATGGACGTGATCATCGATGGCATCGGACGCAGCCTCAACAACCTGTGCTTCCTCGAGTAGGCGCTGTTGCGGCGCGGCGGCCCATGCGAGCATGGCGCCCATGCCGGTATTCGAGCGCGACTCGATCTCACTGCACTACGAGGAGTTCGGGCAAGGCCCCGCGATCCTCCTCTTCGCCCCCGGCGGCATGCGCTCCGCGATGTCCTTCTGGGACGGCCGCAGCCCCGACCCGCGAAAGGCACTGTCGCCGCACTTCCGGGTGATCGCGATGGACCAGCGCAACGCGGGCAGCTCGCGCGCGCCGATCACCGGCGACGACGGCTGGCACAGCTACTCCGCCGACCACCTGGCGTTGCTCGACCACCTCGGCATCGAGCGCGCGCATCTGCTGGGCATGTGCATCGGCGGCGCCTTCTGCCTCGAGCTCGCGACCACCGCACCCGAGCGCGTGGCATCAGCGGTGATGTACCAGCCCATCGGCCTGAGCCCGACAAACCGCCCGCTCTTCCACGAGCTGTTCGACACCTGGGCGCAGCCGCGACGCAAGCACCACCCCGGGGTCGACGAGGCGGGCTGGCAAGCCTTTCGCGCGCGCATGTACGACGGCGACTTCGTCTTCAGCGTCGACCGCGACGCGGTGCGCGGCTGCCGGGTGCCGCTGCTGGTCCTGATGGGCGACGACGACTACCACCCGGAGCCGACGTCACGCGAGATCGTCGAGCTCGCCCCGGACGCCGAGCTAATCGAGCGCTGGAAGACACCGCCCGACGACGATGCGTCGATGCAACGCGTGACCGCGTTCCTGCACGCCCACAGCTAGCGGGGGGCCCTGGGCGCTACGGCGACGTGGACGGCGGGTCAGCCGGGAAGGCCGCGTTGCGCGCGTCGGCGCAGGTGGCGATCATGTCGGCGGGGCCGAGGCGCACCATGCGGAAGATCGGGCCCTTGCTCGCGTGCTGTGCGATGGCGAAGTTCGGGTCGGGCGTCTCACCCTGCTTGAGGATGCGGTAGATGGGCAGGTTCTCGTCCATGAAGCGCGCCTCCGCGGGCGAGCAGTCATCCTCGGGACCCGCCGGGTTGGTGAAGCCGTTGGCACCGCTGCCCGGCTTGAGCAGGCAGCTCCATGCGCGCGACTGCACGAACTCCGCCAAGCCGCTGCCGACACCCGTCTTGCAGTCGGCGCTGATCACGCCCGAGCCGCCCAGCTTGGTGCGCGTGCCGAGGAACAGTCGGTCGGCGCGACGCACGCCGTCGCCGGTGCCGCTGAGGTCGAACAGCGCATTGAGGTCCTCGCTCAGCGGCGCAGCACGGCGGTTGAAGCCGGCGCACATCGTGTTGGTGCCCACCGGAGGGGGCACTGCGCCGTCGGTGCGGATGATCAGGGTCGCGGCGGGATAGCCGTCGAGGTCGACGTCGGGGTAGCACGGCATGCCCTGACCATCGACGCAGGCGAGGCCCGTCGTCTCCGCGGCGCTCGGCCACAGCGCCTCGGGGTTGAGCATGTCGATGCCGACGAGACCGACGGTGGGCTCGGTGGCGAGGATGCAGCCCGGGTGCAAGCACTGGTACTCGGCGCGCATCGTAAACGCGGGCACCTCCGGGCTGTCCCAGATGCTGTCGGGGAAGATCGCATCGTAGGTCTCGCACAGCGTCGAGCTGTAGAACGGCGGCAGCCGCACACCGCAGGAGCGCGTGTGACCCTCGACCGTCAGCTCACCTGTCTTCTGGTCGAGCACGCTCAGCAGCGTGATGGTGATCGTGCCGCGCCCGTCGTCGGTGAGCGCGGCCGTACCGCCGGTGCGCCCGCCCCAATAGACGTCGACCTCCGCGCGGTTGGCAAAGGTGCCCGTCGCCTCGCAGTCCACCGATTCGTCCACCACGAGGCCACACGGCTCGGCCTTGCCGACGTTTTCGTGGCAGTCGAGCGCGTCGAAGGTGTTGCGCGAGCCGCACACGCCCGACAGCGCGCAGCAGCCCTCCTCCTCACGGACCGCAAAGCTCGGGAACTCGCTGGGGCAAGCGGGGAATGGGACGCCGGGCTGATCGCGCTGCCAGCACTGGCCGGCCACCGCGGGATCGCGGCCGGCGAAGTCGATACCGCAGCGGTCCGTCGCCTGCGCGCGCCGCTCGCCCACGTCCAGCCCATCCGTGCAGCACTGCAGCAGCCCCTCGATCGTGAAGGGGCACGCGCCGTCGACGCCGCAGGACAGGCCGCCCACACTCTGGTTCTCGGCGTAGTTCGCCGGCAGGGCCCCCGCCTCGTACCCCTCGTCATCGGCCTTCGGCTCACGCTGGATGAAGCAGCCGGCGAGCAGCACGGCCAGACCCACCGCGCCCGTCAGGCGGTAGCCACGCGCGACGTTCCCTGGGGACCGCCGTAGTCGGTTTCGAGAGTGGGGAAGACGCAAGGCAAACAACACCGCGTGGGGCGAGCGCCGACCCACGCACCCAGGCTTCTATCCTACCCCCTTCCAGGGACCTACGCACGTTTCGATAACCGCCATCGGAAGGTGCGAATTGCACTACACATGCCGTCGCTGGCGCGGCGAAAATGCAGCGTCCCGGGCGAGGCTGACTCCAGCATCGACGGACAATCACAGGCTGGGTAGCCGACGCCCGTGGCGCTACACTGCGGCCGTGGCCCGCCGTCTGCAGTTCCCCCTCCGCACCACGCTGCGAAGCTACGACCGCGCGGAGCTGAGGGCCGATACGGTCGCCGGGCTGTCGATCGCCATCGTGCTCATCCCCCAGGGCATGGGCTACGCGATGCTCGCGGGCCTGCCGCCCATCGCGGGGCTCTACGCGGCCATGCTGCCGCCGGTCATCTACGCCCTGCTCGGCACCTCGCGTCAGCTGGCGGTCGGCCCCGTGGCCCTCGACTCACTGCTGGTGGCGGTGTCGGTCGGCGCCGTCGCCGAGTCGGGGACCGCCGACTACCTGAGTGCCGCGGCCAGCCTGGCGGCCATGGTCGGTATGGTGCAGGTCGCGCTGGGCCTGCTCGGCATGGGTGCACTCGCGAACCTGCTGTCGCGCCCCGTGCTCAGCGGGTTCACCTCGGCCGCGGCGCTGATCATCGCCGCCAGCCAGCTCGAACACCTGCTCGCGGTGCCCCTGCCGCGCTCCGACCACGTGCTTGCGATCCTCGTCGCGGCGCTCGGCGGGGTCGGGGCCTGGCACCTGCCGACGCTCGTATTCGGTGGCGCGCTGCTGATCATGCTGCTGCTGCTCGGCCGCTACGCGCCGCGCGTGCCGCGTGCGATGCTCGCGGCGGTGATCGGCAGCGGTGCCCTGTGGGCGCTCGACCTCGAGGCCGCGGGCGTCCGCGTGGTCGACGACGTCCCGTCGGGGTTGCCCGCGCTGTCGCTTCCGGTCATCGACATGCAGCTGCTTCGCGCGCTGTGGCCGGCAGCGCTGACGATCGGCATGGTGGCGTTCGTCGAGGCGGTGTCGATCGGCAAGCGCCTCGGCCGCCAGTACGGCGGCGAGATCGAACCGAGTCAGGAGCTGCTCGCCATCGGCGGCGCCAACCTCGCGAGCAGCGTGGTCGGCGGCTACCCGGTCACGGGCAGCTTCTCGCGCAGCGCGGTCGGCGCACAGGCAGGCGCGCGCTCACCCATCGCAGGCGTTGTGGCGGGGCTGGCCGTGGCGCTGACCCTGCTGCTGTTGACGCCGGTGTTCGCGCTGCTTCCGGTGGCGGCGCTCTCCGCGATCATCATCGCGTCGGTCTGGAGCCTCTTCGACCCGGCGGAGCCGCGCAAGCTCTGGCGCCTCAAGCGCGCCGACTTCTGGACGCTGATGTTCACGTTCGTGATGACGCTGGTGGTTGGCATCCAGTACGGGATCCTCGCCGGCGTCGCGCTGTCGCTCGCCGGCTTCGTCGTGCGCACGACGCGGCCGCACGTGGCGGTGCTCGGTCGCATCCCGGGCACGGAGGCGTACCTCAGCATCGTGCGCCATCCCCACGTACTGCAGCAGCCCGGCATGCTGATCGTCCGCGTCGACGCGCAGTTCTACTTCGGCAACGTGAGCTTCCTGCGCGAGACCCTGCGCGATCTAGAGGCGGGCCACCCGGTGGCGCTGCGCGCCGTCGTGCTCGAGGCCAGCGGCATCAACCAGCTCGACAGCTCGGCTGCCGAAGCGCTGCTGGAGATCGACCTCGCCTACCGCGAGCGCGGCGTGGAGCTGCTCTTCTCGCACGTGAAGGGTCCCGTGCGGGACGTGATGTATGCCACCGGGATGCTGGAGCGGCTGGCCGACGAGGGGCGCATATTCTTGCGCACCCACGATGCGGTCAGCCACGCATGCGCATCGATGGATGCGCCGCCGACGCTCGACGCCTCGCACGAGCTATCCACGATTGCAGTGGGCGACGATCGCCGTGCGCCCGCCGATCGCATCGGCTGCAGCGTGGCCCCACCGCAGTCCGACGAGCCGACGAAGGACTGATCGCGGCTGGTGCCGGAGTGTCGGGAAGCGTGGGGCCGGGGCCCACGTTGACCCTCGCGATCCCGCTGCCTAGGCTAGCCGCAGATGAACCCGCTCGACCGACGGCTGCTGCTCTCGCTCTGCATGGCCTTTGCGGCCTGCGCGGAGGGGACCGAGGGCGGGCAGAGCGCGGGGGACGCGGGCGCAGTGGTCAACATGAGCGTCGACCTCGGCGACGGCGACGGCGATGCCGAAGGTGGCCTGTGCACCGCCGGCTCGGCAGCGGAGTGCAACTGCACCGACGGCACCCCCAGCGTGATGATCTGCGGCGAGGACGACGCCGGGACAGGCTTCGGCGCCTGCGAGTGTCCCTTCGACGTCGGCGGCGACGGGGACGCCCTCGCGGGTGATGGCGATGCGGCCGGCGACGGCGATGCAGCCGGCGACGGCGACGGCGACGGCGATGCAGCCGGTGATGGCGACAGCGGCGGCGACGGAGGCGACGGCGACGGCGATGGCGACGGCGACGGCGATGGCGACGGCGATGGCGATGGCGATGGCGATGGCGACGGCGACGGCGATGGCGACGGCGACGGCGATGGTGATGGTGATGGTGATGGCGACGGCGACGGCGACGGCGACGGTGATGGCGACGGTGACGGCGACGGCGACGGCGGCCTGCCCTGCGGCGGGTCCTGCCCACAGAACCAGAGCTGCTGCAACGGCGTCTGCACACTCACGGCGGGATCGTGCGGCTTGATCCCGTGCATCCTCGGTCAGCAGTCCGGCGACAAGAACCACTGCGGCGGCTGCGGCGTCCGCTGCAGCCTCGTCGCCTGCTGCTACTAGCGCGCAGCAGCGCCGGCTGCGTACTCGGCCGTGAACAGCTCAGCCCTTCGGCTCGACGACCGTTCCGTCCGCGAGCAGCCCATCGATGCGCTCGGCCTCGACGCCCAGGTCCGTGAGCACCTCGCGCGTGTGTTCTCCCGTGGCCGCGGCCGGTCCGCGCGGCCGGACGTCGGCATCGCGGAAGCGCATCGGGATGCCCACGGTGCGGTAGGGACCGATGTCCGGATGGTCGATGGTCGGGAACAGCTCCATCGCGTCGGCCTGCGGATCGCTGGCGACCTCGTGCATGCCCATCACCGGCCCCCAGATGAGGCCCGCAGCGTCGAAGAGCACGCCCCACTCGTCGCGTGATTTCGCGGACAGGGCCTCATCGATCGCCGCGACGATCTCCGCCATGTTGCGGTAGCGACCCTTCAGGTCGGCGAAGCGCTCGTCGTCGAGCAGGTGATCGAGGCCGATCGTCTTGCAGAGCTTCGGCCAGGCCGACTCCTTGGGCATGTTCAGCACGACCCACTTGCCGTCGCCGCAGGGATACCGATTGGCCGTCGGGAGGATCATCTCGTGGCGGGCACGCGGGCGTACGGGCGCGCGATCGACCGCGGTGATCGCGTAGTCGGAGGCCTGCGTCCACACGGCCGTCGAGTAGAGCGAGCTCTCGACGACCTGCCCCTCACCCGTGCGCTCGGCGACGCGGAGCGCCGCGAGGATCGACCCAATGATCGCGAGCGAGGACGCGTGGTCCCCCTGGGCGGGGCGCGCCTGCGGAACGATTCCGTCCTCGCCGTCGCGCATGGCGTCGTAGAGCCCCGAGCGTCCGAAGAAGGCGGTCACGTCGAAGCCGGGCCGCCACGCGTCGGGGCCCTCGGTGCCGTAGCCGGTGAAGGTCGAGTGGACCAGCCGCGGGTTGATCGCGAGCAGCGTCTCGGGGTCGAGTCCGAATCTCTGCTGACGGTCGACCAGCAGGTTGCACATGAAGATGTCGGCCTTCGCAGCGAGCGCATGCACCAGCTCGCGGCCGGCCGGCCGATCGATCGCGATCGCGACCGACTGCTTGCCGCGGTTGTCGACGTCGTAGTGGTAGTCGTAGTGGCGCGCCTTGCCCTCGAGCTTGACGGGCCGACCGATGTTACGCAGCGGATCGCCACCCGGCTGCTCGACCTTGATGACGCGCGCGCCCATGTCGGCGAGCGCGGCGGATGCGCCGGGCACTGCGACCCAGCTCTCCACGCTGACGACCGTGATGCCCTCGAGCGGTGCGATACCCATGCGGGCACGCTATGGCGCCACCGGCGGCCCCGTCAATCACCGCCATCACGCACCGCAGAACGGCGGCGTACCCAGTGCTCCAACCCGCCACCCACCAGCCAAGTAGCGGCGCATGGGGTGTGAGACGGGGCGCGGGGTGCGGCGCCGTCCGAGGAGCGCGCGGAGCGTACTTCAGTACGTGAGCACGCACCGCAGGACGGCGGCGTGCCCAGTGCCCCGTATCGCGCCGCAGGCGAGCTACTTCTTCTTCGCCTCTTCGCGCTCGCGGACCTGCTCCTTGACCTCTTCCACGATGTTGCGCGGACACGGAGCATAGTGGCTGAACTCCATGGTGAACTGGCCACGACCCGAGGTCGCGGAGCGCAGATCGCCGATGTAGCCGAACATCTCGGACAGCGGCGCCTCGCACTTGACGCGCACGTTCGTGGCGCCGGCTTCCTGGCCGCTGATCATTCCACGACGACGGTTGAGGTCGCCGATCACGTCGCCGACGTTGGCGTCCGGCACGAAGACATCGATCTTCATGATCGGCTCCAGCAGCTGCGGACCGGCCTTCGGCATCGACTGCCGGTACGCGGCCTTGGACGCCGCCTCGAACGCGATGGCCGACGAGTCGACCGCGTGGAAGCCACCGTCCGTGAGCGTGACCCTGAAGTCGAGGCAAGGGAAGCCGCACAGCGGGCCCTTCTCCCTCATCATCCTGAAGCCCTTCTCGACCGCCGGGATGAACTCCTTGGGGATGTTGCCACCGACGATCTTGGACTCGAACTGGAAGCCCTCGCCCTGCTCGAGCGGCTCGATCGTGTACTCGATCTTCGCGAACTGCCCCGAACCACCGGTCTGCTTCTTGTGCGTGTAGGTGTCGTTGATCGGCTGCGTGATCGTCTCGCGGTAGGCGACCTGCGGCTTGCCCACCTCGACCGCGACGCCGTGGGTGCGGCGCATGATGTCGACCTTGATGTCGAGGTGCAGCTCCCCCATCCCGCGCAGGATGGTCTCGCCCGACTCCGCGTCGACCTCGGCGTGGAAGGACGGGTCCTCGGCGACCATCTTCTGCAGCGCGACGCCGAGCTTCTCGGACGCGTTCTTGTCCTTCGGCGCGACCGCGACCGAGATGACCGGGTCGGGGAAGACCATCGGCTCGAGCGTGGCGGGCTTCTTCGGATCGCACAGCGTGTGACCCGTCTTGACGGCCTTGAGCCCGACCAGCGCGACGATGTCGCCGGCCTGCGCGCGGTCGACGATCGTGCGGTCGTCGGCGTGCATCTCGACCATGCGGCCGACGCGCTCCTGCTTGCCGTTAGCCGTGTTGAGCACACTCATGCCCTTGTCGAGCGTGCCCGAGTAGATGCGCGTGAAGGTCAGGACGCCGAAGCGGTCGTCCATGATCTTGAACGCCAGCGCGCGCAGCGGTCCGTCGGGGTCGACGATCGCGAACTCGCCGGTCTCGTTGCCCTCGAGGTCGACCTCGGGCTGCGGCGGCACCTCGGTCGGGCACGGCAGGTAGTCGACCACCGCGTTGAGCACCTGCTGCACGCCCTTGTTCTTGAAGGACGAGCCGCAGAAGGTCGGGAAGAACGTCAGGCTGATCGTGCCCTTGCGGACGCAGGCCTTGATCGTCTCGAGGCTGGGCTCCTCGCCCTCGAGGTACTTCTCGAGCGCGTCGTCATCCTGCTCGAGCGCGGTCTCGACGAGCTCGTTGCGGTACTTCTCGACGTCGTCCTTCATGTCCGCCGGGACGTCCTCGACCTTGAAGTTCTCGGGGTCGCCCGAGTCGTCCCAGATGTACGCCTTGCGCTCGAGCAGATCGACGACGCCGCTGAACTCCGCCTCGGTGCCGATCGGCAGCACCATCACGAGCGGCTTGGCGCCGAGCACGTTCTTGACCTGGTCGACGACGCGGTAGAAGTCGGCGCCGAGACGGTCGAGCTTGTTGACGTAGATGATGCGCGCGACCTTCGAGTCGTTCGCGTAGCGCCAGTTGGTCTCGGACTGGGGCTCGACGCCGCCGGATCCACAGAACACGCCGACGCCACCGTCGAGCACCTTGAGCGAGCGGTACACCTCGATGGTGAAGTCCACGTGCCCGGGCGTGTCGATGATGTTGAACTGATAGTCGTTCCAGAAGCAGGTCGTGGCGGCCGACTGGATCGTGATGCCGCGCTCCTGCTCCTGATCCATGAAGTCGGTCGTGGCCGCACCGTCGTGCACCTCACCGATCTTGTGGATCTTGCCGGTCAGCTTGAGGATCCGCTCCGTGGTCGTCGTCTTGCCCGCGTCGACGTGGGCGAAGATTCCGATGTTTCGATACTTGCTGAGATCCTTCATGCCTTGGCCATCTTCGTTCGGGGGGCCTCAGAATGCAGAGGCCGCATACCGGCCGGGATTTCTAATGATTTACGACCGTTTGGCAAGCCGACGGCCGGTATAAGGCGGCTTGTCGCACCGAATTGCCGATGCGGCCGCCCGCAGGTGGGCCGCATCGCCGGTCACTGGGCGTGAAAACCGTGCCGGGGCCGGCGACGCCCTAGATGCCGTTGCGCTCGAAGTCGGCCAACCCGACCACCGGCATCTCGAGCAGAAACTGCCGGTAGCGCTCGTCGCCCTCGAGGAAGAGCTTCATCCAGGACAGCCCATAGGCACCGATTTCGCCGCTGTAGCGGTCGGGCGAGTTGGCGACCTCGTGGGGCGCCCCCTGCACCTCGAAGAGCATCTTGGGCGTCGAGTCGGGGATGCTGTTGTAGAAGCCCTGGGAGTGGCCCCCGGCCAGCCCGTCGCTGGTCCCGGCAAACAACAGCGTCGGCTGGCCGATTCCCGGGTGGCTCGACCGGCCCCAGGCCGCCAGCCCGATGCCCGCCTTGAGCTCCGGGTTGTCCTCGAGGGCGATCAGCGTGCCGCCGCCGCCCATCGACCAGCCCATCACCGCCTTCTTGCCCAGATCGAGCTTGCCCTGCAGCGGGCTGCCGGCCCGGTCGTTCTCCCCGGAGAGGCTCTCGAGCGAGTCCATCAGCGCCAAGGCCCGCGCAGGCGGCTGGTCGCCGCCGCTGTTGGTCCCAATGGTGATCGTCGCTATTCCATGGGAGGCCAGGAAGGGACCCCAGCCGCTGATCGATGACTGGGCCGAGACGTATCCGGGCACGACCGAGACCAGCGCCAAAGGCTCCGGAGCGCCAACCGGGTGCCACACCGTGGCATCTGCGAACTGAGGGCCGTCGCGGTAGCCGCTGGTGTAGCTCTCGACCTGGTAGGGACCGTTGCCGCTGATCGACTGACGGGTGGGGTCCGGTCCGCGCGCGCCGCCGGGATCGACGACGACACCGCCTACGCCACCACTGCCGCCGAGGCCGTTGTCGCCGCCCAGCCCGCCCGTGCCGCCGCCGACCGCGCCGGTGCCACCGCCCGGCCCGCCGGTCCCGGCGATGCCACCGGTGCCCCCGGTGCCGCCGCCGTTGCCCTGGACGCTGCCGGTGCCGCCGGCGAAGCCGTTGTTGGCGACCGGCTGGGCCATCCCGCCCGTGCCGCCGCCGACCCCACCGGAGCCCCCGTAGACGTAGCTTCCATCGTCGGGGGCGTAGCCACCCGGGCCGTCGTCGCAGCCCGACACGACGAGCAGGGCCGCCAGGGGCAGCAACCAGCACTTGTAGTTAGAAACAGCCACACACACCTCCAGGCAGGCTCCGCGTACGACCCGCCCGCGCCCGTGTCATCGACGACACGAGTGCGGACATGTCGGGTATTCACGCGAATAGCTGCATCGGGGACACCGCTCCCCTGTCAACACCTCACCCATCACCCACGGGCGCACAACCAACCGATATTACTGGCATCCTTGGGTCTTCCCAGGGATGTGACATTAACGTACACCATGTTGTTAGGTACGCTAGCGCAGACAGGTGTTTGGCCCTGACGGATAGTAGATGACCGTTGGGGTTAGCTGGAGGTGGACCGGTGATAACCAAAAGCAAGGCAACGCTCAGTTTGGAGTTCATGGGACCCCTCGTTCGCTACGTGGAGTCGCAGCCGGCGGACCTCCAGGCGCGAATCATCGAGGGCACCCAGGCGTCGATGGCGCGCTGGGGGGTCTCGGACGAGCTGCTGTCGGTCCCCAACGCCAGGGTGCCCCACGAGATCGGGTACGAGTTCGCCAGCCGACTGGGCGCTGAGTGCGGCGACCCCGCCTTCATGTTGCGCGCAGCCTTCGGCGCCGAGCCCGACGACTGGGGCCTGACCTACTTCATGGCACGGACAGCCGCGAACCTGGGCCAGTCGATGCGCTCGGCGACGCACTACGGCCCGCTCATGGCGAGCGGGGCGCTGGTGGAGTTCACCGTCGAGGGCGAGGTCGCGGTGCTGCGCCATCGGCTCATCCCCGGCCTGGCCACCTCGCCCGCCATCAACGACATTGTGATCGCTGGCTACTGCGCGGTCGGCAGCGCCGTGCTGGGCTTCCGCGCCCCGCCCAAGGAGGTGCACTTCCAGCACGAGGCCCCCGAATACGCCGACGTCTACGAGGAGCTCTTCGGCTGCCCCGCACGCTTCGGGTGTAGCCACAACGCACTCGTCATCCCGGCCGCAGGCCTGGAGGTGCCCCTGCCCGGCGCGGACCCCGCGCTGCACCGCGTGCTGTGCAATCACGCCGACGATCTGATGGGGCGGCTACCTGAGCGGCGCGTGCTGTCGGCGGACGTGCGAGGGCACATCGTCGCCAACCTGCGCAACGGTGCGCCGAGCCTGCGCGCGCTGTCCACGGCGCTGTCCATCAGCGAGCGCACGCTGCGCAGGCGGCTCGCCGACGAGGGTCACTCCGTGTCGAGCCTGCTCGAAGGCGTGCGCCGCGACGAGGCCGCGCGCCTGCTCACGCAGACGCACACGAGCGTCTCCGAGGTCGCCTTTGCGCTCGGCTTCGCACAACCGCCCGCATTCCATCGCGCCTTCCGGCGCTGGTACGGCATGGCGCCGCTGGACTACCGGCGCTCGATGGTCTCGAGCGCACTGCAAGCGCTGCTGCGCGGGTAAGCCAGCTAGACGGTCTAGAAGCGGACCTTGGCGGCGAGCTGCGTCTGCGTCGAGCTGCCAAAGGCGCCCGCCTCGTTTTCCCGGAGACCGAAGAGCTGCTCGACGCCGAGGTCGATGCTCTCGATGGGGCTCCAGATCAGGTTGAGCGAGAAGTAGTGCGTGCGGCGCAGCGTGGAGCCCGGCTGCTCGTCGAGCGTGTTGAGGAACGCCCCGCCGACGGTACCGGTGCTGCGCACGCTGGAGGTCCAGCCGTGCTGCAGCGCGACGTACCAGCCGAGCAGGTCGAGCGAGGCCATCAGGTTGCTGTCCTCGTCGTAGACCGCATCGAGGGGCTCGCCGAGCACGGCCGCGGACGAGGTGCCGACCACGTAGCGCGCGAGGCCGCGGCCGAGCGCTGCCTGACCGCGCAGCGAGGTGTAGCGCGAGACCGACGGCAGCTTGAGCACGCCGCTGAGGCTGCCGCCCCAGGCCCACTCCTTGCGGTGGATCGACGGGTCGTCGATGCGCTCCATCCCGAGCCGTCGCAGGACGCCGGCCAGCTGCACATGACCGTGACCGCCGTGGACGCGCAGTCGGCCGACCATGTCCGGGTAGAGCTCTGCGGGCTGGCTCGAGACGCCGGCGGGATCGACGGGCTCGACGACGGTGATCTGCGACTCCGCTGACTCGGCGGCGAGCGCGAGCTCCACGTTGTCGGTCATCGGGATGTGGTAGCGGACCGAGGGGTGCAAGAGGCGGATCGCACCGTCAGGGCCCTCGATGTCGATCAGCTCCGGGCGCGCGCCGACATCCATGAACAGCGACCACGTGTGGCCGACCATCAGGTTGCCGATCTGCGCGTAAGCGTGGCGCAGCGTCGGCGCATTGCCCGAGGATCGAAAGTCGGTCTCGAGGTACGCGCGCACGAGGCCGATCTCACTCGGCATGCGGAAGTCGAAGTGCAGTCGGCTCTCGCGTGCGCTCATGTGGTAGCGGGGACCGCGATCGGTGGCGGCCTCGCCATCGACCGGGACGCCGGCGACGCTGAAGCGGTCGTCGACCGCCAGCGCCATCCAGGTGATCGCCGCGCTGAGGTGCGCGATCGCGCCGAGACGCACTCGGCTCGCGCCTGCGCCGATGGAGAGCGAGCCGGGGAAGTGGCCCACGCTGCCGTCGGTCGCCCCCACGCGCGTCGGGCTGACAAAGTCGCCGGTCTCCGCGCCCCCCTGCAGCGCGTCGCGCGACGCAGCGGGATCGAGCTCGCCATAGGTCCCGCGGGGCAACGCGAGCTCGGGCCCGGAGGCCTCGACCTGAGCGTCGGATAACTCCGCCTCGTCGACTGCGGACGGCTCTACGGCAGGCACCTCGGGCGTTGCCTCAGCTTCGGTCGGCTCATCGCCTTGGGCGACCGGCGGCGCGACCGGCGACGGGCCCTGCGCCGATGCGACGCTCGCGCACAGCAGCAGCAGGACGAGATGCGTCATCACGGACAACGGGCGGACGCGTGCTGGAATCATTGCGCGATCGTGGCGTCCTGCACCGCGCGAATCAAGGCCCTTGCACGATTCGGGGCTGTTGATGCGCACAGGTGCGCCGTGCACCGACGGTGGCGGTGTGCGATCAGGAGCGGCGCACGAAGCCCACCGCATCGAAGGCGGCCTGCAGCGTCACGTTCGCGCGCTGTCGGGCGCGTTGCGCGCCGCGGGCGACGATGCGCTGCAGCTCACCCCGGTCGCCCATGATGCGCTCGATCTCGTCACGGATCGGACCGAGCGTCTCCGCCACCATGTCGCCGGTGTCCACCTTGAGGTGACCGTACTGTTTGCCCACATAGCGCTCGACGACCTGCTGAGGCGTCTCACCCGACAGCGCTGCCTGGATCTCGATCAGGTTGCGCACGCCCGGCTTGCTCTCGTCGTAGCCAATGCTGTCACCGGAGTCCGTGACCGCCGCGCGGATCTTCTTGCGCATCTTCTTGTCGGTGTCGTCGAGGTAGATGGCCGAGTTTGGATCGGGGTCGGACTTCGACATCTTCGACGTCGGGTCGCGCAGGCTCATGATGCGCGCGGCGACCTCGGGGATGTAGGGCTCGGGCACGATGAAGGCATCGGTGGAGAAGGCGTTGTTGAAGCGCTCGGCGAGGTTGCGCGCCAGCTCGAGGTGCTGCTTCTGGTCGTGCCCGACGGGCACCAGGTTGGTGCGGTAGAGCAGGATGTCGGCCGCCATCAGCACCGGGTAGGTGAAGAGACCCACCGACACCGACTCCTGCTTCTCCGACTTGTCGCGGAACTGCGTCATGCGCCGCAGCTCCCCGAACGACGCACTGCAGCTCAGCAGCCACGCCAGCTCGGCGTGCTCGGGTACGTGCGACTGCACGAAGAGCGTCGCACGCTCCGGATCGATGCCGCCGGCGATGTAGGTGGCGATCACGCGGAAGGTCTCCTCGCGCAGTCGCTCGGGATCCTGCCGCACGGTGATGGCGTGCATGTCGACGGCGAAAAAGAGGCACTCGTACTGCGACTGCAGCGCCGTCCAGTTTCGCAGGGCGCCCAGGTAGTTGCCGAGCGTCAGGCGATTGCTGGGCTGCATCGCCGAGAGCATCACGGGGAGCGGCTTGTCAGCGGTCGTGCCCATGTCGAACGCGCGACGGTACACAGCCGCCGATTCGGTGTCAAAAGCGGCCGCAGACGTCAGCGCGTGTCGGCGCGGCGCGCGATCGCAAAGCGCGCCGCATCCAGAAAGCCTTCCGCGGCCGCGGCCGGCGACTGCGCATCCCCGCGCGCGATGGCGGCCCGGGACATGCGCGCATGCAGGGCGTCGTCCGACAGCAGCCGCCCGATGTGACCGGCAAGCGCATCGATGTCGGCGACCGGATAGACGAAGCCGCTCTCGCCGTCCTGCACCGTGCTGCCGGGGCCCCAGCACCCGCACTGATCGCTGACGATCGCCGGGATGCCCAGCGTCTGCGCCTCACCGGCGACGAGCCCGTAGGGCTCCGACTGCGAGGGCAGCACGAGCACGTCGCCCAGGCTCAGCACCAGTGGGATCTCCTTCTGGTTGATGAAGCCGGTGATCGAGATCAGCTCGCCACCCTCGCGCTCCAGCCGGGGCCGAAGCTCGCCCTCGCCGACGAAGACCACGTGCACGTCGTCACGTCCGAGCTTGCGTACGGCGCTGATCAGGTCCTGCGGCCGCTTCCACGGCGCGAGCTTGCCGCAGAACATCACGATGCGCTTGCCCTCGGGGATGCCGCGGCGCTCCCGTAGCTCGGCGAGCTCGGCGGCACTGGCGGCGGCGACCGTGTTGCGCCAGCGATCCACGTCGACGACGTAGGGACAGATGAACGTCTGCTCGGGGCCGGCGCCGTAGGACTGGAAGTAGTCGGCGGAGTGCCCGCCCGCGCACAGAAATGCGTCGATGCGCGAGAACAGCCCGCGCAGCAGCAGCTCCTTGGTCACGCGTTTCCACAGCGGGCGGCCGCGCGTGGTGATCAGGGTGGTGTCGCCGAAGCACAGCACCGGGACGTCTCGACGATCACTCAGGTAGCTCAGCAGCCAGTTGTTGAGGAACCCATAGCCCGCGATGAAGACGACGTCCCAGCCCTCGTCGAGCGCGTTGCGGAGCCCGGCATTGATCCGACGGGTCCTGATGTCGGTTGGAGCCTCGCCCCCAAGGAAGTTGGTCAGGAAGGTGTGCCGATGACCCTCGAGCAAGTCGATGTCCCAGGCGAATTTCTGCCCGAACCCCTCGTCGACCGTGGACTCGAGGCCCTGCCGACTGAAGTAAAACACCTCGAGCGTGACCTCGGGCCGAGCGGAGAGCTCCCGCCACAGCGGCGTGAAGTACTGGATCGGATGGGAGATGAAGGCAGCGATGCGCATGCGGGACACAATTGCTACCACGGCAGGCGCAGGGCGCGGGTGACGGAACGACGACGGCGCCCCGGTGACCCGGCGCGCCGTCGCAGTCCGTCGCGCTCTCCGACGCTACAGCGTGCAGGACATCAGGCACTGTGCGCCGAAGCCGCCGTCGAGGCAGGTCGTGCCCGGAAACGCCGCGCACTCGTCGCCGTTGGGGCAAGCCGGCGGCAGCCCACCGCCCTCGACGCACACAGGCATGTTCGGTAGCGGCGATGCACACGTCAGCGGTGACGGACAGCCGACCGCCATGTCGCCCGGCGACATGCAGTTCGCGAGGCAGAAGAAGGCGCCGCTGAACGAGAGGCACGACGTGCCCGCGAACGCCGCACACTCGGTGCCGCCCATCGAGCACGCGGGAGGCATGCCCGTGGACGGACACGTGCAGGTCTTGCCGGTGCCCGTGGGGTCGGTGCACAGCAGGCCGCCCATGCAGTTGCTGTCGTCACCGCTGCCGCCGGTGTTTCCGCAGCCGCTGTTGTCGGCCATCATCTGCATGCCGCCGCTGCCGCCGCCCATCGCGCCGGTTCCGCCGCCCGTCGCGCCCGTGCCGCCACCGGTCGCGCCGGTTCCGCCACCGGTCGCGCCCGTGCCGCCACCGGTCGCACCCGTGCCACCGCCCGTCGCGCCCGTGCCGACGTAGTTACCCCCGGTGCCGCCGCCGCCGCCGCCGCCACTGTCGTCGCCGCCGTCGTCACAGCCGCCAGCCACCATCGTAGCCGCGACCAACATCATCGCCGCACCCTTGTATCGAGTCGTTCCCATCGCGATCCTCCCAGTAAGCCACAAACCCAGAACCTCAACCCTCGCCGGGGTACCGCACGGCCGGCCCTCACGTCCAGGTGAGCACGTGAGACGCCCGAACCTACCGCACGGAGCGATAGGGGCCGGATGCGGCCAGGATCTCAAGTGCCGGCGTTGGGTCGCACGCCGGCAGCCAGAAGCTCGGACGAGCCGGTGACGACCTCCGTGATGTAGTCGGCCACCGCCCGCACGCGGGCGACCCGGCGCAGGTCGCGGGGCATGAGCAGCCACGCCCGGCGCGAGGCGATCACGCCACCGAGCGGGATCTGCTGCAGGTCGGCGTGCGGAATCGCCATGAACGAGGGCAGCGCCGAGATGCCGGAGCCCGCACGGGTCGCGGACACCATCGCCGCAATGCTGTCGGTGCGCACGGCGACGCGCGCGGCCGACGCGTTGTGCTCCACCCACTCGTAGCCGGGCAACCACCGCTGCCCGGCCGACGGCACCACGATGTCGTGTTGCGCGAGATCCGCGAGCTGCGCGGGCGTGCCTCGCCGCTCGAGGTAGTCCCGCGATGCATAGAGCGCGAAACCGATCTCGCTGAGCATGCGCCCCACCACCGCATCGCGCTGGTGGCCATCCACCGGCGCCCCGTCCTTGGGGCGCGCGAAGCGAACCGCGATGTCCGCCTCGCCACGCGTGATGTCGGCGCGGCCGGTGCTGGTGACGAGGTCGAGCTCGATGTCCGGATGCAGCTGGCGGAAGGCACCCAGCCGGGCCGCGAGGAAGTAGGTCGCGAAGTCGGAGGTGACCGCCACGCGCACGTTGCCCCGCAGCTCGGCGCTCTGCCCCGACAGCCCCTGGGCAATCAGCTGCGCGCAGCGCTCCATCTGCTCCGCGTTGCCGATCATCGCCGCGGCGGCGGAGGTCGCAACCAGCCCGTCGGGGGTGCGGTGAAAGAGCACCGCGTCCATCGCCTGCTCGAGCGCGGCGATGCGCCTGCCGACCGTCGAGGGGTAGACGCCCAGCACGCGACCGGCCCCCGACAGGGAGCCAGCACGCTGCACCTCCAGAAAGAACTGCAGATCGGACCATGGTGAGCTTTGCATTTATGCAAATACCCTTCTGAATTTCGAATATTGTAACGCGCCAACGCAAAGGCGACAACCGGAATGCAGCACGAACCCGCCTGACGAGGAGCCCGACGATGACCACCGCGACCGCAGCAGCCATGGACCTGAGCAACCCCTCCGACAACGACTTCGCGCTCGACAACCTCGGCGCCCTCTTCATCCCGGAGCGGGTGGAGATGATGAAGTGGATGGCCGGCGGCATGGCGGTGGGCGGCGGCGCGGCCGCGGGCCTCTGGTTCGGACTGCCCGCGCTGCCCCCCGCCACCGACGCCATCGCGCGCATCGGCCAGGTGCTGGCGATGACCGCGCCCGTCGGCGCCGTGATCCTGGCGATGGTCGTGGGCTGCTTCCGCATGTTCGACACCGAGCACGCGATGAACCCGCTCAAGCACATGGAGTCGCAGCGCTACCGCATCACCAACCGCGTGCTCGCCAACACCGTCGAGCAGGCGATCGTCGTGCTGCCCCCGCTGCTGGCCCTGGGCTTCCTGCTCGAGGGGCCCGCCTTCCGGCTGATCCCCGTGATCGCCGGCACCTGGGTGATCAGCCGCCTGGTCTTCTGGGCCGGCTACCAGCTGCACATGCCCTCGCGCGGCCTCGGCATGGTGCCCACGCTGCTGGCGTCCTTCGCGGCCTACGGCCTGCTCATCCACACCCTGCTGGGCTGAGCGGGTACGACGATGTTCACCGGCGTCCACCACACCGCACTGATCACGCGCGACCTCGAGTCCACGACGCGCTTCTGGCGCGACGCCCTGGGGCTACCGCTGACGACCCAGATCGACCGCGACGGCCTGCGGCACTGGTTCTTTCAGCTGACCGAGCACGACGCGATCGCGTTCTTCGAGTTTGCCCAGGAGATCCCCGATGGCATCGCGAGCAAGCGCCCCGGCGTCACGCCCACGGATGGCCGACACTTCGACCACCTCGCCCTCGGCGTCGACAGCCGCGACGGGCTCGACGCATTGGGTGCGCGGCTGGCCGAGCACGGCGTCGAGGTACGCGGGCCCGTCGATCATGGCGTCTGCCACTCGATCTACTTCGAGGACCCCAACGGCATCAGCCTCGAGGCGTGCTGCCCCCAGTAGACAGCCGCCGCTCAGCCCTCGAGCTTCTCGATCACGAGCTCGATGAACTCGGTGTCGTTGAACTCGCGGTAGCTGTGCGCGTCCTCGAACCACGCGACGATCGCGTCGGCCTTGCCCTCGCGCATCTTCGCCTTGACCGAGGCGTGGGCGCCCGTGAGCTCGACGATGCGCCCGAGCACACCCTCGGCGGCCGGATGGTCCGCGCCGTAGCGAGTGCGCAGCCACGTGATGATGAAGTAGACGAGCGCCGGGTCAGCCGCGTCGATCAGGTGGGCCACATCGGTGGTGCGCAGCGTGCCGTTTTCGATTCCGTGCAACAGATGCAGCGCCTCGCGTTGTTCCTGGGCAAATGCCATCTCTCACTCCTCCACTAACTGCTCAAGGTCTGTCCCGGCGCGGGCTGCCCGCCGCGGACGAGCTTGCCTGGTAGCACGCCCGTGTGCTGTCCGTCGCGGTAGACGAGCTGCCCGGCGACGATCGTGGCCTCGTAGCCATCGGCGCGCTGCATCAGGCGCCGCCCGCCGGCCGGCAGGTCGTGGATCACCCGCGGCGCATGCAGGTGCAGCCGGTCGTAGTCGATCACGTTGAGGTCGGCGCGGTAGCCGGGCCTCAGCAGGCCGCGGTCATGCAGGCCGAGGGCCGCCGCCGTGTCCGCGCACTGTCGCTTGATGACGAAGGGCAGCGGCAGCCGCTGCCCGCGCGTTCGGTCGCGCGTCCAGTGCGTCAGCATGTACGTCGGGAAGCTGCCGTCACAGATCATCCCCAGGTGCGCACCGCCGTCGCCGAGTCCGGGGATCGTGTGCTCGTCGCGCAGCATCTCGAGCGAAGCATCGAGATCGCCCTGCGCGTAGTTGAGGAACGGCACGTAGAGCATGCCCTTGCCCTCGTCCTGCAACATCAGGTCGAGGGCGTGCTCCGCCGGCGAGATGCCGCGGGCCACTGCCTGCGCGGCGACACTCTTGTCGGCAGTCGGCTCGTAGTCGGGCGGATCGGTCAGCGGAAACATCTTGTCGTAGTGCTGCAGCACGCTGCCCACGAAGCCGCCGCGCGCACTGACGTCCTCGGCGAGCAGGCGCGCGCGCAGCTCAGGCTCGCGCAACCTCGCGCAGCGCTCGGCCAGCGGCAGCTGCCAGATCTCCTTGTAGACAGCGTGCGCCCGAAACGGATTGAACGTCGCCTCGAGGCCCAGCACGATGCTCACCGGCCGCCCGCAGACCTGCGCGCGGATGCACTGTCCGGCGGCGTTGGCCTCGGCGATCGCCGACAGCACCTCGCGGTACTGCTGCGGCTTGGCGTCGTGCTGCGTCAGCGACACCGACAGGGGCCTGCCCGAGCGCTCGACGATGCGGCGCAGCATGGCGACGTCCTCGAGCGGATCGCGGAAGTCCACGATCACCTGCAGCACCCCCGCGCCCTGCTGCCGCAGCCCCATCGCGATGCCGAGCAGCTCGTCCTCGCCCGCGGTGAGGGTCGGCGTCGGGTCGCCCGTGGCGGTGCGGTGGTTGATCGTGCGCGAGGTCGAAAACCCGAGCGCCCCGGCGGCCACGCCCTCGCGCGCGAGCCTCGCCATCGCCTCGATGTCCTGCGGCGTCGCCGGCTGCCGCTGCGCGCCCCGCTCCCCCATCACGTAGACGCGCAGCGCCGCATGCGGCACCTGCGTTGCGAAGTCGATGTCGTGGGGGCGCGCGTCGAGCGTGTCGAGGAATTGCGGGAAGCTCTCCCAGTCCCACGACAGGCCCTCGGCGAGCACCGCGTGCGGGATGTCCTCGACCCCCTCCATCAGCTCGATCAGGCGGTCGTGATCTTCGCTGCGGCAGGGCGCGAAGCCGACGCCGCAGTTGCCCATCACCGCGGTTGTCACGCCGTGAAGCGACGAAGGCCACAGCCGCCCGTCCCAGCTCGCCTGCCCGTCGTAGTGGGTGTGGATGTCGACGAAGCCGGGCGTCACGAGCTTGCCGCGCGCGTCGATCTCCTCGACCCCCGTCGCGCTCACCGCGCCGACCTCGGCGATGCGACCGTCGGCGATCGCGACGTCGGCCTGCCGTGGCTCGCCACCGGTGCCGTCGACCACCGTCGCCCCGCGCACTACCAGATCGACCTGCGCTGTCATCCTTCGCCCTCCGACCAAACATTGTACCACGCCCTCGACGGACGGTTTCCAGTGGCCGAGCCCATCACAGGTCGATGCACTCGACGCCGGCGATCCACCGCTGGTCGCGCTCTATGGACAGCGCGCACGTCTCGCCGCAGAGCCGCACCTCGCGCTGCCACCAGACCCACCCGTCCTGTCCAGCGCACGGGTCGTCGACCGCGTCGTAGCAGTCGATCCGTCGCGGCACGCCCGCGTCGTCCTCCACCAGCACGCTCGAGTAGGGACGACAGCTCGGCTGGACCTCCGACAGGCAGCTCGGCGCAGCGTCACTCGCGGACTGGAACAGCACGTCGTGTGCGCTCTCGTAGCGACACACCCCTACACGCTCGAGGCGCACCGAGTAGCACCCCTCGGATCGGTCGCAGTCCACCGCCAGGTACTGCAGCGCGTCGCCGCCGCAGTCGCAGGCTGTCGAGGTCCGCTCGCACAGCCAGCGCAACCCCGGTCCGCCCCCGTCGCAGCGGCACGGCTCGCCGACGCACTCGCCGGCATCTGCGGGCCACGGGCGCAGGGAGAGCAGGCTCGGCACCGCCGCGTCGACGTCGGCGTTGCCGAAGGCGCGGGCCGCGTCGCCAGTGCTCGAGGCGTCGGCCTCGTCGTGCGGGCCGCCGCAGTCCGCGCATCCACCGAGGCACAGCGCGAGCGCCAGCCCGGCTGCCCCCTGCACGCTACTCGAGCTCGTTGACGATATTGAAAGCCCGCGCGCGGTACAGCGAGTTTTCCGCGTCGCTGCCCGCCGCCAAGCTGAACGTCGACCTGGTGGTGTCGGCATCCAGATCGCCAGCCCCCCAAAACGTGTAGATGTCGGGGGTGTTGGCCGTCACGTCGCAGCCCGGGGCGCGGGCGTCGAAGTAGTACGAGTAATAGACGTAGCCCCTGACGGCCCCCTTGACCTGTCCCCACGAGGTACCGGGGGGCGCCGGGGGGAACATCCGCTTCGTGTCGTTGGGCGAGTCGTCGGGCAGCGCCTCCCCCCACGGTACCGCCGCGACCGTGCAGTGGATGGTCGTCGACGCGCTGAGGGCCTGACCGCTGGCGTTCTGTTGCTCGTAATAGGTGGCCAGCGACTTGAACATGTTGTCCAGCCCGACGGTGACCTCGGCCGTCTTGGCGCGGCTCATGTAGCCGATGAACGCCGGGATCGCGAGCGCCGCCAAGATGCCGATGATGGCAACCACGATCATCAGCTCGATGAGCGTGAAGCCAGACCTGTTCCTCAGACGAATCTGCATGGGAGCTTTGTATGCCTGCGTCCGACCGGGCGAGCGCCAAGTCCGAAAGATACCAGCAGTGCCCCCTGCACCGCCCTACATAGACACATTACCTGAAACCGTCAGATCTGCCGGCCGAATCGCACCTACAGCGGAAGATTCATGCATTCTATGGACCCTTTCCTGGCGCGCTCCGGGGACCTGGCGCCTTGCGGCCCCCCCGGTTTCTTTAATAGAGTTGCAGGAACTGGGGCGAAGTGGGGCTCGGACGCAGGCGTCGAGCGACCGCCCGGTGGGGAGTGACGACATGCATGTTACCGGCAAGTGGATGGTGGCCCTGGCGATCCTCGCCGTCGGCTGTGGCGACGACGACAAGGACGACGAGACCAGCTGCGATGCGGCGACCTGCGACGACGCGGCCGTCGGAGGCGACGGCGACACGGGCGGCGACGGCGACAGCCCCGGTGACGGCGACGGCGACACGGCCGGCGATGGCGACGGCGATGGCGACACCGCGGGAGATGGCGATGCGGTGATCGACGCTGGACCAACGGGGGACGGCGACGGCGACGGCGACGGCGGTGGCGAGCCACTGGCACCCACCGACGGGTCGCAGGGCGCCTACTGCGAGGGCGCGGACGACTGCGACGCAACCCTCGCTTGCTACGACTTCACGCGCATCTGCACCGCCACCTGCAACGACGACGGTGACTGCGCAGCCGCGGGCGACGACTACAGCTGCTACGTCCCGATGGGCGGCGACGGGCTGTGCAGGATCGACTGCGCGAACACCGACTGCCCCGACGGACAGGAGTGCATCCCGGTGGGCGGTGGCGGCGGTGGAGGCGGCGGGTTGCTGCGCTGCGGCTGGTCCCCCGGTGCGGACCAGCCTCCCGCCACGGCCGGTGATGCCACGTTCGACGCATGCCAGGACGACGGCGACTGCGGCGGCGTCTGCGAGGACAACTACTGCACGGTCGGCTGCGGGGACGACGCCGACTGCGCGGGCGTCGCGGCCGGCGATGGCACCGCCTACTGCCTCGGCGGCGGTGGCGGAGGCGGCGGAGGCGCAACGTGCACCGTCCTGTGCGACGAGGGTGACGCGTGCCCCGGCGACACCGAGTGCGAGGTCGTCGCCCAGAACGGCGGGCAGGAGCTTTGGGGCTGCGTCATTCCCTGACCGCGTTGCCCTGACCGCGCTGCCCTGACCGCCCTGAGTGCGCTGCCCTGCTGGCCCGCGAGCTAGGGGGCGTCGAGCCACTGCTGCAGCGCGGCGTTGTCGACCTCGCGCGCAACCGCCCGTGCCTGCACGAGCGCGGTCGGCTCGCCGCTGCGCCCCTGGTACGCGAGCGCCCGCACCAGGTGCTCGCGCTGCTCGGTGCGCGCCGACAGCTCCGCCATCTCCGCGGCCGCCTGGGCGGCCTCGTCCGTGCGCCCCTCGTTGAGCAGCACTTCGCAGCGGCCGTCCATCACGTAGGCCTGCATCCAGACGTAGCGGTCGATGACACGGTTGCAGCGCGTCTGCGCCTCGCCGATCCAGCGACTGGCGAGTGCGTGGTCGCCGGCGCGCGACGACACGACCGCCATCCCGCGCGCCGCCATGCCCTCCCAGCACGGATCGGCGACCTGGCACGCAAGCGCGAACGTGCCCTGCAGCGACTCCATGATCTCGTCGGTCGGCGTGCGACCGCCCAGGACGGCGAGCTCGGCCCGCAGCGCCTGCGGATACGGGGCAAAGGCCGTCCAGCGCTCGGCGTCCACCAGCTGAAGCGCGCGCTCCACGTGCTCCACCGCCGCGTCGTACTCCTGCCGCAGGCAGTGCGCACGACCGATCAGCGCCCCAGACCACGCCGCCTGGCGCGGCCGCTTCGCAGCGAGCGCGCGATCGACCGACTCCTGCAGTACGCCGATCGCATCGCCGTAACACCCGAAGTCCGACAGTCCCATGCCGCGCACGCCGAGGATCGAGGCCAGCGCCTGGTCGTCGCCGGCGGCCAGCTGCTCGGCCTCCTCGAGGTGGCGCGTCGCCTGGCGGCGGCGGCCGGACTGCACGTCGACGTAGCCGAGCTCGCGCAGGGCGCCCGCCGCGACCAGTGGCTGATCACCACGCCGCGCCAACACGACCGCCTCGTGCAACAACGTAGAGCCCTCCTCGTCGCGCCCGCGCAGCGCGTGCACCAGTGCGCCGCCCAGGGCGAGCGCGCAGCGAGCGCCGAGCTCCGTGTCGGCGATGCGCTTGGCGTCGGCGAGCGCCCGGCGCAGCGTGTCGATGCCCGCATCCACGGCGCCCGCGTCGACCGCCGCCTGCCCCGCCTGCAAGAGCGAGCTCACCGCCGAGCGCCCCGCACCCGGCGGCGCGCCCCCGGGCTGGGCCCGCCTACCCGCCGCCAGCCTCAGCGACGCGCTCGGCGTGCAGCCGAGCTCCTCTCGAAACAGCTGCGTGCAGCGCTCCACCTGCGCCTCGGCGCCGCGCCGGTCGCCGCTCATCGCGAGGCACCGCACCAGCAGCTCCTGCAGTGGCTCGTCGAGCGGGTTGAGGCGCACCGCGCGTCCGGCGAGCTCCAGCGCGCCGCGCCAGTCGCCCGTGGCCGCACGTCGGTGGGCGGCGTTGCGCAGCGTGTCCTCGAGACGCGCACGCAGACGGTGGCGCTCCACCGTCAGCCAGGTCGAAAACTCGGGACAGTCGTCCGGCTCCGTCCCCGCGAGCAGCTCGCCGTCGACGTCGGACAGCGGCGTGTCGCCGGCATCGACGCGGCGCACGTCGAAGTCGATGCCCTCGACGTCGCGGAGCGTCACCGGGTCGCCCTTGAGCAGGTCCGAGCGACCGAGGCTGCGCCGCAGGTCCGCCAGCGACCACCGCAGCGTGGCGGCAGGGTCGGCCGCCTGGGAGAAGAGTAGCCGCCCCAGCTCGTCGCGCCCCAGCGCGCGCGACGACAGCGCGATGCGGGCGAGCAGCGCCCACGACTTCCGTCCGCGCGGCTGCGGCGAATCCTCGACGCCCGTGATGGCGGGCGTCCCCAGCAGTCGAACCTGAACGCTCATGGGCCCTGGCTCGACACTGGCACGGCTGGCACCCGACTCCAACATCACACGCCCTCCTTCGCTGCGCTCAGACCTCGCTGCCGACCACCTGGGTCTGCGGCGGTAGCGGCGGCGCGCCCGGCACGAACTTCGGCGTGGTGCGCTGGTACTCGGCGTAGGGCTGCCCGAGCTCGCGCAGCAGGCTGCGCTCCTCGAAGTAGACGCCGACGTAGACGTAGACGCTCATCCCGAGCGAGAGCGTGAGGTGGCTGACCGTCATGTACGGCGTCGCCCACAGCCCGACCAGGATGGCGGTCATCATCGGGTGGCGCACATGGCGATACAGCCACGGCATCACGAAGCCTGCGCTGTCATAGGTGCGACGGCGAAAGTGCATGAACGCCTGCTTGAGACCGAAGAGGTCGAAGTGATCGATCAGGAAGCTCACCATCGGCACGCCCGCCCAGCCGATCGCGTTGATCACCCACAGCGCGATCACCAGCTCACTCGACTCCACCTGCCACAGCACACCCTCCATCGGCTGCCAGCCCAGCATCACCACGGCGAGCACGACCGAAGACGCCATCACGAACGTCGAGCGCTCGAGGTGCGCCGGGACGAACTGCGTGAGCCAGTCCTTGAAGCGCTGCCGCGCCATCACCGAGTGCTGCACGCCCCACAGCAGGATGAGGCCGATGTTGATGGCGAGGGCGGCGCCGAAGCTCCCCGCCTGGCCGGTGTCGACGGTCTTCGGCAGGAAGACACCGTCGGTGAAGAAGACGAAGCCGGCGAAGGCCGACAGGAAGGCCACGTAGGCCAGCAGACTGTAGATGAAACCAAACATGATGCGATTCCCTCCGCCGCGGACGGTCGTGTCCGTCGGCCCATTGCGATTGCGGTTGTCGCGCGGGGGCGTGTGAGGCGCCGTTTGAAGCCGCGTTGAAAACGCCGCGGCTCCAAAAATCACCCATGTTCACGCTGGTTTCGGCCGATCCGGCAGCGAGTGACGACCTGCTAGAGCGGGACGATGTGCAGCTCGTTGCGGGTCAGCAGCGGCACGAGCACCCGGCCGCGCTTGGCGTCGTGGCCGATGTCCGCGGGCGCCTTCAGCTTCTCGGCGACGGTCTCGAAGCTGCCATCGGCCCTGCGCAGGTAGACCGCCTCGGCCTCCCAGCTCGAGATCAACAGCCCCGCGTCGGTCTTCACGATGCCGTCGAGCCTGCCCTTGGGCGCCGTGCCCGCCGCGGTGCGCTTGCCGTCGGCTGAGAGCCGCGACAGCTCGCCCGCCTTGTTGACGACCCACAGCGAGTCGCCGTCGACGAGGATGCCGTTGGGGTTGCCCAGGGCCTTGTCGGCGATCACCGTCACCGCCTTCTTGCCGTCGAGACGGTAGATCGCGTCGTTGCCCTTCGCCTCCATGTACGGCCCCCACTGCATGAGCCCGGTGTCACTGACGTAGACGCTGCCGTCGGCTGCGGCCGCGACGTCGTTGAGGAAGGTCGCGCCCTTGATCTTCACGCGACCCGCGGGCTTGCCCGTCTTGCTGTCGAAGATGCGCACCACGTCGATGTCGGCGACGTAGAGCTTGCCGCCCGACAGCGCCATGCCCTTGGGCGCATCGAGCTTCTTGGCGATCCATTTGAGCTCGAGCACCTTGCCGTCGGGTGCGACGCGCGAGATGAAGCCCTTGCCGTTCTTCTCGAGCGGCTTGCCGGCGATGTTGCTCACGAGATAGACGTCCGCCTCGGCGTCGTGGACGACCGACTCCGGCTTCTCCAGCCCCGCACGCACCACGATGGGCGGGTCCTTCGGCGGCGTTGGCGGTGGCGGCGGCGGCTCGGGCTTGGCCACCTCGGCGGGCGGGGGCGTCAGGGGCTCGGCGTCGCAGGCGGCGACGAGCACGGCAATCGCGAGGGAGACGGTGCGCATCGTCCGGGTCTACACGCGCCCGCGCGCAGCCCGCAAGCCCGCACCGGGGACGCCGCGGCGAGTCTCGGCGCGTCTCGACGATCGCAAAAACCTCAGTGACCACGGCGGCTTGGCGGATTTGGGCGACCGGTACGTCTAACCTGGTATGGACACACGACGCACCGGTCCGCAGATCAGGAGAGCCCCCATGAAGAACGTCATGATTCGCTACACCCTCAAGGACGACGTCGCCATCGACGACGTCAAGGCCGCCGCGACCCGCTTCATCGACGCGATGCGCGAGCACAGCGGCGCCATCCTCTACACGTCCTACCAGGAGCAGGAGGCGCAGCGCTGCTTCGTGCACGTCGGCATGTTCCCGGACGCCGAGGTGGTCAAGTCGATGCAGGCGAAGCCGTTCTTCGGCGAGTTCTCCGCGTTCCTCGGCGAGCGCTGCGCCGAGGGCCCCGCGGTGACGTGGCTGTCGCCGGTCGCCTCGACCCACATCGGCAAGTAGTGCCCCCGCTGCCCCCCGGTACAGCCCCGGGTACGACGCCCGACGACCTGGTCGAGCGCGCGCGCTTCGGCGACCGCGATGCCTTCGACGCGCTCGTCACGCCGGAGCTGCCCCGGCTGCGACGCGTCGTGCGTCGCATGGTGGGCGACCCGGACGACACCAGCGACCTGGTGCAGGACGCACTGCTGCGCGCCTACGAGAAGATCGGCAGCTTCCGCGGCGACGCCTCACTGACGACGTGGCTGGTGTCGATCGCGACGCGCGCGGCCATCGACCACCTGCGCAAGCGAGCCCGCTGGCGCGACGACGCGCAGGTGCACGCGCGGCAGTACCTGCACGACGACGGTGCGCGGTACGCCGATCTGCAGACGCTGTTCCGATCACCCGACTACATGTTCGATGCACGCGAGCACATCGCGTTCTGCTTCACCTGCGTGGGCCGCTCGCTGCCGCCCGAGCAGCAGGCGGCGCTCATCCTGCGCGACGTGCTGCAGTACAAGAACGGCGAGGCCGCCAAGCTGCTGGGCCTGACCGAGTCCGTGCTGCGCCATCACCTCGCCGACGCGCGGCGGTCGATGCAGAAGAGCTTCGACGGACTGTGCGGCATCGTGAACAAGGACGGCGTCTGCCACCAGTGCAGCGGCCTGCGCGATGCGGCGCCCGAGGCAGGCCGCGGGCCCACCGTGCCGGAGCTCGGCGGTCGCGATGCACCCGCCGAGGCGCAGTACAAGCTACGGCTGAACGTCGTACGCGACGCCGACGTCGATGGGGGCGCCACCCAGGGCTTCCACGACATGGTGTGGCGGGCGCTGTCGGTCGTGGAGCAGCAGGCCGCGCGCTAAACGCTCATCGAGAGCTCGCTGGCAACCGGGCGGGCGCTCAGTTACCGCCAAAGCACGCCACGTTCATCGGACGCGCACCACCGCATGCGAAGCTGCAGGGCACGGCGTTGGTGCAGACGTTGCAGACCAGCACCTCGTTGCCGCAGTCCATGTTGCAGCTCGCCGACGGCGCGCAGTCGAAGACGCAGTCGCCGGTCGGACACTCGCCGACGCAGTTGCCAGCGAAGCAATAGAAGGTGCAGCCGCCTCCGGGGCACGGCGGACAGATGCCATTGCTGGGGCCGCAGTCGCAGGAGGTGCCAGCGACGCAGTCGCCCGCGACCACTGCGGCGTCCGGCAGACCGCCACCGACGGCGCCGGTGCCGTTGCTGTCGCCGTCGCCCCCGAGGCCGCCCGAGCCCACACCGTCGCCGTCGCCGCCGAGACCACCGGTTCCGCTTTGGTCGCCGTCGCCGCCGAGGCCGCCGCCGGTCCCGGTCCCGGTCCCGTTGCCATTGGCATTGCCGTCGCCATCGCCGCCGCTGTTGCTGCCCCCGACAGGTCGGCCGTCGCTGGACGTGGCCTGCGGAAAGCGCTCGAGCGAGCAGCCGGCTGCCATGACGGCGGGCACGACGAGCAGTAGCCACGGCAGGGAGCGCCACATGCCGCCACGGTGCCAGCACGGGTGCCCGCGGTAAAGCGCTGCCGCAGCTACGGGGCGAATTGCCGCAACACCTGGCCGGCGCGGGCACCGGTGGCCTCGTCGTCCCGGAGGATGACCTGGCCGTTGCACACGGTGGCCTTGTAGCCGCGGCCGCGCTGGATGTAGCGCCCCGCGTTGTCGGGCAGGTCATAGACGTACTGCGGCAGCCGCTCGCCGAGGTTGTCGAGGTCGATGACATTGACGTCGGCGCGCATGCCGGGGGCGAGCGTGCCGCGGTCGGTCACGCCGAGGATCCGTGCCTGCGCGGACGTAAGCCGCCGCACACCCTCCTGCACGGAGAACAGTCCCTCGTCGCGCACCCAGTGCGTGAGCGTGAAGGTCGCCCAGCCGGCGTCCATCACCTGGCCCACGTGCGCGCCTGCGTCGCCGAGCCCGGGCAGGCAGCGCTCCGACTCGAGCAGGCCGCGCAGCGACTCGAGGTTCACGTTGAAGAACTTCATCAGGAACATCGCCGCGCCCTCGGTCTCGAGGCCCATGCGAATGAAGGTCTCCGCGGGGTGCTCGCCCGCTGCCTTGGCGAGCGCATACAGCGACATCGTCGGATCGTTTTCGTAGTTGGCCGTCTCCCCGTCGCCGAGCCACATGATGCCCTTGGACGAGATGATGGCAGCGCCCTTCTCCTTCGCGGCCTCGACCAGCGCGGCGCGACGCACCGGATCGCGCATCACCTCGAGCCGCCCGGGGAGGTCCATCGGGCGCAGCGCCTTCCACGGACCGCTGCGCCACGGCAGGAAACCGGCGACGCATGCGACGAAGCCCGAGCTGCGCGGGATCGCCAGTGCACTGATGTCGGCGCCGTCGGCGCACAGCTGGTCGAGCACGGCCGCCATCTGCTTGCCCATCTGCGGCTCGTGACCCGCAGCGATCGAGAAGAGAACGCGCCCGCCGCTGGCCTCGGCCTCCCGACGCAGCAGCTTCATCTCGCCCTCGAAGTCGTCGGGCAGCTTGAGGATGTTCTGCATCAGGCCGCCGCCCGCCTCCTTCACCGCCGCCGCGACGCGCACGAGCTCCTCGTGGTCCGCATGCGTGCCCGGCACGTGGCGCCCGTCGGGCAGGTAGTGCTGCATGAAGCGTGAGGTCGAAAACCCCGCCGCGCCCGCGGCCACCGAGTCCGCGACGACCTTTGCGATCTGCGTCATCTCCTCCTCGGTCGCCTTCTCGCCGATCGCGCGCTCGCCCATCACGTAGTAGCGGACGGCGCAGTGACCGACGAGACCGGCGACGTTGACCGCCGGCTGCAGCTTCTCGATGGAGTCGAGGTAGCCGCCGTAGTCCTCCCAGTCCCACGGCAGGCACTCGAGGATGGCGCTGCGCGGGATGTCCTCGACGGTCTCCATCATCTCCGCGAGGAAGGTGCGGTCGGCGGGCTTGCACGGCGCGAACGTCACGCCGCAATTGCCGAGCAGCACGGTGGTCACGCCATGCCAGGTGAGCGGCGTGAGCATCGGGTCCCAGCCGATCTGCGCGTCCATGTGCGTGTGGAGATCGATGAAGCCGGGCGTCACGAGGTGACCGCTGGCGTCGATCTCCTCCTTGCCCTGACCGTCGACGGCGCCGACCGCGGCGATCTCGTTGCCGTTGATCGCAACATCCGCCACGCGCGGCTCCCCGCCAGTGCCGTCCACGACCGTACCGCCTCGAATCACCAGATCGTATTGCATCGCGTCTCCATCAGTCCGCCACGTCGTCGGTGGCGAGGTAGAACCAGCGCGGCAGCTGGGCCGCGAGCGCGGCATTGCCCTCCACCACGAGCTGACCGGTGGTGCCGGCCAGGTAGGGGTCGAGCTGCGCGGTCGCCAGCTGCAGCTGCGTGCGCAGGGGCACCCGCACGGTGACCTCCGCCTCGACCGCGGGGTCGTCGGGGGTCAGCCGCGCGCCCTCGAGCTGCAGGTGGGTGAGCCGCACCTCCTCACCACCGGGCACGGCGATCACATGGCGCAGCGCGCAGCGCACGCCGCACAGCTCTGGCAGGAAGCTGCGCGCCATCGTCCCGAGCACGAGGTCGACGAGCGCGGCTGCGCCACCGTAGTGCTCGATCAGCGCGGCATCGTTGTCGCGCTCGAGGCGTCGACCGAGCTGGATCAGCTGCGCGATCATCTCGCTGCGCTCGTCGGCGGGCACGCGCCGGCGCGCGACGCTGCGCGTGTCTCGCCCCATCATGCGCGAGACGGTGGCCTCGACCATCGCGCCGGTGTTCGCAGCCAGCGTGCGCGCCAGTGCGCGGCGGCCGTGGGCGCGGCCCGCGATCAGCGTCTCGAGCGCCCACAGGTAGTTGGCCAGCAGCTGGTCGGCGAGCATGCGCGCTTCGTTCATCTCGCGGCCGGGCACGCGCAGCATGGCGGCGCCCTCCCAGATCTCGGCGGCGATGTCGTCGCGCATCGCATCGAGCAGCGGGCGCATGGCGAGCCCAAAGGGGGAGCGGTCGAGACGATGCACGACCAGCAGCTCGACCAGCGGACCGGCATCCAGCCACGACTCGAACGCCTGCTCGAAGCACAGCGCGCGATGGTGCGTCGCGAAGGAGCCGCGCGGCGACACGGCGTGGCGCAGCGCCTCGTCGATCGGCGAGAGCTTCGCCACGAGCTGCCGCCCCGCCTCCGCGAGGCAGTCGTCGAGGCTCTCGAAGTGTCGGTAGAAGAGCGACTGATGAACACCCACGCGGCGCGTCACCGCACTGACCGAGAGCGCCGACAGCCCCTCGGTGTGGACCAGGTGGGTGGCGGCCTCGACCAGGCGCGCCCGGGTCCGCTCGCGGCGCGGATCGTTGCGCCGCCGCCGGTCCGTCGTCGAGCCCCCGGCACTCGTGTCTGGGTTCACCACACTCGGACGCTAGCACCGCGTGGAACTTGGCACCATCCAAAAGTAATAGTCTATCGCATGGTTCACAGATCGTCTTTACTTGTGTTCTTTCCAGTAGTTCACCTACCTCACATGCTTCAATTGACATTATGCTAATAGCCTATTAGTGCGTTCGGGTAGGCCAAGGGAACCCGCATGTACGAAGAGATCCTGTACGAAGTCGACGGCCCATCGGCGGTCATCACCCTCAACCGCCCGGCGCAGCTCAACGCCTGGACCGACCGCATGCACGACGAGGTTCGCCACGCGATCGCGGCGGCGGAGGACGACACGGCGGTCGTCGGGATCATCCTCACGGGCGCGGGCCGCGCGTTCTGCGCGGGCGCCGACATGGGCAACCTCCAGGCGATCAGCGACGGCGAGCGGCTGGGCAGCGAAAGCGTGCTCGACGCCGACCCGGGCGACGCCGACATCGGCTACGGCTACCGCGACACGTACAACTACCTCGCGTCGGTCCGAAAGCCGGTCATCGCGGCGATCAACGGCGCGTGCGCCGGCATGGCGGTGCCGATCTCGCTCTTCTGCGACATGCGCTTCGGCTCCGACAAGGCGATGATGATGACCGCGTTCGCGAAGCGCGGCCTGATCGCCGAGTGGGGCAGTGCATGGATGCTGCCGCGCATGATCGGCACCGGCAACGCGCTCGACATGCTGATGTCGAGCCGCAAGGTGCGCGCCGACGAGCTGCTTCGCATGGGCATCCTCAGCCGCGTGGTCGAGGGCGACGGACTGCTCGCCCAGTGCAAGGCCTACGTGCAGGACCTGGCCGACGGCTGCTCGCCCGAGTCGCTTGCGGTCATGAAGCGGCAGGTCTATCAGCAGCTGCAGCGTCCACTCGAGGAGTCGACGCAGGACACGCACAAGCTGATGGTCGAGAGCTTCAAGCGACCTGACTTCAAGGAGGGCGTGGCGTCCTTCGTGGAGAAGCGGCCCCCGCGCTTTGCGCGCATCGGAAAGAGCTGAGACCGACACACCGACCACGGGAGCGATGAGATGAGTGATGATTTGTTCGGCATCGAGGGAAAGGTTGCGCTGATCACCGGCTCGTCGAAGGGCATCGGCCGCGCGATCGCGGAGCGCATGGCGGAGCGCGGCGCCAAGGTCGTGATCTCGAGCCGCAAGCTCGACGTCTGCGAGGAGGTCGCGAAGGGCATCAACGACAAGGGCGGCACGGCGATCCCGATCGCGTGCAACATCACGCACAAGGACCAGCTGCAGAGCCTCGTCGATCAGACGCGGGAGAAGCTCGGCCCCGTCGACATCCTGGTCGCCAACGCGGCGGTCAACCCGCACTTCGGCCTGTCGCAGGAGATCCCCGACAGCGCCTTCGACAAGGTGATGAGCTGCAACATCCGCAGCAACCACTGGCTCGCGCAGATGGTGGCGCCGGACATGGCCGAGCGTAAGGACGGCGTGATCATCATCGTCTCCTCGGTCGGCGGACTGAAGGGCAGCACGGGGCTGGGCGCCTACTGCATCAGCAAGGCCGCGGACATGCAGATGGCGCGCAACCTCGCCTGCGAGTGGGGCCCGAAGAACATCCGGGTCAACTGCATCGCACCGGGGCTCATCAGGACCGACTTCGCGAAGGCCCTCTGGGAGAACCCGGAGATCCACGATCGCACGGTGTCGAAGTACCCGCTGCGCCGCATCGGCGAGCCGGACGAGATCGCAGGCGCCGCCATCTTCCTGTCGAGTCGAGCCGGGTCGTTCACCACCGGGCAGACGATCGTGATCGACGGGGGCGGGACGATCGCGGACTGAGGCCCGGGACGGCAACCGAATCCGTTGCCGCAGCCGCGACCGCGACCGCGACCGCGACCGCGACCGATCACCTGCTTCCACCCCAACCCCAACACGAACAGCAGCCACCTCTCGTCGTGTCCGCTCAGCGTGCCGCCGTGCTCGGCCGCGTCAAGGATCTCCACTCCGCCCGGCTGCACCGGCGCCTCGGGCGTCCTTGACCCGGGCACACAAGGGCAACCAGACAGCCCGCTTCATGAATGCCATGGGCAGCGCGAATGAAGCCCGAAGCACTGCAGGTAGCAACCGCGGTGGGACTGCTAGCAGCCGACCTCGAGGATCGCAGCAACCCTCTGGAAGCTCACCCACTGACCTGCGCGGGGGCTGCCGCCCCCCAAAGCGGCGTCCCTCGCGGCCTAACACCCCGCCGCCTATCCCAATATAACCCCGACTTCCCCAATGATCCCGCACCCAGCCATTTCTTATGCTGCGTACGGAGCAACAAACACCCTTGAGTGCCCCGTGTTATACAGAACTGTCCAAGTACTAGTTGGAACGACGTGCGCTTGGTGAGGCGTCGTGCGGTGTTCCTTGCAGGCGCACCTCTCCTCGCGAGTACATCATGTTGAGACTCTGGCTCGTACGGCACGCGGAAAGTGTGGGCAACGCGACTGGCGAGCGCGGCGACACTCCCCTGACGGCGAGGGGCGAAGAACAGGCGCTCGCGCTCGCACCGGTCCTGCGGATCGAGACGATTGACGTAGTGTATGTGTCGCCTCTACTCCGCGCCAGACAGACGGCCGAGCGGGCGCTGCCGACGTTAGATGTACGCGTTGACGACCGTGTCCGAGAGTTCGAGCCGCTGTCGTCGCTCTATGTAGACCCGAGCGGGCAGACGCCCGCGCAGCTCATCGCTACGCTCAGTGCGATGAAGCGCGACTCCGATACCCATGAGGATGGACCTGCGTTCGTCGCACGAGTGGACGACTTTCTGGCGGACCTTCCCGCCGCCGGAAGCGTGTGCGTCGTCAGCCACTTTGGCGTGTTGCGTCAGATCATCGGGCGGATGCTCACCTTCCGGGATGCGCCTCAGGTTCTCGACAACGGTGTGGCGTATCGGTTGGACGTCGGTGACGACGTGAACCCGTCGCAGCTCCTCCGCATTGCGCCCGACCAAGATCGTGAGTGAGTTCAGTTGCTCGTCTGCGAGCTATACGCGGAGCCGAGGGCCGCGTTCCAACTAGGCGCTGCATCTTGACGATCCGGGTAGGCCACATCCTCGGGGTAGGGCCCTCGGGCCCGGGCGCACCCGGGCCGTGCTAAGCTGAAGGCCAACCGGCGCGGCTCGCAGCTGAGCGCCAAATCCGTTGGACAGACAAGCACTCGCCGATGGGTCCTCACCCTACGGCTGCCCCTTCCCCGCCGCCGCACGAACTGGCACGCGCCATGCACCACCGACTGCATGCGCCTGGGTCTCACCGTTTTGTCGGTACTCGTTGCCAGCTCGGTGTCACCCTGGGCCACAGCTGTTGCACAGGCGGCACGTGCCGAGAAGGCACCCTCCGCGGGCGCAGCCGACACCGGGCAAGCACGCCCCCAGCCCCAAAGTGCCCAGTCTATCGCCGAGCCCTGGGAACGGCCACCACGACACGGGCGCCTGGGCGACGCCGCAGGGCGGTGGGCCGACGAGGTCGACTACCCGATCGCAACCGTCGAGCAGTCCTATGCTCCCTGGACCGCACTCGGCTACGTGCTCGGTCCAATCGGCGCCTTCGCGGTCCACTCGATCCACGGCAACCGAGGCAAAGCGGCCGCCGCCGCACTCGGATTGATCGGGAGCCTACTGACGGGATGGCTCGTCGCGGGGATGGCGTGCCCGCCCGATCCGGAGGCCCACGCCCCCGAACCGGGCAAGTGTGGCGTTGCGATCGCCGGAGCGCTCCTAGCTGGCGCGGTCTGGATCACGATCGATCTCGCACTCATGTCGAAGCGGCATGTGCCAGTGCGATGAGCGGAGCTCGTTCACGCACTGATGGTGCTGTCCAACTAGGCGCTGCATCTTGACGATGCCGGGAAGGCCACATCCCAGTTGACCACCGCCTCGGACCGGCCGCTCCGCGGCCGGGCTGTGCTAGCCTGAAGGCCAACCGGCGCGGCCTCGCAGCTGAGCGCCAAATCCGTTGGACCGACAAGCGTGCTGCTTTCTGCCTGCCTCCTGCGGCCGGCACGTTCATTGCTCCGTCAGAAGTGTGTTGCGAAGCCGCGTGCCATACTGTGCCGCTCTCGTGGGATTGCTTGCATGCTTGCAGGCATGTGGCGAAGCGACCAGCCATCATCGGAATGGTCCTTTGGTGGACGACGATCCTGGCGATCCACCCTGGTCGGCTGACTGCTGCAGCGACACCTACCCCTGCTACAACCCGTGCCCGCCTCCGATGCCTTGGGAGAACGAAAGCGATGCGGGTCAAGACGCGGGCGCCGATGATGGGGGCACTCAAGACGACGCCGGGCCTTGAACTGTCGCGGCCTGCGCGGTCCAACTAGGCGCTGCATCTTGACGAGCCCGTGTCGGCCACATCCCAGTTGACCACCGCCTCGGGCCGGCCGCTCCGCGGCCGGGGTTGTGCTAGCCTGGAGGCCAACCGGCGCGGCCTCGCAGCTGAGCGCCAAATCCGTTGGACCGACGAGTTGCGCCGCTGACACATAGCCGCCGCGAGACCGCCGACGCTAGCTTCAACCATGGAGCCGATTCAGATAGGTTCGGCGCATGCTTCCAGCTGCAAAACGACGTGTCCTGGCCCTGTCCACGCTATTTTGTCTCGCCTGCGGCGACAGCAGTTCCGGGGCAGAGGATCCAGGTGATGCTTTCGCCGCATTGGACGAGAGCAGGCTTGAACTCGCGCGCGAGGAATGCCGCTGTGATCGAGCGGTCGGCGAGGGTACCGCGACTACCGTCGAGGAGTGCGCCCAGGCCGCGGTCGACTGGACCAGCAACACTGCAGAACAATACGCGTGTAGGAAACGTGTAGAAATGGCTGACCCGAACTTCACCAGCCTGATCGACTGCGAGGTCGCGCTTAACCGGAAGATCGCACCATGCTACCGCGCGAACACCGAGTGCGAATCAATCGCTTTCGCGGTGTGCAGGATCGAGGCGAGCGATGACGCCTGCATCGAGGTATACCCATTCTCCGACGCGACGCTGGAGATGATCAGCGCGTGCTCAAGCGACGCCAGCGCGGAGGACGTTCCGACGCGCTGAACGAGGAGCTTGGCGTTGCGCTGCCGGCAGCGGTCCAACTAGGCGCTGCATCTTGACGATGCCGTCACACCACATCCCAGTTGGCGTGCTTTCCCTCTGGGTACGGCCGACTCGTCGGCCGGGTCGTGCTAGCCTGAGACCAACCGGCGCGGCCTCGCAGCTGAGCGCCAAAACCGTTGGGCCGACAACCAACACGCTTCACTGCCCGAAGCCACACTAATCAATGCCCATAGGAACGCGCACCTGCACCGTGATCATGGTCAGCGTAGCGCTTTGGTCTGCCCAGCCAGCA
>Ga0315336_1000393_pt1 | contig 129873 bp, 127 predicted proteins | sample ASW5metaG_FD_204512 | JGI IMG/M metagenome (GOLD analysis project Ga0315336, IMG submission 204512) | Ammonia-oxidizing marine archaeal communities from Monterey Bay, California, United States - ASW #5 | ecosystem: Environmental > Aquatic > Marine > Intertidal zone | place: USA: California... | reverse complement strand
AGACGCGCAGCGCTGGTGTGCAGATCGCCGAAACCAGCCTCCATGGTGTGCTGTATACGCTCCGCTGGCATGCCAAGCGCGTCCAGAATCATCCTCATGGTGGTCGCAGACAGTTCGGTAAACTGCTCAAAAAACTCCGTCAACGCCTCGCGAAATCCAGCCAGATCCTCAGGCCACCGCGGTTGCCGCGCAGGGTTGGACGATTGATGCCCGCCGGCCTTGAAATCAAATACCTCTTTCAGGTCACGCTTCTGCTTAGTCAACTCGCGATCGTAGTACCCCAGTGGGTTTTCCACATCGCGATACACCGACATTTTGCTTGCGTGTGGCAGCGCAAAAAAAGCCTGGGATTGCGCAAACATTGTTTCGATCAGCTCATCACAACCATGCCCGCTGAGTAGAAAGAAGCCGTGGTCTTCGCAGGCAACGGCAAGTAGCGACAACAACGCCTCGCGACCCGGGCTCTCGACGCCGGCTCTGAGGTAGGTGTTCAGATCGATGGTCGGAATGTGCTGCATAACCGAATCGTCGCGCGCTATCAGGAAGGCTACGATTGTACGCTAAAGCGGCCGCCGAGCGAGTAACTGAGCAAGCGCGGCCTCGGTGCCATCACCCGTAGAGACCAGACCTTCGTGGTAAACGCATGTCTGCAGCTCGGGCACGGCTGCCGCAAGTTGCCCCGGGGCAACTCTGAAGCGCTCGCTACCAGGGCCTGATACCGGCGTCGGCCAGCGCAGGTGTTCCTCAACCATCAACCACCCGCCTGGAGCCAGCGCCCCGGCGAGGGTGTGTAACAGTTCGAACGCGACAAAGTGGAACATGAGGATCAGTTGGTAGCCCGCGCGCGGCACGTTCATGTCCTCCGACAGATCCTGACACACCCAATTGACGTGAACGGCCGTGTCTTCGGCAGATCGCTGGGCGTGAGCCAGCGCCACCGCTGAAATATCCAGCGCATCGACGGAAAATCCGCGCGCTGCCAGCAGCAATGCATTGCGGCCACGCCCACAAGCGACATCCAGGGCGGGGCCGGGATCGATCAGGTGCAGATGGTCGTGCAGAAACCGGCTGGCTTGTGCGCGGTCATGACCAGCGCTCGCGACGTAACGCGCGTCCCATTTGGCCCGGTCTGCTTCGCTCATTGGATCACCTGGCGCATAGAAAGCCACACTCGTGTTGCACGGAAACAGTTCCCGCGCTAGCTTAGGCGCCTTTTTCCCAAACACAACATTCATCGCCTCGCATGACGTCAGCAGAATCGCCTCCCGAACAGGGATTAGAAAACACGGGGCTGGACCGCGCTGCGGTCTTTCTGTCTGGTCTGTGCCTGCTGCATTGCCTGGCAATTCCGTTCGCCCTAATGCTCGGGCCCCTGATGGGCCAGTGGTTGGTCGCCAGCGAAACCCGCGTGCACTGGATATTGCTGGCCTTGGCGGTACCCATCAGCGCGCTGGCACTATGGCGTGGCTTCGCCCGACATCACAATCGACTGACGGTAGGCCTGGGCGCTGGCGGCTTGTTGCTCATGTTCATCGGCGTGTCACACGTGGTGGGCGAAAATTGGGAAATAGCCCTCACTGTGGTCGGCGTATGTGCACTATTGGCAGCCCACGTGCGCAACATGATGTCTGGTCACAACCACGCCTGATATGCGCCCGCATCAATTCGCCAGACCAGCTGTACTTCGAAGCCATGCCTTGCGCTATGCAGGCTTGTTAGCTTTTTTGTTGGCAACGCCTTGGGGCCATCCCGCGCAGCTCACCGTCAGCGCAGACCCCGACGCCTTACTGGAAACTGTGGAACAGCGCCTGGAACAGGCCGGCTGGGAAATCGTAGACCAGGCGAGGACCGACCGATTTGCACTCGTTTATGCCAGCCACACCAACGACGGCTTCGTCACCGTGACGCTGCGTCAGCTGCCAAGCGAAGAGCTTCGCGTCGAACTCAACGTAAGTACAGACTCCCCCGCCGATCCGGCGCTCGAACAGCGATTGCTACGACATTTCGGCGTGCGCTGACCAAGCGTGGACGGATTGTCCGATCTGCGGTTGTGCATCGTTGACCGGGGCGGTATACAAGTACACGGCATCGGACACTTGAGGAGGCACAGCTGTGAAGTACGACAACATTCTACAAACCATTGGAGACACGCCCATAGTGCGGCTGCAGCGCACTGCACCGGAGCATGTGGACATGTACGTCAAGATCGAAGCTTTCAACCCGCTGGCTTCGGTGAAGGACCGGCTCGCCTACGCCATCGTTAAAGACGCACTCGACAGTGGCGAATTGAAGCCCGGGCAGACCGTTGTCGAAGCAACCTCGGGCAATACCGGCATCGCGCTGGCTATGGTTTGCGCCGTCCTTGGGCACCCTTTTGTCGCGACCATGGTGGAGACGTTTTCCATCGAACGCCGCAAAATCATGCGCGCCCTGGGCGCCAAGGTCATTCTCACGCCCGCTGCGGAGCGCGGCTCCGGCATGGTGAAACGCGCCGAGGAGTTAGCTGAGCAACACGGCTGGTTTCTGGCACGCCAATTCGAAAACCCTGCGAATCCCGCCTATCACGCGAGCACGACCGGGCCAGAAATCCTGCAGGACTTCGCCGCTGAGCGCCTGGATTACTGGGTGACGGGTTGGGGCACGGGCGGCACACTCAGTGGCGCCGGGCGGGTGCTGAAAGCCGCGCGTCCCGACCTCAAGGTCATAGCCACGGAACCGGAACAGGCCGCACTTCTGTCAGGTGGCGAATGGTCGCCACACAAAATTCAAGGATGGACCCCGGATTTCATCCCCGGCGTGTTGGACAAAGAGGTCGCCGATCAGGTGATACCCGTTAACGACGACGACGCTATCGCTAACGCCTTACGGCTTGCAGCAGAGGAAGGGATTTTTGTCGGCATCTCGGCCGGTGCCACCTTCACCGCCGCCCTGGCGGTGGCGAAAGACGCGGAGCCAGGCAGCGTGATACTGGCCATGCTTCCGGACACCGCTGAGCGGTATTTGTCTACGCCGCTATTCGCTGGCATCAAGGAAGAGTCCGACGACGACTGGCTGGATACTCTGTAATCAATAGCGTTTCGTCCCGGGCTCACGCTGAGCCGAGACAATTGCATACACCGCCTCGAGTGCTGCGCCTGCAGGCGCAGCCTTGGGCATTCGATAACCTGTCGTGCCATGCACAGGTACACACATTTCACCGCGGCTACCCTCGCGTGGTTTTCCTGCACGCTTGCGGGCGCTGAGATCTATGTGTGTACGGACGGCACAGGCCATCGTACGTACAGCGATCTCGGCTGCCCTGACAAGCAAATCTACACACCCGCGAAGATCCCGCCCGTGACCTTCACCCCCATAGCGCCGAGCGATGTGAAGCGCCTGCAGCAATCCGCTCGCGAGCTCGCACAAACTCGCCAGGCGCTCAAGCGACAGCGTGATCAAGAGCGCAAGGCGTTACAGGCACAAAGCTCCCAGCGCGAGCAGGCTTGCGCCCAGGCGAAGGCAGATCTCGCCGCCCTGGCGCACAAGCGTCGTAAAGGCTATTCGCTAACGTCGCTGCCAGACCTGGATGTCGCCCACGACCGATTGAAACAGCGCAAACGAGAAAATTGCTGAGCTAGTCTTTAGCTATGCGTGAAAGTAACTCGCTGGCGGTAAGCGTGCCGGGACCTTGTTGGTCGCGGATCAACTGCCGCGCGAGGACCACGCACGCGTCGTTGCCAGGGGTTGCAACGCCATGCATGCGTCCCAACCGGCAGATTTCGCCGTTCAGGTACTCGGTTTCTATATCGCCGGTGCCACGCGCCAGGCTTTGCCAGCTCGACCCCGCGGTGCGCTTGTACCCGGCAATGTCCTCCATTCGATAAATACCCTGCCGACGCGCCTCAACTTCCGCCTTGGTGGCGCAGTCGATTCCCGCTGCGCGGAAGCAGGCCAATGCTTCGTCACGTATGATCTTACCAATCTGGCGAGCATCTCCCGCGCCATCCGCATCACTAAGGCCTGCTTGCAACACGTTGTACAGGTTCAGCAAGAGCTTGGCGTATTTCTTGCGCATGATCTGACTGTCGGGTTCGGAACTGAATCCTGCCCTGGTCAAGTCAGTGGCGATTTGCCTTGCCGCGTCGTCCACGCCGCGAGGAAACCGGCCCGTATCCAAAATTCCGCCATGGCCGTACGCGTGGGTTATCACTTCACCTGGGGTGAGGAACATGGCAGGCAGGTTCACCACCACCCCGTAAACATTGGGAAAATAGCGCAACGCCATGGCTTCGTTCGCCACGCCATTTTGCACACAAGCAACCAGCGTGTGCAGCGGCGCGACGCCGGCCAGATCCTCCAGCGCGCCGAGGGTGTGCTGCGACTTCATGCACATCAACACGACGGTATCGGCTGTGAAGTATATGCCTCGCGGGTGTTCTACTACGGGGACGGGTAGCAACACGTCCTCTTTGGGCGCGATCAAACGCAGCCCCCGCTGCGCAATTTTTTCGGCATGCTCGCCGCGAGCGATAAGGGTGGTGTCGATTTCCGCCTGATGAAGCCGGGAGCCGATCACGCCGCCGATTCCTCCCGCCCCATAAATCACGTATCGCATTACTTTCTATACCTGCCTAAGTCTTCTTCCAATCGACACCAGTGTTTACAAGTGCGCACGAGCGCACAAAAAGTAGGTCCAGGATCCACTATATTTCGACAAGAGTTTTGCCTTGAACTTCGCAAGGATTCGAATAAGGGAACCCGTATGCCGTGTGGCTATCATGTAAATCTGGACGACGGCCTGTTCACGGTAACCATCGATGACGTGATGGATGTTCCCCAGCTCGTTGCGTTTGGCCAACAACTTCTAGCGGATCCGGAGTACGACCCGGAATTGCCTCACCTGGTGGATCTACGAGGACTATTAATAACACCGGACTCGCAAGACGGCCAGGTCATAAGAAATTTCGTTTTGGAATCTCATCGAAATCAGGTGCACTCCAGCATTGCCATCGTCATCGATGACAGCCTGGCACCGCCCACCGTAGCGGGGCTATTTCATATTACTTGCGCAATGAAGAATACCGAACTTTTCGATCACTACGAGCAGGCCCTGAAATGGTTGATGCGTAGAGAGTTCGCATGCAACGAGCCGCGAGGAGCGTGGCGCTCCCTGCCATAAAGAGCTACTGCAGCGCGACCAACCCCACGCCAACAAACGTAACCATCGACCAGAACAGGTATGGGCTGGCATAGGCCACGAGCCGGGAAAACGATTCGCTGGCGTGCAGCTCTGCGGGAATATTCACTGCGCCAACTTGCGCCTCAGCTTGTCCCTCATCGTATAAGTCCACGTACATCTCCCAAGTGCAGACAGCTAACGTAGTGAGCTGCAAACCCAGCATTTATCAACATAATGTGTGGGTTCGCGCTCAACAAAATGTCTATCGAGTGTGTCTCATACTTGGAACTGAGGCAAACACGCGAGCGCATGATTATGTGCCGAAGATGTAAGCCCGCGACCCCGGTCCGGGCAAAAGTGAAGATATTATGGAATGCGTTTGGCTAACATCTTGAACTGAAAAGAGATTTTAAAAGGCAAGCAAAACATGCTCTCAGAGGTACTTTTTTTTGCCTCGAAATTCTGTATGCTTGCAATCCTCACTAGCCGGAGCTGTATGTCTATACAGTGTTATTCTCCTCGGCAGGGCGATTACACAACGTACAGCCCGGCTAGTTGAGGCCAACCCCGCAACGCCCTATTCTGGCTGCGGCGGTAAGACACCCCACCAATCAAATTCTGCATCAGCCACCGCGACAAATTCCGGGTTGAGCAGCGATTCCTTGCTGTTGTAGGGGAGCACCTCACGATCAAATGTATACACCTCTCCGCCCGCTGCGCGCAGCACCGCGTGCGCAGCCGCGATGTCCCATTCGCTGGTCGGACCAAGCCTGGGATAGCAATCTGCATCGCCCGCGGCCAGGGTACAGAGCTTCAGCGAACTGCCGACGGGCTGGCGCACCAGCCCATCAAAATGGGTCGCAAGATCATCCAGGTAGTTCTCTAAGCGCTCGCCGCCATGGCTGCGGCTGGCGACGACCACGACGTCCCGCACATCCGATGTCATTCTACGGCTGTGTATCGGCTTGAGCTCTCCCTGCTGGTAGCACCATGCGCCGTCCTGCTTGACGTCGCCTATGAATATCCGGTCCTGCACGGGCACGCCGACAATTCCATACACCGCCTGCCCTTCCTCAATGAGCGCGATGTTGACCGTGAATTCGCCATTACGGTTGATGAACTCTTTCGTGCCATCAAGAGGGTCCACCAGCCAATACGAGCGCCACTGACGACGGACGTCGAACGATGGCGCTTCGGACTCTTCCGAAACTATCGGCACATCGGGCGTTGCTTCGGCCAGACCGCGGACGATAATTTCATGGGCGGCGAGATCCGCCTGGGTCAGCGGCGAGGCGTCGCTTTTGTTCGTGACTTCGATTTCGCCCTGGTACACCTCAAGAATCGCCGCGCCCGCCCGCGATACGATATCGATGAGCTGATTTTGCGGTATTTCAAACATGTTGCGATCCTCAAGGTCAGATGAAGCGCCGGGAGTGTAGCAAATCAAACCCGCCGGACTTGTACTATCATGTATGCAGCCCACGTGTGGCGAATGTTCGCGCCCGTGCGTGAGACAGCGTCGCAGCTTCCGTCAAGGATTGGCATGACCGAAAACAAGATGGCACACGCAGCCAATGGCTCCATCATGCTGGACTGGCAGGATATCGATTGCGTTTTCCTCGACATGGATGGAACGCTACTCGATCTGAACTATGACAACTACGTGTGGAACCAGCTGGTTCCGCAAGCGTATGCTGAGCGCATCGGCATCGATATCGAGGATGCCCAGAACGCTCTGTTGACGCACATGCGTGAGATTCGTGGCAGCATCGAGTTCTACAGTTTTGACTACTGGATTTCGTATACGGGCATCGACCTGGTTGGCGTGCATCAGCAGGCGACCCATCTGTTGGCCTACCGGCCGAACGCGCTACAGTTTCTGCGCTGGCTGCAGCAGACCGGCCGCAAAACGGTAATCGCCACCAACGCCCATCCGGACTCCATAGCGGTGAAGCATGCGCATACTGGCATCTGCGATGAAGTCGACCACGTAGTGTCGAGCTATGAGTTCGCCGCACCCAAGGAGGCGCAGGCGTATTGGGATTCATTATTTCGCCAACACCCACACACCCCGCAACGCTGCCTGTTCATCGACGACAATGAGCCGGTACTGGATGCCGCGCGGGATGCCAACCTCGGTCACCTGCTTGCTGTTTCCAGCCCGGACTCCGAGCGCCCGCCACGCGCCGAACTTCGTTATCCGAGCTTCGATGATTTCAGTGAAGTTTGTGCCACGCTGACGCCAGCCCATGTCTGAGGCGCAACCTGGAGTTCGCGCGGATCGCTGGCTGTGGGCTGCGCGCTTCTTCAGAACGCGCTCGCTGGCGAAATCGGCGATCGAGGGTGGCAAGGTCCATGTGGACAGCCAACGCATCAAGCCAGCTAAGGAAATACACGTCGGACAGACGGTGACGATACGGCGGGGCGAGAGTGAAACCACCGTGGTGGTCCTGGCGCTGTCACAACAGCGAGGCTCGGCAAAAATCGCTCAGGAACTTTATCAGGAGACCCCACAGAGCATCGAAGCGCGCGAAACCATAAGGTCACGCCGCCGCATGGAACGCGCTGGCTTGCAAGTACCGGCGACCAAGCCATCCAAGAAAGGGCGCCGCGACATCCGCAGGCTAAAGGGCCGGGACGACCAATGGCAGGACACGCCATGACCGAGCATTCCGGCGTTGCCGATTGCCTGCACCGGTTCACCTTTGAGGGCCTACCCATACGCGGGCAGTGGGTACGCCTCACCGACACCATCACCGCGGCCAATGCCGTGCGCGAATATCCGGCGCCGATCAGGAGCTTGCTGAACCAGATGTTCGCCGCGGTAGCGATGTTCGCCGACAATCTCAAATTCCAAGGCGCCGTCGCTCTACAGTCCAAGGGCGACGGTGCGCTGATCCGCACGCTGGCGGAATGTCGCGAGCAACAGTTTCTGCGCGGCATCGCACACCTGGATGACGCCAAGGCACCGCCGGTCGATCAGGACAATCTGGCGGCCTGGTTGCACAAGGGTCACCTGGCGCTGTCGCTGATCCCTCCGGCGGAGACCCAGCAAGCTCCTTACCAGGGCATGGTGCCGCTGGAGCAGGCCAGTCTGAGCGAAAATCTGGAGACCTATATGAAATACTCCGAACAGCTCCCATCGCGCCTGTATTTCGCCGACTCTAATACGTCGGTTACCGCATTATTGCTACAACGCTTGCCGAGCACGGCAAGCACGACCCAGGGGCTCAGCGAAGAAGAAGACGAAGCGTGGCACAGCATCGTAACCCTGGCGGATACAGTGACCGAAGAAGAGCTGCTGACGCTTGGGCCCCACGACATGCTGGGCAGGCTGTTTGCAGAGTACCCGTGCCGCCTCTATCCCGCCCGGCAACTCGCGTACAAGTGCAGTTGTTCGCGCTTCAAGAGCGACCGCACGCTGCGTGTGCTGCAGGCCGAAGAACTACAACAACTGCTCGATGAACTTGGCAGGATCCACGTGGACTGCGAGTTCTGCGGTACACGCTACGACTATGACGCTATAGACATCGCACACCTGCTCAACGCGAGCTCGCACCCCACAGAATCCACCCCTGCAGACGGCAAGCCCTTGCTGCATTGACGCTACAGAGCGCGGTTTCGCCGTATGCCACAAAAAAATACATCACCGTGTTTAGGTCTGGCATAATAATTTTCGCGCTCCTAACGAAACGAATAATCAAATGGCCGTAGATATAGATTCCACAGTCAAGAAGGACAATTACCAGAACCTGAGTTCCGCAATGCTGGCAGAACAGGCGTTGCTACGCGGCGAAGGCAGTTTCGCCAGCAATGGCGCAATCGTAGTGGAGACAGGACACCGCACGGGGCGGTCACCCAAGGATCGATTCATCGTCGACGAGCCATCCACATCGGAGTCTATCGACTGGGGCCAGATCAACCAGCCCATAGCGCCGGAAGTATTTGACCACTTGTGGGATCGCGTACAGATCCACATGCAGGAACGGGAAACCTATACTTCCACTTTGCACGTCGGGGCAGACCCGGAGCACTACCTGCCAATTGACGTCACCACCGAATTCGCATGGCATGGCCTGTTCGGCCGCGCGCTCTTCATCATTCCCGAGTACTACAACCCGCACAACAAGGAAGTATGGCAGGTCATCAACGCGCCAACCTTCCAGTGTGACCCGAAGCGCGACGGTACCAACAGCGACGGCACCGTGATGATCAACTTTGCGCAGCGACGAGTGCTGCTTGCCGGTATGCGCTACGCCGGCGAGATGAAGAAGTCGATGTTCTCGGTCCTTAACTTTCTGTTGCCGGAAAAAGACGTGCTGCCTATGCACTGCTCGGCGAACATGGGGGAGAGCAACGACGTTACCTTGTTTTTTGGCCTGTCTGGCACCGGCAAAACAACGTTGTCCGCGGATCCGGCACGCCTGCTGATCGGCGACGATGAACATGGCTGGGGCAAGGGCACCGTGTTCAACTTCGAAGGGGGTTGCTACGCGAAGTGCATCGACCTCAGCCGCGAAAACGAGCCGGTGATCTACGACGCCATACGCTTCGGCGCCATCGTTGAAAATGTCGTCATCGATGAGCTCACGCGAAAACCGGATTACACGAATTCTACCCTGACGGAAAACACTCGAGCGTGCTATCCGCGCTCCAATATCGCCGAAAGCGTGCCCGAAAACCGCGCCGGCGAGCCAAACAACATCATTTTTCTGACCTGCGATGTAAGCGGCGTATTGCCCCCGGTTTCTCTGTTGTCCAAACAGGCGGCGGCGTATCACTTCCTCTCAGGCTACACCGCCCAGGTCGGTTCCACCGAGGTAGGCTCTACTGAAGCCTATTCGGCTACCTTTTCCACCTGCTTCGGCGCACCATTCTTTCCCCGGCCCGCGGGCGTGTATGCGGACCTTCTGATTAAGCGCATCGAAGAGTTCGGATCCCAGGTGTTTCTTGTCAACACAGGCTGGACCGGCGGTGGCTACGGTGTAGGATCGCGCTTTAAGATCCCGGTCACCCGCGCAATCATTGCCGCCATACAAAATGGTAGCCTCGACAACGCCCCGACTACGCACCTGGAAGGTTTCAACCTGGACATCCCACTGTCTGTTCCCGGCGTGGATGACGGTCTACTCAATCCACGGCAAGCCTGGTCAGATCCGGCTGCCTACGATGCAGCGGCCGACACCCTCGTGCAGAAATTTGTCGAGAACTTTACCAAGTTCGAGGTAGATCCAGCCATCGTCGCGGCAGGGCCCAGCCTCTAAGGCAGCAGCCCGCGTTGCAACAGGATGGCCGACGCAAAAACCTCAGGGAGCAATGCCCATCCCTCGATCGCACCCAATCTGCTTGAGGCCATAAAGGCCACGCCGCATGCAGTCGACGGTTTGCTGCGAGGCGTCGAAAAGGAAAGCCTGAGGGTGTCGCCGGACGGTTCGCTGTCTGCGTTACCGCACCCGCGCGCACTAGGCTCGCCGCTAACGCATCCCGCCATTACCACCGATTTTTCCGAGGCTCAACTCGAGCTGATCACCGGCGTGCATGCATCCGCAGACGCATGCCTGGGCGAGCTGACCGACGTGCATCGCTTCGTATGCGGCAACATAGACGAAGAACTGTTATGGCCTTCGAGCATGCCCTGCATTGTCGGCAGCGACGATGACATTCCCGTGGGCCGCTACGGCAACTCCAACATCGGCCGAACAAAAACCGTATACCGCCACGGATTGGGGCTGCGATACGGCAGGCTGATGCAAACCATCTCTGGAATTCACTACAACTTTTCATTGTCCGACTCGATGTGGGACGCGCTAGGCGTGCACACACAAAGCAAACGCACTGCCGCCTACTTCGGATTGATCCGCAACTTTCGTCGCTGGTCATGGTTGCTGATCTACCTGTTTGGCGCGTCGCCAGCGGTGTGCCGCTCATTTACACGCAATATCGAGCACTCCCTGCAGCCCCTCGATGAAGGCTCACAGCACTTACCCCACGCCACCAGCCTGCGCATGGGGCCGCTGGGTTACCAGAGCAGTGCGCAGAGTTCGCTATCCATCTCGTACAACTCGTTAGAAGAATACGCCAACTCCATGGTCGAAGCGCTCACCCAGACTTACCCCGAATATGCTGCACATGGCGTACGCAAAGATGATGAATACCTGCAGCTCAACACCACCGTCCTGCAGATTGAGAACGAGTTCTACGGCACGATCCGGCCAAAACGCAGCGCGTTGAGCGGCGAGCGGCCGGTGGCTGCGTTGCGCGAGCGCGGCGTAGAATATGTAGAAGTTCGCTGTCTGGATCTCAATCCGTATCTGCCGCTTGGTTTAGACCAACAGCAAATTCACTTCCTCGATACGTTTCTGTTGTTGTGTCTGCTGGCAGAAAGCGGACCGGACAGTCAGGCTGAGTTCACACGCATCGGCGCCAATCAGGTCGCGATCGTGGAACGCGGCCGCGATCCGCAGACAACTCTAAGTGATGAAGAAGGCCAGGACACCAGCCCGAGCACTTGGGGCACGCGGCTGCTCGGTCAATGCGCCAACATCGCGGCCTTGCTGGATGCAAACATCGAAGGCACGCCCTATGCCGACGCGACGGCGGCCCAAAGCGATAAACTCGCGGACCCCAGTCTCACTCCATCCGCCATGATTCTGGCTGACATGGCCGAGCAGAGCATTCCATTCTTTGGCTTCAGCATGGCACAAGCATCCAGGCACAAGGCATATTTCGACTCGTTACCACTGGCTGAAGCGGAACAGGCCGAGTTTGAACGTTCCGTGGCGGAATCGCTGGCGAAGCAAGATGCCATCGAAGCGGCTGACACCCTGAGTTTCGACGACTTTTTGCAGGAATATCTGGCGATTCCGGATACCCCTACGAAGCGGCGCAATCCCAGCCGATGAATTTTCTCGCCCATTGCAGCCTCGCCCATGACGCGGCCATAGCATGGGATTGCGACGCCACCGAACGCCCCGGCCTGCTCGCCGGCGCAGTGATTGGAGATTTCGTGAAAGGCGCCATTCCCGAGCATTGGCCGACGCCACTGCGCGCAGGCGCGCGCTTGCACCGTAAAGTAGACGCGCTTTCGAATATAGACCCGCACGTGCGCCAGAACTGTAAGCGCTTTCCTGCCCACTTGCGCCGCTTCGCGCCAATCTTCGTCGACATGCTTGCAGACCACTGCCTGTCGCTCGCCTGGCGAGACTATTACGACACCAAACCCTACGATTTCAGCGAGGAATGCTACGCTGCCATCGCAGCCCACGAGGCATATCTAACGCCCAATGCCCAACGCTTCTTCCGCTATATGCGCGATGTCGATCTGTTGGCTAGTTACGATGAATGGAACCACATCGCGCGGGGCTTGAAATCCGTCCTGCGGCGCCTGGATCGAGAACAATGGTTCGTCGAAGTTGAACAGGTGAGCCTCGCCGCGGTGCCTGGCACCCACTTGGATTTCAGCCGCTACTACCCGGCCTTGCGCGGCGCGTGGGCGGACTGGGACGCATTCGATGCGATCTCTTAAGTAGTTGACCCTGGCACAAGCGCCAGTAATCTATCGCCTGCTCTACCATCCCAGGAATAATCACTTGAAAGCAGTTCTATGCAAGTCTTACGGACCTCCAGAAAGCCTGGTCCTTGAAGACGTTCCCGCCCCCGAGCTCAAGCCCGGCTGTGTAATCATCGACGTGAAAACAAGCGCCCTGAACTTTCCCGACGTACTCATGGTACAGGGCAAGTATCAATCGCAGCCCGAGTTCCCGTTTTCACCTGGTGGCGAATTCTCCGGCGTAGTCAGCGCCACCGCGGACGACGTCGATGACTGGCAGGTCGGAGACGAGGTGTTCGGCGGCGCCGGACACGGATGCTTCACCGAGCAGATTTGTGTGCCTGCAAAAACACTAAGGCGCAAGCCTGGCGCCATGTCGTTCGCTCAGGCGGCGGGCATCGGCACAACGTACGGTACGTCGTACTACGCTTTAAAGCAGCGCGCGCAACTACAGACCGGAGAAAATCTGCTGGTGTTGGGCGCGGCCGGAGGTGTGGGCCTGGCCGCGGTAGAACTGGGCAAAGCCATGGGCGCCCGGGTCATCGCTGCCGCCAGTTCTTCCGCAAAGCTCGAGGTGGCAAAGGCTGCTGGCGCAGACGAAGTCATCGACTACTCAGACGGCGATCTCAAGGACAAGGTCAAGGCCTGCACTGACGGCCGCGGTGCTGACGTGATTTACGATCCCGTGGGTGGACCGTTGTTCGACCAATGTATGCGTTGCATCAACTGGTACGGGCGCGTGCTCATCGTGGGGTTCGTCGGTGGCGACATTCCAAAGTTACCAACCAATCTGGTGCTGCTCAAAAGCTGCCAGGTAGTCGGCGTATTCTACGGTGCGTTCTCGGGTCGCATGCCCGAAGAAAACGAGAAAAATTTCGCTGAAATAATGGACATGTTCGAGGCTGGTAAGATCAACCCTCTGATAGGCATGGAATATCCCTTCGAGCAGTACGCCGACGCGCTCAACTGCTTAGATCAACGCCGCGCAATCGGCAAAGTGGTACTGAATATCTCATGAACCTGACATTTCCAAACGGTGCGTCGCAACAGTGGGCAGTTGTCACTTGTATCATCGCCGGCGGCCTGCTGTGCATTGCTTTATTCATGGAACACGTAATGGGATTGGCGCCGTGTCCACTGTGCATGATGCAGCGTCTGTGGGTAGCCGTTGTCGGCCTCGTCGCCTACATAAGCCTGCTACACAATCCTCGTTGGGGGATTTATCCCCTGTTTGCTGCGTTGGCCGCGGTGATCGGCGCCGGCTTCTCAATTCGCCAACTGTGGCTACAGAGTCTACCTGCAGATCAGGTTCCCGCTTGCGCGCCACCGCTGCAGTTCATGCTCGATTCGGGGTTCCCCCTGGCCGACGTCCTCGTGGCAATGACGTCCGGCACTGGCGATTGTGCTGAGACCAGTTGGTCGCTATTGGGGATCTCTATTCCCGGCTGGCTACTGCTCGCCTTTGCCCTCCTGGTGTGGACAAATATCGCGCAATTGCGTCATGGCAGCCGCTAGAGCGTACTAACGACCAAACTTATTCGGACTGCGTATCTCAGCGTGATCTGAAGTCACTGGGATCGCTAGTTTGTGCGCGAGTGTCACAAATCGCTTTTGTTTTGCTGGAACTTCATAGAGCATTTAGGCGATGCAGTTTCATCTAAATGGATTTCACGCTGGAGATCCGGCAATAAAAAACGCCGATCCGGATCACCAGTGGCGAGCTGAATTCCCGAGTAAGGTGGACGTATTGATTGTCGGGAGTGGACCCGCGGGGTTGACGCTGGCTGCTCAGTTAGCGCAATTTCCGAGCATCGCAACACGCGTAATTGAACGGCGTGGCGGACCGCTTGAGCTTGGACAGGCGGACGGAATTTCGTGCCGCACGATGGAAATGTTCAATGCGTTTGGTTTTGGCGACCGTGTGGCGGCAGAGGGGTATCAAGTCAATGAGGTGTCATTCTGGATGCCTGACCCAGACAACGCCGACGGAATCAGAAGGGTCGGGCGTGTCCCGGATGTACCTGAGGGCTTGTCGGAGATGCCGCACATAATACTCAACCAGGCCCGAGTGCATGACTTTTACCTTGAACAGATGCGTTACTCGCCAACTCGCTTGGAAGTCGACTATGGACTTCAACTCCAAAGTCTCGACGTTAATACGGATGATGTAGATTACCCCGTGACCGCGACGATTGACGATACGAACGCGGGCAAGATCATTGTTACTCGTGCTCGCTATGTGGTGGGATGTGACGGCGCGCGAAGTCAGGTTAGGACTGCCATCGGTAGAGAACTGAAAGGCGACTACCAGTACCAGGCGTGGGGCGTTATGGATGTTTTGGCCAAAACGGATTTTCCTGACATACGTCTCAAATCCATCGTCAAGTCAGCAAACGAAGGCAACATTCTGATCATCCCCCGAGAAGGTGGGTATCTTGTACGAATATACGTCGAGCTAGACAGTCTGGGTGAGCGAGGCGGCAGCCGGGAAACTACCCTCGAAGAGGTCGTTGCTGCAACTCAGCGTATTTTTAAACCCTTTTCCTTTGATGTCCAAGACGTGGCGTGGTGGTCGGTCTATGAGGTTGGCCACAGCCTTACTGATAAATTTGACGATGTTCCAGATGAGCAAGTGGGTAATCGTACCCCTAGGGTTTTTATTGCGGGAGACGCATGCCACACCCATAGCGCCAAAGCCGGGCAGGGTATGAACGTATCTATGGGTGATACATTCAATCTAGGTTGGAAATTGGTATCAGTCTTAGAGGGCAGATGCGGATCGGAGCTCCTGCATACCTACTCCGCTGAGCGACAGACCGTTGCCCAAGCACTCATCGACTTCGATCATGAGTGGTCACGGATTATGAGTGCACCGGCGGAACAAGACGCGGTTACCGATATTCCGCGAGTGCAGAAGCATTTTGTCGAGGGAGGAGAATTCACTGCGGGTCTGAGTGTTCGATACGACGAATCGTCGATCACCGCCTCAGCCCGTTGGCAAAAGCTTGCACCCGGTTTCCAAGTGGGAACGCGATTCCACTCGGTGCCAGCGGTTCGTATCAGCGACGCCAAAATCGTGCACCTAGGCCATGTGGTTAGAGCTGACGCTCGGTGGCATATATTCATTTTTTCGGACCTCAGTCGTAATCGGGCTCGCCTCTTTTGTGATTATTTAGCACATGACGCGAACTCGCCCATTCTGAAACACACACCAGCGGGGGCTGATAATGATGCGGTGATCTCGACTTGTGGCGTCCTTCAAGATCCGCATCATGCGATCGAATTTATGTCTCTGCCCGCGATTCTCAGGCCAAGTAAAGGCAAGTTTCAAATTGTTGATTTCGAAAAGGCGTACTGTGTGAATCACGGATTGAACAACGATGCTTTTGACCTGCGCGGGATCGATCGCAATCAGGGATGCATGGTTGTAGTTAGGCCGGATCAGTATGTTGCTGCTATCCTGCCTTTGGACGCTTACGAGGAATTGCAACAGTTCTTTGCAGGGGTACTGCGTACCGTCGCTTCAACCTATCCCGCCAGCTAGACATACAAAATACTCACATTCCGGCAATACGCACTCGCGCCTGAATATGCTCGATGCTTGGTGCAAAAGGCCACGTAAGTAGGTAGTGCAATTGAATTTTTGGCTGGTATAGTTATCCACAGCCACGAGTAGCTCGAGGTGCGCGAAGAACTGCGCGCAGGTCTCAAAGCGCTAACAAATAATAAGCGCAGGACACCGAACACAGCTACGCGTTGCGCTAAATGGGGGAAGCAGGTCGCCTGCGGTCGAAGCACGCGGCTCACTTCTAGCGGGTTTTTAGCTAACCGCATTCGGTGGAATGTTATGAATTCACCAGCACGCCGCATCTTGATCGTCAACGGCAAGGGAGGCTGTGGCAAAACCACCATCGCCACAAATCTTGCAGTGGCCTACACGTGCCAAGGCACGCACGTCGCGCTTCTGGACAACGATCCACAAGCCAGTAGCTCGCATTGGGCCAGTCTCAGGGATGAATCCCTGCCGCCGGTAACGATTATCGCCAAGCACGAGCGGCCAAACATGTACCAGACCGAGTCCTACCATCACCGCTTGCCGCCAGAAACCGAGGTAGTGGTTATCGATGGGAACAGCAACGCTCGCGGCCGTGACCTGGAAAGTCTGCTCCGCCAGACCGATGTCATCCTGGTGCCCATGTTGCCATCTTCGATAGATATACGAGCAGGAGAGCGTTTCATCACTGAGCTGCTCACCCACCGAATCTACCGCGCAGCACCGCGACCGGTAGGCGTTATCGCCAATCGCATTCAACCCAACACCGAAACGCATGAGAAACTCATGCACTTTCTGGAATGCCTGGACGTGCCGGTAGTAGCGCAATTTCGAGATTCCCCGGTATATACCGATGCGGTGGAAACCGGTACCGGCGTAGTAGACATGCGCGACATCCGCGCTGCGCGCAAAGAGACTGCGCAGTGGAAACACCTCATTCGTTGGATCGACGATCAAGCCGTAGAGCCGCGTACCAGTGTGGCGAGCTTGCGCCTGAAGATGCAGCCGCTAGCCGCGGAACGAAAAGCGGCCTCCAGCTCGGCTCATCAGGTTTAGCATCAGCGTTCCCATTTTGCGCCGATAACGGCGGTGTTACGCGCGGATAATCTCAAATTCAGACGCGGAGCCGAGGTACTTTTTGACCACCTCAGCTTCGTCGTGCACCCAGGCCAACGCGTCGCCGTCGCCGGTCGCAATGGGGTTGGCAAATCCACCTTGTTCGACATGCTGCTGGGCAAGCTGCATGCCGATGCGGGAGATCTAACCCTGCCCGCAGACTGGTCGATTGGCTACATGGAGCAGGAGACGGTGATTACCCAGCGTCCTTCCCTGGCGTTCGTAGTCGACGGCGATGCCCGGGTTCGCGATATTGAGCAGCGCCTCCACCACACCACGGATCCCGAGAACCTGGCTCGACTACATGCTGACTATCAGGATGTTGGTGGGTATGAGGCCGAGGCGCGAGCGGGTGAAATTCTGCATGGGCTGGGCTTCACCAGCACGGATTTCGACAAGCCCTACGCCGCGTTCTCAGGCGGTTGGCGCATCCGACTGAACCTTGCCCAGGCACTCATGACGCCCTGCGAACTGTTGCTGCTGGATGAACCCACGAACCACCTCGATCTCGAGGCCATCATGTGGCTCGAAGGCTGGCTGACGCGTTTTCCCGGCACGGTAATGGTCATCGCTCACGACCGGGCATTTCTCGACGCGTGCACGGACCAGACCATCTACTTATCCAACCAAAGTGGCCGTCTGTACAACGGCAACTATTCATCCTGCGAACGTCAACGCGCAGAGCATCTGGAACAACAGGCAGCAATACGCGCAAAGCGCGACGCGCAAGCCGCGCACATCCAGAAGTTCGTCGATCGATTTCGCGCCAAGGCAAGCAAAGCCAAACAGGTGCAAAGCCGTATAAAGGCGCTCGAGCGCCTGCAGGACAGCGCTGTGATTGCGCTCGATTCGCCTTACACGGTCAATTTCCAACCTCCTGATCGCGTCTCCAATCCACTATTCACCCTGCGCGGCGTAGGGCTCGGATACGGTGACTCGCTAGTGCTACGCGATTTGAACCTCTCCATTCTTCCCGGCGCGAGAATAGGTGTGCTGGGCGCCAACGGCGCCGGCAAAAGTACGCTGCTGAAAGCGCTGGTTGGCGAGCTGCAGCCCATGGGTGGAGAACTCTCGCGAGGCCAACACTGCGAAATCGGCTATTTCGCCCAACACCAGCTGGAAACCCTCAACGCCGAACAAGCGGCGTTGAAGCTGATGCTCAACACCCGTCCACAATGGCGCGAGCAGCAATGTCGAGACCACCTCGGCCGCTGGGGGTTCGACGCCGCCATGATCACGCGACCCATTGCAACCTTGTCGGGTGGCGAGAAGGCGCGTCTCGTGCTCGCGCTCATTGCTTTGGACAAGCCGGCCGTTCTCGTGCTGGACGAGCCGACCAACCACCTGGACCTGGACATGCGTGATGCTCTGGCTTTCGCCCTGCAGGACTATCCAGGCGCAGTCGTGATCGTATCTCACGATAGAGTATTGTTAGAGAAAACTGTGGACGAGTTCTGGGTACTGGAAGACGGTTCTTTAACCACATTCAATGGAGACTTGCAGGACTATGCCACCGCTAAGAAGGCGGTGTTCAACGCGCCCTCGCCAGCAAAACCTTCTGCCGGCTCGCGTAAAGCCAATCGCCAGGATCGGGCCAGACAGCGCGCCTCGATCAAGCACCTTCGGGACACCGCCAAGCGCCTGGAGCGCGATATGGAGCAGCAGGCGCAGGAGCTGGCGGAATTGGAAAAACAACTGGCGGATTCCGATGTCTACAACAGTACGCCTACGCAACAGTTGGACACACTGTTAGCGAGATCAGGCAAACTACGGGCGACGCTTACGAAGACCGAGGAGGATTGGCTAAGCGCCTGCGCCGCACTGGAAGATGCCGGCTGAGTCAGCCTACGGGTCGCAGCGAGGTTGCCGTATTCGCCTGCGCATTCGATAGAAAGAGGGCCTTGAACAAGGCAGTAACTTCCATGAATTCGGCATGCGATGAGCGTTTGAGAGTCACCCTGCCAATCGCGTTGGTCACCATGGCGGCAAGCAACTCGCCCGTCATGGCCACATCGATATCCTCTGGCAACTCCTGGTTACGCACGGCCTGGGCTACGATATCGCGAAACACATCTACCACGCCGGCGTGGGCAGCGAGCACCGCGGTGAATCGACGCGGCGCCTGGGAGGCTTCCAACTGAGCCACCCCGCTCAATCGCTGCAGAACGCCATCGTCCCGGTACAAGCCCGCAGCGGCATCCAGAATACCCCTGACTCTAGTCTGCCAGTCACCAGCAACGGCCGCACCCGCCTTGAACCCCACGGATATCTCCTCATACATATCGGTGACCGTGGCGTTGAACAGCTCATCCTTCGAAGAAAAGTGATTATAGATCGATGGCGCAGTCAGGCCTGCCGCGCCCGCGACGTCCGCCATCGTTACCCCGGAAAAACCGCGGTTGGCGAATAAAGTCGCCGCGTTCTCCAGCAACCGCGCCCGGGTCTTTGCACCCGTTGAGCCTTCCGGCCGCCCACGGGACTTGGCCACGGCCACCTAACCGGTCTGAAACAGTTTGGGCAGGTCCTCATCGGCAGTTTCTAACAGCGTATCCACCCATTTGTGGAACCGCTGGCCGCCACCTTCGTTCTTGCCGAAAAGTACGTGACTCTTAGCACCAACACTCAGGTTCTTCTGCTGCGCGATACCGGTGGCGTAGTCTTCCACCTCAACGACATACTTTAGAAAATCGAACTGCTGCTGAGCTTCCTGCTTGAGTTGATCAGTATCGGGCGCATTCTCCATCAGGAAGATCTGATTGGTGTAAGACGTCTCTGGGGTATCCCCGGGGAACAGCTGGGAAATCATCACCGAACGTCCACCGCCACCAAAACTGGCAATGGATATATGCGGAAATATCGTCCACACGCCTGCAACAAGACTGGTGATTGGCCATTCGTCATTCGACAAACCTTCAAATTCTTCCAACGATGTATCCGGGCGACCAAGATGCGTGTGCGGCCCCCAGCTGTAGTAGTTGGCCTTGTTACCCATGTCCCCGCCGAACGTTTCCTTGTGCAGTATCGGCAGATGGTAATAGTCGAGGTAGCCATCGTAGGCCACCTTCCAGTTCGGGCCATCCACGGTTTGTACGTGCTCGTAGTGCCAGCTTTCGAACCCAAACTCACTAAGCAAAGCATCGTAGCCGGACAGAAACAGATTGATATCCAGAGTAGAGTTGGGGTCTAACGTCACCCATATGAGGCCGGCTTTTTCCAAACAAGGAAGTTCCGTCAGGCCATAACAGCTCTTGTCGACTTCGCCAAAGTCCTGCTCCGAATAGATGGCTACCAGGTCGCCTTCCGGACTGAAGGTCCAGGCGTGGTACGGGCAGGTAAATCGATGCGCCGACCCGGTTCCTTCGGGCATGAGGCGCGAGCCGCGATGGCTGCACATGTTGACGAAGGCTTTCACGGCACCGCTGGCAGTGCGCGTAATCAGCACCTGTATACCTGCGGCAACCATCGACTTGTAGTCGCCCACTTCCGGAAGCTCGGCGCTGGTCGCCAGCATCAATGGCATGCGCCGGAAGATCTTGCTCTTTTCCGCTTCGAACCGTTGCGGGTCGTAATATTTCTCGACCGGAACCTGGAGGATGTCATCCGCCTGATCGAGGGTACCGTTGCGGCCATGCTCCAGATCCTTTATGGCCATCTCAACCAACTGCGCTCGCGACATGTTCATGACTCCTTGATGGGCTTTCGTTTTCCTCTGTGCTCGATATTAATGAATGGTTGTTAATATATCAATTGTCGAGTACCTTAACATGCGGTCACCCGCGTACACCGACACGCGTTCAAAGACCCGGGCGAGGAGGGACATAATGAGCACGCAAACGGTATCCGAATACAGCATGCTGGATCCGGAAGTTTCCAGCCAACCATGGGAATTCTACGGGGTGCTGCACGAGCAATGCCCGGTATATCAGATGCCGGAAACCGGCGCTTTCGTGGTCACCAGATACGCTGATCTGCGACAAGTGCTCAAAGATCCTGAGACATTTTCATCCGACGTCAGAGTGGCGACCATGCCGGGCCTCGCCGAACTGCAGCAGAACATTCTCAAAGAGGGCGGCGGTTGGGAACACGTACAAACTCTGCAACGTACCGATCCGCCATTGCACGGCCACTATCGAAAATTGTTGGATCGCGTATTTACCATCAAGCGTGTACGCGAGATGACGCCATACATCGAGCAGGTAACCAACGACCTCATCGACGGCTGGATCGATAACGGCGAATGCGAATTCAACAACGATTTCGCTATGCCCATGCCGGGCATCATCATCGCCGAGCAACTCGGCCTGGACCGCGGCGAAATCAAGACGTTTAAAAAGTGGGCTGACGCCATGCTTGGCGCGGCCAGGTCTCCGGTGGCGACTGAAGAAGAGGTGCGCGCGAATGCCGAAATCGAACTTGAAGCACAGCTTTACCTCGCTGATGTATTCGAAGACAGGCGCAAAAATCCACAGCAGGATCTGATGTCGGCAATGGTGCACGCTCAAGCCGAGGACGAAGAGCCCCTGACCATGCACGAGCTGCAAAACCTCATGCATCAGCTCATAACAGGCGGCTTCGAGACCACGCAAACCGCGCTTAATCATGGCATGTGGACGCTGGTGCGCCACCCCGAGCTGGTGCCCAGATTGCGCGCAGACCCTTCCCTTATGAAGCCTTTCGTCGAAGAGGTGCTGCGCTGGGAAAGTCCGGTGCAATTCCTGGCCCGCCGCGCTACTAAAGATGTTGAGCTCGCGGGCACGCTGATCCCGAAAGAATCAATGGTGCTGGTCGGGTACGGCCCGGCAGATCGTGACGAGGCCAAATTTGAGTGCCCGCACAAATTCGATATCGAGCGGAAAAACGCGGGCGCGCACCTCGCATTCGGCAGCGGCGCGCACTTCTGCGTCGGAGCGCTTTTGGCGAGGCAGGAGATGGCAACGTCGTTCACTCAGATCGTGCAGCGGCTGGACAACATAGAACTGGCCAGGCCGTTGCCCCAGCCGGTGCACAATTTCAGCCTGTTCTTTCTGCCGATGCACGACTTCCACGTAAAATTCGATAAACGCTAGTAGCCTGTCTAGCGCCCATCTGACGGAACTGGGTCTCGGAACTCACCTGCAAGTTTGCGGGACAATTCGTAACAAACTGCATGGCCATCAAGCATGAAGGATCGACTACTAGGAATAGTGTTTTTCTCAATCGCAATCTTGCTGAGTTGCGCGATGGTTGTTGACCTGCTGGTGGGCCTCATCGAGTGGCTGCAGATGGGGCGCTGGAAAAGTGTGAGCGTGCTGCAGGCCGGCTACGACGCCAACCTTATCCGCGCACGCTGGTTCATGACTTCGGACTGGGGCTGGCGGGTGCACGACGCGTTGGACGCCATTCCTCTGCTTTTAGTCGGGGTGATCATGGCGCCGTTATGCTGGCGAGTAGGCCAGCTGTTCGTGCGCCGCTAGGCCTCGCGCGTCTAGTCGTCCACGACTTCGACATTAAGCATCACCTCTTCTCGTGTGTCGCCGCTATCCCGCGTTTCGACGCGTACGATGCGCTTGGCGCTTTTGTTCGCAATGGCCGCAAACTCATCGGGTTTAACCACCACGGTCCTGCGCTTGCCCTGGCGTTTAACCTGAAACTTGGCATCTGCGTCCATGCCATCCAACAGTTTCACAACAGCGTTAACGCCTTCGACCTTCGTTGCGCCGATGTTCAGCAATACGTCTCCCGCTTTGAGCGCCGAGCCTGGCGGCGGCTCGACAACGATCACACCAGCGGACACGTCAAAATATTCGGCCAGATCCCCATCCACCGCCATCAGCCTATGTCGGGACGCGGTTGCGTGCGTAGCCCAAACCTGATTGCTGCTGCCGGGTACATGCTCGAACGCTAAGGTTAATTCATCGCTGATGCCAGACAGATCAATATCCAGATCTTCCAGATCAGCCATGCTCGTACCCAACATGGCAACTATATGTGCAGATCGCGCCTTAGTCGCAACTTCTGTTTCGAGCCGCTCTTCACCCCGCAGATAAACCACCCTGACGTCATCGCCGGGTTCCACGCCTTGCATGAACTCCGATAAGGCAAGGTGCGGCTCGTCCACTTCGTTCAGCGCCACGCCGCCAATCTCAACAATGAGGTCCCCGGAGCGCAGCCCTGCCTCCTGCGCACCACCGCCGGGGGTCACACCAACCAGCGCGACGCCAGGTTTCTTAGATCCCTGCTGAATCAGCACGCCCAACATCGCCTTTTTCTCACCGTGGCCCATGTTGTACTGCTGTCTGTGCAGCTCGGCTAGCTGCCGCGCCGCTTGATCCAGCCGCTCACGCGCCTGCTCGATTTCCTGTTCCAGATTCTCGCCGGCCCAGGCCATCGAACCCACGACCAACATTGCGACTAAGGCCAAAAACAAACGTGCCATTACATACTCCTGCTGTCTTCAAACAGGCTCGGATCGGTGCCGCCGCGCACAGCTACCAAGCTTTCCAATAAATTTACGCGCCGTTCCCACAGTGCTTCTCGACGAGCTACGTCCATAACCTCGGCGTCATACAGACGCGCTATCTGCCAATCCACATCCGCCAGACGCCCCATGAGCCTGCGTTCCGTCGACGTCGACGATGAGGCTGTCAACGACGCATCTGCGACCTGGCTACTGGCTCGAGCCCATGGATCTGCACCTTGCAGTCGCATTTCAAGATCCTGAGATTGACTCATGAGGGAGGCGAGACGCACGCCATTGGTGTCAATCACTGCTGTGCCGGAAAACTGGGCAACCGACGCCGAGCCGTTCGGCTCGATATCGCTGAACAATACATAGATGCCTATCACCGAGGCAAAGAACACAGACGCGGCAGTAGCCAGCGGAAAACGCAGCCATGCGCTCCCTTGTTCGGTCTCGTGCGTGCGCTCTTGCGCGATCGTATTCCACACCCCCTCATCCAGCGGTACGTCGCCCAATGAGTTGAGTTCAGCCTGCAAGTGGCGAATTTGCTCAAGCTTAGCCGCGGCTTGCGCATCATCTGCGTCAACGCCGGCTTCGCGCAATTCGCCGTCACGTAATGCAAGTAGGTCCGATATTTCCCAAGGTCGTTTTTGCATGATGACCCTCTTTACCTCCGCCGCTTCCGGCGCCTGGTGACGACAACGCGGCAAGCGCTGCGGCGTCACTTTTTTCTCTTTGCTCCTGCCACACCAAGAGCTTTTCGTATGCCCGTGCGAGTTGAGACTTGGAGAAACTTGCCGTTTTTCCCATCAACTCGCCGATTTCCTTGTGCGTGTAGCCTTCAACGTCGTGCAGCCAGATCACTGCACGTGCCTCGTCGCCGAGACTCTTAAGCGCACGCTCTAAAGTCGGCACAGACGCGACCCACTGCATGGACTCATCTGCATTCGCATTAGCAAATATGTCGTCGGCGTCAGCGTCTGAACGACGCGCGTGCCACGGCGAGCGCAAGCGCATCAGAGCGTGATTAACCGCCACCCTGCGCACCCACGCGCAAATACTGCCCACGCTCTGAATCTGTGAAGATTTTTCCACCAGATCGATAAACGTGTCCTGCACGACCTCTTCTGCCAATTGGCGATCCTGCAGAATACGAGCGGCGAGATTCATCACCGCACGCGACAACAGGCGGTATGCGTCCGCAAAAGCGTCGCGTTCTCCACGCAAAACGCCTTGAGCCACCGCGTCCGGCAGATCGATGTCCGAAAATCCCGACATACTTATAAGATGCACCACGGACCGAAAACGTCGCAATTGTCGTATAACAAAAGCCAAAAAAGCCAGAACGTGCGAAAATGACCGGATGAGCTATTCACCCGCCACGAAAGAGGTGCTCATCGATCAACTACGCGCCGTCTTCGTTGCACGCGGCTACGACGGCGCCACGCTGGCGAATCTGGCCAGCGCGGTCAGCTTGAGCAAGGCTTCCCTGTATCACCACTTTCCCGGCGGCAAGCCGGAAATGGCCTCTGCGTTGGTAAGACACGCCATTGCGGATCTGCAACGTCATGCATTCAGTCACCTGGGCGGACCAGAGCCGGCAAATGAGCGGCTGATCAGGTTCATTGACGGATTCAGCGAATACACCCAGGCTGGGTCTTCCGACTGCCTGCTCGCTGTTTTCAACCATCACAGCACTGCATCCGAGGAAACTGCACAGCACCAGCGAACGATCGCCGAACAATTCGGCGACTGGCACACCGTGCTCGCCGAAGTATTCGAAGCGACCGGGCTAAAGCCCAAGAAGGCTACGCAACAGGCTTACGATCTGCTTGGCGCACTTTACGGCGCCCTACTGGTCGCCCGGATGCACAACGAACCTCGCCTGTTCGCGCGCGCGATCAAACGATTGAAGAAGCGCCTCAAACAAAACCTGAGCCATCCGCCCGAGACAAATTAATGCGACGCTTTCCCGCCACCCGTTTACGCCGCAACCGCACCGACGAGTCCATACGCCGTCTGGTGCGCGAAAATGAACTCAGCACCAGCGACCTGATTTATCCGATGTTCGTCATTGAAGGCCACGATCAAAGCAACGCCGTGAGCTCCATGCCCGGCATTGCGCGCTACACCGTGGACCGCCTCGCTGCCGAGGCGGAAGAGGTCGCGCAGCTAGGCATCCCAGCCATCGCGCTGTTTCCCAACATCGACGCGGCCAAGCGCTCGTTGGACGGCGCTGAGGCTTACAATCCCGACGGTCTGGTGCCGCAAGCCGTGCGCGCGGTGAAAGCGGCCGTGCCCGATCTGGGCGTGATAACCGACGCCGCCCTTGACCCGTACACGACCCACGGCCAGGACGGCATTATCGATGACGACAACTATGTGGCAAACGACATTACTGTTGCGGCGTTGTGCAAACAGGCTCTGGTTTGTACCGAAGCGGGCGCAGACGTCATAGCGCCGTCGGACATGATGGACGGCCGCATCGGCAGCATTCGCGGCGCCCTGGACGCCCAAGGTCATATCAACACCAAGATCATGGCTTACTCGGCTAAGTACGCCTCGGGCTACTACGGCCCGTTCCGCGATGCAGTGGGCTCTAGCGCCAATCTGGGCGCGGGCGACAAAAAAACTTACCAGATGGATCCTGCAAACGGTGACGAGGCCCTGCAGGAAATCGCCATGGACATCGACGAGGGCGCGGATATGGTCATGGTCAAGCCCGGCATGCCTTATCTCGACGTAGTGCGCAGGGTCAAAGACCAGTTCGCTGTGCCAACATTTGCCTATCAGGTCAGTGGTGAATATGCGATGCACATGGCGGCAATTGAAAACGGGTGGCTGACTGACGCGGTGATCGCCGAGTCTCTGTTGTGCTTCAAACGGGCTGGCGCTGACGGCGTGCTGACCTACTTTGCCAAACGTCTAGCGGCCACTCTGCAAGCCTGACCCGGCTCTAGTACTCCTCGTCGGCTAATACGAGATGAATCCCGGCAGACGCCTGCTGCTCTATTTCGACCTGCAATTCACGGTGCGACAACGGGTGCGCGGCCAGCCATCCGGGTCCACAATCCAGGTGCAAACTGTCGCTATCCACAGTCAATGTCACCGCCGGCGAATCGTCGTCGTTGTGGCTCCGCTCGAGAATCACTGCCAATCTTAAAAGCGCCACGAGGCGCAGCAGTTGGTGTGCTAATTCCGGGTCGAACGCGCGAAACGCAAGGCCCGGCATGCTGCGCCGATGCCCACGTATCAACAAAGCCAGAATGCGTTGCTGGTGTTCGCTGAAGCCTGGAAGTTCAGCATGTTTTACAATGTACGCGCCGTGGCGATGGTAGTGCCGGGCGCTGATGTGAACGCCCAGCTCATGGAGATTGGCCGCCCAGCCCAATAACGCCACGTAATCGCCATCGTCTGTCCACCAATCTGCACTCTGTTGATACAGCCGCTTAGCTGTGCGGGTAACCCGCGCCGCCTGGGCTAAGTCCACATTGAAACGCGCCGACAGCTGCCGCACGCTGTCCAGCTTGAGGTCAACTTCTGATTCCGGCACTACGGCCTCACATATCATGCCTTGTAACAAGGATACATCAACGTACGCGCAACTCTCGACGCCCAGCACGTCCATGCATGCCGAAAGTATGGCTACACCTGCAGGAAAGATATCGGTGCGATCCGGCGCCAGGCCAGGCAAGCCCGCTTCGATCACCCATCGATCATCCACAATGGCAGATTCGAGGCGCCGCAATGCATCACGCGTGATGACCTCACTCGACCAGCCGTTAGCAATGAGGACCATCTGCACGGATTCGATAGTGCCACTGGTGCCGAACACGGCAGCGCTTTCCGACTTGCGCAGGCGCTCACGGAGGGCGTCTGCCTCGGGTGCATGGGTCAGGGCGCTGACGGCGGCTTGCCTGGCCGCCGCGTAACCGGCCGTCTGCATGGATCCGGCGGCAAAGAACTGGTCTTTGAAAGCAACACATCCAACATTGATCGACTCCGCTTGCTGAACGTGCGGACCATCGCCAAGCGCCAGCTCCGTACTCCCGCCACCAATATCGATGACCAGACGTTTGCCTGCACCAACTTCATGTGCCACCGCACCGTAAATTAAACGCGCTTCGTAACCACCGTCAATGATCTCGAGCGGGGCGCCGAGTACCCGTTCAGCCGCCGCGGCGAACTGTTGTGCATTAAGGGCTTCACGCAGGGCGCAGGTGCCCACGGCGCGTATCTGCTCAGTCCGCAACGGCCGCAGGCGCTGCGCAAAGCGCTGCAGGCAGGCAAGCCCGCGACTCTGCGCGTCGGCTTGAATCTGCCCATGGGCGAACCCTGAGAGGAGTTGTACTTTTTCCTTGAGTCGCTCCTGCACGACGAAACTGGCGCCAGAGCGCCGCGCCAGGAGCAGATGGAAGCTGTTTGAACCGAGGTCCAGAGCGGCCCAGGTGGCTTGATCGGTCAGAGGTATATCGTTATTCAAGAGCAATCTCAAAGTCGGCTGCATCATACCTTAGCTTGGTGCTACACTGATTGGTCTGGACTAATTTTTGTGGAGACACCTGCATGAGCGGCATTGTTCACACTTCCGACGACGAATTCGAAACTGACGTTCTCAGCGCCGACAAGCCTGTTCTGGTCGACTATTGGGCAGAATGGTGCGGACCCTGCAAAATGATCGCACCAATTCTGGACGAGATCGCTACCGAATACAGCGACAAAGTGAAGGTGTGCAAGATCGACATCGACGCCAACCAGGGCACTCCACCCAAGTATGGTATCCGCGGTATTCCCACGCTGATGCTGTTCAAGAACGGTGAAGTAGAAGCTACAAAAGTCGGCGCGTTGTCCAAGTCTCAACTTCAGGCGTTCCTGGACAGTAACATCTAGCAGGACTTCGTACCGGGCCCCGTCTCACACCATGCCGCGCGCGATCAAGTTCGTATCGCGCGTGATCGTCTTGTACTGCGTGGCCATGTTGGCCCAGACATCGGCACTCGCCGCGACCCTGCAATTTCACTTCGAAGGTGAATTCTCGAGCCAGGAGCAGGCTCAACTCATCACGTGGATCGAGCAGACCGACCGCGCTCTGACCGCCCTGGTCGGGCAACTGCCATTCACCAGGCACATCTACTTCCATCGCATGGCGAACGCCAGGGAACCGGTGCCGTGGGCTCATACCCAGCGCCGACCAAACCAAGGCGTGCACTTACATGTGGATCCGAGTTACCCACAAGCGGAATTCGTCGCAGACTGGACAGCGCCCCACGAACTGAGCCACCTGGTGCTGCCCTACCTCGGCGAGCACAATGCGTGGTTGGCTGAAGGCTTCGCCAGCTACATGCAGTACCAGGTCATGGCGGAGATGGGCGTGCTGAACAAGGCAGATCTGCATGAGCGGTACGCGGAAAAATTTCAGCGCGCGGAGGGACGTTTCGAGCTAACCGACCTCCCATTTGCCGACGCTGCGCCTAAACTGCGGCAGGCGCGGCAGTTTCCTACCATGTACTGGGGCGGAGCTGTGTACTTCTGGCAACTCGACCGTTGGCTCGCGCGCCACACCGACGCTGACCTAACAAGCGTGTTACGCTCCTACATAAACTGCTGCCGCGCCGGAACCACCCATCTTCGGCAACTGATCGACCACCTCGACCGCATCACAAATCAGCAGATTTTCAGTGCCTACCTGAGCCGCTTCGAAACACACCCAGGGTTTCCTGATTACCGCAACATTCCACGCCTGCCGGTCAATAACGGTTGAAAACGATCCTTTTTTTCGTCAATTTTGATGCCAAATTGGCGCATAAAGGGCCTTGACCCGTGTGACCAAATCACTACACTTACTGAACGATTGCATGACAACTGTCGCAATTGTACCGGCACGGATTTACTGCAGCGCTGGTACAGCGTAATAACAATCAGTCCACGTGCAGCACATCAAGATCTGCTATCAGATCACTGAAATCCCCTCTTACACATCCGTAACCAGACCGTTTGTGTCCGCTACGCGGTAAGAACCTTTAACCAACTCGCAAATATTCGAGCAATCACATGTCAATGAATCTATCGGACCTCAAGCGTAAACCCGTCGGCGAACTTGTCGAGATGGCTCGTGAAATGGGGCTCGACAACGTCGGCCGTTCACGTAAGCAGGAAGTCATAGCGGCCATCGTGCGCAAGCAGTCGAAAAACGGCGAAGACATCTACGGAGAAGGGACGCTTGAGATCCTGCAGGACGGATTCGGTTTCCTGCGCTCTCCTGAAGGATCCTATCTAGCGGGGCCGGACGATATTTACGTTTCGCCAAGCCAGGTTCGGCGATTTAATCTGCGTACCGGCGACAGCATCGCCGGCAAGGTACGGCCACCTAAAGACGGCGAGCGGTATTTCGCCCTGCTGAAAGTCGACGAGATCAACTTCAGCGAGCCGAACAGCAAGAAACACAAAATTCTGTTCGAAAACCTCACGCCCCTGTTTCCCGATGAACGCATGACGCTGGAGCGCGGCAACGGCAGCACTGAAGATCTCACTGCGCGCATCATCGACCTGGTCGCCCCCATCGGCAAAGGCCAGCGGGCGCTGATCGTGTCTCCACCCAAGGCAGGTAAAACCCTCGTCCTGCAGAACATCGCCCAATCTATCGTTGCGAACAATCCAGATGTCGTCCTGATCGTTCTGCTGATCGACGAACGGCCAGAAGAAGTGACGGAAATGCAACGCTCGGTGCGCGGCGAAGTGGTTGCTTCGACATTTGACGAACCGCCATCACGCCACGTGCAGGTAGCGGAAATGGTCATCGAGAAAGCTAAGCGCTTAACGGAACACCAGAAGGATGTCGTTATTCTGCTGGACTCCATCACACGCTTGGCGCGGGCCTATAACACCATCGTACCGTCCTCGGGCAAGGTGTTGACCGGCGGCGTGGACGCCCACGCGCTCGAGCGACCTAAGCGATTCTTCGGCGCCGCTCGCAACATCGAAGAGGGCGGCAGTTTGACCATCGTCGCAACCGCGCTGGTAGATACAGGTTCGAAGATGGACGAAGTCATCTACGAGGAGTTCAAAGGCACGGGCAACATGGAGCTACACCTGGAGCGCAAGATCGCAGAGAAGCGCGTCTATCCCGCCATCAACATCCGACGCTCCGCTACACGCCGCGAAGAGTTGCTGATGGGCGAGGAAGAACTCCAGCGCGTATGGATACTGCGCAAACTGTTGCACGATATGGATGACGTGGCGGCCATCGAGTTCATCATGGACAAGCTCAAAGAGACCAAAACCAACGAAGACTTCTTCAACTCAATGAGGCGCTAGCCAGTTCCGTAACACCTGGCTGGGGGCACTGTGACGGCGTTTCGTGCCAGCATCGTCGGTCGTACCGGCACTCCGATACAACGTATTACCCTGCGTCTGGTCGACGACTATAGCTTTGTAGCCGGCCAATACCTGCAAGTTCATGGGCCTGGCTCATCCCTGATACCCATGTCCATCGCATCCGCTCCACAACGCTTGCCCGAACTGGAGTTGCACTATCGCTCCACCCCCGGCGTGGCGGAAGCGGTCATCATGGATGCCCTGCTGGAAGGCGAGGCGTTGGACATTACGGCCCCTGCCGGTAACGCAACCGCCGGGCCGCTGGACCAACCGCTGTTTATAATTGCCGGCGGCAGCGGCGCCGCCCAGGCCTTCAGCTGCGCAGAAGACCGCGGCGCCAGGGTTGGGTCCGCACCAACAGCTATCTTGTGGTGCGCTGACAACATTGCGGAGATTTACAACACCGAAACTCTACAATCATTTTCCAATGTGCAACTGCAGGTCTGTATAGATGACCGCCGCGGCCCGGAAAATGACGGCATGACATGGCTGCGAGCCAACGCGTCGAAGCACCTTGGCGGGCGCGTGATTCTGGCAGGCGGTCCAGGCTTCGTATACGCGGCCACTGACATTCTGCTGGAATTGGGGTACCTGCAACGGGACTTATACGCGGACGTGTACGATTACGCGCCTATTGTATGAAGATGGCCTCAGCGAGCGCCGGTGCTGCGGATGCTCGGCTGCGCAGGTTGCGGTAGATCCGCAAGGTCGCCAAGCGAACGCAATAGATATTCAGTGCCGCGCCTGGTATCCCCAAGCGCCACGCACAAGCGCCCGAGCTCGCCGTACACTACATCGGTGGCTTCCAGACGCAGACTGGTTTCAAAGTATTCCCGGGCTTGCTCAAATTTTTCGTTACGCAAGCACAGCCGTCCTGCGGTGAGCGCGACATGGGCATCGTTCGGTCGCTCCTTCATCCATCCCTGTGCCACTACTAACTGGCGCGCCGCTTCGTCGGACTCAATTTCTCCGTAGACCCGGGCCAGCTCACCGTCCCAGGTCTGACTCAGAATATGTCTGATGGCTTGTTCGGCGTCGTTATCGCGTTTCTCCGCGACCAGATAATGGACCCACTGATGCATCAATTCGGTGTCTGTGCGCAGCGCCCGAGGCAGCTTCTTCCACTGTGCGTTCGCACTTTCTTCGCCACGCAGTGTCGCCTGCCAGACAGCACGCTCCATGCGCGAGATTTCTGCTTCGGGCAACGCTTTATTCTTACGCACATCACCTAACATCTGGGCCAGTGCCTGCCAGTCGCCCAACGCTTCGTAGCATTTGGCTAACATGCCCAACACCGCGCCATGCTTGGGCGCTCGTTTGCGCAGGTTAAGCAGGGAGGCCAGGGCCTGTTCGTATCGGCCTTCGTGTATGTTGAACTCCGCCTGGGTCAACGTGACCGCGAACTTCGCGCCCGGTGTAGTTTCATGAGCGCGCTTCAAGTACTCGTCACGCTCAGCATTGTCGCCCAGTTCATGGGCCGCTCGTGCCGCATTCAGATAATTGATCAGCGGCGTCTCGACGTTTTCCGCGGCACCCAGCAACAACTTCTGTGCGTCCGCCCAACGACCCTCCGCCATCACCAACAGGCCACGCACGGTTTGCGAGCGCGCCGCGCGCGCTTTGCGCCCCGAGCGCCAGCGCAACACACGAGTCTGACCCTGAGTAGCCTTGCCGATCACCAAGGCGATGCCGCGCACCACCAGGTAAAGGCCGATCAGTACCAGCACGGCGGCCCACAGGCTCATCTCCATGACGGTATCTGCATAAGCGACCAGCACATAACCTGGATCGCGCACCATCAGCGTGCCCACCAACCCGCCCAAAGCAACGGCAACAAACACGGCCAGGAGCCCGATCTTCACGCGCCGCTCCTGCGCACGCTCAGCAACTCATTCAACGAGCCGGAGATTTCTGGCAACGACCGTGCCAATTGCAGAATCAGCAGCTCATCGACGCTCGCCAGCAAGGCCTGGGTACGGGGATCGTTGGCGTCGACGTGATCGACCAGCCAGCGTCGCACGTTCAGCAGGCTGTGTTCGTACACCTCCTGTTGGCGCTTGAGCGCAGCAAGCTGTGCCTGCTCCAGAGCCAATCTCAGGTTCAGCTCCAGATAGCGAACCTCTTCTGGAGCCAACAATGGCTGCAGCGCTTCGCCATCATTCAGGGGTCGTATACGAATGAACTTTTTCAATTCGTCCAGCAATGTCTGCCACGCAGAGCGCTCTTCCCCAATCTCGACTTTAGCGCGAAGAAATTCCGGCTGGGGCAAAGGCAGGTTGTCGAGTTGCGACTTGATGGCTTCGAGACGCAGGTAAATCCCTTGTAGATCGTCCCGCGGCACCTGGCGCAAGGCGATTATTTCGTCAGCCAGGCGTGCGCGCACGGGATGAAGCGCAAAGTCTTCCAGCTCCGCCATGATCTGATCTGCTGCCTGTAGCAGATTCATAGCACCTACAGAATCCTGCTCCATCAATACGCGATGGTTAGCTATGCGCATCAGGTACTCGGCTTCAGCCAGTTTCCATTCCCGTTGCGACGGCGGTGCAGCATGCATCGCTTCGTTAAGAGATTTGAGCACTGCGGCTTCGTTGGTGGCAAGGCGCTCGGCCTGCTCGCGCTGAAGGGCTTCGAGGCTGCCGCTGGTTTGCGCTTGCGCCGCGTCCAACTGGGCCTGCAGCGTCAGCTCTAACTGGTTGTAGCGGGCGTTGAGCTGCGCGTTCTGACTTTGCACATCCTGTAGCGGCTGGAGATAAACCAGCATGTAGTAGAGATAGGCGACCCCGCCGATGCCAACAAGGGCGAACAAAAAGGCGAATGCGGCCAGCACTCGACCCCTTGGTTTAACTACAGGCGCGGGCACCGACACCTCTGCATCAGCGGCAGGCACTGGCTCTGATTCATCGACCTCGGGCGCCGATTTCTCTGGCGGCGCGGCCTCGTTTTCAGCTTCCGTTAACGAATCTGCGGCGTCCGCATCAGCGTTGGGCTTGTCGTCGGTCATCCTGTAGAAGATACCTTAATCAGGTTGATCATTTCGCGATATCAAGTTGCGCAATTGTGTCAGAACTGCTTCGTCAGAGGCACCGTTGGCGACGTACACGTGGGAAAACCCTTCTGCCCGAGCGGCTTCACCTACGCGTGCCGATGGTACGACCAGCGGAACTGACTTAGGCCCACTCGCGCGCTGCCAGATCCGTGCGAATTCCTCGAGTCCCTGCACCGATGCCACCTCCACGGCTCCCACACCAGCGGCACCCACCTCCGCCCCAGGCACTCCCCCGACGCGCTGATAGAGTTCCAATTTTACGACGCTTGCACGCCGCGCATGAAGCAATTTCCGTTCCAGCACATCGCGTCCACCGCTGCCAGCAAGTATCCATATCGTGTCTTGCGCGCCAAGCGTTTGAAGTTGGCTCATACTCAGCAATCCTTCGGAGCTCGGGGTGCGTGGAACCTCAGCGTCGAAGCCGAGCGCACCCAGGGCGCGCGCGGTATTTTCGCCCACCGCGACAAACCTGGCCGCGCCGACCCTGGTAGCCAACCCCGCCGCTGCAAACGCTTCGACAGCATGCGCCGACATAGCACACACCACGGTTGGCGGTTGCACCGCATCAACCGTGGCAGCAACCGGCACACCGTTGACGATGGCACGCCAGGGCGACAGCGGTTGTATGGCGAGCACCGGCCGTGCGAATGCCGCAAACCCCTGTTGCGTAAGCCAAGCTGCCAGCCTGGAAGCTCCGGGTTCGGTGCGCGTCACCCACACGGATTTCATCGCTGGCGCCCGACGTTAGTCGCGCAGCTCCGCCAGAATTGTTTCCGCTCCCAAAGCGTATAGTTGTTGCACAGCATCAAGGGCAACCGCGGCTGGATCGCCACCGCTGGCACTGGCGCGTAGAATCTGACTACCGTCCGCGCTGCCCAACAAGGCGCGCAGTGAGATTTCTCCGCCGGCGTCGATGCTCGCGTGTGCCGCCACAGGCAGAGAACAATCTGCTCCAAGGCCGGCACTGACGCCGCGTTCCGCGGTCACGCAACGCGCGGTCACCTCATCCTTGAGGGGCGCAAGTAACGCCATGAATGGCGCATCGAGTCGACACTCGATGCCGAGTGCCCCTTGGCCGGGTGCAGGCAGACAGGTATCCACGTGGAGCGTATGTGCATCGTCGCGCTCAATTCCCAAGCGCTTGAGCCCAGCAGCGGCAAGCACAATGGCATCGTATTCGCCGCGGTCCAGTTTCTGCAGCCGCGTACCGACGTTGCCGCGAACTGGCACAACATCGAGATCTGCCCGACGCGCCAGCAGCTGCGAGCGGCGACGCAAACTGGACGAGCCAACCCGAGCGCCATGGGGCAGATCCGCAAGCCCACCCAGCTTGGACAACAGCACGTCCTCCACAGCGTCGCGGAACGCGATCACCGGAAGGTCGAAGCCGTCAGGCATGTGAGCGGGCAGATCTTTTACCGAGTGCACTGCAATGTCCGCGTATCCATCCAACATGGCGACTTCGAGTTCCTTGACAAACAGACCCTTGCCGCCCACTTCGCTCAAGGGCGCCGCCAACCAACGATCACCCTGTGTGGTCATGCCCAGCAACTCAACGTCCAGACCGGGGTGCGCGGCAAGCAGCTGGTCGCGTACGAAATTTGCCTGCCACAAGGCAAGCTCACTTTCGCGGGTGGCAATTCGTATGGTCTCGGGCATCACAGCTTTTTGACGATTTTTCGCACGCCAGGCAGGTGGCGACGGCTGATGGCGATAGTTTCGTCGAGATCACTCATTCTGACTGCGACCTGGCCGTCACTATCCTTCACCAGACCGTCAATATGACTTTTCGCGACCAGGGCGTTGCGATGAACCCGTACGAACAGGTCGGCAAACTCAGTTTCAAGCTCGCGCAGAGTTTCATCAACAATCACCTCCGCCGCGCTGGAACGCACCGTGACATACTTCTGATCCGCCTGAAAATAGCGTATGTCGTTTACGCCGATCAGTTCGATGCCCTTATGAGTGCGCGCCGAAATGTGTGAGCGGCGCGCGTCGTCAGCAGCATGCAGCGCTGCCAGTTGCGCTCGATTCAGTCTGACTGTTTTAGACAGCGCCGCTAGCAGATTGTCTTTGCGTACCGGCTTGAGCAAGTAGCCCACCGCCTGGAGATCAAACGCCTGGATCGCATGTTCCTCGTAGGCGGTACAGAATATTACCGCCGGCGGGTCGTTCAGCTCGAGAAAGTGGCGCGCGGTCTCCAACCCATCCATGCCAGGCATGCGGATATCCAACAGCACCAGTTCCGGCTGTAGCTCGTGGCACAGGGACACTGCCTGTATCCCATTGGCGGCTTCGCCAACTACTTCATGCGCGGCATCGGCTTCCAGCATGCGCCGCAAACGGTCGCGTGCAAGGGTTTCGTCGTCTACTAGTAAGATGCGCATAGTTGCAGGTACCACTTACACCGTGTCATGGGTCATTGCAGAGGTTGCGCTATTTTAGGGAATCGTAACTGAGTGACAAAGGCCTCACCGACGGTAGACGTCTGCAGCGATGCCTTGGCGCCGTATAGAACGCCCAACCGGCTGCGGATGTTCTGTAGTGCCATGCGATTGCCCTGGCTCTCCGAGGCGTGCTCCGCCGCCGGCACCGGGTTTACGATGCGTACTACCACGTCGTCGTCTTCGTAACGCAATTGAAGCTCTATGGTGCCGCCGTCCGGCAGCGGCTGGATACCATGATAAATGGCGTTCTCAAGCAACGGTTGCAGTGTCAGCAGTGGTATACGCGTGGCTGGGCTGATCGGGGCTACATCCCACTCCAGACGCAGGCGGTCGCCAAGGCGCAGCGACTCGATACGTATGTAGCGTTCGCACAAATCCAGTTCCTCCTCGATGGGCACCTGATTGCCCACATCATTGAGGCTGGCGCGAAACAGCTCGGAAAGGTCCTCAACCACGGATTCCGCCGTCTCGGGATCCGTGGCGATGAGACTTGCAATGATGTTCATGCTGTTGAATAAAAAGTGCGGCCGTATGCGTGACTGCAATGCCTGTATCCGTGCCTGCAGTTCAGATTGCTCCTGCAGGCGCAGGCGCTGTTGCACGTAAAAATAGCGCAACACCAGCCCGGTGATAATACCGGCAATGGTCATCTGGCCCAGAATGCGAAGCACCGTGTCGCCGCTGCGCTCAATCACCCATTCCGCGGCCAGGCTTACCAGTAGGGTAACAAGCATTACAACGGCGAACGCCAGGCTCGAACCAAGCGGAAGATTCATGTAACTCAGAGGTTTTCGCAACAAGCACAACGACCCCGCGCTCACCAATGCCACCCACTGCACAAACAAGGACATCAACCCGAATCGCACCCAGCTGATCTCACCGCCGGCGAACAGCAGGATCACCACCAGCAACTGGCTGAACAACACGAGCAGAGTAATCGACGTGGTATTGCACAACTCGGGGATGACGAAGTGGGCAGGGCGGGCGCTCATAACAACAACATTCCGCTATAATCCATTAAACCCAAGCATCTGTGCGAACAACATGAGCACCAATAGTACACCGAAGCCAGGGGCAACGGGCTTGTTGCGTGGCCGATTCAGCGAGGCGACCGACGCGTTCGTGGAGGCATTTACCGCGTCAGTCAATTTCGACCGACGCCTGTACCGCCAGGACATCGCTGGCTCGATTGCTCATGCGCGCATGCTGGAGAAAATTGGCGTGCTCGCCGCGGCGGAATGCACCCTCATCGTTGACGCCCTCGGCGACATACAAGATGAGATCGAGGCAGACGAATTCGAATGGCTGGTGCCGTTGGAAGACGTGCACATGAATATTGAGAATCGCCTCATCCAACTCATCGGCGACACCGGCAAGAAGCTCCATACCGGACGCTCACGCAACGACCAGGTCGCGACGGACATCCGGCTGTATTTGCGGGACGCCATCGATGAGTTACTGGTGCTGGAAACGAACCTGTTGCAGGCAATCGTCGATCTCGCCGCCCAGCACACCGAAACCGTTATGCCCGGTTTTACCCACCTGCAGGCCGCGCAACCCATCACCTTCGGCCATCATCTGATGGCGTGGTTCGAGATGTTGAGCCGCGATCGTGAGCGCCTGCGTGAAGCGCGGGGCCGGGTTAATCAATTACCATTGGGCGCAGCCGCGCTGGCAGGCTCACCTTACCGGCCGGACCAGGCATTCGTAGCAACTGCACTGGGCTTCGACGGCATCTGCGAAAATTCCCTCGACGCCGTCAGCGACCGCGATTTCGCCATCGAATTCTGCGCCATAGCGGCATTGACGCTGACGCATATGTCGCGCTGGTGTGAGGAACTGGTTCTCTGGTCCAGCCAGCAGTTCAGCTTCGTCGAATTGCCAGACCGTTTCTGCACCGGCTCGAGCATTATGCCGCAGAAGAAAAATCCCGACGTACCCGAGCTCATTCGCGGGAAAACCGGGCGCGTCAATGGCCACCTGGTGGCGTTGCTGACCTTGATGAAGAGTCAGCCGCTGGCCTACAACAAGGACAATCAGGAAGACAAGGAGCCATTGTTCGACTCAGTGGACACTTTGCACGACTGCCTCACCGCGTTGGGAGGCTTAATTCCGAACATCGAAGCCAACGTTGACGCCATGCGCGAAGCCACGTCCCAGGGCTATACCACCGCCACCGACCTGGCCGACTACCTGGTGCGTAAGAACGTACCCTTTCGCGATGCGCACGAAATTGTCGGTATCGCTGTACAGCGGGCTGTAGCCAAGGGTCAGCCGCTCGAGGCCCTGAGCCTGGAAGAACTGAATGGCCCAGGGCAGGACGTGATCGAAGATGACGTGTATCAGGTTCTCAGCCTGAACGGCTCCATCGCTGCCCGCGATCATGTCGGCGGCACGGCGCCTCGTCAGGTCACGGCCGCCATTGAGCGTGCCCGCGCGCGATTGACCCAGTAGTAAGGAGAGCTTGAGTGCGTTGGTTAATACTCGTCGGCCTGGTTATGTGGGTGGCTACCTGCGGCCAGAAGGGTCCGTTGGAACTGCCCGACACAACGCGGGCGACGATTGCGCCAGGACCCGCATTGGTGCCCACGGTATAGCGCCATGTCGATAGCGCAAAGCAATCAGATCGAGTACGTCGATGACGTGCTCCATGTCGAGGGTGTGAGTCTCATCGAACTGGCAAGCGCCGTCGGCACGCCCGCCTATGTGTACTCGCGTGCGCATATCGTCAGCGCCGTGGACGCGTTGAACCAGGCATTTGCGAACTCCGCGCTGAACATTCACTACGCGGTCAAGGCGAACTCCAATCTGGGGCTACTCAAGCTTTTTCACGAACTCGGTACCGGCTTCGACATCGTATCCGGCGGCGAGCTCACCAGGGTGATGGCCGCCGGCGGAGATCCTGCCAGTGTGATCTTTTCAGGCGTAGGCAAGACTACTGAAGAGATCGATTTCGCTCTGAAGGTCGGTATCGAGTGTTTCAACGTCGAGAGCGCCAGCGAGCTTGCGCGCATAAGCGAACGTGCGACGCTCCTCGGCCAGGCCGCACCGATTTCCTTACGGGTAAATCCGAATGTGGACGCCCAGACCCACCCCTACATCTCAACGGGGTTAAAGCAGAACAAGTTTGGTGTAGCGCCAGCCCTGGCTCTGGAGCTCTACCAGCAGGCGGCGGAGAACCCACAACTGAGAATTGTCGGCATCGATTGTCACATCGGCTCGCAGATCAATCAGATCGATCCATTGCTGGACGCGTTGAGCGACTTGTTGCAGTTGGTGGATCAGTTGCAGGAACTGGGTATTTCTCTCGAGCACATCGACCTCGGCGGCGGCATGGGCATCGCATACGAGGATGAAACGCCGTTGGATATTGCTGCGTACGGGTCCGCGGTGCAGCAACTGATGGGCAGTCGCCCCCAGAGCTTGGTGCTGGAGCCCGGCAGAATGCTCGTCGCAAACGCCGGCGTGCTGCTCGCGCGCGTAGAGTACTTAAAGCCAGGCGTGGACGGCGCTCCAAATTTCGCTGTCGTTGACGCCGCCATGAATGATCTCATCCGGCCGGCCCTGTACCAGGCATGGCATGCTGTGCAGGCGGTAGAGCAGGCCAGTAGCGTGGAAGCCATGGCTTGGGACATCGTCGGACCGGTGTGCGAGTCCGGTGACTTTCTGGCCAAGGGCCGGGACTTAGCTCTGCAGGAAGGCGCGCTGGTGGCGATCGCGTCTGCGGGCGCTTACGGCATGGTCCAGGCATCCAACTACAACTCCCGCGGTCGGGCCTGCGAAGTGCTGGTAAACGGCGACGAGTTCAGCATCGTGCGGCGCCGCGAAACCATCCAGGACCAGCTCCGTCTCGAGCAGGAGCCTGCGCCATGAACAGCAAGCGGCGTCCGTTGGTTTTTCACAAAATGCACAGCCTGGGCAACGATTTCATGGTCATCGAGGCTGTTACCCAGTCTGTCGCCCTCGAGCCCGACCAAATAGCGCGCTGGGGAGACCGCAACACCGGCATCGGTTTCGATCAACTGCTGGTTATCGAAGCCCCAACCAGCGCCGAAGCGGACTTCTGGTATCGAGTCTACAACTGCGACGGCAGCAGCGCGGAACAATGCGGCAACGGCACCCGAGCAGTGGCGCTGCTTGCCCGCACATTGGATCTCAGCAAAAAGTCCGAACTGATCTGGCAATCCGCCGCGGGCATGATCTGCACGCAATTCGAAAGCGAGCAACGCATCGTTTCAAACATGACCGTGCCAGTGCTGGTGTTGCCAGATATTCCATTCGATCCGACCCACGCCCAGGACGTTACCCAGGGTAGGGTCGCACAGTTTCAGCTCGCGGCAGACGACGAGCTCTTCACCGTGACGCCGATCTCTATGGGCAACCCGCACGCCGTGCTGTTTGTGGATGACTTGTTCGACATCGATGTCGCTACGTTGGGTGCAAAGCTTACCAGCCACCCGGCCTATCCCGAAGGCGCCAACATCGGCTTCTGCCAGGTGGTCGACCGCCAGTTTCTGCGGTTGCGCGTATATGAACGCGGTACCGGAGAAACTCGCGCGTGCGGCAGCGGGGCGTGCGCAGCCATGGTCGCGGCACACCTGCATGACAAAGTTGACCAACGCGTAAAGGTTTCCCTGCCTGGGGGCAAGCTGCGAATTTCATGGCTGGATCCACAAAGCCCCGTTACAATGAGCGGCGCCGCGACCCTGGTGTTCCGGGGTGAATTGCAAATCTAGGACGCATTTATGCAAGCTGATGAAATCGAAGGCTCGGGCCCAGAGGAACAAGCCATCATCGATTATCTGCGCGCCGACCCTGACTTTTTCGCTCGTCACAAGAATCTGCTGACCGAACTCAACCTGCCCCACGCCTCGGGCAGAACAGTGTCTCTTGTGGAACACCAGGTTACGATCATGCGCGAGCGTAACGTCGACATGCGCCGTCGCATGAACGAACTGTTAGACGCAGCGCGCCAGAACGATGTCATCTTCAGCAAGACTCGATCTCTGACGCTTGCGCTGTTGGACGCAAGCTCGTTGCAGGCACTGAATGAAGTGCTGGCCACCTACGTGCTGGTAGATTTCGAAGCCGACTTCGTTTGTTGCCATGTCCGCGGGTTCGATCAGACCTTGGATCACATACACAATCACACGGATGAGTTTCCTTTCTCGCATCTGTTCAACCCCGCCGCCGCGGTGTGCACTACACTGCGCGAAGATGAACTTATGCACGTCTTCCCGGCCGCTGTTGAAGCAGAGCGTGGCAGTGCCGTGTTGCTGCCACTTGCACTCACAGACGATGTCGGCGCTCTGTGCATCGGCAGTCGCGATCCGCAGCGCTTCAGTAACGACATGGATACTCTGTTCGTCAGCTATATCGCCGACGTCCTGAGCAAGGTGCTCACGCGCCTGTAGTACCCAGTGGCTGCGCAACCCCCGCCCGAGCATGACCCTTTGATTGCGGGTTTTCTCGACCATCTCAAGGTCGAGAAACGTTATTCCACGCACACCCTCAGCGGCTATACCCGGGAGCTGAAACGTTTTCGCGCGTTCTATGCAGGCGATCTGGCCGCACTGCGCAGTCATGACGTGACCCACTTTACCGGCTGGTTGAGACATCAGGGACTGCAGGCCAAAAGCATCCAACGCGCACTTTCCGCACTGCGCAGTTTTTATGCATACCTGGTGCAACGCAAGCTGGTCAGCACTAACCCCGCAGCAGCGGTGCGAGCGCCCAAGGCAAAGCGTAAGCTGCCCCGGGTGCTGGACACCGATCAGGCCGCGCGCCTGTTCGAGCACAAAGCCAGCAAACCTGCCGAACTTCGCGATCGAGCAATGATGGAGCTTCTGTATGGCGCCGGCCTGCGACTGGCCGAACTGGTGCGACTGAATATTGGCGATCTCGAATTAGCCGGCGGCTACGCGAACGTAATAGGCAAGGGCAACAAGGAACGACGCGCACCGCTCGGAAGGCATTGTGTGGCCGCTCTGCATGCGTGGCTGGAGGCACATCCAGACGTTCAGCGCGACTCGCCATTGTTTACCGGCCGCGGGCGCAATCGTATCAGTCCGCGAACCGTGCAGACGCGTTTGAAACGGATTGCCGTGGCCCAGCTTGGTGACGACTCACTGCATCCACACATGCTGCGACATAGCTTCGCCACGCACTTGTTGGAATCGTCCGGTGACCTGCGCGCCATCCAGGAGCTGCTGGGCCACGCTGATATCGCCACCACACAAATTTACACACACCTCGACTTCCAGCATCTGGCCAAAGTGTATGATGCGGCGCACCCACGGGCGCACAGCACGCCGGACGACACGGCTCCTGACGCATGAGCCAGATCAAGCTGATAACCCTGGATCTGGATAACACGCTATGGGACGTAGACAGCATCATCGTCAAAGCCGAAGCGGACATGGTGCAATGGCTACAGGACAACGTTCCAGATAGCCTGGAGCACTATCAGGGCGACACCCTGACGGATATCCGCACCCAGGTTTTCACCGAATTCCAACACAAGAACCACGACCTGAGCTTCATGCGCACCCAGGTTCTGTACGAAGTCATCAGACGGACCGGCGTGGCCACCAGCGAAGCGCGACGTCATGCCCAAAGCGCTTTCGACGTTTTCTTTGCAGGCCGCAATCGCGTTGAATTTTTTCCCGGTGCGCTGGACATGCTCGAAGCTCTGAGCGGCAGGTTTCTTATCTATGCCTTAACCAATGGCAACGCCGACATCGAACACGCCGGCTTGAGTGACTTCGTGTCCGGCGCGTACAGCTCCGCCGACGTTGGCGTGAAAAAGCCACACCCAAACATGTTCCACGCGCCGCTGACCGAGCTTGCGCTTGATCCGGCACAGGCGATACATATCGGCGATAACCTGGTTGACGATATCCAGGGGGCCGCCGACGTCGGCATGCACAGCGTGTGGGTCAACCTCACAGGACACCAACGGCTGCCCGACGACGCTGATCCGAGCCGTGAAGTAGTCGACTTACATTCGGTCGCGGCAGCGGTGGCCGATATCAGCTCGGCTTAGCTCGCCGCCTAAACAGAACCCGCAGATTCCCGAATAACATTCTTCACAGCTTCGATTTCAGGCTCGATCACCTGCCTGCGCACGGGCTGGTCGCGCAATGCATCGAGGGTAGGGTGGGTCACTTCCAGTCCCGGAATGGCGCGCGCCACCGCCTCGGGAAATTTCGCTGGATGCGCCGTGGCCACGCACACCAGCGGGGCATCCACTTGCGCAGAAAATATCGAACAGGCCGCGAAGCCAACCGCGGTGTGAGGATCCAGCACGTAGCCGTATTCATCGTACGCCCGCTTGATGGCCGCAAGGGTCTGCTCGGTATCGATAGTGGTCGCCATCATGACGTCCTGGGGCGGTGGCGTACCGATGGACGCCTTACCGCTGCTCTGGAAGTCGTTCATGAACGCAGCTAAGCGCCCGCTGTCTTTGCCAAGGTAGTAGTACAGGAAGCGTTCGAAATTGCTCGCGACCTGGATGTCCATGGCGGGCGACAAGGTGAAGTGAACTTCACCCCGAGCGTACTCACCGCTGGCGAAAAAGCGCGCAAGAATGTCGTTCTCATTGGTAGCAACTAACAATCGATCTATGGGGAAGCCCATTTCGCGCGCCAGATAAGCCGCGAACACGTTACCGAAGTTACCGGTGGGCACACAGAAAGCCGGCGCGGTTTCCGAGCGCAGGCTGGCATATCCGTAATACACGATTTGCGCCATGACACGCGCCCAGTTCACCGAGTTCACCGCACCCAGGCGATAGTCGCGTTTGAATGGAAGGTCGGCAAAGATTTCTTTCATCAGGCTCTGACAATCATCAAAGCTGCCGTTAACCGCGACGCAGTGCACGTTCGCATCAAGAACGGACGTCATCTGCAGTTCCTGCAGCGCGCTGACCTTTCCATGCGGATACAGAATGAAGATGTCTATGTTCTCTTGTCCGCGCACGCCGGCTATGGCGGCGCTGCCGGTATCGCCGCTGGTGGCACCAAGAATGTTCAGGTGTTCGCCGCGCTGTGACAGTACGTGCTCAAACAGGCGCCCTAGAAGTTGCAGCGCCACATCCTTGAAGGCGAGTGTTGGACCATGGAACAGTTCCAGCAGCGCGACGTCACCGAGCGTCTGCCAACCCACCACGTCCGCATGCGAAAACGTCGCGTAGGCCTCTTCTATGAGTCTGTCCAGCGTACTGCGCTCGATGTCATCCACGAACAACGCAATCACTTCCTGGGCCAGTTGCACGAAGTTCAGTTGCCGCCAGGCATCCAGTTCAGGCGTGACGTCCGGCAGGGTTTCCGGTACCAGCAAGCCCCCATCCGGCGCCAAGCCCATGATCAGACTGTCGCGGAAGGACAGACCCTGCGCGCCGCCGCGCGTACTGCAGTATTTCATCGAGTTGAAAACTTGCCTGTGGAAAGGGCGGCTATTCTACTAAAAAGGGCCGGACCCGCTAGCGAATCCGACCCTTTAATCCGGCCTCGAGTTAGTGAGGCGAAGTCAGCCCTTGGCGAACTCGGGATAGGCTTCGATCCCTGTTTCGGTCAGATCTGCGCCGTCGTACTCTTCTTCGGCGGAGATGCGTATTCCCATAACCATCTTCAGCAACATCCATACGCCCATGCTGGCAATGAATGTCCATGCAAAGATTGCGGCAATGCCGATCAACTGCGCACCGATAGTGGCGTCGTCATTGGTGATCGCCACCGCCAACAGCCCCCAGATGCCGCAGGTGCCGTGCACCGAGATCGCACCAACCGGGTCGTCTATCCTGAGCTTGTCGAGCAACACGATGGAACCGACCACCAACACACCGCCCACCGCTCCGATGAACATCGACGCGACGTTGGTGCCAGTCAGGGGTTCTGCAGTAATAGAAACCAGGCCTGCCAAGGCGCCGTTCAATGCCATGGTCAAGTCTGCCTTGCCGAACAGAATTCTGGCCAGGATGATCGCGGCCAGTAAGCCGCCGGCAGCCGCCATATTGGTATTTACGAATACCTGCGCCACGGCATTGGCTTCGTCGACATTGGACAGCTTGAGCTCAGACCCGCCATTGAATCCGAACCAGCCAAACCAGAGGATGAACATGCCCAATGTTGCCAAGGGCATGTTTGCCCCGGGAATGGGATGTACCTCGCCGTTCGGTCCGTACTTACCCTTGCGCGCGCCGAGCAGCATCACGCCAGCAAGCGCCGCTGCAGCACCGCACATATGTACAACGCCGGACCCTGCAAAATCGAGGAACCCGAGTTCATCGAGGGCACCGCCACCCCATTTCCAGAAGCCCTGGATCGGGTAGATAAAACCCGTCATGGCCACCGCAAACGCGAGGAACGCCCACAGCTTCATGCGCTCAGCAACTGCTCCAGAGACAATGGACATCGCTGTCGCGACAAACACCACCTGGAAGAAGAAGTCGGATCGCGCTGAATAGTAGGTATCGCCGTTGGACGCCAGCACCTCAGCGGTGGTGTGCTCTGCGCCGATCAGATAGCCGAATGACGGCAACCAGCCAGAGCCGTCGCCATACATAATGCTGTAGCCGACCAGTAAATACATGACCGAAGCGATCGCAAACAGCGCGACATTCTTGAGTAGTATTTCAGCGGTATTTTTCGACCGCACCATGCCCGCTTCGAGCATGGCAAAGCCGGGCGCCATGAACATGACAAGCACGCCCATGACCAGGAAGTAGAACGTGTCTACCGAATAACTGAGTTGAGCTAGATCTTCCACATTTTTCTCCGTGTTTTACAGCCCGACGCTAAACGGCGTCGGAGCCGGTTTCTCCGGTTCGAATGCGGACGACTTCTTCAAGCGCGGCAATAAATATCTTGCCGTCCCCAACTTTTCCGGTATTTGCTGATTTGGTGATCGCCTCGATTGCCTGCTCTAAGAGCCCATCGTCGATGGCTGCTTCGATTTTTACCTTGGGCAAAAAATCAACCACGTACTCTGCGCCGCGATAGAGTTCGGTGTGGCCTTTCTGCCTCCCGAACCCTTTGACCTCTGTCACGGTCATCCCCTGGACGCCTACTTCAGACAGGGCTTCGCGCACATCATCCAATTTGAATGGTTTGATAATGGCTGTAACTAATTTCATTTTTCATCTCCTTACTTGGGAACGCGTGCAAGACATGCTTTGTGGAAGATCATCTAACTCGCATTCCCCGGATTTTCTAACAATTGGGCACAGACCGATAGCACCATCTACGTGCATCGGGGGCAGCGCCCGGCATGCTTAGAAAGATTTTCCGATGCTGAAAACGATGGCCTCGCTTTCCGTGTCGTCACCATCATCGTCGAGCTGATCCGAAAGTTCGTCGCTGCTCAAGATGACCGCCACACCAAAGTCGATTTCCGAGATCGTCGTGCCCCAGCCGAGCTCAATGTAGTCGCCATCGAAATCATCGCCGAAGGTGCCATATTTGGCGTACAGCCCATTATCCAGCGTGACGGTGCCGGCTAGAAAATCGTAGTCCTGATCGGGGCCGCTGAAGTTGTCGTACTCGCCTACGCTGTACTCCAAGCCGAACCAGCGATAACCCAGATTGAGATTCAGTTCCTCATAGGTGTCGTCGAATTCGCCGGTGTAGTAGTACCCGGTAAACCCAACCTTGGCGCTAAATCCAGACTCCAGCTCGATGCCGTAGCCGAAGTAACCATCGATTTCCAGCCCGTCACCCACATCCGCCGCCCAAGTGCCGATATAGAACCCGCCCTCGGTAAAATCTAGACCGGCGCTGGCCGAAGAACTCTTCTGTTTGATGCCGCGGTAGTAATACTCCGAGGCAAAGCCGATGTTGTAGGACACCTCGGCGCTGGCAACCGCGGTGGTCATTAATGCCCCACTGGCCACCGCTGCCAAGGCGAGTAGTTTTATTAGTGTTTTCATCTTATCTCCTTAAGACCCTTCAATAGTTGAACGGGCAATCGCCATTCGCCCGCATTGCAAGATGTGCAACTGCTGCTGAAATGCACTTTGCGTGCCAGAATTATTAGTCGTTTTAAATCAATGCGTTAGCCGTGGACCGTCGCCACGCGCCCTTTTCTGGTGCACGGGTAGGGTGCGCCACTTGCACCAATACAGGGCATTGACCCACCTCATACGCGCCGTTCGCTGACTTCACCTAAGCATGCACAGGCCTACAATCTGCCGCGTGTCGGCCAGTGAACCTCATACTCAACCCCCACGGCTGTACACCCGCGCGCTGTTAGGCCTCACCGCACACCCCGTCACCGTTGAATGCCATGTCGGCAGCGGTCTGCCGAGCACCACCATCGTCGGTCTGCCCGAGGCAGCGGTGCGGGAGTCGCGCGACCGCGTACGCAGCGCCATCAGAAATTCCGGGTTCGACTACCCCGACGGCGCCGTGGTGATCAACCTAGCGCCAGGCGGGCTGAGCAAATCCAGTTCCGCTCTGGACCTGCCAATTGCCGTGAGCGTGCTGGCCGCCACCAGGCAGATCCACAGCGAGCACCTAGCCGGGTACGAGTTTCTGGGCGAGCTTGGTCTGTTCGGTGGATTGCGCCCGATCAGCGGCGCGCTAGCTTGTGCGCTGGCGTCTTCCAAAGCCGGCAGGCGTCTCGTCATCCCAATGGACAATCAAACCGAGGCCTGCGTGGCGCCATCCAACGCAGTGTGTCTGGCAAGCACCCTGCAGGAAGTGGCCAGCGCGATGAATTCCAGCAAGGTGAGCCTGGCCGAACCGCGCAGTCAGCAAACGCAAGCGCCAGCGTCCGGGGGCGGCTTCGATCAAGTCATCGGTCAACACGCCGCGAAGCGCGCACTGGTCATCGCCGCAGCGGGAGGACATCACATCCTGATGGTCGGGCCACCCGGCACCGGAAAGACCATGCTGGCTCGTGGGTTCAGCGAATTGTTGCCAGAACTGACGCCGCAGAACAGCCTGGAGGTAGCCGCGATATACTCTGCCGCGGGTCTCACGCGGCCCGACTACGCGGCGGTGCCAATTCGCGAACCGCATCATTCGGCGAGTGCGCCCGCGCTGGTGGGCGGCGGCAATCCACCCATGCCGGGCGAGATTGCACTTGCTCACCATGGCGTTCTGTTTCTCGACGAGCTTCCGCATTTCAAACCGTCCGCGCTGAATCTGCTGCGCGAGCCCATCGAGTCCGGCATAGCCGTGATTGCTCGGGCGAAATACAAGGTAACTTTCCCGTGCCGTTTTCAACTTGTCGCCGCCATGAATCCATGTCCCGCCGGGCGTACCTGCAGTGAGGATGCCTGTCGCTGTACGTCCATTCAGGTGCAGCGCTATCAGAGCCGAATATCCGGCCCTATGCTCGACCGTATCGACATTCAGGTGAGCGTACCGGCGTTGCCGCAAGCGCTGCTGGCCAAACTCGAACGGCAGCCACGCTCATCGAGTACGAACGACCTGCGGCGCAACATCGACGCTGCGCGCCAAATCCAATTAGACCGCCAGGGACGACTCAATTCACTACTAAACGGGGAACGTCTACTGGCCGAAATGGCGGCCGCGGACCTCGACGGTAACTTTCTCGAACAGGCCATCGATCGCTACAACTTGTCTGCTCGCAGCTACCACAAGCTATGGCGCATCGCTCGCACCATCGCCGATGTGGAAAACGAACACACCATCGGCCTGCCGCATATGACGGAGGCCATGTCTTATCGAGCGCTGGATTGGGAGGCGGGCTTAGCCTGAGCTACTGCACCTGGTCGAGCATGTAGGTCACCGCGGCATGCAGTTCTTCTTCGGAACAGTTCATGCAGGTACCCATCAGCGGCATGGCGTTTAATCCGTTGCGCGTGGTGGCCATGAGTGCATCCATGCCCTTGTCGATACGTGGCTGCCATTGGGCTGCATCGCCCAACAACGGAGCGCCGCCGACACCGGTCGCGTGGCATGCAAAGCAGAACTGGTCATACACCGCCTTGCCGCTCATGGCCGCGGAGGATTCCACCGCGGCAGCGCCGCCGCAATCGTCTCCAGTCCGGCACACGCTGCCAAACGGTTCAATGCGCTGAGCAATTTCTTCACTGGTACCCGGCGGTACGGCGTATGCCCAAACACCGACGATTACGGCCAACAGGGCGGAAATGAGGCTACGCTTCAATGCATTTCTCCTAATCAGATTTATTGGCAAAGCTTGCAAAAAGGCGCGGGATTATAGCTTCAGGCACTCGTCGCGTCGAACAGCTCACGGCCAATCAACATGCGCCGCACCTCACTGGTGCCCGCACCGATTTCATATAGCTTGGCATCACGCAACAAGCGCCCGGTGGGATAGTCGTTTATGTAGCCGTTGCCACCCAACGCCTGTATTGCCTGCAGAGCAATCTGCGTCGCCTTTTCCGCAGCAAACAAGATACAGCCGGCAGCGTCGAAACGCGTTGTTCGGCCTGCATCGCAGGCATTTGCTACCGCATATACATAAGCTCGCGCAGCGTTCATCTCGGTATACATATCCGCGATCTTGCCCTGCATGAGTTGGAACTCACCAATCGACTGGCCGAACTGCTGACGCTCGTGGACATAGGGCATCACTACATCCATGCAGTTACGCATGATGCCGAGCGGCCCGCCTGCCAGCACCACCCGCTCGTAATCCAAACCGCTCATAAGGATGCGGGCTCCTTGTCCGACTTCACCGAGAATCTGACTCTTGGGAATCCTGCAATCTTCGAATACGAGTTCCGCGGTATCCGATCCGCGCATGCCCAACTTATCCAGCTTCACGCCCGTGCTGAATCCCGTCATGTCACGCTCGATCAGAAATGCGGTGATGCCTTTGCTGGCCTTGGCGGGGTCCACGGTCGCGTACACCACCAGCACATCAGCGCCAGGGCCGTTGGTGATCCACATCTTGTTGCCGTTCAACACATAATCGTCACCGTCCTCCACCGCTCGCAATTTGAGGCTGACTACATCCGAACCCGCGCCAGGCTCACTCATTGCCAGCGCGCCCAGGAACTCTCCAGCAACCAGTTTGGGAAGGTAGTTCTGCTTCTGCTCTTCGCTACCGTAGCGCCGAATCTGATTAGCGCAGAGGTTGGAGTGCGCGCCATATGACAGGCCAACGGAAGCCGAAGCGCGGCTGATCTCTTCCATGACGACGGTATGGGCCAGATAACCCAGATCTACACCACCATAGGCTTCCTCCACGGTCATGCCCATCACGCCCAGGTCCCCAAGCTTAGGCCACAGGTCCCGGGGGAAGGCGTTGTCCCTGTCGATGTCGTCCGCGCGAGGCGCGATTTCCCGAGCCGCAAATTGGGCTACGCTGTCGCGCAACAGAGCGACTGTTTCGCCCAGGCCGAAGTCAAAATCCAGGATGTTGCTCAATGGTGGATCCTTGTGCGTCGTGATCCCACCGATGATAGCAAATGGCGTGTCAGGCGGCCTGCTTGCGGGGATCGAACAGAGTGACCGGTGTGGGCGGCGTGCGGAACTCAGCCAGCAACCTCGCTTCTTCGCGCATAGCCGTGCGCAAATGCGCCGCCTTCACATGCCCGAATCCGCGCACCTGCATTGGCAGCTTGGACAACGCCACCGCGATGCCGAGGTTCTGTAAATCCACATCACGCAGAATTTCGTCCACCAGCTGTTCGAAATGGGCGACTAACGCCAACGCGTCGCGACGTTCTGCGGTGTATGCAAACGGATCGAGCCACGTGTTGCGCACCCGCCTCACCGCCGCCAACGCGGCAAACACCATTCGCGTACCTGTTCCGAACTTGCGCTTGCTTGCGCCCATCAGAGGTGGCGCTAGCAGGTATTTCAATTTGACGTCGTCGCCGAATTTCGCGCGCAGCGATTCGGCAAACTCATCGTCGATGTGTAGTCGCGCTACTTCATACTCGTCTTTTATCGCCAGCAATTTGTAGTAACTTTCCGCGACGGCGCGGGTGAGCTGTTCGCTCCCGGGTCGAACCCGCTCCTCCACCTGATTCACACGATCTACCAAGGCACGATAGCGCTGGGCTAGGGCCGCGTTCTGATAGGTAACGAGGGCAGCCGCGCGGTGTTCAATGACCTCGGCGAGACGTGTTGGTATAGACGGGCGCGACGGCGTGTTGACTGTGCCAGGCAGTTTGTGCAAACCGATCGTGGCTACCCGGCCGAGATGGAAGGCCAGAAGGTTTTTCTGGGTTGCTACACCGTTGATGGTGATGGCCTCTTCGATAGCAGCCATACTCAGGGGTATACCGCCTGCCTGATAGGCAGATCCCAACAACATGATATTGGCCTGCTGAGTGTCACCGAGAAGGTTTTCTATGTGATCTTCCGCGGCCAGACTATCGAGTTGGCCAACAACTTTCTTGATGCGCGCTAATCGATGCCTCAGCTGTACGTCGTGAGACTGGCTGAGGACAAAGTCTGCGGTGGGAGTGACGTGGCTGTTAATAACCGCCTGAGTGCGTTCGCTCAGCAGCTCCAGGGCTTCGTTGCTCGCGGCGGACACCAGGTCGCAACCGACCAGCACATCCGCAAGACCCGCAGGGATGCGTGGGCTGTGCAACACTTCCTCGGTCGCGATACGCACATGCGCAAACACTGCACCGCCCTTCTGCGCCAGCCCGGTCATATCCAGCGTTCGCACCTGTTTACCGTCTAGTTTCGCGGCGGCCGCCAGTAATGCACTTAAGGTAACTATGCCGGTACCGCCAACGCCGGTGACCAGAATGTTGGCCGCCTGCGCGACCGCGGGTTCCGGCGCCAAAGCACGAACCTCGGCGACATCCAGCGCCGCGCCGGTTGGCGTTTTCAACTCACCGGTCACCTCAACGAAGGCGGGGCAGAATCCCGTTGCGCAGCTTAAGTCTTTGTTGCAGCTGGTCTGATTAATCCTGCGCTTGAGTCCAAACGCGGTCTCGACCGGCTCCACGGCTACACAATTAGACTGCACGGAACAGTCGCCGCAGCCTTCGCACACGGCTTCGTTGATCACGAGACGTGGCTTTTCATCCTCAATTAAATCGCGTTTGCGGCGGCGTCGCAGCTCCGTTGCACAGGTCTGCTGGTAGACAAGTACCGACACGCCCGCCGCTTCACGCAGTCGACGTTGCACGGCGTCGAGGTCGCCGCGATCGTAAACTGCTATTCCGTTCTGCTTGAGTTCCGCATGAGTCTGGGGCGCGTCGCTTACCACAACAATCTGGCTCACGCCTTCTGCCCGCACCTGGGCGACTACATCGGCTACGTCGAGGTCGCCATCGGTAGGCTGTCCGCCGGTCATGGCCACAGCGTCGTTGAACAGAATTTTGTAGGTGATGTTGACGCCGGCAGCAACAGCCTGCCGAATTGCCAGGATGCCGGAGTGAAAATAGGTACCGTCTCCGAGGTTGGCAAAGATATGTTGTTGGCTGGTAAATGGCGCCTCGCCCACCCATGTCACGCCCTCGCCACCCATTTGCGTACAGCTGTCCGTGTCGCGGTCCATCCACTGCACCATGTAGTGGCATCCGATACCCGCGGTTGCACGACTGCCTTCCGGCACACGCGTAGACGTGTTGTGCGGACACCCCGCGCAGAACAACGGCGTGCGCTCCTTTTTGGCGGGTGCGTCGGTATTCCCGGTCAGCGCCTGGGTACGCTCAACGTTACGCAGCCATTGCGGGGGCGGCAATTGTAGCTCTGTCGCCAGAATGCGAGCGATTTCGCTGACCTCGAGAATACCAGTGCTACCCAGCAATTCCCGGCCATGCTGATCGCGCTTGCCCAACACCGGCACCGGCTGCGCGCGGCCGTACAGGATTTCCTTTACCTGAGGCTCGACAAAGGCACGCTTTTCCTCCACCACCAGCAGGGTCTGCACAGAATCAGCGAAGTCCTCGATGAGCTTCGCATCAAGCGGCCAGGTCATGCCTAGTTTCAGAATTTCGATACCCGTACGTCCGAGGTCGGCTGCGCTACACAGACCGAGTTGCGCACACGCTTCGCGCACGTCGCGATAGGCTTTGCCCGCACAAATGATACCGAGTTTGCCCGACCGACCCTCGGCGCTCTGGGTGATCCAGCGATTGACGCCGGCCTGGCGAGCGAACTCGATGGCGGCTGGCAATTTCTGGGACAGCAGGCGCTGTTCCTGCTCAGCCGGAGTGTCCTGCACCCGTATATGTACATCCGTCGCCGCGGTTGCGGGCGCCTGGGGGTATCGTTGCAGGCCAACATCCACGGTCGCTGCACTGTCCATGTGGTCTGCGATGGCTTTCAAGCCAACCCAAAGCCCACTTCGGCGCGACATCTCCCAGCCGAGGACGGCGAAGTCCAGAACGTCCTGCACGTCCGCCGGATAAAGAATTGGCACCATCATGTCCTGCAGGGCAAATTCGCTTTGAGTGGCAAGACTGGAGGATTTGGCTGCTGGGTCGTCACCCACTACCAACAGCACCCCACCGTGAGCCGACGTACCCCAGGCGTTGGCATGACGGATAGCATCACACGAGCGGTCCAGGCCTGGCGCCTTGCCGTACCACATGCCAAACGCCCCTTGCACGGTAGCGCCTTCGTGTAGACCGACCTGTTGGCTGCCCCACACTGCGGTGGCGGCAAGGTCTTCATTCACGCCCGGCTGGAAGCGCACGCCCAGCTTTTCCAATTGCGCCTCACAGGCCCACAATTCTTTATCTAACCCACCCAGCGGCGAACCGCGATAGCCGGAGACGAAGCCGCCTATGTTCAATCCGTTCGCGCGATCCAAGCGGGCACGGGTCTGCAGGGCGCGGACCAGGGCCTGGATGCCGTTGATCAACACCACACCGCCGTCTGCGGCATACTTCTGCTCGAGTGAAAACGGTTGCAGGTGGGCTTTGGCGGTCACTTCGTCGCGCTCCTTGGATCGGTCGTGACATGCTAACGAGCAAGGCGTAGGATTCCGTTGCTATATTGCCGACAATGTGCACTTTCTGAGTATATAATTCACCAATTTGAGCGATAAGTAGGATGAAATCTCTAGATACATTTGATATCAAGATACTTCGCGAGCTGCAGCAGGACGCGGAAATATCCATGCAGGACCTGGGTGAAAAGGTTGGACTGTCCCATACGCCATGCTGGCGCAGGGTCAAGCGCCTCGAGAAAGATGGTGTTATACGCAAGCGTGTGACGTTGCTCGACGCAGACGCGCTACACCTGCCCGTCAACGTTTTCGTCCACGTCACGTTGAAGAACCATCGGGAAAATGGGCTGACCCTGTTTGAAGAGGCGGTGCAGGACATACCGGAAATCGTCGAATGCTATACCGTTTCCGGCGACCGCGACTTCCTGCTACGCGTGGTCGTGGCCGATGTGAGCGCCTATGAGCACCTGCTCAAGCACACGCTCATCAATCTGCCTGGGGTAGACAACTTGAGCAGCACATTTGCTCTGCGCCAGGTGAAATACACAACCGAATACCCGCTTACCGCAATGGGAACGGACTAGCAGGCTGCTAGTCGAATTCCACCAATTCCACACCTTCCTCAACACGTTCACCGGATTTGCAGGCCACGCTCTTGACTGTTGCCGCCCTGGATGCCGTGACGCTGTGCTCCATCTTCATGGCTTCCACCACCACCAGCACATCCCCGGGCTTCACTTTGTCGCCGGATTTCACGTTGACCGAGATGACCAATCCCGGCATGGGGGCGGTTACACCGCCGGTGGACAGCGCCTGATTCTGAAAGCGACTCAAATCATCGGTTAAATCGGTGAACTTCTCCGTATGCCCATCACACATCACGTACAGCGTGGCGCTTTCGCGCATTACCTGCGCATGCATGTTGTGTCCGTCGATGCGAGCGTTGATCGATCCCGCGCGCTGTTCGTGAGTGGGTGCGAGGGTCAACACATCATCATTGACCTGAGCCTGGGTTGCACCAATATCCACCACGAATGACCGTTTACCTTGGCCCAGCGCTACGCTCCTGCGGCGGGGCAAATTGCTACGAAAGCCATCCGCGACCGCCCATGGGTCATCACGTCGCGCCTCTTCCAGAACAAACAAACATGCCAACACAGCAAAAGCCACCTGCTGCCGAGGCACAACCTCTTCGTGCACCGTTTCAGCGAGCCCGGTCGTGTAGTCCCCAGCAAGGAAGGCTTCGTGTTCAAGAACTCCGGCCAGGTAGCCGAGATTGTGCTCCACACCGGCAACAGTCGCGCCGCGCACAGCGCTGGCCAATGCAGTGACCGCACTTTGCCTGTCATCGCCATGCGCGATGAGCTTGGCGAGCATGGGGTCGTAGTGCATGGTGATCTCGTCACCCGCGCGCACTCCGGTGTCAACGCGAATGCTGTCCGGCACGTCGAAGCACGCAAGGCGCCCGGTTGAAGGAAGAAATTTTCGCGATGGATTTTCGGCGTACAGCCGCACCTCCACCGCGTGGCCCTGAAGCTGTAGATCATCCTGCGAGATCGCCAGTGCCTCACCCGCGGCGACGCGCAACTGAAGCTCTACCAGGTCCAGCCCCGTTATGGCCTCTGTTACCGGATGCTCTACCTGCAGGCGGGTGTTCATTTCCATAAAGAAAAATTCATCCCCCTCAGCGATGAATTCCACGGTGCCCGCACCAACGTAATCCACTTTGCGTGCAGCCATCACCGCCGTCTCGCCGAGCTTGGCGCGCAGCTCTGCAGATACCGTGGGCGCCGGTGCTTCCTCGATGACCTTCTGGTGTCGGCGCTGCACTGAACAATCGCGTTCGAACAGATGCAACACGTTTCCGTGGGTGTCTGCCATCAGCTGAACTTCAATGTGCTTGGGCGCGGTCAAATATCGTTCCAACAAGACCTCATCATCACCAAACGCCGCTTTCGCTTCGCGCCGTGCGCCTTGCAGTTGCGTGGAAAAGTCCGCCGCGTCGCTTACCAGCCGCATGCCCTTGCCTCCGCCGCCCGCGGAAGCCTTGATCAGCAAGGGATACCCCACCTGCAGTGCTTGCGCTGCGAGAAATTCTTCGTCCTGGTTGTCTCCGTGGTAGCCGGGCAACACCGGTACGTCAGCCTCTTCCATCAGCCGTTTGGACGCCATCTTTGAGCCCATGGTTTCAATGGCAGCAGCCGACGGTCCGACAAAGACAATGCCGGCGTCAGCGCAAGCCTGGGCAAACCGAGAATTTTCCGACAGGAAGCCGTAGCCGGGGTGGATCGCATCCGCTCCGGTTTGTCTGGCCGCATTTATCACGTTGTCGATATCCAGGTAACTCTGGCTCGCCGGCGCCGGTCCGATGCAAACAGCTTCGTCGGCCATGCTCACGTGCATCGCACCCTGGTCGGCTTCGGAGTACACCGCAATGGTACGCAAACCCATGCGCCTGGCGGTACGGAAAACTCTACAGGCGATCTCGCCTCGATTGGCTACTAACAATGATTCAAACACGGCTACATCCTGAAAATGCCAAACCCGGACTGTGCCTGCTCAGGCTCGCGGGTGGCCATGGCCATGGCGAGGCCGAGTATCTGACGGGTATCTACCGGGTTTATCACACCATCGTCCCACAATCTGGCGGATGCAAAATACGGGTGACCCTCATCCTCGTACGTGCTTCGAATGCCCTGCATAAATCCCTCCTTTTCCGTTGTCGGCCAGTCTTCGCCGCGGGCCTGCATGCCATCCTCGCGCACCGTGGCGAGCACATGCGCGGCTTGCTCGCCGCCCATTACGGATATGCGCGCATTGGGCCAGGTCCACAACATCCGGGCGCCGTACGCCCGGCCACACATGGCGTAGTTGCCGGCGCCGAAGGAGCCCCCGATTACCACGGTAAATTTCGGCACCGCCGCGCAAGCCACCGCCGTGACCATCTTCGCACCGTCCTTGGCAATGCCCTGATTCTCATATTTCTGCCCCACCATGAAGCCGGTGATATTCTGCAGAAACAACAACGGCACGCTACGGCGATCGGCAAGTTGGATGAAATGAGCACCCTTCACCGCACTTTCTGAGAAAAGGATGCCGTTGTTGGCCACGATTGCCACCGGCATGCCTTGAATGTGCGCGAAACCGCATACCAGCGTGTCGCCATAGAGTTTTTTGAATTCATGAAACTCCGAGCCATCAACCAGGCGCGCGATCACCTCGCGCACATCAAAGGGGGTGCGCGTATCTGTTGGCATCACGCCATATAATTCATGCGCAGGGTACAACGGATTTCGTATGTCGCGCCGGGTAGTGGTGGATGTGAAACGCTGATGGCTGTGCGCTACCGCTTCGCGTGCAAGCAACAGCGCATGTTCGTCATCATCGGCAAGATAATCTGTCACCCCGGATATACGGCTATGCACTTCGCCACCGCCGAGGCTTTCAGCATCTACTTCTTCGCCGGTGGCGGCCTTGACCAGCGGTGGGCCACCCAGAAATATGGTGCCCTGTTCTTTTACGATAATGGCCTGATCACACATGGCCGGCACATAGGCGCCGCCGGCAGTACACGATCCCATGACCACCGCGATCTGCGGTATGCCCCGCGCGGACATGTTGGCCTGGTTGTAGAAAATCCGACCAAAGTGGTTCTTATCAGGAAAAACGTCTGCCTGGAGCGGTAGGAACGCGCCGCCGGAATCCACCAGATACACGCACGGGAGATTGTTCTCCATCGCTATTTCCTGGGCCCGCAGGTGCTTCTTTACGGTTATCGGGTAGTAGGTACCGCCTTTCACCGTCGCGTCGTTGGCGAGCACCATGCATGGCGCCCCCGCCACCTGCCCAATGCCGGCGATCACCCCGCCGCCCGGGATGTAGTCATCGTACAACTCATGACCGCACAGTTGGCCGATCTCAAGATAAGGCGCGCCAGGATCCAGCAGCCGATTGACGCGTTCGCGCGGCAACATCTTTCCGCGCGAAACATGACGTTCCCGCGATCTTTCGTCGCCGCCCAGCGCAATGTTTGCGGTCAACGTTTTCAGATCATCACTCAACCCGCGGTGATGCTCCGTGTTCTGCACAAACTGAGGGCTATTCTTATCCAGCGCAGTCGACAGTACCGCCACCTATGGATCCTCCTGCGGAAACTTTGTTTGTTGTGATGCGACGACGGTCGCTAAAGCCGCTCGACGTTACGCCGCTCCACTTCGTTCATATTCTTACTGAGAATTCTTTTGTCCGCGTTTCCCAGCGTTTGCGCATCTACTTCTAGTGCCAAGTGTCTCACACCGAAGGTCCACTTGGGCGCGCCGGCAGCAACAACCCGAATCATGCCACGCTCGCCCGGAGCAATCTCGTCGCGCTCAAAGCTAACGGACTCGATAGGAAAGTTCGCGCCAGACGAGCTGAAGGCGCGTAACCGATCTACCAGGTCGACCTGCAACTGTATCGGCGCATCGGTTTCGTTCACCACCTGTACTTCGTAAACCGTGCGGGTTTCAGCGTGTATGGATTTAGCCCGTTTGATATTGCGTTTGAGTATTTCCACTTTATTCAGGTACAGCGTGCTGTCGTTGGCCGGAGCGATCCCAGCGCGCCCTTCGCTTGCCACAGCATCACCGGCATCCATCGTGCTCCAGGTACCGTCCGGTTTGAGCCGCACGCGCTGGCCCGACGCGGTGGTGGCATAGCGGTCCCTGGAGAGCTGCACCCAGCTGCCATCACCGTTGAGGCGAATCTGACGCCCGTCATCGCTGATCACGACTTCTTCGCGCGCCATGGCTGGGAGGCTGAGCGCTACAACCGCTAGTGCAGGTAACCAAGCCAGCTTCAAGCGCACGAATCCAATCATCAACAACGGACCCGGCCTACAGGCTGGCAGTTATCTCGCCAAGTTTAGCGGTCAGTATCGGGTTTTCCGCATAGTCGATAGGAATCACGACCAGACTTGGTCCGTCTTCATTAAACGCAGCCTCGAGGGTATCCTGCAGGTCCGCGGAATTTTCGCAACGATGCCCGTTCCAGCCGAAACATTGGGCCAAGCCCATCCATTCCGGGTTACCGAAACTGAGCTCGGTATGGCGACCAAATTCATTCTGCTGTTTCCAGGCGATGAGCCCGTACGCATGGTCTTCCCATACCAGCATCACGATGTTGCTGTTGAGGCGCTTCGCGGTCTCCATCTCCTGCACGTTCATGAGAAACCCGGCGTCGCCGGAAATACCGAGGATGCGCCGCTCGGGATACACCAGGGCAGCGGCGATTGCACCGGGCAGGGAAAATCCCATGGAGCAGAAACCATTTGGAATCAGACAGGTGTTCGGTTCGTGACAATGATAGTGCCGCGCAATCCACATCTTGTGCGCGCCCACGTCGGACAACAACACGTCCTCGGGCCCTAGCACCGCACGGCAATCCCACAGGGCTTTTTGCGGCCTTATGACGCCTTGTTGATCATCCTGAGAATACTCTGCCAGGTCCGCCGCCATGGCGGCACGCGCCTCCGCCTGATGTGACAGATCCAGGTCCAATGGTCCATGCGCGTCCAGGCGCTCATTCATCATCCACAGAAAGTGGGCAAGGTCACCCACGGCTTCTGCTTCCGGGTGGTAGTGCTCATCGATTTCGGCGGGTAGAAAATCCGCATGTACGATGGTCTTGTCCCGGCCTGGATTCCACAAGCGCGGGTGATACTCAACCATGTCGAAGCCCAGAGTGATGACCAGATCGGCCTCGTCGATCACCAGATTCATACGATCCTTGCTGCCCAGGCCCACGGTGTACAGGCAGTAGTCGGCGTCCATGTCCACAGCACCTTTGGCCATGAACGTACTGATCACGCCGATGCCGGTTTTCTCACAAAGAATGCGCAATTGATTGCTGGCTCGACGCCTTATGCTGCCGTTGCCCGCGATGATCACCGGCTTTTTAGCATTCTTCAGAAGATCGAACGATTTGTCGACGATCTTGTCTGCAGGAACCGGGCGCCGAAAGCGACGCGGCTCAATGGGAATCGCGCTGGTTTCCAGTTTGGCCAGATCTTCTGCCAACTCCACATGCACCGCGCCGGGTTTCTCGGTACGCGCCAGGCGTACGGCTTTGCGCACCACCTCGGGAATCGTATCCGGGTGCCGAATGGTCTCCGCCCATTTGGTCACCGGTTCGAACATCGCGACCACGTCCATCACCTGGTGCGATTCCTTATGCAGCCGATGCGTTGCACCCTGGCCGGTGAGCACGAGCATGGGCGCTCGGTCCATGTTGCCGTCGGCCACGCCGGTAATGAGGTTGGACGCACCCGGCCCGAGCGTGCCGAGACAACCTGCCGGATTGCCGGTCAGCCGGCCATATATCTCCGCCATAAAGGCCGCGCCCTGCTCATGCCGGGTCAAAATAAACTTTACGCTGTCCGACTCCTCTAACGACATCATAAAGTCGGCGTTTTCCTCCCCAGGCACGCCGAAAATATACTCGATCCCTTCCGCCTCGAGACACTTTACAAATAAGTCTGACGCCTTCATGCAATCTCTCCCGTATTAGCTGATCCAAGCCAGTGTGCTTTCCAGACCTTGCGAAAATTTATCGAACAGTTCGTGTATCTGATCTTCGGTGATGATGAGTGGCGGGCAGAATGCCATCGAATCACCCATATTACGTACGATCAGGCCCGCCTGAGCACACGCTTCCGTACAGTATGCGCCAACACCGTCGGCGGCAGAAAAGGGTACGCGTGGATCTTTCTCCTTGACCAGTTCCGCCGCTCCAATCAAGCCTTCACCGCGGGTTTCTCCAACCAGGGGGTGGTCAGCGAATTCCGCCAGGCGTTGCTGAAAAACTTTGCCAACCGTGGCAGCGTGAGCGAACAGGTCCTGTTCCTGCATTATTTCGAGGTTACGCAATGCAACCGCTGTGCAGACCGGGTGGCCGGAATAGGTGAAGCCGTGCCCAAATATGCCAAGCTCATCAGAGCGTGCTGCAAACGCATCATGCATGGCCTCCGGAACAAGCACTGCGCTCAACGGCAGATAAGCAGATGAGACCGCCTTAGCCACGCTCATGGTGGTTGGCGCAATGCCCATGGTCTCGGCGCCGAAAGCATTGCCGGTGCGTCCAAAGCCACAGATCACTTCGTCATCGATGAAGAAAATGTCGTGCTTCGAAAGTACCGCTTGGACCTTTTCATAATAGCCCGGCGGCGGCACGATCACGCCACCGGCACCCAGGATCGGCTCTGCGATAAAGGCGGCGATGGTGTCTGCGCCTTCTTTGACAATCAGATCTTCGAGGTTGTTAACGATGCGATCGACGAATTGCGCCTCGGTTTCCCCGGCAAATGCCTCACTGTAGTAGTGCGGACAATCGGTGTGCAGGACGCCTGCCATCGGCAAATCGAAGGCGTTGTGAAACGGAGGCAGGCCGGTCAGCGAACCGCTGCCGATGGTCACGCCATGATAGCCACGCTTGCGGCTGATGATTTTCTTTTTCTGCGTCCGGCCGATGGCGTTGTTGTAGTACCACATCAGCTTGATCTGTGTGTCGTTCGCATCGCTGCCGGACAAACCGTAAAACACGCGTCCGTCGTCGAAGCCCGCCATGGATTTCAATTTCTCCGCCAACAACACGGAGGTTTCGTGCGTCTTTCCCGCAAACAGCTGGGAATAGGACAGCTTGCGCATCTGTTGCGCCGCAACGTCAGCCAGTTCAGCGTTACCGTAGCCTAGTGCGGTGCACCACAGGCCGGCCATTCCCTCGAGGTATTGCTTGCCGTGATTGTCCCAGAGATACACACCTTCGGCGCGCTCATGCACCGCCGGGCCCTGCTCAGCGTGGACTTTCAAATTAGTGGTCGGGTGCAATAAGTGCTTTAGATCTTTCGCCTCCACCGAATCCGGCGGAAACTCGTTGTGCAGCGAGCTTACCTGCGTATCAGCCATGTGACCCCTCCCGTGTGTCGGGGTTTAGACTCCCACAGACTCAGGCGGCGATCAAATGCGTTAACCCCAGTGCCTTGGCGACTGCTGGATGACGGATGTGTCCTTCGCTGATATTTAGCCCTTTGGCAAAGCCCGCATCTACCGCCAGCGCCTTACGCCAGCCAAGATCGGCGATGGCCGCAACGTAAGGCAACGTGACATTGTTCAACGCCTGGGTCGAGGTCCGCGCCACCGCGCCAGGCATGTTGGTGACGCAATAGTGCACAACGCCCGCTTCCACGTAAGTGGGCTTGTCATGGGACGTCGGACGGCTGGACTCGAACGCGCCCCCCTGATCGATGGAAATATCTACCAGAACGGATCCCGGCAACATTTCACTCAACAGCTTGCGATCCACCAGTTTGGGCGCTCGCGCGCCCGGAACAAGCACCGCGCCTATCACCAGATCCGCCGCTCGAACGGCGTTTGCAACATTGTCTCGGGAGGCCATCAGCACTTTCGCTCGCCCAGCGAACTCGGTGGATAGCGCGCGCAACCGGTCTATCGACTTGTCCAATACCGTCACATCAGCATGCATTCCCACCGCCATATAGGCGGCGTTGGTACCCGCCATGCCGCCACCCAGAATGACCACTTTGCCAGGCGCCACGCCGGGTACGCCACCCAACAACGTGCCACGCCCACCGCTGGCCTTCTGCAGTGCATACGCACCCACTTGTATCGACATACGCCCCGCGACTTCGCTCATGGGCGACAGCAACGGCAATCGGCCGGCGGCATCTTCTACAGTTTCATAGGCAATGGCGGTCACACCTCGGGCCATCAGGGCGCTGGCCTGGGCTTTGGCGGCGGCCAGATGCAAATAGGTGAACAGCACCTGGTCAGAATCCAACCGCTCGCACTCCTGCAACGAAGGTTCCTTGACCTTCACCACCAGCTCCGCCGCAAACGCAGCGTCTAGGTCCACAATCTGGGCGCCGGCTTTAACGTATTGCTCATCATCAAAACCGATGGCGGCGCCGGCGGCGTGCTGCACCCAGACCTCATGGCCTAGATTGGTCAACTCCGTAACGCTGTCGGGGGTCAATCCGACCCGATACTCGTGGGCCTTTGTTTCTCTGGGAACGCCAATGCGCATACGCGAATCTCCACGCTGCTGATGTTTGCGCCCTAGTGTAAACACCTGCTCGCGCACGAACTTTGCGTTCTAGTCCAGAAATCGTACAATTACGCAATCTTTCACGGCCAAACGGAATATTTTTGCAAGATTCAGCCAGATTAGACGGTAAAGACCGACTAATATTGCACGAACTACAGCTCGATGGGCGGTTGAGCAACACCGCTCTGGCCGAGCGCGTGAACCTCTCCGAATCCGCCTGTCTACGCCGGGTTAAGGCCCTCGAGGAGAGCGGCTACATGCGCGGCTATGTAGGTCTGGTCGATCAATCCGCGGCGGGTTATCCAGACAATGTGTTTGTGCGCATCACGCTGCACAGTCAACAGCAGGATGACCTGGCCGCGTTTGAAGCCCAGGCCAAGCAGTTACCGGAAGTGATGGAGTGCTACCTCATGAGCGGCGATGCGGACTATCTGCTACGGGTCATCGTCGCGGACGCACGTGATTACGAGCGCGTGCACAGCCAGTTTCTCACGCGTCTGCCCGGCGTCGACCGGGTCCACTCCAGTTTTGCCCTGCGTACCGTCGCCAAAAAAACCGAAGTACCAATCCGCTAGGGCCTAGCCCCTAGCCGCTAACTGTCAGATCAGCTGTGCTGGCGCCAGGCCAAATTCTTCGATGACGTCCGCGGCGTAATCAACGCGCCCCGTAATCGTTTGCGCGTCGCCGTGGCAAAGACGCAGGCACGCTTCCGCCATGTCTTCGACAGGCATGACGATGTCCTCGTTCTCGGGTGTAATGAGCTTGTGGTGCATTACGCCAGGCGTCGCCACCAGCCCGGGAGATATCACGTTGACGCCGATGTTTTCCTCGTACACTTCCTGTGCCAGCCCGGTCGTGAAACGCTCCAGTGCTGCCTTGCACATGCCGTAGACGGTTCCACCCCGCCCGGGCTGAGCGGGCTCAGGGTGCACCGCGGCGCGCGAGGAGATGTTCAGAACGCGCCCGAAGCCGCGTTCACGCATGCCCGGCAACACTAACTGGGCAAGCTCAAACGGCGTCCACACCTGCACGTCCATCATCACGCGAAAGCGACTCTCGGGAAAATCCGCCACGGGTATGAAGTAGGTTATGGCGGCGTTATTCACCAGGATATCGACCTGGCCAAAGGCCGCTTGGGCTTCTTCAACGAGGCGCGCGCGATCATCTGCATTGGCCAGGTCCGCCTGGACAGCAACGGCATCACCTCCCGCAGCGCTGATTTCGGAGACAGTCTGGCCAATGGTGCCCGGCAGGTAGTGATCGTCGGCATCGACAGTGCGCGCAGTCACTACGATCTTTGCACCTTCCATGGCAAACCGTTTAGCTATGGCAACGCCGATACCACGGCTGGCTCCGGTTACCAGCGCAACCTGGCCTGCCAACACGCCGTTTTTGTTGATTCGCGCTTCGGCCATGCTGGCCTCCTTGCGTTCGGTTTTCCGCTAGCTTACCTCAAGTTGCCTACCCACAAACGCTGATAGACAATGCGCCCTCACCCCATAATCCTGCAGAACATGTCGTTTCGCATATTGTGTACGTTTACTTGTTTGACAACAGCCTGTATCGCATACGGGGAGGAGCTGGCGCCCGATGCAAACGTGGCGCTCAATGATTGTTTTGCATCCGTGCACGACACTTGGCGCGGCGACGAGGCTTGCGAGGCGGCGATAACGCACGCACGCACTGATGCCGGCCACGCACAGGCCACCGCCAGCCTGGCTATGATTAAAGTCCGTGAAGGAAACCTCCCCGCCGCTCGCGAGTTGATGAATCAGGCGTTAGGTTCTGCACCCAACGATTCTATGGTGATGACCAACCACGGCTCATTACTGCTGCGCGAACGTGAGTTCGCAGCAGCCGTGGTCGCTTACGACACAGTGCTGGCTCAGCAATTCGACAAGCCGACCGACGCTACGCTGCGGCCTGCGCTGTATCTGAACCGGTCCCTGGCGTTGCGTGCGCTGGGGCGCTACGACGAAGCGGCGCAGGATTTCGCCGCGTATCTGCAATATGCCACACCCGCACCGGAGCCCACCGAATCCCTGCCTCAGCCTATTCCAGATACTCCCGCGGCACTCGAGTACTGATGCCCGTGAGGATTTCATAGGCCAACGTTTGCGCCTGTCCGGCAACGGTGTCGATCTCTATTTGCGCGCCGATGAGCTCGGCCCAATCCCCTTCGGTCACCTCGGCGCCGGTGACATCGACGATGGTCAGATCCATGCTGACACGGCCGACAATCGGGTAACGTTGCCCGGCAATTACTGCGCATCCATTATTGGATAACAGCCTGGGAACACCATCCGCATATCCCAATCCGACTACTGCCAGAAGGCTTTCTTGCGTAGTCAAAAAATGGCCACCGTAGCCTACCGGCGTAGCCTCAGGCACTTGTCTGACCTGCATCACTCGACCTTCCAACGTCACTACAGGGGCCATGGGATTCGCACCTTCGGCATATGGGTTGCCGCCGTACAGAGCGATACCCGCACGACCAAGGTCCTCGGGTCCGATGCCTTCCAGCAATCCGGCGGAATTACACAGGCTCAAGCGCATGTCTGGTTGTGAGCTTTGTAGCGCCCGATAAACAGGCATGCAACGATCAATCTGCTGCGCCACACTGCTGTGCCCGGGTTCATCCGCGCGCGCAAAGTGGCTGACAAACAGCGATATCTGGAACGGCACGCCGGCGAGCTCCAGCGTTGCCGTGCGCCAATCGAATCCCAGGCGCTGCATACCCGTGTCCACGTGAACCGCGGCTGGTTTACCCGTAGGCGCCCACGCATCCCGCTGGCTGGGTGTATTGATGACGGGGATAAGCCCGGCGCCTGCGAGGTCGGGTACCGTATCCGCATACGCGCCTTCGAACACATAGATGACGGCATCGGCGAGCACCCGACGCAGCGCCAGGCCCTCGGCGGTGGTGGCAACAAACAGTTCTTTGCATCCTTGCCCTGCAAGGTGGGAGGCCATGGCCGCGGCACCTAATCCGTAGCCGTCCGCTTTGACCACGGCGCCAACGTCGCCATGCGCACGCGCGCACAAGCGACGATAGTTATCAGCCAGCGCAGACAGAGAGACTGTCAGGCGGCTGCTCATGCTGGCGGGTTACGGAGCGAGGGTATTGATATACGCCACGACATCATTCACGGCTTGATCACTGGTCAGCGTCGCCACCATCGGGCGCATTTGCGCACCACCATGGTCTGATGCGTGGTATCCACGTTGCCCCTGCTGGAATTTCTTGATCTGGGCAACCATGTACCAGTCATTCTGCCCGGCGAGCCGCGGTCCAGCCATGGCCTCTACGCCTTGGGCTTTGTCACCGTGGCAGGCGGCGCACACCGCGTACAGCGCTTTGCCTGCTTCGGCATTGCCGGTCACAGTGGGCGCGGCATTCGCGTCTGGCAGAGTCGCGATATACGCGGCCAGGTTATCAAGCGCCTCTGCGCTGGCTAATTGGGGGCCTTTGGCCATGGCAGCCATTTGCATGCCCTGCATATCTCCCGGAGCGGTACCGCGTGCATCTGTCTGGAACAATTGCATCTGCTTGATGAGGTACCAGGTTTCCTGTCCTGCAAGCTTCGGCGCATTCATCGCCTGGTTGCCCAGGCCGTTAGGGCCGTGACATGCCGTGCATACGGGATACAACGCCTTGCCAGCCTCGGCGTCGCCAGCCATCGCGGTAGCTGCCGCAACGCACAGAGCCAAGCCAGCCACAAAGCTCAAAATATAACGAGAGAACATGGAGAATCCTTTATCTATTACTACAAACTTTTTTAGTACAACGAATTGTGCGGGCTGAGGATCTACGCGCTAATGCGACTCGGGACGCTCATGCACCACTACGACGCCAGAATGCCAGACGAAAACGCGCGGGAGATCGCCTCTGGGTCTGGCGGCGATCGGCCGCTGCCCGCTCGCGACGCGCGCGTAATTCAAACAAACCCCTGGCGCTGCGACGGCGATCCTCAGCGCGCCGGTCACCATCAGAACGACGATTGTCGGCACTGTCGGAATCCATGGACCCGGTCGAAACAAGACTTGGGTCTGCTTGGCGTTGAGTGGATGGCTGTGTGGGCATTTACCAATCGGCTTATCCAGGACGCGCTGATAATAGCGACGAATCCCACCAAAGTAAAAACTCCCAAACTGGGATATTCGTCCTAACTAAAGTAAGTTGCCTTGGCTAAGGGCGCGCTTTGACAAGCTTTTTGGCTTGCTTGATCCACTCGTCGCGTTGCAGGCGATTCTTGAACGCGTGCAGCGGGTGATCCGCATCATTCAAAGCGTTCAGCTCGAGAGCCGCAAGCTGGGCAAGGGTGGTGAACCCCAATGCGGTCAGTTGTTGCGCCAGTTTCGCACCGATGCCTCTGATTTCGGTAAGGTCTTCTGGGGTTGCTGATTCGGCGGGCGCGGCAGACGCTGACGCGATCTTTTCGCGCAGCCGTTTGTTTTCTTCCTGGGCGTCCGTCAGCTGCTGATTCAGCACCATCACGACATTCTCATCCACCGCGGCTTCGCTTTGTTCGAGACGCCAGCGCAACGCGTCCAACTCCTCAGTACGCTCGCGCAGCACCTGTTCCAGTTCACGCGCGTCCAATGTGTTGCTGTCGTCCTGCGCACCGGCCAGCTCTGCGATCTGCCCATTCAGCTCGTCGATAGTGCGGGCGCGTTCGTTCGCCTGCTCGAGCAATTCGCCATTGCGAGTCGAGAGATCGTCACACTTGTGTTGCAGCTTGGTCGTTCGCTCTTCAGAAATTCGAGTGCGCTCCGCGTTTTCGCGAGCCGCTTGCTCAGCCGCTTTAACCGAGGTCTTGGATTGCACCTGAGCGTCGCTCAGCTCGCTCTCCAGCTCACTCAACAATGCCTGTTGAGTCTGAACCTTAGCTTCCAACCCACGCGCATGTTCCTGGAACGTCTCCAACTTCTGTTCCGCCTGCGACAGGGCAGCATCGGTACGCTGCTTGTCCGCTGCGACGTCGGCGTCATTCTTGCCCTGCTGTTCGCGTTCACTTTCCAGCTCACACACCAGCGCCGAGCGTTCTTCTAAACTCGCCTGCAGGCGGGCATTTTCTTTGCCTAACGCCGCTGCGCGGTCGGCCAGATCGCGGCGTTCCTCCTGTCCCTGGGCCTGGCTCGCCTGGGCGTTCGACACACACCCGGTCAAGCGCTCAACCTCTTCTGTCAGCTCCTGCTGCCGCCGCGCACTGTCTTCACGCAGCGACTGCAATTGCGTCTGCATATCTTCTCGTGCGCTCGTCGCCGCATCACATTGCGCGGTGAGTTCGCTAACTTCCGCGGCTAGCGCATTGCGCGCCTGTTCGGCTTCCAGACACTGTTCCTGAGCGGCCTGCAATGCAGATTGCAGGCTCTGGGTTTGCTCGCTGGCAATGCTCCCTTCGCTGCTCGCTTTGGCAACCGCGGCATCCCGGGCTGACTCTGCTGCCTGCTGCCGCTCGTCGGCTTCCTGCAGCAGGCGCCGTGCCTCCGCCAGGTCCGACTCGAGCCTGTTAACAGCTTCGCTTTCATCGTCGTGGCGGCGTTGCCACTCGGCAATGCTTGCATCTTTGGCCTCGAGCGCTGCGCTCAGCTGGGTCTGTTCGTCATTGGCAGCTTGCATGGCGCTGTGGTAGCGCTCGGATTCATTGGCAATCTCTACCTGAAGTTGCTCGATGCGCGCCGCGGATTCGATTGCGGCGTTCTCACCATCGCTGGCCTGCTGCACCAGGCCCATCATATCCTCGCTGAGGGAGGCGATCTGCTTATTGGCGAACTCGATGGTTTCCTGCAAATTGGCATTACGGGATTTCAATGACTCGGCGTTTCGCTGTGCCTTTTGCAACTGGCTTGCGTAGTCCTCGGCCAGGCTTTTCTGTTTGTCATCCCACTCAGACCGGGCTTGCGCCAGTTCGTTGCTAGTGCGCGAGGCATCCGCGACGGATGTATCCAACGACGAGGTAACGTCCTGCCATTTCGCTCGCCAGGTCTGCGCCTCTTCGGTCGCGCGTTGCAGGTCCAGTTGGGTCGCGTGCAATTCGCTGGCAGCATCGCGATGCTGCGCGCCAACGTCGTCGACCTTTTGCTGCAACTCCGCAATCAGTTCATCCCGCGCTTTAAGCCGTAGGTCAGAATTCTCCGCAGGCTCCGAATCAGCTTGGCCGCTACTTTGTGCACGGCGCAGTTCGTCACGCACCGCGGCAAGTTCCTCGGTGCGTTCACGCAATGCCGCAGCAAGCTTGGGGACGCGTTCCTGCCATTTCAGGACTTCGGCCTGAAGCGCGACCAGGTCGATACCCTCGGCCATTTCCAACCCTTCAAGGGATGGATCCGAAGCGCCCGCCACAGATTGATTCGATTGCCCGTCAGACTGCATATATGTGGGTCCATACACACGATTGGAATTAGGCCAACGCTAACCGATATCTGGTCGCAGTTTTGTGACCTGATCAAGTTTTTGCCAACCCATTCACGGTTTGCGCGGAATTGCGTAACAGGCCGCGCAACAAGCGTGAATCCAAGCCGTTTCAGTTATGCTCATCCTAGGCATAAAGCAAAAGGCGGGGAGACATGGCACGCAAATTCACGCAATTGAAAACCGGTCGGGTTGTGGTCGAGAGCGTGGCGTCTAAACAACTTCAGGGCAACGCCCTGGGCGACCCTGCGGAGCGCGCGCTTGCCATGTATCTCCCGGCGCAGTACGACGAACCGCGTCGTGCCAAACGCCGCTTTCCCGTCCTGTTCGATCTGGTGGGCTATACCGGTTCCGGGCCGGCACACACAAACTGGCGCGCATTCGAGGAGAACGTACCGGAAATGCTCGACCGACTCATCACCGAGGGCAGGATGCCGCCTTGCATCGTGGTGTTCCCCGACTGCTTTACAGCCCTGGGCGGAAACCAGTACGTCAATTCCAGCGCCATTGGACGCTACGCCGACTATCTGACCAAAGATCTCATCAAATTCGTCGACGGCACCACCAGAAGCCTCGCCAGCCGTGAGCATCGCGGCTGCTTCGGCAAATCTTCAGGCGGTTATGGGTCTATTGTGCACGGTATGAAGTACGCGAAATATTGGGGGGCGGTGGCCAATCACTCAGGCGACGCCTATTTCGATTTCGTATATAAGGCAGAATGGCCCAGCGCCCTCACCAGTCTGCAACGCTTTGCCAGACCTGGCCTCAAATCAGGCCAGCAGCGCATCGTGAACGCTCAGTCAAAGCCTGGCATTGATGACGGACGGATTGAACGATTCCTGCAGTATTGCTGGGCCAACGAAAAACTGACTGGCGCCGACATCACCGCTCTCATGATGGTGTGCATGGCTGCAACCTATGACCCGGATCCCAAAGTTCCCAACGGATTCCGCATTCCCTACGACCTACATACCGGCGAACTCATCGAGCGTCGCTGGCGTGCCTGGTTGAAGCACGACCCCATCCATATGGTGGCTGAATATAAAGACAGCCTGAAGAGCCTCAAGGGAATCTACGTCGACTGCGGTTGGCGGGACCAATACCACATACACTTCGGTTCGCGTTTACTGTCCAGAGCTCTGCACAAGCACGGCGTCAAGCATCGCTACGAGGAGTTTGACGGCACCCATAGCGGTATCGACCATCGCATGGATGCGAGCCTGCCGTTTCTGGCTCGCAAGTTAAGCTAGTGTAGTATCCCGTAGCACCGACCGCAGCATGTCATCGAGGGGTGTCAACGGGTCCATACCCAACAGCGCCACGCCATTTTCCGGGTCGATCACATCGTCGTGGTCCAACACGTCCAGCATCGCCACAGTCATCGGCGGATTACCCAGCACGCTTTGCAGCAAGCCAGCAAATGCCCGCCCCAGCCACATCGGCAGAGAGACCACTTGCCCGTGCGTATGCAGTACGGCCGCAGCCCGCTCGGTCAGATCACGTCGCGACAACACCTCGGGCCCACCAAGATCGACGCTGGCTTCCAGATTCCGCATAGCAGCTGCGACGATAGCGCGAACCACATCACCAGCGTAGATGGGCTGCTCCAGACTTGCCGCCCGGAAGGTGAAGCTCAATCGCTTGCTCGCCCGGGAACGCAGCGCATAGCTGGCGTAGTCACCTTCACCCAGAACCATTGGCACACGCAATACACAAGTGGGCAAGGCGTGCGCTCGGCACAGGTCCTCGGCAGCACCCTTGGACGCGAGACAAGTGTTGCCGGCGTCAGCGCTGGAGCCGACGATCGACATGTACACCAGATGCTCTACGCTACTTCCGGCCAACGCCTGCAGCAGCGCGGCGGTGCTCGCCTCGTGCGCATCCGCATACGTCGCCTGCCTGGTCTCCTTAAGGATTCCAACCAGGTGGACGGCCTTGTTACAACCACTAGCAGCAGCGCGCAGCGCATCGACGTCGGTGTAGCTCAGCACCCGTACTTGCAGGCGCTCGCGCGCCATCGCATCTAAGCGCATGGATTTCAGTGTCTGTTCGGCACGTTCACTGCGCACCACGGCTACAACGGCGTCTCCCGGGTTTTGCAGCAGCGTCTCAACCAGACGTTTACCGAGGTTGCCATTAGCCCCGGTTATCAGCCAGACGTTCGGATCAGTAACTTCGCTCATTTCTCCCCGCACGACCGGCGCATCGCACCCTGGCTACGCGCCAACACAGTCGGTTTCTTTTCGCTGTTCTTCAAGTAGCATATGCGACAACCTTATCTTGAGGACAAACCGATGCGCAACGCGCTCGTGCTTGTATTCAGCACCGGCCTGCTGTGTGCTTGTTCTGGCCCCATGGGACCAATTCCCGGAGGGGAATTGGAGGGCACACCCACGCCATGGCCGGAGGATTGGGCCTTTACCGACGCAGTAGAAAATGTCCTGCTGCAGACCAATCCCATGGACCCGTATTCAGTAACCGTGTGGATGGTGAACGTCGAAAATGAGATCTATATCGCCGCCTCGGACACCGATTCAGCTTGGGCTCAGAACATGTTTCAAAACCCGAGTGTTGTCCTCAGCGTCAACGGGATGCTGTTCAACGCCACCGCGAGAAACGTCTCGGACCATGACAGCCTGTCCCGAGCGATACAAGCCTATCTGGTAAAATACGAAATCGAGTCCCAGGAAGATTTTGTGCAGGAGGGCGGCGCGCTATTCCATCTCCAGCGCCCATAGGCGCATCGGTGAACCATTTTCGGTTTACGTGGGCCAATCTGTTAACGAGCATTCGGGCATTAGTGATAGCGCCCACGGTTTACTGCATTGTCCAGCACTATTGGGTTGCCGCGGCGACTCTGTTTACCGCCGCAGTGATTACCGATTTCCTTGACGGTAAGCTTGCACGCCGCCTGCACCAGACAAGCGCCTTCGGCGGCTTGTTCGACCACGCCACCGACGCGCTTTTTGTCAGCCTGGGATGTTGGGCCATCGCGCAACTCGGTATGATCAATACGTTGCTGCCCTGGCTGATTCCAATCGCCTTCCTCCAATATGTACTAGATTCGAAGGCGCTTGCCGGAGTAGCCCTGCGTATGAGCGCCATAGGTAAATCAAACGGCGTAGCGTATTACGCGATTCTCGGTACCGCCATCGGCAGCGAGTTATTGCAATGGCAATGGCTGGCAGAACCGATCCGCTGGGTTGCCTGGGCATTGGTCGTCACCACAATCCTCTCAATGCTGGATCGCGGCCTGACACTATGGCGCACGATCGCAGCCAATCGCTAGCGGCCGATGGGCGTTCCACACAATCGGTTCGTCAGGTAAGCGGTTTATGCCGTTTCAATTCGACACGATTGCCTATGGGGTCGACAAAATACACCGACGGCCCCATACCCTGGGCGCCATAGATGTCTCCCGCGGCTTCGCCTTGCACACCAACGCTTTGGAGGTATCGAAGGATTGCCGCCTCATCATAAGGATCAATTCTCAAGCAGAAGTGGTCCATGTTGGCGCCGTCTGAAGTGCTCTCGCCGGGCTTGATGCGAACGACGTCCAGCAAACTGTCGCCGATGCGCAACTGCCACAGAAAATCGCCCACCGTACGCTCCACCTGGGCGTGCAACAGGCCACCGTAGAACGCTACCAGGCTTTCCGGGTCCGACGATCGCAGCACCACGTGATCCAGGGCCACCACATCAAACGGTTGCGCCCTTGGCGCCGCCTGCCCTAATCGATGGGAGACCAACGGCAGGCGGTCATTGCCCCAGAACAATTCGTCGCCAACAAACAACGACGGCGTTCCGAATGCGCCGCGGTCCACCGCTTCAGCGCAGTTCTGCTCAAGCGTCGATTGCGTGACTGGGTCATCACAGGCCGCGGCAAAAGCCTGCATGTCCAGCCCCAGGCGCTGAGCCACCTGGGCGGCAACGCTCTGGTCGAGAGGCCAGCTACCGTGTGCAAACACTTCTTCAGCAAGCTGCCAGGCATAGGCCCGCACGTCGCCCTGCTGCGCCGCAGCAATCACCGCACGCAACAAGAGCTCTACATCAAATTCCACATCGGTAGGCTCGCAAAACGCCACGTCGTAAAGCTCTGCCCAGGCCAGGGCGTCGCGCTCGCGGTAGGCCCAATCATACTGTCCGGACTGTGGCGGCCCCTGAAATGGATCCGCGCCGCGCAGCCTGCGTATGCGCTTTCCATTTACGGGCACCCAGCGAAACTGCACGCCATAGCGACGTTCGATGCGCGGAACCTGCGACATCGATAGATACGAGTATCTGCTGCCAGTGGAAAAGTAGTAAGTGAGCTCAGCATTCATGTTTTAGCGAGGAACCACGAACCGTTGCAGCAATTGATAGTAGACCTTTATCCCGTTGACAATATTGTGCACAGACACTCGTTCGTCATTGCCGTGCACACCGGAAAACTCGGCAACCGTAAACGCAAACGGCGAGTAGCCGTAGCTGGTGATACCCAGGTCGCGGAAAAAGTGGCTGTCGGTAAAGCCGCCGGAAACTGTTGGCACCACCTGCGCATTGAAGGCACTCGAGGATACGTCGACGATGGCCTCGTACAACGGCGTTCTGGTAGAACTGACCGCAGGCGTGAAGCCCATGATCTGCTCGATTTTGATCTGGTCGTCGCTGATGATAGTGGCGAGCTCAGCAAGGAACGCCTGGGGGTCCTGGTCGGGCAATAAACGACAATCCAGTTCAGCGTGCACTTCTGCAGGTATGACATTGATTTTCGCGCTGCCCTGCAGACGCGTTATTGAGCAGGTATTACGTAACAGCGCATGGGCGCCAGGATTCTTGAGCTTGAGCTCGTAGAGAAATTTGGCGGAAGGCTGCACGTGCCCGAGGGTTGCGAATTGTTGTTGCACCTCCGCGCTCTGAAACGGTGCTATGCCTTCAAACATGTCAGCCACGGGCGGCAATATGCGGACCGGAAATTCGGTTTCCGCTATGCGCTTGAGCGCCCGCACCATGCGCGTGACCGAGGTCTCAACCAGTGGAGCGGAGCCATGACCAGGCTGGCCCAGCGAGGTCAATTTCAGCCACAGCGGCACCTTCTGAGTGACTTCCACCAGTACCGCAATCGTGTCTGTATACACTCTGCCCGAGCCACCCTCATTGAGCACGTAGCCGACCCCCTCGAACAGCTCCGGGTGTTGCTCCACCAGCCAGCCTGCGCCAAAGAAACCACCGGCCTCTTCATCCGCGGTGGCGATCAACCACACATCACGATTGCGTGGTGCACCGCTGGCGTGCAGCGCCAGGAAAGCCTGCAACTGAGCTATACCCAGCCCCTTGGTGTCGATGGCGCCGCGGCCATAGATGTAGCCGTCTTTTACATCGCCAGACAACGGATCAAAGCTCCAATAGTCTCGGTTGGCGGGTACCACATCTATATGATGCAGGAGCACCAGTCCCGGTTCCCGGGGTTGGCTGGTAGCGGGTAGCTTCGCCCACAAATTGCCGCGCCCGGGCGCCGACTCTGCCGTGACGTACTCCACCCCGGCCGCATCCAGCAGCTTACTGAGGTACGCAACACCACGTGACTCGTTGCCTGGCGGATTCACGGTGTCGATCTGCAGATAGTCCGACAATCGCGCAACACCCTGCTGGGCAAAAGTTTCGATACGTTGGTCAGCGTCCGCAGCGTGGGCCAGGAACGAAAAGCTGCACAAACTGAGCCATATCCAATGCGTTTTCAAAGTCGATCCGCCATCGCGATGCGTGTAAACAAACAGTTTGCTGACCATGCCTAAGTCCCCATAATCACGCAATACCAATATCAACCATTGAATACCACAGGGGAAATATGCGCATATCTACACTTTTGAGCTACGCCGGCGGGTTTAAAGAAGCGGTAGCCGAAGTAGCTGAACTGGAAAAAGCCGGGCTCGACGTCGTCTGGGTTCCGGAGGCTTACTCGTTCGACGCGCCAAGCGCCATGGGCTATGTCGCCGCCAAGACTGAGCGCGTCACCATCGCCTCGGGCATCCTGCCGATTTACAGTCGCACGCCTTCGCTTCTGGCCATGACCGCGGCGGGGGTCGACTATCTTTCAGACTCACGCTGCATGCTGGGACTGGGCGCATCCGGCCCTCAGGTCATCGAAGGATTCCACGGCGTGCCTTACACCACCCCGGTGGCCCGCATTCGCGAGATCATAGAGATTTGCCGCATGGTCTGGCGCCGCGAGCGGGTACAACACATGGGCACGCACTATCAGATTCCGCTGCCACAGGGTCAGGGTACCGGGTTGGGAAAACCCCTCAAGCTCATCAATCATCCGGTTCGCGAAGATATACCGATTGCCGTGGCTTCTCTGGGTCCGGCCAGCGTCGCCATGACCGCCGAACTCGCAGATGCGTGGTTGCCCGCTTTCTACACAGCCGAGGCTGCTAGCGATGTATGGGGCGACGCGCTGGCCAGCGGCGCCGCCAAGCGAGATCCACAACGTGCGCCGCTGGAGGTTTTCGCCGGCGGTATGGTGGCCATTGGCGACGGTCTGGAAGGTCTGCGCAACCTCGCGCGTCCGCAAGCTGCCCTGTACATAGGTGGTATGGGCGCACGCTCGAAAAACTTCTACAACGACATTTTTGCCGGCAGTGGCTACGCCGCAGAAGCCAAGCAGATACAGGATCTATATCTCGCCGGTGATAAGACGGCGGCAGAAGCAGCCATTCCTGATGAATACCTGGCACGCAATTCCCTTATTGGCGCCGAGGGCTTTGTCACCGAGCGGTTACACGCACTCAAGGAATCTGGTGTGACCTCCCTGAACATCAGTCTCGCCGGAAAAACCACAGCCGAACGCGTCGCTCAATGCGATCGACTGAAAAATCTAGTCGAGGCCATGTAAGCGTATCAGGCCTTCCTGCACGGTGGAGGCGACCAGTGCCCCGTCAGCGGTGTACACAGAACCGCGGCTGAGGCCGCGGCCAGCAGAAGTGCTGGGGGCGTCCAGCGCGTACAACAACCATTGCGATACGTCTACGGGTTGATGGAACCACATCGCGTGATCAAGGCTCGCCACCTGCATTCTGTCCGCATCATAGCGGCCTCGATGCGGTAAGCGGGAAGTGCCCAGCAGCACGTTGTCGGATTCATATACCAGCAGGCACGCCTGCAGGATTGGGTCATGCGCCACCGCACCATTGCTCTTGAACCACACGTTTTGTTGCGGCGGCTGCGGGGTAGCCGATTGCAGGCGCCTGAATTCATGGCGCCAGGTGATGAAGGCGCTGTCGTACAGGTAGTCTGGTATTTTGTCCGGCTCCGGCGGCGATAAATCCGGCATGGGAAACTGATGCGCCAGGCCCGTTTCACGCACCTGAAATGACGCATCCATGTTGAAGATGGCTTCTCCTCGCTGCACCACCACAACGCGTCGACTGGAAAACGAGCGTCCGTCACGCAAGCGTTCCACCCGTATCACAGCTGGTATCTCGGGGTCGCCGGGACGCAGGAAATACCCGTGCAGGGAGTGCACCGGGCGCGCATCGTCTACGGTAAGCGACGCTCCCATAAGTGCCTGAGCGATGATCTGTCCGCCATACAGGCGGCGCTCCCGCTCTTGCGGGTGGTAAGCTCGAAACAGATTTTCTTCTACCTTTTCCAGCTCGAGCAGCGCGATCAGCTCACTCAGCTGGGGGGACACATCTGACATGGGAACGAATCTTTTTGGCTATTCTAGCCCGTTTCCAATCCGCATACGCACAGCACCACGTTTGCCCGCCCTCATTCACCCGCATACACTGGCCTTAAGCGTAGCCACACCACCGGGTGATCGATGTTGAGTGACGACGGTTTGCGAAACTACCACCGCGATGGGTTCGTCGTGCTGCGCGGCGCGATCAGTGAAGCCGACATTACGCGATTGGAGCGCGGCGTGGACAACAACCCGCCCCTGGACGGCACCCTCGACCCCTACGCGCCGGCCTACCCAGCGCCCGGGCGTTATACCCTGGCAACGCAGTGTCTGAAGGACCCAGATCTCGCATTCATCGTCGAACACGAAGCCATCGTTGGCGCGGTGCGCAAGGTATTGGATGACGATCCAATCCTTACCGCTTATGTCATCTACGACCGCACGCCGGGTGGTCACGGGTTGCCCGCCCACCACGATTACAAGCGCTGGCGCCCGGTAGGGTCTTCGATGCACTGGCTGTTCACCGTGGTGCCGTTTTGCGATTTTGACGCTGACGTCGGACCGCTGTACGTCGCACCGGGCTCACATCATTTAGAGCGCATCTCCGGCGGCGCCACTCCCTGCGCAGAAGTAATGCCGGCGATAAAGCCTGAGCCTGAGGATTTCATCGACCCACAACTCAAGCGCGGCGACCTGCTGTTAATGAATATGCACCTGTGGCACAAGGCCGACGCCAACCGCTCTTCGTCACACCGCGTTGGATTGTTCAACAAATACGCCGCCGCACACGCGCCGCCGGCGACGGGCTACTATCTATACGACAATGATGTCTACGCTGCCCTGAGCGATCAGGGCAAAGCGCTACTCGGGGTACACAGCAATCGATCCATCATAACCACTCGCGCGGTTCTGACCCGGGAGCGTGACGGTGAAACCGAACTCTACCTGCAGGATACGGCAAGCGCGTTGCACCTGCCCGGTGGCAGCGCCTGGGATGAGCGCGCCATCCCGGATTGGGATCTGGGCAACATGATCGCTCCGCTGCGCGCGCATCTGATCGAGCAGGTGAACATCGAAATCCCGTGGCTTTCCTATATCGGCGACTACGAAGAGGGTGAAGGCTTGTGCCGAGTTTACGGCTACAGCCTGAACGACCATGGTTTTCCAGTGCCTTATGAGGGCAGCTGGTTGAAGCTTTCAGGCGTGGAAACCCAGCACCTCGGACTCGGATGGGAACTGCAGGCGGCGAACTTATGGCTGGACCCGACAATTGTGCGCGGTAAGGGTCTGTCTCAAGCGCAATCGCGCATCGATCAGTTCGCGTACTAGTGCTCAGCGCCCTTTTAGGAGTTCAACCGCTCACATCAAGCCATCAGCAAACTGCCCATAGAAAGGATGGTCTCGAAGATCGTAGCGGCGCCCGTCGGCGTTGATCCCATCCAGATGGTTCCACAGTAAGTTCACGGATAAATCCGTCTCGTTGGGAGGGTTGCCCAGGGCGTCCATCATCACCTCGATGTCGTCGACGGTAATCATGTCAAATGGAAGTGCGGCAAGGGTATCAACCAGATCTCGTACTAACTCATCAGCCATCGCGCCGGCTTCTTTGGCAGCTTCGCCCCACTGCCAGACCGCTAGTTCATCGGTCTCACCGGCCCGCCAGCTCTTGAGCAACTGCTCGACTTCTTCTCGTGATATCACCCGTTCACCTGTAAGCTTAAGTGTTCATAGTGCCAAATCTACCAGCAAAAAGCGGGCTTGGAATGAAATTCGGACTCTTCATGTATTGCACTATCGGCCGACGCGGCGAGTTGGAAGCGGGCATGGCGGGGCGCAATAACGACCTCTACCAGCGCATGCTGGACGAGATCGGCCAGTACGCCCGCTTCGCTGATAGCAGCGGTTACTTCGGCTTCGGCCACCCCGAGCACCACCTGCAAATCGAAGGCTTCGAGATCTCCAATGATCCCGCGTTGATGGCCATGTTTCTTGGATCTCATAGCGAGCGCATGAAAATCGTCACGTGCGGGTTCGTGTCAACCGCCAACAATCCTCTGCAGACTGCAGAAAAAATCACCACTTTGGACCACATGCTGAAAGGGCGCTTTGGCGTGGGACTGGTGCGCGGCTACCAGGCGCGCTGGGTAGAGAACTACAAAGTTCGGCCGGAGCTCAACGCGGTGGGTCCCTGGAACGCAAAATCCCAAGCCGATGATCTAAACCGTGAGTACTTCGCGGAGTTCGTGGAGGTGGTTGTGAAGGCGCTGCAATCGGAAACGTTGCAGCATCGTGGCAAGTTCTGGAATTTTCCGCCGCCGGATTTCGTCAACCCCCACGACCATCCGGTGTATTACAACTATGGGCAAGGCGTCGACGAAAACATGCAGGTCAGCGAAATAGGTATCGCCCCTAAACCCCTGCAGACTGAGATTCCTTTGTATGGGGGCTTTTCTCAGAGCCTGACCACCGCCAAATTCTGGGCACAATACAAAGGGCGCCCGATCATCCTCTCAGGCAACGTCGAATTTCTCCAATTGCTATGGCAGGAGTGGACGGAAGAAGCCAAGGCGCACGGCCATGACGTCGAACCAGGCGATCAAGCGTGCTGGGGCGGAATCATGGTGTGCGCGGAGACCGACGCCAAGGCCATGGCGCTGTATGAAGACATGGCTTGGTTCTGGAAAACCTGGGCAACGCCGTTTGGACAGGGCGTGCCGGAATTGCTGGTCGGTTCCCCAGACACGCTCAACAAGCGCATCGAGGAAATCGGCAAAGCGGTGCCCATTAAAGAAGCTTTTCTACTCATTCCCCAGGGATTGCACACACCAGAGCAGCTGCTGGATTCGCTGGACTTATTCGCTCGAAAAGTCATGCCCAACCACGGTTAAGAGGAACTTTTCAGCCACGCCAACCTCGAAAAACACATGCGCATAGCCACCCTAATTGCTCTTATCACGCTCAACCTGCCGGCGTGGGCGGAATCCCCGTTTGCTGGCAACTGGCGCATCAACCTGGAAGAAACCGACAAAGTCGCGGTGAAGTTCAAAGAAGGCAGCGGCATGATGGGCAACAAACTCCGTACCACCGGCTCGGTCATGGGGTTGCCTCTGCCCAGCAGATATAAGCAGTCTGCGATGTCGAGTCTGCCGGCAAAAGACCCTCAGGTACTGACCTGCACCGACATGGGCATCGAGCTTAGCACCGACAGGATTGCGCTACGCTATGACCGGGACGGAAAGGAAACTCTGCGCAAGGGCGAGTACCGCGGCCGCAAAAGCAGCTGGTCGAAGACCAAAATAGAGCAGAAGTACAAAACCCCAGAGCGCCGAGTACGCAAGACGTGGAGTGTGCGCGACGACGGCCGCCTGTTCGTCTCGGTTAAAATCAACCCCACCAACGATCGCGCACGGACCTACAACCGCGTGTTCGACCGGGTCACGGAAGCTGCCGATTAGCTGGTACGGGACTCTACGCTAGACGCTGGCCGCCATAAAAAAGATCCACAACGCCATCACCGTGCCGGTAACGAAACACAAAACGCGAAGCGCAGCGATGCCTGCGACATAGAAAACCCCGTGTAACGCCCTGGCGCCCAACCAGACCATGCTCGCCGTGGCCCAACTGCCTGCAGGGTCGACGCCTTGTATGAATGCCGCCAATGAAGCAGCCATATAGATGGCCAACGCCTCCCAGGCATTCATCTGCGCACCCCAGGCGCCGGCGCCGGCGTCGGTGAGATCCGCGGCCTGCAGGCGCGGTTGCGCCAAGTCAACTTTGCCGAGTTGCTTGCTGCGAAACGGAACGGACACGCCCGCCCATATATATGGAAGGAGCGCCCCTCCTAATAAACACCACAATGGAATTGTCATTAATGCTCCCGGTTATCTGAATGTCGCTTGGCTACCCCTTCAGGCAGCGTAGATCACGTCCTTGCCGTATTGTACTTCCAGGCTTACGCGCTCCGCCTTCGGTAATTTTCCCACCACCAGCGCATAGGAATGGTCGATCATTCTCTGCAGCTCACCTTCGGGGATCGAGCCGTCCAGCATGACAGTATTCCAGTGAGCTTTGTTCATGTGGTACCCGGGCACAACTGCGTCAAATACGTCGCGCAGCATCAGCGCCTGTTGTGGGTCGCATTTCAAATTGATCCGCGCAACATCTTCCTCCCAGCCCAGCGTGCCAAACATCTTTTTTCTGATTTTGAATACATACACGTCCGGGTCGAACGGAAAGTCGAGCCACGCCTCAGGGCGGGAAAGAAAATATGCTTGCGCGGCGTCACCGTTCACGGGCATAAAGTTCATCAAGTGGAACCGAGCTCGCGTCCTGCTGGACGATGCGGCAGTGGAAACGTTGCAGCCGCCGCGGTTCCGGCACACCGCAGGAGTGCGCGATGATGCCCACTTCCTTGCGCATGTTCTGTGCGTAATGGAACACGCGTTCGGCCTTATCGGTCACATCCAAGCCGCGCTGCAGATCTTTGTCGTGGGTGGTGACCCCGGTAGGGCAAGTGTTCTTGTTACAACGCAATGCCTGGATACATCCTAACGAAAACATAAAGCCACGCGCAGTCACCACGAAATCCGCGCCGACACATAACGCCCATGCGACCTGGCCCGGATTGATCAGCTTGCCACTGGCTACGATCTTGATCCGTTCACGCAAACCGTGCTGCTTCAGCAGGTCCACCACCAATGGCAGGCTCTCTTTCAATGGCAGGCCCATGTAATCCATCAGGCTGGCCGGAGCGGCACCCGTGCCGCCGTCCGCGCTGTCGATAGTGATGAAGTCCGGCGCACTTTCAATGCCACGCTCATTGATGAGTTCACACATTTCATGCAGCCAGCCGTAGGCGCCGATCACCGCTTTGAAGCCCGTGGGCTTGCCTGTTGCTGAACGTACCTGATGTACCATGTCCAACAAGTCTTCGGAGCTGTCGACTTCCGGATGCCGATTCGGACTGATTGAGTCCTGCCCAGGTTCAATAAAACGTATCGCCGCTATCTCATCAGTGACCTTGGCCCCCGGCAGAATGCCACCTTTGCCCGGCTTGGCGCCCTGGCTGAGTTTGATTTCAAACATCCGCACCTGCTCGTGTGCCGCTATCTCCCGCAAGCGGTCGTCACTCAACTTGCCGTCTGCATCGCGCACACCGTATTTGGCAGTGCCGATCTGAAATACCAGGTCAGCCCCGCCCTGCAGGTGCCAGGGGGAAAGCGCTCCTTCACCGGTATTAACCCAGACGCCGGCCTTCGCCGCGCCCTTGGACAGGGCCAAGACCGCCGGTTTGGAAATCGCGCCGAAACTCATACCGGACACGTGGAATACCGACTCCACTTCAAAAGGATGCTCGCAGTAAGGACCCAGAATCACCTTGCTGGTGGCAACCGCGTCCTCTTCTAAGGTGGGGTAGGGATAGTTTACGAACAGTACACTGCCCACCGGCCGCAGGTCCCGAGTCGAGCCAAACGCTATGGTGCTGTCTTGATTATTGGCCGCCTGGTAGACCCACGATCGTTCGGCGCGATTAAACGGCATTTCTTCGCGGTCCATGGCGAAAAAGTACTGCCGGAAGAATTCTCCTATGTGTTCGAACAGGTAACGAAAGCGACCGATCACCGGGAAGTTACGCCGCACCGCGTGTTTAGTCTGGCGCCGGTCGATGACGTACAAGACTGCGACCGTAATCACCAAAACCCCGACGGCAGCAACAAACAACTGCACGATGACGTTGAAAGCGACTACGGTAAAGCTTAGATCCACGCGCAGACCCTCAGTCAGGCAGCCCCAACACGCGCTTGGCGATGATGTTGCGTTGCACCTCATTGCTGCCGCTGTATATCGACGCAGCGCGGTAGTACAACCATTCGCGCGTGCGTGCCAGTTCACGCTCGGCAAGGTCTTCATTGCCGCTCATCACATCCGGATATCCTCGCACTCCGCGCATGCGCAACAGCAGGTCATAGTAGGTTTGCTGCAACTCACTTCCGTAGACTTTAAAAATTGATGTGACCGCGCCTGGCGTGCCGCCTTCCGACTCTTCTACGGCGCGGCGTTGCGCCATGCGGAATACGCGGTCATCCATTTCATACTTCAACACCTCTGCCCGATAGGTCTCGTCCGCCACGCGCTCGTCCTGATACCCGAGACATCGCTTGGCTTCCTCTACCAGGCTCATGGCTTTGCTCTTCGCGCCGCCGTTAACCAGGCTTTCCATGCCCGAGCGCTCGTGCTGCAGCAGGCGCTTGCCAACGGTCCAACCCTTGTTCAGCTCGCCCACAAGGTCGGCTTTCTGCGCCACCGCATTCTCGAAAAATGTCTCGTTGAAAGGTGACTCGCCGCTGATCAGGCGGATCGGACGCACCTCGACACCCGCCTGGTCCATCGGCAACAACACGAAACTGATGCCTTCGTGTTTGGGTGCCTGGGGGTCGGTCCGCACCAGCGCGAACATCCAGTCCGCATGGTGAGCACCTGAGGTCCAGATCTTCTGGCCATTGATTAGAAAGTGATCGCCCTGGTCTTCCGCGCGGGTGGAAAGCGATGCGAGGTCGCTACCCGAGCCTGGTTCGCTGTAACCCTGACACCACTCCACCTCGGCGCGCGCGATGCGCGGCAGGTGACGTTGTTTCTGCTCTTCGCTACCAAACTCCAAAAGCGTTGGGCCGATCATGCTGGTGCCGAAGCTGGACAACGCCGGGCGTGCGCCGATCGCGGCCATCTCCTGTAGCAGAATCAGATATTGATCTTTGGCCAAGCCCCCGCCGCCATACTCACGGGGCCAGCTTGGCACGGTCCAACCCCGCTCGATCATGCGCTCGAGCCACAACAGAGTGTCCGGGTCATCGATCTGGATCTTGCTACTGCCGTTGGACACCGGTCCCGGGCCACGTGCGCCAGGTGGACAGTTCTGCGCGAGCCAAGCCCGCGTTTCTGCGCGAAATTCTTCTAACTCACTCATGATCTACCCCCGATTCGCTACATGTAAACTGGTATGAATTGCGCACGATGCTAACCTCAACTCGCCTATGATTACACCCGCAAACACGGTTAACCTATAGGCATGATCACCCCTCCCGTACCCGCGGCAGCGCTGGAATTCCGCTTCGTACATGCATCTGGTCCAGGCGGCCAGCACGTCAATAAGGCATCTACCGCGGTGGAGCTGCGCGTGGATCTATCTTTGTTGTCGCTCCCAGCAGACGTCGCACGCAGACTACGCTTACAACAACGCAACCGCATAAACAAAAACGGTCAGCTGGTCATCCAGGCAGACCAATTTCGCTCCCAGCTGGCAAATCGCAAGGACGCTATGGAGCGCCTGCACCACATCCTGCGCACGGCATCGATCAGACCCAAAAAGCGCATAGCCACAAAGCCAAGCCGCTCGGCTCGTAAGCGCCGCGTCGACACGAAGAAGAAGCGCGGACAGACGAAGCAGCAGCGCAAGAAACCCGCAATGGACTGAGCCTGATATTGCCGGACCACCTGACATTGGATTTATTGCAACGCCTGATACGCCGTCTGACCCTCACGCCCAGCGCACCCGACCTGTATGTCGGCGGAGCCGGCGAGGGTGGCGTCACCGAGAACGCGCGCCTGTTTGGGGGGCTGGTAGCCGCCCAGGCATGCATGGCGGCGCTGCAGACCGTAGACGAATTCCCGCTGCACTCATTACACGCCTACTTCCTGCGCCCGGGACGAGCCCAGGCAGACATCAACTTCCACGTCGCGCGTAGTAAACAGGGGCGTAACTTCGCCGTGCGCAGTGTCAGCGCAGAACAGAACGGAGAGCTGATCTTTCAGATGCTTGCCAGCTTCCAGCGACCCGAACAAGGGGTGCATCACCAACCGCTAATGCCAGATGCGCCCCCACCCGAAGGGCTGCCCAATCGCGATCAGATGCGCGGCCGCGCCCACTGGCGACAAATGCCTATCGACGTACGCATGGTCACCGAAATCACCGGGAATCATCCGCAGCCCGGCGAACAGGAATTATGGTTAGGGGTAAACGGCGCTTTTCCTGATGACCCGAATCTGCATATGGCGTTGGTGGTCTACGCCAGTGATCGCTGCCTGTTGGATACCGCCTGGCGCCCCCACGCGGACCAAGGGGAGCTCAGCGGCGCCAGTCTGGACCACGCCATGTGGTTCCATCGAGCTCCGCGATTCGATGACTGGCTCCTGTATGCCACTTCCAGTCCGGCCGCCGCCGCTGGCAGGGGGCTCGCTCTCGGCAGCATATTCGACAGGCAAGGCAACCTCGTGGTATCTGTGGCTCAGGAAGGCGTTTTAAGGTCTCGCTGAGACTTCAATACACCGTGCCCCTACAGGAGCTCGCGTAACTTGAACTTCTGTATCTTGGTGCTGGACATCGGCCAAGTGTCTACAAAATAGATCGCCCGGGGCACCTTGAAGCTGGCCAGTTCTGCCTGGCAGTGTCGTACGAGTTCCGCTTCCGTGGCCGCCGCGCCTGGATTCAACTCCACGAACGCCACCGGCACCTCCTGCAAACGCGGATCGTCACGACCTATCACCTGCGCCATCTGCACCGCTTCATGCCGGGCAAGATGCGATTCGATCTCCAGCGCAGCGACGTTTTCGCCCCCTACTTTCAGCATGTCCTTGATGCGTCCGTGGTAACAGATCGCGCCATCCTCAGTCAGACTGCACAGGTCGCCGGTGCGAAACCAATCGCCAACAAAGCTCTCTGCATTCTTTTCAGGACTCTTGTGATAGCCATCGAAAACGCAGTAGCCGCGCACCCACAATTCTCCGCGCTGCTGCGCTGCCAGCTCGTCATGACTGTCGGGGTCGACGATGCGCACCTCTACGCCGGGGAACGGACGCCCACAGGTGTGCAATCGCGTCTCTAGTGATTCGTCAGGGTGATTGTAAGAGATCACGCCGCCGGCTTCGGTAAGGCCGTAAGCCCCGGTCTGTACCGCTTGCGGGAACGCATCCTGAAACCGTCGCAGCATCTCAATGGGAGCGACATTATTGATCCTGCGCAAAGCGGACAGGTCGGTAGAGGCGAAGCTTGCGTGGCTGATGAGATCGTTGGTGACTGTCGGGAAAGCGGGAAAAGCCACGGTGACCCGATCACGTTCGAGCATCTGCAGCGCCAGCCCCGGCTCCACATAGGTCATGGAAGACATGGCGGCGCCCGCGTCCATACAGGCGAGAAAAGGCAGGATCGAAGACATATGAAACATCGGCAATGGCGCCCAGAACACGTCCTCAGGGGTCAGAAAATAGCGCTCGCGGTTCATGTTCACACCATTGCGAACCAGCAGGCCGTGGCTCAGTGGGCAACCTTTCGGGTTGGCGGTGGTGCCTGAGGTGTACATCATGATCGCGGGTTGCTCGACGCGAACCTGCACACGCAGCGCGTCTATCTGCTCATTCTCAACGCCGTTTGCAGCGTCCACAAACTGCCGTTCCTGCACAAACCCCGCAGGGGTCGTGCCCGCGAACATCACGACCGAACGCAGCAACGGCGCCTCGTCCAACTGTAGTCTGGCAGGGTCGTCCGCTGTCGCCAGGTCAGGTAGCGCGCTGTGCAGTAACTGGGCAAAGTCCGCGTAATCCGCGATCAGGTCTGAAGTAACCAGCAGCGTCAAATCCGCATCGGCAATCACATAGGCCAGCTCGCGCGGTTTATAACGCGCGTTCATCGGCACAGCCACGGCACCGAGCAAGGCGCAGCCCAGTAGCAGTTCCATATACTCAGCGCAATTTGCCATCAATATGCCGACGTGATCATCGGCGCGTACGCCCATGGCGTACAGGCTCCTGGCTCGTTGATAGCCAGCGTCAATCATGGAGGCGTAGGTGTGACGCTGGTCAGGAAAAATCAGCAGATCACGAGCTGCATGTCGGTCTGCGGTGTCCAACAGAAGGTCTGCAACGGTAGTCACGCGTATGCGGTGTGTGCTTAAGCTCTGCATGCCGCCATTGACGCAAACTTGCGCGTCGATTGTCCAGGCATAATGTGGCCCACGCTCAAAACAACGATATCTGCCGGTCATCGCCGATGACCTGGCTGAAGTCCAGGCCAAGTGCCTCCAACACCGGCTGCGCCACCGGCTTCACCTGTTTTTCCAGATAGTGTTCCCTGTCCGGCGGATTGCGCAGTTCACTCGCCAGTTCCGGGCCCGCGGTGGTCACGACATAGGATACAACCCGAGGCGCGGGGGCCTGAGATTTCTTAACCGCCTGCACATGCGGTGGGACATTGGCGGTATAGGTCGACACAGCCTTGCGCAGGCCCTTGCGATACACGAGGGCGGCATCCAGTTCGCCACTGCGTAATTGCGCAACGATCTCATGCAGATAGCTCGCCACTTCATCACCGCTGAACAAACGCGCAAACAGATTTCGCTGTACGTCTTTCGCCAGCTCCGTCCAGTCACGACGGACCACCTCCATGCCTACGAATTCAATCTCGTCCTGTCCGAAGCGTTGTCCAGCATAACGCTTGCGCGCGCCCTGAACCCCGCCGCGCACCCGCGCTAAGAATAGTTTGGTGTAGAGTTTTTCAAACTCGAGTTCCAGACGGCTGTGTACCTGAGCAGACGTCTCAATGTGCTCGGTTAGCGCCGCGTTGAAGTCCGCAACGAGCTGACCGGCCATGCTGTTGGCTTGCTCCGCGTCATCGATGCCCGACGCCACAAACAAACTGTCGGTGTCGCCGTAAAGCACGCGGAAACCTCGACCCTCAAACCACTCGCGGCTCCAGCCCAACAGATAACGCCCCTGACTTGTAATGGCGTTGGCAATCGCAGGGTTGTAGAAACGGCAGGCCGGCGTGCCTAACACGCCGTAGAACGAATTCATGAGAATCTTGATGGCCTGGGAGGCAATGGCGTCGTGATCCGCTTTAGCCTGCGCCCGCTGGGGAAACAAATCGTCGAGCATGCCCGGCAATATGCTCGAGCCCCGCGCAAACGCCGTGCCGTCATATGTGTGGACCGCGCCTGTCTCTGCCTGGGCCCGCTGATAGCCAAGTGGGTCGATGTTGAAAGTGCGAATGATGCTCGGATACAAGCTCTTGAAGTCGCACACCCAGACATTCTGGTGAATTCCGACCTCAGGTTCAAAAACTGCACCGCCGCTTTGGGTAATGCCGGTGCGCCCGGCTTGGGCAACGCTGGGCGCTGCAATATCCAACTTGTGCAGGGCACTTAAGTACAGGAAGTCGAACGAGGCGATGCTGGCCGCTACCCGATCCGGCGGCATGCCCGTCAGCGAAGACCGGGCAAACGCCAGGCGGATCAGGTCCAGACGCTCGACAATCTGCAGGGCGAGGCGCGCATCGGTGCGCGCATAGAGCGCAAACGACTCGAGATCGTTGGCGTAGGTATCGAGGATTTCTTCGACTTTGTCGCGCCCCTCACCACCAAGGGTCTTACCTTCGCTCAACACGGAATTCGCGACCGAGTCCAGAGAATAGTCGTCCATTTTTACAAACGCGCCGCGCAGGAGGTCCATGCCATCCAAAACCAGACGGCCCGGTATATTGGCGCTGCCGCTGCCAAAATACCCCTGGGCTGGGCGGATGCGCATCGCACCTCGCTCACGCCCCAGCTGCAGGTCGAATTTCACCCTCTGCGCGATGCGCGCCAGGACGGCGAGGTCGAAGTCGATAACGTTCCAACCCGTGAGCACATCGACATCCAGCCGCGCTACCAGGTCTGCAAAGTACGCCAACGCTGCACGTTCCGTGGGTACCGAAGTGGCCCGCGGCGGCATGTCGCGGCCGTCCGGATCGACCACCACTACTTCGTCCACGCCACAACCATAACAAGCGATCGCCAACAGTTCGTCTGCACGCCCGTTTGTTTCTATGTCGAAAGACAGTACCCTCGGTGTCATATCAACAGGCGCAGGAACCAGCTGCGGGTCATCGAAAGCCAGATCGGTACCGCGCCCGTTGCGTGGCCGTCCGATGATTTCCACGCCGCCTTTGATGTCCCGGTCGATCAGGTATCGCATGGCAAATCGTACGTCTGCCTCAAAGGTACGTATGCCCTGAGCATGCAAGGCGTCACGCACACCCGGCGCATCAGATGGAATCACGACCTGTACTCTGGCCAGCGCTTCGCCACCAAAACCACGAATGGATGTGGGTTCGATAGTGGCGCCCGCCACCGCGTCAGCATCGTCGCGCGCCACATAGAAGTGCGGGGTCTGACCATGATCACGGATCACAAACGTACGCCCGTCAGCTAAACGCCCAAACAGAACAACAACTGGCAACCCCTGGTAGATACGATAGGTCGCCTGCAATATGAATCCGCTGTAGGAGTTTTCGACCATGGCCCGTGTAGCTTAGCCGAGCAGCACGATGTTGTGGAATCACCCTGGTAAGGTGCGCCGCGCTGGCCTATTCTGGTCGACCATTTTTGATCTGATGTAGAGCTCATGCACGACAACCCACACGATGAGCGCATCACGGAGTTGGAGTCCAGACTCGAATTCCAGGACGAAATCATCGCTAAGCTGAACGACGCCCTGGTGACCCAGCAGCACAGATTTTTCGAGCTGGAGAAGACGGTGGCCATGTTGCTCAAGGCCTTGCGGGAAAAGGACTTTGCACCCATGCCGGGCGGGGATGAGCGCCCACCTCATTACTAGCAGGTTCGCAACAAGCATCCTCGCGCGCTATCCGGCCCTCGGCTTCCCGGTGTATCGCCGCTACTGGTTTGCGTCATTCGCTTCCGTCGGCGCCACCCAACTGATCACCCTGGGTCAGGGGTGGCTCATCTTCGAACTCACCGGTTCCGCGCTGCAGCTGGGCGTGCTGGGAGCAGCCGCTGCTTTACCAAACATCGCCATGACCATTTTCGGCGGCGTGGTCGCAGACCGCTTCGACAAACGTCAGATACTGCGCACTACCTCAGCGTTGATCACGCTGTTGCTCGTGCTGCTTGCCTGGCTGGACTACTCCGGCCTGGTGACGGTCTGGCAGGTCATCACCATCGCGGCACTCGTCAGTCTCATTACTGGCCTGGACTGGCCGGCGCGCGTGGCGATCTTTCCGCACCTGGTGGAACGGCACGCGTTCATGAGTGCTGTCGCGCTCAATTCTTTTATCTGGCAGGCAACCCGCATGGCAGTCCCTGCGATGGGCGGCGTGTTGATGTACGTTGCTGATACCTGGCTCATATTCACCCTCGGGGCGATGGGATTTTTCATCATGTATCTGGTGATTTCAGGCATCCACGTTGCACTTCCCGAGCCTACGCAGCACACGCCACTGCAACAGCTTACGCAAGGAGTGGTCTACATCTGGCGCAACGGCCTGTTCAAGTGGCTGATGGGACTGAGCTTTGCTGGCATGCTTCTGTCGCAGTCCTATGTGCAGATTCTGCCCGTGTTCGTTGGCGGCATGGGCCTGGCTGAGCAGGCCTATGGTTACCTGCTTTCGGCGGGCGGCGTGGGATCTATCATCGGAACTCTGGTGGTTGGCGGCTGGTCTGAGGACAAACCCATCGGCCAGTACATGTTCGCCGCTGCGGCGGTTTCGGCCCTCGCCCTCATCGGCTTTGTAGCGGCCACCAGCGCGGGCGCCTATGGCGCGGCACTGGCGACAGTATTCGTTGCGTCGGCCTTCAGCTCGGTTTATCTGATCGTGTCGATGACCGTGTTACAGATGCGGGTACCAGATGAATTACGCGGACGGGTCATGGGCATTTACAGCATAAGTTTCTCTCTGGTGCCGCTGGGGGGCTTGTTGCTGGGGGCGCTGGCTGAAACCGAGGGGCCGGGCGCAGCAGTCTTGTATGCCAACGCGCTCTATCTATTCATCGTTGTAGCAGTATGGGTGGGGCGCTCAGAACTGCGGGCGCTTACCAACCGGCACGGTTGAACCTGCGCGATCCTCAGCCGTTGGCAACCCTGCGGGTACGCTCCAACTCGAGTTGCTGGTGCAGCACATGTAGCGACCTGTTCTGTAGCTCGCGTTCCGATTCCAACTCACTGACCCTGAGCTGCTCTGCTTCCAGATCAGCGATCGCGGTCTGCAGATCCTTCTCGGCGGTGGCCAACTGGGTGCGCAACGCTTCCACTTCGACTTCCAGAACGCTCTCATCGGCGTTCGTGGCGGGGCCAGCCTGGGCACGCTCGAGCTCTGATTTCAGACGCGCAATCTCACCCGACAATTCCACCAGCATGTTGTCCGTTGCGCTGCCATCTTCGCTCGCGAGTTCGTAATCATCGCCATCCTCGAAGGTCTCCTCACCCGCCTGCATGCGAGCTTGCGCGCGTTCCTCTAGACGGCTGGCTTCGCGCTGCTGCGCGCGCAACTGCGCCTCGAGCTCGTGCATAGCCTGATCACGGGCGCCAAGCTCAGACTTGTGTTCGGCCAACATATCTTTGAATTTCGCAATCTGCTCGTCGCGCCCGCGCAACAACGATTCCAACTGCGGCACCTTGGATTTTGCATCCGTGGCGGCGCGTTGCGCAGATTCTTCGGTACGTTGCGCCTGCAGATTTCGAAACAGCCATCCCGCAGCGCCACCCACCGCGCCGGCCAGGAACAGGTAAACGAATATCTTGCCGATCAGAAATATCATGCTGTGCCTCCGAGCACACGAAACTCTATACGCCGGTTTCGTTTGCGGCCTTCTTCGGTGCGATTCTCCGCTATCGGTTGAGACTCACCATATCCCGCGGCGCGAATACGCTCCGCAGCAACGCCATGCCTTACCAGATGCTTGGCGACGACGTCTGCGCGACGTTGACTCAAGTGCAGGTTGACCTGGGAGTCACCCCGGTCATCGGTATGGCCGGCGATTTCAATCGAGGTGTCACAAGTACGCACAATCATTGCCAACATGCCCAATGTGTTCTGGCTTCTTTCAGCAACCACTGCTTTGCCGGTTTTGAATACGATGTCCTGTCGCGCAACATAATCATTGAGCTGTTGCTGACAATCTCCAGCCGCGCCTATCACTTCAATATCGTTCTGTACGGACGTGATACCAGACACGGTGCGCGCGCGTTGGCCCGCGGAGCGCATGGCCGGCACGTCCGGCGCCGCCCCGTTGAGCGTCACCGCCTGGCCGTTGATCTCGACACTCGACCAATACAGGTCCTCGGTATCCACCTGACTGGTAACTTCCGCACCCAGGCTATCTTCTATTGCCGAGACCTCGGAAAAAATACAGATGAAGAACAGGCAAACCAGTGCGGTACCGGCGCCTGTCAGAATTTCAAATTGCGTAAAGCGAACGTCCATTTAGCGAAGCGTCAAGTTCTCTAACTATCCCATTTTCTCTTGTGATCCAGCGCAATGGTGGGACCCAGGTCTCATTTGACCTGTATAGGCTTTGGCCACGCACACGGTTAAACTGTGCGGGCAAGATAATAATGAGGGGAAAGTGCATGAAAACAGTTGTTCGAGCGTGTCTGCTGTTCAGTTTGGCGATTAGCATCGGCGCCTGTTCAGACCAATCGACCACAGAACCTTCGTCGGCACCCGAAGCGGTGCCCGAGCCGCAGGCTTCCAGCCGCGCCCAGGCCATTGCGCAAGCCACCGCGGACATCGATGGCGCGCGTATCGCCAAGGCGGAACCGGCCAACTGGTTGAGCCCGGGAAGAACTTACGACGAACAACGGCACAGCCCCCTGGACCAGATCAACAAAGACTCGATAGGGGATCTGGGCCTGGAATGGTATTGGGATACCGGCACCAAACGCGGTCTCGAAGCGACGCCCATCGTGGTTGACGGAGTGATGTTTACCTCCGGGAGTTGGTCTGTAGTGTGGGCCCACGATGCGAAAACCGGCGAGCTACTGTGGGAGTTTGATCCCCAGGTACCACGAAGCTGGGCGCGCTACGCCTGTTGTGATGTGGTGAACCGTGGCGTCGCTGCGTGGAAGGGCAACATATACGTAGGCACCATCGATGGTCGCCTGATCGCGCTCGATGCAGGCACCGGCAAGCCGGTTTGGGATGTGAGCACCATCCTGCCAGACCGGCCCTACACCATCACCGGCGCACCGCGCATCGTGAAAGGCAAAGTCATTATTGGCAATGGCGGGGCTGAATATGGCGTGCGCGGATACATCACCGCCTACGATGCGGCGACCGGGGAAGAACAGTGGCGTTTCTATACCGTGCCCGGCAACCCCGACGACGGTTTCGAAACTGTAGATATGGAAATGGCCGCTGCGACCTGGCGCGGTGGCAAGTGGTGGGAGGTCGGCGGCGGCGGCACCGTATGGGACTCCATGGCGTTCGACCCGGAACTGAACCTGCTCTACATCGGCACCGGCAACGGTGCCCCGTGGAACCGCTACATCCGCAGCCCTGGTGGCGGCGACAACCTTTATATCTCTTCGATCGTGGCCATCAATCCTGATACCGGATTGCGCGTGTGGCACTACCAGACGACGCCCGGCGACACGTGGGATTACACCGCAGTGCAACACATGATCCTCGCGGACATCGAGCTTCAGGGCGAGATGCGCAAGGTCATCATGCAGGCGCCCAAAAACGGCTTCTTCTACGTACTCGACCGCACCAATGGAGATTTCATTTCTGCGGAAGCCTATGTGCCAGTGACCTGGGCGACCCATATCGATCAGGAAACCGGTCGGCCGGTGGAAAATCCCGAGGCGCACTACGCGAACGAGCAGAAACGCATCAAGCCTGGTCCCCTGGGTGGGCACAACTGGCATCCCATGACCTACCACCCCGGCACGGGGCTGGTATACATACCCGCGCTGGACCTGCGTTTTGACTTCGCACAAGACAACGCGTTTAAGCATGCGCCGCAGGATTGGAATCTGGGGGTGGACTTCCGCACTACCGCGCCTCCCGCCGGTGCAGAAGAAAACATCGATAACCTGGAGAACATCAAGGGCTTTCTCGCCGCGTGGGACCCGGTTACGCAAACCGAGGTCTGGCGCGTTCAGCACGCGACCGCCTGGAACGGCGGCCTGTTGTCCACCGCGGGTGACCTGATTTTCCAGGGACGCGCTGACGGAAGCTTCGCTGCTTACGCCGCGGACACTGGAGAGCTGCTCTGGGAAAGCCCGGTATACGTCGGCATTATCGCGGCGCCGGTCACATACACCATAGACGGTGAACAATACATCTCCGTAGTCGCCGGTTGGGGCGGCGCCTATGGCCTGGCGTCAGGCGCACCCCGCCACCGCAACAACGTGTTGAGCGAAGGTCGTATTTTGACTTATAAGCTGGGCGGAAAAGCAACGCTCCCTACCCCTGAAGTGACCTACCTTGCAGTGCCGACGCCACCGGAGATGGAATACACCGACGAGCAGCAACAGCACGGCAACGACTTGTTCCACCTTTATTGCGCCGTGTGCCACGGTCCGGGCGTTGGTACCGCCGGTCCTGTCGCAAATCTCATGTATACCAGCGCCGAAACCCACGCCGCCTGGGAAGCCATTGTTCTGGGCGGAGCCTACACGGACAAGGGGATGCCAGAGTTCAGCCATGCGCTGAGCGTACAGGACGCCCAGGACGTGCGCGCATACGTGGTGCAGCGGTCCAAGGACGTGATCGCGTTTTGCGAATCTCAATGGCGCAAGGATTACCCGGAGCTTCTAGACAGTGCTTGCGAGATACCCCAGGTAGGTGGCGGCGCTGCGGGCGGCGGCAAATAGCCGCCTGCCAGGAGCACGCATCAGTCCCGGGTTAGCGGGCAGTTATTGCAGGGTTGGCAGCTTTCTGCCAGATACTTCGACCGCAATCGGAAGGTGGTCCGAGACCCTGCAATTCAAGACTTTATAGTCGTTGATCACCAGGTCCGACGAGACTAAAACATGGTCCAGAGCCAGGGATGGCTGCCATGCCGGGTAGGTAGGCCCAGCTTGCTCTGCAGGTTGCAGGTTCAACGCCTTGAGCGGTGATCTGTCGAGCAACTGGCTCATGGGTGTGTTCATGTCTCCCATGATTATAACGTGCTGCTCATGTGCGACCTGCTCCGCGACGTATGCGAGCTGGCGATCTCTGGACTGTTTGCCCAATGAGAGATGCAGCATTACCACGACAACCTCGCCGCTACCGTAGGGTAACCTGACAAAAACTGCACCGCGGCCGCGTATCATGCCCGGCAGCTTGTGATCTTCCATGCCCTTCGGCTGTATCCGAGAAAGCAGGCCATTGCACTGTTGCGCAAATGGGCCGAGATCGCGGTTGAGCTGCGCATACCAATACGGGAAGCCTGCTGCGTGAGACAGATACTCCACCTGGTTGACGAAGCCGCTGCGAATGCTGCCGGCGTCGACTTCCTGTAGCCCCACCAGATCATAGCTACTGATGAGCTCGGCAATGCGGTTCAAATTCTTGGTGCGGCCATCATGGGGCAGAACGTGCTTCCACCCTTTGGTGAAATAATGACGGTAGGCAGTCGTTTTGATGCCTACCTGGATGTTGAATGACAGCAATTTCAATGATTGAGCGGCAACGTCACCCTGAGTGGCGTCTTCGTCAACTAAATGTGCCAAATTATGATTTGCGACCGGGTCGACTACTGCCGCACTTGCTGTGCGCCTGGCCCAAGAAACCATGCTCTGCTCCCTTCCTGGAAGCGACAGTCTAGGGTTTCTCCGCTCGCGGATCTGTGTACTACCTTGCATTTCTTACTTCTAAGTTGAGCGCTGGGCGTGCCTATTGATTGGCCGCAGCGCGTTCGAGTTGCACGAGGTGGTCCACCACTTCGAGCATTCCTGTGTTGCTTCCAGCCAGGCGGCCGTCGACACGGTATTTGCCCGCCACGATCAGCGACGGCACGCCGGTGATGCGATAGGCCCGGCCCTTGGCTTTGGCTTGCTGCACCCGGCTACGCACGGAAAAGGAGTTGTATGCCGTGTCGAAGTCTTCTCCTTTCACGTCCGCATGCTCCGCAAAAAGCTCATGCAATAGCGGCACCTGCCGCAGGTCTTGTTGTCTGGTGTGGATACCCTCAAACATCGGCATGTGGATGGCATCTAACACCCCGAGTGTCTCCGCGGTGTAAAACGCCAGCGCCAGCAGCTCCCAATCAGCGCTGAATATCGCGGGTATACGTCTAAAGGCGACATCGTCGGATTGCTTTTCGCGCCAGGATTCCACATAGGGGTCGAAGTTGAAGCAGTGAATGCAGGCATAGGAAAACACTTCGACCACTTCCACCACACCCTCGGTGGTTTCAACTTGCACCGGCAGGCGTTCATAGTGGGTGCCTTCCACAAATTCCGCAGCCCAGGACATGGCCGCAAACATCAGCAGCAGCGCGGACCCAACCAGTTTTTTCAGCACCATTTCCAAATCCTCAAACGAAATTTCTCACCAGAAATCTGTTAACTCGTAATACCAGGCGGCGGACGTCAACAATCCACCGTTACAGCATAGCCCGACAACCTGAACCCGGGCTTAATACGTCAACGCGATGCCCTACCAGCCATTAGACCAGCGCTTTCTGCAGCGGTTCGCTTATTTAGTTCAGACCCTGAATATAGTCCGCAACGAGGGCAATCTCGGTATCGGTAAGCCCTTCGGCCACGCCCCGCATCATACCGCCTACGGTTTCGTCGGTAGCCCTGACCCTTTCTCGATACGCGGTCAGCTGCGCGATGGTGTATGCCGCGGGTTGGCCGCTGATGCGCGGAAATCCAGCCTGGGCGTTACCGCCCCCATCCGGGCTATGACACGCCGAGCACGCAGCAACGCCTTTGCGCGCGATGCCGGCACGATAAATACTTTCCGCCCGCGCCAGGGCTTCGTCATCACCGCTCGCCTCGGAGCTTTTGCTTGGCAAGCTCGCGTAGTACGCCGCGATGTCCGCCAGATTCTGATCCGTCTTGCCGAACAACTGTCCCGCCATCAGGGGGATGTTGCGGGTATTGTCCTGGATCTTTTTGAGTTGATCGAAGAAATATTTTTCGTTCTGACCCGCCAGACTTGGATAGGTCGGGTCTATTGGCGTCGAACCATCCTGCCCATGACATGCGGCACACACCACCACCTGCGTTTTGCCAGCTTCGGCATCTCCAGCGGCCAGAGCAATCGGCGCCCACACCAGACCCATGCTCAGGCACATTAAACTTCGCGCGAATTTCTTAACCAGGTTCATGCAATCCAATCCGTCTTTAACTCAATCTTCAGTAACTCTTCTCTTGCTCTGCTCTTGCTCTGCTCTCATGCCTGCCCGTGCAATGATAGACTGCCGCGCGAAAGATAGCTGCAACGCGCCAGCATGGCAGAGCGCGCGGATTATATACCAACATGACGCAAAAAGTGCCCCTACCCGAACGCCTCGACGCCACCTTTTTGACCAGCGCGCCGGACCTGAAACGCGCGCCCAAGGACAGTGTGCCGGAAATCGCTTTCGCCGGGCGCTCCAACGCCGGTAAATCGTCGGTCCTGAACCAGATCACCGGCAACAGGCGCATGGCCAAGGTCTCTAAAACGCCTGGGCGCACGCAACTGTTGAATTTCTTCGACCTCAACATCGGGGGCCGGCTGGTGGATCTGCCCGGGTACGGCTATGCCAAGGCCGGCAAGGCGGCCCAGGCCGGATGGCAGAAGGCAGTAAATCACTATCTTTCGTATCGCGACAACCTGGTCGGCCTGGTGTTGGTCACCGACATTCGCCATCCCGGACAGGCCTATGACGAAGAGCTCATTTCCTGGAGCGTCGAATCCGAGCTGCCCATGCAGGTACTACTCAACAAAGCAGACAAGCTCAGCTTCTCGGCCCAGCAAAAAGCACTGAACGCGTTCCGCAGCGCCTACCCCGATCACCCGAATCTCACGGTGCAATGCTTTTCGGCGTCCAAAGGCACGGGCAGGGGCGAGCTCATCGCACAGATTTGCGGCTGGCTTCACGGGCAGCCTGTTGAAGGAAAAACCACCTCATAATTTGGGATCAGCGCGACATTCAATGCGCCTGGTCCCAGTTTTCGCCGATCCCAGCATCTACGATGAGCGGCACCGACAGTTCGGCAGCCGACTGCATGATGTCGGTAACGCTGCCAAGCAGCGCGTCGGTATCGTCCTGCGCAACCTCGAACACGAGCTCGTCGTGCACCTGCATGATCATCAATGCGTCGAGCCCGCCGTTGCTAAGCATCTGCTGCACGCTGATCATTGCGCGTTTGATGATATCCGCGGCGGTACCCTGCATGGGCGCGTTGATGGCGGTGCGTTCCGCTGCCTGTCGGCGCGGAACATTCTTGGCATTGATCTCGGGTAGATACAGGCGCCGGCCGTACACCGTTTCTACAAAGCCCTGCTCACGGGCGATGGCGCGAGTCTCTTCCATGTACTGCCGCACACCCGGGTAGCGATCGAAGTAACGATCAATGTATTCCTGGGCAAGCGTGCGGGAAATACTTAATTGACGGCCCAGGCCAAACGCCGACATACCGTAGATCAGGCCGAAATTTATTGCCTTGGCGCTACGACGCTCTTCGTCACTGATCTCATCTGGGGTCTTGCCAAATACTTCCGCAGCGGTGGCTCGATGTATGTCCATACCGTGAGCAAAGGCGTCACGCAGGCTGGCATCACCAGACAGATGGGCCATGATGCGCAGTTCAATCTGAGAATAATCTGCCGCCACGATGACTTTCCCCGCAGGCGGCACAAACGCCTGACGTATACGCCTGCCTTCAGCGTTACGTATCGGTATGTTCTGCAGGTTAGGGTCCGATGACGACAAACGCCCGGTGGCGGCGACGGCCTGATGATAGGAGGTGTGAATGCGGCCGGTCTCGGCATTGATCTGCAACGGCAACTTATCAGTGTAGGTGGACTTGAGTTTCGCCAACCCGCGGTACTCTAAAATCGTCGCGGGTAGCTCATAGTCCCGCGCCAGGTCGACCAGCACCGGCTCCGCCGTCGACGGCGCACCCTTAGGCGTCTTCTTTAACACCGGCAAGCCCAGTTTCTCGTAGAAGACTTCCTGCAGCTGCTTGGGGCTGTCCAGGTTGAACTCACCTCCAGCCTGGGCCCATGCCTCTTCTTTGAGGGTCTGCATGCGGTCGGCCAGTTCCGCGCTGTGCTGTTTGAGCAGCCGCCCATCGACCAGCGCCCCGTTGCGCTCTACTTCCGAAAGCACCGGCACCAAAGGCATCTCTATGTCCTCGAACACCGAGTTCAGGCCTTTGTGTTCCTGCACCCGGGGCCACAGCGTCTGATGCAGTTGCAAGGTGATGTCCGCATCTTCCGCTGCGTACTCAGCAGCCTCGTTCACCCCCACCTGATTGAACGTAATCTGCTTGGCGCCCTTGCCCGCAATATCTTCATAGTGAATGGTGGTGCGGTCGAGATAGAAGCCGGCCAGCGCATCCATGTTGTGCCGGGTGGCGACACTATTGAGTACGTACGACTCGAGCATCGTATCGAACAGCTTGCCGTTTACCGCAACGCCGTATCGAGCCAGCACGCTCATGTCATATTTCAGGTTCTGTCCAATCTTGGTGAGCTGGGCGTCTTCCAGCAGCGGTTGCAGCGCGGCCAGCGCTTCATCCAACGAGAGCTGGGGCGGCGCTCCCGCGTAGTCATGACCGACCGGAACGTAAGCTGCCTCGCCCACTTCGGTAGCAAACGAAAATCCCACCAGTTCAGCTTCCATATAATTGATGCTGGTGGTTTCCGTGTCCACCGCGAACGCGCCGGCGGCCCGCAACTTGTCGACCCAACGCTTCAGTTCGCGGGTATCGGTGACACACTGGTAGTCGCGGCTGGCGACCTCAACGGCAACCTGCTCAATCGGCACATCGTCGCCGCCGGCAAGCAGCTCGTCACGCCAGGATTTGAATTCCAGGCTGCTAAAAAACTCCAGCAGCGCGTCGGTATCCGGTTCCTGCGCGACCAGATCCGCTAACGCAACGTCCAACTCCACATCGCATTTGATGGTGGTGAGCTCCTTGGACAGCGGCAACTGCTCGAGACAATCGCGCAAACTTTCGCCCACCTTACCCTTGATCTCATCAGCCTGATTCACGACATCATCCAGCGACCCAAATTGGTTGAGCCACTTCGCCGCGGTTTTCGGTCCTACCTTTGGCACACCAGGAATGTTGTCCACGGTATCACCCATGAGCGCCAGATAATCGATGATAAGTTCAGGAGGTACCCCGAATTTCTCTACCACGCCTTCACGGTTCATGGTGGTTTCGGTCATCGTATTTACCAGCGTCACATGTTCGGTCACCAGTTGCGCCATGTCTTTGTCGCCGGTTGATACCACGGTGTCCTGCCTGGCCTGGGTGGCTTGCAGCGCCAACGTGCCTATAACGTCATCGGCTTCAACCCCTGGAACGACCAGCAATGGTATGCCCATCGCACGAATAATTTCGTGTATCGGCTGGATCTGCTCACGCAAATCCTCAGGCATGGATTCGCGATTAGCTTTGTACTCGCCGTACAGGTCGTCGCGGAAAGTCTTGCCCGGTGCGTCGAAAATAACTGCGATGTGGCTGCCTGGATAATCCTTGGCGAGCTTACGGATCATGGCGATAACGCCGCGTACTGCACCTGTTGGTTGTCCCCGGCTGGTGGACAATTCCGGCAAGGCGTAATACGCACGAAACAGGTACGAAGAACCATCCACCAAAACGAGAGGTCTGTTATTTTCCGCAGATTTTTGCCCGGCCATTGCTATCCTCTTTAGTCCCCGTCTGGTTTTGCGTACCATGCGCGCATATCACGACGCGTGAAGTATTACAGCATATGCGTTTCATCCGCGCTTTCACTATCCGCCTCCGTCACTCCCTGAGATGGCCGGCGCTGCTGGCTGGCGCGTTGCTGCTGACACCTTACATGGCAATTGCACAGGAGGTGCAGCGCGGACCGGATGTTGTCATCATTTCCGGTGAGGACAAAGTGGTCTACGAATTTCGCCAGGGCGGCGAATTGCGCATGGTGCGGGTAGTGCCCACCTGGGGTAAACCCTACTACCTTGTTCCCAGGGACCCCACCAAGGGGTTCGGCAATCTGGAGCGTGCGGATATGCTTTTACCGCAATGGGTGATCGCGGAATTTTAGCTTGAACGCCGTTACCCAGTTAGACGCCCTAAACCTCGAAGACGCTTTGTCGAACTACGACATTGGCAAGCTGAAACGGTATTGGCCAGCGGCCAACGGCATCGAAAACAGCAACTACTTCGTGGAAACCGAAGCCAATGGCAACCTGCGCGAGTTCGTGCTGACCATCATGGAGCAGGACGCCAACGCGGGTGCAGCCTACATCCCAATGATGGAAACCCTGTACCGCTCCGGCTTGCCGGTAGCACCACCTTTGCGCAATACGCTGAACTACTACATCGAACAGGTTGGTGGAAAGCCCGCCTTGTTGCAGCCGCGCCTGAGCGGTCAGCACGTTTTCAACCCCACCAGCCGCCAGGTTTGCGCGCTGGCGCGTTTCGTGGCGCGCATGCACTTAAGCATGGCGCGCACCGATGTGGACCTGCCGGCATATCCGCGGGACGTCAGATGGCTGGCCGAGCACACCGGCATGACTCAGGGATATTTGTCCTATCCCGACGCCAAACTTCTACAAACTACGGTGTCGAAAGTTAGTTCATTGCTTGCGCGCGCGGACGTACAAGCCCTACCCACCGGCATGATCCACGGTGACCTGTTTCGCGATAACGCGCTCTTCAATGCGTTCGGCCTGACCGGTGTATTAGACTTTCATCACGCAGCAACGGGATACTGGATCTTTGATCTGGCGGTTATCGCCAACGACTGGTGCAACGATGCCGGCGGTCAGCTCGACCCCGATGCCACCACCGCGATGTTGCGCGCATACCACCAGATCCGGCCATTGCAGGCCTCAGAACTGTGGTTTTTCCCGGTGTTCGCGCTGTACGCCGCGGTGACTTTCTGGCTGTCGCGCTTGAACGTCTCCCTTGGCGCCCAGGCCAATGACCCGTCGCGCTGCAAAAACCCTGACGAGTTCAAGCGCATCGTGGCTCACCACACACGCCACAGTTTCTATCTGGATCCGCGCCGTTTATCCGTATAGGCCGCCGCTAGCATCCTTCGAGCAGGTAGAGCGAAAACCAATCCCGCGAGTCGCTCCAGCGCTCAATTTCGCGGAACCCCGCGGCTGCGGCCAGCGCCAGAAAGTCCTGAGGATCGTATTTGTAGGAATTCTCGGTATGCACTTCTTCACCCGCGGCGAAACCGATTCGCTCGCCGGCGATGGTCACCACTTGATCGATCTTGCTGGTTAGAAACATTTTTATGCATCCGGCATCAGCCTCATATCGCGCCACATGCGAAAACTGGCTGAGGTCGAAGTCCGCGTGCAGCACCTCGTTCAGGTGGGCAAGGACATTCAGATTAAACTCTGCCGTGACGCCTGCGCCATCGTCATAGGCATCCTCGAGCAGGTGTCGAGCTTTTTTGCGATCCACGCCCACCAATAACCTCCCGCCCGGACCCACCGTCTCGCGGACATTGGCAAGAAACACCTGGGCGTGTGACGGATCAAAATTCCCTATGCTCGAACCAGGAAAAAAAGCGAGTTTAGCCGCCTCGCTTACCGCACCCGGCAGGGAGAAGCGCTGGGTGAAATCGGCACACACCGGGTATACGTGCAGCATCGGATAATCCGTGTGCAACAAGCGCGCATTTTCCTGCAGGTGCTCGTTGGAGATGTCTACCGGGACATACGCATTCGGCATCAGGGCGCTCAACAGCTTGCGGATCTTCAACGAACTGCCGCTACCGTACTCAATGACGCACACCGACTCATCCATGTGCGCAGCTATGTCAGGCAGATAGCGATCAAACAGCGCCATTTCGGTGCGGGTGAGATAATACTCCGGAAGGTCCGTGATCCGTTCGAACAGCTCCGAGCCGCGGGCATCGTAGAAATATTTTGGCAATATGTACTTCGGATTGCTCGCCAGTCCCTGCAGCACCTCGCCCGCCATGTCTTCCCGCGGCGGACTGAGATCGTGAAACGCGTAGCGGCCGCTACTCGACATCCTGCGCCAGCCTGATACCGGAAAACTGCCAACGATCCGGGGGATAGAAAAAATTCCTATAGGACACTCGTGTGTGGCTGCGCGGAGTAACGCAAGAACCACCTTTGAGCACCAATTGGCTGCTCATGAACTTGCCGTTGTATTCACCCAACGCGCCAGGCAATGGTCGATAGCCCGGGTAGGGTGCATAGCTGCTCGACGTCCACTGCCACGCGTCGCCATAAAGCTGGTGCAGATCTTCACCGGCCGCGCCTACGCGGGCAGTTGGATGGAAACACTCCGATTCGACAAACGTACCGCGTACGGGGCAGGTGGCGGCTGCATGTTCCCATTCAAATTCCGTCGGGAGCCGTGCGCCAGACCACGCTGCAAAGGCAGCGGCCTCAAATCCACTCACATGTACAACTGGCAGGTTCAAATCCACCTCGTGCAAACCATCCAGACGATACTCCATCCATCTTCCATCCTGCTCACGCCAGTACAGCGGCGCTGACCAATTAGCGGACTGCACTTTGGACCACCCATCGGACAACCACAGGTCAGGGCGACCGTAACCGCCGTCTTCCATGAATTGCAGGTACTCGCCATTGGTGACCAGGCGGTTGGCAAGCTGGAACGGCTGTAGCAGCACCTCATGCCGGGGCAATTCATTATCGAAACAGAAATCGCCGGTGGCGCCGATTTCCGCTAGCACGCCATCGAACGATGTGAAGCGGAGTTCATCAGCTTGCGCGCCGACCTTCGGGCCTCCGCCATAGACCGGAAACAACGGATTGTGGCCGAAGTTGTACTTCAGATCAGTCAGCAGTAATTCCTGGTGCTGCTGTTCGTGGTGCAACCCCAGCGTGACCTGATCGATGAGGGGTTGGTCCTGCCCATCACCCAGCAATACCTGCATGGCATCATCTACGTAGCTCCGGTACGCCTTGACCTGTTCCACGGTTGGTCGCGACAGGTAGCCACGTTGCGCGCGAGGAAAGGGCCGGCCCACCCCGTTGTAGTAGGAATTAAAAAGTGTTTCGAAGCTCTCGTGGAAAGGTTCGTAAGCCGGTACACGTTGTTTCAAGATGAACGTTTCGAAGAACCAGGTGGTATGCGCCAGATGCCACTTAGGTGGGCTCGCATCCTCCATCGGTTGCACACCGTAGTCCTCTATCTCGAGAGGTTCGCACAAGTTGAGGGATTGTCGGCGTACAGCTGCGTAGCGCAAATTCAGCCCCGCGTTCGCCGTACTTACATCCTTAAGGGCATCCAGCCCTCGCTCGGCTCCCATACCGCTCCTTTGTTAAAAACGCGCAGCCAGTGACTGGTAGGCAAGCCTAATGGTCTCAGCCTTGTGCGGCAACTTTATGAATCCATGGTAGTGCCCGCGAGGGTTTATGATAACGATGGCGCCGGTATGGTCCACGGTATAGCCACCTTCACCGGTAGGTACTTTGGCAAACGCAGCGTGCAATTGCAGGGCAAACTCCGAGGTGGCTTCAAGCGCACCCAGCACCCCGACAAAATCTTGCGAGAACGCAGTGACGTACGGGCCCAGAAGTTCGGCAGTATCCCGTTCCGGATCTACGGTGACTAACACGCCGCGAAAGTTTTCCGCGTCGTCCACCGACGCCCGTATCGCTGCGTGAGCCTTACCCATCTCGGACATGGTAGTGGGACACACATCGGGGCAATGGGTGAAACCGAAGAACAGAAACGTCCAACCGTCCTGCAGACTCTGCTGATCAAATGGCTGGCCCAGATGATCGGTCAATCGAAAGTCCGCGAGTTCGCGTGGCTGGGGCAACACAAATACACCCCGCGACCGCAGTTCCTCATTCGACAGCTGGGGCGTCCGCAGTGTGCTGTACACCAGCATGCCCAATACCAGGGCGATGAATACCAAACACAGGCTAACGGTTCGCGCGACTGCGGTCATGACACCAGGTCAGCTGGCAATCTGTTGGAATTCGATGGCCGACAGGCTCTGGATGACCAGGTAGTGATCGGCCAGCAAGAACACAAACAACAAGCCCAGGTAGAGGATGGAATAGCGAAATGTCTGCATCGGCGCGCGCGGATTGTTGTTGCGCAGCAGCACAACCGCCCAGTAGATGAACCCAGCACCCAGCGCCATGGCGCCGGCGAGATAAAGCAGACCCGACATGCCTATCGCAAATGGCAGCAGTGTCGATAACACCAGAATGATCGTGTAGAGCAGTATGTGTAGGCGAGTGAAAGATTCACCATGGGTGACTGGCAACATCGGCACGCCAACCTTGGCATACTCATCCTTGCGCTCCAGCGCCAGTGCCCAGAAATGTGGCGGCGTCCAGGCGAAAATAATCAGCACAAGCAGCATCCCGCCCGGATCCACGCTGTTGGTAACCGCAGTCCAACCGAACAGTGGCGGCGCTGCGCCGAACAATCCCCCAATGACTATATTCTGCGGCGTCGCGCGCTTCAGCCAGAACGTATACACCAGCCCATATCCTACCCAGGAGGCCAGATTCAGCCAGGCGGTCAACGGATTTACACCGACGTACAGGATCCACATGCCGATGATTCCGGTGACGGCGGAAAACGCGATGCCCTGGATCGGACTGACCCGGCCGTTGGCCATAGGACGGTGCTGGGTGCGCGCCATGCGTGCGTCTATGTGCGCGTCCGCGATGTGATTGACTACCGCCGCTGAGCCCGCAACCAGACCGATCCCGGTCAGACCCAGCAGCAGAGTTGCTAGCGGCACAGCACCAGGCGTGGCGAGGTACATGCCTGCCAGGGCACACAGCAGCATCAGCAGCACCACCCGGGGTTTACACATCTCCAGGTAGTCTCGCCAACTCGCCGATCTTGAAACCAATTCAGTCATGTTCTGTACTCGTACTGCTTCTAGGCCGCCCCTCGATCAGGGGAGCAAAGTGTACTGAAACAACACCTAACAGCAACCGTAGCGCACAGCAGGATTGCTCAGCCGATCTGAGAAATCTTCAGCAGGCGTTTTAAATCCTCCAACACCAACTTTGGCTCGGTAAGCAGGGGATACACCAGCACCAGGTTTCCGTTCGGATCGACGATGTACACCCCTTCACTGACCCGCTCGAGCGTCGCGACGCGCACTACCGCAAGCTGCGGATAATCACTCAGCCATGCAGGTAAGGGCATGCCATCGGCTGGCGTAAACCCTCGGCGTACACGGTCCACGTCGCGATTCAGGAGTTTGTGAACCGCCTGCATCGCCTCGGCCGTTGCGCGACAATCGGCCGCACAGGTGCCCGCTACCATCCAAACCCACCAACGGCGCTGCTCCCCCTCCACCTGCCAGCCAAGCTCTGCGGTATTGGTAGGCGGGGAAAAGAACTCACCATGATTGGTGGTATTCCAGACGTCGCCGGTTTTCGCCAGATAAAATGCACCATAGCTGGCCGCCAGCGTCACCAGGGCGATGCAGGCGATGGCAAGCATCTGCGTGCGGTTGCGCCGCTGCAGCGGATCCTGATCGGTATACGGGTGTTCTGAGTCAGTCATTCCTGCTCCGAGAGGGTGTGAGGCCAACTGCCACAAAGCCAACGGCCAGAACTACGGCGAGCCCGAACCAGGTCGCAGCATACCCCATGTGTTTATCGTCACTTAAACCCACAACGAACGGCGCCGGGGTCTCGACTCCCGGCTGCGCGGCTTCCAGACGCACCTCAATCGGCTCCGCATCGACCAGCACGGCCATGCGCGCGACATCTAAGCGCTGCACCCGCTTCGGCCACCCCGTCGCCCATTCTGCCTGACCCCACTCCGGCAGCAGCCCCATGAAGGGCCAAACCACTCCCACTACATTCACTGTCTGCGCCGGTGCCTGAATCAACGGCAAGCGGTCGCGCCGATCCGTAGCCGCAATGAAGCCTCGATTAACTAGCAAGCGCAGCCCACCCACTTCGTCGAACACCTGCACGACCCAATAGCCAACCACGCCATCACTCACCTGGTTGTCGACAAGGAACACTTTTTCATCGTAGCGACCCCGTAACGCCACACGCGCAAAACGCTGGGATTCGTCGAGCTCGGATATCACCACTGGCAGGCGGGTAATCTGCGCCAGGTATTCATTCTCCATCGACCGCTTCTGCGATCCTCGCTCCAGCTGCCACGCCCCTAATGCAACGAGCAGGGGCACGCCCAGCACACTCAACAATGTCATTTTCCATCCGGGCCTAAACTTGGACACCTCGTTAACCCTCGGCACACAATCGTATAGAGTGCGCCTTGTCTCCCGCTGGCGCACATTTTGCTCAAACCCATAATAGTCATTCTGCTCTTAGGCGTGGTGATCAGCCTGTTCGGCGGTTTGGTGTTTCTGTTCAAAGACACCGGCCGAACTGATTCCAGGCGAACCTGGTACGCGCTGGGCATCCGCGTAACCCTGGCAACGGCCTTGCTGCTCACAATCCTCTACGGCTTCTACACAGGCGAATTGCGCATCGGGTCAAACGCGCCCTGGCATGGCGCCGACTACCCGGCTGAGCAGGAAGTCGAACCTCCTGATTGACCCGATCGACTAAATCCAGCGGGAAGCAAATAGGACTACGCTGTTTCGCCTGAGTACAGCTACAACACGTAGACGAAGATGAACAACCCCACCCACACCACGTCGACGAAGTGCCAGTACCAGCTCGCGGCTTCAAAGCCGAAACAGTCCTTCGGGCCGAAATGTCCCCGCACGGCACGCAGAAACTGAACCAACAGAATGACGGTACCCAGGGTCACGTGGAAGCCGTGAAAACCAGTCAGAATGAAAAACGTCGAGCCGTAAATCCCGCTGCCCAGAGTCAGGCCCATATGGTTGTAGGCTTCGACATATTCCTCTACCTGCAGAATCAGGAAGGCGATGCCGAGCAGAACCGTTATGCCAAGCCAGATATTCAGCTTGGCTCGATTCTGTTCTTTGATGGCGCTGTGGGCGATGTGCACGGTCCAGCTCGAGGTGAGCAGAATGATGGTGTTGTAAAAAGGCAGATACCCCGCCCATCCGGACGCGGTACCGGGTGCCACCATGCTTTGCTCAGGCCCTGGAAACAGACCAGTGTCCGGGTTTGACAAAACCGGCCACACGGCCTCGAACTCCGGCCACAAATAGTCCCCGGTAATTCCCTTGGCCCCTTCGCCGCCAAGCCAGCTCACGGCGATCACCCGCGCATAAAACAGCGCGCCAAAAAAGGCCGCAAAAAACATCACCTCAGAAAAAATGAACCAACCCATGCCCCAGATATAGCTGCGCTTGAGCTGGTCATTAGCCAGGCCCTGCTGGTTCTCCGCGACCACTTTGGCGAACCAGAAAAACAACACCAGGCAAACCGCAGCGAAGCCCACAATCGACTGGGTCCAGCTGGCTGGGTCGCCGGCCTTCGTATCGTTGAGCCAGGTACCCAAGCCCGTGAGCATGACCATTACGCCGGCCGCGAGCATCACCGGATACCACCCGCTATGGGGTATGTAGTAAATCGATTGATCTGTTTCTGCATTTGCCATTGTCGTCTCCAAATCTACTCGCTTTACCGCAAACTAGTGTTAGCCAAAGCCACATCGCCAATGGCGTCGGTGATATCGAAAAGAGCGTAGCTCAAACTTATTGACTGCACGTTCGCCGGTAACTCTCGGCCCACTATGAAGCGCATGGGCATCAGCATTTCTTCGCCCGGTTGCAGTACCTGCTGATTGAAGCAGAAGCACTCGGTCTTGTGGAAATACTCGGCCGCAGCCACTGGCACCAGCGACGGGATCGCCTGTCCTACCATCACTTTCTCGCTAGTGTTTCTGACATAGAAATTCACCTCTTTCAGTTCGCCAGGATGAACGCGAACGGCTCCTTTCTCCGGCCTGAATTCCCAGGTCATGCCCGCGTTGGTATTGGTGATGAAGCTGACCTTGATCAGGCGCGACGTGTCGGGCGAAGTGCTTGCCGGGTCGTAGATATAGGGCCCGCCGGTTTTGCCGTTCAGGCCGGTGATATCGCAAAACAGGTCGTATAAAGGAACCAGCGCCACAACAAAGCCGCACATGCCCAGAACAATCAAGCTCAACTGCTTGACTGTACGTCGGATGTCTTGGTTTTGTGTTTTCATCAGCGGATGCTCAGTCGCTTAACCGTGAACCTCGGCATTAGAGACCCGGGGCGGTTGCGTGAAACTGTGATATGGAGCAGGCGACGCCAGGGTCCACTCCAGACCCTTGGCCCCATCCCACGAGCGGGCCATGGCTGGTACGCCGCTGCGTATGCCATGTATCAAGACGTACAGAAACACCAACTGCGAAAACCCGAAGATAAAGGCGCCGATGCTCGAGAGCATGTTGAAGTCGGCAAACTGCAGCGCGTAGTCGGGGATACGCCGCGGCATGCCGGCGAGCCCGGAGAAGTGCTGTGGAAAGAATGTAATGTTGACGCCGATAAAGGACAGCCAGAAGTGCGCCTTGGCCATGCCTTCGTTGTACATCCTGCCGGTCCATTTCGGAAACCAGAAATACACGGCCGAGAATATCGAGAACAACGCCCCTGGCACCAGGACATAGTGAAAGTGCGCAACCACGAAATAGGTATCGTGGTACTGATAATCTGCCGGCGCGATGGCAAGCATCAAACCCGAGAAGCCACCGATGGTAAATAACACCACAAATGCGATGGCGAACAACATAGGCGTTTCAAAGCTCATGGAGCCTTTCCACATGGTTGCCGTCCAGTTGAACACCTTCACGCCGGTAGGGATGGCGATCAGCATGGTGGAGTACATGAAAAACAGTTGCCCTGCCAGCGGCATACCCACGGTGAACATGTGGTGCGCCCAGACGATAAAGGAGAGAAAGGCGATAGACGCGACGGCGTACACCATGGAGTCGTAGCCGAACAAAGATTTACGTGCAAAGGCAGGGATCACATGCGACACCACGCCGAAGGCCGGCAGGATCATGATGTATACCTCGGGATGACCGAAAAACCAGAAAATGTGCTGGAACATCACCGGGTCACCGCCACCGGCCGCATTGAAGAAGCTGGTGTCAAAATGGATGTCGAACAACATCATGGTCACCGCACCAGCTAATACCGGCATCACCGCCAGCAACAGGTACGCGGTGATCAACCAGGTCCACACAAACATCGGCATTTTCATCAGTGTCATGCCCGGCGCACGCATGTTCAGGATGGTGGCGATGATATTGATGCTACCCATGATGGAAGAGGCGCCCATCATGTGGACCGCAAATATAAAAAAGGTGACCGAGTCTGGCGCGTAAGTGGTGGACAGCGGTGCATAGAACGTCCAACCGAAGTTGGGACCGCCACCATCCATGAACAGCGTGCTGATCATGATGCCGAACGCAAACGGCAGGATCCAGAACGACAGGTTGTTCATTCTTGGCAGCGCCATATCCGGGGCACCCACCTGCATGGGAATCAACCAGTTCGCTAAACCCACCATTGCCGGCATGATGGCGCCAAAAACCATGACCAGTCCGTGATTGGTGGTCATCTGGTTGAAGAATTCAGGTTGCACGAATTGCAGGCCCGGCTGGAATAGCTCAGTGCGAATGATCAGCGCCATGACCCCGCCGACCAGGAACATAGCGAAACTGAACCACAAATAGAGCGTGCCGATGTCCTTGTGGTTGGTAGTAAACAACCACCGCGCCATGCCTTTTGCCGGCCCATGATGGACATCATCGTGATGATCCGCGTGTATGACTTCGCTCATAACTTCCTCTTATTCCTGGCCAGCCAGTTCGATGACATCCGCGGGCTGAGTGATGTCCCCGGCATTGTTGCCAAAGGCATGGCGCTCGTAGTGCACCACCGCTGCGACCTGCGCTGCATCCAACTGCTTGCCAAACGCCTGCATCGAGGTTCCCGCGACTCCATCGAGAACGAGTCTGATGTGTTCATCACGAGGGCCCGTCGCAACCGGCGTTCCCACCAGCGAGGGAAATACCGGGGGCACGCCTGCTCCGTTCGCCTGATGACACGATGCACAGAACGTGGTGTAGACCTCTTCACCACGCGCCATCAGTTCCTCGTGCGTAAAGCTTAGGCTCAGAGCTTCACGGCGCACGGCCTCGTCGGCAACTCGCGCTGCATACCAGGCGTCATATTCGGTCGGTTCCATCACCTCGACCACTACCGGCATGAAGCCGTGGTCCTTGCCGCACAGCTCCGTACATTGCCCGCGATACACGCCGGGTTCGTCGACGATCGTCCACATTTCATTGAGCATGCCCGGGACAGCGTCGCGCTTGATACCAAAATCAGGAACCCACCAGGCATGGATGACATCTTCCGAAGTCACTAAAAAGCGGACTTTCCGCCTGGCTGGTATACGCAATGGATTGTCGACCTCCAACAGATAGTGCTCGCCCTTGACGCTGCGGTTTTCAATCTCGTCCCGCGGCGTGGACATGTTGGAAAAGAATGAGAAGGTGTTGTTGTAATCGTCATCGAGGTACTTGTACTGCCATTTCCATTGATACCCACGAATTTCCACCGTTAGATCTTCACCACCGGTGTCATACATGGCGATCAACGTCTGGGTGGCAGGTATCGCCATGACGACCAGAATGATGGTAGGGATAATCGTCCAGGCAAGTTCGAGCTGCGTGCTTTCATGAAACTGCACCGCCTCATGGCCCGCGGCGCGGCGATGTCTGACTATCGACCAGAACATGACACCGAACACGACCACACCAATGCCTACACAGATCCAGAAAATGACCATGTGCAAGTCATAAATGGACGCACTGATGCCGGTAACCCCGCGCGGCATGTTCAGCTCATCGGCGATTGCCCTGGTCGCCGCTAAAACGCCAACCAAGCCAGCTACCAACCCCGTTTTATATTTCATCCCGTTCGTTCCACAATATTGTCGGTTACCCCACAGAAGTGCCGCGCTCGCGACGGTATAGCCACTGCGTGATGATCTTCTCGGATGCGTTGGGGCGACACGTGGTCGCGAAGAATAGAAAGGGCCGTAGAGCTGCTTTAACTACCTACAACCTTAACGATTCATCGATCGCCCCACGCTCCCCGCGTCTCACCCGTCGCATTTCGCACGACAGACTCGGACGCGGCGGCATTATAGCAACGCAATGCTATTCGGCAACTTATAGGGAGTCTTTTGGGTCCAGTATACGTACTTTCACGGAGTCTACATCTTCCGACGCAGGTCGTTCCGGACGACCCTTGGGTACGCCCCGGGCCGGGGCGCCATCAACCGAGGAAAATTCATCGACAAACCCGCAGGCAACACAACGACGGCGGTTCAGTTCCTCTTCGGATGACGAGTCCCGGGCAAATTCCACCACGATGCGATCGAGCTCAGAGCATTGCGGGCACACAGCACCAGCGATAAACCGCTTGCGCAGGATTTCGAGGTTGCTCACAACTCGTCAGCCTGACCGAGGCCTGCGCGCAACTGGTCCACCACCGGTTGCGTCAGCGGACGCTTACCGCGCCAGAGGTAGTATGCCTCGGCCGCCTGCTCCACCAGCATGCCGAGCCCGTCCACACTCTGGCGTGCACCGCTAGCCGAGGCCCAACGACAAAATTCCGCGGCATTGCCATAGCTCATATCGTAGCAGAACGCACCGCGTACCAGGTTCGCATCGATGAACGCACCGGTACCGTACAAGCCGGTGGAGGTGGCGTTTATGAACACGTCCGACGGTGCACTCAGCTCGTCCAGCCGTTGCGCGTATATCGGCGCATCTTTGCCCAACTGAGCTTGATGGCGCGCCACCAGAGCTTGTGCATTCTCAAGAGTTCGATTCGCGACGATGAGCTTGGCGGGGTTGGCTTCGAGCAATGGCTTCACTACGCCCAACGCGGCGCCACCCGCCCCCAGCAGCACAACGGTTTTGTTGGACAGGTTGACATTGTAGCGCTGGCTGAGATCGTTCATCAGCCCGATGCCATCCGTATTGAAACCGTGGCTGCTGTTACCGGTGAACGCAATGGTGTTTACCGCGCCGGCGCTCTCCGCCAGGGCGTCGCGCTTTTCCACATAGACAAACGCATCCACTTTAAAAGGCACCGTCACGTTCATGCCACGACCACCCGCGGCCGCGAACTGATCTGCAAAGCTTGCAAACTCGCCTGGCTCGACCAGCACTTTGTCATATCGAATCGCCTCGCCGAATTGCGCGGCGAACGCCTGGTGAATCTCGGGCGAGCGGGAATGCTCGATGGGATTCCCAACGACAACGTACCGATCATGAGATTGTTGCATCTATGTCCCTCGCTTGCCGAATGACGGCGCGTATCACGACCTATCGCAGGATCTCGCCATTCAGGCCATGAATGGTGCTGGCCCGGCCTCGTTCTAAAACCTCACCGGGAAGAATATAGTCCACATGGCATGCGAACTGACGATTTGCTTCCTGTTCGGTTTCGACAGCGGGTTGCCCGGATGTGTTCGCAGAAGTAGACACCAGGGTTGCGCCGAAGGCTTCACACAGGGCGCGGGCCTGGGCATGGCCGGGAACTCGACACGCCAACGTATCGCGATATCCCCGCACCAGGGGTGGGTAAACGTCATCCGGCAGTATCCACGTGTGCGCGCCCGGCCAGGAGCGCAGTATGTCGCGCCGCCGCAGTTCGTCGATCTGATTCATTTGGTGCTCGAAACAGCTGGCGCTTGCGCCGATCACAATCAGACCTTTGTCTGCTGCACGACCTTTCAATGCCAGCACCGTATCTAATGCCTGGGATTGCCATGGGTCGCACGCGAAGCCCCATACACCTTCCGTGGCGTGCAGTACGACCCCGCCGCGTTTGAGTATGCTACTCGCTCGCGCGAGTGCCGCCGCGGATGTTTCCAGAGCTACTCCAACGACGCTTGCACGGACGCGTTCTGCTTCGCAACCTTATCGCGATTGTCGGCTCGGTCCTGCGCCAGTCTCGCGGCCAGCTCGGCGTCCCCCACCGAGAGTATCTGCCCCGCGAGATAGCCGGCATTCTTAGCACCCGCCTTGCCGACGGCGACGGTAGCGACCGGTATGCCGCCGGGCATCTGCACAGTCGACAGCAGCGCGTCGAAACCCTGCAAGGGCCCACTGTCGATGGGCACCCCAATTACCGGCTTGACCGTGTGCGCCGCCACCGCACCCGCCAGATGCGCGGCCATTCCGGCGGCGCAGATAAAAACGGCACAGCCGCGCAGCTCGGCATCCGCTACGTATTCTTGCGTCGCCGCAGGTGTGCGATGCGCGGATGTCACCCGCACTTCGAACTCGATCTGCAACTGTTGCAACACTTCGGTGGTCGATCGCATGACCGGCCAATCCGATTCGGAACCCATCAGGATTGCTACCCAGGACATGACGCCTCGTTAAAATGATTTACGACCTGCGAATATACCCAAGCGGCCCCTGCTGAACAATTCCGGCAAGTTCTAACGCAACCAGGCCAGCGGCTACCTCGCCAGCCGGCAGGCCGGTCAATACCAACAATTCGTCGAGGCTCGCCGGGTACCCTTTGATGTGTTGCAGGATGCGCCGGCTTGCGGCGTCGAGATCTCCGGGCGCAACATGCATGCGGGGTTCGATTGCTGCCGCCTCGATACCGGCCCAGCGCAGCACGTCCTCTGCACCGCACACCAATCCCGCGCCATCCTGTATCAGACGGTGACATCCCTGGCTGACCGGGCTGGTAACCGGGCCCGGCATGGCGAACACATCACGGCCTTGCTCGCCAGCGTAGCGCGCAGTAATCAGCGAACCGCTCTTGTGGCTGGCCTCGACCACGACGGTGGCGATACTCGTACCGCTAATCAACCGGTTGCGTTCCGGAAACTGCTCCGGCCGAGGGTTCAGCCCATCTGCATATTCGCTCACCAGAACCCCGCCCGCCGCCACCAGGCGGCGCGCCAGCGGCGCGTGGCGCTTAGGGTACATGCGTCCCAGGCCGCCACCGAGGACTGCCGCGGTACGGCCGGGCCCGTCGCTTGACAATACACCGTGATGAGCCGCCCCATCGATTCCCAATGCCAGGCCGCTAACGACACTAACGCCGGCAGCCGCGATATCCCGGGCCAGAATGTTCGCTAGCATACGGCCCTGGCTGGTACAGCGGCGAGCGCCGACCACGGCAACGATTGGCTCGGCTAGAACGCTCAGGTCACCCAGGTAGTACAGCACCAGCGGCGGGTCGGGTATCTCCCGTAGCAGCGCCGGAAACTCATCGTCGAAATAGCCCCGCACCTGGGACACTCCCGGCTCTACCGCAAGGGGTCGCTTGCGCATGCTGCTGCGAGGCAGCAGTGCGCGCAGTTCGCCGCTCAATGTGCAGGCCAAAGGGTCGGGGTGAGACAAAAGCGCGTTGGATACGTGTCGCCGTGGCCACAGCGCAAGCACGTCCAAAAGCGCTCGGGTGGATGGGGACAACGCGCTGCCGGTACTTTTCACCCACCCAAACTAACACCGTAAGATCAACCATTGCCTGGGCAGTCAGCGCAAACACAACAGCGAGCTTTGCCTGGCGTGAGATACGAAAACGCCGCTCTGGTGAGCGGCGTTTGTCTATACGACGAGCATCAACAAGCGAGGCTAGTGGAGTGTCCCGCTACTAGGGATTACGAACTTCATCGTTTACCGACAGGGGTCGTTCGGTGGAGAGCACCAGACCGTAGGACAGTTTCTCAAATGTTCGGAAGACCATCATCAGACCCGCACGCTCACTCGGAAGACGAATGGTTTCATTGGCTATGCGGTCGCGCGCTAAAGCGCCGCGCCTATATATAGCCAGCACATTCCCCACCTCAATATTTTCGCGTTCGCCTCTATTAATTACGACAACGTCGTACTGACCCACCTGCGTCACGCCACTGAATACGGAAATGATTTCGCCGTTCACGTCACCGCTCGGGGCGCTGGGGAAAAAGCTGGAATCTACGCGACGCTCTTCCGTCGGTAACACTCTGTCTCCAATCTGCACCTCTTCGCGTGTCTGGGTGACATCCATGGACGCGATACTCGCGTCCTGTGCTACCGCCTGGCCGAAGCCTATATAGGTCGCTTCGCGCCCAAGTACTTCCTCGGTTTCGGGATCCACATACAAGGGACCGCGGCGCACGAGGTTGTAGGATTCGTTGTCCGCCAATGTGCCGCGAACATATACGCGGTCGCCCGCACCCAGTACCAGGCGTTCGGACTCACCTTGTACGACATAGGGGGCCGCTTCCAGAACGTGGGGCTCGACTACACGATTCTGCACCAGGAAGCCCTGGATGGCGTCCAGGCTGATAGCGGGAATGGCAGACTCGAGCGGTGTCGACCGAACCTGGGGCTGTAAACTAACCGTATCCGAAGGCGTCAACCTGGTAGTGCGCCCGGCGTCACCGCGAGACAGTTGCAGGCGTGGCTGGCCATCGACGTAGATGAGCGCAATCTGGTCACCAGGGTAGATCAGATGCGGATTCTCTATGTGCGGATTGATCTGCCAGATTTCCGGCCACAGCCACGGTTTCGACAAAAACGTGCCGCTGATGTCCCATAACGTATCGCCCTTAACTACCGAATAAACATCCGGATGGCCTGGCTTGAGATACTGGGTTAGATCTTCCGCGGCCACTGAAATGACCCCAATCGCGAGCCCACCCCACAATACTGCGGAAGTGAGCAAGCGCTTACATACTTTGTTCACAGTGCTACATGTCCTTTGTTTAGTTGATATCGGTCGCGCTTCGCAGGACGACGACGACCGTTCCCATGACCATCAGGTCGCGTCGATCCAAGGAACCTTCAACCCGGTATACGTTTACTTCAAACTAACGGGTACAAAAAGCTATAATCTGCGCCATCTTAGCAGCACAAATTAGACCAATACTAGAGACAGTTCACAGGCTCTATTAACACTATATATCGCAATGAGTTTGCTCAATATCCTGCAATATCCCGATCCGCGCCTGCGCGCCACAGCTGCTCGCGTGGACACTTTTGACCTCGAATTGCAGCGATTCGCCGATAATCTACTGGAAACCATGTACGCAGCCCCCGGCATCGGTCTCGCAGCGACCCAAGTCAATGTGCATCAGCGTATTATCGCCATAGATGTCTCTGAAAATCGCAACGAACCCCACGTTTTCGTCAACCCCACGCTGGAGTTGCATGGAGAACTGCTCGAAACCGAGGAAGGTTGCCTGTCGGTACCCGGGTTTTACGAGCCCGTGACACGCGCCGAGGGAGTCACGGTAACTGCTCAGGACCCCGCCGGGGAGCAGATCTGTCTCGACGCCGAAGGCATGCTTGCGGTATGTATCCAACACGAGTGCGATCATTTGGAAGGCAAACTATTTGTCGACTATTTGTCCAACCTGAAGCGCAGCCGAATTCGCAAGAAACTCGAAAAACAACAAAAGCAACGTGCCTAAGCTAAAAACCGTATTCGCCGGCAGTCCGGAATTCGCGGCGGTCATTCTCGCCCGCCTGGCAGATTCGAATTACCGCCCCGCTGGGGTTTTCACGCAGCCCGACCGCCCCCGCGGTCGGGGCCGCAAAGTACAACCCAACCCGGTCAAGAAGCTCGCGCTGGAGCTGGACATTCCCGCACTGCAACCCGCCAGCCTGCGCAAACCCGAGGCGGTTGAAGCGCTCACAAGCTTCCACCCGGATGTGTTCATTGTCGCGGCCTACGGCCTGATTCTACCGGCCGAAATCCTCGCCGTACCGACTTATGGATGCATAAACGTGCATGCATCACTGCTGCCGCGATGGCGAGGTGCTGCACCTATCGAGCGCGCCATGATGGCTGGGGACACTGAAACTGGCGTGTGCATAATGAAAATGGAAACCGGCCTGGATACCGGGCCGGTGTATGCACGCGATAGCGTACCGATCCCAGACGACGCCAACGCAGCGGATTTGGAGGCAACCCTGGCTGCAACCGGTGCAAAAGCATTGCTGCGCGTGCTCAGCGATTTCAAGAAGGCCAAAAATGGCAAGCAAACTGCGCCTGTCCCAGAACCCCAGGACAGTGAACACGCCACCTACGCCGACAAATTGTCTGCGTTGGATCGCAAGGTCAACTGGCAGCAGAGCGCGGCGCAAGTTGCACGACAGATCATGGCATTGAGTCCACGCCTGCCAGTACGCGTTGAGATCAATCACAGCGCCGTGCAGCTTCTACGCGCCAGCAGCATCCAGCAGAGCTTGCCCCAGGATGATCACATCCGTCCAGGCACCCTGATTGATGTCTCAAAAAACGGTTTCCTAGTTCAATGTGCAACCGATTTATTGCAAATTACCTCGCTGAAGGTAGAGCAAGGCAAGGGCAAGGTCCTCGATCCCGCAGCCGCAATTAATGGGTTCAGTGAGCTGTTCTATCCCGGCGCGCTAATCGTCTAGCCCGATGGAACAAACTCCGTCTCCGGCACGAGCCCGCGCACACGCAGCCCTGGCGGTACTACACGTCCTTGAATATAATCGAACGATCGATTGGATTTTAGAAAACAAGCCCCACCTAACAGGTACCGCGCTTGAGCGTGAGCTGTTCCAGGGCACAGTGAGGCATTGTCTATCGCTCACCGCCAGCGTGGAAAAACACCTGCAGAAAGACCTGAGGGCGAAAGACACCGACCTATTCTGCTTGATGTTAGTTGGCGCTTACCAACTCAAATACTCCCACATACCGGCCCATGCTGCGGTTCATGAAACCGTATCTGCCACAAAACCCCTGGGCAAGCCCTGGGCTCGCGGGCTGGTTAATGCCATTTTGAGACAAGTCGGGCGCGCACCTTCAGAAGAACTTGACCAATCGTTCGATCACCCAGAATGGCTGGCGACTATGTTGCGCTCAGATTATCCCGAGGACTGGCAATCAATTCTCTCGGCCAACAACACACGCGCGCCAATGAGCCTGCGCATTAACGTTTGCCGCACGTCCCCGACAGACTATATGGAGTCTCTGGCTGCCCGGGACATAGCCTACCAGGCCGGCGCGCTCAGCGAATGCGTGACGCTTGTGGCACCGCGCGCAGCCACTGGCCTGCCTGGTTGGACCAATGGACACGTTGCAGTTCAGGACATGGGCGCTCAGTTCGCGGCGCATCTGTTACATGAGAATCCCGCCGCCGAGCACCGCTCGCTGGATGCGTGTGCCGCACCGGGTGGCAAGCTCGCGCATCTGCTCGAACGCACCTGGCTCGAATCACAGTCCGCCTCGCTTAATCCGGTCGTACAGGCCATCGACATCAGCCCTAGAAGGGTCGCGGAAACACAAAAAATCCTACAACGCCTGGGGCACAATGCCGACCTCAAAGTTGGTGACGCAAGGCATCTCGACTGGTGGGACGGACAACCCTACACACACATTCTGCTGGATGCGCCTTGCTCGGGCACCGGCACTATCCGCCGCCACCCTGACATCAAGCTTCTGCTCACGCCGTCTGCGCTTGAAGCACACGCCGATCTGCAGATCACGTTGCTCAACAATCTATGGCAGACACTGGCACCTGGGGGTACCCTGTTGTATTGCACCTGCTCATTGCTGGCAGCCGAGAACGACGACGTGATTGGCCGTTTTCTAAACCGTAATAATAAAGATACACACGTGCTCGACATCAAACTTCCCACTGGCCGCAAGACCCGCTACGGATGGCAGCTGTTGCCCACCGATCCGAGCACAGATGGATTTTTCTATGCTCGTCTGCAAAAAGCCTGAGGGCCCGACGCAGGTGAGTTTGTGAAAATTCTCATTCTCGGGGGCGGCCAGGTCGGCGGCACCCTGGCTGAAAACCTTGCCAAAGAATCGTTCGACGTCACCCTCGTCGACAGCGATTCGGCTCGTCTGCAGGAGCTGGCCGAGCGGCTGGACATACAAACAGTGCAGGGATGGGCATCCCACCCGGATGTGTTGCGGCGCGCTGGCGCCGACGACACCGACATTCTCGTCGCCGTCACATCCAGCGACGAAGTCAACATGATTGCCTGCCAGGTGTGTTATTCACTGTTTCGTACACCGACCAAGATCGCCCGCGTGCGATCACTTTCTTACCTCACCCGCGAAGGCTTTTTCAGCAAGGAACACATGCCCATCGATGTGTTGATCAACCCGGAACAGGTGGTAACGATACACATTCACGAGCTGCTCAAACACCCGGGGGCATTGCAGGTGTTGGACTTCGCTGACGGTCGCGTGCAGCTCGTCGCAATGCGCGCGTACTACGGCGGACCGCTGGTGGGTCAGGCGCTCAGCTACCTGCGCGAACACATGCCGAATGCCGACATGCGGGTGGCGGCGATTTTCCGCCGCGGTCGCCCCATTATTCCCCAGGGCAGCACCGTCATCGAGGCCGACGATGAAGTGTTCTTCATCGCGGCACGTGAACATATCGATACTGTAATGGGCGAGTTGCGCCGCGTAGAGCGCCCGTTCAAACGCATCATGATCGCTGGTGGCGGTAATGTAGGCGAGCGCCTCGCCAAAGCTGTAGAAACCGATTACGCGGTAAAACTGCTCGAGTACTCGGTACCCCGCGCGAAACATCTCGCGGACCGACTGACCAAAACCGTAGTGCTCCAGGGCGATGCGACCGATCGGGAGTTGCTGCTGGAAGAAAATATAGAGCAGTGTGACGCGTTTATCGCCGTGACCAATGATGACGAGGTCAACATCATGTCGTCGCTCATGGCCAAACGCCTGGGCGTCCGCCAGGTAATCGCCCTGATCTCCAAACCAGCCTACGTCGACCTGGTGCAAGACGGAAATATCGATATTGCGGTTTCTCCGCAGCAAGCCACCACGAGCACACTGCTGTCGTACGTCCGGCGCGCTGACGTGGCGCGCGTGCACAGCCTGCGCCGCGGCGCCGCAGAAGCCATCGAAGCCATCGCCCATGGCGATTCGAAAAATTCAAAAGTCGTCGGACGCCGCATCGGTGACATCGACCTGCCGCCTGGTTCCGCCATCGGCGCAATCGTACGCGGAGGTGACGTGCTCATCGCGCACGACAACGTGGTGGTCGAGTCCGATGACCACGTGATTCTTTTTCTGGTCGACAAACAGCAGGTCCGCGCCGTAGAAAAGTTGTTCCAGGTCGGCGTGTCGTTCTTTTGAAACCGAGAAACTAGGACGCTCGCTCGTGCACCTGGCGGTCATATTGCGCGTAACCGGAACGCTGCTGACCATCTTCAGCTTTACGTTCCTGATTCCAATCCTCGTTGGTTTGATATACGGCGAGAATACCCTCGGGACTTTCGGGCGCGCGTTCGCGATCACGTTCGTCAGCGGGATCGTGCTGTGGTTGCCACTGCGCGGCGATCGTGAGTTGCGCGGAGGCGACGGGTTTCTGATTACGGCATTGTTTTACATTGGACTCGGCCTGTTCGGCGCGATTCCGTTCTATTTCGACCCGTCTCTTAATCTAAGTTTTTCCGATGCCGCCTTCGAGTCGATGTCCGGCCTCACCACTACCGGGGCCACCGTGCTTGCTGGCCTCGACGACCTGCCCAGATCGCTGCTGTTCTACCGGCAATTGCTGCAGTGGCTCGGCGGTATGGGGATCATCGTCCTGGCTGTGGCGATTTTCCCCATGCTCGGCATCGGCGGCATGCAGCTGTACCGCACGGAATCGCCCGGCCCGGTGAAAGACAACAAACTCACCCCGCGCATCACCGAAACCGCCAAAGCTTTGTGGTACATCTACGCCAGCCTCACAGTTGGCTGTGCGCTCGCCTACTGGGCGGCTGGGATGTCAGTATTCGATGCCATAAGTCATAGCTTTTCCACCGTGGCCATCGGCGGATTTTCCACCCACGACTCGAGCATGGGTTTCTTTGCCAGCCCGGCGGTCGAAGGCGTGGCAATGCTGTTCATGGTCTTGTCCGGCATAAACTTCGGATTGCACTTTCTCGTGTGGCGACGGCGCAATCCGTTCCACTATTTTCTCGACATGGAGGTGCGCACCTATCTGGCCGTGCTGGTCGGCGTAGCGGCGCTGGTGTGCACGATGCTCTACGTTGAGCCAGTGCCGGGCGTAGCGCCGCTGCGTGATGGTCTGTTTCAAACTATCAGCATCGCCACCACCACCGGTTTTACCACTGCGAACTTCAGCACATGGCCATCGGTAGCCCCGGTGCTTCTGTTGTTGGCTGCCTTCGCGGGGGGCTGCGCAGGTTCAACCGCCGGCGGTATAAAGATGATCCGCGTGCTCATGATTTACCTGCAGGGCATGCGCGAGGTGAATCGTCTGATTCACCCCAATGGCGTTTTCCCCATCAAACTCAACAACGCGCCGGTGTCCGATCGCTTGATCGAGGCGGTGTGGAGTTTCTTCAGCGTCTACGTGATCGTGTTTCTGGTCATGGTGACGCTGGTGATGCTCGCCGGTGACCTCTCTTTCCTGACCGCGTTTTCGGCGGTGGGTGCGTGCCTGAACAATCTGGGGCCTGGCTTAGGCGATGTCGCATCGAACTATCAGGGCCTGCCCGCTAGCGTGAAATGGTTGCTGATGTTCACCATGATGCTCGGACGACTGGAAATATTCACGCTGCTGGTGCTGCTGACCCCCGCCTATTGGCGCCGATAGCGGTCGCCGACACCTTTGACCGGCGGTCTCTTGAAGCGTTTGTATTCCCACTGGTATTGGTCCGGCGCGCGCAGGACGGCTCGTTCAATGCTTTTGTTCATGACGGCGCAGCAGGTTTGCGCATCGGCGCCTTCAATATCGTCCACCAGTCGCTCGACACATACCTTGTAGCCGAACCCGCTGGCTTGCATTACGCGCTCTACGGTTCCCATCAGAACCACCGGGTCATTCTTGTTCAACAGGCGGTGGATCAGAGTCATGGTCAGCGCCGGCTGGCCAAAGAAATCCGCATACACGCCGGCGCTACGCTCGGGCACCTGGTCAGGTAGGATCGCCACCAGCTTACCTTGCTTCAATACGCGCAACAGACTGCGCATGCCGCCAGTATCTATGGGAAACAGCTCGCCACGAAAACGTTGCCGGGCATTCAGCATGAGGGATTCAAGACTCGCCAATTTGGGTGGGGCGTATAACGCAGCGAAATTGTAGTGCGCGCCAAGAAAGGCGCAAAACAACTCCCAATTGCCCAGGTGCGGCACCAGCAGCACGACCCCGCGACCCGAAGCGTAGGCTTCGTCCAGCAACGCCTTGCCCTGCATGTCATGGATTTGATCCAGAAGCTTGTGCTCGGACCAATGCGCAAGTTGCGCAAACTCGAAAAAAAGCAGCACCATTTGAGTAAGGCGCTCCCGGCACAGCGATTCACGTTCGCTTTCCGACAATTGGGGCAAACAGCTGGCGATATTGATGCGCGCAATGCCCACCACATCAACGTTCAGCCTGTACAGCACTGCCGCCACCCACCTCGATATGTTCAGCGCCGTAGCCTGGCCGGGCAGCCGCGCCAACCACAAACCAAAGCGCAATAACCCAAGCATTTCTATTCGTTCACGCCACGCGGATCGGAGCTGCGCGCCATCGCCGCACACGGCTGGTGGCGCCAGCACGACACTGTATGGTCATTCACCATGCCCACACTTTGCATGAAGGCATAACAGATGGTCGGTCCGACGAATCGATAACCGGCCTTTTTCAACGCCTTCGACATCGCCTGACTTTCCGCTGTCTCACTTGGTACGCTCGCCAGGTGTTCGTGTCGACCTGGTTCGGATGGCGCGAATTGCCACAGCCAACCTGCGAAGTCTGGATGTTCCCTGGTCAGGCGGGCGTTGTTGATCATGGCCTCCAGCTTGCCTCGGTGACGAATAATCCCAGGGTCGTCAAGCCACGAAACAACGTCACTTTCGCCTGCATCGGCCAGACGCGCCACATCAAAGCCAAAGAATTGCTGCGCCATGCGCTCGCGCTTTTTCAGCACCGTGAGCCACGACAACCCAGCCTGCATACCTTCCAGCACAAGACGCTCGAACAGCCCCTGTTCGGTGAATTCCGGCACACCCCACTCTTCGTCGTGGTAGCTGACATACAGATCGTCACCCTCGCACCAGGCGCAGCGCGTCAGCGTTGCCATTGTCGATACGATTGAGTCATGCTAGTTCCCGATGCTTACCAATCCTGGCACTGCAGATTAATGGATCCCGCGCAAATCAAGCTCGTTCTGCTCGACCGCGACGGCGTTATTAACGTCGAATCGCCGGCATTCATCAAACGTCCATCACAGTGGCATGCAATTCCCGGCGCCATCGACGCTATCGTCCTCATGCAATCTTACTTCGAGGTGGCCGTGTGTAGTAATCAATCTGGTGTTGGCCGCGGGCTTTTCGATGAAAGCGTGCTAGCCGCCATTCACGACAAACTCAACGCGGAACTCGTCGCCGCCGGCGGACGCGCCCTGGACGTGTTCTATTGTCCCCATCATCCCGACGAGGGTTGCCCATGCCGTAAACCAAAACCCGAATTGTTAACGCGCGCCATGCAGGCATACGCCATCGAACCTTCCCACACGGTATATGCCGGCGACTCTGAGAAAGATCTGCTGGCGGCCGAAAACGCGGACTGCTTCAGCATCCTGGTACTAACCGGCAATGGCGCGACCACGGCGTCGAGCACAGCCGGCGCCCGCGCGAGCTTGGTGTGCACGGACCTCCAGGACTTAGCCGCCAGATTGGTCCCGTAGCAACTCAAACATCGAGGTTTACCACTGACAGCGCATTGTCTTCGATGAACGCCCGACGTGGTTCAACCTGATCGCCCATCAAGGTCGTGAATATCTGGTCTGCCCCGATGGCATCATCGACGGTAACCTGGAGCATACGTCGAACCTGGGGATCCATGGTGGTCTCCCACAATTGATCCGGATTCATCTCTCCCAAGCCTTTGTAGCGTTGGATGTCGACGCCACGACGGGCTTCGCTTAACAACCAAGTAAACGCGTCGTTAAAATGCTCTACCGCCTGAGTTTTTTCACCGCGCTGTATATAAGCGCCCTCTTCTAACAAGCCGTCCAACACATCGTTCATATCGGTAACGGCCTGATAGTCCAGCCCCGAGAAAAAACCCTGGCTGAATGCAATGTCCTCGGTGACCCCTTTGAACATAATGCGTACCGTGGGCAAATAGATCTGGTGCTCGGGGTCGAGCGAAACCGTCACATTCGCGCTGGTCGCTTCAGTGGTCTGCAGAAGCTGCTCGTACGCTTCGGCCCAATCCTGCATCGACGATTCAGAGTGCAGCATTTCCTGGGTCACGTTGGGCAAGCGCAGCAGCAATTCTGTCACCATGACCGGGTACTTCCGGTTCAGACGCTCAAGGCGTTCGAACACCGCCTGGAACTGGGCGACCAGCGCTTCGAGCTGCTCGCCCTGTAACGCAGGCGCCTGAGTATTGACAAATAATTTGGCATCTTGGAGTGCCAACTCCATAAAGTACCGGTTCAGCTCGTCATCGTCCTTAACGTAACGTTCCTGTCTCCCCTTCTTGGCTTTGTACAGCGGCGGCTGGGCAATGAATACATGGCCTCGTTCCAACAATTCTGGCATTTGACGGAAAAAGAAGGTCAGCAGCAGTGTGCGAATATGCGAACCGTCGACGTCGGCATCGGTCATGATAATGACGCTGTGGTAGCGCAACTTGTCGGGGTTGAACTCATCCCGTCCGATACTGCACCCTAAAGCGGTCACCAGCGTACCCACTTCCTGAGACGACAACATTTTGTCAAAGCGAGCTTTTTCAACGTTTAGAATCTTACCCCGCAACGGCAAAATCGCCTGGGTACGGCGGTCTCGCCCTTGTTTGGCGGAGCCGCCGGCCGAATCTCCTTCGACCAGAAACAGTTCCGACAGCGCAGGATCCTTTTCCTGACAGTCTGCAAGCTTCCCTGGTAGCCCGGCAATATCCAAGGCACCTTTACGGCGCGTCATCTCTCGCGCCTTACGCGCGGCTTCCCGGGCGCGGGCAGCATCGATCATCTTGCCAACCACTGCACGTGCATCCTGGGGATGCTCCGCCAGGTATTCCGAGAAGTATTTGTTCAGTTCCTGTTCCACCGCAGATTTAACTTCGCTGGAGACCAGTTTGTCCTTGGTCTGGGAAGAAAACTTCGGGTCCGGCGCTTTAACGGACACGACCGCTGTTAGACCTTCTCGCGCGTCATCGCCGGACGTTGCCACCTGATCTTTCTTCTGTATCCCCTCCCGTTCAATGTAACCATTGAGCGTGCGCGTCAAGGCGGCGCGGAACCCGGCCAGGTGAGTCCCGCCGTCACCCTGGGGGATGTTATTGGTATACGTAAACACCTGCTCGGAGAAACTGTCGTTCCACTGCATCGCAATCTCAACGCCGATCCCGTCTTCCCGATCTACGCTGAAATGAAAAACTTCGTTGAGCTCGGATTTATTCTGATTCAGGTACTCCACAAACGCCTTCAAGCCGCCTTCGTAGAGAAATACCTCATGCTTATCTGTGCGCTCATCAAGCAGATTGATCTTTACCCCTGAATTCAGGAAAGCCAGCTCCCGAAGCCGTTTGGCGAGAACTTCGTAGTGGAATTTGACGTTGTGAAAGGTCTCGGGCGACGGCTTGAAATAGCATTCCGTGCCTTTTTCGGTGGTCTCGCCCACCTCGGCCAAGGGCGCAACTGGAACGCCATGCCGGTATTCCTGCTCATAGACACGGCCGTCGCGTCGTATAGTCAAGCGCAGCAGTTCAGATAAGGCGTTGACCACGGAAACGCCGACACCGTGGAGCCCCCCGGATACTTTGTAGCTATTATCGTCGAACTTACCGCCAGCGTGCAGGGTAGTCATGATGACTTCTGCCGCACTGACGTTTTCCTCAGAGTGGATGTCTACCGGTATGCCGCGGCCATTATCCCGCACCGACACCGCCTCTTCCGGATGCAGGATCACGTGTACCTCATCGCAATGGCCCGCAAGCGCTTCGTCGATGGAATTGTCGACAAGTTCCTGAACCATGTGATGCAGTCCGGTGCCGTCTTCCGTGTCACCTATGTACATTCCGGGACGTTTGCGTACCGCATCCAGACCCCGTAACACCGTAATGCTGGCGGAATCGTAGCTTTTTTCATCTGACATGTAGTTTTACGTCCTCGTAGGCCGCGGGCCGCTCAGTGCGCCCGGGCAATGTTTCCGTGTTCCACGTGGAACACCTGCAAACTGGATAAACCCTTCACCCACTGCTGCGACTCATCCAGTGGGTCCGTCGAAGTGGCGATTACCTGACACTCCAATTCCAGCAAAGTAGATAAAAAGTGGTGCCAATGTTCAGCGTCTAGCTCCGCACCGAAGTCGTCAATCAGAAACAAACTCTTGGCATTTGAATGCGTATACAGCAGTTCCGCCTGGGCCAGAATCGCCGCACTGGAAATCAGCTTCGCTTGACCTCGAGACGCGGTTTCGGCGGCAACTTGATCCGCCGTCATGAACAATAAATCAGCTCGATGTGGACCTCGATGCGTCATGCCGAATTTTACATCGCGCGGCCAACTTTCGCTCAACTTTTTTTCCGCCACAGAAAGGCCTTGCAGCCCTCCCCACTCGTACTCGAGACGTACAGTCATAGCGGGACTGAGCTTTCGCAAGGTGTTCTGAAATAGCGATTGCAGCTCGCCGAGATACGCCTGGCGTTGCTCGCTTAGCGCCGACCCCAACGTGCAAAGCTGCTCAAACCACGGATCTTTGCCCACCCCCACATCTTCGCCCGCAAGAGACTTCAGCCACGCGTTGCGCTGCAACAAAACCCGTCGATAGTTGCGGGCGTTGTCTACGAAGCGTGGTTCCACGTGGAACACCCCCCAATCCAGGAAGGCTCGACGCCGGCCAGGCCCACCCAGCACCAATTCCGCCGCATCCGGCAGCAGCGTTTGTACCGGCAGCAGTTTCGCCAGACGGGAGGCTCTTGCCTCAGCGACACCATTGAGCTTCAGCTCGGTTTTTCCCGAACGGGATTTAGACATCGCCATGACTTGATGCTGCCCCGACTCCAATGCGACTTCACCGCGCACGACCAGTAAGGGATGATCCGTCTGGATCATGGTGGATGCTCTCGACGTCCGGAATGAGCGGCCCCGCGCCAGCAGGTGAATGGCCTCTAAAATCGCCGTCTTACCGGCGCCATTAGCGCCGTGCAGGTAGTTAAAGCCCGAACCGAAGTCTACCGATTGATCGGTTAAGTTTCGAAAACTCGCGACGTGGAGGGTTTGCAGGTTCACTTACGTGGCCGTCTATCGACACCCGGTAAGCTTACAACCTCATGGGCATAACGACATACACGGCGGATTCATTGCCGATGCCCTCAATCAAAGCAGAGCTATTTGCATCAGAAACGCTGAGTTTAACCGCATCGGTTTGTAGAACTCCGAGCACATCGAGCAGGTAACTGACGTTGAAGCCGATTTCCAGTTCGTCACCGTTGAATTCTACCGCGACGATTTCCTCCGCCTCTTCCTGTTCGGGGTTATTGGCCTGTATGGTGAGTTGCTCACTGCTGACAATGAGGCGAACTCCCCGGTACTTTTCATTGGAAAGTATTGCCGCGCGCTGAAATGCCAGGCGCAACGTCTCCCGGTCGCCGATAAGAAACCTCGAGCCGTCCGCTGGGACCACTTTTTCGTAATCCGGAAACTGCCCGTCAACGAGCTTGGAGGTCAATGTGTAAGCGCCCGATTGCACTTTCAGGTGGTTTCCGCCCAACTGCAACTGAATAGTTTCACTTTCGCCGTCTAGAAGGCGTCCCAGTTCCAGAACACCCTTGCGGGGCACGATTGCCTGGACTCGTTTTGCAACGTCTGGATTGCTATTCGCAGCTGTACTCATCGCCAAGCGGTGACCGTCCGTGGCGACCGCCCGCAAATGTTCCGTCGTCACCTCGAGCAACATTCCGTTTAGAAAATAGCGTACATCCTGCTGCGCCATCGCAAAGCCAACTTCATCGATAAGCCCACGCACGGCGCCCTGTCCGACCTCAAGCGAGACGTCTGCATCTCCACCTGCCACCTTGGGAAAATCTGCCGCTGGCAAGGTAGCGAGACTGAAGCGACTGCGCCCGGACCGAACCACTGCGCGGTCGCCTTCCACGGCAACTGTAACTTCCACTCCCTCGCCCAGCGAGCGCCAGATGTCCGCCAGCTTGCGGGCCGGCAAAGTTGCCTCGCCGGCCTGCTCGACCAGGGCCTCGCACTCAGCCACCAACTCAACTTCTAAATCGGTACCGGTTATCTCGAGTTTGTTGTCCG